>Ga0210384_10000004_pt1 | contig 416575 bp, 357 predicted proteins | sample IncBWH2MmetaG_FD_160574 | JGI IMG/M metagenome (GOLD analysis project Ga0210384, IMG submission 160574) | Forest soil microbial communities from Barre Woods Harvard Forest LTER site, Petersham, Massachusetts, United States - Inc-BW-H-2-M | ecosystem: Environmental > Terrestrial > Soil >... | reverse complement strand
TCCCCGTAGCTGATCTTCTCTTCTCCGTACACCACTGCTTCGGCTTCCGGGCTGCGCGCCACTTGCTCTTCGAACAACGCCTGCACCGTCTGCTCGCGTCCATAGTCGCTCCCGTTCCGGTTCCACCCCACCACCACCTGCTCCCGCTCCTCCGCCGTCTGCAGCGGCAACTCTACGATGCTGGCGTGGGGATTTGCCACCATTCCCTTGATCAGCACTTCCATTCGTTGCAGCATGCGATGAACGGATAATTGTTCGAAACGACAGCCGTCGTACAGAACAGCCAGTTGCAATTCTCTGCCCGGGACTGCGACTACATTCAATGGATAATTCGTACGCTCGAAAAGACGGGTGTTGACGATATCGAGCTGCTCTCTCGCTCCACCCAGCGACTCATCTACCGGGTAGTTCTCAAAAACCAGAATGCTCTCGAAGAGAGGCATTGCTGCCGGCACTTCGCTCCACTGCTTCACGTCATATAAAGGACTGTATTCATACTCATGCAATTCGAGCTGCCGCGACTGTATGTCGCGCAGAAAGGCAATCAACCCCTGATCGGGAGCGATTTGCACGCGCATGGGCAAAGTGTTGATGAACACGCCGACCATATTTTCTATGCCGGGCAATTCCGCCGGACGGCCGGAAAGTGTTGCCCCAAAAACGACGTCCCTCTCTCCGGTCAGACGGCCCAGGAGCAATGCCCACGCGCCCTGTACCAACGTATTGATGGTTAACTGGTGGGAGCGGGCAAAACTCTGGAGACGGCCCGTGAAGTCGGCATCAAACCCGAGGCGGACCTCCGCGTACTCGTGGTTTTCGGGTGACTGCGACTGTGAACCTGGTTTAGCAAAAGGCAGAGGCGTTGGCGTGGAAAAACCCGCAAGAAATTTACGCCAGAAGGATTCGGCGTTGCCATGATCGCGGGTGGCAAGCCAGGCAACATAATCCGCGAAGTTGGCGGACTTCATGACCGCTACGTTCGCGCCCTGCGTGAAGGTTTTGTAGGCGGCGAATACGTCTTCAACCACAATCGGGAGACACCAGCCATCCATAAGAAGATGGCTCCATGTCCAGATGAACTGAAAACGATCTTCCCCGAGCTGCACCAGGGTCAGGCGCATCAATGGAGGCGAAGCCAGATCAAATCCGCGAGTCCGGTCCGCCTGCTGATATTCATCTAACCCAACCTGCTGCGCTGCCGGAGAGAGCTCACGCCAATCAAGTTGCGTAATCCGAAGTGCAACCGACTCTGGAATCACTTGCACCGGCTCCGTCAGCCCCTGCCAGAGAAAGAATGCCCGCAGGACCGAATGCTTGCGCAACGTGTGCTGCCATGCCCTTTCGAAAACATCACACCCCAGGCTTCCCTTCAGTTCACAGCTCACCTGTTCGATATAAGCGCCGGCATCGCTCTCGTACAAACTGTGGAACAGCATGCCTCTCTGCATGGGTGAGAGGGGATAAGCATCTTCTATCCGGAGACCGAACTGCCGAACCATCCCGTCAATCTGCGGCTGTGTAAGTTTCGTGAGCGGAAAGTCGGAAGGAGTGAATCCCCCGGTGGACTCAAGGCAGCATGCAATCGTCTGGCGAAGCGTGTGGAGATAGGCTTCTGCGAGCTGCTGCATGGTCTCCTGTTTATGCAAGCACTGGCTGAATGTCCAATAAACATGCAGCGCGCCTTCGGCGACGCTGGCATTGATCTCGAGCGGATAACGGCGGCGTGCCCGCGGGCTTTGCGAAGGCCCAACAGATTCGGCAGCCAATCCGAACACAGAGTCCGACGAGAGCGCATGGTCAAATTGTCCCAGGTAGTTGAAGAGCACTTCAGCCGGCCGGGCGGGCTGCAATTTTTTCCGAATCGCCGCATCCGGATGCAAGTACCGCAGGAGCCCGTATCCGATTCCGCGATTGGGGATTTTTCGAAGTTGTTCTTTCACGCTCTTGAGGGCTTCCTCCGGCTCATCTCGTGGATCGAGGGTCAGAACAATCGGATACACCGACGTAAACCAGCCAACGCTTCTCGTAAGGTCAAGGTCTTCGCCGATCTCCTCGCGTCCGTGGCCTTCGAGGTCCACCCGGATCGTGCCGCCGCCAGTCCAGCCGATTAACGTCTTTGTCAAAGCCGCGAGCAACACATCGTTAACCTGCGTGCGGTATCTTGCCGGGACTTCCTGCAAAAGAGCGCGCGTCTCTTCAACGCTCAGTCTCAACGTCAAAGTGCGCGCGCTGGCAACGGAGTTGATTCCTTCCGGAATATCGAGGGGCAACATGCCGGCGCGAGTTTCGACAACCCCTTCCCAATAGCCGATCTCCTGCTCCCATTTGGCAGCCGGGGCGCAGGCGACGAGCGATTCAGACCATTGCCGAAATGAGGTGGTTTTCTCCGGCAGTTTGATGCTCTCGCGCCGCAGGGCCTGTGTGTAGAAATGTTGCAAATCTTCAAGCAGGATTCGCCAGGACACGCCATCAACGGCAAAGTGATGAACCACGACGAGCAGACGATCATGTCCCTGCGGATGACAACGGAAAAATGCGGCTCGCAGCGTCGGCCCCGTAGAGAGATTCAAGCTCGATTGCAGTTCAGCAGCGGTCTTTTCTATCTGGGCTGATTGCAGCTCAGCCGGCAGCCGCGAAAGATCGTGCTGCTCGAGCACTCTTTGTGGAACGTGGCCTGTAATTTCCTGCCGCCATGAATCGCCCTCACGGTGCATTCGTAAACGCAATGCGTCATGATGCTCGATCAATTTCCCAAAGACATCTTCCAGAGCACCTGCATCGAGGGGCCGCCGCGCCGCCAACAGCAACGCCTGGTTAAAATGCTGTGGATCGGCAGGATCGTTCTCGAAAAACCAGTGCTGCACCGGCGTCAAAGGAACCGGGCCTACCGCCGGATAATCAGACTGGGATTCGCGTGCTGATGACTTTGGTTGGGCGGCGCAAGCCAACTCAGCCACAGTTGGTTTTTCGAACAGAAGCCGGGTCGTGAGTCGAAGACCTGCATGATTGGCGCGCGAGGCGATCTGAATGCTCAGAATAGAATCGCCGCCGAGTTCGAAAAAGTTGTCATACACCCCGACCCGTTCAACCCGCAGCACCTCCGCCCAGATGTGGGCCAGAATTTGCTCGGCCTCAGTCCGCGGAGCTACGTATTCATTCTTGATCCCGAGCTTCATATCATCCGGGGCGGGCAGAGCGCGTCGATCGACTTTGCCGTTGGGTGAGAGCGGCATCTCGTCAAGCATCACGAAAACCCCAGGGACCATATACTCGGGCAGCGTTGTCTTCAGGCTCTGGCGCAATTCGCTCAGACCTAATACGCAACCGCGCTGCGCAACCAGGTAAGCAACTAACTTTTTGTCTCCACCCGCGTCTTCGCGGGCGACGACGGTCGCCTGCGAGACACCCGCAATCTGGGTCAGCGCGTTTTCGATTTCGCCCAGTTCAATTCTCAAGCCGTGGATCTTGACCTGATGGTCCGTGCGGCCGAGGTATTCGATATTGCCGTCGGGACGCCAGACAGCGAGGTCGCCGGTTCTGTACAAACGCGCGTTGGAATCTGAACAGAACGGGTCTGGAATGAATTTTTCCGCCGTCAACTCGGGTCGATTGAGATATCCGCGGCCAACCCCGACGCCGCCAATATAGAGCTCTCCCGGAACCCCGACGGGCACGGGTCGCAGTGATGGATCGAGAATATAAATCCGGATGTTTGCAATCGGGCGGCCGATCGGAACTGTACGTTCAGGGCTGTCAGGCCGGCACTGCCAATAAGTAACGTCAATCGCCGCCTCGGTCGGCCCATAAAGATTGTGAAGCTCCGCCGGTATTCGGGCGAAGAAGCGTTCCTGCAGCTCGAATGGGAGCGCCTCACCACTGCAGATAACCCGTCGCACGGAAGAACAGCCTTCGATGCCAGGCTCTTGCAGGAAAAGTTGCAGCATCGAGGGCACGAAGTGCAGAGTTGTGATCTTTTCGCGCTGGATGATGTCTGCAAGATAGCGGCAATCCTGGTGCCCGCCCGGACGCGCCATTACCAGGCGCGCGCCGGTGAACAGAGGCCAGAAAAATTCCCATACTGAAACGTCAAAACTGAAGGGCGTTTTCTGCAGAACAGAATCACCCGCGTTCAGTTGATACATCTCCTGCATCCACAGCAGGCGGTTGCATAACCCGCGATGGTTGTTCATTGCGCCCTTTGGTTTACCGGTCGAGCCCGAGGTGTAAATCACATAGGCCAAATCGTCAGGGCCCGCCGCTGGCAGAGGATTGTCTTGCGATTCGCTTTCCTGCTCTGGCCCCACAACATCGAGCGCAATGGTATGCGCGGAATGCTTTGGCAAAGCCGGCGCCAGGCGCTCTTGGGTGAGAAGAACCGGCGTGCGCGAATCTTCAAGCATGAAGGCAAGGCGCTCTTTCGGATATTCCGCGTCCAGGGGCAGGTAGGCGCCGCCGGACTTCAAAACACCCAGAAGCGCAACCACCATTTCGATGGAGCGCTCCATGCAGATGCCCACCAATGACCCTTTGCTGATTCCCAGCGAGCGCAGCCGGTGCGCCAGTTGGTTTGCCCGGCAATTCAGCTCTTTATATGTGAGAGTCGAATCCTCGCAGGTGAGGGCAAGCGCATCTGGAGTCAATCGGGCCTGCGATTCTATGAGCTGGTGAATCGGGGTTTCAAGATCGTAGTTTCGGTTCGTGGCATTGAAGACCTGCAGTATCTGCTCTTCTTCCGGCCCAGACAGCAGAGGAATGTCAGCCAGCGTGCGAGGATTCTCCAGGATACTTTTGAGAATTGTTTCCAGGTGACCCAACATACGGAGGATGCTCGGGCCATCGAACCGGCTTTTGTCATAGCTCAGCAGGAACGATATTTGGCGCCCCGCTGTCACCGTCAGCGTCAGCGGATAACTGGTGCGCTCAAAAGATCTGATGTCTCTGATCGATAGCTCGCCGGCAGTGTGGAACGTTTCTGCCGCAGGATAATTCTCAAACACCACCAGACTTTCGAACAATGCCTGTTTTTGCGGTCTTCGCAGCCATTTCTGGATCTGCATCAGCGGGGTGAATTCGTATTGCCGGGCTTCGGTCTGGTTGGCCTGCAGCGCGTTGAGCCAGGGGAGCAACTCAGCGTCGACCGGCACGCTTACGCGCAATGGCAGGGTATTGATGAACATGCCCACCATAGACTCAATGCCGGGAATGGCCGCGGGACGTCCCGAGACAACGTTTCCGAAGACCACATCGCTCTCGCTGCTATAACGCGCGAGCAGCAGTGCCCATGCGGCCTGGGCCAGCGTATTCAATGTGAGCTGGCGGCTGCGGACAAATATTTTTGCCTTCTCACTCACATCCGCAGAAAGCTCCAGCCGCTCTTCGCCGTAGCCGCGCTCGTTCAGATTCCGGTCAATCCCAAACGGAGTGGGACCGGTAAAATCGGCAAGATATTTTCGCCAGAACTCTTCGCTGTGAACCAGACTTTGCTGTTTCAGCCAGACGATATAGTCCCGATAGGGACGTGGCGCAGACAGGTCGAATGCGCTCCCTTCCCGAAGCGAACGGTAGATCTTAAGCACCTCTGCAAAGACAATGGGCAAACTCCACCCATCCAGGATGATGTGATGAAAGCTCCAAACGAAGTAATGCAGCCGCTCGCCTCCGCGAAACAGCGCGCACCGCATGAGAGGAGGCTTGCTTAAATCGAATTTACGGGCCTGGTCGGCGGCAAGAAACTCCTGCAGGCGTGCGCATTGTTCTGCCTGCGGAATGTCACTCCAGTCCTGTTCCTCACAAGGCAACGAAACATCCGCATGAACCACCTGGACAGGATTTCGCACATCTCCCGCGACGAAGCTCGTCCGCAACACCGAATGGCGCTCCAAGACCTTCTTCCACGCGGCCAGAAAGGCAGGCCCCTCCAGGCTGCCCTCAACGGCGAAACTCACCTGGCGGAAATATTCATCCGATGACTCAAGGGCATGGATGCTATGGAAAAGCATGCCCTCCTGCAAAGGTGAAAGCGGATAGAACGACTCGACGTTCTTCATATTTGTTTTGTTGGGTGCTTACTTCAGGGTGTTTTCGATTGCCGCGGAGATGTTGTCCAGCTCAGATTGGTCCCATTGAAATTCGGAAACATCGGAAACCGTCCAGCTCCGCGAGGTTGCAGACTTGCAGTATGCGATCAACTCTCGCAGGGCCCGCACATAACGCTGGGCTATCTTTTCAATTGTTTCCTGCAGGAACATCTCGGAACTATAGACCCACGAGATGTTCAATACGCCCCGCATGACGCCGGCGTTGATGGCAATTCGGTGAGGCAGGCGCGCCTGGGGCGAGTGCGGAAGGCCGCTCGATTCCTGCGCCACTCCGAATATCGAATCGCGTGCCACTGTCTCCGATTGTCCTGTGTAAAGAAAGCTGATCTCCGGCCCCGATGCGGAGCGCAGCTTCGATGCTTCGGAAGAAGTGTCGAGATATCGCAGAGCGCCATAACCGATCCCGTGACCGGGCACAGAGCGCAGTTGCTCCTTGATCGATTTAAGCGCTGCAACGAGGTCTCCCTCCGGCAAGTGCAACTGCGCAGGGTGAAGGGCCGTGAACCAGCCGACGGTGCGTGACAAATCAATATCAGGGAATAGCGGCTCCCGTCCCAGCCGCTCCAGGTCGACCGCGAAGTCCCGTTCACCCGTCCACTCGAAAAGCGTCTGCGCTAACGCGGTCAGCAGAACGTCATTAATTTGCGTGTTGTAGACCGGCGGCACATCCTGCAAAAGCGCGCGCGTCTCTTCGGCGTCGAGTCCAAGCGTCACAATTTTTGCGGTAGCTTCGGTACAACGGTCGGGTTTTACTGAAAAATCCTGCGGTAGTTTTCCCGAATTGGAGTCGATTGTTTTTACCCAGTAGTCCAATTCGGAACGGAAGCCGCCCGCCTGCGCGTGCTCGCTGAGGCGTTGTGACCAGTGCCTGCAGGAAGTGGTCTTGGCCGGCAACTGCACCGGCTCCGATTTCAGTTCACCGCGGCAAACTGCTTCCAGGTCTTCCAGAAGCACGCGCCAGGAAACGTTATCCATCGCCAGGTGATGCACAACCATCAGCAGCCGGTCCGTAGATTGCGCGCCGCAATCGAACCAGACCGCGCGAAACACCGGCCCATTGAGGATATCAAGCTTGGTTTGCTCCGCCGCCGCGGCTCGCTCCAACACGGCCGTGAGTTCCGATCGAGGCACAGACGCGAGATCAATGCGGCGAAGCAGTGGCTGGTTTTCGCTTTCGGCATTGATTTGCGTCCATGAACCACTTTCCTGACGGAAGCGAAGCCGGAGGGCATCGTGATGTTTGACAACTTTGTCGATCGCCTTTTCAAGAACTGCCGCGCCGATCTTGTGCCTGAGTTCGAGAAAAACCGCCTGGTTGTAGTGGTTAAGGCCAGTGAAGTTGTGATCGAAAAACCACTGTTGAATGGGCGTGAGCGGCAGCGGGCCAGAGACAATTCCCTGTTCGGCCTGTAAAGATTTCGCCGTGCCTGCAACGGCGGCAAGTTCAGCTATGGTTTGGTGCTCAAACACTTGTTTGGGCGAGAGGCGAAGGCCGGCCTGATTGGCCCGGGAGATAACCTGGATGCTGACCACCGAGTCGCCACCCAACTCGAAGAAGTTGTCGTGAATGCCAACCTGTTGGATGCCAAGCAGGTGTTGCCATATCTCTGCCAGTTTCTGCTCGGCTTCAGTCCGCGGTGCGGTATAGAGGGCTTGCAGCTCCGGCCTGGCGTGCATAATTGGCGGCTCTTCCCGAGCCGGCTTCGAGAGGCTGGGAAAGGAAAGCCATTGTTCAATCCGTTTTGCCAGATCTCCCGAAGAAACCAGCACCTGTGTGCCGACGTCCTTACAAATTACGCGATTGAAGACCTCAAAGCCTTCGCGCAACGTAATTCCGAAACTCGTTCTTGCCGCGGACTTCAACAATTCCGACGCTTCCGAACCAATCCAGTTGTCCAGATTCAAGCATGTCCATTTCGTTGAAGCTGAGCGGTTGTGTTTGTGAATGAAGGAATCCGTGAAAGCATGGGCGGCCGCGTAAGCCGGATATCCAATCGCTCCCACGACCGACGCCAGGGACGAAACTACGACGACGAAATCCAGTGCTTTACCTTCCAGTGCCTGCTCCAAAATGGCCAGGCCCCGGAGTTTATCTTTAAATTGCTGCTCACATTCCTCGTGGCTCATTTCCTGAATTGTGCTGCTTATCTTTACACCCGGAGCGTAGAAGATCCCGCTTATTTTCCCAAAACTGCGCTCTACTTCGGCCAGGGCTTCATTCACTGCCTGGGCATGGCTGGCATCGGCGGCCAGTAGCTGCACTTGTGATCCAAGCCGCTCGAGGTTTTGTACCTGTCTTACCTTGGAGCTAAGATCATCTTTGCTCTCCAGTACCTCCGGCCATCTTTCCCGTTCCGGCAAACCGGAACGTGTTATCAGAACCAGTTTGGCCTTAACTCGTTCTGCGGCGTATTGCGCGAATCCCAGCCCGATCTGGCCCAATCCCCCGAAGATCACATAAACACCGTTTTCTTCAAGCAGGTTGGCCGTACCGGAAGACTTCGATCGCATTTGCTGGAAGACCTGGATCCATCGGTAACTGCCGCGATAGGCGACTACGGCTTCATGGTTGTCTGCCAGGATTTCTTTGGTAATGGCGGTTGCAAGCTTCGAAATATGAACCAAGCCGCTGTCCCTCAGATCCAGGTCTACAGCCCGGCATTCAGTTTTCAACTCCTGCTGGATGGCCTTGCACAATCCAATTGCGGTAGCATGCGCGGGATAGAGTTCCTCATCGCCTGTCACTTCATAACAATTGTTCGTGACAACCTGCAAACGCGGTAATTCACCCTGGGTTCTCGCCAACGCCTGCGCCAAATACAGCAGACTATAAAACCCGCGTTTATTCGCATGATCGATTGAGATGTTCCACAAATGCACAATCTGGCTGGGCATTGCGCCCGAGGTATGCAGCTCGTTGACCAACTGTGCGTAGTGTTCGGCCTGCAGAGCGTTCAAGCAATATGAATCGTGCCCGTGTTTCGCGAAATTCGCCGCGGAGCGCACGCCCACAACGTGCTGCCCCTGTTGGCGTAAGCGATGGGCGATCTCTTCTCCGACTCCATAGTCGTCGAGAAATATCAGCCAGCGCATGCCGGGAACGATTTCGCCTGCATCTTTGAAAGCAACTGCTCCTGATCGTTCCCAGGATGGAATATAGAACCACTCTTCAATGCTGGTTCGCTTTAACAGGGCCTGGGAGTATTGTCCTGTTTGTGGTTCGATCCAATAGCGGCTTCTCTCAAAGGGGTATGTCGGAAGCGGTATGCGCCGCCCCCTGCCGCCGTGGAACCTGCTCCAGTCAATGCTATGGCCCTGTGCCCAGAGTCGGCCCAGCGTCTCCAATATGGATTGCGTGTCGGAGTTCCTCTCACGCGCACTGCCAAAGGATGAAAACACCGCGCGGTCGTCTTCACGCTTTACCTGTTTGCGAACCAGGGCGCCCAGTGCGTTCCCCGGCCCGACTTCCAGAAAGACTGCGTTGGGATCCTTCAGCAATTCCGATACGCCATCGGCGAAGCGAACTGTGCGCCGCAGGTGTCTGACCCAGTAGTCCGGGCTGGTAGCTTCTTCTTTTTGAATCCAGGTTCCGGTGAGATTTGAAATGAATGGTTGCTGTGGAGGCCTGAGATCGACCGCCGCCAGCACCCGGGCAAAGTCATCCAGCACGGCATCCATGGCAGCGGAGTGAAATGCGTGCGAGGTATGCAGGCGTTTTCCGTTGCGCCCGGTGCGTTCGAGTTCGTTTTCCGCGGCGGCGATGGCTGAGTGCGCGCCCGACAGAACGCAAAGATCAGGAGCATTCACCGCCGCAAGGCTCAAGGATCCGTTGCCCAGCATCTTCGCTTCGCTCTCCGGTAACGGAATTGCGAGCATTGCGCCCTCTGCCACAGAGTTCATCAACTGCCCGCGCCGCGCCACCAGCATGAGTGCGTCTTCGAGCGAGAAGACGCCGGCCAGACAGGCAGCCACATACTCGCCCAGGCTGTGCCCGACCATGGCCTGCGGCTGCACACCCCAGCTTATCCATAGCTTCGCCAGCGCATACTCGATAACGAACAGCGCAGGCTGCGTGAACTGAGTTTGTTTTAAGCGTTCTGCCGTGTGGCTCTCTTCTTCTTCCCGCGATGGAAAAACGATTGTGCGGATGTCGAGCCCGTCGAGGTGGGGCAGCAGCAGCTCTGCGCAGCGGCCGACTTCTTTGCGGAAGACCCGCTCCCGCTCATACAACTCCCGCCCCATGTTGATGTATTGCGCGCCTTGCCCGGGGAACATAAAGACCACGGATTGGGCTCTGGTTTTTGTGACATCTGTCCACGGCGCCCGCTGATTCTCTTCCTTGAGCGCGGCAATGGCCTCCTGCGGAGTCCTGCATACCAGCACCCGGCGATGCGGGTATTCCGTCCGCCCTACCCCCAGCGTGTAGGCCACATCCCCCAGGTTGATTGCCTCGTGCCTCTCTTGCCTCTGCCCCAGATGCTCCGCCAGTTGCCGCCCCGCCTCGGTTAACGCACTCTCCGTCTTCGCCGACAGCACCAGCAACTCCCACTCCCGCTCTTGCTCCCGTTCTGATAACTCACTCTCTCCCCGCTCCGGCGCTTCTTCTACCACCACGTGCGCGTTCGTCCCTCCGATCCCGAACGAACTCACCCCCGCTCGCCGCGGCCCGCTGCCTTCCTTCCGCTCCCACTCCCGCAACTCCCTGTTCACGTAAAACGGACTATTCGCAAAATCGATCTCCCCGTTCCCTTCCTCATAGTGCAGACTCGGCGCCAGCTTCTTCTCCCTCAGCTGCAGCACCGTCTTGATCAGCCCCGTCACCCCCGCCGCCGCATCCAGGTGCCCCAGATTCGTCTTGATCGACCCCAATCCGCAGTATTGTTGCTTATTAGTCTCCCGCCGGTAGGCCTGGGTCAGTGCCGCCACCTCGATCGGATCTCCCAGCCGCGTCCCCGTCCCGTGCGCCTCCACATAACTGATCGTCTCCGCCCCCACCCCCGCCGCGGCCAACGCCTGCCCGATCACTTCCGCCTGTCCCGCCACGCTCGGCGCCGTATACCCCACCTTCGCCGCTCCGTCATTGTTGATCGCCGATCCCTTGATCACCGCCAGAATGTTGTCCCCATCCTCCAGCGCTTCCTCGAGCCGCTTCAGCACCACGATCCCCGCTCCCTGCCCCGCCACCGTCCCCGTCGCCTGCGCATCGAACGCCCGGCAGTGCCCGTCCCGCGACCCGATCCCTTCCTCCATGTACATGTATCCCGCCGGCTGCGGAAACTGCAGCGACACCCCGCCCGCCAGCGCCATCTCGCACGCCCCTTCCCGCAACGCCTGGCACGCCAGATGCACCGCCACCAGCGACGTCGAACACGCCGTCTGCACATTCACCGCCGGCCCCTTCAGGTTCAGCTTGTACGCCACCCGGCTGGGCACAAAATCCTTGTCATTCCCTATCACCTTCTGCAACACCGGCAGCTCTTGCAATAACTCTTTATTGCTCTCCACGTTCTTCAGCAGGTAACTGCTCAGCGTCGATCCCGCATACACCCCGATCCGCCCCTCATACCGCTGCGCGTCATAACCTGCCACCTCTAACGCCTGATAGGCGCATTCCAGGAACAGCCGGTGCTGCGGATCGGTCAACGCCGCCTCCCGCGGATTGAAGCCGAAGAACTGGGCATCGAATAAATCCGCTCCCTCCAATACCGTCCCCGCCTTCACGTAATCCGGATGCCGCAGCAGCTCCGCCTCGACCCCCGCTGCCAGCAGCTCTTCCTCGGTGAACTCCCGGATCGATTCCTCCCCCGCCGCCAGCTTCCCCCACAGCTCCTCCACGTCCCGCGCTCCCGCAAACCGTCCCGCCATCCCGATGATCGCGATCTCCTCTTGCCCCTCTCCCCGGCTTTCTTTGGTTCTTCTCCTTCTTTGATCTCTCTGGCCTCTCTTCTCTTCCGCTCCTCCTCCAAGATGCCGCGCCAGCGACCGCACCGTCGGATACTGGAACAGCTCCACCATCCCCAGCTCCCGCCCCAGTTCCAACTCCTTCTGCAGCCGGCTGTGCACCTGCATCATGCGCAGCGAGTGCCCCCCCAGATCGAAGAAATTCTCCTCCACTCCCACTTGCTCTCGCCCCAACACCTCCCGCCACACCTGCGCGATCTTTTCCTCCAGCCCGCTCCCCACGGTTGAGTCGCTTCGGCTCCTGCCTTCCGCGCCCTCTTCTCTTCTTGATACTCTGGGCTGCGGCAGCCGCTCCCGGTCCACCTTCCCATTCGCCGTCAGCGGCAACTCCTTCAGCACGACCATCTCCCCCGGAACCATGTACTCCGGCAACTTCTGCCTCACCTGCTCCCGTACCGCACTGGCTTCCAGCTCCGGCCCGCTCCCCACCACATAGCCCACCAGCCGCTTCTCCCCGCCTTCGCTTCGCGCCACCACCACCGCCTGCTCCACTCCTGCAACTTCCCGCAGCGCCGCCTCGATCTCGCCCAGCTCGATGCGATACCCTCGCACCTTCACCTGCTGGTCTTTGCGCCCCAGGAACTCAATGACTCCATCCTCCCGCCACCGCCCCATGTCTCCCGTCCGGTACAAGCGCTCGCCCGCTCGGAACGGATGCTCCACGAACCTCTCCTTCGTCAGCTCCGCCCGCTTCCAGTACCCCTGCGCCAACCCGTCTCCTCCGGCATAGATCTCCCCCGCCACTCCCACCGGCGCCGCCTGTCTGTGCTCATCCAAAACGTACACCTGCGTGTTCGCGATCCCACGCCCGATCGGCAGCGTGTTAGCCAGCTCCTGGCTTCGATCCACTGCGAAGCAACATGTAAACGTCGTGTTTTCGGTTGGACCGTATCCGTTGATCACATGGCACTGCGGAAGTTCTCGAGTTATCTTCTTTACCGCCTGGACGCTCAGCACATCGCCACCGGCCAGAAGCTGTTTCACTCCGCGCAGGTCCTCGATTCGCTCTTCCACCATCAGGTGGAACAGCCCCGCGGTTAGCCACAATGTCGTTACTCCGTGCCGCTTGAGCGCGCGTCCCAACTCCACCAGCGATCCAGACCCCGCTTCCATCACTGCCAACCGCCCACCATTCAGCAGCGCTCCCCAGATCTCAAAGGTCGCTGCATCGAACGAGACAGGCGCATACTGCAGCAGCACTTCATCCGGCCCGAGCGTTACATAATCTGTCCCTCGAACCAGCCGCACCACGGCGCGTTGCGGAATGCATACCCCCTTGGGCCGCCCTGTTGAGCCCGACGTGTACATCACATATGCCAGATCTTCCGCCTGGCCGCGTTCTCTGGGATTCTCTCCGCTCTCTTTGCCGATGGCGTCATTCTCCGGCCCATCCAGAAAAATAATCTCGGTCCCCTCTGCAGGTGGCAGCTTCTCCGCCAATTGTTTTTCGCTCACGATCAAGCGCAGCTCGGTCTCTGCCTGCATGTATCGCAACCGCTCCAGGGGATATTCGGCATCCAGCGGCACATACGCGCCTCCCGCCTTCACGATTCCCAGCAAACCAACGATCATCTCCGGTGACCGTCTCAGGCTCAATCCAACCAACTCTTGCCGCTTCACCCCGCGTCCGCGAAGATAGTGCGCCAACTGGTTTGCACGCCGGTTCAGCTCCCCATAGGTCAGGCTCTGGTTGCCATAAACCACCGCGACCTGCCCTGGCCCCCGCTTTACCTGCTCTTCGAACAACTCCGCGAGCGTTTTGTCTCTTGGGTACTCGCGCTGGGTTCGGTTCCACTCCTCCGTCACGCGTATACGCTCTTCATCATTCATGAGCGGGAGGGCCCATAGCGGAGTCTCCGCATTCTTCACGATCCCGCGCAGCAGGTTCTCGTAGTGCCCCAGCATTCGCCGCGCCGACCTCGCTTCCCACAAATTCGTGTTGTATTGCAGCAATGCGGAGAGCGAAGTCCCTTCTTCGAAGATGATGAGGATCAGGTCGTGAGGAGCGCCCGACTGCCGCGCATAAAAAGGCTGGAGCTTCAACTGATGCTGTTCTTCGGCGCCCGAATTGTTGCGCCGGTGCGATTTGTCCCAACTGAAGAACACGTCGGTCAACGGGGAGCGCGCCGGGTCACGCTTCACATCCAGGCGCTCCACCAATAAGGGAAACGGGTAGGCCTGATGATCGAGCGCTTCCAGAACTTTTTCCTGCACCTGGCTGAGGAATTCCCGGAAGGACAGGCCGCCCCCGCAACGCGCACGCAAAACCACGGGATTCACAAAGTAACCGATCAGGTTCTCCACTTCGCTGCGGTCGCGCCCTGCCGTGGTTGTGCCTACAATAATCTCTGCCTGCCCCGTATAACGAAACAGCAGAACGTAGTAGGCACTCAACATCAACGTAAAAAGAGTTGTACCCAGGCGTTTGGCGAGCTCTCTTAATTCTCCTGTGAGCTCATCACTGATCTTGAATTCGCATGCCGCGCCGTCAAAACTTTGCACTGAAGGCCGCGGACGATCGGTGGGAAGATCCAGTACCGGAACGTCTCCTGCCAGCTCTTGTTGCCAGTAGCTCCACAAGCGGTCGCCGCTTCTGCCCGCCAGCGTCTCCTGTTGCCAGCGAACGTAGTCGGCATAGTTGTAAGAGAGCTGCGGCAATGCCGGTCCCCTGCGCGCACACAGTGCGGAATACAATTCCGCGACTTCGTCGGCCATGATAACCAGAGACCAGTAATCGCAGGCAATATGGTGGATAACAATCAGCAGCGTGTGCTCCAGCTCGCATTTGGAAAATAACGTCACCCGCAGGAGGGGCCCCGACTCGAGACGGAAGCGGGTTTGTGCCGCTTCCGTGATTTGCGACTGCAATTGATCATGGTTCAGCGTGGAGGCGTCTTTCACCTCAAACGGAACCTCCATACACGGGTGGATCGTCTGATAAGGCGCGTCGCCCTGGCTGTGATAGGTGGTGCGTAAAACAGGATGCCGGGCCACCAGTTGCTCAAACGCTTTTCGTAACGCATCCAGATCAAGCCGGGTGGACAATTTCACGGTAAACAGAGCGTTGTAGGCGGGACTGTCTGGCGCCAGCCGATTCAGATAAAGCAGGGAGCGCTGCCCATAAGAAAGGGGCGCTTTGGAATTCTCAGCCTCGGCCTTTCGCCGCAGCAGTTCGGTGAGCCGTTTGCGTTTCGCTTCTGCTGAGAGCGCAGCCGGCGCTTCGCGCATGCTCATTCTGTCACCTCGTGCTCTTCCATTTCTCTCAACAGAGCGTCTACATCGGCGTCGGTAAGCTGGCCCACGGAAGCGAGCAGTGTCGTGGTGTGGGAGTGCTCGATCGCGCTGCTTCCTGGGAAATTAGGATCGAGACGCGAAATGCTTCCCTGATTTGTAATCAACGCAGCCAGATCGCCGGCCGTGGAGATTTGAAACAAATTACGCAGCGATAAATGGATGTTGAAGGTTTCTCGCAAGCGGTTGACCAGGCGTATGGCCAGCAGTGAGTCTCCACCCAACTCAAAAAAGCGGTCTTCCATACTGACGCGCGGCAGGTTGAGCAATTCCTGCCAGATTGCCGCGACTTGTCTTTCAATGTCGGTCTGGGGCTCGCGGACCTGGGCTTGCGCAAGGGAGCGGGGATTCCGCAGCTTAGACAGTTGCTCGTGGTCAATTTCTCCGGCGGCGGTGCGCGGCAGCTCTTTCATGAGAACCAATTCGCAGTCAATGCGATTGCCGAGCTGATCTCGAACGTCCAAGTTTGCGGAATTGGCTTGAGGGTGAACTGGGGCTGCCACGTAGGCCCTCAGGGTTTGTAAAGCGTGAGCACTTCCGGTTGTGTGCTTTTGAATATGCGGACTTGCGGCATCCAGGCCCACGATGAGCTGCGCCTCGTTGCGCGCCAAACCTGCAACCATGGAGCACAACCCCTGTTCGGTTGAGAGAATGTGGTATCCGACGGTTCGCGCGGCATTGCGTGAGCCTTCGGGATTGTCACGGCTCATGCCCACGTTATCCCACATTGACCAGTTGAAACAGCACGCATGCGGATGAGAACGATGGCGGTACAGCAGTGTGCAGGCGTCCAGAAAGCTATTGGCAGCCGAGTAGGCGCTGAATGTTGCGCCACCGAAGATGCTGTTGACCGAAGAAAAGCCTGCAAACAGGACTTCGGGCCGATCGGCAACCAGTTGAAACAGAGCCCACGTTCCGTAGACTTTAGAGTGGAACATCGAGTCAAAAATGTTGATGGTTGCCGCCGTAATTCCACGCTCATCTACTGCCTTCCAGTGATCCGACAGATTTCCCTCCCCCGCGAGGTGAAAAATCCCCGCCAGGGGCTGTTTCCAATGCGCCTCTGCTTCCGCTACTCCGTCCCGCAAGGCAGGCAGGTCAGCAACGTCAATCGCCCGATAAATGCACTCTGCGCCGGCACTTTGAATCGCGCGGTAGTTCTGGATTCGCTCCGCAAGTTTTCCGCCATTCTGCACAGTCTGGCGCCACTCGGATTCCGCGGGCAATTTGGTCCGCCCGACTAACAGCACCTTCGCCTCATACTCCCGCATCAGGAACGTCGCCAACTGCGCGCCGATTCCGCCTAAGCCTCCAGTGATGAGATACAAACCGTCGCGCTGAATCGGCGATGAATGCGGTCTTTCTTTCGTTAGATCTACAGGCGAAAGTCCGGAAATAAATCTTCGGTGCTTGCGATACGCAACTTCATTCGCACTCTTCAGCGAACTGAGTTCCGCAAGCAGACAGCGGGCGCCGCTTTTCAGATCGCTCGTATGATTGCTGCTTATATCCAGATCAATATGATGGCAGTCAACTGCGGGCATCTCCGCCCTTACCGTTGCTAAAAAACCGGCAAGGGTAGAGGCGCCCAGCGACAGCTTGTCCTGCTCCTGGCCGTTGGCATCTTGTTTTTGAGGTGTGACAAAAACCGAGTGATTCGAGACCACGAACAGGCGTATGGTGTGCTCTAAGCCTTGTATTCTTTCATGAGCCTGAATAAGGTATAGCAAACTGTAAACGCCGTGAACTTGTGAATCTTTGATCGTTTCCAAATCTTCGGACCGGTCTAAGGCTCGGCAGCTCCAAAGATGAAGCACATGGTCAACTCGGCGGTCTTCTGCGTTCAATTCCTGTAGGAGGAGCGAATAGTGGCCGGGATCGGAAGCACAAATCTGAAACGAAGCAGGGCCGAGTCGAGCAAACGTGTTACCACTTTGAACTCGAATACACGCAATGCCCTCTTGTGCTAATGCCTTCACCACCAGGTCTGCAAGACCCAACTGGTCGGCAAAAATCAGGTACGTTCCCCTGGCAAGCCCATCCGTGCCCGGCGTAAGCTGCCTGGAATGCCATGTTTTTCGGTAAAACCAGTCAGGCAATGTGTTGGCATTGCCTTTGTGAATATCAATTTCTTTGCGTACCGCATCGAACTCGCCCGCTTCAAAAGCCTCTCGCAACTGCGAACGCTGGATTTTGCCGATTGAGGTCTTGGGGATTCTTGATTTTTCGACCGGAATGAGAAAGTCGGGATTCACGCCCGCTTCGCGCACCATGCGCTCGCGAATATCGTGCATCAGGCTTAACAGCTGCTCCCATAGCCCGGCATGAGGTGTACTGAAGAAGACGGCCATCTGGTCGGTATTGCTGCCCGGCGCTCGGACGGCGCAGGCCGCGGCAAAGGAAACCTCGACTCCCGCCACTTTTTCCACGACCGCCTCAATTTCACTGCTGTAATAATTCAGGCCGTTGATGATGATCACATCTTTGGAGCGGCCGGCGATGGTCAGCCGGCCATCTCTTAGATACGCTAAATCGCCCGTATTAAACCAGCCATCCTGGGAAAACGATTCGTGATTCAATTCCGGGTTGTTGTAATAACCCGAGGTCACCGAAACCCCTTGAATCTGCAGCCGGCCGATCTTACCCTCTTCCACCACTTGATCTTGAGAGTCGACAATCCGCAAAGATGTTCCCGCCGTCGGCGCTCCCACCTCCACGAACGGATCGTCGTCAGAGGTTGTTTCCAGCCGAAAGTTTCCGGAAAAAGTTACGCCCGAGCAGGTTTCAGACATCCCCCAGGCAGGGTGCATGGCCCTTGGCGGCAGACCGCAGGGAATCAGCAGTTGTAGGAAGCGGCGCGCGGTCCTGGCCACAATTGCCTCGCCGCCGTTGAGAATGAAGCGCAAAGAGGAAAGATTCCAGTCGCGGGCGCGTACTTTTTCTTCGCAATCGTTGATCAAAGCAAAGGCGAAATTCGGCGCCCACGTGCTGGTGGCCCGATATTTTTCTACAAGCTCAAGCCAACGGAGAGGGTTTTCCAGAATGATTTCGGTGGGCGCCTGCACCTGCTTTGCGCCCAGGAACACATCGAGAGTGTGGTACATCACAATGCCGCCCACGTGGTCGAGGGGAAACCAGTTCACTGAAATATCGTCGCTGGTGAAAGCATTCATCTGCACCGTTGCTGCCGACCGTCGCAGCAGGTTTGCGTGGCTCTGCATCACGCCCTTGGGCATTCCGGTGCTTCCCGAGGTCAGCAGCATCAATGCCATGTCATCGGGAGTGGCTTGATGCCAGACCTGGTCAGGAGCATTGACCCGCAGCTCATCGATCGGCGCAATGTGGAATGCCTTCACTCCCAGCATCTGCGCGGCTGACTGCAATTGCCCTGTCAGATTCGCGCCGGCAAGAACCGTCGGACGCCCCAGCATCTCCCAGCTATTTTGCAGCTTCTTCAGTGTGCTGTTGGGTTCTCTGTAACTCGGAGCTATGGAAATGGGAACGGGAACAAATCCGCCCAGCATGCATGCCCAGTAAGCGGGAATAAAATCCTCATTACGATTCAGTTGAAAAATCAGTTTGTCCTGCGGCTGAAGGCCAAGCTTGCGCAGACCCGCGAGGATTCGCTCCGCATCTTCCACCAACTCCGGATACGTTTGAAACACTTCACCGCCATCGGCCTGGCAGTAAATCACTCCGTGTTCAGGATGCTCTTTCGCGGCGCGCGCCAGGACCTCTGCCATGGTGCCGGGAACCGGTACATGCAGCGGTTCGCCATGGCTGATGGCCGGCCTGCCGCTGCCCGCTTGCTGCCGGTTGTCACCCTCCCTCCTTGTTGCCGTTACCGCAGTTGGTGGCGTGCGGGTAAACCGCCAATCCGGCAGCAGGTCAGAAAGGTGCAGCGGAAGCCGCTTCGACTCAAATTCCTCCAGGGCAACGGCAACTGCGGAGGTTCCTAATGCCGAGCGCAAGCTGGCTTCACACTGCTGAACCAGCGCGCTGGTAAATAATGGCAATCTCGCAAGACGCTCTTCATCAATCTGCCCCTCTGAATCGAGCGGCAGGGAAGACACCCACACATAAGCAAGCTCCGGTGTTTCCGGCGGCAGCAGGCTTTGCAATCGCTTCTGCAGTTGGCCGGCAGAAAATGGCAGCGAAGGCACAAGGTAAGCCACCCACAAGCGCGCGCCCCTCTCCAGCACGCGTCTTCTCACGGCGCAGTCACGCACCTGGGCATCGCGAGAGAGCAGGTTTTCAATACTCCTGAGTTTTGTGTCCGCCAATTCCATGGTTAGACTTTCATCTTCGGGCAAACAATTTCTTTCACTCTGTTTCAATTCTTCCCTGGGTGACCGCTGACCAGTTGGAACGCACGATGCCGCGGCTTTGCAGCCGCATGAGCAAATATCCCCAGCGAATTTTGAAGCCGAGCTCATTGAGTGACGGATAATAGATTCCGATTCTGGGAATTTCGAAGTTCTCAGCGTTCCCAATCTTGCTGGTCACGCTGAAAGCGCTGCTGAATCCGGCGACCCGGCATTGTTCTATGACAAGCTCGTTGTAATCTCCCGCGGGATAAGCAAACACCCTGCACTCGGCCCCGCAGGTCTCCAGCCATTGTTTGTTGTTGGCAATCTGCAGCGCCGCCTCATGCGGCTCGCACTGCGTGAGAAAGGGATGGTCGACCGTATGCCCGCCGATCGTAAACAACGGATCGTGCGCAAGCTCGCTCACTTGTTCCGCCGTCATTCCAGAGGCGCAGTTTCTCAGATCTTCCTCTGAGTTGAAGTCTTCCAGGCGCGGCAGTTCCCGCTCAATGGCGCCATACATGGCTGCCGGATGAGGTTTCATTTCCAGGAGAGAGGCCCTCAACCTTGTCATGGTCGTGCGCCGTCGCGCGGGAGACATTTCCATGAATTCACCACGAAACTTGAAACCATTGCCACAGAACGATGTCTCAAGCAATCGCAGATAGCTGAACCAGAGATATTTTCCCGGCTCCGCATGACGTGACGACACAAAGAAAACCGCCGGCGCCTGATAGCGCCGCAGAATCGGGGCGACAATTTCTGCGTTGTTGCGAAAGCCGTCATCGAACGTGAGCACGACCTGGATGCGGCTTGTGCGCTGCCTCTGGGCCGACAACTGCTGCCAGGAAACCAAGTCAAAGTTTTGCTTGAGGAACAATAGTTGGCGCTCGAAGACTTCTGCCGTGACTGCCGCTCCCGATTTGGGCACACCGTGGTAGACCAAAATTACCGGCTGGCGGGGTGAAAGCGATCTGGCCGCCGGCAATTTCCATCCGGCGGCGGCTGTCAACGATCGCAAACTGTTTTTGATATCGGACATTGGGGATCAACAGACAACAGGGACCGGGTCATTGGTTCAGTTGAACGCCGCGGCTGACTTCCAAAGAAGTTATCGTCTTGCAGCCGGCCAACTGCGACTCGCGAATCAACTCACTCAGAATCCGCCGGATTTCGTCTTCTTCACCGAGGTCGCATATTGCCGCCAAGCGCCGTATTGCCTCCGTGAGCTCGCCATTGAGCGTTCCGGCAATCTTGCCGATAAAGATCCGGGGATGCCTCGTCTTGGACATGAGCTCTTCCGAGAGTTGCAATTCCTCGAAGAGCTTCTCTCCCGGCCGCATGCCTGTGAAGATAATCTCGATATCCTCCATAGGCTTGAGGCCCGTCAGGGTGATCACTTCTTTTGCCAGGTCGAGAATGCGGACCGGCTCGCCCATATCGAGCACAAAAATCTCGCCTCCCTGTCCCATGGCTGCGGCTTCAAGCACAAGCTGGGCAGCCTCTGGAATGGTCATAAAATAGCGCGTCATCTCCGGATGGGTAACCGTCACCGGGCCGCCGTTGCGAATCTGCTCCTGGAAAATTGGGATCACCGACCCGGTTGAGCCAATCACATTGCCGAAGCGCACGGCCACGTAGCGCGTTGCAGAGTGCTGGTCGAAATGCTGGACCACAAGTTCGGCGATGCGTTTTGTGGCGCCCATCACCGAGGTGGGATTCACCGCTTTGTCGGTAGAAATGAGTACGAAAGCTTCGACACCATGCCGGGCCGATAATTGGGCCAGCGAGTAGGTGGCCAACACGTTGTTCATGACGGCTTCAGCCACGTTTTCTTCCATCATGGGCACATGCTTGTGGGCAGCCGCATGAATCACCACCTGGGGCCGATAGGTCCTAAAAATTTGCCGCATGCGTTTTTCACTGCCCACATCGGCGACCAGCGTCACCACTTCCAATTGCTCCCAATTTTTCCGCACCTCCTGATCAATCTGGAAGAGGGCAAACTCCGCGCGCTCCACCAGCAACAGTTGCCGGGGATTGTGGCGTGCCACCTGCCGCACCAACTCCGACCCGATGGAGCCGCCCGCTCCGGTAACCATGACAACCTTGCCGGCGATGAAGTGCTCCGTCTCCATACGTTCCAGGCACACCGGTTCCCTTCCCAGCAGGTCTTCGATCTGCACGTCGCGGATGCGCGATATCTTCAGCTTGCCGTGAAGCACTTCCCACAGGTTTGGGATCACGCGAACACGCACCGGAATCGCTTCGCAGATGCCAAGAATGCGCTGGAAGTCGCTGCGCGAGGCCCGCGCGATGGTGATGATCACGTGATCGATGTCCAGCTCGCGCACCAGACGGGGTAGGTCGCTGCTGGTCCCCAGAACTCTTACGCCTTCGATCACCGAGTCCTGCTTTTCCGAGTGATCGTCCACGAAGCCCCTGATATCAAGCTCGCTGAATGGCCCATTCTGAATTTCGCCGGCCGCCCAGCGCCCGGCCCTGCCGGCGCCGATCAGCAGCACAGGTTTGCGCGCGCTGTCGGTCCTTACATGAGAGGGATGCAGCCGCAAAGACCTCTCGTAGAAAACTCTGCGCAGCACTCGCGCGCCCAAGACCACGAGAAAGACGAGAACGGCGTCCGCAAAGATTACCGACAGCGGCACTCGCCAGAACTTCAAGCTGTCAGGAAGCAGCCCTCGCAGGACCAGAACAGGAAGAGAAGAATACAGCGTAGCCGTGACAAATGACCGCGCTTCTCGCAAACCGGTATAACGCCACAAGAAGTTATAGATACCGCTTAGCAGCAAAGCCACAAACTGCAGGGTGACTACATAAGGCAATTGCCGCAGATATGCGGAGACTTCCCGGGCAGGTATGGCGAAATCAAAACGCAGCAGATATGAAATCGTGAATGCCGCCGTCAATGACGCCAGATCAATGAGTACGTGGTACCGCTTGGTCCAGAGCAGCTTTAAACCTCGCATGGTTTTTCGCTTACGTCCTTTGTTGAAACTGATTGAGCCCCTGGTTTTGTCGCGTAGCAAGCAGCAGGCACTGCGCCTTCGCGCTCCACCGAGGCAGGGTTGGGATCGGCTGGCGTTGATCCGCAAATTTCTTCGACGCTGGGTGGCGGGCTCACGCGAGGCATGATCACTGCCACGACTGTCTGCCAGAGCACGGCCAGGTCGCTTCGCCAACTGCATCTTTCCAGGTAGGCGATGTATCCCCTGAGCTTGTAAGGCTGCAGGTATTGCAGGTAGAACTTTTCAGGTTCGGCGACCGACGAGAGCAGAAGGCCCTCATTGCGCAGCAGCAGAGTCGTCGGATCGGTAAGGCCGGGGCGCGCCTCCAGCACTTGTCTCCAGAGATCGTTCTTCAAATCCACGTAAGCCGGAACTTCAGGCCGCGGGCCAACCAGCGCCATATCGCCTTTGACAACGTTCCATAGTTCGGGCGCTTCATCGAGTTTGCTGTGGCGCAGGATCCTGCCAGCCGCTGTAATGCGGCAGTCGCCATTCGACGTAACCTGAGGACCGCTATGAATCAGGCACATGGTTCGCAGCTTGTAGAGCGTGAACAGCTGTCCGTTACGGCCCATCCGTTGCTGCCGGAACAGAATCGGACCCGGCGAAGTCACCGCAATAGCTAAAGCGGCAATCAGCAGAACAGGCGATATGGCGATCAGCCCCACAAGAGCGATGACAACTTCAAGGGCGCGAGGCAGACCTTTGCTGGAACTCGGAATATTCATGAAATTTGTACGCGGGCGTTAGCGGCGGTTCTCTTCGCAGATTTCTCGTACCGTGCTGGCGACGCATTCCATCTCGCTCTCAGTCATTGCCGGGAAAATGGGCAGGCTGATAAGCCGCTCCCATAGGGCGGTTGCAACCGGAAACTGTTCCGGACGCCATCCGAACGTCTCCGCATAATAAGGATGAAGATGCAGAGGTCTCCAATGTACAGAAAAACCAATGCCGGCCAGCTGAAGCTTCTCAATAAATTGGTTCCGGTCAATCGCCAGGCGCTCCAGCCGCAGCTTGATGGGAAACAGGTGCCACGAGTGAATACGATCTGCATCCCTTGGCGGCAATTCGATTGCCTCCACGTCGGCGAGAGTTTCAAGATAGAATTTCGCAATCCGTTCGCGTGCCAGCCGCATCTGTTCCGCTCGGCCCAACTGATGGAGCCCGATGGAAGCCGCCAAATCGGTTAGGTTATATTTGAACCCCGGGGCCATGATGCGGTAGTCCCATTTACCGCTGCCGGAGTATCGTCCCCAGGCGTCATGTGAAAGCCCATGCAGTGACAGCATGCGCATGCGCTCAGCGAGGTCGCTGTCGCCAGTGGCAGCCATGCCTCCTTCTCCCGTGGTGATTGTCTTATTGGCATAAAACGAAAAGCATGTCACCGCGGCAGTTCCCTCTCCACAACGTTGCCACTCGGACTCTCCCTGGGGCCGCCACGCAGCCGGGAAAGCGTGGGCAGCGTCTTCCACTACCCAAAAGTCACGCCGCCTGGCGAACTTGTGGATGGCATCCATATCCATCATCAAGCCACCAACGTGGACTGGAATCATGCCCACCACCTTCGGCCGCTTCGGCGGCGACTGCACACACGTGGGAAGCCCGCTTTCGAGTTTGCAAGCAGCGTCTGCCAGGCTCATGTTTGCGGTCTGTGAGTCGCAATCAACCAGCAGAGGAACTCCGCCCTTGTAGCGAATCACCTCCGCTGTAGCGGCAAAGGTCATGGTGGGAACCAGGACTGCCTGTCCGGGCTGAACACCCAAAGCCTCCACCGCAAGATGCAAAGCCGCGGTGCAGGAATTCAAGGCAACACAGTGCGCTGCTCCAACGGCAGCCGCAAATTCCTCTTCGAACCGGCGAACCTTCGCTCCGGTCGTCAGCCAGCCGGAGCGCAGTGTTGCCACGACCTCTTCGATCTCTTCCTCTCCCAGCATCGGCCTGAAAAAAGGCACTCGGGTGCGAGTAGGTGTTTCTATTGCAGTTTGTACTGCTGATTGAGTGGGAACCATAAAATTAGAAAAATTAGAGCGATTTAGCCAAAGACGATGAATCGGAAGAAGCAATTTGCGGAAGGGCAGGCCTTATATCCTGCAAACTCGGAACAAGATGTGGCGTGGCCCAGCGATCCCAGAACCTGACAAGCCCCCGAAGAAATCCAAATCCGTAGGAGAGATGCAGAATCGCAAATACCACCATCAGCGACGGCAGAAGCCGCCGGTTGCCTCCGCGGCTGGCGATCATCGAAGCCGCTGAATTGGAGATGAGATACGGGCCCAGCACGAGAGCCCAAAACAGCAAGGCAATACGCCAGAATGGAGCAAGCGCCGTGAGGGCGACTAAGGCGAGTACAAATATTGGCGGCACAAACTGGCGCAGCTGCATCTGCCCTGGGTGTTTTTGCAGCACGCGTACCTTCCACTCGCCGTATTGCTGATACTGAGACCACAGCGACGCTGGGGTTGCGCGGTTGTAGTAAACGGATTTTATGGAGGGGCAAAGCAAAATCTTTCCACCCTGTTCTCGCAGGCGATAGTTAAATTCGTCATCCTGATTGCGCACCTGCTCTTCGTCGAACAACCCCGTTTTTTCAAACACGGAGCGTCGCCAGCATCCCAGATACACCGTATCCACCCATTCTTCTTTTTGCGAGTAATGGAAGCGTCCGCCGCCAACGCCAAAGGGCGACGTGGTGGCCAGAGCCACGGCTTTCCCGAAGCGGGTCTCACCCACAGGATCCATGCGCCCGCCAACGTTATCGGCGCCGGTGCGCTGCAGTGCCGCCACGCACTGGCGCACATAATCGGCGGCGATAATGGTGTGGCCATCGATCCGCACAATGATTTCGCCTCGGGCCCTTGCAATAGCGTGGTTGAGTCCGGGGCTTACGATGAATTTTGGATTGTCCAGTACCTCGACCGGAATGTCAGATCCGGATGCAATCGTAGCGATGGCTTCGTTCGTGTGGTCCGTGGACATTCCATCGGCGATCACCACTTCCATGCGATGGTGGGGATAGTCTTGTTCCAGGATCGCGCGCAGGCAGGGTTCGATGCGCAAATGCTCATTCCGTACGGCCATAATCAGGCTGACCAATGGCAGTTTCTCTTCCCGGGTTTGATGGATGCGGGGTTCTGCCCCGTGCGCAGGCATTCTGATCAATCCAAATCGCAGAGTATGAAACTAGTTTTAAGAAGTAATAAGGAAACCAGTGTTGGTGACTACCGTTGCGGCTGCAGAGTCACGTTGCCATATTTTCCGCGCTCAACCGTCATGCTTTGAACCTTGTCGCCGGCAACATTGAACTGAATATAGAAGTCTCCCGGGGCGCCGAGCATGCGGAAGCGCGTGGCTGAGACCGGCTGCAGCGCGTATTCGGGTTGTCCCGGTTCCTGCGCCATAATTGCCTTCAAATTGGCGCCATCGGAGGTAATCACAATTCGTGCTCGCGGATTGCTGGAGGTGTATGTACCTGCCAGCTTCGCCGCTGCCCCGGCGCCCGTTGAGGGTGGTAACTTCTGTCCACCGGAAGGCGGTTCTGCCGGAGGAAGCTCCTGCGAGCGAGGCGAACGAACCAGGAAGACGTTGAAATCAGGGCCTGACGGCGGCGACACCACCGACGCTCCGATGGCCCTGGTGACGGTTGCCGCTCCCAGCGGCAATGTGACGGCGCGGCCATCATAATTGCCCGAGATCACAGGATTCCCAAAAAGGTCCTGCACATTGCGGATTTCGTAAGGCGTGCCCCTGGTCAGCGCGGATGCCAGGTCGACATCAACCGACCTCTGATGACTCCAGTTGTAAACAATGATGAGGGCGCGTCCGCCCTCATACTGATTTGGTCTCACCACCACTTTGACGCCACTGGGATATGCGGGCTCATAGTGGCTGCTCTTGTCCACTCCCGAGGCCTGCTGCCACGCATTAAAGTTCAGGATTTTTCCATTCAGGCTGAACAATGTCTCCCGGCTTTGGCCATAGCCAAAGCCGTAGTATTGGTTACCGTTCCAGTTGTATTGCTGCGGCGTCACGCCTTGGGGCGTGCTGAGCGCCAGCATCCCCAACTGGCCGATCAAGGTGTTCCCGGTAAACGTCACCGTATGCCAGCCGCGCACGTATGCCAGCGGAGCGCCGCCCGCAAGATAATTGTCGCGCACGGCCACATCCTCGTGATCTTGCGGATCCGAACAGCCCAAACACAGGTTGGCATCGCTGAAATTGTTGGTGCTTTTTTGTTCCGGCGATTCGTAGGTGTAGTTGTTGGCCACCACGATTCTGGCTCCGTGATAGGGAGCATAGCCACTGACCAGGATGGCGTTGTAGCGCGTAGCCCGGTCGTTCAAAACCCCGGTGTTGAAGATGACATTGCCTTCAATATCGAATCCCTGCATGTCGCCGGGATTAGGATAAGCGTGGATTCCCCAGCCATATGTATTAAAGATGACGTTGTCTCGAATCTGCTTGGTGCCGGTATTGTTTTGGGTGTACACCCCATGTCCGTGATGCTTGCTCATGCTCAGGTTCTTCGAGCCAATATTGAAGATCAGGTTGCCGTAAAGTTCCGAGTCAACTGCCTCTTTCCAGAAACCGAACCCGTGACCGGTATCGTGAATCACCAGATTGATGAACCTGGTGTGCGGCGCCTGCACTTCAAACGCCATGGGACGAAAGCAGCCGTTGGGCATGCACTTCCAGTCATAACCGCGGTCAGAATTGGTGTCGGTGACTTCAAAATCCTGGTACGTTGTCCATTCACCATGAATATTTAATGTGGCGCCGTTGGCCCGGGCGCGATTGTCTTCAACGATGGCGCGTTCGCCGGGATATTGACGCACTTTGATAGGCGCGTCGCGCGTGCCCGCAAGGTTACTGGTAAACACGCCCTGGTATGTTCCGCCGCGCAGCCAGATCGTGGTCCCCGGAGCGATGCCGCGGCCGCTGAGCGCCGTGGCAAGATCGATAGGACTGGAAATGCTTCCCGAGTTCTGCGGTCCTCCGGAAGGTGAAACGTAAATATTTTTTCCCGAAGAGCCTTGCGCAACCGCCTGGGGCAGCTCGCAGGCGGCCAGCAGTATTGCGCCTGACAGCGCAGCCAGCACAAAACGTCTCTCAAACAGGCTTCGTAATTTCATCTTTAATTTTCACTTTCATGAATTGATAGCATGCTGGGTGCGAGCGTAACGGTAGCGGTCGAGCCCAATTCGCAAAGACATCCGCAGCCGCCGCACGATGGGGCGGCTGGTGCTCATCCAGCGCTGGCCGCAGTTGCGAAATTCATCGTCATCGGCCATTATGCCGATTGCCTGCGCGAGCACTCCGTTGACGCGATGATAAAAAGGAGAAGCCAGAAATGGCGAACCAAGGCAACGGTTGAGGCTATAAAGCGACCAACCGTCATGTTTGAATTCCGGCAAAAGACGGCGCAAGCCCCGGAAGCCATCATGGAAATCCTGCTCGGCATCTTTAAGCAAACCAGATTGCCACGCCTCCCACAACCCAATCAGCGCATGGCACATGCCGTTAAATACACAGTCCAGTTCCGGCCTCGGGTACTCTTCATAAATAACGCCCTGATCCAGCTTCCGGTAATAACCTCCCTGCTCTACGGGCACTCGAAACCCCCGCCACGCCTGTTTCGCCAGCTCCGACCACGGCCCTGCGCTGTCCAGCTGATGTGCTCGAACCAGCAGGGAAAGAGCGAAGCCATGCACGATGGCTGAGAACCACGGCGCCTTGAGGCCCCAGACTGCAATATCGTATTGATTGGCCCAGCCCGCACCTTGGCCCAGAGGCACGCAATGTTTTTCCAGCCAGCGTGCGCTGCAAAAGAGTTGCTGCCGATAGCGTTCGTCTCGCGTTGCCAGGAACCGGTCATGGCTTCCTAACCCATACAGCGTAACTTCCACGGGGGCCGGGCGAGCATTGCCGCCAGGCACGGGAACTCCTTCCTCGTTCAATGTTCCGGGATAGTCGCCCTTCAGGTCCATCGTCATCGGATATCGCCCGATCTTCCCAGACTGAAAATCTGTCTGCAGCTCTATTCTTGGATGCCAATAATCGGGAATCCCCAGCCCCGCGCGCAACAAATAACCGAACCCGCCTTTCATGCCGGCTTACCTCGCACCCAGGCCCGAACTCATGCTGGCGCCCAGCCGGATACGGCGCGCAGGAACGAAAACGCTACCAGCCAGAGTTTGCGGCTCACGCGGCTGCCGTGAACCAGCCACGGTTAGCCTTCCACAACGCAATATCATACGCATGCTGGCAAAGCTGATAACAAGAGCGGGAATGAGCAGGCACTCCAGCACGACTCCTTTGTAAGCTTCCGGCCCATCGCGGACTAGCATAGGCAGAAAAGCGGTAAATGTAGAGAAACTTAATGCCTGAAAAACTTCACTCAGCAGCGACCGGGGCGCCGGGGCGGCGAGCGAGCGGTTGAATAGAGTTGCCCAGATCCAACCCAGCAAACAACCTCCCGCAATGATTCCGGCAACGCCGAAGTTAAGATACCATCCCGTCGCGTGATGAATCGTGTATCCCTGGCCTTCGATGGCGCCCACGCCTTGCAGATAGAGATCGTACGTGGCCGCGGGCCGCTCCGGCAAAACCGCGCGTGGAATGACTGAGCTCACCAGCCACTGCAGGCTTGCGCCATAGCTGATGGGCACATCGTGATGCAAAGTGCCGTACATCGAAAGATGTGCCGCCACCGACTCGGTTTGCGAACCCAGATCGCTGACAAAATACATGGCAGCATCGAATCCGCTCTTGCTCCCGAGCTCGGCCCTCTTATAACCGTCGCGCAAAACCCCCACGGCAGAAACCCCGAGCAGCGCTAACACCCCACCGCCTATCAGAAGCAGCTTGCGCGGACGCAAACTATTGGCAAAATAAAACAGCCCCATGGCCAATACCCCGAACATGAGCGTGTTGCGCGCGCCAATCATGAGGTTGAAGATAAACACTCCTGCCAGCAGCGCAAAATATCCCAGGGTAAGGGACCAGCTTCGCGCATCGCCTCCGATGTATTTTGCCTTTTTCCCCGACAGATATACCGCAAAGCCCACAAATAAAGGCGCTACCGCGGCCCGGTTTAGGAATTGGTGCAAGGTGTAGAAAGGCGCCTCTTCGGGATTGATGAAGTGCATCGAGGTATCCATGTCTGCGGCGGCCGAAAGCAAATTACGCACCAGCAGATAACTCACCAGCGCCGCTACTGCCGAGAACAGCAGGATGCGGGCATGAGAAATGTAAATCCGCGTTGGCTGCAGCCTCTGTGTCGCCTGGGCTTTTTTGACGATGCAAAGTACCGTGATTTGAATGCTTACCAGGAACACGGAATAAAGAATCAATGCCCAGAAGTAATCTTCATCCAGGTACACGGGAAACATCTTGTAATAGAGATAGTCGTAAGGCTTGGCCACTCCCGAATCCAGCCGCTCAGCCACAATGGACCAAGCCCCAAACAGGGTCCAGTAATAGAGCAGTCCGAACCCTAATGGGAAAGCGACGTTCTTTGTTTTGCGCCATATCGCCAGGGTAAGAAGACTGGTGACGACGGTAGCGATGGCGAGCACAACGTAGAATTTCATGAAACTATTTGCGTCCAGAGCCGTTTCCAAGTAATTGCTCATAGATGGCTACAATCTTGCCGGCTTCCCGCTCTTGCGAAAACTGCTGAATGTGCTCCCATCCGTTCGAGCGCTGCTGCAGCCTCAGGATCTCGGTCACGGCTCTTCCCAGTTCTTCAGCATCGCGTGATGAAACGATGCGCGATGGAGCAACCGGCTCCAGTTGCTGCCGGATATCGCCGGCATCCACGCTCACCACCGGTAGATTGCATGCAATCGCCTCTTTGACGATGTAGGGAGAGCCTTCATAGTCGCTGGTTACCAACAGGCAATCGGCCGCATTCATGTACAGCGGAACGCGATCAGGACTTATGTCGCCACGCATCACCTCAAAACGAAACTCGCCATACATTTTTCTCGCCGCCTCAACCGCACGTTCGGCCAAATCAAGCCGTTTTATCTGCGGCTCTTTGCCGGCATTGAAGAGCACCACCGCCTGCCGCAGCGGCCACCCCAGGAGGGTGCGCGTGTTTTCCCTGGAACGGGGATAAAACAATTTCAGGTTCACACCTCCGGAAAGCACGCTGGCACGCCCGCGTCCCCACCACAGCCGTTGTTGCATCTGCGGAGTCACGCAGATAAGGTGAGAAGCGCGCAATGCCGCCAACTGTGAAAACATATGTCCGAGCATTGCCCTGACCGGATGAATGCTGGGAATGGGGTTCAGGTCGCTTCCGCGAAACGTCACCACCAAAGGCAGATTGCATGCCATGCCGCACAGAGCCGCAGTGACCGTGCCATATTGGGAATGAAGAATTGCCGGCGCAAATGCCCGCACTTTTTTGCGTAATCGCGCCCACTCTTTAAAGACGGCAACCGGCGAAGTCCGCGATTTCAGGAAAAATGTCTCGATTCCCACTCCGGCGTTCTGCAGCGACTCTACCTGTCGACGGGCAAAGATAAAATTGTTGGGGCTGTCTTCCCCCGGAATCACGTGCAGCACGCGGACCGTTTTTGCCGCCGGCTGTATCTCAGCCAGCTTTACCGATGTAGCAGCCATAACTCTTGAGCGATTTAGTTCTTTTCTGAGTACTGAGGACTGAGGACCGGGCATTCGCCGCATTCCTGCTCGAATGACGCAGAAGCTGGAACCGGTTCAGCCATGGCGGATTCACCCTGCTTGATGAGTCCCGAAACTCGTTTGGCAATAAGATATGCCAGCATGATGCAGGAAAGCATGGCCCACAGGGTCACCGAGAGCGCCATGCCCTTGATGCCGCCGAAATACCATCCCAGCGCTTTCATCCCCAGGCCAATCGTAAAAGCAACCGCGCCGATTTTTGTGGGCGTGCCCGTGTCCCCCTGCGCATAGTATGTATTGGCCAGCGCATTGGCCACCGCCGCACACGGCAGCATCCCTGCCATATAGACCAGCAGCATCCATATTCTTGCCAGATCAGCGGAGTTCATCCTCCCGACGACGGGTCGCACTGGATAGGGATGAAACACTTGTTGTGAGACAAATGCGGCCACCATGATTCCGACAACCATCACGCAGGTGATTCCCAGGATGGCCCAGCACTGGCGGCGGTACAGGCTGCGAAATTCACGCCAGTCTTTCTTATGTGCCAGACGCGCCAGTTGCGGCAAGAACGGCGTCAGAACGCCTTGTGTCACCACACGCAGCACCGCGTCATAGAAGCGGCCGGCGAGGGTGAAAATGACGATGCTGCCCGGGGGCAGAAACGAAGTAAGGATGCGGTCCAGGGGCGCAGCGCTCATATAGTACGCTTTGCCCAGGATCATCGGCCGCATCTTACCCCAGGTTTCACTCACTAACCTGAGCCGCCATTGCATGCGTGGCGACTTGCCCAAAACGGGCAAGAGCAGGATGACCGGCAGGGTAAACGCCAGCACCTGCATCCACGCTGCGAGTTTGATGCCCCAGTGCGGCAATTGCCAAATAAGAATTGCCGAACTGGCGATACCCGAGAGCAAAACGCTGAGCGCCGGCCAAATGAACTTATGCCGTACCTGGTACAGGGTTGAAAGCACGGCAATGGCGGCATTTCCAATGAGGCCAAAGGCCTGGATTTGTCCGAGCGTAATCGACAGCGCCTTCGCGGTTGGAGAAAGCCCGGGAACGATCAACGGAATGAGCAGAGGCGAAGCCAGCGACAATCCCAGGGCGACGAAGACAAAAGTGCTGGTAATCACCACAAACAACAGCCACCCATTGCGCCGCAGCTCGTCTTCCGAATCGGCGGCCAGCAATGGAACCAGGACCGAGATGAGCGTATCGACGAGCAGAATTTTCAACATCAAAGGAAACGTGCCGCCGGTATAGAACGCATCTGCCTCCCGGGCTGCGCCGAACCATGCCACCACGTACCACTGCATGGCAAACGAGACCAGGATCTGCAAGGCCGTGATGGCAGAAAGATACAGTCCCAGTCTTCTGGAGTCGGGAATTGTCTTCACAGCTTCAGGGTGAGGCATGAATTTTTATAGTTTCGACGCCAATCGGCAGGTTGACTACGATGCTATTTTTTTTCTGAAGCGTAGGCGGCGGAGTAGCCATTCATGGCCTGATAGGCGCCGACCTCAACGTTGTTCAGCACGACTCCCAGGAGCTTGGCGTCTACGCTTCGCAGCGTCTCCTGTGCCTGCATCACAAGGTCACGTGAGCTCTTGCCTCCGCGGACCACCATTAAAACCCCGTCCACGTTCCTTGAGAGAATCAGCGCATCGCTGCAGGACTCCACCGAAGGCGAGTCGACGAGAATATGCGTGAAGTGCGGCTCAAGCAGCGCGAAGAGCTTCTCGATTTTTGCCACCAGCAATTCGCCTGGATTGTCCAGGACCGGGCCGGCGGTGAGCGCCTGAATACCGGTTGAATGCTGCTGGATGCTCTCCATGGTTGCGCGTTCATCCAGTTCGCCTTCCAGGTACGTGCTCAACCCTCTCTGATTTTCCAGTCCCAGAAGAGTGTGGACTGCCGGACGATGCATATCAGCATCAACGATCAGGACCTTGCTTCCAATCTGCGCCAGGCTGATCGCCAGATTGATCGTCGTGGTCGTCTTGCCCTCTTCCGCTACGCTGGAGGTTACCAGGATCTTTTTCCATCCAGGTTCGGGCTTTGAAAGCAGTCTGATCCGCAGCCGCCGGTAACCCTCCGTCAATATCTGCGGAGTGCTGCCGTTGATCATGAGTTCAGGCTGATGTTGTTTCTCGGTCTCCGCTGCAGGCGACTTCCAGGCCCGTGCAGCCAGGGGAAGAAGCTGCCGCAGTTTGTAACCGCCGCTGACGCACGGGATCACGGTCAGCGCCGGGAGCTGCAATGCGTCATGCACGTCTTCCACCGAGCGCACCGTATTGTTCATAAACTCAAGGAACAAGGCGGCCGCGCAAGCCACGAAGAGCGAAAGGAAGAAAGCAAGAGTAATGTAGAGCAGGCGCCACGGTCCATTGGGTTTGCTGGGGTCGGGCAGAATAGCGTGATCGATGACGCTGACGTTGTTCGCCGTGCTTGCCTGTGCAATATCGTTCTCACGAATGCGTTTGAGCAGGTTATCCAGCAGGCTGCGGTTCGTATCAATCTCCTGTTGGATCAGCCGATAATTGACCGCGGCTTCGTTTTGCTCCATGGTCACCATCCGCTGCTTGTCGAAAGAAGATTGCAGGGCCTGTTCTCGGGCCAGTGTCTGCCGGTATTTGGTCTGCAGGTTGGTCAACACGTTCGTGACTGCCTGATTGCGCATGGTCGTAATCTGATTTTGCAATGTGGTAATTTGCTGGTCTACTTCCTGCACCGGCGGCCATTTTTCCGTGTTGGTCACCAGCAACTGCGCCCTTTTCTCCTGCAGCGCGTTCAGCCTCATCTGCGCCTCGGCAATCTGCTTGGTTTGATCTTCCGCCAGGGCCTTGGCCGCATCCGGGGCCAGTGCGGTCCGGTAGTTGGCCTCGGCCGCTTCGCGGTCGCTCTCGGCTTCCACCAGTTGCCGGTTCAGGTTTTCCAGCCGGTCCACCGCCGTGTTCTGCGCCGGGTCCAGGGAGAGGATCTGGTGGCTGCGCCCATATTTCAGCAGCCTCTCCTCACCCTCCCGAATCTGGATTTGCAAATCTACCATCCGCTGCGTCAGGTATTTGTTGCTGTCCATTCCCGATTCGGTCTGCTTTTCTTTGTTGATCAGGACCAGCGCATCGGCGATGGCATTCACAATCTTGGCGGCAAGCTGCGAATTTTGATGGCGGAATGTGATCTCAACCAGGCGCGTATCGCGGACCATTCGCCGGTTCTCCCGCACCGGCTCTACCGTCAATCTTCCCTGCAGGTCGGCGATAATCGGGGCCAGGCGCTTGGCTTCCTGCAGGCCCTCGGGCGTGATGGAAGGCGACAGTGCCTCGGTCAGCGGAGCCTCATCGCTGCCCGCGCGCGCGTCGCTCCGGCCGAGATAGAACAATTGGAACAGCCGGCGGATCATGCGTCCGCCGCGGGAAACGTGCCGCATGTAAATCGGGTTATGTTCCAGGTCGAGCGTTTTGGCAACCCGTGTCAGCAGGTTGGCGCTGTTGATGATTTGCAGCTGGGTGTTGTAGTAGCTGGGATCGGAGTTGAGATAAATGGCGTTCGGGCTTCCCAATGTGGGGTCGACATTTTCCAGGTCAATTTCCACCTCTGCTTTTGCGTCGTAGTAATCGGGCTGCAGAAGCATCATCATCGTGACCAGGCAGGTCACGGCTGCGGTAATTCCGATAATCAGCCGGGCATGACGCCGAAGGATGATGAAATAGTCCCGCAGGGTCATGTTCCGCTCTCTCGACCATTCTTCGCCCGCGGCCGGGACCTCGATCCAAGCCGGACCTCGGGTCAGCGCGCGGCCATCCGGTTGGCTGGCAGAGTTGTTAGCGGATTCTGTTGATTCCTTCACATGCGGCTCCGTTGACCGAACAATAATAGAGGAGAAACTGCTTGCTTGGCCCTGAATAAATTTGAGTGTGGACGAAAATCTATCGAATCGCCGTTAACGGGTAGTAACTGGCGGTCGTCGTAACCACGGATGCGAAGAAAGTCTTCGCGAACATCTTCATGAATGATGTTGGTACGTCCACAATATCGCCCGCTTGCAGCACCAGGTCTTCTCCATGGCCTTTTTCAATGGCGCGCAAATCAACCAGCAGCTCCCGGTTGCCTGGCCGGCCTGAAAGCTGCCGAATGATCCGCACTTTGCTCAGCGTGCTGTTGGTGAGCGAGCCTCCCGCCATTGCAACCGCGCGCGACACCGTCAATTGGCCTTTCAAAGCGAATGGACCGGGTTTAGCCACATTGCCTACTACATAGACCTGCGTCGCTTCCGGAATGTTGACAAGATCTCCCGGCCGCAAGAATGGATTCACATTGTCCGTTCCGCGCAAGAGATTCGTCATGTTGATCACCACCACGCCCGAATTTGCGCCGGCTGCATTGTCGGTCGCGCAGAGTTGGGCGCTCTCATCAGGAATGATCTGCACAACGTCACCAGCCAGGACCGTCGGCCCGCCTACAATACCCAGCAACTCGCGCAACCGCACACGGCGCTGCAACTGGAAATTGCCCGGTTTGCTGATGGCACCGACCACGAGAACCGGTGCGGAGCTGAACTCCTTGACCGATACGTCTACTTGAGGATTTTTTAGATATTCCTGGTAACGTCTTGCCAGCTCATCGGAAAACTCTGCCGTCGTCTTACACGCCGCTTTGATTTCTCCGATGAAGGGCATGCGAACCATTCCCGCTCCATCTACCCGCACGCCCTCCCGCGTCAGCTCCGGACGGTCAAACAGGCGGATATCCAGCACGTCGTCCGGCCCAATCCGGTAGCGGTCATCGATAGGCACCGTTTGCGTCCGCGCGATCAATGCCGGAGAGTACGCATCCGTAGTATCGCCCTGTGCTGCTGCTCCTGAGGGCTTGTCTGCCGCCTTAATGGATGGATTGTCAGCGGCAGCAACTGCAGGTGTTCCGGCCGGCGAGAGCCCGGCCCGCGTGGCGGCGGAACTCGACTCCTGCGCCACCGGATCTTGGGCTTTGGGCGGCAAACTTGCGGATTGCTCCGGTAGCGAGTTTTGCTGTTGTCCAAACCCGCTGGCCAAAAGCAAAGTCAGGAGAGCTGCTGCAATGCAAACGAATCTTCGACGCGCCGGCTTATACGCCCTGCTATTTCCGAAAATTGGTCTTGGGGGTGTCATTTTTGTACCTCAAATTGTACTCGCCCGTGGCTTTGAACAAGTCCCCGGCCTTGATCGTACCTTCCTGATCGGCGTCCTATACGATACGCCGGTTATTCACAGGTTCAACCTCAGAAACGTCAATCTCGAGCACAAATGCCGAGGCAATCAGTTCGAGAGACAGCACCACGCGAAAACTCCCCTTCCGTCTCGAAAGAATGCCTTGCAACCCTTCAAAAGGACCGGTCTTGATGCGCACTTTAGTGCCTACTTTGAGATAGGGATGCGGGCGTACGACGAGGTTGATCTCCGCCGCTTTCCGCAAGGCTTCAATCTCGTGATCCGGCAACGGCACTGGCCTGCCGCCGGTTCCCACAAAATTCACGACCCCCGGCACCTGCAATACTTGCAGCCGGTCTCGTAGCGGCAGATGGGCAAAGAGGTAACTGGGAAAAAGCGGCACCTGCAATTTTGCGGTTCGGTCTTTCCAGCGGTGCACCGTGGTGTAGACCGGCAGGAACGTCTCTACTCTCTTGGCCATGAGTTGCTCCCGCACACGCTTTTCATGATGGGGCGCAGTGTAAACCGCATACCAGCGCGGCATGACCCATTCTGGGAAAACGTGCGATGCGGAAGAAGACGTAGCAGAAGAGGTAGAACCGGGTTGCAATATCGCTTGCTGTGTTTCTGCCATACTAAACACACCTCCGTCCTGTCTCTTACATGAAGAGAATTGAGTAAGTGCTTTCAATCCAGAGACCTGGAACAGAAATCGTTCTTGCGGCTCCTGGATTTCCCAAAAACCAAGTGGATAAAAATAGAAACTTGCAACCAACTTAGGAGACAACCTGGGCCGGCACTTGAACAGCTGCCGAACTGTAGAAAACTTGAGAGACAGCTCAGACCTTGTCAAGTGGTTCAAAGGGTCGGCCGGATGTGACTCCCAGGAAAAAACATTATTGCCGCATTTATTTCGCGGCCGTTTCAAAATCTCGTTAAATTACCTTGAATTGCATCGTTCACTTACAGGGCTTACCGACTTGGCAAATAAGGCTCTTGTTTCCCGCAACATATGCGATAGTGGCGCTCGGTTGAAAACCGTTTCATGAATGAAAATGGTTTCATTCGAGTCGAGGGGGGGAACTCGTGTTCGAATTTGAGATACAACATAACACCAGATCGCTCGGGATTTTTCCCGTTGCGGCACTCCGTTTCAAAATAGACCCCACGCGGCATCCACGTTAGGGCTTGCGTTCCTTGAGAATCAGCAGTTTGTCCTGGTCGGAAAGAGATGACCTAACGAAAATAAACTATAAATTAAAAAAGTCAAATCAATTTTTCTTCACGGTATTTTCGTCACTGTCTCACTTGGTGAAACGACTTGCACAGGCATGGAAGTTTGCGGTGGGCGGGCGCTCGGAAGCCATATCCGCCCCGAGATGGCCCGGAGATATGTTGCAAAATTCTGCACACTTGAACCGAACGATTTCAAACTCCAAAACAACGGCTGCGAGCGCTACCTCTCCCCCATGGCAGCATGGTCGCTGTCGTGATCGTCACGGCCATGATCGTGATCGCGGTCAAATTCCAGAGTAAACGCCTGGTTTGTCAGCCATCCTTTCAACAGGTTGATGGAATTTGGGCTGCCAATGATGCCGCTGACTCCGCCCGGCAGACTTGTTACTGCCTTCACTCCCTCAGGCAACGCTTCACTGACAAAGCGGTTTGCCGGTCCGCTGTCGAACATGAAGTCATCAACCGACTGAGCCCTGCCATCATGGGTTGCGGCGTCCACTGTGCCAAAGCCTCCATCCCTGGGAATTCCCTCCAGCCCCGGGAGCGGTGCTGTGAATGCGCCGAAAGCTGGCGGTATATTGAAGTCTCCGCCGATGGCATGTTTGAAAACAATGCGATGCAGCTTGCCCCAGCGATAATCATTTTGATTGGAAGAGTTGTGGAAAGCCGCGGCGAAAGGCTGGCCGGCAAGCCGCTGCAGCGCGCTGAACAGGCTGAATAAGACCACGATATCGCGCCTGTCGGATGCGTTCGTGACACCGGGCACATTGAAAAAGCCGATGCCTGAAGTGCCGGCTCCCTGCTGGGTTGAAAAATTCTCCAGCGCATGCCGCAAAGCCGTAAGGGCCTGCTGGTCGGGGGGAGTGGGCACGTTCAGCAGTTGCAGTGGAACATCAATCGAGTTGCGAATAAATTGCCCGCGCCAAACGCTGTAAATCGTGGCGGCCACGCTGGTTGCGATCTCCTGGTCCGATGGCGGCGCGAGCGGCGGCCGTTTCTTCCCCTTGAAAGCTGCGTCATAGCCCTCCTCGATCCCCACCGGGGTTGTAAAATCCCAGCTCTGCAAGCGGGCCACGGCGTTGCTCACGCCTGGGTCAGACGCCAGCGCCATCAGCAGTGGATTGGCGTTGGGGAGCTTGGCGTTTTGCGACGCCTGCAGGATATAAGGCACGAAGAATTCCGCATCCTTCAACGTTGTGTCGGCCTGGATGCGCCGCATTGTCTGCACCGAGATCTTTCCGCCATGGGAGATAGCTCTCCGGATCATCTCCGTGATTCTGGCGGCGCGCAGGCCGAGGTCATAGCCTGGATTCAGGTAGTAGATTCCGCCGCCTGGACGAAGCTGGTTGAGTGGATTGTTGTCCAGAGTAGTGCCCACCGGATCATTGTTCGCATTCACGAACCACCCTGCCGGAGGATTGATAATGTGCGGCATCTCGGCAAACGGCAGGATCTCATAGGAGACCGCTTGCCCAGGCTGGGCGTGCATGACCGGAAGCCACTCATTGCCTCCGGTCCCGCTGCGAATGAAGAACGGCGGCAACCCGTTCACGGTGCCCGCCTGCAGGTCTTCGCGGATCGGCATATCGCCCACGGTGAAATACGCGATGTTCCCGTCTACATCGGAATATGCGATGTTGAACGAGCCCACGTCCATGAACTTCAATGCGTCCATAAATTCATGCATGTTGTGGGCCGCGTCCCAGCCCAGAATTGCATCTGGCTCTCGTGTGCCGCTAAAGCCCGTGTACTCAATGCTGAGCCCCAGTCCTGCGCCGGAACCCAAAAGGGGACCATTGTTGCGCCGTGGCACAATCAGCGTGGCTGCTGGAACTCCGTTGCCTGGCGGAACCACCGTCAGGTCATTGAGAATTCCGTCGCCGGTGTTATTGATCTTGTAGGTTTCGGGAATCGAAATTACATGCTCCAACTGGTTGCGATAGACCGTGCTGAGTCCGCTGGGAGAGGTGGGATCGGGCACAACCACTTCGAAGTAGTAATCCGTCACATCCATCGGGTCGAGTGTTGCTCCCCATGATGCATTTTTATTGTGGCCGGTTACTATGCCAGGGGCCCCGGCAAAGCTGGCGCCCGCCACATCCAGGCGCGGCGAATGCAACTCCAACGGATAGAACGTCGAGGGCGTGAGCAGCGGCAAGTGCGGATCGTTGGCCAGCAAAGGAGCGCCGCTGGTGCTGTGTGTGCCGCTGACCGCCCACTCGTTCGACCCTCCCCGCCGGTTGCGATCGAGCAGGCGCTGCAACTCTGGAATTTTTTTCACCGCATCCAGGAATTGCTGTCCCACGCTCATGGCCTGGTTGAGCTGCGATTCAGGTACCGCCGCTCCGTAACCCGGAGCGCTTGCGGGCGCCTTACTCCTCAGGGGGCTGACGGGAAGATCACCTTCCATGATCATCGAAGCCGGTGGCATGGAGGCATCCGGAATCGTGGATGCGTTCTCAAACGGCGCCGAGCGGAACACATCGTTAAAAAGATTATCCCCGTTAAATCCCACTACGCCGCCCGTGAGCCGGTAACTGATCAGCGCAACCGTAAGCTCGACATCGAGAAAATCAAACGATTCCGAAAATGAAACAAACTTGGAGACGGACATCGAGTCGATCGGCGTCCAGGGCTGAAATTTTGAAAGCTCCAGCGCCTTATATTCCGGGGGCAACGGATGGCTGGCCACATAAGCATTCACCCCTTCCGCATAAGCTTGCAGTGCGGCCTGCGTACGTCTCGACAACAGTGGCAGCGATCGCACCGCGGCACGCCGCAGCCCCAGTTGCCGAAACATGACGTCGCTTCCCAGCGACCCGGGGCCGAGCAATTCGGCGAGCGTACCACTGGCGGTTCGCCGGGTTACGTCCATCTGGAACAATCGGTCCTGCGCGTGCACAAATCCTTGCGCAAAGAAGAGGTCGTGGTCGTTTTCCGCCTGGATGTGTGCGATACCTTCTTTATCGCGTGTGATCTCGGCCCTTACTCTTCGGCCGGAGAAATGCGCGCCGCGGAACAGGAATGCTGAAGACTGGGCTAAAACGGTGGATGCAAACAACACCAATCCGGCAGGAACAAGCAATAACTTCTTGTGCATACGACCTCCACCAACAGATATTTACTCGTTGGACCGCAATGGGAAACCTGACGTGCCCTGTTTCCTTGCGCGTGAACTAAATATATGCACGCGACTACCTTATGGGAATGCCGGGCAGGGTACCAGAAATGTGTGACGATGTAAAGCCGAAGTGCCGATGGGTGTCAAAGCTTATTAGATAATGTCCCCATGCTTAGCCGGTACGTTGGATCGTAGCTGTAATTCACAGTCCGGCCCGTGAGTTCTACAACTTTTAACCGATGGCCGACTGCATCCTGAGTATAGGTGTAGCCGGCTATATTACTGCGCCCAGAATTCAGCGCCGCCCACCCCAAACGATGTTTCTGCATCTCAGACTTTGTGATTCGGAGCTGCTGGCCAGCCGTTCTCCCTGACTGCTAAAGCTCCAGGTAAAAAGGGCCCCTCATGCGAATACCCAGGATTGCACCATACGTTGCTGTTGTATTTCAGGTTTTCTTAAGTCTTATTTTGGCTGGAATTTCTGTTCCATCTCTTTCAGGACAGGCCCAGACGCAAGGCCAGTGGCAAACCCAGGCTTACCAGCTTCCAATTAACCCGGTCCATGTAGCGCTTATGCATAATGGAAAGATTCTGGTGGTCGCGGGGTCAGGAAACAATGCCAACAATCTTGGATCGGGAAATCTGAAATCCGGGGTTTTGGACCCCCAGAGCGGCGTGATAGCCGTGCAGCAGCAAGGTTGGGACATGTTCTGCGAGGGCATGACGATTTTGCCCGATGGACGCGTTTTTGTCGCCGGCGGCACCTTGGCTTATTCGCCATTCCTTGGGGAAAAGCGCAGCGCGATTTTCGATCCTGTGTCAGGACAATTCGCCGACGTTCAGCCGATGCACCATGGGCGCTGGTATCCCACAACCACCACCCTCAGTGATGGGCGAGTCTTCGTTTTTGGCGGAACCAGCGAGACAGATACTTCCAATAACGCGGTCGAGTTGTATACCGTCGGCTCCGGCTGGAGTCAGGAATTTGTAGCGCCCTTTACGCCGCCGCTTTATCCGCGCATGCACGTGCTGCCCGACGGCACCCTTTTTGATTCTGGCCCAGCGCCTGACTCGAACATCTTTGATCCTTCCTCGCAAAGCTGGACTCTGAATACAGCGCATACGAATTATGGCAATATCAGGGTTTACGGCAGTTCGGTGCTGCTTCCCCTGACCCCGGCCAACAATTACACGCCGCGAATCATGATTCTGGGAGGCGGCGACCGCAGCACCACGACGACGGCCAGCACCGAAATCATCGACCTTTCTCTTCACGGCGCAACCTGGGTTACCAAAGCCCCCATGTCGGCTCCTCGTATTGAGATGAATGCGGTCATACTGCCCACCGGAAAGGTCCTGGCCCTGGGCGGTTCTTCCACAGACGAAGATGGAACCACCGCCAGCTTAAAAGCTGATTTATACGATCCGGCAACCGATACATTCTCGCCGGCAGGCACAGCGGTTTTTCCGCGCCTTTATCACTCGGTGGCTTTGCTGCTGCCGGATGCGACGGTTTGGGTGGCGGGCAGCAATCCGCCGGGCAATCACTTCCCCGGAGGATTCGAACCCCACGTAGAGATCTACACTCCGGCTTACCTGTTTGACCCTACGGGCGCGCCTGCAGCGCGGCCGAATATTACCAGCGCTCCCGACAAAATAGGTTACGGGAGCATGTTTACCGTACAGACAAACGCTACTGACATCATCCAGTCCGTCGCTCTGATACGCGCAGGCTCCGATACCCATGCCTTTGATTTCGATCAGAGGATGATTGGGCTCACCTTCACCAGCGCGGCTGGAACGCTCACCATCAATGCGCCTTCCGGCAGCAATCTTGCTCCTCCGGGTTACTACATGCTGTTTCTGGTGAATCAGGCGGGTACGCCCTCGATGGCGCGCTTCGTCCAACTTTCATCCAACCCCACTGACCAGCCTCCCAAGGCGGTCATCACGAATCCAGCCAACGATCTTACGATTCGGGTCGGCGACACTGTGACTTTTTCGGGCACTGCCACCGACGCCGATGGCACGGTCGCCAGCACCCAGTGGATTTTCCCCGGGGCCAAACCGAACCAGAGCAACGTGCTGAATCCCGGCCCGGTTACCTTCAACACGGTCGGAAGCTCCGTGGTCTCATTGACCACCGTGGATAATCTCGGCGTAAACGATCCCAGCCCTCCTACCCGAACCATTCTTGTCTCGCCCAATTTCGGATTTACGGTCACTTTTGTACCCCAATCCGGTTCGGAAACGAACAACGGCGTGAAGGCCGGCGACACCTTCAAAGGAACTGTGATCGTCACTCCTCAAGCTGGATATACCGGGACCGTGAACCTGAGCTGCTCAATACCGCAATGCACTATCTCTCCGGCCAGCGTCGCGGTGGGTGCGTCCGCTGTAAACGCAAATCTTGCTGTGACCACCACGATAAACGATGTTGGCGACCATAAGTTGACCGTCACCGGCGTCGACAGCGGCGATAGTTTTCTCCAAAGCAGCGCAGATGTGCTTTATACAGTTATCAATCCAGTTACCAGTTTCAACCTGAGCGCAGCTCCCGGCACTGTGCAGGTCAATGCCGGACAATCCACAAACGTAACCGTGACGGCAACGGTAAATGCATCAGGATCAAATCCGGCATCCATTTTATTCTCATGTTCGGGGCTGCCGGCGCTGGCGAGTTGCTCCTTCTCGCCCACAACTTTGACGCTAGGCAATGGTTCGGCGGCTACAACTCTATCAATTGCTACCACCGCAAGTACCGTAACATCGGCGGCTCTTTCTCTGCCTGCCGGCGCTGCTGGTTCGAGCAAAAGTTATCGTCCTCTTTACGCATCTTTAACGGCGCCCTTTGGCATGTTGTTGTTGTTGAGTGGATTTTGGCGAACGCCGGGCCGCCGCAAACTGGTGCGTAGCGGCCTGATCATGCTGGCGCTCGCAACCTTGATGTTTATCTTCGGCTGCCGGGGAATGACATCAGGGTCATCGACTACACACACGACTTCAACCTCGCGGCCGGGGACGCCGCCGGGAACGTATACGGTTGTGGTTACCGGCGCCGCTGGCCCGGTTCAGCAATCCACAAATGTTACGTTGAACGTGAAGTGAAATTAAATTCTCACGGAGGCCCAGGTAAGGACTCTTATGACTCTGTCACGCAGAAATCTCATGCAGGCTCTCGGTCTGGGAGTTGCCGCGAACGCTCTTCCATCATGGTCTTTCGCGGCAGGCGCTGCCGCATCCGTTTCTGGAAATCGAAGTGAACCTGTGGGTGGAGCGCAACCCGGTGGCCCAATTCTGTTGAACAGCAATGAGAATGCCTATGGCCCTTCAGAAAAGGTCATTGCCGCCCTGCAAAACGCCCTTCCCGCCGCCAATCGCTATGCCCACGACGAATATGAAAATCTGGCGGAGCAGATCGCAAGCCTGCATCGGGTCCGGCGCGACCAGGTGCTGCTGGGATGCGGGTCGAGCGAGATTTTTCATATGGCCGCGGGCGCTTTTCTGGGAGCCGGGAAAAAACTGGTGATCGCAGCGCCGGCTTTTGAAGTCATCGCGCACTATGCGGAATCAAGCGGAGCCGAAGTTGTTCGCGTGCCGCTCAACCGGCTGTACAGCTATGACCTCGATGCCATGCGGACCCGCGCCAATTCGCCGGGGCTGGTTTATGTTTGCAACCCCAACAATCCTACCGGCACATTAACCGCGCGCAAGGAGCTGGAAACCTTCATCGGCAAACTCCCGGCAAATGTTTATGTGCTGGTAGATGAGGCCTATCATCATTATGCGGGCGCATCACCGGCTTACGCTTCTTTCATCGATCACCCTTTGGACGATCCGCGCGTCATTGTGACCCGCACATTTTCTAAAATCTATGGAATGGCAGGCATGCGTTTGGGATATGGCATCGCGGCCGCGCAGACCATTGGGCAGATGAAGCCCTATCAGTTGCAGCTCAACGTTAATACCATAGTTGCACGGGCGGCAATGGCGGCGCTCACCGATACCGAGGGCGTGCAGGCCGCCGCCCAGCGCAACACCAATGACCGCCAGGATTTTATTAATCGCGCCCAAACCCGCAACTTCAATCCCATCCCTTCTCATACGAATTTCATGATCATGAATACCGACCATCCCGCCGAAGGGGTCGTCGAGCACTTCAGGAAAAATAACATCCTGGTGGGCGGTCCTTTTCCTCCCATGAATACTTTCATCCGTATTTCGCTGGGGACCCCTCCCCAGATGGATGAGTTCTGGCGCGTCTGGGACCTGATGCACATCGAAGGGCACCATCACTAGAACGGTTTGGTTTCTCCACTGCTATCTTTACCGTTCCTTATTGGAGCGGTAGACATGCGCAATGAAAACAACAGCAACACCAAAGGAAATTACAGCCGGAATCACTGTATGTGAGGCTCCGAATTTCGAGATCGCAGGAGCTTTCGCAACCAGGATGGCGGCAGCAGCCCACACCACCAGCACCAGGAATGGAGCGTAGTGACAAAGGATTGCGAAATCACGGCCCAGGTACAAACCGGCTAGGATCCAAACCACCAGCAACAGCCGCAGCACAGGATGAGGCCAGCAAAGCAGAAAGCCGGTAAAAACGCTGGCTAAAAGCAGCGGGAGATGCGCCATCATGCCCGGGAAGCGATATGGAGAGAATCCCTGGGCCGAAGGAAAAGGAGCGCGGAAATAGGTGAATACCGGCATACGTGAGTTAGCCATCTCGTCCCAATTACCAGTTGGGATACTTTGCGCGAATCTGCTCATAGAGTGGAGACGTGGTCTTGTGCTTCTTGTGATATCCCAGCACCTGACGCTCGCGTGTTGTCGGCCCGGTGCGCGCCGACTCGGCCTGTTGAGGTAGTGCTTGCTCTACTTCGCGCAGATTCTGGATCCGGTCGCGCGAGAGCGAGATTCTCAGTCCGGTAGGAGCTACACACACAACAATGTGATTTTTCTTACGTTGAAGAGACCTGGCATCGACCGTAAAAATCTTTTGTTCGCCTTGAAAATTGTTGTAGCGAATTGGAATCGGTTTCGTTGGCGAGTAATCAGAATACCTTTTGCGGAAGCTGCTGGCCCAGCCCTGCCCCAGAGTCGAGTCGAAATACTGACATGAAGGGTTCGGGCAACGAATTGGAACATCCGACGCCCGTGCTCCTTTGGTTCCACAAGTCGGGCAGATGTTTTTGCTCTTGCCGAACAGAAAATCAAGGAATCCCATATCAATCTCCTTATGATGCGGGGCCGGAGCATTCAGGGGGACGGTTGGTAAAAACGACCGAAGCGCTTCAGCGGCTTCGTTATTCCATAACCCCCATCTACAGGCAGCCACCCTCTCTCACGGGCACTTGCCGGCTGCTGCTTCTGGGACAGAAGAGAAAGCTGTTTCGCTTTTTGAGCGGCACAGCCTGGCAACCGTCCCCCTGAATGCTCTTATAGTCTTTTCTTTCTGCCAAACAAAAAACGGACTCTTAATGCACCCCCGGCAAATCAAGCGGCGCCGGTGCAACAGCGAAGGCAGCCCCATGGCGCGAAGCTGCTCAAAGCTGATGCGCCGGAAGTGGCCTTTCTTATGTCCTCCGAAAACAAGGCTGAGTATCTCTTCAGCCAGCCACCGGTCCAGAATGCGCAGTTGTTGCTCGTCATCCACATGCTTGAGGTAGTAGTCGAGAATGGCGACATTGCGAACGCCTTTTTCGATGGTCTCTGCTGCCAGGGTTGCCAGAACCTGCGCTCTTGCCTTCTTATCGGTGATCTTCTTCCAGCGCCGCCGGCCTCTGCGAAAAGCAAAACGAAACAGGTTTTGGATTTTACGCAGCTTGTCGCGCGAAAGCGCCACTCCTCCCCCGGCGCGGAACAACAATCCCAAGTGCCGGAAATCGCGCACCGTGGCGAAGTGAAAATCGGGTATGGGCGTGCCGGTCAATAACAGGTCGGCGCTGTGGCTCGCCTTCATTCTTAATTTGAGCCCAGCCAGCGTCAGCTCCAGCCGTTGTGCTGCTTGCGTTGCTGTCTCGCGGCACGGCGAAAGCAGAAGGATGTCATCCGCGTAACGAAAATAATCAACCTGAGGAATGCCTTCCATGTGGCGATCTAAATCTGTAAGGTAGATATTGGCCAGCAGGCAGGCAATCGCTGTGCCGAAGGGGATACCAACCGTCGCTCTTTGCGTGCCTCCCTCCTCTTGATAAAGAAAGTGAACACGCTGCACCAGGAGATGAAACAGGTAATCGGCAGGATCCGCGAGTTCGTCCAACTTCTTGAGCAAAAGTTCATGATTGACGGTGGCAAAGTAGTCGGCAATATCGCGCTTGACGACATAAAGAGGGCCTGTTGCCGAACGAAGTACAGTTGCAATTCGAGTCTGGCAAGTATCCAGGCCATAGCTGCGGTCGCGATAGGCATAGGAATTTGCTGAGAACCATCCGTGAAGTCTGCGATTTAGAATGCGGAAGAGCAGCAGATCAACCATGCGCTCTTCCCATGGCGCAATGTAAAGAGTGCGATGTTTTCCGTTGAAGTTGTAGCGCAGCGCCACCGCCGGACGAAACTCAAAAGCTTCTCGCCGCAGCGAGCGATGGATGGCATCCAAATGGCGCAACCCATGCGCCGCAAAGTCATAAAGCGTCTTGCCATCTGTGGAAGCGCACAGGGCCTTGCGCCACTGGAACACCGGCTTGGTATAGACGCGAACCGCCGCCTTGTAAAGTTCGGCTTCGCTGTAAATTTCCTTCCAGCGCAAAGGGGGCATCGTTTGTGTCATTCGGATTCCCGGTAGAAAGCTGCGCGTTATTATAATCAACGCACGGCCATGCGCTATCAAGAGTTATTAGCAGTTTCAAATAGACATATCCTCCGCGGCCCGGACTTTTTCGGGCGCTCGGCCGCTGGCCAGGGAATTTCGCCCGAGTTTTCCTCAGATATTTCAATTACATGGCCTAATTTCGCTTGCTATTTCCCTTTAAGATTCCCCATAATACGCACAGAGGATTAGAGATACACGAGCATCGTGAACTATCATCGTTCTGACGTTCTGCGTATTCTTCGCATCTCAGGGCGCCAACTGGCGGGGTGGCAGCGGGCCGGTCTGGTGACTGAAGTCCCTGAGTATTCGTTTTTTGATCTCCTGCAACTGAAAAAAGTCCGTGACCTGCGCGCCAAGCGGGTGCGTCCGGCAGTGATCCGCCAATCGCTCCAGGCCATGCAAAAGCAGGTAGCAGGCATGGAAAACCCCTTACTTGAGGCGAGTTCATATTCCAGCGGCTCGCGCGTGGTCTTTCGCCATCAGGGCAAATCCCTTGAACCTATCGCCGGCCAGTTTGTCATGGATTTCGATCCCTCGCGGGTGCTGCAGCCGGTGAAGGTGCGGGCTATCCGCTCTGAGGAAAGCGCAGCCGAGCTGTTTGCCAAAGGCATAAGCCTTGAGGAAGACCCGGCCAGCCAGGAAGAAGCCATTGCCGCTTACAAGAAAACCGTGGAGCTTGACCCTGAGCACGCCGCCGCCCACATCAATTTAGGAACGCTGTATTACAACCGCCGCGACTACGCTGGCGCCGAACGCCACTATCGTAAGGCCATCGAGGTTGATGCGCGCTATGCCCTGGCTTATTTCGATCTGGGCAACGTTCTCGACGAAACCGGGCGCCTGCCCGAAGCCGTAAAGTCTTATTGCGCAGCCATCACCCTGGCGCCCACCTACGCCGATGCCCACTACAATCTTGCCCTGGCCTACGAAAAACTCAAGCAATCGCGCAGCGCTCTGCGTCATTGGCGCGCTTACGTGAGACTCGATAGCGTCGGCCCTTGGGCTATCCACGCGCGCAACCAGATCCAGAAAATCCTACAAGGCGACAAGTTGCGCGTTGTCTACCGCAGAGGCCGCAATTCGGATTGAAGCATCGGGTCATTGAGTCATCGGGTCATTTAAAACCAGAAACTACCCAATCCATCACTGCATTTTCTCTCGGGCGCCGCAGGCCGCCACTCATGTTTCAATCCCCAGAGCAATTGCAAGCTGCTGACTCAATGATCCGACGACTCGATGATTCAATGACCCAATTCCCAGAAAATCAGCCGATCTGGAATCTTTAGGCTGGATTTATCGTCTAATACAGTATGGGCAACACATTGAAAACGGCATTTCTGCTCACCTTCATGACTTTGTTTCTCATGTTCGTGGGCCAGATTCTCTGCGGACAAAATGGCATGATCTGGGCGCTGGTCATCGCCACTATCATGAACTTTGTCTCCTACTTTTTCTCCGACAAGATTGCGCTGGCCATGTACCGCGCCCAGCCGGTCACCCGCGACCAGCTTCCGCGTGTTTATAACGTGGTGGAGCGCCTGACGCAGCGCATCGGCCTGCCTATGCCGAAAATTTACCTGATCCCCAGTCCTTCGCCTAATGCCTTTGCCACTGGACGGAATCCGAAACATGCGTCGGTAGCTGTGACCCAGGGAATCCTGGAATTGCTCGACGATGAAGAGTTGGAAGGCGTGCTGGCGCATGAGCTCGGACATGTGCGCAACCGCGACATCCTGATTTCAAGCATCGCCGCGACACTGGCGGGGGCTGTTACCCTGCTTGCCCGCTCTGCCTATTGGGTTTCCCTGTTCGGCGGATCCGGCGGCAGCCGCGATGACCGCGACCGCGGCAGCAACCCTATTGTCATGCTATTGACGTTGATCCTGGCGCCAATTGCGGCCATGCTGATCCAGCTTGCGGTTTCGCGTTCGCGTGAGTATGCCGCCGACGAGACCGGCGCAAAATTCACCGGTAATCCTTATGCCCTGGCCCGGGCGCTGCAAAAGCTGGACGCTTATTCCAAGCGCATGCCACTGGCCGCCTCGCCCTCCACAGCTCATCTTTTCATTGTGAAGCCCTACGTTGGAGATCTGTTCGCAAACCTGTTCTCCACGCATCCTCCCATCCCCAAGCGGATCGAGAAGCTGACCGGCCGGCCAACGTACTACTGAGAATTTACGATTTAAGATTGACGATTTACGATTTAGGAAGTAAGAAGGACGAAGGAAGAAGTACGATTAGTTAATTCTCACTTCCTACTTCGTTACTTCCTACTTCCTACTTCATTCTTCCCAAAATCGTCAATCGTAAATCATAAATTCTTTACTGCCCAAATTCTCGTTCCCGGAATCTAAACGGCTATATACTTATAAGTTAAAATCCATATTTCATGTCTCTGGAAATTACAACGGCTGCGTCAACACTTTCTCAGAACGCAACCCGGCTGGAAGCTGCGCTGCGCAACGTAATCCGCGGCAACGATGAAGTGGTGCGCATGGCGCTGGTTGCCGTCTTTGCCCGCGGACACCTTTTGATTGAAGGCGTCCCCGGCGTGGGCAAGACCACGCTCGCCCATGGGCTGGCGCGCAGTCTGGATTGCAACTTTCAGCGCATCCAGTTCACCAGCGACATGCTGCCCAGCGATGTGCTGGGCATTTCCATCTACTCCGCCATCGAGCAGAAATTTGAATTCAAACCCGGACCAGTCTTCGCCAATGTGCTGCTGGCCGATGAGATCAACCGCACCACTCCCAAAACCCAGTCGGCCCTGCTCGAGGCGATGAACGAACGCCAGGTCACCGTGGACCGGGTTTCGTATCCGCTGCCGGAGCCGTTCCTGGTCATCGCCACCCAGAACCCGGTGGAGCATCATGGGACGTATCCGCTGCCCGAGTCGCAGATGGATCGCTTCCTGCTGCGGGTCGCGATGGGATATCCCGAGGCCGGCAGCGAGCGCGCCATCATCCGCTCCGAAGTCGGGGCCGCGCGCCTGGACGACGCCCGCCCCGTGCTCAACGCCGCTGACGTGGTAGCCATGCAAAACGAAGTCACGCGCGTGCGCGTGGATGATGCGCTCGCCGAGTATGCACTGGCCATCGTCCGCAAGACGCGCAACTCTGAGCATCTGGCGCTGGGGGTCTCTCCCCGCGGCTCGCAGATGCTCTACCGCGCCGCCCAGGCCATGGCGTTCATGGAAGGCCGCAACTTCACCACCCCGGAAGATTTCAAGCGCCTCGCAGTGCTCTGCTTCTCGCATCGCGTGGTGGTCAACGCCCGCTATTCGTCCATGCTCAAAAAATCGCAGCAGGCGGAAGAAATTCTGCGCGAGATCGTGGAAAAAATGGCGGTGCCGGTGTAGAGAAGCAGTTCTCGGTTCTCAGTTCTCGGTTCTCGGATATAACCTGTTGAGTTCATTTTCAAAACTGTCATCCTGAGCGAGGGCGAATGCCCGAGTCGAAGGACCCCGAGGATGCGTAAGATTCCCATGCTGCATCAAGGCACTTTCTGAAGAGACTTGAGCGGCAATTGATAACGATGTGACAAAAGCCATGATCTTTCTCAAATTTCTAATGCTGCTCGCGCTCTCCCTTTGGTTGGGTGGAATTATTTTCTTCACCGCCGTGGAAGCGCCGGCAATCTTGAACCACGTGCCTGACCGGATGCTGGACGGAGCCATCATCAACCAGTCTCTGGAGAAACTGCACTGGCTGGGGATTGTCTGCGGGCTAGTGTTCCTGCTGGCATCGCTGCTGCGCTCCTACGCCGCCTCGCACGAGACCAGGCTGCTCACGCTTCCGCATCTCACGGTAATCATAATGCTGGCCTGCACCGCCATCTCACAACGCTTTATTTTGCCTGCAATTGCCCAACTGCGCGCCGCACAATCGAAGCCCGCCGTCGCGGTCCAGTTTCGGCACTTGCACAATTGGTCCGTCGGCCTCGAAGGCGCCGTGCTCCTGCTCGGACTGCTGCTTCTGTACTCTCAATCGCGCGACTCAGAGTTTCGGCGGTAGAAAAGACGGCTTGTTCAGTTTTGGGCAGCCTGGCGCGCTTCGCTGCCAGCTGAAGATCCCCGGAAAACGCAGATCTGATATCACATCCTTGATCTTTGCAGCAATCGCAGCCATGATCTCGACGAGGGAAATGTTTTATCTTTCCCTGCAGGCATTCAAGAATGCCGCGTTCTAGCCCATCAGGTCTTTGAAAATTAACTTAGCTCACGAGGACTTCCCTGCTCTCCTGGGGCCTCCCTGTTTGCGTCTGGCACAAGCCAGCTAGTGCTGTGACCGTAAGAAAAGCAAACAATTGTGTCATGGGAATCCACGTTTCTTCGCTGCGCCCGGGCAAGTTGGTATCAAATCCTTGCTTTTTATCAAATTGCTGGTATGATCGATGCAAGGCTCTGTGCCCCACGGTCTTTGAAAACATCAAGCGGCGCCTCTCGCGGCTCCCAGAGTCAAAGGGAGACGCCCGCCCAAGCCAAAAAGGTTACTTAGTAACCCCCACCCCCCTCCCAAACAGCCCCGAGAACAATTTTCAGCTCTCCCTGCCATTTCAGCGCACGCCCATCTGCGTTCATCCTGCGGCCAAGGTTGTCCTGGTTTATCCTGATGCGGACCGCCCCTTTCACCCGGTCGCGACAGCTAGTGATCCGCCTGAGATCCATTTTCGCCAGCAATGACGAGGGCCAAATGCCCTTTTCAGCCAATGCCGCCACTAGCTGGCTAGTACCCCATCCCCACCGCCTGGACCAATGGGACGCACGGGCGGCTGACATGAACGCGGGTGTTTGCGCCTTCCTTCCGCGGTCTTTATTATCTTTAATGGATCGAACGAATCACCAGATCGCACAATCCTTGAATCCCACCATGAAGATAATCACACAATGAAGACCGGAATCATCGGCCTGCCGCAGGTAGGCAAAACGTCGCTGTTTAAGATTCTCACCAAGGCCAAATTGGAAGCCGGGGGCTACTCTAACCCGCGCGAGGCCCACATTGGCGTTGCCAAAGTTCCCGATGAGCGCCTCGACAAGCTGGCCGCGCTCTACAACCCCAAGAAGCTGGTGCATGCCGCCGTCGAATATGTAGACGTGGCCGCCATCGGCGCAGAAGCCTTGAAAGAAACCGCCTTCACCGCCAGCTTGCGCGAAGTGGACGCGCTTGCCCACGTGATCCGCGCCTTCGACGATCCTGCGATTCCGCACGTGGGCCCTATTGAGCCGCTGCGCGATATCAGAAACGTTGACTTCGATCTCATGGTCAGCGACCTCGGCCAGGTGGAAAAGCGCCTGGAGCGTCTGGAAAAAGACCTGAAGAAGCAGAAGACGGCGGAAATCGAAAAAGAATTCGACCTGATCACGCGCGCCAAAGCGCATCTCGAGACGGAAAAACCGCTGCGCGAGATGCCGATGTCGCCTGAAGACAAGAAGCGCGTGCGCGGTTTCATGTTCCTGAGCGAGAAACCCATTCTCTACGTGCTCAATGTGAATGAAAGCAGCGAATTGGGAAGCGATCTCGAGAATGCCGTGCAGAAGTTTGGATTGACCGAGATTGCCTCGCGCCCTAACGCCGGCGCCACCGCCATCTGCGGCAAGGTAGAAGCTGAACTGGCGGAGATGAGCGACGCCGAAGCGGCCGAATTCCTCTCCAGCTATGGATTAAAGGAAAGCGGTCTGGCGCGCCTGATTCGCAAGACTTATGAACTGCTGGGAATGATCTCTTTCTTCACCGTGGGTGAAGACGAATGCCGCGCCTGGACGGTGGAGCGCAACTCGCGCGCCCAGAATGCCGCCGGCGCCATTCACTCCGACCTGGAAAAACACTTCATCCGCGCCGAAACCATCCATTGGGATACGCTGCTCGAAGCCGGCTCCGAAGCCAACGCTAAATCCCGCGGCATCCTGCGGCTCGAAGGCAAGGATTACATCGTAAAGGATGGGGATGTGATGCACATTCGACATTCTGGATAATGCATGCTTGTTGGTATAGTTCTCGGTTCTCAGAATTAAGCTGTTGAAGATTCGGGGTCTCGCAGAGTGCTTTATTTTTCGAAATGATAGGAGGCATTGTGGCGAAATCATATCGTGATTTGATTGCCTGGCAAAAGGCGATCCAACTCGTGACCGACATTTACAAGACCACCCGGCAATTCCCTAAAGAAGAAATCTACGGACTTACAAGTCAAATCAGACGAGCTGCAGTTTCAGTTCCCAGCAATATCGCAGAAGGACAGGCACGTCTTTCCAGACTGGAATTCAAGAATTTTCTGAGCCATGCAAGAAGTTCGCTCGTGGGGGTTGAGACTCAACTTTTAATCGCTCGAAACCTTGGGTACCTGAGTGAGCCTGCTGCCAACCAACTCTTAAAACAAACCACGGAGGTCGCCCGCATATTGAATGGCCTGCTCAATACTGTTCGCACAACCACTGAGAACCGAGAACTGAGAACCGAGAACTGATTAGTGAACCTTCTCACTCTCACGCTCCTTCTCGGCGCAACAGCGGCAGCCGCCAACGCCTTCGGCGGCGCGATCATCGTTCACCGCGATTGGGAGCGGCGTTATCTGCGTTACTTCGTGGCCCTGGGCTCAGGCTTCATGCTGGCTGTGGCTTTGGTTGAGATGGCCCCTGAGAGCTGGCGGCGCAATCCGGAGCATGCGCCTCTGTATATTCTAGCGGGATATTTCCTGGTGCATTTCTTCGAGCACACTCTTGCCCCCCACTTCCATTTTGGAGAAGAGACCCATGAGCATGAGTTCGCCCACTCGCATCGCACCTACTCCGTGCTGCTGGGCCTGATGATTCATACTTTCTTCGACGGTATTGCCATCGCCTCCGGATTCATCGTCTCGGCGCGCCTGGGCTGGCTGATTTTCTTTGCCGTTGTCCTGCACAAAATTCCCGAGGGGTTCACCGTAGCTTCGGTAATGCTGGCCGCGGGGCGCAGCCGCGCCGCCGCCTGGGGCGCCTCTGCGCTATTGGGCGCAGCCACCTTCACCGGCGTCGTCGCCATGGTTCTTCTGCAAGGTTCGGTCAATGTGGGCCTTCCGCTGGCTGCCGGTGTGACCCTCTACGTGGCCGCCTCGGATCTGATTCCGGAAGTAAACCAGGAACCTGGCATGAAGATGGCGTTGCTGGTATTTGTGGGCGTGGCAGTGTTTCTACTGCTGGATCATTTCTTTCAGGTTTAAAGAAAACACTCAGCAATCAGCCAAACACGCTTCACGGCAGAGAAGGGGATCCGGTCATCAGGTCATCGTGCAATTTGGTCATTGATTAATTCAATGGTGCAATGATTCAATGACCCAATCACTCAATTCCTTGGCTGAATGCTGAGTGCTGACTGCTGACTGCTCTTCATTCAACTTCATGCTTCGCGATATATCCCTCGCGCGAAATGATGTTGTACTTGGCCGGCTTGCCGTTCACATTCAGCCTGATGGGTCCCCCGGAAGCATCCACGAGTTCCACTTTGATCTTGCGGTAGCTTCCGTCTTCTTTCGGATTGGTGGAGTGATATGAAAGCAGGTACTCATTGCGTATGGAGTAGCTGATGTCGCTCATCACCTCGGGAAACTGTCCCTCGAAGCGCGGGAAGTACGATTTGCCGCCGGTAAGCTCGGCATAGGTCTTCATTTCGTTGTCGGCCTGCAGGTAGTCCATCAGGTCCTGCGTTCCCGGCATGGTGTTTCCGGGTTCAATCGCTCCATGGGCATCGAGGTATTCGCGCAGCAGCCAGCCGGTGCTGACGGTGTAGATGGTTACGTTGCGCGTGGCTTTGACCTTCTTCAGAATCTTGTCGTAGTTGAGCTTGCTGAAGGTATCGACCCCGCTGGAAATCAGGATGATGTATTTGTGCCCATCAATACGGTCAACCCGGTCCAGGGTATCGTAGAGAGCGTCGAACAGATTGGTCTCGCTGAAGCCGGGGATGCGAAGGTGGCCGAGTGCCTGCATGACCTTCATCTTGTCCTGGGTAAAGTCCTGCTGGATTTCGGGCCGCATATCATAGGAGATCACTGACACCCAATCCCTCGGCTTCAAGGTACCGGCAAAGGTATAAGCGTTTTCCAGCATGTCATTGATGAAGGCGTAGTGATTGGCCGCAAATTCAAGCAACATCACCACCGTAACCGGCTTTTCAGCCTGCGAGAAATTCGTGATCTGTTGGGGAACGCCGTCTTCCATAATCTTGAAGTTTTCTTTCTTGAGCCCGGGAATAAACTCTCCGTTCTTGGTGGTAACGATCACGTCTACATCTACCAACGGAACATTGACATGCAAGGTGTAATCGGCCATACCCTCCGGGTTCTTCACGGTGCGCTTGGGCGGCTCGGGAGGGGCCTCGGTTTTCTTGGGCAGCGCCAGCGGGCTAACTTCGCCCTGAGGACCGCCGGCTTCGGGCGGGGCCTCTTGTGAAGGCGGCGGCTGTTGTTGAGATCCGGCCTGCGAGCTGTTCGACGAGGAGCCCGTCTGTCCAAGAACGAGGGAACTGGGCAATAGGAATAAGGCAGCCATCAGCAGAGAAAGAGCAAACCGGCCCTTTGCGGGCACCGGCGAACACCTTAAACATTTTGAAAAATTTTCTGAATGTGTAGAAATTCCAGAAAGAAACATACAATTCCTCCGCTTTATTGAACCCCAAAAAGGAGTAGCTGATGCTAATATAGATGCACCAAAGCCATTCTTTGGATAATTCTTTGTGCTGCTTTTGTCACAGGTGGCGCAGGGAAAATGTGTGGTTTTCATGAGACACTTCGTTGTTGCTTGTCGCTGTATCCTGCTCCTGTTGCTCTCAATCTGTTGTCTTGCCCAAACTCCGGCTTCTGACCCGGGATCGAAATCCGGTGCCGCCACGAAATCCGGACCGCATACATCTATTATGCCTCTGTCTGAGGTCCGTGCGGGAATGCATGCCGTTGCCTATACGGTTTTTGAAGGCGTGAAGCCCGAACCTATGGACGTGGAAATCCTGGGGGTGCTCAAGAATTTCAACGGCCCCCGGACCGACCTCATTCTTGTGCGCCTGCTGGGCTCCAAGCCCGAGTATACCGGCGTGGTCGCCGGCATGAGCGGCAGCCCGGTTTATGTAGACGGCAAACTGGTGGGTGCGCTCTCCTACCGCATCGGGGCTTTTTCTAAAGACCCGATCGGCGGTGTCACTCCCATCGAGCAGATGATGGAGATCAATGAGTTTGATCGCAGCCAGCCGGCCAAGAGCGTGGCTCCCTCTGCCGCCGTCCAGCCCGCTGCCACCACTACTTCGGCTCCCGGTTCGGCGGATTCCACTTTAGGTGGCAATGACATTACCCAGATCCTGAAGCCTATTGATGCGCCGCTGGTTTTCAGTGGATTTTCCGAGGAGGCGGTCCGCCAATTTGCTCCTCAGTTTGCAGCTTTAGGCATGACTCCGGTCATGGGTGCAGGTTCTGTCACTGATGAAAAGCAGCCTGAGCCCATTGAGCCCGGCTCTTCCGTCAGCATGGTGCTGGTCCGCGGTGACCTGGATATCGCCGCTACCTGCACGGTCACCTACGCCGATGAAGACAAGCTTCTGGCCTGCGGACATCCTGTGCTGCAATTCGGCGCCATCGATATTCCCATGAACAAAGCCCGCGTGGTCACCACCCTGGCCTCGCCGCTGAATTCTTTCAAGATCATCAATACCACCGAGCCCGTGGGAGCTTTTGTGCAGGACCGCCACACCGGCATCCTGGGACGCTTCGGCCAAACCCCGGAGATGATCCCGGTCACCCTCTCCGTACATGGCACTCCGCAACCTCGCGAATATCACTACGAGGTCCTGAATAATCCCCAGCTCACGCCCCTCGCCATGATGGCGACGCTTTTCAGCGCGCTGCAGAACGCCAACGATTATGGATCAGAAGTCACCTACCACATCAACGGCAAGATTCAGGTGGATGGATATCCCGATATTTCTTTGCAAAACATGTTTGCTCCCGCCGATGGCGGATCACCCGCGGCTTTAGGGGCGGCGTTGCTGCTGGGCGACCGTTTTAACCGGATTTTTGACAATCCCTTTTCGCGGCCCAAGGTTGATGGCGTAAACCTGGAATTCGACGTGGTCCCCGACCGCCGCACCGCGCAACTTGAAGTGGCCCGCACCGATGTCACCGAGGCGCGCCCAGGGGATGAGATTGTCGTAGAAGCCGTGCTGCGTCCCTATCGAGGCGAGCGCATCATACGCCACATTCCAATCAAGATTCCTACTTCGGCTCCCCAGGGCAATCTACGCATTCTGGTCAGCGACAGCGATGGCCTCGACCGCATGCGGCGCGTTGTCTCCAGCTTCTCGCAGCGTCTCGACCTGGGCTCCACCATTGCTCTGCTGAACAAAGAGCATGCCAACAACCGTTTGTACGTTTCCATCCTCGAACCCAACCCGCAGGCCATGATCGAAGATAAAGTCATGCCCACCCTGCCGCTTTCGGTGATGAACGTCATGGAGGGCTTGCGCGGCACGCAGGACATGGTCGTGACCGGAGAGTCGGCGGTCAGCGAAGCTTCCACGCCGCTGGATTATGTGGTCTCAGGTTCGCAGGTCATCAGCGTGGCAATTAAGTAAGTAGCGCCGGCGTCTCGTCGGCTGTCGCGTGGGCATCTTGCCCGCGCTTTCCTGTGCAGGATATTCCAAACTTTACCACTGCCTAATTTTCCGCCGACGGGAATCATTTCTTAATTTGTCGTACACTAGACTTTTAGTCCAATCTTCTACACATGAAACTCTATATCCCCTGCTTTCTTCTTCTCTCAGCTGTCTGCGCCTTTGCCGAAGGCACGCAAACCTGGGAGCAATCTAAATTCGAGGAATTTGAAAAAGGTACGACCCACGGCGTCGCCATCCGCAGCGAAGGCGATCTGGAGATGGCGCCTCAATTCAAGGCGCTCTATACTTCGCCTTCCACCTATCTGTGGGCCATTACTACCGATGCTGCTGGCAACGTATACGTGGCCGCGGGATCGCCGGCGCGCGTCTATCGCGTCACGCCCGATGGCAAATCCGAGATTGTCTTTGAACCCAAAGAGCTGCAGGTGCAGGCGTTGGCCGAGCATGATGGCGTGCTCTACGCCGCCACTTCGCCTGACGGCAAGGTGTATAAGATCGAGCTCACCCCCGCGGCCGAGTCTAAAGAAGTAAAGCCGAAAGAGGCGAAGTGGAAAGAAACAAAGAAGAATGCTCCTGCCGCAGTGAAGGAATCTGAGGCAACGGAGAAAGCATCTTCCGATAACGGCAATGCCCAGGTATTCTTCGATCCGCAAACCAAGTACATTTGGGATTTGGCTGTGGATAAGAGCGGCCAGCTTTACGTCGCCACCGGCGACAATGGCCAAATTTTCAAGGTAAGCCCGGCCGGCGAAGGCTCGGTATTTTTCAAGAGCGACGAAGCCCACATCCGCGTGCTCGCCTTTGATCGCCAGGGCAACCTGCTGGCCGGCTCCGACGGCAGCGGGCTCATCTATCGCATCTCGCCCTCGGGGGAAGCCTTTGTTCTCTACAGCGCCTCTAAAAAAGAAATCACCACCCTGGCAGTGGATGAAGACAACAACATCTATGCCGCCGGCATTGGAGAAAAGCGCGCTCCCGCGCCGGCTCCCTTGCCTGGAGCTGCGCCTCCTTCCAACCCTCCAACCATCAGTGGGGGGACCATCGTCATCACCCCTGGTGGTCCGTCGGGGTCATCCACGGCTTCGGTTTCTTCGATCTTAGGTTCCGCTTCAAGCAGTGGCGGTTCTGAAGTTTATAAGATTGCCGCTGACGGTTCGCCCACCCAGCTTTGGAGCTCGCGCGACGAACTGGTGTATGCCCTGGCCTTTGAGCGCATCGCCGGAAAACAATTGCTGGTAGCGGGTACCGGGAACAAAGGTCGCATCTTTGCTATTCGCGACAGCAGCGAATACACAGACCTGGTCAAGGCGAGCGCCAACCAGGTAACGGCGATGACGAGCGGAACCAGCGGCGTGCTCTATGCCGCCACCAGTAATTTGGGGAAAGTTTTTGTTCTGGGCCCATCGCTGGAAGCGGAAGGAAGCTACGAGAGCGATGTGTTTGATGCCCATCTGTTCTCCCAGTGGGGGCGGATGGAAGCGCGCGGTCAAGGCAACTTTGAACTACAGGCGCGCAGCGGAAATGTGGATAATCCCGACCGCAATTGGAGTCCGTGGGAGAAGATCAATTTCAGCTCTCCCGAGGGCCCGGTAATCAAGGCGCCGCCGGCGCGTTTTATCCAGTGGAAGGCGGTCCTGCATAGTGGCCAGAAAAAACCGGACATTGAGAGCGTGGTGCTGAATTACCGCTCCAAAAATGCCGCTCCCGTGATTGACGACGTGATTGTGCAGGTGGGCGCGCGCTTCCCGCCCAGCATCAAGCCTTCCGGAGATAGCACTCCCATCATTCTTGGCGGCGAGGGCAATCAGCAACAGTCGAAACAACGCCCGGAAAGTTTTGCCACCGCCATGCGCGACAAAGATTCCATCGCCGTGCGCTGGTCGGCACACGATGATAACAACGACGATCTGGTCTATTCCCTCTACTATCGCGGCGATGGCGAGACGCAGTGGAAGCCCCTGACAAGAGACAAGCTCATAGACAAGCTCTATTCCTTCGACGCCGACTTGCTGCCCGACGGCGGGTACACCATCAAGGTGGTGGCCTCTGATGCACCCTCACACTCGCCCGAAGACGCTTTGACGGCTGAAAAAGAAGGTTCGCGCTTTGAGGTGGATAACACTCCTCCCCGTATCGAAGACCTGAATGCGGCTCTTTCCCCGGATAACGGCGGGGAAATCCATGTCACCTTCCGCGCCAGCGACAGCTTCTCTCCTATCCGCCGGGCGGAATATTCCTTCGACGCCGGCGATTGGCAGTTTGTGGAGCCCGTAGGTAAGCTCTCCGATTCCAAAACCGAAAACTACGACTTTAATATCCCGCTGGCGGCCGCTTCGGCTGGAACCGAGCATGTAGTCGTGGTGCGCGCCTACGACCAGTACGACAACGTCGGTAGTTCGAAAGCCATCGTTCGGAAGTAAGAAGGACGGGTTACGATTGACGATGTAAGATTTGCGAATTTAAGAAGTATGATCTCGTGAAGTACGACCTAAAAGCCGCCGTTCTTCTGGTTGCTTGGCTCATAGGCATCGTCTACTCTACAATTCCTTTCTTTTGGTTCATGGTTCATCCCTTCGCAGATTTTTGGCGGCGGCAGAGGTCCACATTCCGCATTCTTCTGCCGCTATGGATATTGCTTTGGATCGTCATCGGAGTCGTCACCTGGCCGTGGCACGCAACCCAGCTATATTTGGCTCCGTGGTCATGGATTGTGGCCGCAGCATTCTTCCTGGCCGGCTTTTCTGTCTACCGACGCATTCGCTCGAATCTTGGAACGGACATTCTTTTAGGATTAGCTGAACTTCGACCGCAGGAGCATGAGCAGAAACTAGTCACAACCGGCATGTACGCTCGCACTCGCCACCCAATCTACCTGGCGCACTTTTGCATGCTGCTGGCCTGGACTGTAGGCAGCGGACTGGTGGTTAATTATTGTCTAATGGTCTCGACAGTCATTACTGGCACAGTGATGATCATTTTGGAAGAACGTGAACTGGAAAAACGCTTTGGCCAACAATTTCTTGAATACACAAAAAACACTCATTTGATTTAAGATTTACGATTTATGATTTACGAATTAAGAAATTCGGTTTGGAGTAGGCTTCATCGGCTGCGCGAGGTTTTTCTCGCCGCTACGAAAATAGAAGTGAGCTGATTGGCTTCATCAGTGATGGCCTCCATACGGCTGGATGGGAGTAAGCCTGCATCAACAATCAATTCAAGCCAGAACAGCGTTTCGTCAATTTCTTCGACTACGATCCCGAGCTTTGCAATGAAGTCTGCCCTTGAACGCGCGCGGCAGACCGCACGGTAATTGGCTGCGACCGACGTCCCGGATCGAAGCACTTGTTTCGCAATGACATAGCCAGCCTGTGACTTTGGCATGGATTCGGAAAGTTTGATAATTCGGAGCGCAAAAGCCTTTGTTCTTTGACGTAGCTCCTCCGACGTAACCATGAGGGAAGATTTAACCACACCAGCGATCATCTCCTCAAACTGCATCATGTAAATCGTACATGTAAAATCATGTAGACTGTCGCGTTCGATTTGTTTTCTAAATCGTAATTCGTAAATCGTAATTCTTAAATCATGATGTTTGAATTCTTCATCGCCTCTCGCTACCTTCGCGCCAAGCGCCGTCAGGCTGTCATTGGCGTGATCACGGTTATTTCGATCATCGGGGTAGCGGCGGGCGTGGCTTCGCTGATCGTTGCCCTGGCCATTACCAATGGATTCAGCCAGGACCTGCAAGACCGTTTGACGGCGTCGATCGCACACGTACAGCTCATGCGCGTGGCCAGTGACGGCATCCGTAACTGGCGCGATCTCCTGGCGCGCCTGGAAAAGCAGCCTCACGTAGTGGCGGCCTCTCCCGTGCTTTATGAAGAGGTGCTGATCTCGCGGGGGTCGCGCGCCGCCGGAGGCATCCTCAAAGGCGTGCAGCCGGAGCGTGAAAACAGGGTGAGCGGGTTGCTCAAGACGGTGGATCTGGGCTCGGCCGCCCCACTGGAAGCCAGTCAGACCCGCGGCGAAGGCGAACTGGCGCCCATTGTGCTCGGCAAAGAAATGGCCGACGACCTGGGCGCCACCCCGGGATCAACTGTGATGGTCGTCAGCCCCCAGGGCGAGCTCACCCCTTTTGGCCTTGTGCCCAAGTACGTGCGCTTCAAAGTGGCCGGCATCTTTCACTCCGGATTTTATGAGTACGACAAGTCTTGGGCTTTCATCCGTCTCGACGATGCGCAACAGTTATTTGGCCTGGGGGACACGATTTCGGTGATCGAATTCAAAATCGATGATCTTTATAGCGCCGCCGGCGTCGGCCAGCAATTGGAGCAAACCGCCGGCGCCGGCTTCATGTCGTCCAATTGGATGGAGGAAAACAAAGCTCTGTTCCGCGCCCTGCGCCTGGAGCACGTGGTCACGTTTATCACGATCGGCTTGATCGTCCTGGTTGCCGCGCTCAACATCCTGATCTCGCTCATCATGATGGTGATGGAAAAGACCCGCGATATCGCTGTGCTGCGCTCCATGGGCGCGCGCAAGGCGCAAATCCGCGGCATTTTTATCATGCAGGGAGTCTTGATCGGCGTGATTGGCACTCTGCTGGGCCTGGTGCTGGGCTACACTCTCTCCTGGGCCGGCGGACACTATCACTTTATTTCGCTCTCCGCCGAGGTTTATTCCATTGACTATGTTCCCTTCGCTCCCAAGGCGTCTGATGGCTTTCTGGTAGCCGGCATGGCCCTGGTAGTCTCCCTGATTGCCACCATTTATCCCTCATGGTCAGCCTCGCGTATTTCCCCGGCGGAGGCCCTGCGCTACGAGTAGCGGTTGGCGGTTGCCGGTTCCCAGTTGCCAGTTTCACTGCGCAATTCAATTATGCAATTACACAATTACCCGATTACTCAATTACCCCATGACCCAATCCTCCCTGATCTCTCAAAAAATCTTTACAAGCATGTAAACCAGGATAGCTTCCTCTCGTCCTATCATATGAACGGATATGGAAGAGACCTTCTATAAGGGTGCAACCTTCGCCGCCCCAGCGCAGGAGCGCAGCTCCGAAGGCATCAGCCACGAAGAGTTTGAAGAGATTGTCCGTCTGAACCAGCGGCGCATTTATGGCGTGCTGCTGGGCATGATGCGTGACGGCGACTTGGCTGACACCCTCACCCAGGAGTGCTTCCTGAGGGCCTACAAGCACCGCAGCCGCTTTCGCGGCGAGGCCAAAGTGGGCACATGGCTCTTCCGCATCGCCATCAACCTGGCGCGCGACCACCTGCGCAACCGGCGGCTGGCCTTCTGGAAGAAATTTTCGGGCAGCGAGGAATCTGCGCTAAGCATGGCTGAGGCGGTGCCCGATGAGCGCGCCACCCCCGAGCGCCGGCTGCTGGCCCAGGAGCAGTTAGGCAAGGTCTGGCATGCTCTCGATGAGCTTCCCGCCCGGCAGCGCGAGGTCTTTCTCCTGCGCTTCATGGAAGAGATGAGCGTTGAAGAAATTGCCGGGGCAACAGAATTAAGACCGGGCACGGTAAAAGCTCACCTGTTCCGCGCCATGAGCACCATCCGCCGGCGAGTGAAGGAGCAGTACGAAGAAGGAACTGTATGAAAACCACGCAACATTGTGACCAAGACGCCATTACCGCCTACCTGCTGGGCACAGCCGACCGAAAAGACGCCAATCATGTTGACGCCTGTGTGGATTGTTATGCGCGGGTGGAGCGGGCGCGTATCCAGATGAAGGAACTGCGTCTCGCGGTCGGCGAGCTGACCTCGCGTCCTGAACACTTTTGGACCCGGCAGCGGGCCGCCATCATGGACCGCGTATCCGACCACAAGCCCGCAATTGGCCGCCGCTGGGTGTGGGCGTCAGGAGCCGCTCTCGCCATGCTGGTCCTTGGCCTGGTTCTGCTTTTGTGGCCTCGGCAGAGTCATCAGCAACCTCCGCAAGTGGCGCAGGTGGCGCAAGACACACAGGATGACGAGTTGCTGACCCAGATCGAAAACGATGTGCAGCGGCCGGTGCCCCGGGCGCTGGAGCCTGCTACTTTGCTGGTTCGCGCCCGTAACGATATGGCTCAATCAAGTCAACACCATACCTCACGAGGAGTACAACAATGAAATCCAGAATTTTCATAGTGGGTCTTGCGGCCTTATTGCTTTGCGCAGTCAGCTACGGGCAAGCTCCACAAACACAACCACCCTCTGATCAGTCGTCAACACCGGGGCACGGGGACGAAATGGGCGACCACGCCAGAGCACATCGTATCCACCATATGGAGATGATGGGACCGCCCATGGGAATGCCGATGAACGGAATGCCTCCGGGCAAATGGTGGAAAAATGCGGAGATCGTGCAGCAATTGCAGCTCAGCGACGAGCAATTGCAGCGGCTCGAAAAGATCTTTCAGGATCACCGGCTGCGGCTGATCGATTTGCATGCCTCTCTGGAAAAGGAAGAAGCAATGCTCGAGCCTCTTACCGAAGCCGACAATCCCGATGAATCCCAGGTCGATTCGCAGATTGATAAAGTGGCCATGGCGCGGGCGGAGCTGGAAAAAGCCAACACCCGTATGCTGCTCGATCTCCGCAAGGCGCTCACTCCCGACCAGTGGAAGAAATTGCAGTCCATGCCGCCGCACTTTGGGCCCATGCCAATGCACGGTCAGAAGCAATTTGAGCTGCCGGCCCCGCCACCGCCGCCGGGAAAACCCCAATCGTAGTTCTCTTTACCTCCAAGCTAAGTACACTCTCAAGGGCCAGCCGTTTTGGCCCTTTTTTTATTTTCCAGAAATTTCCAAAAAGCAAGCCCAATCCAAAAAAACAATATTAAGTAAAACTTTAGTAACGCCAAAGATTGGGAACCCGCAAAGCGACCTCGTGTTCTAATACTATATAAACACTGGCAAGGCGAGGCACGGCTGAAGGCTCTTGCGGGGCGGGTTGTATGGCCTGAAAGAGCGAAAGTCGAGCGAAAAAAGAGACTTTGGAGATGCTGATTGCATCAAACTGAAGAGATGGAGATCCTGCGGGTGGAAGGCCTGAAGAAGTCTTTTCGCTCCGGAAGCTCCGAGCTTGTGGTCTTTGAAAATTTGTCCTTCCAGGTGAGGAAGGGAGAGATGTTGGCTATTGTGGGCGAGTCGGGGGCGGGAAAGAGCACCTTGCTGCACATCCTGGGCGCTCTTGATACTGCTTCCGAAGGTGACGTATACTGCGCCAAGATGCGTCTCCGAGCGCTTTCCAACGATGCAGCAGCGGAATTTCGCAACCGCGAGGTTGGGTTCGTCTGGCAGTTTCACTATCTACTGCCGGAATTCACCGCAGCCGAGAATGTAGCTATGCCGCTTTCGTTGCGCGGCGCTCCCCACCGGCAGACGCGAGAGCAGGCATTGCAGTGGTTGCAAGAAGTGGGCCTGCTCGAACGTGCCGAGCACCGCGCTGGTGAGCTCTCTGGCGGAGAGCAGCAGCGTGTGGCACTGGCACGGGCCTTGATTACCCGGCCGAAGATTCTGATGGCGGATGAGCCAACCGGCGATCTGGATGCTCATACCGCTGAAACGGTTTTTGAGCTGATTGCACGTTTACATCGGGAATATCAGCTTACCTCCCTCATCGTCACTCACAACCTGGGGTTTGCTAAGCGTTGTGGACGCGTATTGCGGCTTCAGCGTGGGAGGGCGGAAGAAGTTCCGCCGGCGGCATTGCCGGCATAGCCGAGTTTGCCGGTTATTTTATCCGGCTTGAGGGTTTTACCTGAATGACAACGGCCCGAAAAAGCCGCAAGGTTCAGGTAAAGGGTGGGAGGTCCAGTGACGGACAATTGAGTCCGTACTGAGATTCCCGATTGAGGGAACATGTTCGAACGGTACACGGAAAAAGCGAGGCGCGTAATTTTCTTTGCGCGCTACGAAGCGAGCCAGTTTGGCTCGCCCTATATTGAAACGGAACACCTGTTGCTAGGTCTTCTGCGGGAAGATAAAGCCCTGACCAACCGTTTCCTGCGTTCGCACGCCTCCGTGGAATCGATCCGCAAGCAGATCGAGGGCCACACTACCATCCGCGAGAAGGTCTCTACTTCCGTGGATCTGCCTCTCAGCAACGAGTGCAAGCGCGTGCTTGCTTATGCCGCCGAAGAGGCGGAACGGCTTTCTCACAAACACATTGGCACTGAACATCTTCTGTTGGGTCTGCTGCGCGAAGAGAAGTGCTTTGCCGCCGAAATTCTGCACGAGCGCGGCCTCAGGCTTTCCAGCATTCGCGAGGAACTGGCCCGCACGACCCAGGAAAAAGCCCAACCGCAGCGGCAGCGCGAGTCTTCCCTGCTCTCGGAATTCTCCCGTGACCTGACCCAGGCAGCCATGGATACCCAGCTTGACCCGCTCGTTGGGCGTGAATCTGAACTGGAGCGCGTCGTGCAAATCCTGTGCCGCCGCACCAAGAACAATCCGGTGTTGATCGGTGAACCCGGGGTGGGCAAGACCGCTATCGTGGAAGGCCTGGCGCAGCGTATTGCCGATGGCGAAGTACCGTCATTCCTTTCGGAAAAGCGCATCCTGGCGCTCGATCTCTCTTTGATCGTCGCCGGCACCAAATACCGCGGGCAGTTCGAAGAGCGCCTGAAGACCATCATGAAGGAATTGATGGACAATCAAAACGCCATCATCTTTATTGATGAGCTGCATACCCTGGTTGGGGCCGGCTCGGCGGAAGGCTCGCTCGATGCCGCTAATATCCTCAAGCCCGCGCTGTCACGCGGAGAAATCCAGTGCATCGGCGCAACCACACCCGGCGAGTATCGCAAATCCATCGAGAAAGATCGCTCTCTCGAACGGCGTTTCCAATCGGTCAAGGTTCCGCCGCCGAATGAAGTCGAGGCAGTCAAGGTAATCCAGGGAATTAAGGATCGCTACGAGAAGTTCCACGCCGTGACTTACACCCCGGAGGCGGTGGAGTTTGCCGTCTCGCACTCGCACCGCTACATTCCCGACCGCTTCCTGCCTGATAAGGCCATTGATCTCATCGACGAGGCTGGCGCTCGCGTGAAGCTGCGCCAGACCACGCTTCCCGAAGAGATCACCGAAGTCCAGAAGCGGATCAAATTCATCGTGCATCGCATGGAAAATGCCATCGCCAACCATGAATTCGAAAAGGCCCGCTTCTATTCCGACGAAGAGCGCAAAGAGCGCGAGAACCTGCGCGCTTTGCGCGAGAAATATCATCTGGATGATTCCTCCACAGGCGTCGTCGGCCGCGAAGACATCGAAGACGTAGTTTCGCGCTGGACCGGCGTGCCCATCACTTCCATCAAGGAAGAAGAGTCGCAAAAGCTCCTGCGCATCGAAGAAGAGCTGCACAAGCGCGTCATCTCGCAGGACCGCGCCATTCTCGCCCTGGCCCGGGCTATCCGCCGCTCACGCGCCGGATTGAAATCCCCGGCCCGGCCCATTGGTTCGTTCCTGTTCCTGGGCCCCACGGGCGTAGGCAAAACCGAGGTTGCGCGCACCTTGGCGCAGTTCCTGTTCGGCAGCGAGAAATCGCTCATCCGCTTCGATATGTCTGAGTTCATGGAAAAGCATTCGGTTTCCAAGCTCATCGGCTCGCCTCCGGGATACGTCGGCTACGAAGAGGGCGGCCAGCTCACCGAGCGGGTGAAACGCGCGCCTTATTCCGTGGTTCTGCTCGACGAAATCGAAAAGGCGCACCCCGATGTCTTCAATATCCTCTTGCAGGTATTTGAAGATGGCCAGCTTACCGATGGCTTGGGCAACACCGTGGATTTCAAGAACGCGATTCTGATCATGACCTCTAACATCGGCGCCCGCCACCTGCAGAAGCGCACCGGCATGGGCTTCCAGTCCAGTGAGGAAGAGTCCATCTCCAACAAGGTCGAGGACATGGTGAAGAACGAGGTGAAGCGCACCTTCAACCCCGAGTTCCTCAACCGTCTGGATGAAATCATCATCTTCAACGCCTTGACCGAAGCCGACCTCATCCAGATCGTGGAGTTGATGGTGCAGCAGTTGAACCTTAACCTGGCGCAGCGGCACATCACCATCACCGTGACCGAAGAGGCCAAAAAATGGATCCTGGAAAAGACGGTCGGCGACCGCAATTACGGAGCGCGTCCGCTGCGCCGCGCTTTGCAGCGCTACATTGAAGATCCGCTCTCGGAGGCGCTCATCCAGGGCACCATCCAGACACGGCCTGCGTTCATCGAGGTCTTCCTCGACGGCGATAAGCTCTTCTATCGCCCCGTGGATACCAACACGCAGCAGGATGGTGTTCTGCTCTACAGCAACTGAGAGGCCGCTTCATTACGTCTCTCCAACAGGTATGAAAAAACCGCCAGCCTGAAACTGGCGGTTTTTAATGTAATCGACAAGGAGTTGTAATCCTTCGAATTTCACTATGGAACTTATCGTCTACTCATCCTCATGGTGCCGCGACTGCCACGAAGCCAAGAGGTTTTTGGCCAAGCACAACATCCCCTACAAAGAAATCGACATTGAATCTGTCCCCGGCGCCGCCCAGGAAGTGATTGCGCGCACCGGAAAGCGCGCTATCCCGCAGTTTGTCATTGACGGCAAATGGGTCCAACCTTATACCCCGGAAGAAGGTTTTCTCTACGAAGAGATGAGCGAGTTGCTTGGGATTGAGTAACGCAATTACCCGATATTCCTGCTCCTCAACCCCAGCGAAAAGATTCTGATCGGCAGTATGCGTTCGCGCTTGCGCTCGGCTTCCAAGTTCAGCACACGGGCTTTGAGCAGGTCGTTTAAGGAAACCATCCCCACTAACTTATTCACACCAGCATTTGTATCGCTCGCTTGTTTCGCTCCATGAGAGTGGTTCGCGCGCTGAATGACTGGCAGGCGCGTCAATCCACTCTCAGCCATGCGATAGACCACGGCACGCAGAGGTTCATCAGGATATGCCACGACCGGCTTAGGGTTCTTTGTGACAACGTCAGCGAGTTCAAGGTTCTGCGGGGCCTTGCCGGAGTCGTCTCCATCCTGGCTGACCAGGTTTTGCAGCTCCTTGCGCGTAATCACTCCCAAAAGGGTTTGATCGCTTTCCACGACCGGATAGAGCCATTGTCCGGTGCGCCCGCGTTCTGCACGCAGAGACTGCGTCAATTCCTGGATCGAAATCTTTCCTGGCAGGGCAATGATATTGGTGCGCATCACCACATGGACAAGCACATTTTCCAGCGGATCCGTAGAGTACTCCCGGCTGAGATGATATCCGCGCCGGCTGAGTTTTTCTGTGACAATGGAACGCGGTAAAGTCAACGCGATGAAGGCATGCGAAAAGGTCACTGCTATCAGCAGTGGTAAGAGCATGTTGACATCATGGGTCAGCTCCACAGCAAAGACCATTGCGGTTAGCGGAGACCCGATCGCGCCAGTCAGGACAGCAGCCATCCCCAGTAAAGGCCAGAAGCCCGCACCTTGATAGGGCAGAAACCACGCCAGCGCCGCGCCCAACCCTCCACCCATCATCAGCAAGGGGGCCAGAATGCCTCCGGAATTCCCCGAACCCAGCGAGATCACCCACATGCTGGATTTCACCAGCAAAATGCCAATAATCACGTAGCGCGCCGCATCTCCGCGCAGCAGGCTGGCAATCACGTCATAACCGACGCCCAGGGCCGGCGGAAAAATATAACCGCCAACACCAATGGCCACTGCGCCGATGGCCGGCCACCACATCCAGTGCACGCGCAAGCGGGGAAACCAGTCTTCGACAGCGTAGAGAGACTTGCTCAGCACCGCCACCATTGCCGCGCCCAATAACCCCACCAGGGCGCAGCCTGCCAGGGCCTTGGCGCCAAGGAAGGCATCGTGCGGCGCCAAGGGAAAAATGGGCCCTGTGCCAAGCAATCCCCGCCGGGCAGCGGCGGCAATTGCGCTGGCCAACGCAACTGGAATCAGGCTGCGTGGCTTCCACTCGAAAAGAAGCAACTCCACCGCCAGCAGTACCGCCGCAACCGGTGACGCAAATATTGCAGACATGCCGGCAGCAGCGCCGGCGACCATGAGCGTCTTGCGTTCGGTATCGGTGAGATGAAAGAACTGTGCAATGAGCGATCCTACTGCGCCCCCGGTCATGATGATGGGGCCTTCGGCGCCGAACGGGCCGCCGGATCCGATGGCAATGGCGGCGGAAACGGGTTTGAACAGTGCCACCTTCGGCTCCACGCGTGCGCCTTTCAGCAAGATGGCCTCAATCGCCTCTGGAATTCCGTGTCCGCGGATACGCTCTGATCCATAGCGTCCCATGAGCCCGACAATCAGGCCGCCCATGATAGCAACCAGCAGAACCCATGGGCCTAAATGATTACCGGCGGGAGAAACCATGGTCGTGTCCCAACGCTGATAAAAGAAAATATTGGTAAACAGGCCAATCAACTTGAGCAACCCCACGGCCACATAGGCGCACGCGATGCCGATCCCCACGGCCAGCAGTGAAATCGGGATTACTCGGGTCGTCGTGGTGAAATCAGCCAGCCGGCCGGAGTTTTCTTTTTGCTGGAAGCCGGAAAGAAAATTCATGAAGGGCTGAAAGTTACCTGCAGAAGACTTGGTCATTTTGCTTGCTTTCCACCGGTCTTTTCGGTTTTCGCCAAGACCTGCAACGCTTTCACCATGTAGGGCGTGACAGACTTTATTTCGACGCGGTGCCGATGGGCAAGTTTCTTCAACAGGGTTTCACCGCTGGACGTAAGATGCACGATGACCTGGCGGCGGTCGTTGTGATCGCCGGCGCGCATCACCAACCCCCGGCGCTCGGCACGATTGATCAACTCGACCGCGCTGTGGTGCTCAAGCTGCAGGCGCTCTGCCAGGTTGCCGATCCTGGCTTCCTGCCCACGCGGCAAACCGCGAATCGCCAGCAACAACTGGTACTGCTGCGGGTGGATGCCGGCCCGCCGCGCCGTCTCTTCGCTGAAGTGGAGGAAGCGGCGAATCTGATACCGAAATTCCGCCTGCGCGATGAATTTCCTATCAGCCGATGTCAGTGTTCTTTGCTTATATCGTGACACGATATAATTGTAACTGCCCGATTCGCCTTCGTCAAAGGCCGCCCTTTCGACGGCACGGGGCAGGCCTCCAGTCGGCAGATTCTGCGGCTTTGAAGCACAACGTTGCAGCACTCCGTGCCGCCCAAAGGAACTCATATTTCTGGCTTAAGCAATCATTCCCATTTACAATCTCAAGTTTGTGCGAGTGCCGGTCTGGCGAAGGAGAAGGTTGTGATCTCACGCTATACGCGCCCCGAGATGGGACGCATCTGGAGCGACGAAAACAAGTTCCGCATGTGGCTGAGGGTGGAAGTTGCCGCCAGCCTGGCGCTGGCCGAAGCCGGCATTGTGCCGCCCGAAGCTGCTGCCGCCATCCGCGACAAAGGCGACTTTCATGTGGAGCGCATTCAGGCCATCGAAGCCGAGGTGCGGCATGACGTGATTGCCTTTACCACCGCGGTCGCGGAAAAAATCGGCCCTCACTCCCGTTGGCTGCATTACGGTCTCACCTCCAACGATGTAGTGGATACCGCCCAGGCCTTGCAGGTCCGTGACGCCTCTGCCCTCATTCTCGCCGATCTGGAGCTGCTGGCCGGCGTTCTGAAGCGCCGCGCCCATGAGTTCCAGCACACGCCCATGATCGGACGCACTCATGGCATCCATGCCGAGCCCATCACCTTCGGCCTCAAGCTGGCCAACTGGTACTCGGAGACGCAGCGTAACATCGAGCGCATGAAGTCTGCCGCCGAGCAGATGCGCGTTGGCAAGCTCTCGGGCGCCGTAGGCACCTTCGCCCATCTCGACCCGGAGATGGAAGAAAAAATCTGCCACAGCCTGGGCCTCGAGCCCGCTCCTATTTCTTCCCAGGTCATCCAGCGCGACCGCCATGCTTACTACATAACCACGCTGGCCGTCATTGCTTCTACCCTGGATAAGATTGCCACCGAGATCCGCCACTTGCAGCGCACCGAGGTGCGCGAGGCCGAAGAATATTTCAGCGAAAAGCAAAAAGGATCGTCAGCCATGCCGCATAAGCGCAACCCCATCACCGGCGAGCAGATCAGCGGCTTGGCGCGCGTGGTGCGCGGATATGCCCAGGCAGCCCTGGAAAATGTCGCCCTATGGCACGAGCGCGATATTTCGCACTCTTCCGTAGAGCGCGTGATCATGCCCGATTCCACCATCCTGGTGGATTATCTGCTCAACAAGACCACCAACCTGCTCGAGAAGATGTTTGTCTATCCCGAACGCATGCAGAAAAACCTGGAGAGTACCGGCGGCCTGGTCTTCAGCGGCCAGCTTCTGCTCGACCTGGCGGAAAGCGGCCTGCAGCGGGAAGACGCCTATCGCATCGTGCAGAAACTCGCCATGCGCGCCTGGCAGCAGGGATTGAACTTCCGCGCCCTGGTGCGCAAAGACAAGCAGATCACCTCGCGCCTCACTCGCAAACAGCTTGACCACGCCTTCGACCTGAATCGGCAACTGCGCAATGTGGATAAAATCTTCGAGCGCGTCTTCAGCCCCAAACAGAAGAAAATAACCACAAAGGACACAAAGGAACACAAAGAAGCGCGTCAAAGCTAGGTTGGCTTTATCTTAAATTCTTCCTCTGTGCCCTTCGTGGTTAGACCTTAGTGTCCTTTGTGGTTAAACATTTTTCTTCCCCACCATTCAAATACTCCCGATAACTGTCGTACTTTTCAAAAAGGCTGGCGGTAAACACGCAAAACACACCATTGCAAATCCGCACCGCCGGTTTGCTGCCGTCAGAATCCACGGCCAACTGCCAATACAGCGCATCGCAATTTTGCAGAATGGTCACGATCTTGTCTTTCGGACGGCGGGCCCGAACCAGCGCCGGCAGATGGCCGGGAGCAAGGTGAGACTCGCCAAAAAGCGCCAGCACGGTCGTACGCGGATGATCGGCGCGAATTTCCGCAATTCTGGTAGCGGCATGGCGGTCGCGTTTGCGGATTGCCCGCAGGTTTGAGCGCGGCCCGCAATCAAGGCCACAGACAGGAAATTCGTGGCGGCGGGCGGCCTGCAGCAACTCACGGACAGGTTCCCATGCGTATCCCCAATTGTTATCGAAGCGCAGCAACAGGCGGAGCTGCTGGTCGCTGATCTCACGCCGCTGCCATGCATCCAGCACAGGCTGATAGTCGGCAAAGATGGCTTCTAATCCCAGGCAGCAGAACTTGCCGTTCCGCGCCATCAGCTCCAGAACTCGCGCCGCGTACTGTTGTGACGCCGGCAGCGTGTGGTAGTCGCCCAGCAGCACAACATCGGCCGCCAACAGCTCGCCTTCGACTTGCTCCCGGCTCACTGTGCATTGGTAGGACTGGAATGCGCCATAGAAATCGCGCAGGTATTTGCTTTGCGCCAACGGATCAAGCGCGTGGATCTGCTGTGTAATTCCGGTGACGGCGCGCTGCTCCCAGCCGCGGCTTGACGCATGGCGTCGGAGAGGATTTCTGCCCATGCTTCCCATACAATCCCATTTCGGAGCGTACAAGTTTGATATTCTCTGTCTCTACGCTCATTCTTCTCCCAGGGGGCTATGGGATTAGATGCTGGAAATCGCATGAAAAATTCGGCTCTCGAAAATTTGACCATTGCCGTTACCGGCGCCAGTGGTGTGATCTTCGCGCGTCATCTTCTAAGGATCGCTGAAGCCGACCTGCGGGTGAAGACCATTAACTTTATCGCCTCAGAAAATGCTTTGCGAGTGATGGCAGAAGAAGCTGGGATCAGCGGACGCAGCAACCTGGTGGAGCAATTGCTGAGGAAGAAGTCGCGGAAAATCCAGCAACAGAACAACGACGATATTGGGGCCAACGTGGCCAGCGGCTCTTATCCTACCGACGCGATGGTGGTGATCCCATGCAGCATGGGCACGCTGGCGCGCATCGCCAACGGGCTCGCCATCAAACTGATCGAGCGCGCCGCTGACGTTTGCCTGAAAGAGCAGCGGCCGCTGTTGTTGTGCGTGCGCGAAACCCCACTCAACAAGATCCACATCCGAAACATGTACCGCGCCGCCGACGCCGGCGCCGTAATTTTCCCCCTGATTCCTACTTTCTACAATAAACCGGCCTCGCAAGACGACATGGCCCGCCAGTTCGCCAGCCGTGTGCTGGCCCACATTGGCCTGGAGCAGCCGGATGCATTCAGATGGAAGGGATAAACAGCTGTTAGCTGTTAGCAAAAGCTTTTGCGATGACCTTACACGCCGAATCGGAAACTTTGAGCTCTGCCAATTGATCGCGCCTCACCCAGCGCGCCTCCAGCGCGTCGCCGCCGGCGCGCAACTCGCCTGATTTGGTGTGGCAGAGAAAATCAATGATCACGTAGTGATATTGGGCTTTGCCCGCGTTGAGTTCGGCGCCGGGAACAATGCTCTCGAAGACTTCCAGCACTTCCGCGGCTTCAACTTCAAGCCCGGTTTCCTCCAGGGCTTCGCGGGCCGCTGCCTGGCGCAGGCTCTCGCCCACTTCCACCACCCCGCCGGGGATGGACCACTGCCCGAGCAACGGCTCCCGTCCGCGGCGCACCAGCACAACCTGTCCGTCCGCGACAATTACCGCTCCTACGCCGACGATGGGACGCTCAGGATACTCACGTTTCATAGTGGGAAGAATCAGTACTCAAAAAAGAAGTGCTCAGGATCCATGGCCACGATGCGCCACGGGTTCCCATGCGCGGAAGCAACTCTCTCCACCTCCAGGCGCATGCGGGCGTGCTGGCGATGAGTGGCCTGCTCGATCTGCTGGGGGCGCGACTCCAGGTCGAAATCCGCTATGATGGTTCCCTTGGGCTCTCCCTCGCCGCTGAGCTGAATGATCTTGTAATAGAGATGAAAGCTGTCGTAGTAATTGAATGCCGCTTCCATGTGCTGCTCGAAGTTAGGTTCGAGGCGCTCGGCCAAAAACATGGATTTCGTCTGCGGCAAATTGTGGCCTTGCATTCCATGTACCAGGCGGCGCAACAGCGCATCTGCCACGGCCTGGCTGAAGGTGGCCTGCTGTAGCGCCGATTCGTCTCCCATATTGGGACGCGGGATCTTTGGGGTGCTTGCCTTCTCCGCCGGCTTTGCATCCTGCGGCGCGGGAGCCGCGGCATCGGAAGCAGGGTTGCTTTGCGCAACCAGCGCCGAAGCCGCGAGCAGAACAATGCAAACCAACATGGAAAAATATTTCTTCATGATTCCATCCCTTTCAAATTGGGACTAATAATCAATTTCGCTTCCGTGGCCCGCTGCACATCTTCGGCTTTAAGGCCGGGGGCAACCTCTTCCAGCACCAGCCCCTGCGGCATCACGTGAATGTAAGCCATCTCTGTAACGATGGTATCCACGACCTTTACTCCGGTCAGCGGCAGCGCGCATTTCTTCAAAATCTTAGGAGCGCCCTCGCGCGTGGTGTGCTCCATGGCCACGATCACGCGGCGTGCGCCGGCAACCAGGTCCATGGCCCCGCCCATGCCTTTAACCATCTTTCCCGGGATCATCCAATTGGCCAGGTTGCCTTGCTCATCCACTTCCATGGCGCCCAGCACGCTCAAGTCAATGTGCCCGCCGCGGATCATGGCAAACGAATCGGCGCTGGAAAAATACGCCGTGCCGGCGATTTCCGTGATTGTCTCTTTACCCGCGTTGATCAGGTCGGGGTCTTCCTTTCCCGCGATTGGATACGGTCCCACTCCCAGCATTCCATTTTCACTCTGCAAGATAACATGCATGCCCGCCGGCACGCAGTTGGCCACCAGGGTCGGCAACCCAATACCCAGATTGACGTAGAATCCATCGCGCAGCTCGCTGGCGATGCGCTTGACGATGCGCTCCCGTTTTTCCACGTCTTTTTGTTTATCGGCTTTGGGTAAAGTTGCCATGATCTCTAGGCGGCGTTTATGCCTGCCTGACGGTGCGCCTCTCGATCCTCTTCTCGTAATTTTGGCCCCGGAAGATGCGTTTCACGTAGACGCTCGGCGTGATGATCTGGTCTCCGTCGAGCTCGCCTACCTCTACCAGCTCTTCCACTTCAGCGATGGTAACGCGCGCCGCCGTGGCCATCATAGGATTAAAATTGCGCGCCGTCTTGCGGTAAATGAGGTTGCCCCATTTGTCGCCCTTCCACGCTTTGACCAGGGCAAAATCGGCCTTGAGGGCATGCTCCAGAATATGGGGGCGCCCATTGAATTCCCTCAATTCTTTTTTTTCGCCGATGATGGTGCCGTAGCCGGTGGGAGTAAAGAAAGCTGGGATCCCGGCCCCGCCGGCGCGGATACGCTCGGCAAATGTCCCTTGCGGATTGAGTTCCAGATCAATCTCGCCCTTCAGCACCATCTCTTCCAGCAGCTTGTTTTCGCCGACGTAGGTCCCAATGTGCTTTTTGATCTGTCGGTTGGCAAGCAGAAGGCCAAGGCCGAAGCCGTCAATGCCTGCATTGTTGGAGATGGTGGTCAGGTTCCTGACGTTCTTGCGCATCAGCGCCTGAATCAGGTTCTCAGGGATGCCGCACAACCCGAAGCCGCCAAGCATGATGGAAGCTCCGTCGGGAATGTCTTTGACGGCTTCGTCGGCATTGGCGACTACTTTGTTCACCGTTTCAATTTAACCACAAAGTACGGTCAGCGCCCGAGTTTGATAAAACAAAAGCTTACCGTGGATTTCACGGGTTACGCGGATTTTTTCGAATAACTGTTGCGGCGAAGCCTTGACGGAACTCCTCGATGAATCACTGTGGCACGAACCGCAGGGTCATACCAAAAGTCTGCGTCCGTTGATCCACAATCGGGAGAAGAGAATACGCCTGATTTCCGTATTTGCCGGCGTGGTGGTGGACCACGTAGCCTCCGACCAGGAAGCCTAACGTGCTGCCCACCAGCGCGTCCGTAGGAAAGTGATGGAGCCCGGTTACACGGCTGACGCTGACCGCTGTAGCCACTGCATAAATTCCCAGATCCAGAAACTTGTTGGGATACTCCGATGCCACCACCCGGGCGAACGCCCAGGTGGCGATGGCATGTCCTGAGGGGAAAGAGCCGTTGAAGGTGTAGCTTCGCGTACCGTGCGGCCAGAATCCGCCACTGCCGGGCCCTGTATCAGGCCTCTGGCGGTTGGTGGCAAGCTTCACTCCTTCGCCCAGAATCGACGCGTCAATGACCGCCTCGAGCCCCAGCCGGCCAGTTTCTGTGAGGTGCTCATCGTGCGTGAACGAGCCGATGAGATATAACCCTGCCCCTTCCCCGGCGAGAGTGTAGCCTGAACCAAGATCAGAAACTTTGTTGCTGATATTGATGCGATTCTTGTCCCTCCCGAGGGTTTGCAGGGCTTGATTGTCGTAATACAAGGAAACCCCGGTGGCGGCGGCAAAGGGCACGAGCCATACGGAGTCTTGCGGATGCAGCCGCAAAGGGCTAGTCCAGATTCCGGCCTGATCATGGGCAAGGTCAATAACACAGCGATCCAGATGGCCGAGGCTGCAGATTGGCGCTTCCCCGGACTTTGACTGCGCTGTCGTGCTGGAATCAGAGGCCGAATCGGGGCCTCCCTGCGGAAAGGACGGATCTTGAGCAGAGGCTATTTGCGAGATAAGGACCACCGCCAAGGTTACGTGTAAAAGCGGCAAAACCGAGGATAAACGACGCATGTTAGATTTTTGGATGCGTACTTACATCGGGGAGTGTTCCGGGATATCTCAGTTCCAAGCTGCAAGCATAAGAAAAGGCACTTTTTCGCCACGGATGGACACGGATTCGGGAACAGCTCTCAATCCAGAACCACCCTCACAGCTTCGGGCCGCGCACGACTTGGTAAAGGACTAAAACGAGAATAAATGTAAGGACTGCAAGCATTACGCCAAGCCGCACGCCCTTCCATCCCCGCTTTTTGTAACAAGTTCGGAGAAACAAAAACAGGATGCACAGAAGAGCCACCGGCACCATGATCACGATCGCCAGGATGGCCCAATTGAGTTGTTCCGTCATGGGCATTAACCCATTCCGTCGTTTTGCTTCTTCGACGCGTTAAATCTATTGGCGCGCTCAAACTCATCGCGCAGGCCGGGGGTTTTCAGGTTCTCGCGGATATACGCCAGCCGCTGCTCCAGTTGCAGCAGCGCCTCCTGGATATTTTCCGTGTTGGTATGGGCGATATCGCGCCACATGGAATAAGGGCTGGAAGAGATGCGCGTCATCTCCCGCAGGGCGCGGCCGCCGATGCCCTGTAACTCAGGATCGTCGCCAAACTCTTCTTCGAGCGTCCCCGCCAGGGCGGTCGCGATCATCTGCGGCAGGTGGCTGATCCAGGCGCACAAACGGTCGTGGCGTTCCGAAGCCATGCGCACCGGACGCGCGCCCACCATCTTCACCAGTTCGCAAAGCTCCTGCGCCCTGCCGGTAAGCGGGCCGGCCTGGTCGCCTTCAGAAACCAGGAACCAAACCGCGTTCTCGAACAGGGTGGGGTCGGCAAACTCTACTCCGCTGTTCTCTTTGCCGGCCATGGGATGTCCACCAAGAAAGCGCTGCGTGATCTGATTCCCAAAAACGGATTTGGCCCGCGCCATGATCTCGGCTTTGGTGCTGCCCGTATCGGAGAGTAGAGCGCCCGGAGGAAGCAGCGGCCCCAGCCGCTCAATCAGGTCTACGATCGCGCCCACGGGCGAGGCGAGCAGCACGAGATCGCTGCCTGAAATCGCCTCTTCAGCGCGTGACACAGCCCGATCCACCACGCCCCTGGCCAGGGCGGGTTCCAGAACGGGATCGCGGTCGCTGCCGATAATGGTCCCCTGGTAGCCGTGCTTCTTCAGGGCCAGGGCAAAGGAGCCGCCAATCAGTCCCACGCCGATGATGGTGATCTGCCGGATCATGAAATATTTACGATTTATGATTTACGATTTATGAATTAAAAGCAGAAAAATGACAGTGGGTATCTTCCGGCTTCTTACAAAATCACAAATCGTAAATCATCAATCGTAAATTCTACGCGATGCTGCGGCCCACGGCGGGCGCGATCATGCGCAACTCCTGCATGAGCTTGGTAAACTGCTCGGGATAGAGTGATTGCGCTCCGTCTGACAGCGCCTTGTCGGGGTTGTGATGCACTTCAATCAGCAGCGCATCGGCGCCCGCAGCCACAGCGGCGCGTCCCATAGGTGGCACCTTGTCGCGGCGTCCGGTGCCATGCGAAGGATCGGCGGTCATTGGCAGATGAGAAAGTTTCTTGATGATGGGGATGGCGGAGATGTCCATCGTATTGCGCGTGTAAGTCTCGAAGGTGCGGATGCCGCGCTCGCACAGGATCACCTCATAATTCCCGCCCGCCATGATGTATTCCGCCGAAAGCAGCAGCTCTTCAAAGGTGGCCGCGATGCCGCGCTTCAGCAGCACCGGCTTGCGCACTTTGCCCAACTCGCGCAGCAGGTTAAAGTTCTGCATGTTGCGCGCCCCCACCTGGAAAATATCAATGTAGGGCATCATGAGCTGGATCTGCGAAATCTCCATGACCTCGCTGATGACCAGAAGCTTGAATTTATCGCCGGCTTCGCGCAGGATCTCCAACCCCTGCTTGCCCATGCCCTGGAAAGAATAAGGAGACGATCGCGGCTTGAAGGCCCCGCCGCGCAGCACGCGCGCGCCTGCCGTGGCCACCTGCTCGGCCACGGTAAGAAGCTGCTCGCGCGATTCCACCGAGCACGGCCCCGCCATGATGACAATCTGGTTGCCGCCGACCGCCACACCGTTGGGAAACTTGACGATGGTGCCGTCAGGCTTGAAGCTTCGACCCGCGAGCTTGTAGGGCGCGCTGATGCGGTGCACCTCGCCCACGCCGGTGAGCACCTCGATGTCGCGGATATCGAAATCGCTTTGCGCCCCCACCGCCCCCAGCACCGTCTGCCGCGCCCCCGTGCTGCGGTGGACTTCAAACCCCATCTCCACCAGGCGGGCGATCACCTGCTGAATCTGTTCTTCGCTTGCGGCTTCCTGCATGGCAACAATCATAAGTAAAGTTCTCGGTTCTCAGTGCGCAGTACTCAGCACTCAGCTTTTATTCCGCTTTGGGAAACTGAAGTCATCTTTAAAAACCAAACGATTCCATTACACAATTACCCGATTACGCACTTACCCAATGATTCAATGACCCGATGAATCAATGACTCAATAACCCGATGACCCAATTCCTTAATCGTTCACTTCAATATCGAACTCGGTCTCACCTTTGGGCTCGGCTGCCTTGGGCTTGATCTCTTCTTTCTGCAGCGCGCGCATAACGTCAATGATGCGTTCAAAAATGTGCTGCAGCTCATGGTTGGGCAGCGGCCCGCGATTGAGGGCGCGCACGTTCTCGAAAACTTTTTTCTCCCGGTCCGGTTCATAGATCGGCATCTGTGTGTTGCGTTTCAGGCGGCCAATCTCCTGCGCTGCCTGCGCGCGCGCGTTCAGCAGCTCGACCATCTGGCGGTCAAGCTCGTCAATTTTCTTTCGCCAGTCTGCAATGTCCATGAGTGTCATCCGAAAAGCAGCGAGCTGGAGAATGGGATAAAGACCCCTTCCCGGTCCTCAGCATGCAATGAACACAAAGTATTTATTGTAAGCTGAAACCTTTCCCCGTGCACTTTGCTCTTACTCTTTTACATCTGTCATTCTGAGCGCCCGCTTTTGGCGCGAAGAATCCCGATGATGTCCCTTGCCATGCCGTTATCAGGCTTTTTCTCGAAGCTCTAATGCCGAGTGCTGACGGCTGAATGCTAGTATCTTCACTATGCCAACTTCCCGCAAGAAAACCGTAAAGCCCAGGGTCATCTCATCCAAGGGCGCCTTCCAGGGACCGATATTCAGGGTTGTAACCGAGCAGGTCCGCGAGCCCGGAGGATACGTAGCTCGGCGCGACATCGTGCGCCATCCTGGGTCAGTCGTCATCCTGGCAATCGAGAGCACCGGGGCCGGCCCACGCGTCCTGTTGGAGCGCCAGTATCGTCACGCCGCCGGAAGCAGTCTTTGGGAACTGCCCGCGGGCAAGATTGATCCCGGCGAGGCGGCGCTGGCTGCCGCCAAGCGCGAACTGCGCGAAGAAACCGGATATACCGCCACCCGCTGGAGCCTGGCGCTGCACTTCTATGTGAGTCCGGGGTTTTTGGACGAGACCATGACGGTTTTCATGGCGCGCGACATCCGCAGGGGCGAGGCTGCTCCCGAGGAAGACGAGTTCATTAAGGTGCGCCTGCTCCCGCTGCGCCAAGCTGTACAAATGGCCATGAACAGGACCATTCAAGACGCCAAGACCATCGCCTCTATCTTGTGGCTGGCCCGCAAGTTAAGCGTCTGAATCCAAGGGGCTTCCTCGCAATGAAGGGGCCTCGCCTGCATCCAAAAAAGCGTGGTCCTGATCTAAAGTTGAGATTGCGTTTAGAGCCATCTCGCGATACGATACTTTCGCTCCTACCCCCCGGAGCAGGTATCCGGGGAACGCCTCCGGATAGTTACTAACTTGACAATAGCGGGACACCCGCTAAAATTAGGTTATAGACAGAAATGCCAGCAAACAGGTCTTTAGTTTTATTGCCGGCAAACCAGCCCGATCGGTTGCCCTCCCCCCAGCGAAGCGAAAAACCTGCTTGAAGGAACATCGTCAGGAAAGAAACTCGTGTGTTCATCTGCACCAGCGGCTGGGCCCGAGGTACGGAGGAAGAGTAAGTGTCTCAAATGCAAATGAAAGGCAAAGTTAAGTGGTTCAATAACGCTAAAGGATTTGGATTTATTGGACGCGACGAAGGGCCGGATGTTTTCGTCCACTACAGCGCCATCGTTTCCGAGGGCTACAAGAGCCTGCAGGAAGGTGACGAGGTGGAGTTCGAAATTGTCCAGGGACAAAAAGGCCCTCAGGCCGATAAAGTCCAAAAGACCCAAAACTAAACAACAACCCCGTTCACCTCCCTTTTTTGAAACCCAGGTCCTCGGAAGACCTGGGTTTTGTTTTTTTGGACGGATCATTCCGGGTTACCGGACCTGCTGGCGCAGAGTTGAAACGGGAATGCACGCGAGAGATAGTAGAGAAATCGCGTTTAGAAATTCCGCTCATAAGCTTAAAAATCACACTTCACAAATCGAACTTCTGACTTCCCTAAGCCTCTGCACTCCTCCGCGCACTCTGCGGTTTAATTTGTAATTCTGCATAAGGGTGCTTCAGTGGGTACATGCCCTCTGGAGCCATGCGCAAAAGACAGGCCCGGCGTATACTTTGCACGATGAACGAAACTATCTACCGGGAACCGGAGCGCATCCAGGGTAAAGGGACGCGTGAACTCAGGCCGGCAGGTCCAAATGGGTGGGCGATAGCCGCCATAGTGATCTTTGTGGGGGCCGCCTTGTGGATCGCTTGGCAGATTCTGCACTCCAACGCGCCGCCGCCTGCGCCCTCCATTACCGGCTCCTCCTCCCGCTCGCTGGCCATCTCGACGGATGGGAAGTTGCTGGCCGTAGGCGGGCTGGACGGAACCCTGCGGGTCTTTTCCACCTCCGATGGGCGTATGCTGGCCAGCGACCTGCTGCCCGGCGCGGTGATGGCCGTAAGTTTCGGTCCGGGCGATGCCATTTTGGCACTCGCCCAGAATGACTCCAGCCTGCATATCTTTTCCCGCGATCTTACGGTGCATAACGAACGCGAGGTGCAGCCCCATCCCCATGATGTCGCCTGGTCTGAGACCCTGGATGGAGCGGTTGTAATCAGCGGCGGGCCCGACGAAGTGCATCCCAGGCTCGAGCTGTTTCCTGCCCATCCCATGGGCATCGCCTTATCTACCGTGAAGCTTTTCGATCTGCGCGCCTGGAGCCAGCCGCGTAGCGTAGCGGTCAGCGGCGATGGAACGCGGGTAGCTATCGCGCTCTCCACCGCGGACCGCAACAATATTCTTTTCTACGACCCCAAGGCCCGCCACATCGCCGCCGTCTTTGGCGTAGATGGAGTCCCGCAAGGCATGCTCTTCTCGCAATCACAGGAGCAGCGCCTGTGGGTGACCTCTCCTTCGGCCGAGGTCCTCACCGAGATCGCCCCCCATCTGCTAAAAGCGACGGCCTATCCCAAAGCCGCTTCCACCTCGCCTCCGGTGATGATCGCCGTCAACGAAGCCGCCCGTCGCGCCTATACCAGCGGCTCGCTTACCTTCCCCGAAGTAGACCTGGACCAAAACAAGATTGTCAGGACATTGGAACTTCCCTTCCGCTCTGCCTCCATCGCCCTCTCTCCCGACGGCAAAACCGCCTACCTCAGCTCCGACGACCAAAACCGCATCGCCGTAGTGGACGTGCAGAATATGAAGTACCTGCGCGACATAACCTGGAAGCCCCCGCAAAAGTAGCGCCCTATTAGCCATCAAAATCAGCCCAAACGAATTGATTCACCACAGAGACACGGAGGCACAGAGAAAACAAAATCAAAAATCGTACTTCTCAAATCGTAAATCCCCAACTCTTCTCCGTGCCTCCGTGGTGCAAAAATTCGCATGCGTGCCAGAGTCTGGATTTTCTCCGTCTTCACTGGCAACTGGTAGCTGGCAACTGGGCTGGCGACTCCCCCTTGTAGCTTGTAACTTGTAGCTGATAACTTAAATATTCGTGCACGCTGAAATCATCGCCGTCGGCTCCGAGCTGCTCAGCCCCTTTCGCCAGGACACCAACTCCCTTTTTTTGACCGAAAGGCTCAACCTGCTGGGCATTGACGTCGGCTTCAAGTCCGTCGTGGGAGACAACCAGGCGCAGCTGGTCTCGGTGGCTCGCATTGCCCTCGACCGTTCTGACCTGGTGATCTTTATGGGCGGGCTGGGGCCGACCGAAGACGACCTCACGCGCGAGGCCGTGGCCCAGGCGCTGAACCTTCCCTTGCGGCGCGATCCTGATCTTGTGGCCAAACTCTATGCCCGCTTTGCCAACCGGCGCATCAAGATGTCGGAAAACAACCTCAAGCAGGGTGATGTAATCGCCGGCGCCGTTCCCCTGGAAAACCCTAACGGCAGCGCCCCCGGGCAATGGCTGGAGGGTTCGGTGGGACACCTCAACAAAGTGGTCATCCTTCTTCCCGGCCCTCCCCAGGAACTTAAGCCGCTGTTTGATGCGCAGTGCATGGAGCGCCTGCGCGTGCGCTACAAAAACAGCCAGCAGTTTATTGCCAGTCGCGAGCTGAAAGTCGCGCTCATGGGAGAATCGGAGTGCGATTCGCGCATTGCCCCCATTTACAAAAAGCATCCGGAGGTCGAGACCACGATCCTGGCGCGTCCGGGCGAGGTTCAGGTCCACCTGCGCGCCACCGCGGCATCGCAGGAAGCGGCGGAAAAAATGATCTCTGACCTTTCGGAAAAGATCGAAGACGAGCTCGACGATTTTGTCTTTTCGCGCGCCGGCGAGTCGCTGGAACAGATTGTCGAGTATTACCTGGAGATGCGCGGCGCCACCATTGCTGTCGCCGAGTCCTGCACCGGGGGGATGATCGGTGAGCGTCTGACCTCGCTGAGTGGTAGCTCGCGCTCGTTTCTAGGTGGAGCGATTGTTTATTCCGACGATCTCAAGACCCTCTTCAGCAACGTACCGCCACTGCTTATCGCCGAGCATGGCGCGGTAAGTCGCGAGGTAGCCGCTGCCATGGCAGAGGGAATCCGCAGGCAGTGCAAGTCTACCTATGGCCTGGCCGTCACCGGCATCGCTGGCCCCAAGGGCGGAACAGAAGAAAAACCCGTGGGCCTGGTGTACCACGCCCTTTCCGACGGCAAAAAAACAGATGTGGTAAAGAGACTCTTCCCCGGCGACCGCGAACGAATCCGCTGGGCCGCCAGCCAGCAGGCGCTGGACATGGTGAGGCGAAGATTGATGTAAAGATGCAAGCAGCGAGCAGAGCTTCTAGCCACTAGCTTCTAGCTGTTTTTGAACGTGAACAGTGTAAGCATCTTCCACGTACAAACACCGCTAGAAGCTAGGGGCTAGTAGCTCTAATCGCTGACTGCCAAAACATGCGCCTATTTGCAGCCATCGATCTCGACGACCCCATCCGCCAGCGCATTTTGCGTTTCATGGAAGGGGTGCGCGGCTTCGCGCCCGAGGTGCGCTGGGTCTCCCCTGCATCGCTGCATATCACGCTCAAATTTATTGGTGAAAGTAATCAGCTCGAAGCCATCAGGGAAAAGCTGAGCAACATCCAGGCTCCACCTACGCAAATCAGCTTTCGCGGCGCCGGCTTTTTCCCCACAGCCAGGTCGCCCCGCGTCTTCTGGGTTGGAGTAGAAGCAGACAAGCATCTCGCAGAGCTCGCCCAGAAGGTCGAAAAAGCCCTGCTTCCCCTGGGCGTCGAAAAAGAGGAGCGCGCCTTTACCCCGCATCTCACGCTCGCTCGCAGCGGCTCAGGCGCCCCGAGCCGGCAAAGCTCAGATGGGCAGAACAAGAAGTTTCAACACCTGCAGGAGCAACTTGCCAAAATACCGCCGCCCGACTTCGGTACAATGACGGCGCACCAGTTCTTCCTGTATCAGAGCAAGACCGCACCCGCAGGAGCTGTATACACCAAGCTTACCGGGTTTGAGTTGCAATAACTTTAACGCTTTTTGATTATGCGGATGGACTACATCATCGCGTCTGCGGCCGCCTATCTGATCGGGTCAATCCCGTTTGGTTACATCCTCGTCCGCCTGTTCATGAAGCAGGATATTCGCACCACCGGCAGCGGCAACATCGGCGCAACCAACGTGGCCCGCACCGCTCCCGGTTTGGGGATAGCGACGTTGATTCTGGATGCGCTCAAGGGATTCCTTCCGGTCTGGTTCATCTGCCGGTACATCAGCGGTGGAACGATGCTGGTTTCATTGGCCGCCCTGTTTGCGGTACTAGGACATATGTTCCCGGCATGGCTTGGGTTTCGCGGCGGCAAAGGGGTCGCAACCGCTGCCGGGGTATTTCTCGCTCTTTCACCAAAGGCCATCGGTTTATCTTTGCTGGTTTTCCTGGTGGTTTTTGCGGTCACACGCTACGTGTCTTTGGCTTCAATCCTGGCGACAGCGTGCTTTCCGGCTTTTATGTACGGTTTCTTGAAATCGGCTGACTTGGACGCAATGCCGTTGCTGGCGGCCTCAATCCTGATCTCGCTGCTGATCATCGTGAAACACCACGAAAACATCCGCCGACTGTTAAGCGGGACAGAGAACAAATTCGGCAAAAAGAAAGTTGAAGCCGTTACCGCTGAAGATTAAGCGGCAATGGCTGGAAAACAGATGTCAGACATAGCAATCATCGGCGCTGGCGCATGGGGAACGGCGCTCTCCATCGTATTAGGCCGCAGAGGCACGCACCGTCTCTGCCTCTGGGCGCGGGAGAAGGAAGTCTGCGATTCTATCCAGTCCCACCGAACGAATGATTTCTTTCTTCCTAAAGAGAAGATTCCGGAATCGGTCAGCATCACCAATGATCTGGTTCGCGCCCTGCAGCAGGCGGAGATCGTAGTCAGCGTTGTGCCATCGCACCACGCAAGGCACGTCTTCGAGCAAATGGCTCCCCACTTGAAGCGCGAAATGACCTTTGTGAGCGCCACGAAAGGGGTCGAAGAAGGTTCGCTTCTGCGGATGAGTGAAGTCATTGCCCAGGTCGTCTCCGGCTCTGCGGGTTTCACTCCGGCAATCGCTGCTTTGAGCGGTCCTACGTTTGCCCAGGAGGTTGCCCGAGGCGACCCGACCGCCATCACAGTTGCCTCCCCTGATTCTTCTCTCGCCGCGCGCGTTCAGAGCGAGTTCAGCGATCCCGCCTTCCGCGTGTATACCAGCGAAGACGTGGTTGGCGTGGAGCTGGGCGGCTCGCTCAAAAATGTGATTGCCATCGCCGCCGGCATCTGCGATGGGCTGGACCTGGGACACAATACCGTCGCAGCCCTGGTCACCCGCGGATTAGCCGAGATCACACGCCTGGCGGTGGCCTGCGGGGCAAAACGCGAGACCCTGGCAGGTTTGGCGGGCATGGGCGACCTGGTGCTCACCTGCACCGGCGGCCTCTCGCGCAACCGCACCGTCGGCGTGGAATTGGGCAAAGGACGCAAGCTGCCTGAGATCATTGCCGGCATGCACGGCATGGTGGCTGAAGGCGTGCTGACCACCAATGCAGCCATGGGGCTGGCGCAAAAGTTCGGCGTGGAGATGCCCATAACCCAGCAGATGTATGCCATCTTGCACGAGGGTAAGGCCCCCCGTGACGCCATCCGCGAACTGATGACCCGTCCGGGCAAGGTAGAGTAACGGTGGAAGAATGTACTTTCGTACCGCCGAAAGTTCCCACTTTGGGGCAATTCCGCGATAGAATTCGCACAATCCCCCGAATGGTCCCATGCCCAAGCGCATACCGATTCTTTATCTCATTTTCGGCGTACTGATCCTGGTGAGCGTTGGCCCGCTGCTGTGGTATGGCAACACGGTTGTGGGCGATGAGAGCGAACGCCTGCAGACCAATGAGAAGCTTCTGCAAAACACGATTACCAGCTCGGTCAGCGAAGAATTAGGACACCGGCAAAGCGACCTGCTCACCATGATGACCAATCTGGCTTCGGCCATTAAGGTCGCCAGCCGCGGCGAACTCAAAGGCGAGCACCTGGATACGCCTGAACTGCGGGCCCTGCTTGAGAAATTTGTCTCGTCCTCCGACAATATCTCCTACGCCACGCTCGTCAACTCCGAATCCAAAGGCATCACCGCGGGCAAGATTCAGCTTGATGATTTCATGCGCCGCGAGCTGGAACACGCCTACGCCGCGACCAATGAGGGAAGATACTATAACGGGCCTGTGATGCAGATGGGCGCCGGCAAACAGAGCCAGACGGTGATGCTGGTCAGCTCGCCGATCATGGTAAACGATCATTTCATCGGGATGATCGGGGTCATTGTTGATCAACAGCCGTTGCTGAACCGCCTGCGCGCCGATTCCAAAGGCGGCTTGAGCATTTATGTCGTAGACCAGCAGGGACGATTGGTTGCAGGCGCAGATCCCACGTATGTAACAGGCGAGGACATGACGAACTTCAGAATCGTCAAGGATTTTGTCCAGCAAGGCAGCAAGGCGAGTGTTACGAATACGACCGAATTTACCGTCATCCAGAACAACACAAGAGTAGACATGCTCGGGACCTCCAGCCGCATCCCCTCACTGGAGTGGGCCGTGATCGCCCAGAAGACGCAGCGCGACGCTTACCGGAGCATTCATGACATGCAGACTAAGTCCCGCCAGTTGGCTGCTTTGGCTGCATTCGTCGTTGTTCTGATCAGCATGGTGGCCGCCCGCCAAATCAGCTACCCAGTCAAGACGTTGACCGAATCCAGCCGCGCCATTGCCAAGGGAGATTTTTCCAAACGCGTCCGCCTGCAGAGCCGCACGGAAATCGGAGAGCTTGCCGCCACCTTCAATACCATGAGCGCCGACCTGGAGCGGCTGGTCTTCGACCTCAAGCGCGCCGCCCAGGAAAATCGCGCTCTGTTTATGAGCTCCATCCAGATGCTGGCCGGTGCGGTCGACGAAAAAGATCCCTACACCAAAGGCCACTCTGATCGGGTTACACGCTACTCCGTGGTCCTGGCAACCGAGCTGGGCCTTACCAAGGAAGAAATTGAGAAGATTCGCATCTCCGCGCAACTGCACGACGTAGGCAAGATCGGCATTGAAGATCGCATCCTGAAAAAACCCGGCGCGCTGACCCCCGATGAATTCGAGGTCATGAAGACCCACACCGTCAAGGGCGCCAGCATTCTGCGGCCTGTAGAAGCGCTGCGTGAGATGATTCCCGGAATCGAAGGACACCACGAATCGCTCGACGGCCGCGGCTATCCCCACGGATTAAAGGGAGACCAGCTTGCCCTGATGCCCCGCATCATCATGGTGGGCGACACCTTTGATGCCATGACCACCAATCGCCCTTACCAGGCGGCGATGGATCCCGAATACGTAATACGCATCATCAACTCGCTGGCTGCGGCAAAATTCGATCCTCGCGTAGTGGCCGCGCTGACCGCTGTCTTTGAACGGGGAACCCTGCGCCTGTATCGCGCCGCCACCGTAACCGGCGAAGAGGTCGCCGCTGCTGCTGCCGGTGAAACCGCCGGAGCGGTCGCCGGCAATACCTCTGCTCCCACTCCTCCTGTTGTCGGAGATTGATCCGAATTTTGGTTGGGCTTCTAACACCGACACCTCAAAAATCCCGCTGATTCGCGCCGTTCACGAAGCGCCCCTGCCAGCACCGTATAATGGAATTTTCGGCGGAGATGCATGGTTCTCTCATTATTCGGCAAGAAGAAAGAAAAAGAAGAAGAACAGGCAGCTAAGCCCGGCTTCTTTGAACGAATGAAGCAGGCGGTCACGCGCACCCGCGAAAGCCTGAGCGAGCGCATTGATGACATTGTTTCGTTCCGCAAAGAGATTGACCGCGAGACCCTCGATGATCTCGAAGCCACCCTTATTGCCGCCGATCTGGGAACCACAACTACGCACGAAGTGCTGGAGAAGCTGCGCGCCCAGGTAGACCGCAAGCAAATTGGCGACGTGGCCGAGCTCAAGCGGCTGCTCAAGCAGGAGCTGCTGGCCATCCTCAATACGGCGGTGGCGCCGGTAACCGACGCCGAGCCTCCAGAAGTAATTCTGGTCGTAGGTGTGAATGGCACCGGCAAAACCACAACGATCGGCAAGCTGGCAAACTTGCTGGGGAGTCAGGGCAAATCGGTGCTGCTGTGCGCGGCAGATACTTTCCGCGCCGCCGCCATCGAGCAACTGGAAATTTGGGGGGAACGCACCCGTACTGAGGTGATCAAGACCAAACCCGGGGGCGATCCTTCGGCTGTGCTCTTTGACGCGCTGCAATCGGCCAAGGCGCGCAACACTGACTTCGTGATCGTGGACACCGCCGGCCGCTTGCACACCAAATCAAATCTTATGGCGGAACTGGAGAAGATGAAGCGCACCGCCGAGCGCATCGTCCCAGGAGCGCCGCACGAAGTACTGTTGGTGATGGACGCCACCACCGGACAAAACGGCCTGCAGCAAGCCCGGCAATTCACCCAATCGGCAGGCGTGACCGGCATTGTGCTTACCAAGCTCGACGGCACCGCTAAGGGCGGCGTGGTCGTCGCCATCACCCGCGAGCTGAAACTGCCGGTGCGTTATGTAGGCGTGGGAGAGAAGCAAGGCGACTTGCTGCCGTTTGATGCCGAGGCATTTGTGAATTCACTCTTTGAGTAGTTCGATGGAAATATGGCTGGCCATCTTTGCCTTTGTCATTGTTGCGTTGGGCTTATATGTGCTGGCCCGGCGCAGGCGCTCTACTTCGCCGGACGATCCTGATACGGATAGTCCGGATGCGGGAGTGCCGGTCAAGGTGAAGACCGGTCCACGAGGCAAAAGCGGGGCAACAGCGTTGAAAGAACCTGACGAGGAAGAAACGATCTGAACTCGAACTTGGAAGAGAGACATAACGACTTTATGGGCCAGGCGCTTAAGCTGGCCCGCCAGGGAATAGGGCTGGCAACGCCCAATCCCTACGTAGGCGCCGTAATCGTGGATGATTCAGGAAATATTCTGGGCAGCGGCTTTCATACTTACGAAGGGCTTAAACACGCCGAGGTCATCGCCATCGAGCAGGCGCAGAGCAAAGGGATATCTCTCCGCCAGGCCACTCTCTATCTGAATCTTGAGCCCTGCTGTCATCAGGGACGCACCGGCCCCTGCACGCAAGCGGTTATCTCTTCCGGCATCAAACGTGTGGTCGCGGCCATGCGCGACCCTAATCCCCTGGTCGAGGGAAAAGGCATCGAGCAACTGCGCGCCGCGGGTATCGAAGTACTGGAGGGCGTTCTGGAAGATGAGGCCCGCAAACTCAACGAAGCATTCACCAAATATATTCGCTGGCATGAGCCGCTGGTCACACTGAAAGCCGGGATGACGCTGGATGGCAAGATCGCGCCTCCCCCGGCTGAATCGGGCGGCCCCACATCTTCAGGATCAGGCGGAGCCACCGGTGGATGGATCACCAGCGAGACAGCCCGCGCTCATGTGCAGGAGCTGCGCCACTCGAGCGATGCCCTTATGGTAGGCGTAGGCACGATCATTGCCGATGATCCCCTGCTCACCGATCGCACCGGACTGCCGCGGCGGCGTCCACTGCTGCGCGTGATCGTGGATTCGCGCCTGCGGCTCCCGCTGGAGTCGCGCGTAGTCAAGACCGCACAGGATGACGTTCTGATCTTGTGCTCCTTTGCCGAGGAAAAAAAGAAAAGCGAGTTCGAGGCGCGCGGCATCCGGGTGGAGCAGGTAGCTGTTGCCCATAATGCCTCGTCGGCGGCTGAGCGCTCGGAAAAAGTCACACGCATGCCGTCGCGCCGGCGCACGGGCACAGGGGCTCCGGTCGTTCCCGAAACGGCAACGGGCTCGGCCGACGGTCGGCCAGATATGCGCAGCATGATGGCGCGCCTGGCCCAGATGCAGATCACGAGTCTGCTGATCGAGGGAGGCGCACTAATCAATTGGGCGGCGCTGGCAGCGGGAGTCGTGGACAAAGTTTTTCTTTACTACGCGCCCAAAATCCTGGCGGGCACCGGCTCGGTTCCTTTCGCGCGCGGCGCGGGCTTCCGCCACATGGGCGAAGCAGCCCACGTGCGGCATGTGACCATCCACCATTTTGGCGAAGATTTCGCGGTTGAGGGATACATACGTGATCCCTACGATTTTGGAACCCTAAAACTGGAATAATCGAAACTAACTGATGTTTACCGGACTCATTGAAGAGATAGGACAGATCGCTGAGATGACAGCGAACGGTGACGCCGGGCGCCTCACGGTAACAGCCGCAGACGCGACGCGCGACCTGAAGCTGGGTGATAGCATCTCCGTAAGCGGCGTCTGCCTGACCGCGGTAAAGATCGTTCCCGGCAGATCTTTCAGCGCCGATCTTGCCCCTGAAACTCTTTCCCGCACTTCATTAGGCCGTCTTTCCCAAGGAGCTCAAGTGAACCTGGAACTGCCCATGAAAGCCGGCGCCCGCCTCGGCGGACACATTGTGCAAGGTCATGTGGATGGCACCGGAAAACTTTTGTCTTTGAACAAAATCAAAAGCAGCGACGACTACTGGCTGCAGATAAGCGTTCCGCTAGAGCTTACGCGCTACATCGTAGAAAAAGGTTCGATCACCATCGAGGGCATCAGCCTCACGGTTGCCAAGGTAGACAAAACTGAAGTTTCAATTGCCATTATTCCCCATACTTACAAAGCAACGAACTTACCTTCGCTTCAACCGGCAGCGCAGCTTAATATCGAAGTGGATGTGCTGGCCAAGTACGCCGAAAAGATGGCTCTGCAGAAACCGGCTTCATCTTCTATCACAATGGAGCGGTTGATAGAAGAGGGCTTCTAGTTCTGATCCTCACCGATGATTGACATTCGTGCTGATGACCGCGTATTCATCCTCACCGGCGCCGGCCTGAGCGCCGAGAGCGGCATTCCCACCTTCCGTGGCTCAGATGGCTTGTGGCGCAACTTTCGCATCGAGGAGGTGGCTTCGCCGGTGGCGTGGAGAAACGATCCCCAGCTCGTGTGGGAGTTTTACTCCTGGCGGCGCGAGGTCGCTGTGCAGTGCAAGCCGAATCCGGCGCACTTTGCTCTGGCGCAATTGGAACAGACTTTAGGAGAGCGGCTCTTCCACTGCACCCAGAATGTCGATTCGCTCCTGGAGCAAGCCGGCTGCAAAAGCATTTGGCACATGCACGGAAGGCTGATGCAGAGCCGGTGCGAGCGCGCCGGCTGCCAACGGCCTCCGTTCGATGACAGAAATTCCTATCCCACTTTGGAGTCAGTTCCGCGATGCGAGTGCAGCGGGCGCATTCGCCCCCATATCTGCTGGTTCGGCGAAGTTCCGTATTATCTGGAAGAAATTGCGGCGGCGCTCGATCGCTGCGCAATTTTTATCTGCATCGGCAGCTCCGGCGTAGTGCATCCCGCGGCCGGCTTTGCGGCGCAGATGAAAAGCAAGCCGGGAACGCGCAGTTACTACATCGGCCCGGAAGAGCCCGCCAATAGCCGCTACTTCGATGAGAGCTTTTGGGGCAAGGCAGGAGAAGTGCTGCCGAATATCCTGGCAATAAGAAATTAAACCGCAGAGGACGCTGAGGAGCGCAGAGGTTTTTGATAATTATTTACAACCCTTCGGACTCCGTTTCTTAAATTGCGTACGTTGAAATTGATAAGGAGTCCGACCTGTTTGCCACTCATTTTGAGATAAGAAAGCAGTTGAGCTTGGTGAATGGAATTTAGGGATTCAACCGCTTTTACCTCAACAATGACACAATCTTCAACCAGCAAGTCGAGGCGATACCCGGCATCAAGTTCAAGCCCTTCGTACTTGATCGGCAGCACAAGTTGCGAGAGCACTTTTAGTCCTCGGCTGCGAAGCTCGTGAGTCAGGCAAGCTTCATAGGCGCTTTCCAACAATCCCGGCCCAAGAACTGTATGCACCTTCATAGCTGCATCAACAATCGCACCGCTTACCTCGTCTATGTTCATATCCCAATTGCCTCCGCGCTCCTCTGCGTCCTCTGCGGTTAGGTTTTCTCCGGCTTCCAGCGCAGAATCGGCCTACGAGCAGCAGTCACCTCATCGAGCCGCGAGACCCGCGTAGTATGCGGCGCTTTCAGAATTGTCTCCGGCTCGTTTTGTGCCTCTTCGGCAATGGCTCGCATGGCCTCGATGAACAGATCCATCTCTTCCTTGGATTCGCTTTCCGTGGGCTCAATCATCATGGCCCCATGATCGGCAACGATGAGCGGAAACGCGGTGGTGTAGGGATGAAAGCCGTAGTCAATGAGCCGCTTGGCGATGTCCCCGGTCTTGACTCCCTGCCGCGCCTGCCGGTGATGGCTGAGGATGACCTCGTGCATGGAAGGCGTTTTATAAGGCACTTCGTACACATCTTCCAGTTTTTTGCGGATGTAGTTTGCGTTGAGCACGGCGTCTTCCGTGGTCAGGCGCAGGCCATCGTAGCCATTGGCCATGATGTAAGCCAGGGCGCGCACATGCATGCCAAAGTTGCCATAGAACATGCGCACCCGGCCGATGGCTTTGGGGCGATCATAGTTAAAGCCCAGGCTGCCATCGGGCTTGGTAATCACGACGGGAACCGGCAAGAAAGGTTCCAGATGTTTTTTACAGGCCACCGGGCCCGATCCCGGTCCGCCACCGCCGTGCGGGGTAGAAAACGTCTTGTGCAGGTTAAGGTGCATCACGTCCACGCCAAAGTCGCCCGGGCGCGTTTTGCCGACCAGGGCATTCATGTTGGCGCCATCCATGTAGAGCAGCCCACCTTTTTCGTGCAGGATGTCGGCAATTTTGTGGATCTCTTCTTCAAAAATGCCCAGCGTGTTGGGATTGGTGAGCATGATGCCGGCCACATCTTCGTTCATCTGCGCCGCCAGTGCGCTCACATCAACCATGCCTGCCGAATTTGATTTGAGATTCTCGACTGTGTAACCGCAGATAGCGGCTGTGGCAGGATTGGTGCCATGCGCCGAATCGGGAATCAGGATTTTCTTGCGTGGATTCCCCTTCGACTCCAGATACGCCCGGATGAGCAGGATGCCGGTCATCTCGCCGTGCGCGCCGGCGGCAGGCTGCAGCGTGATGGCTTCCATGCCCGTGATTTCCAATAGATAGTCGGAAAGCAGCTTGAGAATGCGCAGAGCGCCCTGCGACATCTTCTCCGGCTGGTAGGGATGCGCATTGGCCAGGCCGGCGATGCGGGCCACAGCTTCATTCACGCGCGCGTTGTACTTCATGGTGCACGAGCCCAGCGGATACATTCCCAGATCAATGGCATAGTTCCAAGTCGAAAGCCGCGTAAAGTGGCGAATGATCTCAAACTCGCTGACCTCGGGCATGTTTCCCAGGTCTTGGCGCTGGGCAGAGCCCAGAAGTTTGGCGGCATCCACCTGAGGCACATCGAGGGGAGGAAGTTTGTAGGCCTTCTTCCCGGGCGACGATTTTTCGAAGATCAAACCTTCGCTCTGGCTGGGATGCGGCCGGACTTTCTTGATCTGTTTGTCGCTCATTGGGCCACCGCCTGGGCGGCAGCATCAATCTGTTCACGTGTAATCATCTCGGTACAACACCATACGGCCGCGTTGCCCAATTCGGGATAGAACTTCTGCAACGGAAACCCGCCGATAATATTTTTCGCCAGCAGCCGGTTATTAATGACATGCGGATCTTCCGAGCTTTGCACCACAAACTCATTAAATCGCGGCGCGCCCTCGAACAGCACTTTGGCTTTTTTCCCAAATTGCTGCGCTGCGTAGTGGGCTTTGGCAAGATTGTGCTCGGCCAGTTCTTTGAATCCTTCACGTCCGTAGATGGTCATAAAGATCGTCGCCATGGTTGCCACCAGGGCCTGGTTGGTGCAGATGTTGGAGGTCGCCTTCTCACGCTTGATGTGCTGCTCGCGCGTGGCCAGCGTGAGCACGAAACCGCGATGGCCCTGCTGGTCAACGGTTTGTCCAACCAGCCGTCCGGGAATCTGGCGCACGAACTTCTCGCGGGTGGCGATAACGCCCGCATAGGGTCCGCCGAATCCGAGAGGCACGCCAAACGATTGCGCCTCCATGGCGACAATATCGGCCTCGGCAGGCGGCTTGACGATCCCCAGCGAAATTGCCTCCGCGATCGAGACCACCAGCAGCGCGCCTTTCTTGTGGACCAAATCAGCCACAGCGACCACATCTTCAATGGTCCCAAAAAAATTCGGCGATTGAATGACAGCGCAGGCGGTCTGGTTGCTGATTGCCTGATCCAAAGCGTTTAAGTCCACGCGGCCATTAGCCAGAAAAGGAACCGTCGCCACCGGAATTCCCTGATACTTCGAATATGTGCCCAGCACCTCGCGATACTCAGGATGCAGGCTGCGTGCCACCACCGCACCTGAGCGTCCGGTAATGCGCATGGCCATCATGACCGCTTCGGGAACCGCAGTCGAGCCGTCGTACATGGAAGCATTGGCGACCTCCATGCCGGTAAGTTCGCAGATCATGCTCTGAAATTCAAAGATGGCCTGCAGCGTTCCCTGCGCGATCTCGGCCTGGTAGGGTGTGTAGGCGGTAAAGAACTCGCCGCGCGAGATCAGCGAATCGACCACCACCGGACGATAGTGGTTATACGCTCCCGCGCCCAGGAAGTTGGCATATCCGGCGGCGCACTCGGCGGCGCGCTGCTGGAAGTAATCCACAATCTCCGATTCGGCCAACTGGCGCGTGACCTTGAGGTCGCGGTTCAGCCGGTATTCGTCGGGGATATGGGAAAAAAGTTCGTCAATCGAGGCCGCGCCAATTTCGCGCAGCATCTGTTCGCGGTCTTGAGGAGATTTAGGAAGATAACGCATGAATGAATTGGGTCATTGAGTCATTGAATCATTGCATCATTGAAACAAAAATAAACGATAGAAAATAATAATGAATCAATGATCCGATGCCCCAATGACTCAATTCCCACTATTTTCCTTGTTCTTCGGCGATGAATTTTTCGTAATCGGCGGCGGAAAGCAGCCCGTTCAGCTCCGCGGGGTCTTTCACTTCAATGCGGATCATCCACGAACCGTGGGCGTCGTTATTGATCTTTTCCGGCGCAGTGGCCAGCGCTTCATTGATGGCGGCAACTTTGCCCGTAACCGGCGCGAAGATCTCTGATACTGACTTCACCGATTCCACTGTGCCAAAACTGGTGCCTTTGCTGACCTCGGCTCCTACTTTGGGAAGCTCGACGAACACGATGTCGCCAAGCTGTTCCTGGGCATAGTTGGTAATACCTACGGTGGCGGTCTTGCCGTCGGCTTTCACCCACTCATGTTCGCGGGTGTACTTCAACTCATTGGGATATCCCATGATCTCCTCTTCATCACTGCTTTTTGGGTTTCTTATAAAACGGTGTAGGCACGACCTGGCACTTCACCTTCTGTCCTCGGATCTCGACATTCACGGTAGAGCCGATCGCCGAAAATGCCGGAGGCACATAGGCCAGGGCGATGTTCTTCTTCAGGAATGGAGCATACGAACCGCTGGTGACATAACCAATTTCGCTGCCCGCGCCGTCTAGAACTTTATAGCCGTCGCGCGGGATGCCGCGATCCACCGACTCCAGGCCCACCAGCACGCGCTTCACGTCTTCGGCTTTTTGTCTCTCCAGCGCGGCTTTGCCGACGAAATCGCTTTTCTCGAATTTGCAATAACGCTCCAGGCCGGCCTCGAGCACGGTGATGGTGTCGGAGATCTCATGCCCGTAGAGCGCCATCTTCGATTCCAGGCGCAGGGTGTTGCGCGCGCCCAGCCCGCAGGGGAGGACGCTGAATTCCCTGCCCGCCTCCAGAACTTTGTTCCAAACCTCGGCGCTGGTCTTTTCGTCGGAGGGAACGTAAATTTCAAAGCCGTCTTCACCGGTATAGCCGGTGCGGGCAATGAGAGTGTTCTTCAACCCGCAAACGGTTCCATGGATAAACCAATAATTTTTAATGGAGGCCAGATTCACATCGGTGAGCTTGCTGAGAAGATCAATCGCTTTGGGGCCTTGAATGGCAATCTGCGTATAGTTGTCGCCGATGTCTTCCGCCCTGCAGTCGAATCCCTTCACGTTGTCGCGCACCCAGTTGTAATCTTTCTCGCGGGTGCCGGCATTAATGACTAATAGATATTCGCTCTCGCCCAGCCGGTGCACGATGATGTCATCCACGAACGTCCCTTGGGGGTACAGCAGCGCGGAATAATGTGCCTGGCCAATGGCGAGGCGCGAGGCGTCGTTCATGGAAATATGCTGCACCGCAGCCAGCGCTTCTGCGCCGGTGATACGAATATCGCCCATGTGGCTGACATCAAAGACGCCAACTCCGTTGCGCACCGCCAGGTGCTCTTTCATCAGCCCCCCTGGACCGAGGGGCGAGTTGCAATATTCGATAGGCATATCCCAGCCGCCAAAATCCACCATCTTTGCGCCCATCTGGCGGTGGATGGCATTCAGCGCGGTCTTGCGTAGCGCGGCGGTGGTGGCCTCAACCGTTTGGGACAAAGTCAATTCCTCGTGCGGCAGATTGCAACAGAACTGGGTGCCGAACCTTTCAAGTTAACAGTTCCCAGCTTCAAGTTGCAAGCGTCAAGGTGGGAGAGAATTTTTTGAGGAGAATCAAGCTTTCTTCAAATCGCAACCCTATTTCAATCTGGCCAAAAACGCGATACATTCTTGGCCATGGCCGATTATTTCATTTGTCTGCAGTGTGGTTCGAAGGAAGAGGTTTGCCGTTGCGAGCGTTACTGTTCCATCTGCCAAAACGATCTCAATGTCCGCCTTTGTATTGACGGAAACTACTACTGCCTCGATTGCCGCGAAGCCTGCCAGTATGAGGCGCAGAAAACCATATAGTGTTGGGATTGCCGGCCTTCCGCTAAATGACCACGGTTTCCTGGTGCTCGCCGAAGACTCGACGCAGGGCATCGGAAATTTCGCCAACCGTAGCGTGGTTTTCCACGGCATGAATGATGTGTGGCATCAGGTTGTCGGTTGAGCGGGCGGCATCTTCTACGCGCTGAATGGCCGCCTTCCAGGCAGCAGCGTCGCGTCGCATCCGCAATGCCTGCAGGCGCTCGACCTGCTTGCGTTCCAAGGATTCGTCCACGCGCTGGATGGGTGGGCTCTTTTCTTCTTCCACCTGAAACTGATTCACCCCAACGATGACTGCCTTATGAGAGTCAACGGACTGCTGAAAATCATAGGCGGCATTCTGGATTTCCTGCTGGACGTAGCCGGTTTCAATGGCCTTCAGCATGCCGCCGAGCGCATCAATTTTTTCCAGATAACCCTGGGAGCGTTTTTCGATTTCATCGGTCAGGTACTCGATATAGTACGAACCGGCAACAGGATCAACGCTCTGCGCCGCACCCGACTCATAGGCAATGATCTGTTGGGTGCGCAGCGCGATGCGCGCGGCCTCTTCCGTGGGCAGGGCAAGCGCCTCGTCAAAGCTATTGGTATGCAGCGATTGCGTACCGCCCAGCACCGCCGCCAGGGCCTGCAAAGCGGTGCGGACGATGTTAATTTCAGGCTGTTGCGCCTGTAAGGTTGAGCCTGCCGTCTGGGTATGAAAGCGCAACATAAGCGAGCGCGGATTTTTCGCTCCCACTCTTTCCTGCATCAACCGCGCCCACATACGCCGCGCGGCGCGAAACTTGGCGATCTCTTCCAAAAAGTTGTTGTGGCAGTTGAAGAAAAAAGAGATGCGTGGAGCGAATTCATCTACGCTCAATCCCGCCTGCACCGCCGCCTGCACGTAGGTCAGGCCGTTGGCCAGAGTGAATGCGACCTCTTGAACCGCGGTGCATCCCGCCTCGCGCATGTGGTAACCGGAGATGGAGATGGTATTCCACTCCGGCACGTTGCGATTGGCGTAGGCAAACAGGTCGGTAATGATGCGCATGGCCTGGCGCGGCGGATAGATGTATGTCCCGCGAGCGATGTATTCCTTCAGGATGTCGTTCTGCACCGTGCCGGTCAGCTTGCGCAGGTCGCGTCCGGTACGCCGGGCCACGCCAATGTAGAGCGCCAGCAGGATCGAGGCAGTGGCATTGATGGTCATCGAAGTGGATATCTTCTCCAGGTCAATGCCGGCGAAGAGGCGCTCCATGTCTTCGATGGAATCAATGGCGACGCCCACTTTGCCTACTTCGCCCAGGGCCATAGGGTGATCTGAATCCATGCCGATCTGTGTGGGCAGGTCGAAAGCTACAGAAAGACCGGTCGTGCCATGGGCCAGCAGATACTTGTAACGTTTATTGGACTCTTCCGCGTCGCCCATGCCGGCATACTGGCGCATGGTCCAGAGGCGTCCGCGGTACATGGTGGGCTGGATGCCCCGCGTGAACGGAGGCTGGCCGGGATAGCCCACCTGTGACTCAGGGCCGTGCTGCTGCTTTTCCAGATCGGCGGGTATATAAACAGGCTGCACTTCAATGTTGGAAGATGTCTTCGTGGGTACTCCGGGCGCGGCTGGCGGGTTGGCGGGTTTCCGAGGCCCAGCCATGCGTTATTTCTTTCCTTTGGTCTTTTCCCTGCTTCGCGCGCGCCAGAATGAACTGATGCTGAAATAGAAAAACAGTGAAGCGAACGCCCCGGCGGCAATCAAATGCGCAACACTGGGATGCGGTATCTGCACTGAATATTTACGGTATTCGCGGTAGACCGCCAGGACGCCAACCAGGGAAAAAACAAAGAAGAATACTCCCATCACCTCGTGCCATAAGCGGTGGAGCACATTGCCAAAAGATCGGGCAATTGCAGAAAGCGCATTGCGCGCGGCTGAAACCGTGCGGCTCCTGCCGGCATAACGGCCGGCGACCCGGCTGGCAGCAACGAATTTGCGGCTATTGGAAACCTCGGCCACATCTGCATTTTAGCAGCCTGTTGCAATAACCGCAGCGAACGCCTTGGGGGCGGAACTTTGCGGGAACGGCGTGGCGGCCAAGGCCAGAATGCTGCTCTGGAGGTTGTATATCTGAAGTGCGGGCCGCCTTGCAAATTTTACAGTCCACAGCGCTGCTTTTAGTTAAACTTTAGGCTGCGATCAAGCATCCAATGGAGTTGAAAGCAATGTTTCCCCTTGGATGGAAGCGTTTTAGCGGGTTTCTTCGCAAGCTCGGGAAATTCCGCAGGCGCGCCAAAAATACGGATGCCGAGCTTATCCCGGTAACGGGGGATGTTATAGTGTCTTCTCCGAAGTTGGAGGAAGCGGAGGGTTTCGGGAGAATTGAAAACTTGGACGAAAATCTCAAAAAACGAATTAAGCATTTAGGGGACGCGATCAACCAATCGCTTTCCGAGTCCGAGCCGATCGCAGATGCGATTGCAGATATCAAGGCCGCCGGGTACGACATTTTTCTGGTTCTGGAAGCCACCATCGGATTCTCCCAGCAAGGCGAGGAGAGCAGCAAGCCCGCCATGGTCACCGCGTCCATGAATGCCTGTGAGCCTGAATTCCGCGTTACCGCACAGGATATGAAGTTCCTGAAGTCCCTGCGCATCCGGCTCGACGAGTAGTGGCCCGGCCAATCATAGAAATACATCGGTAGAATTGGCTCGTAACACGCTTGCGCTCGCGGCGTGTTACGCTAAAGAGGCATGCCGGGGGGCCATGGGCATTGAGCCGGTTGTCTGTTACCATCCTTTTCTGGCAGATCAAGCAGTCGAGATAACCTAAAGATGAAAGATACGCTGGGAGTTCTGCTGGCCGGAGGCGCGGGAGAGCGTTTATATCCGCTGACCCGCGACCGCGCGAAACCCGCCGTTACCTTTGGCGGCATCTACCGCATTATTGACGTTACCCTCTCCAACTGCATCAACTCAGACCTGCGCAAGGTCCATATCCTCACCCAGTACAAGGCGCTCTCGCTGAATCGCCATATCCGCGAAGGCTGGAGCAATCTGGTCTCGCGCCACCTGGGAGAGTTCATCGAGATCCTGCCGCCCATGAAGCGGGTCAGCGATAACTGGTACCTGGGCACAGCCGATGCCGTCTATCAGAATATCTACTCCATCGGCAGCGAGCAGCCCCGGCGCGTGCTGGTGCTGAGCGGCGACCACATCTACAAGATGAACTATGAGCTGATGCTGCAGCAGCATGTGGATGCCGGCGCCGATGTGACCCTGGCCACCATTCTGGTTGATCCCAGCGAAACCTCGCGCTTTGGTGTGGTCGAAATTGACCGCGAAGGACGCATCGTCGGCTTCCAGGAAAAACCCAAGCAGACCGACACTCGCTCCCCATACAATCCGCGCATGGTTTCCGGCTCCATGGGTGTTTATCTGTTTAATACAGACGTCTTGTTGCCCATCCTGTTGAAAGATGCAGAGGACCCCAATTCCTCGCATGACTTCGGGCACGACATTCTGCCGCGCATCGTGGATGAGTACCGCGTGTATTCCTTCAACTTCGTGGATGAAAACAAGAAAGAGGCGCTCTATTGGCGCGACGTGGGAACCCTGGAGGCCTACTACGAGGCCAACATGGACGTGGTCTCGGTCTCGCCGGTTTTCAACTTATACGACAAGGAATGGCCCATCCGCACGCATCAGCGCCAATATCCGCCGGCCAAGTTTGTCTTCGCCGAGCCCGGACGCCGGGGCGAGGCCGTGGATTCCATTGTCTCCATGGGGTGCATCGTCTCCGGCGGCGCAGTCAAGAGCAGCCTTCTCTCCCCCGATGTGCGCGTCAACTCCTATGCCGAAGTGGATTCCAGTATTATTTTTTCGCACGTCAATATCGGCCGCCATTGCCGCATCCGCCGCGCTATCGTTGACCGCGATGTGCATATCCCCGAAGGCACAGTGATCGGATTTGACCCACAGGCCGACAAACAGAATTATTTTGTGACTGAGACCGGCATCACCGTGGTCACCCGTGACTATTCGCTGTTTGAAAGCCCCGTGCCGGTGGATTACTTTACGTCGGAGTGAGTAGCTTTTAGCTTGAAACTCGAAACTGCTTTCATTTGTTTTCCGCGGTCTGGTCGCCCTTGCGGATATCGATGTCGGCGTGCTCGGTGGAGAGTTGGATCTTTCTGCCTCCGGCGCCGATAGTTCCACTGGCCACCGGGTTTTCTTCAGAACTCTTATCGATTTTGATCTCGCCGAAGTCAGAGTGGATTTCGCCTCCGTGAGCCTTGGCTTCCACCTGGAAGGCGCTCTGGGCGGGCAGCGCGATTTCAATTCCTCCGTCTTTGTTGCTGATCTGGATATTGCCCGCCGGCGCCTTGCTGGCGCGCAGCTCCACACTGGCATTCTTGTTGTTCACTTCAATATCCCCGGTCACATCTTCCAGGTGCATATCCTTGGAGCGGGTGCTCACTTTGAAGCCGCCGCTTATGTTGCTGGCGCGCAGGCTGTCTCCATCAAAGCGCAGCTCACCCTGAATTTTTCCCGTCTCAAGATCGGTGCGTGAAGAGTTGAAGCGGAAGCCCTGTCCCAGGTTCTGTACATTGGTTTCACCCATGTAGTCGCCGCTCATGGCCACCAGGCCGCTGACGTTGGAGATATTGCTTTCGTTGGCGTGGCCCTGAACCGTAACGTTTCCTTTGACGTCGCGCACGGTCAAGTCGCCTCCCTGCATTCCGCCATGCATGGTGATGGTGGCATTGCCGGTCAGGTCATCTATGGTCACATCCCCGTGGACGGCAGTCAGCTTCACATCGGCCTGCCGGCTGCGCACTTCAATATCGCCGTGCTGTGTGCTCAATTCCAGCGGCAGAGTCGGCGGAACGTGCAATTCGACGTCGGATTCGGCAGCGTTGCTGGAGGAAGACCCAAGGTTTACGCGGATAACCTCTTCGCGCGCGCGCGCGGCCTCGGCCCGCGCCTTGGCAGCTTCAGCACGGGCACGGTCTATTTCGGCGCGAATTTTGTCCCTTTCCGCTGAAGAGAGACCGGGGACATCAGGCAAATTGGACATCGAAGCCGTGGGAATGTCGTCGGTCTTGATCTCTGGCTGGGTGGCCTGATCGATGCGGTCGGCCTCTTCCTTGGAAAAAGCCCTGATGGTCTTGCGCACCGATACATGCACCTTCTCATCGGTCGAAGGCAGCACCGTGATCGAGCCGTGTTGCAGGGCCAACGTAAAAACGCCGCGTGAGGCCACGGCTTGATCGATCTGGTTGGAATACTCGTATTTGTTGCCGACAGGGAAATTGATACCCATCTCATCGAGCGCCTTATGAAACCCGGTCCAATCTACCCCCACAATCTCGGTAGCCACGAGGCCGCCGACGATGATAAAGAGGACCAGGAACACTCCTCCGGCTCCTATTCCGGAAGGCTGGAAGCCCTGGCGGCGGGCCCATGTGTATTCCACGAGCTTGATCGCTCCCCAGAGAATCAGCAGCAGCGGCCAGTAACGGGAATACCACCAACCCAGGCCGGACCAGGTGATGATATGCATGTTTCCCAGGAGAAAAATCACACCCACGATGATAAGAATTACGGGGCCGGCAAAGCTGCGGCGCCGCGGAAGAGCGTTGGGAACAGGAGTGCTAGCCATGGCTCACCTCGTTTTGCGAAGAGGACGCAGCTGGCGTGCCGGGCGCGGGCGCAGGCGGCGGAGCGCCCGGCCCGATGTGTCCCTCGCGCGAACCGGTGGTCTGGAGAAACTTCAGTACTCCAATCACGATCAAAATGAGCGGCCAGCTCTCTCCCCAGCGGACGGGAGTGAATTCGTCCAGCAACCCCATAATACCAATCGTAACCAGAATGACTGGCCCCATGAGGCTAATGGCTGTGCAGGCCACGCAGCGGCAGAGCATCCTTTGAGATCGCTGGTAAATCAGCCATCCGCCGATTCCTACCAGAATCAAAGGCCAAAGCTTTGCCAGGTGAAAGAAATGAGGGATCAATCCCATCGTATGCAACAGAAATAGAACCCCCAATGCAATCAGCACGATGGGACCTACCGGCAAATTTTGGCTTCGCTTTGGGTCAATCAATGGAGGAGCCGCTGGAGTCGAGATATTGGGAACGGCAGTCGAAGCGGCGGTCGATCCAAATCCAAAGTTCGATGATGCAAACCCGAAAATGTCCTGTACCGGCCTGCCTTCCTGCTTGGCTTTGGCGATCTGGTAAGAATCGAAGAGCATATAGAACCACCAGAAGCCAATCATCGGGCCAAACATCCAGTGGACCTCACTGGTAGCGACGATCAGCATGGCGAAGACCGCAACGTGAATAAACGCCCTCATGAACTCGCCGCAATACATGGCTCCCACGCCTGGGATCATGCCCAACACCAGGGCAACGCCGGGATTGGGCGCGTGTGGGTTTGCCGGGGCAACTCCGGCAGGCGCTTCTTGCACGCGCGTGGCGAGGCAATCTTCGCAGTAAATGATGCCGCGCACCTCGCGCTTGCAGCTTTCGCACAGCGGCTTGCCGCAGGTCCGGCAGTAAGCTACTGCCTCTGTTTGTTGATGGGTGGCGCAATTCATGCGGTCCTCCGGTTTTGTGCGATGACGAAATAGGGGGGACCAAATTCGTGAAGCGCATAGGATGCCAGCAGAGGGCTATTGCCCTGCTGGGCGTAATTTTCTTGTTTTTGTTCAGGGTCGGTTTCGGGTTGCACACTGATGTCCTTATTGTTCTTTTCTTTCTTTTCCTCGCGTTGCTGTTGCTGCGGCTGTTGCGTGGTGTCTTCCGGCAGCATGCTCTTGATCTCGCGCATGCGCGCCTGCAATTCATAGACAAAGCGCATGCTGTCGTAATATCTCACCACTCGAGTCCGGTTTGTGTAATAGGCGCGCGCCACTTCGCTTCGCAGGGCGCCGGGACGCCAATCAACCTGGAGCGGGTTAAAACCGACCAAATTGAGCATCAGGGTAACTGAGAAAAATGCCATGGCGAAGGTGGCGGCAAAGCGCGGCTGACGCAGGGGGGCGAACAGTGGCCGCAACCATGCCCCAAGCTGCTGGCCCCGCGATTGTGGCACGCGAACCTGGGCAGGCGTAGATGCCGGGATAACGCCGGTAGTGGCTGCCAGGATGTTATGGGCCAGGTAAACCGGGGCCTCCACCGGCTCGAGCGACCGCAACCATTGATAGCCGGCCAGGGCTTCGGCGAATAAAGCCGCGCACGCCGGGCATGAGGTTGCGTGCCCCCGGAAGTTCTGCATCTGCTCTTCAGCGAGCGAGCTTTCTACGGCCTCGGTCAGAAGGGTCTCGAATTCCGAGCACTGCATGCCGTATTGCTGGGTCTGGTTCATCCTACACCTGCCTATAGGTACGTTGTAAAAGGCGCGCTAGTTCCGTACGCCCGCGATTGATTCTCGATTTCACGGTGCCCTCAGGCACCCTTAAAATAGCCGCAATTTCCCGGTAATCAAGCTCTTGCAGGTCGCGCAAAATCACCGCCTCGCGAAGATCGGGCGAAAGCCTGGCCAAAGCCGCCTGCACCTGCTTCTGCGTGTCCTTTCGCTGCATGTGCGATTCCGGGCTGGGGGCCGCATCCGGCAGCCGGTCGCCCAGGGTGAGCGCATCCTCGTTGCCCGCGGGCGCGGCTTCCAGCGAATCGGTGAGCCGGTCATTCTTGCGCGCGCGGTAATGATCTACCAGCAGGTTGCGGGTCACGGTGGTAATCCAGGTGGTAAACGCTCCCCGGCTTCCGTCGTAGGTCTTCAGGGTACGGTAAATCTTGATGAAGACCTCTTGCGCCAGGTCCTGAGCGTCTTCCGGTGAGCCGGTGAAACGATAACAGATGTTATAGATTCTGCGGCTATGGAGTTGTACGACCTCAGCCCAGGCGGCAGCATCGCCACTGACACAGCGGCGCAGAAGGGCAGCGGATTGCTGCTGCTCACTGTGCCCCTCCGCACTCGCACTCGAAGATTGACTCGGTACAGCCAGCCTCGTCTCCTGCGCCTCAGCGTTCAACCGAACCATGGGCGCTCGCATTACCCGGATTGGCGCGAAACTAGCCACCCAAACCGGTTATACGAAGAATCACCCTCGGTAGTTCCTGATTTTACAGGGAGTTGTCGGTTCTCTAGAACGTGAAGTAGGTCGGGAGTAGTCCGCGCCGACGTAAGTAGTTGGCCTAATCTCGCCATATCACTCGCAGCCTTTCCTCGCGCCTCCTCCGGAAAAAGATTCGCGGAACCTCAGCTGGGTCGAAAACGTATAAGCCACTAGGAGGAAGTCCTATGCCCCAAAGGTTTACATGGTTTCTGGTGCTCGCGGCGGCAGTGTCACCGAGTGTGACCTTCGCGCAAGACGAGAAAGCGAACTCAACCGAGAAGCATACGATTGTAGTGGAGACCGACACTGGCCGTTATGGTGCCGGTGCCGAGAGGCTCGATCCCAGGCAGCTCGGCGTGGCAATTTATCCCGGCGCGAGGGTGTCAGAAAGCAAGGATAACGAAACCAAGGACAATGGTGCGAACCTGTTCCTGGACTTGGGTAACGACAGCACGCATCTTTACGCGCAGAAGTACATTAGTTCCGACTCTGCTGAGAAGGTTGTGGCTTTCTATCATAAGCAATTGGCGAGATACGGGGCGGTGCTGGAGTGCCGGAATGGCAAGCCCGTCAATGCAGATGATGCCAAAGCCAAATGCGACAGCGGCGACGATGATAAGGACATCGAGTTAAAAGCGGGCACTCAGACGAAACAGCACATCGTGGGCATAACGCCGACTGCCGGTGGCACAGAGTTTGCAATCGTGTATCTTGATCAAACAAAAAGTAAACAGTAATGCAGCTGTAGCGCAAGAGAGCGGCTCCGGGAAGCGGTAGACGAGCTTGGAAGGGGAGTTGTGGACCGTACGGATAGCTTTGCCCAAAAATCATTCGTGAAAAGGATTCGCGCGAAATATTAAGAGAACGTGATAGCAGGCATGGCATAAGGTACAGCCCCGAATGGGGCGGCAGAATGTAGCCCAGGGCGTAAGCCCTGGGAAAGCAAGGGAAACAAATCATTCCTCTCTGCCGAAGGCAAACACGCATCCCGCAAAGCGGGAGAAGTGTTCAGAAAAATAGTAGGTTTTGAACGACAAGAACCACAATTACGTTGCGGTTTGTCCAAACCCGATTTTTGGGCAAAGCTACTGATTGACCGTGGCGGAAACACGCAGCTTTTCTGCGATGATGCGGTCAACCTGCTCGATCACCTGCTCGATGGTGAGATTTGTGGAATCTATAACCACGGCGTCGGGCGCCGGGGCCAGGGGGGAGTTGGCGCGGGAGCGATCACGCTCGTCCCTTTCGCGCATCTCGGCGGCCACTGCGGCGGCCTTCTTTCGATCGGCTTCGGAGACGGCCACAGGGACGACCAGGGGCGCTTGCTGGCGAAAACGCCGTTCGCCACGGACCTCGGGGGCGGCATCCAGAAAAACCTTGACGTCGGCGTCGGGGAAGACCTTGGTGCCGATATCGCGGCCTTCCATCACCACGCCGCCGGCCAGGCCCATCTGGCGCTGTCGGGAGACCATCCACTGGCGCACTCCGGGATGAACCGAGACCTGCGAGGCCGCCTCGGTGACATCGCGCTCGCGTATTCGCCGGGTGACATCCTGGCCATCGAGGATAACGCGATTGCCGTCGATCGTCGGCTCCAGATTGATGTGCGATCCGTGAGCGAGCGAGACCAGGGCCTGCTCCTCTTCGAAGCCAACGTCAGACTCGATGGCCTTCAAAGCCAGGGCGCGGTACATGGCGCCGGTTTCAATATTCACATATCCCAACCGGCGCGCCAACTTCGAGGCAATCGTGCTCTTGCCCGCCCCGGCGGGGCCATCAATCGCGATGATGAGTTTTTTGACGCTCATGAAAAGATTGCACTCTAGTTTAACGGGTACGGGCAAAATTGCGCTGCCTGGGCTCGACCGGAGGCGTATTTTGAATCAAGGTTCTTCCGCCGGCCTGCACAAAACTGAATTGCCGGGCGGCCAGCAGGGCATGGATGGCCTCGCGCACGCGCGAGCGGGCCGCCATAGGCTGGAAGAATGCTTCAATTTCGCCCTGCTCGGCGGCAACGACCGCTTCGAGGTACTTGGAAAGCAGCGCGGAGAGTCCTTCGCCCACCGAAAGCCCTATGCCTTCCTTCACAGCGCCCGGCGACCAGCGATAGAGCACGTCCCACAAAACGCCTTCCTGCGGGCGGTAATCCACGCGGGTAATGCGCAGGTGCGACCACAGCTCCGTAAGAGAGCGATCCAGAGCTGCCTCCGATGGCGCGCCTCCCAGCACCTCTGCCAGGCGGCGATTGGAGATCGGCCCCTCTCGCTGGATGACGGCGAAAGCATCCTGGGTCAGGGGAGAGATTTTTCTTCCGGCAACGTCGCTGCGCAGGTCCTTCTTAGGATTGCGGTCTCCTACCAGCGCATAAAAATATGGGAAGGTCTGCGGTGAGAGCAGAAAAGTTCCTTCCCCCTCAATGTTGGCTTCGTAGGCCAGGCGTTGGCGCAGCAGACGCACCATAAGCTCGCGTGCCTCTGCCACACGCGGATCGAGATATGCCTGTTGCGCCGTCGGCAAATCGTGGTCGCTGCCGGTGTAGGCCCCCAAAAACGTAGGAGCCAGCAGCGGGGGATTCACCGGATGCACAAGGCACATTCCCACCGATTCCAGAAATTCGGAGGCCTCTTCCAGAGTGCGGGCCGGGCGCCCGATGCGCCACTTGCTTCGGCGTTGCTCTTGTATTTCAACTTCTGTCATTAGTAATTAGTTCTCGGTTCTCAGCATTTATCGATCGAGTACGCTCATCGTGAGCAACGGACCTGCCTGGGCAGGTTGAAACAGTAGCGAAGAAGAGCTTAAAGAGAATTTTGTGCTTTACAAATCGCTCTTCGTAATCGACTTTCTGACTTCCTCAGCCTCTGCGTTCCTCGCGTCCTCTGCGGTTTCGTTGTTCTTTCTTGTGAAGTCAGATTCTCTTGAACGCCTTTTGAATGTCCCTTACAGAATACCGCAGCAGCACTGGACGGCCGTGCGGACAGGACATCGGGCATTGCGTCTTGCTCAATTCCGCCAGCAGCCACTCCATCTTGGAGTGCTCCAGCGGCATGTTTACTTTGATGGCGGCATGGCAGGCGATGGAGGCGGCGATCTCGCCGCGCAGCTTTTCCAGGTTGATGGCCTGCTCCTCTTTTTCAAAATGATCGAGCAGCTCGTGGAGCAGGCGCTCAACATCGATCGGGTCGATTCCGCCGGGCGCGGCCTTAACGGCGATTGTCCCGGCGCCAAAGGGCTCCACTTCAAAGCCGTTGCGCCGCAGCTCGTCGCTGATCTCGGCAAACACAGCCTGCTGGCCGGCGGTCAGCTCAACGATCAGAGGCATAAGCATGCGCTGGCTCTCAACTTGCCGCGCGTCCCGCTGCCGCAGGATGCGCTCAAAGAGTACGCGCTCGTGGGCGACATGCTGGTCTATGATCCACAGACCACTGGGATCGGCGGCGATGATGAACGAATCGCGAACCTGGCCCAAAGGCTTGAGATCGGCAAGAACCACGGGCGCATCGCTGCCTTGTGGCGCGGCTTCCTGCTGCGTGCTTAGAATTCCGCTGCAAAATGAGCCGTTGCGCTGCAAAACCGGCGCTGCCGGCAGCGGCGCCAGAAGGGCGGTGGCCGCGTTGGCATCAATCGGAATTCCCTCCTGGAATGAAAACCTCTCATTGTGCGGCGGCAGCGCAGGCGGTTGCAGCGAGAAATCGTCACCCGATACAGAGACCGTGAAATTAGCATTGGGGGCGAATGCCTGACGCGCGGTCGGCTGGGCGTGGATCTCACGCGTGAACTGCGGCACCGGCCGGGCCTGCATCAGGGCCGCGCGCAGGGAGTCGCGCACAAAATCGTGGACCGTTGAACTCTGCCGGAAGCGGACTTCGGTCTTGGAAGGATGCACATTCACATCCACCTCTTCCCCGGGCATCTCCAGAAAGAGCAGTACCACGGGATAAACCGTAGGCGGAATAATGTTGCGGTAAGCCTCGATGATGGCGTGCTGCACCACGCGGTCGCGAATCAGCCGGCGGTTTACGAAGACGAAAATAGAGTTGCGGTTGAGCTTCTGGACCTCAGGCTTGCTCACAAAACCATGGAAGCGCAACTCGCCCGGGGCGGCCGGTTGGTAATCTTCATCGCGCTTCCAGGGCGGAGGCTCAGGCAGTCCCGCATGCTCCAGCGGCAACTCTGCCGAAACCGGGATGAGTTGATCGAGCGTTTCTTTTCCAAAGACCTGAAACACGCGTTCCGAGTGTCCGGCAACCGGCGGCGCCACCAGCATGGCGTTGCTCATGGAATGCAGTTCGAAGTGCATCTCGGGATGCGCCAGGGCATAGTGCGTGACCAGCGAGGCAATGTGCGAGAGCTCGGTTGATTCCGCGCGCAGAAACTTTCTGCGCGCCGGAACATTGAAGAACAGATCGCGCACCGTGATGGAAGTGCCCGGCGGCAAGCCGGCGTCTTCCACGCGCTGCATCTTGCCACCATTGATTTCAATCAAGGTTCCGCTGCTCTCATCGGCGGCGCGGGTTTCAAGCAGCAACCGCGAGACCGAGGCAATGGAAGGCAGCGCCTCGCCACGAAACCCCAGGGTGGCAATATTCAGCAGATCGTCCGCGTTCTTGATTTTGGAGGTCGCATGGCGCTCGAAGGCGAGCAAGGCATCGTCGCGCACCATGCCGCAGCCATCGTCGGTGATCTGGATCAGCTTCCTGCCGCCAGCCTCAACCTGCAGCTTGATGCGGCGCGCGCCGGCGTCGAGCGAGTTCTCCAGCAGCTCTTTGACCACCGAAGCGGGGCGCTCCACCACTTCGCCGGCCGCAATCTTGTTGGCTACGTGCTCAGGGAGGACATGAATGCGCGCCATCTTGTGATTGATTGTAACCGCTGCGGAATCAAACCGTCGTCATTGTTTCAGGCGGTGCGCCGGGAAACTTCGCGGTACTGGAAATTGGGCTTGATGCGGAAATTGATGAACGCTCCCATGGAATCGGCTTCGCAGAATTCCTGGTAGGTTTCGGGCGACACGCCGTAGTAATCGTAAACACTGCCATTGGCATATTCGATTTCAAGGACCAGCGACTTGGTATCGTAACCGATCGAGCGTACGGCGCTGGAATCTACCGGAAGACGTTTCATGCTGAGTTGGATGCGCCAACTGGGGAAACGGTATCAAGAAATCTGGAGAAATGGCAAATTTAAGGCTGCCGGTTGGATTTGTCATTCTGTGTATGACAAGACGTAAGCAGAGTTCTTGATTATCGAAATCCCGGCAGTTCTAGCGGAGAAACAGTATCCCCAAAAAAGCGCTAGCCAAATCCGCGCTATCCGTGTAATCCGCGCTCAGCTTTTGGTTTTGATTCCCAGCTCGCGCAACTGCGCCTCGCTGACCGGGGTGGGGGCGTCTACCATCATGTCCACCGCTTTCGCCGTCTTGGGGAATGGGATGACCTCGCGCAGGCTCTCGGCGCCGGCGAGAATCATGACGATGCGGTCCAAGCCCAGGGCAATGCCGCCATGCGGAGGCGTGCCGTATTCCAATGCTTCCAGGAAAAAGCCGAAGCGCGATTTCGCGTCTTCTTCGGTCATGCCCAGCGCGCTGAAGATTTGCTTTTGCACATCCTGGCGGTGAATACGGATCGACCCTGAGCCCAGCTCGGTGCCGTTCATGACCACGTCATAGGCAAGCGCGCGCACCGAGCCCAGATCTTTGTGCGCCAGAACTTTTTCCATATCGCGCTCATGCGGCGAGGTGAAGGGATGATGCGCCGGAACCCAACTCTGGCTCTCTTCCTCCCACTCGAACATGGGGAAATCTGTTACCCACAGCAAGTGATACGACTTAGGATCTTTGAGGTCGCCGGCAAAGGCCTTGTGGCGGTCGGCATATTCCTCGCCCAGGCGCAGGCGGTAGGCTCCGGCCGCTTTTGACACACCTCCGGAACTCAGCTCGTTCATCATGGACTTTCTGCCGGCAACCACAACTACAAGATCGCCTGAAGAGCTTTGCGTCGCCGTGCGCAACTTTTCTTCAATGCCGGCAAAAGATTTATCGAGCCGCTTCAGATCGTCAAACAGATGCAGGTTCGGATGCCCGGCCCAAAGTTTTTCGCGCGCCGTCTCGCGCTCCTTCCGTGAAAGCTCGCCCACCGATGGAATGCGAATGGCGACCACAGGCATTTCACTGGCGATATCGAGCGCCTGCATCATCTCCGGCGTGAAACAGGGTTTTACGTCGATCATGGCCGGCAGGCGCATGTCTGGCTTGTCAATGCCGTAGAGGCGAATGGCGTCGTCGTAGGTCATGCGCTGGAAAGGCGTGGGGAGGTCAATGCCCGCGGCTTTAAAAGCGGCCTTCAGGAAGCCTTCTACTACTTCGAAGACGCGTTCCTGCTGCGGGAATGTCATCTCCAGGTCAATCTGGGTGAACTCGGGCTGGCGGTCGGCGCGCAGGTCTTCATCGCGGAAGCAGCGCACAATCTGGAAATATTTGTCGAATCCCGAGATCATCAGGATCTGCTTGAACAACTGCGGTGACTGCGGCAGCGCATAAAACGATCCGGGATATACCCTGCTTGGCACCAGATAATCGCGCGCGCCCTCCGGCGTGGAGCGCGTCATAAACGGCGTTTCGATTTCGTAGAAACCTTGCCCGGCCAGGTGATTGCGGATGGCCAGCGCGATCTTGTGCCGCATCTCGATGTTCGCCTGCATGGCGGGGCGGCGCAGATCGAGATAACGATACTTCAGGCGGACCTCTTCGTTGGGCAACTGCGTAGAATCGGGCTCGCCGGGAAGAAACGGCAGCACCTTCGATTCGTTCAGCAGCCGCAGCTCACGCGCCACCACTTCGACTTCGCCGGTGGGGATATTTTTGTTGAAGGTGCTGGGATCGCGCTGCTTTACCTTGCCCAGAACGGCGATCACGTATTCCGAGCGCAACTCAGACGCCTTCTCGTGCAGCGCGGCATTGGATTCATGGTTGAAGACCACCTGGCTGACGCCGCTGCGGTCGCGGATATCAATGAAGATCAGGTTGCCCAGGTCGCGGCGCCGGTTCACCCAGCCCATGAGCACAACTTCCTTGTCGGCATCGGCGGCGCGCAATGCCCCGCAGGTGTGTGTGCGTTGAAGGTCGCCTAAGAAATCGAGTTGCAAGCGTTTGTCCTTACAGGAGATGTCTGTCGTCATAAAGCTGAATTAGAGATTATATAAGGTCGCTCACGCCCGCAGGGCAGCCGGCAAGGCACAAGCCCCCTAACGGCACACAGCCGAGGAGGGCTGTGCTACACCAGTCTCGCGCTCTAAACTCTACAAACGCGAGACTGCTTTTTCTGCCAGGAAAAGCTCTGCCTTTTCGTCGCGCTGGTATTTGATGACGCCGTAAATCTGCATGTAGATATTGCCCTTGCGCACCCAGACACCAAACTGGCCTGCATTGATGGCATCGTCGCCAAGACCGGGGATCGGGGTGCTTTTATCCTGGATGTAGGTCTTTTTCAACGCCTCCCAATCCTGCGGGGTGGTGTCATGCAGAACAATCGTGATGTGGTCCATGTCGCCTCCGTGGACGGGAACCAGAGTGCATTCCTCAATTCCGGTGCGCGGATTAGCTGCGTCCGTCATGGTGGCATGCTTGCCCAGAGCTGACTCCACCTCATCCTGGGTAATGAGAGAACAGGGCTTGGGCAGATTCACAGGCGCTGTGCTCTTGGCGCTCGCGGGCGCGGAATTAGAGCCCGATTTGGAGCATCCAGGTAAGGACAGAATCAGAGCGAACAGAACAAGTACCAATAACGAACTTAGCCATCTTCGAAATAGACACATACATCCTCCTGAGAGTCGTAAGCGGGAACCATAGCGCCGTGTTGGGTGCAAGAATCTTACCTCTTATGCTCTATCCATGCGAGGATTGGATTCGCGTGGCCAGCTCGGCCCGTGGAACTGTAACCTGCTCGCCGCTCGCAAGATTCTTAAGCGCAAACTCGTTGGACTTGATCTCGTTCTCGCCCACGATCAACGCAAAGCGGGCGCCGATCTTGCTGGCCGTTTCCAGCGATTTCTTCAGCCGAAAGCCCTCGTTGCCCAGCTCGACGATGACATCATGACGGCGCAGCTCGCGCGCCAGCCTGGCGGCCTCGCGGTCCATGCCGGCGCCCAAGGGAGCGATATAAACATCGGCCTTGGAAGACACCGCTTCCGCCGACTCCTGTATTGCCATCACAAAGCGGTCTTCGCCGATGGCAAAACCGATGCCCGGCGCGGGCGGGCCGCCCAGGTTTTCCGAGAGTCCGTCATAACGGCCGCCGCCAAGAATTGCGTTCTGCGCTCCCAAAGCGCCGTGGGTAAACTCAAACGCGGTGCGGGTGTAGTAATCCAATCCGCGCACCAGACGGCTATTGAGCACAAACGGGACTTCGAGAGAGCGCAGGATATCCTGCACGGCCTGGAAGTGCGCGCGGCAGCTTTCGTCCAGGTAATCGCTCATGCGCGGCAGGGTTTCGATGATGGGCTGATCTTCAGGCACTTTGCAGTCGAAGACGCGCAGCAGATTAGTCTCGGCACGGCGCTGGCAATCGGTGCACATATTTTTTACCACGCCCTTGAGAGCTTCCTGCAGCGCGGCAAAATACTTGGGCCGGCAATTGGCGTCGCCCACGGAGTTGAGTTGCAGCTCCCATCCGCTGATGCCCACGCGGTCGAGCAACGTGGCCAGCATTTCCAGGACTTCAGCATCTACCGCGGGCGACTCGCTGCCGGCGGCGGAAGGCCCGATGACTTCAGCGCCGATCTGGTAGAACTGGCGGTATCTTCCCTTCTGCGGGCGCTCGCGGCGAAACTGCGGGCCGATATAAAACAGCTTCTGCAGGCCCGGCCGCTCCCATAGCTTGTGCTCGATGTAAGCCCGCACCACGCCGGCGGTATTTTCCGGACGCAGCGCCAGCCACTGTCCCTTTTCGCTTTCGGCGCGGGCGCGGTCTTCCCAGGCAAACATCTCTTTGGAAACAATGTCGGTCTCTTCCCCTACTGAACGTTTGAAGAGTTGCAGGTCTTCGAGAATGGGCGTGCGAATCTCGTGGAAGTTATAAACGCGGAAGACGTCGCGCGCGGCGGCCTCGACGAAGTTCCACACCGCCGTCTCTGGCGGCAACAGGTCGCGGGTTCCACGGACTGATTTAATCATGCACTCACACTCATACGTCAGTCCTTGCGCTCCCAGTACTGCGTTCCTTCAGGTATTGCTCTTTGTAATCCAGATAATTTTTAGCGTAGCGCAAAATGCCCTCTCGCTCGGCCTGGTCCAGTAACTTCCTGAACTTGCCGGGAACGCCCATCCACAGCGAATGGGGTTCGACCACTGTATTCTCGGGTATCACCGTGCCGGCGGCGATGATGCTGCCTTCGCCGATCTTGGCATTATTCAGGATCACCGATCCCATGCCGATGAGGCAACGATCGCCGACGGTGCATCCGTGCAGCGTGACCGAGTGGCCGATGGTGACCCAGTCGCCCACGATGACCGAATATTTATGGCGCATGCCATGCAGCACGCTACAATCCTGCACGTTGGAGTTGGCCCCAATGCGGATGGCGTGCACGTCGCCGCGCAGCACGGCGTTCATCCACACGCTGGCGTTTTCCGCCAAAATCACGTCGCCAATGATCTGCGCCGACTCATCCACGTAGCACGAGGCGTGAATCTGGGGGGCGATTCCCTGGTAGGTTCTGATCATTGGCGTGTTTTGATCCTTCCAGACTGGTCTGATCGGCGTCAGGAGCTGAACCTATGAAAATAACATGCGGGAGCGGCGGATCGTCAAAAAAGCTTCTTCAATTATTCTTTGGAGCTTGGAAGCTTGCCGGTAGTAGCAGAGGCAGTTTTGTAAAAAATGTGGACTACGCGGAAGAACCAACCTCGACCACGGTTCCAGGTTGAATAGATCGTAAAGCCTCGCGACAGGCCGGGAAATGCGGTTGAAGATCCACCAGACGATTGGAGCGGGCGCGCAGGATCACCAAGGCAATTTTGCGCTTGGTCACGTTCTGCTGAAAGCGGATGTTCTGATCCACTGTGACCAACACGTCAAACCTAGCCATCCGCCAAGGCCAGCAGTTCGCCATTTTCTTTCCCCGACCATCCTGCTTCCTGCGCCGTCATGCAATCATATCCGCTGGCTACCAACTCCGCCTTTAGCGCTTTGGGTGCACACTTATCGATCAAGACTTTCATCCCAGATGCGCCACCAGGCTACACCGGGCTTCTTCCAGCGCGGCCACAGCCGCCTCGCGCGTGACGGAGGGATACTGCTCCAGAAAGTCATCCAGGGTCTCGCCACCTTCCAGATAATCAATCAGGGCCTTAAATGGAACCCGCGTTCCACGAAATACCGGCTCACCGCTGAGTACAGCAGGGTTTTTAACGATTACATATCCCATAATCTACTCCGTCTTCCTGCTATGGTAGCGCACTTCGGACAGCCAAAGGCACCCTACCCCTCTTAATTCTCTCCCACTGCAACAGGGGCAGGGTTATGGGGGAGAATGCTACCTTTTCCCAGTTCTCACCTGCTGATTCTGCTTGACTTATGGCTCCAAGATTGCAATAACTTAGATTGTCCTACTGGGTAAGTTTGGGGGTGTATTTCGTTTGGCAGAAGTTCGATTGCAAGAGGGCGAATCTTTGGAGAATGCCCTCCGCCGTTTCAAGCGCAAGGTGCAGACCGAAGACATCATTAAAGAGGTCAAGCGCCACTCCTTCTATTTGAAGCCGGGTGAAAAAAAGCGCCTGAAACAAGCATTGGCCCGCAAACGGAGCCGTAAAAAGGCCCGTAAAGAGCAGGAATAAAACCAAAGGGGAGGTCCGCCGCATACAAGCGGCCTCCCCTGTTTCGCAAGGGCAGGAACGATTCATAGGCAGTCACGCAGAATTAGGTTTTAGCAGCAAGCGCCGATCTCAAAAACAGAAGTGAAAACAGGGAGCGGCGTTGGGCCGAATCTGGGAGCAGTAAAACCGGTGCTTTTTCATGAGGAAAGGGCCGGGCGAACACGGGGGAGGTCGGTCTTTCATGGAATTCCAGGACAAGACTCTCAAATGCGTTGACTGCGGGGCTGATTTCGTCTTTACCGCTGGAGAACAACTTTTCTTTCACGACAAACACTTCAAAAATGAACCCAAGCGCTGCAAAGACTGCAAGAACAAGCGCATGTCGCATGTGGGTCGGGGGCGGGCCTCAAGCCCGGGTTCAGATCAGCACGCGGGCGGCTACCAGAAGGTAGAAACCAAGGCGACGTGCTCGGGATGCGGCAAAGAAACTACCGTTCCCTTCAGGCCGACCCAGGGCCGGCCTGTCTTCTGCCGCGAGTGCTTCCAGCAACGGCGGACGGCAGCGGCAACCGCGTAAAGTCTCTTTTTCACCAACACTCCCTGCACCAGCCACGAAGGCGGTTGTGTGGAATGAACATTGGCCTGCGATTCTTTACCAGCCGTTCTATCCAGCCCTACGGATAAACGATGCTTTCCCCGATTTTTCCTGGACTGCGGCTGCGGCCTTCACCGGAGCCTTGACCACTTTGTGTTTGGCATCCTCATGCTGCACCAGGAGGGATTCGATCTGGCGCAGCAGGTCCTCTGTTCCTACCGGCTTGACCAGGAGAGATTGCGCGCCTTCATGCTTCCAGTCGCTGCCCAGGGAAGGAAAGGCGGTGAGAATGGCGGTCGCAGGATTATACGTTTGCTTGCGGGCCAGGCGGATGACTTCGTAACCGGCAGTTTCGGTCTCCATCCGCATATCGGTGATGACCATGTGGAATTCGTGGGCGAGCAGTTTGCCGGCAGCTTCTTTCGCTGAGGCGGCGGTTTCCACCTCAAACCCGTTCATTTCCAGGATTGCTTTCAACGTCAGCAGGATTGCCAACTCGTCGTCAACTAAGAGAATACGTCGTTTCATGGGAAGCTCCAATGAGGTGAAATTCATGCCTTGACGTGCATGGGATGCAGGAACTTCAACTCTGGTTGTGGGACTAATAACTTAAGTAAACAGCAGCAGAAAAACTACAGTTTCTAAATCATACTCGCTTGCATGGGCGTTTTCATCAGAATTTGAATAAAAAAAATTATTGCGAAGTATTTATGTTTGTTGATCTACACGCCTTCATCTGAATCATCGGCATTGCACCCGTCTATCTGGTGGGTTGACGCGTCTAAAAGGACGAACCAATTCTGAAAATGCCTTGGTTTCCTTATAATCAACAGTAATGCCGGTGAAGTTCTTTGTTCAAAATTTCGGGTGCCGGGCCACGCAGGCCGATGGCGCCGCCATTGAGCGCAGCCTCGCCCAGCGCGGCTTGCTGGCGGCGACCTCAGCCAATGAAGCAGAGCTGGTTGTGCTCAATACCTGCACCGTCACCGCCGCGGCCGATGCCGATGCCCGCGCGGCCATTCGCCGCATCCATCGCGAAAACCCTGGTTGCCGCATCCTAGTCACCGGATGCTACGCCCAGCGTGCTCCCGAGGAAATTGCTTCTCTTGAAGGCGTGAGCGGGGTGATCGGCAACTCACATAAACATCAAATAGCCAACATGGCCGTTCCTGCGGGCAAAGACTTCTTCCCATTACTGGCTCTCACGCCTCAGGCCGCATCCGGCGCGGAGGCTCTACATTCTCCGGTGCTGGTGGGCGATATCTTCGCCCACACCGACTTACTCGCAGCTCCTGTCTTTGAAGCAACTGCTGAAGTAGCCGTCGCCACGGGCTCAACCCGAACCCGGCCCAATCTCAAGGTGCAGGATGGCTGCGACAATCGCTGCTCTTTCTGCATTATCCCCTCCGTGCGCGGTCACAGCCGCTCTTTGCCGCTGGCCGATGTTTTGCACGAAGTGGAGGGGTTGGTCCGCGCGGGATACCGCGAGATGGTGATCTCTGGCATTAACCTGGGCCGCTGGGGACATGACCTTACTCCGCAGCGCCGCTTCGAAGAATTGCTGCACACCATTTTGGAATGCACCGCCATTGAAAAGATCCGCATCAGTTCGGTTGAACCCATGGATTGGAGCAGCGAGCTGATTGACCTGGTAACTTCGCATCCTCGAATTGCGCGCCACGCCCATGTGCCGTTGCAGTCGGGCAGCGACCACGTTCTGCGCATAATGCACCGCAAGTACCGTCCCTGGCACTATGCCGAACGCGTGAGCAAGGTTCGCGAGCGGTCTCAGGTGGCCGCGATTGGCGCCGACGTGATGGTGGGTTTCCCTGGAGAGACCGACGAACTCTTCGAAGAAAACCGGCAGTTCATCGCCGCCCTTCCCTTCACCTACCTGCACATTTTCACCTTTTCGGCGCGCCCCGGAACCCCGGCGGCGACCATGCCCGACCAAGTCCCTCCACAAGTCGCACGCGAACGCCACAAGATTTTGCGCGACCTGATTGCGGAGAAGAACCACGCCTTCCGCCAATCGTTTATTGGAACCCGTCTGAATGCAATTACGCTGTCAACCCCGAGCGAAGTTGAAAATAGTACCGAGGCACTAACCGACAATTTCCTCAAATTGCAATTGGAGGGGAAACATCTCTCCAATAAATGGATTGAGGCAAAAATTACCACACTTACTGAGGATGGATTGCGGGGAGCGATCCAGTCTCCTATTTTCGACTAAACCCACCTTTACCGACTTCAGAGCGTAGTTGCTGCAGATCAGCGACGCCCGTAAAACTCCATCCACCCCAGATATATTTCGCATTATTTTGGTTCGCAATATCGAAGACATCAACTTGATAAGAATGCCCCCTGCCGCCTCGTTCGTAATAAATAAAGCACTCATTATGACCTATGCCTGCAAAGATCAATCTACGAAATGGGCCTCCGCCGACATCCGTCTCTCCATATCTTTGGCCCGGCTCTGCCATTTCAAATTGTGCCTCCTTAGTGGTGATTACGAAGGCCGATTTGCACCTCATAGGAACAGCATCCGTAGTCTCAATGATGGTGAAATCCCCGTCGAACAGATGCGCCGGTTCTGATGGCACGACCGTCGCTTGAGACCCCTGTACAGGGTGGGTTGCAACAGCTTGCACTGGCGATTGGGATTGCTTAGAACATCCGAATAGCTCGAACATTAAAATCACAAGTAATACTGAACAGATTTGCTTCATCCTCACCTCATTATTGAGCTATAGGCAAACCAAGAATCACACATTCCTGCAACTAGGAATGACTGGATTAACAAATCTTGCAACGAATTCCGTGTGTCCGCTCGTTCCGGCTTTTCTCCGTGTCTCCGTGCCTCCGTGGTGGTATTCCACCAGCCTTTGTTATAATCAAAACTCCAGTTTCAAGTTTTCTGGAGGCGTGCATCGATAAGCGATTTATCCGGATGAATGAGCGTATACGCGCGCGTGAAGTGCGCGTGATTGACGACGAGAGCGGCCAGCTCGGAATCATGCCGCCCTTTGAGGCGCTCAAGAAGGCGCGTGAGCGCGGTCTCGACCTGGTTGAGATTTCTCCTACAGCCACCCCGCCGGTCTGCAAGATCATGGACTACGGCAAGTTCCTCTACGAGCAGGAAAAGAAGGAACGGGCGGCCAAGAAGAAGCAAAAGGTCATTACTGTCAAGGAAGTCAAATTCAGCATCAATGTTGACGACCACGACTATGAGACCAAAAAGAACCACGTGCTGCGCTTTTTGGGCGAGGGCGACAAGGTCAAGGCCAGCCTGCGCTTCCGCGGGCGCGAAATGGCGCACCGCAATCTGGGCCGCGACATGATTGACCGGCTGATCCGCGATGTCAGCGAAAAAGCCGTCGTGGAATTCGCGCCGCGCATGGAAGGCAACACCATGCACGCTATTTTGGCCCCCAAGAAGGCCGAGGCCCCGGTGAAGCACCCCAAGCCGCAGGCGCCACAGCAGCCGCAGCAGTAGGAAGCCGCAAGGACTCCGAAAAAATTCCGGTTGCAGCAGCATGCTGTTGCAAGCTCGCCTTGCGGCGCGCGATTGCACGCGAGGCGAAACAGATTTTGAGATTTTTTGAAGGAAAGTAAAATGCCGAAACTTAAAACTCACAAAGGCGCCGCCAAGCGCTTCAAGAAGACGGGCACAGGAAAGGTAATGCGCGCGCACGCCATGGCGCGTCACATCCTGACCTCGAAGCCAACCAAGCGCAAGCGCCAGAATGACAAGAACAAACTCGTGGATCCCGCCGATGCACCAAAGATCAAGCGGATGATTCCGTATTAGAAAAGCAGCATTTGGCAACTAGCACTTAAGCATTTAGCCAACCCGCGTTTCTTCGTAGATCTGTGCTGGCTCAATGCCAAGTGCTAATTGCTAAATGCTCTTTATGCGTGTGAAGAGGCACACCTTGCCTCCAGCCGCGAAAAACTGAAAGACGAAAAAGGAGAAACACATGCCCCGCGTAAAACGTGGAACCAAGCGCCGCGCGCGCCGCAAAAAGATACTGGAGCGCGCCAGCGGATATTACCTCACAAAATCAAAACTCTACCGCTCGGCAAAAGAGTCGGTGGAACGCGCCCTCAAATTTGCCTACTCCGGGCGCAAGCAGAAGAAGCGCCAGTTCCGCTCCATCTGGATCGTGCGCATCGGCGCCGCCGCCAAGCAGCACGGCCTCAGCTACAGCCGATTTATCAGCGGCCTGAAAAAGAGCGGGGTCGAACTGGACCGCAAGATCCTGGCCGAGCTGGCCGTAAAAGACCCGGCGGGCTTTAAGGGCCTGGCCGAGCAGGCCAAGAGCGCGCTGGGCACTTCGGCCGCCTGATTCCTGGAGCCAGCAAAGCACAGCCGGGGATCCCGCAGGGCGGGATGCCACACTAGCTTTGCCGTCCGAAGTGCTTCGTTAATTCTAAATCGCATTGCAGAGACGTAGCTTTGCTACGTCTCTGTTTGATGCGCCTCTGATTTATGGGCCACACCAAACAGAGAGACGTAGCAAAGCTACGTCTCTACGAAAATGATGTGTCAGGGCACGGCTTCAGCCGTGCCGATAAGTTGTCTTAATTGAATGCGGCTTTAGCCGCTGGGGTAAGCTACGTACACCGTTCCTAAACTCGATGACTACTCAACTACAGCGCTTTCTGCTGCGGCTGAAAACGTGCGGCTCGTACTCGATGAAGAAATTGGCCAAATTCAAACCGATGCCGAATTCAAAATCTTCCGAGATCGCTGGCTGGCTCGCAAGAATGGAATTCTAACCCAGATCAATGAACTCTGGCTCAAAGCTGCACCTGTTTCTGCCAAACGCGATGTTGGACAACGGGTAAATGAAATTCGGCAATTCGTAGAAGATAGAATTTACAATTTCAAGTCAGACGTAAATACGTTTGCGTCGCAACTCCAGTCTACCTCTCAAAAACTCGACGTTACCCTTCCCGGCACCCGCCGTCCTCTTGGCGCCGAGCACTTAATCATCAAGACGATGAATGACGTCGTCAACGTCTTCCGTGCCATGGGATATTCCGTCGGCGCCGGGCCCGAGATCGAGACCGACTACTACAACTTTGAGTCGCTGAACTTTCCGCCGAACCATCCCGCGCGCGACACGCAAGACACGTTGTTCATCGCCGGCCAGGAATCCAAGCCCCAGCGCGAGCGCCTGCTGCTGCGCACGCATACTTCGCCTGTCCAGATTCGCACCATGGAACGCCAGCCGCCCCCGGTGCGCGTAGTGATTCCCGGCAAAGTTCATCGCAGCGATACGGCCGATGCCACCCACTCGCCTGTCTTCCACCAGGTAGAAGGCCTGGCGGTGGATAGCGACATCACGTTCTGTGACCTCAAGGGCACGCTCGACCATGCCATGAAGGCGCTGTTCGGCTCGGGCGTGAAGACGCGCTTTTTCCCATCGTTCTTCCCTTTCACCGAACCCAGCGCCGATGTTGCCGTGAGCTGCTTCAAGTGTGGCGGCAAGGGCTGCCGCATCTGCAAACAAGGTGGCTGGATCGAGTTGCTGGGCTGCGGCATGGTTGATCCCAACGTCTTCGAGTTCGTAAAAAGCAACGGCTACGACCCGGCCAAAATCAGCGGCTTCGCCTTCGGCATGGGCGTAGAGCGCATTGCCATGGTCATGTATGAGATTGACGACATCCAGTTGTTTTATCAGGGTGACGTGCGCTTCCTGGAGCAGTTCGCATGAGGATTGCTCCCGCATGGCTGCGCGAATTCGTGGATATAAAAACCGATGACCGCACTCTGGCCAATGAACTGACGCACGCCGGCATTGCGGTGGAATCGGTGCATGGCGAAGGCGCAAACACCATCTTCGAGATGGACCTCACCACCAACCGCGTGGACGCCATGAACCACTACGGCGTGGCCCGCGAATGTTCGGCCATCTATAACCTCGATCTGAAACCGATTGAGCCCACGCTGCCCGCCACGAAAGGCAAGGCGGATTTTAAAATCGAAATTGAAGACAAGCCGGGATGCGCCCGTTACACCGCGCGCATCATCCGTAACGTGAGGATCACATCCTCGCCGCAGAAAATTCAAGAGCGGCTGGAGCTGTTAGGAGCTGGCCGCATCAGCAATGCCGTGGACGCCAGCAATTACACCCTGCACGAGATGGGGCATCCTACCCATGCTTTCGATCTTGACTTGCTCGCGGGTGGAACAATCATCGTGCGCCGCGCCCGCGCCGGCGAAAGCCTGAAGACGCTCGATGGCGTCGAGCGCAAGCTGCATCCCGAAGACCTGGTCATTGCCGATGCCAAAAAACCTGTGGCCCTGGCCGGCGTCATGGGTGGCTTTGACACGATGATCACCGGGAACACCAAAAACATTCTTATCGAGTCAGCATGGTTCGACCCGGCCAGCGTGCGCAAGACCGCGCGCCGTCACGGCATGCATACCGATGCTTCACATCGCTTCGAGCGCGGCGCTGACTTTGGCGCGACTTCCCTGGCCTGCGCCCGTGTGGCCGAACTCCTCCTCGCTTCAGGCGGAGGCGAGCTGACCGGCAATGAGATCGATGTGGTGGCCCGCAAGATGCTGCGGCGTCCTGTCCGGCTGCGCCACAGCGAGGTCTTGCGCATTTTGGGGCAGGAGATTCCGAAAAAAGATATTCTCCGCATCCTGGGCCGCCTGGGTTTTACCGTCAGCAAGAAATCTGCCAATGAATTCCTGGTCGAACTGCCCACCTGGCGTATGGACGTGGAGCGCGAGATTGACCTGATTGAAGAGATCGCCCGCGTTTACGGCTTTAACAACTTCCGCAATACCCTGCCCACGTTCGTAGGCAGCGTGGTGGAGCTGCCTGAGGCCGCCGCCGATACTCGGCTGCGCTCGAACCTGCTCGCCCTGGGATACGACGAGGCGGTCTCTCTCACCTTCATCAGCGCCGCCGACGCGCAAAAGTTTTCTCCTGCAGCGAAGGTGGCAGAGCTGGCCAATCCGCTGAATGAAGAAACCACAGTGATGCGCACTTCGCTTGTGCCCGGCATGCTCGACATGCTGGCCTATAACCTGAATCACGGCTCGGAAAACGTTCGGCTCTTCGAGGAGGGTCACGTCTTCGAACTCTCCGGCACTGGGCGCGAGGAGCACACGCACATTTGCCTGGGCGCAACCGGCAAGAACAACCCCGGCAGCGTACACATTCCAACCCGCGCTTATTCTTTCTTCGATCTCAAGGGCGATGTGGAAACCCTGCTCGCGGCGTTCGACTATCGCTCTCTGTGCTTCGATCCGAGCAATGCCGGTGAGTATTTTCATCCTGGCCGCTCGGCCTGTGTGGTCATGGATGGCGCAACCGTGGCCCGGCTGGGACAAATCCATCCTGAGGTCGCTGCCGCCCGCAAGATCAAGCCGGAACTCTACGTTGCCGAACTCCTGCTTGATCCTTTGTACAGGCATGGCCTGCGCCGTCCGCAATATAAGCCGCTCTCACGCTTCCCCGCCGTGGAACGCGATTTCTCGTTTGTCTTCGACAATCAGGTCGAGTATGCCCAGATTCACCGGGCGCTCTCAGATTTCCATATCCCCGAATTGCAGAGCTTTGCCCCCGCCGACCTGCTGCGCGGCAAAGACGCCGAGAAGGCCGGCATCCCTGCCGGAAAGTATTCGCTGCTGCTGCGCGCTACCTTCCAATCCAGCGACCGCACTCTGCGAGATGACGAGGTCGCCGCATGGGCGGGAAAAATCGTTGAGAGTTTAACCAAACTCGGGGCGTCTTTAAGAAGCTCTTAGCTTTTGGCTCTTGGCTTCCTTCAGCTCAATTAATAAGAAAGTGTTGCCCTCTAGGTTTTGGTCATGAAAAGCGGCCAAGGGACGCTCATCGGCCACGCGAACAGGTTCACCAGGAGTTGGGTGCAGTAGACTGGGGATCGATCTCATGTCGGCGGCGGGTAGCTGTGAAGCTCGCTCTTCCACTGCGTTGGGTTCTGGAAACACCCCAGCACCAGCCGTGGCATCTGGACCTTATATTCATAGCACATAGCAGATTTGTTTCGGGCACCTTACCGCGTGGGTGGAGAAAATGCCAGTTTTTGTTGCGGAACCTGCTCGTTGATGACTGGCTCGTAGGTTATTGTTTGTTCATTGTGAAAACTGTCGAAATCGTCCGCAGTCTCGATCTTTCGTATCAGTAGGGTCTTGGAATCAATCCAAATCGTAGTGGAGTACTTAGCGAGCTTACCCTGGATTCGAAAACAGTTGACCTCACCCAGCCTTGCGTCATCAAGGCGGGTTGCTGATTTCATATCGGTCAAATATCTGCCGGAAATCTCATCCGGCAGCAACAGGCTGGGTATCAAGAAGGAAGATCCGAGAGTTACACCTGTAGCCATGGCAATTGCGCTGTGGAGCGCAATTCCGCTGCTAACCGCCGATTTGACATCCGTTGCGAGATCCGACCAAAACCGGACATCTTGTCCCTGGCGCCATACCAGGTAGAGATCAGGCCCGTGCGTGACAAGGTTCTCATCATGATATTCAAAACGAAAGCGGTCTGGCCGTACAAAAGCAGTACTGAAGTTACTCGTCCTGGTTCGGCCCGGTGTGTCAGTCGTCGTGAGTACCCCTGAATCACTGTAGGTCGTGCAATGCTTATAGGTCTCAGCTACCAGATTGAGGATCTGGTCTGCTCGCGCGTTGGGCGATATTGTAACCGTCTGGGCCTGTTCCGCACGCAGTCGGAGGGCAACATCACCAAGAGGTTGGGAATCTTGAGCAAAAACGGTGCTTACAAGCAACATCGCCAATGGAATCAGCTTGTGTTGTCGATGTGAGGTTAAGTTCATTTTTTGCAACCGTAACCGGAATTTCCTTTTTGACTTCCGAAACTGCAAAGATTGTACACCGAGGTTCCTCCTTGGCACCTTTGAACAATAACTGCCATCTCAGTCTCTCCTGAAGTTGTGCAAACGGCAGCAATTTTCGATATTGCCTCTCGTACCCTCCGTTTGGGGCTGAATGCTGATTGCTGAATGCCGCACGCTGTTTTATACTTCGCTCACATAATTTTTTCAAAGGACACTCTCCCATGTCTGTCAAAGCAGTCTCCGAAGAAGTTGAATCAAGCATATCCTCCGACGATTTCCTGGCCCTGGAAGAAAAGATTTACCGCACCATTGAGCTGTTGAAGCAGGCCCGCGAGGGGCAGGCGGCGGCCGAGCGCGACGCGCGGCGGCTGCGCGAGCAGATCAGCGGGCGCGATGAGGAAACCGAGTCCCTGCGCCGCGACGTGGTGGCCCTGCGCCGCGAACGCGAGGAGGTGCGCGGCCGGGTGGAAAAGATGCTCAAGCAAATTGATGCGTTGACGGCAGACGATTCTGCGCGATAATCACAGATAGCCAGCCGCAAGACCCAAGCGCATGATCGATTGCGCCGCATCAACCGGCACGTTTCCGGTGCAGCCCGGCTGCACCACAAGGGAGAAACGAGTGAGCAAACAAAACGGCACGGCCACCAGCGTGCGGGTGGAAATTTACGATCAGCCCTATAACCTGCGCGGCACCGACCCCGACTATATTTTCAAACTCGCTGACTACGTAGATCTCAAGATGCGCACCGTCGCCGAGCAGACTTCCACCGTGGATTCACTGCGCCTGGCCGTGCTGGCCGCGCTCAACATCGCCGATGAATATCACCTGCTCAAGCGAAAATATGACACCATCGCCTCCGAATATAATGAGCGGGCGCACCAGCTCTCAGGCAAACTGGATGAGGTGCTGAAAGAGAGTGCGCGCAAGGCGGGATAAAACAAGCAGTCAGCCGTCAGCACTCAGCATTCAGCCAGTAAAGCAGCACTTGGCATTTAGTCCTTAGGGGCAGGTCGTAGCTACCCAAGTGGTGGAAATCCTGGTCTTCTTGAGTCCAAGCTGTTTAGGGGCCAAATGCTAACTGCTAAGTGCTAAATGCTTGTTTAGGGGCTGAATGCTGACTGCCAAGTGCTGAATGCTTCTTCTTCAACCCCTGAATAAACTCGCCAACAGCTTTGGCGGCATTTCCGCTGGCAGAGTTCTTCTCAATGACCTGTACGATGGCGCTGCCCACGACAACTCCATCGGCAAACTCGCCCGCGGCGTGGAACTGTTCGGAATTGGAGATACCGAACCCCACCGCAACCGGCAACTTCGTAAATTTCTTCACTCTCCGCACCAGTTTGCCGGCGTCGTCGGCAAGATTCTGCTGCGTTCCGGTGACTCCAGTGCGCGACACCGCGTATACGAAGCCGCGAGAGGCCGCGGCAATGGCTTTCAGGCGGGCATCGGTGCTGGTGGGCGCTGCCAGAAACACGGTGGCCAAATCGCGCTTGCGCATGGCGGTAATGTAGTCGCCGGCTTCTTCGACGGTAAGGTCGGTAATCAAAGCGCCGTCAATCCCGGCCTCGCGGGCATCGTGACAAAATTGCTCCAGCCCGTAGCGCAGCACAGGGTTGTAGTAAGAAAAGACAATCAGGCCGACACGGTTTTCAGCATTCCTGATCTCTTCCGCAAGCTGCAGGACATCGCTTAACCTGGTATGGTTGGCCAGCGCCCGCTCGCTGGCGCGCTGAATTACCGGACCATCAGCTACGGGGTCGGAAAACGGCACGCCCAGCTCGATAACATCGGCGCCGGCCGCAATCGCCGAAAGAATGATTCCTTTGCTGGCGGCAAGGTTAGGATCGCCGCAGGTGACGTAAGCGACAAGGAAGGGACGTAAGGGAAGGTTAAGAGGCATAGAATATTGAGTCATTGAGTCATCGGATCATTGGGTCATTGATCGTCGCCTTAAGATTTTTCGCAGTCCGAAGCGATGCCGCAAAGATGGCCAGCAGCTCATTAGCTTCCAATAATAGATCGTTCAATTTATCCTTCGATACAATAGCAGCTTCAACGAGCAATTCTAACCAGAATACCGTTTCATCAGCTTCTTCGACGACGATACCCATTTTTGCTGCAAATTCAGGCTTGGAACGAGCTCTGCATACAGCGCAGTAATTTGCGGCTACAGAAGTTCCAGAGCGAAGTGCCTGCTTACCGATCACCTGAGCGTCGGTTGATTTGGGCAAAGATCTTTTGGGCAAAGATCTATAGAGTCTGACAATCCGCAAAGCGAATCGTTTTGTCCGTAGCTTAAGCTCTTCAGGCTTGCTTTGCATGTTTATCTTCGCAAATAAATGACTCAATTGCCTTGATGAATCAACCGCTGTCAATAACACCTAATGGCTCGATCGCACATGATGCAATGATTCAATGACCAAATGACTCAATGATTCAATGATTCAATGACCCAATGAATCAATGATCCGATGAATCAATGTTTTAATTCTCTCTGCAAGATTCCCATATCTTTGTCGCCACGTCCGGAGACGTTGACGATCATGATTTCTGATTTTTTCATTTTAGGAGCGCGGCGGAGGCACTCTGCAATGGCGTGCGACGACTCCAGCGCCGGGATAATGCCTTCTGTGCGCGCCAGCAACTGGCAGGCGGCCAACGCTTCGGTGTCGTCGGCGGAAACGTATTCGGCGCGTCCTACATCGTGCAGCCAGGAGTGCTCCGGACCCACGCCCGGATAATCCAAGCCGGCAGAGACCGAGTGCGTACCGGCAATCTGCCCGGCATCATCCTGTAAAAGATACGAGAATGTGCCCTGCAGAACTCCCGGCGAGCCGCCTTGGAAACGGGCTGCATGCTCACCCAGCTTTTTTCCCCGGCCGCCGGCTTCAACTCCAATCAGCTCCACTTTTTTGTCGGCCAGAAATGCGTGAAAGATGCCCATGGCATTGGAGCCGCCGCCCACGCAGGCGATGATTGCTGTGGGCAGTTTCTTTTCAAATTTCAGGATCTGGGCGCGCGCCTCGTTTCCAATCACGGTGTGAAACTCGCGCACCATCAGCGGATAAGGATGCGCCCCCAGCACGCTCCCCAGCAAATAATGAGTGGTGCGGACGTTAGTGACCCAATCGCGCATGGCCTCGTTGATGGCGTCTTTCAGGGTCTTCGAGCCGGAATCGACGCCGCGGACCTCGGCTCCGAGCAGCCGCATGCGAAATACGTTCAGCTCCTGCCGCTGCATGTCTTCGGTGCCCATGTAGACCACGCACTCCAAACCCAGCAGAGCGCATACGGTAGCGGTCGCGACTCCGTGCTGTCCGGCGCCGGTTTCTGCGATGATGCGGCGCTTTCCCATGCGAACGGCCAACAGCGCCTGGCCCAACGCGTTATTAATTTTGTGCGCGCCGGTATGCAGCAGGTCTTCGCGCTTGAGATAAATCTTCGCGCCGCCCAGCTTCTGCGTAAGCCGCCGGGCAAAGAACAGCGGCGTAGGACGGCCGGCATAGTTTTTGCGCAGGTCGTCGAGTTCCTGCTGGAAGCTGCGGTCGCGGCGGGCTTTGCTGTAGGCCTGCTCCAGCTCTTCCAGGGCCGCCATCAGGGTCTCAGGCACATAGCTGCCGCCGTATGGACCGAAGCGGCCGTGGGCTGCGGTGCTCGCACTGCTCTTCAAGCGCGTGCCGCTTGTCGCCATATTCAATACTGGTGCCATAACTAAATCTCTTCTGCCGCCGCTCTTGCGGCGGCGACGAACTTTCCTAATTTGCCGGGGTCTTTTTTCCCAGGGCTGGATTCCACTCCCGAAACCACGTCCACTCCCCAGGGCTTGAACAGCCGGATGGCCTCGCCGACATTTTCTGGTTTCAAGCCACCGGCAATAATCCAGCGCACATTCAGACCGCTTTGCCCAATCGCTTCTTTCGCGGTCTTCCAGTCGAAGACCTTGCCTGTGCCGCCGCGCTGCGCCGCCGAACCGGAATCGAGCAGAATGCTATCCATGGCACCCGAGCCATTCAGCGCGACAAGAGTCTCGCGTAAATGCGCGCCGGCGCCAATGGCTCTGGTGATGGGCCGCAAGGGCAGGTTCTTTTCCACCGCGCGAAGCAGCCCAGGCTGCTCATCGCCATACAGTTGAATGCGGGTAATCCCGGTCAGTTGTGCGACCTTGCGAACATAGTCCAATGCCGGGTCCACAAAGACCCCGACCTTCTCAATTCTAGCCGGAAGTTCCATAATGATCTCACGCGCGCGCTCCGGCTCAATTCGCCTGGGGCTTTCGGCAAAGATGAAGCCCAGGGCGTCTGCGCCTGCTTCTACGCTCAGCAAGGCATCTTCCAGGCTGGTGGTGCCGCAAATTTTGATCCAGGTCACAGCTTGCCCCGGGAGCGGGCGGCTGGCTCCGCGCCCAGCGCTTGCGTGCCAACTTCTGAAATTAACTGGCGCAGCTTTTCTCCCGGCGAATCGGCGTACATGAGCGACTCTCCGATCAGAAAGGCGTGATAGCCTGCATCCCGCAACTGGCGCAGCCGGTCTGCGGTATGAATGCCGCTTTCGGCCACCCGCAAGGCGCTGCGCGGTAATTTTTGCCCCAGGCGCAACGGGGCTTCAGGGTCCACGTGAAAAGTCTTCAAGTCGCGGCTGTTCACCCCAATCATGTCAAAGCCGATGCTCATGGCCCGCTCCAGTTCGCGCTCATCATGAACCTCGCACAGCACGTCAAGCTCGAGTTCGCGCGCCTTCTCGAACAACAGGAGCATCTCGTCATCGCGCAGGGCGGCGGCAATCAGCAGCACGGCATCGGCGCCATGGGCGCGGGCTTCGTATAACTGCAATTCGTGCACCATGAAATCTTTGCGCAGGCACGGAATTCGCGTGGCCGTGGAGGCCTCGTGCAAGTTGCCCAGCGATCCCTGAAAGTATTTTTCGTCGGTCAGCACTGAGAGCGCGGCCGCCCCGGCCTGCTCCAGTTCACGCGCCAGGCGTACCGCTGAAAAATGCTGGCGGATGACACCCTTGGAAGGCGAGGCCTTCTTTAGCTCCGCAATGACCGCTATGCCCTGTGCCGCCCGTTCCCGAAGGGTTCGCTTAAAACCGCGAGGGACATGCTGGCGGGCTCGCTCTTCCAGGCCCTTGGCCGAGGGGGAATGCAGCAGGGCATCCACTCGCTGGCGGGTATTGGCAAGTATCTGGTCCAGGGTTACAGACATGGGCTTTCTGAGTATAACCCTCCAGCTTCAATATCAATAAATGTCTGGCGCGAGGGTTGAATACGGCTACAATACCCGTTTTAGGAGGGAAAAATACTTATGGGCAGACCTGTTGGAGTTACCATTCTTGCGATTCTTGATTTCCTGGGAGCTGTGTTCACGGTTCTAGCCGGATTGGGTTTCATTCTAGGAGGGGGCATGATGGCTGCCATCCTGGCTCACAATAGCCAGCTCTCCAGTCAACTACCTGCCGCAGTGGCAGGCATAATTGGTGGCCTGGGCGTGGGAGTTGGGGTCCTTATGTTTATCTTCGCTGCCATCTACGCTCTCGTTGGCTGGGGCATGTGGGGGTTGAAGAACTGGGCACGCATTATCACGATTGCCTTCGTGGGCCTCTGGGGCATCCTGTGTGCATTAAACGTCCTTCTCTCATTGATGCACTTCAACATCTTCGCGATCATCTGGGCCGGTTTTTGGCTCGCTATATACGGTGGAATCCTCTGGTATCTGTTCCAGCCAAATGTCGTAGCCGCATTCGCGGGCAGGCGCACCATGGCGGCCACCGCATAGAGAAACAGACCGAACTATCAGGCTGGCGGCGCTGCCAGGTGCCAAAGTCGTACGTCGCGCAGCGCCGTCGCTCTGGATATGGAGATCACAGCCTGGTTCCACAACCGGTGAGCCTGCTTACGCCGCTTCTTCCATTCCCGTGTTTTCCAGATGTCCTTGCTCATTGCGCGTCCAGCCGAACTTGGAAAGCACCGAACTGAAAACATGGTCAGTCAGCTCGTTCACATGCTGCTGGTCCACGTTTTTCTCCAACTGCTGGATGGCCTCCCACTCCACTTCGAACTCCTCTTTTGCCCGGGTGGAGGGATGAGCCGGGGCATGGGTCACCTTCGCTTCGGCCTTCTTTTCAGTTTTTGATCTCTTTTTGTTGGTCATAAGTAACCATTAGACGAACAAACCCCGCTCGAAGTTTCAATTTCGGCAGCTTGAAAACGTAAAGAAAGGTGAATTCGGGCCCTCCAGGCAGCCTTGTCGGAATGATTCGCTTGTCCTGCTGAAACCACGGCTGCGTCAGGGTCCGGGCACCGAAACGGTGGCAGAGAAGCTGGCGCCGCTGGAGTCTTTGGCGGTCGCCGTTAACTGGTGCGCTCCCCGGCGCAGGCGGATTGTCGTCTGCATAGAGTTGGTTTGGCATTGGGCAACCAGTTTTCCATCCAACCATAGCTGCATCTGGGTAATGGAATTGCCGGAGTAGCCCTTCACCACAACATGCACCGGCAGACCGAATGCGGCGAAGCGCGCGCCCGTGGTGATGGTGACCGAGGCTGCGGCGGCCACCGATGCGCTGGCGCTGACCGTGGAAGCGGCGCCGAGATTATCTGTAACCGTGGTACGGATCACATAGCTGCCTGGATTGGCGTAAAGGTGTGAGGCGGCTGCGTCCGCGGCCACGCGCACAACGGTTCCATCGCCGAAATCAATGGAGGTGGAAACAATGCTTCCCGCAGGCGCGCTGGAGCCGGCCGTTGAGGCGTTCACGTTTACCGGGGCCACTCCCTGGTTGGGAGTGACGCTGAGTTTTGCCACCGGCGGCGGAGGCGCAGGAGGATTGACGCTATACGTCACCGGCCCCGAAATATGATTCAGCAGCGAGGGCTTGCCCACCGCTTTCACATACAGCGTGTAGTTGCCGCTGCTCAATCCAAAAGACGTGAGATCAAGCGCATGGATGCCGGTGGCCACAGTGGTCAGCGGCATCAGGTTCTGGCCATCGGTGGAGATAAAAATTGTGTAGTGGTCAAGAGTGTTCTCCTGTCCGCTAATGCTCCAGCTCAGCGTTGAACCTGCGATTGCGGCAGCGATTGCCACGCAATTATCGATTCCGGTTTCCAGTTCCGTCCCCTCTTCGTAATCGTTCCAGGTAACAAGCTGAATGGCTTCGAGCGGATTGCCCGCGGAATAATATTTTCCAATCTCCGCCATAGTGGCGAGCCAGGTTTGGCCGCACTGCTGGTTGACGATGCGGTTTTGCGACCATGCCGCCAGAGTATCGTTGAAACCCTTGTAGGCGGAGGCGAAGGTGTTCTCCGCGGAAAAACCGAGCGCAACGTTGTAAAAACCATCGAGGTAGGCGATGCTCATGTTCGTCGGGTCAGGCAGGGGAGCTATCCAACTGAAGCCGCCGTTCGATTGGGCATGAGTGAACGCCCCGGAGTTACGGAAAACGAAGAGCGGATTTCCGCTTACATTGGCGGAAACGCGGCTCCAATCCACAGGGTAACTGGTGCCATCAAAAAAGAAGACTACGGGCCGGCCGTTCACGCGCATGTACGCGGAAGAGACTTCGAAGTTGTTGTAAGCGTAATTTAAGTCGTTGATGACCTCCTGGGTTACGTCGCATCCGGCGGTCCGGGCACAGTTCTGCAATTGGCCGCCGTCTTCCATGACAGCGACAGAAAAGTTTCCGCCGCGGCTCTGGGCCTCTTGCACCATGAGCTGGGTAGTAGTGTTTTCGGTAGTGAAGTTTGGGCCGTACCAATCGATGATTGTGCCTTGGATGCCGCGGCTCAGCATGTCATCCACCTGCTTCTTCACCTGGGTGGGATCGTCGGAAGAATAGCCGACATTCATATGATTGGCGCCCCCAAACCAGGGCATGAGGTGGGCATAAATTTTTGTGGCTGAGCCCGCATACAGCAGGCTGCGTATAGAAACTTTGCTGATGTTCGAGGGGCCCTCATTGCCGTCACTCTCGGCCGCGAAGCTGGGAGCGGTGCTGGTGTTGTTGCCGGTTTCAATCGCCAAGGTTGTCGTGGGCGTGATGGCCGTACCCGCAAACAGCGGCGCGGCAAACGCGAACAGCACGGTCTTCAACAGGAGATTCCAGCTTCGGGCGAAAAGGGTGGGCTTTTGGTGAGCGCCGAAATGCGCGAACCAAAAGCGAGGGCGAAGCGGCCTTGTTTTGGCTGCGGAGCCCTTAAAGCAAAAGATACGCACAGTTTCTCCAGGTGTCAGAGTGAAGCGTCAGCATGACGCGTCCGGTTGACGTCTCAGGTTGGCGGCGCGCAACTACCAACCAAATTCCTGGGGGAAAACTGCTTTTCTGATCGAATCGGGAAACTTGTTTGAATTGGGAAGGACTCTACTACGGGAGCGGGCAGAGCCGAGAGTTACCAAAGTCCTATGACCGCAGTGGCCTAGAGGCCAAGGCAACTATTTTCTAGGTAAAATACTCCAATATGCAGGCTGTTTGTACCTTACCTCGCAACGTAATTTGCCATTACAATTGAGTAAGGAATAACTGAGGATCCCCTCCATGGCGCCGCAAACAAAAATGAAATCTTCTCCCCTGCCCGATGACAACGAAAATAAAGAGGAGAAGAAATCCCCCCTTTCTGTCGTCAGCAAGAAAATTCCCACCGAACTCAGCCAGCAGCTTCGCAAGCTGGCACATGACCTGAGCAATTCCATGGAGACGGTGATGCAGGCTTCTTATCTGCTGGGCCAATCCAGCCTGGATGAGAACAACAAGAAATGGCTTGCCCTCATTGACCAGGCGTCGCGCGATGCCGCGCGCATCAACCGCGAGCTCCGCGAGCTGCTGCGGGCACACAGCGAGTAGGCTTCACAGCATCAATTCGCGTTGTCGAGAAAAATCGCAGGTAGTCTGGTTGAAAGCTTTCGTTACGCGGCTTCCAATCCTTGCATCTTGGAGCCTGGAGCTTGAAGCTGTCTTAAATAATCCTGGGCCCGGTGATAGCCTTCCAGCGTGCCAACATCCATGTACAGTTCGCCGCAATGGACGCCTCGCACCGAATTGCCGGCGGCAATGTAGGCATTGAACAGATCGCCCATATAGATGTCGCCGCGATGGCGCGACTCCCACAATTGCTTTAAAGCTGAAAAGGCATTGCCACTGGCCGTGATAGCGCCCCAGATCCAATGGGAGTGGGCGTCCTCGCGTTTTACCTCGACCTCGGCGACAAAACTCTGCTCATCGCATACCACGGCGTCGAAGGCGGAAGGGGTTTGCACAGGAAAGAGAATCAAATTGACCTCGGCGGTGGAGAAATCGAGCGCCGCGCGGTAGGCATTTTCCGGAAACCAGATCGTATCGGGCAGGCCGATGAGCACATGATCGTGGCCTCGGGCAAAGGGCTCGGCGCGAAAGAGGGCGTCGCACAATCCCTGCGGTTTACGTTGCACGACGTAAAAGATTTCGGCGGCGTAGTCGCGGCTGGCGAAGTAGCGAACGATATCCGATTTTTCCGCCGAGATGATCATGCAGATTTGTTCGGCGCCGGCGGCGATCATGCGTTCCACCAGATATTCAGCCACGGCTTTGGGGCGCTCACTGCCGTCAATCTTACGGGCTCCCACGGGCAACAGCTCTTTGGAGCATCCCAGCGGCTGAATGCGCTCGCCGGCCCCGGCGGCGGGAATAATTCCGATCACGCCGCCTCCATAGAGCACGATGGCATGCGGGAGCGGGCAGCCGGCTCGAGATAATCGAGCAGTTGCCGCGCGCGGCGCTCGCCGGTGTGCTCTTGCAGGGTGCGCTCGCGGGCCTGCCTTGCCATTTCGCGCAAATCCTCGTCGTCTCTTTGCAGGTGGTTCGCCACGTCTTCCGCCCGCCTGGCGATGGCAACCTCCTGGTTGGGGACAAAAAACTGGTCGAGCCCATCCCACCAGTCGCTCAGGATAGGCGTGCCGCAGGCGGCGGCTTCAAAGAAGCGCCCCGAAGGCGCGTAGCCATAACGCGCCATCTGGCCGCGGGTGACGTTGAGAGTAAGCCGGCACGAGGAATAAAAAGCGGGATGCAGCCCGGGGGCAAGATGTTCAAAGCAGCGTACATTCCCGGGCCAGCAGTAGTGTTCGGGATACATGGAGCCGGCCAGCACAAATTCCTTTTTTGGGAACCGCCGTGCGGGTTGCAGAAATAGCTCATCGAGTTTTACCTGACGGTCGGCGGCGTAGGTGCCCATGTATCCCAGATCGCAGCGAAACACGGGGCTTGGTTCCTGGCGAAGATAGAGGTCGGGGTCCACGCATCCATAAAGGGCCCGAGCGGTCCGAGCTCCCCATTGCTGTTCCAGTTCGCGCAAAATCGCCCCGCCGGTAAAGGAGAGATACAGATCAAACTCCGGAATCTGCTCGCGGCGCAGATAGTCGGCGCCGCCGCCCCGCAGTTTTTCCAGGGTGATGGGAGTATCCAGATCGTAAAAAACACGGCGCGGGCGGTCAAGCGCCAGTATTTCGTCGGCGATGCGCGCCCCCTCGGGGCAATAGCTGCCCACGATGATCGCGTCGGACTCGGCGGCCACGGCGAGGGCATGGCCGCGGACTTCGTCCCAGGAAGAATAGAGCACCAGGTCACAGTAATCGCACTGTGAAAAATCGCGGCGCCGGGCGTAGTACGGAGCGTCTTTCTCAAAGAACGCCACTTCATTTCCCATGGCGCTGAGCGCCCGCAGAAGGGCGCGATAGGGCGTAGCGTGTCCGTTGCCCCAGGAAGAAGACAGCGTCAAACCAAAGAGAGTGATCTTCACGCGCGTAGCCCAGTCATGAGATTTGCATTCACCTTGGATTTCAGATGACCTGGGATGGGCTGCTGTTGCCGGGGGAGAAAAAGCCCAAAACTAAACCACAAAGGGCACAAAAGGAACACCAAGGCTGCAAAGTTGGCGACATTGCAGCCTTCGAAACTAGTCCAAATCAGATTTCCGGGTTACGAACTGAGAACTGAGAACCGAGAACTCAGAACTGCTTCTCTAAATCAGCTTCGCGTCCATGGTGATCTCGGCCTTCAAGACCTTTGAGACCGGGCATCCGCTCTTGGCGTTCTGGGCGGCTTTTTCAAATGCCGCCTTGTCCCCGCCCGGAATTTTAGCGGAGACATCCAGGTGAATTTTGGTGATGGCGAAGCCGTCGGGCAGCTTTTCCAGCGTCAGGGTGGCCTCTGTGCTGATGCTCTCAGGAGTGATGCCGGCGGTGCCCAGTTGCGCGGAGAGGGCCATGGAAAAACATCCGGCATGTGCGGCCGCGATCAACTCCTCGGGGTTGGTTCCCGGGGCGTTTTCAAAACGCGTGCTGAAGGAATAAGGTGTGGCCTTCAATATCCCGCTGGCGGTGGTCACGGTTCCTTTGCCGTCTTTGAGCCCGCCCTTCCAAACTGCTCCTGCTTTTCTTTCCATGATCTTCTCCTTGAAGATTTCCAAGCCTTCCCAACATACCATTTTGTTGCCTGGTTCGTCAGCTTGGGGCGTTTTTGCGGGAGGCGGATTGAAAGTTCCCGTCCTCGCAGACACTGCGCTGGATATACCCCTGAACTGGCTGAATGCTGATTACTGAATGCTGAGTGCTTCTTTTCAGCTGCTCTCGATTTTTCTGGCCAGCAGCGAACCCAGCAGCAACATTAACCCTCTAACCATTCAATACGCTCAGGTAAGAGTGTGAATGCGTTGAACGGAGAGTTCTATGAAAAAAACTATGATTGTGATCGCGCTCGCGTGTCTCAGCACGCTCGGCTGGACAGCCGACAAGAGCGATAAACAGCAGGCTGCAGACCGGCTTCAGGCAGCCGGCGATGTGTTGCAGCAGATTACGGCAGCCCCCGATAAGGGTATTCCGGATGAGGTCTTTTCCAATGCCAAGTGCGTGGCGATCGTGCCAGGCCTGGTGAAAGCCGGCTTCATCTTCGGCGGCAAGCGCGGACGCGGCGTCGCCACCTGCCGCACAACTGCAGGCTGGAGCGCTCCGGCGTTCTTCACCATGTCAGGCGGTAGTGCGGGGTTTCAGGTCGGCGTCGAAGGTATTGACCTGGTGATGCTGATGATGAACGACAAAGGCATGCAGCACCTGATGTCGAATAAATTCCAGATCGGAGCCGAAGCTTCTGCGGCCGCCGGCCCGGTGGGCCGTCATGCCTCCGCCGGTACCGACTGGAAAGCGGACACCGAGATTCTTACTTATTCCCGCAGCAAGGGCATATTCGCAGGAGTAAGCCTGGACGGCACCTGGGTCAATCAGGATAAGGACGCGACCGTCGCCGTCTACAGTCCGGATGTAACCAACCAGACGCTTCTCAACGGCAAGGTCCCGCCTCCGGCAATGGCTGAGCCGTTCCTGGCGGTGGTGCGTCAGGTCAGTGTGAAGGTCAACGCCAAGAAGGAAGACTAACCCCGCCTCTCGCGCGGATTTATAACGAAGTCCCGGTCAACCCCGGGACTTCGTTTTGCTTACGTCCTGCATCCCTTCGTTGTGCGATTTCTTTCCGCTGTTTCATCACGTGCCTCGCCGCGCTTGTGGAAAGGCAGCGTGATTCCTTATCATTAGCTTCCAGAAATGAACAACACAAAGTACAGAATAGCTGTCATCGCGGGCGATGGCATTGGCAAAGAGGTAGTTCCGGAAGGCGTGCGCGTGCTCGATGCGGCCGCCGCGAAGTTTAACATTGCTCTCCAGTGGGACTGCTTTCCCTGGAGCTGTGACTACTACCTGAAAAACGGTAGTATGATGCCGGCCGATTGGAAAGAGCAGATCGGCGGCCATGACGCGATCTTCTTTGGCGCCGTCGGCTGGCCTGCGCTGGTGCCCGACCACATCTCCTTGTGGGGAATGCTGATCAAAATGCGCCGGGAATTCGATCAGTATGTGAACCTGCGTCCCGTACGCCTTTTTGAGGGTGTGCCCTCGCCGCTGGCCGATCGCAGGCCGGGCGAGATTGATTTTTATGTGGTGCGCGAAAATACCGAGGGCGAATACTCCAGCATTGGCGGCAGAATCTTTTCAGGGACCGAGCGCGAGGTGGTGGTGCAGGAAAGCGTGTTCACCCGCAAAGGAACGGACCGGGTCTTGAAGTTTGCTTTTGAGCTGGCGCAGAAGCGTCCTAAAAAGCACCTGACCTCGGCCACCAAGTCGAACGGCATTTCCATCTCCATGCCATTCTGGGACGAGCGCGTCGCCGAGTTTGCAACCAGGTACCCGGCGGTACAGGTGGATAAATATCACATCGACATCCTGACCGCTCATTTCGTGCAGCATCCGGATTGGTTTGACGTAGTCGTAGCTTCCAATTTGTTCGGCGACATTCTCTCCGACCTCGGCCCGGCTTGCACCGGGACCATCGGTATTGCGCCCTCGGGAAACCTGAACCCAGATGGGGAATTTCCTTCGCTGTTCGAGCCGGTGCACGGCTCAGCCCCCGACATTTCCGGAAAGGGAATCGCCAATCCAATCGGCCAGGTCTGGTCGGGCGCGATGATGCTGGAGCATCTGGGGCATCCTGAGGCCGCTGCCGCCGTCATGCGGGCCATTGAGATTGTTCTGGCCCAGGGCCCCCGAACGCCCGATATGGGCGGGAAGGCAACGACGGTTGAGGTGGGGAAAGCGGTGGCCTCTGCGGTTTCTCTTTAGCAAGCTCGTAATGTGTGGGCAAGATGCCCACACGACAGCCGGCGAGACGTCGGCCCTACTTACATGAAAATCGTTGACCTGCGTGAAATCGTTGTTCCCATAAAATCTGAAATCCGCAATGCTTATGTTGATTTCAGCCAGATGACAGTGAGCGTTGTCGCGCTGGTTACAGACGTCATCCGAGATGGCAAACCTATTGTCGGATTTGGATTTAATTCCAACGGACGCTACGCTCCCAGTGGTTTGCTGCGCGAGCGTTTCATTCCCCGCCTGAAATCCGCCAAACCCGAAGCGCTACTCGACGAAAACGGTGAGAACCTCGATCCATTCCGTATATGGAATGTATTGATGACCAACGAAAAGCCGGGTGGCCACGGCGAGCGCTCGGTCGCAGTGGGCGTCATTGACATGGCAATCTGGGACGCGGTCGCCAAGATCGCCGCACTTCCGCTCTATCAACTTCTTGCCAACCGCTTTCGCAACGGCGAAGTTGATCGAAAAATATTCGTTTATGCGGCCGGCGGCTACTACTATCCGGGCAAAGACATCGCAGCTCTAAAGGCGGAGATGCAGAGCTATCTTGACCTGGGCTACTCTTCGGTCAAGATCAAGATTGGCGGCGTGCCACTCGCTCAGGACCTCGAGAGAATTGAGGCGGTGCTGAAGTTGCTGAAGCATCCGAACCAGCTTGCTGTAGATGCTAACGGACGCTTCGATCTCCCTAAAGCTATCGAATACGCCCGCGCGCTCGCTCCCTACGGCCTGCTTTGGTACGAGGAACCGGGCGACCCGCTCGACTACGCCCTGCAGGCCGAGCTCTCTAAGATTTACGCCGGACCAATGGCAACCGGAGAGAATCTTTTTTCCATGCAGGATGCGCGCAATCTGATTCGCTACGGCGGCATGCGGGCTGACCGTGACATCCTTCAGTTTGACTGCGCCTTGAGCTATGGCCTGGTCGAATATCTGCGGATTCTCGACATGCTGAAAGAGCATGGCTGGTCGGTGCGCCGCTGCATCCCCCACGGCGGGCACCAGATGTCACTCAACATCGCCGCCGGGTTGGGCTTGGGCGGCAATGAATCGTATCCCAGCGTCTTCAAGCCTTTTAATGGATTTGCGGACGGCATAAATGTGGAAGACAGCTTCGTCACCCTCCCTGATCTGCCTGGGATTGGATTTGAAGCGAAGAAGGAACTGTTCACAGTGATGAAGACCATGGTCGAATGAGATTTGGTTGATATTAGGAATTTAAGCCCGGCACGGTCGTGGGTAGCTCTTCGGCAAAACGCCCTACCCACGCATCTGTAGCCTCAAAGTTTCTATAATGGTGCATCGTATGGACGCTGTTAGGCAGCATTTCGAGCAAGAGGCGGCGGACTTCGACCGAATTATCGTGGAGTTAATCCCGCACTATGCGGACATGGTGCGGGCGCTAGTCGCAAAAGGCAGGGGCTGCTAGGAAGGCAGCAATTCTGAGAACCGAGAACTGAGAACCGAGAACTCATCCTACCACCAGCGCAGCAGCTTCCACCAGAGCATTCCCAGTCCCATCCACAGCGCCAGGTTGACCAGCGAAACCAGGAATCCAATCTTCCACCACTTGCCCTGGGAAACATAACCGGTGCCGAAGTAGACGGGTGCCGAGCCGGTTCCATAATGGGTCATGGCGGCATTCAAGTTCGAAAAGTAGGCCAGTGAAAGGGCCGCAACCAGCGGATTGATTCCGCTGGCCAGAGCGGCGGCAAGAAATCCGGGATAGAGCGCCGTAACCTGCGCGGTCATGCTGGCGAAGCCATAATGGACGTAGAGATACAGGGTAATCAAAACCATCAAAGCAGCGATCCACGGCCAGCCCTGTATGTAATGGAAGGCGCTTTTCGATAGAACATCAACCACGCCCGCCTGCAACAAGCTGTCGGCCATCATGATCAGAGCCCCAAACCAGATAAGCGCTTCCCATGCGCGGCGTTCGCCAAGCAGGTCGTCCCACGAGATCACGCCGGTAACAAGCAGGGCAGAAATTCCAAACAACGCTACTACCGCATTGGGCAGCCCGTGCCAGGGTGAGGTTATCCAGCCGCCCATGACCAGCAGCAAGATCGCCACCAGCCGCCACTCCCTGGAGCTCATGGAACCCATTTTCTTCAGCTCCTCGCGGGCGTGCACCCGCGCGGACTCAGTGTTGCGAATGGCGGGTGGATGCAGCCGATAAATCAGCAATGGCACGACCATCAATGCTGCCAGTCCGGGAACGCAGGCGCCGATGGCCCACTTCAGCCAGGACAGCTCCACGTGGGCGATCTGGTGGGCAAAATCTGCCATCAGCGGATTCGACGCCATACCCGTGAGGAACATGGCTGAGGCAGTATACGTAGAGTGGAAGCCGACCAGCATCAGGAAGGCACCAAGCTCAGCAGCCAGCGTCCCGGGCTCGGAGCCAAGGGCGCGAGCGATACTGTGCACCACTGGACAGATGATGCCTCCTCCGCGCGCGGTGTCTGACGGAATAAACGGGGCCAGCACAAGGTCCGAAGCGGCGATGGAATAGCCCAGTGTCAGCGAGCTGTGGCCAAACTGGCGGATGAAGGTATAGGCCACGCGCATTCCAAACCCGGTGATGGTAACCGCCCTGGAAAACAGGAATGCGGTGAAGATGAGCCAGACCGTAGGATTGCTGTAGCCCGCAAAAATCTTCTCCGGAGCGATGGTCCTGGTCAATGCCAGAATCGTGATCGCAACCGTAGTGCTCACTCCCATAGGGACCGGCTGCGCCACCAGCGCAACTATGGTTGCCAGAAAGATGGCCAGCAGGTGACGCTGGCTCGCGTTCAGCCCCGCCAGCGGCAGAAAATACAGCAACAGGCCGGGAACCAGTACAAATGCCCAACGGAATAACTTATTGCGTGGAGCTTTCACATTCCGTAACTCAGCGGTTGCCGTGGTCAAAGTAGTCAGAGAAGCGGGCCTTCCTGGTTTGGGCAGGATTGAGGGCGGCTCCAGGCTGGGAAATCATACCAAGTCCCGGGACTTTATTCTCAGGCAAAATTCAAAGCGGAGGCCACTCTGAATTTGCACTCCGCCCTCGCGGATGTGAAAATAGCTCTTATGAAAAAAACTGTAATGGTATGGGGATGTACTCTGCTGTTCGGAATCGCTTTGCAAACCGGGATGGCAACGGCGCAAAGCGCGACAACCACCAAGAGCTCTACCGCTCCCGCGGCCAAGAGCGCAACCTCTTCTTCGGCAACAAAAAAGGGCACGGGCGCCACAGCGAAAAAGAAGACTTCTGCTGCCGGCCCGGCCCAGCCCGGCATCGCGCTGAGCGACGAGAAAAGCAAGGTCAGCTACGCGATTGGGCTCAACATGGGACACAGTATGCGGCAGCAATCGGTAGATGTTGATCCCGCTGTTTTAGAGCAGGGCCTGAAAGACGGACTGGACCAGAGCAGCAAACCGCTCATGACTGACGATGAAGCGCGCGCCACCATGATGCAGTTCCAGACCGAGATGAGAGCAAAAATGGAAGAGAAGAGGAAAGAAGCGGGCGAGGCCAGCAAGAAGGCCGGCGATGCATTCCTGGCCGCCAACAAGAACAAAGAGGGTGTGATTACCCTGCCCAGCGGACTTCAGTATAAGGTGCTGACCCAGGGCACAGGCGCCAAGCCGGCAGCCAGCGACACCGTCACCTGCAATTACAAGGGCACCCTCGTCGATGGCACCGAGTTCGACAGCTCTTACAAACGCGGCGAACCGGCGAACTTTCCCGTCGGCGGAGTCATCAAGGGCTGGACCGAAGCCCTGCAACTCATGCCCGTAGGATCAAAGTGGCAGCTCTTTATTCCGCCCAATCTCGCTTATGGTGAACAGGGCGCCGGAGCCGACATTCCGCCGAATTCCACGCTGATTTTCGAAATCGAGCTGATTTCGATTCAAGCGAAGAAGTAGACGTCGACCCGCACAGCAATAACCAGCAATAACCCCAGTCCAGGTCACGGTTGGTCTACCTTGAGAAGAGGGCGGCGCCAGGCCGCCCTCGTTCGAGCCAGAAATAACTGGAGCTGAGGAAAACTCCATTTCTTGTCTTCCGATCCCGCAAAGCGGGAAGGAATCCCCTGGCTGATTTTCCCAATCAGCCAGCCAACTTGTTGATGCGACACTGTGGATGGCATTGCACAGATGGAGTAGGCAGAAGAACCGCGTGTCCTCGAAATTTCCCCTTTGCTCTCCGTGCCTCCGTGTCTCCGTGGTGAGAAATCCGGGCTAGTCTTTATCTTCCTTTCCTTCTTTCTTTTCCTTGCCTTCTTTGCCTGCAATTTTTGTGGACTTTCCTTCCATCAGGGTTGACCAATCGCCGCCTTCGGGTTGCATATCGTATTTGAAGCTGTAGGAAGTGGGCGAGAGCTCTTTGATGATGAAGCGGCCTTTAAACGACTTGCCGCCCATCTTTTCTTCGTCGGTCCACGTCCAGGTATCGCCTGAAACCGTGCCGGTGGAGTGGTTAGCTTGACCCATGCTGTCGTAAGCGTCATAGGTGTAGACCTTGTCATCAGTCTTGTAGCCCATCACTGCAACTTGAGTTCCCGGTCCCATGGGACCGTTCATCATGGAGTGTGTGACCAGGAAAAACTTGCCGGGCATCCATTCGGAATGGTCCTTGCTGGTGTATTTGCCGGCCGGGCCATAAGGGCTGGCCTTCATATCGGTCTCCGTGTTCCAGTTGCCGGCAAAGTAATTCAGCCGATCGAGCTCGGGGGCGGGTTTTGGCTTCTCGGGGGCCTGCGCCCAGGTCAACGCGGCGAAAAACAATAGCGTGATGCCGATGAAAATCGAAGCTGCTTTCATGGAATTGGTTCTCCTTCAAGGCGCTAAAGCATGCTGATCATGCCGTGGCGAAAATATTAGGCCCGTGGAAGAGCGAAGTCAAAGGCGCGTCGGCGCCAACGGTAAAAAGCGCGGCAGCGATCAGGCGGACCTGCGTTGACAGCCTTACCCCGGCTTTGTGACAATAAATTCTTGTTCCTTCCGTTGGCGACGGGCTGTCAGGCCAGATTGCTCACCCGTCCAGCAACTTCAAGCCGAAGTGGCGGAATTGGCAGACGCGCATGGTTCAGGTCCATGTACCCGCAAGGGTGTGGGGGTTCGAGTCCCTTCTTCGGCACCATTCCTTTTCTCTCAATGATTTACCGCCTTGGTGTCCATCTTGGTGTCCACCAAAGTTAGGCTCTGGTGTCCTTTGCTGCGCAAAAACCTCGTCGACAACCATAAGGGCCCTCATGGATTGCCCGAACATCACGCCCCGGTTGTCTACACACTATGTCGAGCTGCCAAGGGCTCCAGACCAAGCCTCGAATTCACGATCACCGTGTTCGTCTTCCTTGTAGAAAACCAGATATGTCATCACCTTGTATCCGCCAAACTCCGGCCTCTTCAGGTCTGCCGCTGCCATTTCATGGACCGCACGCCAGGTGCCGGAGTTGATGTAGACCTGATCAAATGGGCGGGTTTTGAGGCTCGCCGCCCTGAGAGTAACGATTTCGTGGTGGTGAGTATGGCCGTAGACGATAAAGTGAGCGCTGCCGTCGCGATAAGCCTTTTCAGTAAGAGCATTTGGGTAAAATCGTTCATCGCCGCCCACCCCCAGCTTTGCTTTTAACCAGAGCAGCGCCCCGCTTAGCGACCCCACCGAGATCCCGCCTGTAAGCTTCAGACCATATTTTAAGAAGAACGATTTGTGTTGCTTGACGAAGTCAATCCCGAGAAAGTTGTCCACGAGTTCGTTCCAGACTTTCATCACGGCCTTTGCTTGCTCTTTCGAACACGTCCGCGCCAGCAGACTATAGATCCACGTTGGAATGACTACCTGCGGACGGACGTTGTCGATTTCTTTTAATCCGTCCAAGCACTCGGCCGGCAGTTGCGTTCCCAGCCTCTGTTTGACGGTTGCTGGGAAGCGGTTGAGCAGCTCAACCACAATTGCATCGCCAAGCGACGACTTGTTCCGATCTCCATCGAAGTTGTCAGGGTCAAAGATGTCCCCGTGCCGAGCCCATACTTTATGAGTTGCATATATATCGAGCAACTCTGGATATTCGGCTGGATCGTGCGGGAAAGGCCCCTTGGGGTTTTCGAGGCCAATGGCTTCCACAACCGAAGCTCGTAGCGGATCAAATGCCGCGTCCGGCAAGTGATAAAACCAATCGTGGTTTCCAACCAGATAGTACAGCCTTACCGGGACTGTTACGCGCTTGTCTTTGGAATGGGAATGATCAGCTTTGTCGGATACAGGCCGATGGTTTCGATCCGCGACCGGCACTGTAATGAAGTTCGAGAGACTTTTTAGTGCACCCAGGGATTTTTGGTTATTCGCCAGTATTGCAGCATTTATTTTGGTCACGGCATTGATGAAATCAGGATGGCTCGGGTTCCCCCATGGCCGTACATGGGGCGGAGCATCGCACCAGACGCTGGACCGAATGACATCTAAGATATCGCCAAGGAGAACCAATTCGATGGATTCAATCGGCTTATAGATTCCTGGAGACCGCCATGACGCATCGTAGGCGAGCGAAACCAAACGCTCCCGCAGTAGAAAAAAGGCACCTTGCCGGATCGTTTCTCCCGACGTGCCGTCCGTCAGATGAAGATCGCTAATAATGACAAGCATGGAAATCCCACCCACAAGTTCATAAGAGTTCTGGTACTTTGGCTTCCCACCGATTGGGGTGCGTTTCTCTTTTATACTCCTGGCAAAATTTGTGTTTACCTCTGTGCCCGACAGTGTTCCGCTCTGATCGGAATTGGTTTCTTACGAAGGGAACCTCATACGGTTCTGATTGGCCCCGGATATTGCGCCACGAGGGAGTCCATCGTCAACAGCGTGATACCCTCGACCGTAGCCTGTGCCACCAAAACACGGTCGAAAGGGTCCTTGTGAATGGGCGGCAAACTCTCCGTAGCGACAACGTGATCGCTGACAATGGGCAACTCGTTGTAGCCATTGTCCAGTAAGCCGCGGCGAAGCAGTCGCGCATCCACCTGAAAGTCGCTCCGTCCCAGCCCGCGCTTGATCGCTACCTCCCATAAACTCGCGGCGCTGAAAAGAAGCTCATTCTCCGGATTGCCGATCAAAGTGCGGGCCTTTCGCGACAGCCGGTTGGGCTCGCCTGCAGCCCTCAACAAAAGGTGGGTATCCAGAAGCAGCTTCACGCGCCACCACCGAAGATCCGTTCGATCTCTTCCCTGCCCATTCGATCGAAGTCCTCTGGCACCGAAATCTGCCCTGCCATAAAACCGAGCCGCCGTACTTGCGCGCCTGTTGGCGCACTGAGCGCGGTAACTCTTACGACCGGCTTGCCCGCCTTCGCGATAATAAACGGCTCGCCTTTGGCAGCCTCTTCGACAAGCTTGGAGAGCTGGGTCTTGGCCTCATGGATATTCACTGTTTTCATATCTTCTTACCGGACTAAGTTTACTGGAGTTAGTTTATCTTACAAGTGCCCGGTTTTGCAAAGAGCCGGAACTCGTTTGCTTGCGTCCCGCGGTGGAAAACCACTCTTTTCCCTGCGACGGGCTGGCAAAAAATCGCCCAGACTCCTGAAGAGTTAGCTTTTTTGCCAGGTGATATCAAAATATTGATTGTCCGATGACCGTAGGCCATGATTGTTCTGAAGGTGTGCCTAAAAGCGGCCCAAGCCGCCGAACTTTGGCAGTTCTTTGAAAATTACGAAACGTTGTAGCTCGTTACCTGCGCGGATGCTCATCTTGAAATGCGGCCCTGCAAATTCATTGAATGGGCTCGGACGGGCTGAATGCCGAGCCCGCCCCCGCTCCGCCTGTGAGGGGGCTAAAATGTTTGACTACTCCGGCATCCTCCACACCTAATTGAATCTCAATGACTTAATCCGGCATGAACTACTCGATGTAATGGGGGTGGGAGTCATTACTTGAAACTTGAAACCCGAAACTCGAAACTGTTTTTGACTACTCCCACATCCTTCGTATCTCATTGAATCTAAATTATTTAACCAGGCATGAACTACTCGAAGTAATGGGGGGTGGGGGCCATTAACTCGAAACTTGAAACCCGAAACTCGAAACTGTTCTTGAGACCCCTTGCTGCGCAAGGGGGTACCCCCCAAAGGGAATTGGGGGTTCGATGTTGGCGGGCAGTGTACAATCTTTGCTGTTTTCGAAATCAAAAAAGGAAAATTCTGGATGAATACACTCCACTCCCTTGATTACATCGTCTTTCTCATCTATTTCCTGACCGTCGCCGGCTACGGGTATTGGATCTACACCCGAAAAAGGGCCGCCGCGGTTTCCTCGACCGACTATTTTCTGGCCGAGGGTGCCCTGACCTGGTGGGCCATCGGCGCCTCACTCATCGCTTCCAACATCTCCGCCGAGCAGATGATTGGCATGAGCGGTTCCGGTTTCAAGATGGGTTTGGGCATCGCCACCTACGAATGGCTCGCCGCGGCCACGCTCCTCATCGTGGCCTTGTTCTTCATGCCGGTGTATCTGAAAAATAAGATCTACACCATGCCGCAGTTTTTGCGGCAGCGCTATAACCCCACTGTGGCGATGACCATGGCGGTCTTCTGGTTATTGCTCTACGTGGTGGTCAACCTCACCTCCATTCTTTACCTCGGCGGGCTCGCCGTCCACGGCATCTCCGGAATCGATTTTGGAGTTTGCATGTATGGGCTGGCGATTTTCGCGGTGATCATCACCCTCGGCGGAATGAAGGTCATCGGTTACACCGATGTGATTCAGGTGTTCTTTCTCGTGCTCGGCGGCCTGGTGACAACCTACCTCGCCCTGAATTTGGTTTCCGAAAAATTCGGCACAACCGGGGTCATGAACGGATTCTTCCTGTTGAGGCAGCACGCCGGCGATCATTTTCACATGATCCTGAAAAGGGACAATCCCAACTACCTGGATCTGCCCGGCTTGACCGTCTTGATCGGGGGAATGTGGATCTCGCATCTGAGCTACTGGGGCTGCAATCAATACATCACCCAGCGTGCGCTCGGGGCCAGCCTTCCCACGGCGCGCGCCGGTCTCCTGTTCGCCGCCTTCCTGAAATTGCTCATGCCCGTCATCGTCGTGCTGCCCGGCATCGCCGCTTTTGTGTTGTATGGGCAGGGAAGCTTTCAACACGAGTTGCTTCTGGGTAACCAGGTGCAACCCGATCAGGCCTATCCGGTATTGCTGAACCTGCTGCCCATCGGCCTGAAAGGCCTGGCCTTCGCCGCCCTCACCGCGGCCGTCGTCGCCTCCCTCGCCGGAAAAGCCAACAGCATCTCCACCATCTTCACCCTCGATATCTACAAGCCGTATCTGCACCCCGGGGTCGACGAGAAAAAACTTGTCTGGATAGGCAAATTCGCGATTGTCGTCGCAATGGCCATCGCCGTTTTCCTCGCCCCGAGGATGGGCATCGGCGCCAAAGGCGGATTTCAATACATCCAGGAATACACGGGTTTTGTCAGCCCCGGGATTTTCGCCATGTTCTTCCTGGGCTTTTTCTGGAAACGCACGAATTCAAATGCGGCCCTCTTCGCCACCATCGGCGGATTCGCGTGCTCCTGTTTCCTGAAATTTATTCCGAATTTCGTAGACCTTTCCGGACTCGCCTCCCACGGCTTTGCCAAGGCGAATGACGCCGGCGTTTACGAGATCCCTTTTTTAGATCGTATGGAGATGGTCTTCATTTTCTGCGTGATTGGGATGGTGATCATCAGCCTGCTCGGGAAAAGGCCCGCCGCCCCGGGCAGCGGCGAAAGCTCCTCCGGAACCTGGTTGGAGGTCGATGCCTCCATGTTCAAAGTATCGAATGGATTCTTAGCGGGCACGCTGATCGTGTGCGGCGCCCTGGTGGCACTGTACGCGGTGTTTTGGTAGGTTGAACTGCGTTCCCTTCCTATCTGCTCTACGATCCTGGTCTCCGCCGGGGGCGCTGGCGAGCAGCCACGCCCCCCAGTCCATCCGCGATCAGCGGCGCGCGCACTCACTGCTCAGTCAAATGCTGCTGGAAGTAGAAAATCGACCTTCATTACCAAAAACTGAGCGGTGACTCAGTTCATTCAATTTCTCGATGGTTCACATTCAATTTCTGGATAGTTTCAGAGGTTAAGTTAACCATCCAAGCCGTTAACTCAACCCAATTAAACTTGCTTTTTTCCGGAAGAAAGTTGAGACTCCAAGGCTTTGTTGGGGCTGGGCTGTTTTCATAAGCAGCAAGATGCCAGATAAGCCCTCTAGCCGGGATTATGACGAATGCAAACCGAGCCAGTGGCAGGCCTTTGCCGTTGAAACAGTACCAAGCCCAAGTAACAGAACTACAGGAACCGTGTGGCGGAATGGGCTGAAAGTTAAGTCTTAACACCCTGCTCGGGTCGACCTCAGCGGTCAGGTCAATAGTCCGCACAGTCTGTCCAATATTGTAAAAATCCGTTGTCGCTAAAAGGAGCTGAAAATGAATCCCCCCCAAGTAAAACGTGCGTTTCGCCCGGTATTGATGACCCTTTTTGGGGCCTTGATGTTATTTGTCATGCTTTCTCTTCTCGGGTACTTGAATCCACCCAACGTCGTAAAAGCCCAAGTTACTAAATACGATTGGCTGCAATTCAGCGGTGACGCACCGAAATCCGGCGCCAACTATGGTGAGACCATACTTAATGCAAGCAACGTGAGTGGCCTTAAAAATGTCTTCACATTACCGTTGAATGCGGGCACCGATGCGGCTCCCGTCTTTCTCACGGGCGTTTCGACGTCCAGCGGAGTGAGAGATCTTGGCTTTGTTAACGACAAACTAGGAGGTATTTATGCGTTTGATGCGCAGAAGGGAACGGTAATATGGACGGCAAAAGCGGCAGGAGGTTTCAATAATTCCAGTCCGGCCATCGATCCAAATCGACAGTTTGTCTATTTTCCAGGGGCAGATGGTTTCGCTCATAAATTTAACGTGGCGGATGGCACCGAAGTTACCGGTGGCGGTTGGCCGGAGAGGATAACCTCATGCAGCGGAACCAAGATTCCGTCAGCACTGGCGATTGCAACCGACGCGAGTGGCGTTACCAGGCTTTACGGTTCCAGCTCGGGTTTTGGAGCCTGTGGCTTCGGAAGCATTACGGCTATCGACTTGGCTACCGGCACACAACATGTCTTCAACTTGTCATGCAGCAACGTCGATGGACACCCCGGGACGGCTGGCGTCACAGGTTGCGCTAGCGGGGGTTCAGGAAATTGGTCACGCGCCGGAGAAATTTACGATCCCGCCACGAACCTGATTTATGTAGCCTCGGCTGAATTTGGCGCTTTCAATCCAGCTGCACACCGCTGGTCGCAGTCAGTGGTGGCAGTCAATGCGGATGGCACTGGTGTTAACAATGGTCCGGTCGACAGCTATACCCCTCCAAGTTTTGCGGCTGAAATCGCCGCCGATAAGGACCAAGGCAGCAATATTGGGAACGTCATGCCTCATTTGCCAGGCAGCACTATCGCCAATGTGGTGTTAACGTGCGGAAAAACCGCCCAGATGCGGCTGCATAATGCGGATAACCTGAGCGGCCAGGGTGGTCCCGGTCATACAAGCGGCCAGTTCTTTAGTATTGCGCTGCCTCAGGGAGGCGAGGCCTTCTCCCAGTTTGCTGTGTACACCGATTCAAATGGCACCACTTGGGTCGTTCCCCCAAGCACAGCTGGCATCTCCGCTCTCCAATATAAACTGGGCGCCGGAGGCACCCCGACCCTGGTGCCGATATGGCACGTCAACAATGGCTGGGACACTTCTGCCATTGTGGCCAACGGCGTCGTCTACAGCGCCAACGAGTCTGGACACGTTTTCGCCCTGGACCTCGCGACAGGAACCCAGTTGTGGACTGCAGCGACAAACTCACGTCACTGGTCCAGCGTCGTCGTAGCCAATGGCATGGTTTACATCACAGATGGGTTCGGAGCTACAGGCGGCCGGCTCTTGGCCTTTGGCTTGCCTTCCAGCGGCGGCAACCCGCCACCAGCGCCGGCGCTGGCAGCGCCAAGCGCGGGCAACGGTCAGGTAAGTCTCTCCTGGTCGGCTTCAACGGGCGCCACCAGCTACAACGTAAAACGCACCTTGACCAGCGGCATGAACTATGCGCTTGTAGCATCGGGCGTGACTTCAACCAGCTTCACCGATACGACCGTGACCAATGGCACGAAGTACTTTTATGTGGTCTCGGCACAGAACGCGGCCGGCGAAAGCGCTAACTCGAACGAGGTCTCCGCTACGCCAACGGGTGGCGCAACACCGCCGCCGGCGCCGACGCTGGCAACGCCAACTGCGGGCAACAATCAGGTAAGTCTCTCCTGGTCGGCCTCGGCAGGCGCCAGCACCTACAACGTAAAACGCACCTTGACCAGCGGCGCCAACTATGCGGTTGTAGCATCGGGCTTGACTGCCACCAGCTTTACCGATACGACCGTGACCAACGGCACGAAGTACTTTTATGTAGTCTCGGCACTGAACACGGCTGGCGAAAGCCCTAACTCGAACGAGGTTTCGGCTACTCCAGCGAGTGGACCCGTGATTGCCATCAATGCCGGAGGACCGGCCGTAAGCCCGTTCGCGGCCGATATGGACTTCGCTGGCGGCACGACCATCAATCACGCCAACACCATCAATCTGACCGGGGTAACCAACCCGGCGCCCATGCAGGTGTATCAGACGGCGCGGATTGGGAACTTCACCTACACGATTCCGGGATTTACCGCCGGATCGAGTCATACCGTGCGCCTGCACTTTGCCGAAACCTTCTGGACGGCGGCGGGCAAGCGCAGGTTCAATGTTTCCATTAACGGGACGCAGGTGCTTACCAACTTTGACATCTTTGCAACGGCAGGCGCCATGAATAAGGCAACCATCCAGCAGTTCACGGGCAATGCCAACGCGTCCGGGCAGTACGTGATTCAGTTCACCGCGGTCCTGGATAAGTCCCTGGTGAGCGGAATCGAGGTTCAGTAAACAAATTCAGAGGAGAAACGGGCCAGTTATGTTCTGGCCCGTTTCGAATCGGAAGCTTTCATGCAGAACAGATTCAAGTGCCTCAGTTCTGTTGATTCCCGGCGTTGGAGTGTCGTCGCTGAGCTGATTCCCGTATTTCTTTCTTGATCTATTCTGCGAGCTCGGCGGAACAGAATCTGATTGCACCGGCACGTGAAATGCGGAATCCGTCCGCCACGACTATTTTTTCCACGGAGACGACATTACGGCCAGGCAGTACGTGTTTCAGTTCACCTCGGTCATAGATAAGTCCCTGATAAGCGGAATTGAGATCCAGTAAGACAATTTAAGAATGCAAGCAACTTTAACTAAGGAGCATCTTTTGATGAAGATCTTGTGCCCAGAAATGCAGAAAGTGCAGGCAGTTCCCCCGGTCCATCATTCACGAGGGGTGGCGCTGCAATGGTTATTGATGATATCGGTCCTGCTACTCACAGTGGGCCGCACCAGTGCTCAGACCACCTGGAACCTGGTTTGGAGCGACGAATTTAATGGCGTTAAGGGAACTATTCCAAGTTCTTCCGATTGGAACTTTGTGCAGACCGGTACCCCTCCCAATGGAGAGGCCGAGCACTACTGTTCTCCCGCCCCCTTGCCTACCGACCCTACCGTCGCCGGTTGTGATGTCACCAAGCCCAATATTTATGAGGACGGCAACGGAAACCTGGTCATCCTCATGGAGAACAGAAACGGTATATGGACCTCGGGCCGCATGAACACTGGAATACCAAAAGGTGCGACAACGACAAAACATGAGTTCACATATGGGCGGATGGAGGCAAGGATTAAGCTTCCCGTCGGCGCAGGTTTCTGGCCGGCCTGGTGGATGTTAGGAAGTAACCATGACACGATTGGCTGGCCGACATGCGGCGAGCAGGACATCATGGAATGGCGCAACGGTTATGGGCCGAGCACGACTTCATCCACAGTTCACGGACCGGGATACTCCGGCGGGGCCGGAATTGGCAGCCGTTTTACATTCCCCAATGGCGGAAGAATTGACGATGCCAACTATCACACCTACGGCGTGGTCTGGTCCCAAAACAAGATGCAATTTTATCGGGACGATCCCACCAAGCCTTACTTTACGGTTACGCCGGCCAGCATTCCAGCCGGCGATCAATGGGTATTCAATCATCCCTTCTATCTGATACTCAACTTCGCAATTGGCGGCGCCTTCGGAGGAGCCATCAATAATCCGCCCAATCCCTCCATGATGCTGGTGGACTATGTTCGAGTGTATGAGCCGGGTGTCGGCCCGCCGGCAGCGCCAACAGGACTGAAGGCAGTCGCGGGAAATAACCAGGTAAGTCTCTCCTGGACTGCCTCGTCGGGCGCCAGCACCTACAACGTAAAACGCACGTTGACCAGCGGCATGAACTATGCGCTTGTAGCATCGGGCGTGACTGCAACCAGCTTTACCGATACGACTGCGTCCAATGGCACGACCTACTTTTATGTGGTCTCGGCACAGAACTCGGCTGGCGAAAGTCCCAACTCTAACGAGGTTTCCGCGACGCCAACGACTGGACCACCACCGGTAGCGATTGCCATCAATGCCGGAGGACCGGCGGTAAGCCCGTTCGCGGCCGATATGGACTTCGCTGGCGGCACGACCATCAATCACGCGAACACCATCAATCTGACCGGGGTAACCAACCCGGCGCCCATGCAGGTCTATCAGACTGCGCGGGTGGGGAGTTTCACCTACACGATTCCCGGATTTATCGCCGGATCGAGTCATACCGTGCGCCTGCACTTCGCCGAGACCTTCTGGACGGCGGCGGGCAAGCGCAGGTTCAATGTTTCCATTAACGGGACGCAGGTGCTTACCAACTTCGACATCTTTGCAGCGGCAGGCGCCATGAATAAGGCAACCATCCAGCAGTTCACGGGCAATGCCAATGCGTCCGGGCAGTATGTGATTCAGTTCACCGCGGTCACAGATAAATCCCTGGTGAGCGGAATCGAAGTTCAGTAATTGCCGATTTATGACGATTATCCACTTGTGCGCCAAGTGGATAATCGTCATGGCAAATCACCCCGGACTGTTTCTCTTCAGCGGAAGTTCGGCCACACATTTTGAAGTTCAGTTCACCCAAAATAGGAGTAAACTGCCGGGCGCAGTACCTCAGCCAGGCAATTCACTTACAATAGCCAACCAAAATTTCAAAGATTGTTATGACATTACAATACGGAGGATTTAATTATGTTCAACCGGATATGTCGTATCTCATTATTCATGCTTGCCTTGTTCTTCATCCCTTCACTGCTTTCAGCGACCACCTTCTATCTCGACTGTAACGGCGGCAATGACGGAAATGCAGGCACTACTCCCTCTACCGCGTGGAAATCGCTGGCAAAAGCTAATGCCACAACCTTTGCTCCGGGCGATTCCCTCTTGCTGTTCACGGGTTGTTCCTGGACAGGTACATTGCACCCGGGCGGCAGCGGCACTGCCGCAAATGTAATCACGCTTGACCAGTTCGGTACCGGAGCCATGCCGCGCATTGACGGCGGGGCGGCGGTGACCGCTACGGTGGAGCTGAGTGGCCAGCAATATTGGGACATCAACAATCTCGAGATCACCAACGCGGGGGCTGCGGGACTGCACCGGGGCGTGCTCATTATTGCCACGGGTACCTCGCACCACATCCATCTGGTGGGGTTGAACATTCACGACGTTAGCGGCCAATTGGGCGCCGATAATACATCCAAGGCCACTGGAGGCATCGGATTCGAGTCTCACGGCGGGGCTGGAGCCAAATTCGACGATGTCCTTGTCGAAAATTGCACGGTCACGCATGTAGACGACGTTGGACTCTATACGACCTCCGATTCAGGGACGAACCCGCGGGCAGGAAGTTTTGCCACAGCGGCGTGGACCAACGTGATCATTCGAGGAAACCACTTCACCAACATCGGCAAGAACACGATTATTGTTCGTGCCGCGAACGCGCCCTTAATCGAGTCGAACGTAATCAATGGTTCATCGACGCGATTGCATGGCAACGCAATCTTCACCATCGGCACTTTGAATGCGGTGATGCAGTTCAATGAGGTATTCGGTACCGCCCCCAATTTCACCGGCCTGGAGGGAGCGGCATTCGATCCCGATGGCGATAGTCAATCGACACTTGTTCAATACAACTACACCCACAACAACGGCGGGGGCCTGGCCAATCCCAACGATATTCCGGGCGGCTTCTCCGACGGCACCATCATTCGCTACAACATCAGCCAGGACGATGTGCACAGAGTCATCGAGTTCAGCGGGGCCTGCACGAACACACAGATTTATAACAATACAATCTATATCGGTGCGGGGTTGTCGCCCAGCATCTTTGGCGGTCATGCTTTTGGCGGCACGGGAGGCCTTGCCAGCAACACTACTTATTCCAACAACATCATCTACAACGTAGGGAATGGTACTTACAATGTCACAGGCTTGGCCAACAACGTCTTCAATTCAAACCTGTTCTTTGGGAATCATCCGGCCAGCGAACCGGCGGACCCGCACAAGATCACGGCCGATCCAATGCTGGTCTCCCCTGGAAGCGGCGGGGTAGGAATCAATACGGTGGATGGTTATCACCTTAAAGCGGGATCGCCCGCTGCGGGTTCTGGCGCGGTAATCGCCAATAATGGTGGCCGCGATTTCTTTGGAACAGCCTTGCCGAGCGGCGCGCCCGACCGTGGTGCGGCTCAGGGAAGCTCAGGCCCGCCCCCGCCCGATTTCTCCATCTCGGCATCGCCCTCTTCGCAAAGCATCAATGCGGGGAGCATGACCACCTATACGGTGAGTGTTACCGGATCGAATGGCTTCAGCGGCACCGTAACCCTGGGGGTAAGCGGCTTGCCCAGTGGGGCAAGCGGTTTCTTCACTCCTGCCTCGGTGAGTGGCACAAATTCCTCCACGCTAACGGTCACGACTTCGGCCTCAACGCCAGGCGGGACGTCTACGCTCACCATCACCGGTACAAGTGGAACTTTGTCGCATTCAACAACTGTCACTCTCATCGTCGGCGGCGTGCCGGCGGCGCCAACTCTGACAGGGACCGCAGGCAATGCGCAAGTGAACCTCTCATGGACAACTTCGTCAGCCGCCACCAGTTATAACGTAAAGCGGAGCCTGATGACGGGTGGTCCTTACTCGCTGCTTGCTTCCGGCGTCACCGTCACAAACTTCACCGATAATACCGTGACAAATGGGACGACATACTTTTACGTGGTTTCTGCGCAGAACGCAGTTGGTGAAAGTCCCAACTCCAACGAAGTGAAACTGACTCCTACTGCCTTTAGCATCGCGATTAATTGCGGTGGGCCAGCGATAAGTCCGTTCGTTGCCGATAGGGATTTCGCCGGTGGAGCAACCATCAATCATGCCAACACGATCGACACCAGCAAGGTGACAAACCCGGCGCCGGCTGCTGTTTATCAAACGGCGCGCATTGACAACTTTACCTACACGATTCCGGGCTTTGCCGCCGGATCGAGCCATACCGTACGCCTGCACTTTGCCGAAACCTTCTTCGGGACGGCCGGCTCGCGCACGTTCAACGTCACCATCAACGGCACGCAGGTTCTGACCGCCTTTGACATCTTCAAGGCGGCGGGCGGAAAGAACATCGCGAATATCCAGCAATTTACCGGGACCGCGAATGCGAGCGGCCAATTCGTGATCAAGTTCACGTCGGTCGTTAACAACTCACTCATCAGCGGAATCGAGGTTCAGTAATTACGATTTCGTTTACTACCTGATGTCGAGATCACCGGGTGATCTCGACATCGGGTACTCGACCGCGTCGTGGCTTTTCTCACGGCGCTTGTAGAAGAGGGGAACGGAGCCCACGCTGACGCACCTCTCGCATTTGCTGTAAACGCCGGAACAAACCAGACCGCATCACGCTGCGCAAGCGGCGTGATGCGGTTCTAGTTTTTACTTCGCCCCGGCGGTCTAATTTTCGCCGCTCTTGAAGCCGTGCCCTGACACACACATGTACTGGAAATAATCCAGGCTAAATCTCCAACCAACCGGCGCCTCGCATTTATATTTGTAGTAGGTGTCAGCCTCCAAAGGGTGAAAGGCAGGCCATGGTCAGGAGAAAGTTCCAAGTCGGTAACAGGGTGCAGGCAAAACATGACAACGCGCCGGAAAAATTTAAAGGAAGAATCGGTATTATCAGGAAACTCGAACCTTATCTCGGATACGGGATTGAATTCGAGGACGGAGCCGGGAATATTGAATTCCTGCAGCCGCAATATATCGAGGAGTGTGTTGGTGAGGAAGCACTATCGCACACCGGAGAAACGGTCCGCCCACAGCATGACTACTTTGAACAGCGGCGCTCTCCCCGCTTTGAGGTTGATTGCTTCGTAGCCGTCGAATTTCAGGGCCAGCGGGTCGTCGGGACCTGTGTGGACTATAACGAACACGGCTTCGGGGCCATTGTGGATGAAGAATTGCCTATGGCAGAAATCATGTCGGTTGAGCTGCCCATTGCAGACCGCAAGCCCCTGCGTTTTTTGGCCAAGGTGGCATATCGAAAGCATCCCAGATATGGGTTTGAATTTGTGACCTCCAAAGAAAGCGAAAGGCGCCGCATCGTGGATTTTTTCAGGGAAAGCAGCACAGAAACGGCATAGGGAATCTGGTTCCACTGCGAATCGGAGCGGGTTTCCGTCTACTTCTAGAGTCGATTCCGCAATCAAATTAAGTCCCACAATGGAACTCTCTATTACTAAAGTACCCCGAGCGGCGCGCTTCATTTTGTCCCATAACGGCTAAAATTATGGATACAAGGTAAGTAGCACTCCAAGTTAAAGCCCCCCAAATCCCCCCTGAATTTCTGAAAAAGAAAATTGGGCATCATCATGAAAAAGCTTAAGTTCCTGGTTTCGCTTCGAACCGAGGAGAGCGGCTATCAGAGGCTGAATGCTGCTGCTGCGGAACAGATGGCAGGCCGCCTGGGCGTCGAAGTACAAGTCCTGTATGCAGGAAACGATGCAATTACCCAGAGCGAGCAGTTGCTGAAAGCCATTCACTCGCAATCACAGCACTCCAGGCCCGATGGGGTTCTATGCTCCCCCGTGGGCACGCCATTGATGCAGGCGGCGCGTTCGGCGGCCGCGGCCGGCATTGGTTGGGCGCTTCTGAATCGCAGTGTTGACTATCTTGGAGAACTGCGCCGCAATTATCGTGTCCCTGTTTTTTCCGTGCTGGTTGACCATGAAGAGGTCGGACGAATCCAGGCAAAGCAGATGGGCGCATTAGTGCCGGAAGGGGGCATGGCTTTGTGCGTGCTTGGGCCCGCCGGCCATCCGTTAGCAGAGCAGCGTTTGACTTCCATGCTGGCAGCCAAACCAGCCAATATCCAGATAAAGACCCTGGTCGGCGATTGGACCCGGCAGGGGGCGTGCAAGGCGGTCGCACGCTGGCTGCGACTGAGGACCCGGCACGATGCGCCGATGAAACTAGTGGCGGCACAAAATGACGAGATGGCAATCGGCGCTAGAGAGGCTTTTCGCGACGATGCCAACGGTGACCTCGCTCCCGGGATCAGCCTGCCATTTCTTGGCTCGAATTGCTGTCCTGGCGCCGGCCTGGAATGGGTCCAACGGGGCTGGCTGGCGGCGTCCATCGTGAATCCCCCGAGCGCCGGGGTTGCTCTTGAGATGATGGTGCGGGCAATGCAGACCAATACCCTGCCGCCGGAGCGCAAAGTTCTTGCTCCAAGCTCTTATCCGCAAATAGAAAAGCTGGGTGGAAGACCTGCCCCAGGGTCGCCGATGGATGGCCTTAAAACACAGGAATCGCTATTACACAAAAGCTGATAGTCAGCCAATCTCATCCGATGAAAGCGTTGCTCTAGTTCCTGAAAGGCTTTTATATCGGATCAGTCTTATAAATCGGATGCGGGTAGATGCCGGTAACCTGCACCGGCACAACCGCGCCCCCGTGATGATTCTTCTTGAGCAATGGATTGATGATTTTCAGCAGAAATGACTTCACTCCCGACGTCGCCTGGGGAAGATTTGCCTTCATCAGCACCTTGCCGCGCAAATTGATCTTACGGGTGATTAAGCTATACGTTCCGTGCAACCGCGCCACCGCGCCCGGGACACTGAAAGAGAGATTGGAGAAAGTCGCCGTGCCTTCGCGAAGGATAACGTGTCCCTTCAAGTCGGAAACCACGCTTTCCGGAGCGTCGTCCTTTTCTGCTTCAGCGCGCTCACTCAACTCTTCCAGGTGCGCCTGAGTAGCCGGGTTGCTGAGATGAGCAGCACCGACCCCGAAGTCCCCCTGCAGTTCGATTCTCTGGAGGAACGGTTCTGTCTCTGGCGGTAATGTGGCCTTTCCTTCGAAGCTGAATCTCCCCGTCATGGGCACAATCTGATCCCTCAGAAAAAGAAAAAGAAAATCCTGGATTCGGCCTTCGCCCAGCATCAGTTCCAGCGAAGCGACCTTTCCTTTTTCGCCAGGTGTAGCTGCGACGTTGCCCTGTGCGTTCACCGTGCTCCCGCCAAGACGGGCAGTCACCTGCTCCAGCGCTACATCTCCGCTCTTGCCATCCACCCGTGCCCGGAACTGGGTGGCCAGGCCAATTTTGTGTCCCGCTCTGGTGACTTCAAAATCGGGTGTCTCGGTCTTGCCTTTTATTTCGAGCTGTTGGAGCGTCCCTCCGAAGCTTCCGTCGGAGGAAAGAATCCCGGCGATTCCGTGAAACACGCCCAGATCGGCATGCCTGAATGAATAAGAGCCCGATATTGGTGTCTCCGCAGGATGATCCTTTTGCCAGGGGCCCAGATAGCCGCTGGCATGCACCTCGCCCGGAGGTTGCGGATTGCGGAGAGTAGTCTCAAACCACTTCGCCCTATTCGTCCCGGGGTTGCGCAACACCAGCGCCGGGATTTCAAACTTCAGAGCTGGTCTGTCTGCTCCCGGCAAAAACTCCAGCACCGATCCAACGGCGACAAATTCGTCAACCACTGTCTTCAAATGGCCTTTGTTTTGTGCCCAATCAGCAAAGGCATTTGCGCCCTGTGCGGCCACGTGCAAGCCTTCCGCGCGAATTACCGGCACATGTTTGACAAACAGGCCTCGAAAGCTGCCCTGAATAATTAATTTGCGGATCGTGATGTGCGTGGGATTAAGGAGATTACCATCATGACTGACTGTTACGTCTTGGGCAACGCACCCCGGATAAGGAAAATATGTTTGGTGAAATTTACCGATTTCCACCTTGGCATGCAGTGCTTCTTCTAAATCCGCGATCACCTTGCCGCGAGCAAAAGGCCAGTTTTGGACCAGAAGCAGCAGCACTGCTGACATCGCTGCACCTGCCAGTATCAGAGTGACGCGCAGCCATCGGCGTGGTTGCCGGCGCTTTGCCTGTTGGCCACGAGAGCGCGCGCTTTCGGTGATGGATTCAGGCGCTGCTGTCACCAATTTGTACATCTGGACTCTTCAGATTTGATGCAAGACGTGCAAGCAAGTTTTCTCGGGGAGTGCAGACAGGAATGGAGAGAGCCCACAACCAGCTCTCGTCTCCAAATAACAGCGGAGAAATTTTGAAGCAGCTTCCAGGAAAATTGAAGATCTAAGCCGCTATAGCTCTTCTCGATAATTTTGTATGCTTGAATTCCAGGGACTTTCCTACAGCTTCCAGCAGGTGCCGAACCGGAACCGGCTTCTGCAGAACCGGAATTTCCATCTCTGCCGCTCTATCGACAACAGCCTGGTTTGGGTAGCTGGTGACGATGATGCACGGCAGTTCAGGAAACCGGCTGCGCGCAAGGTAAATTACCTCGAAGGCTGTATGTTCTCTATCCAAAGCAAAGTCTGTCAGCAGAAGATCTATGTTGCCGCATTCGGAGAGAATATTGACTGCCCCCTGATAGGATTCGGCAGAAAACGCATCGTGCCCTTCTCTTTGGACGAAGAGTTTGTACACCAGCGCCAATGAGGGTTCATCATCCACTACCAGAACTGTTTTTTTGGGATTCACAAAAGCCTCCTTCCCCGACGTCCCAGGCCCCCTATTGCTTGCTAACATTCCAGGTTATTAAATATTCCAGGCTGCTAAATAATTGAGGTTATTAAAGCTGGCTACACTACTCTTTTGAGGTCTGGTTCTTCTGCTTCCTGAACCCTGAGTTCAGGAAGCTCATACAAAGCTACCTTGAAATCAGGATCGCTGAAGACGTCGGGCGCCTCGTGCAAAAGCTCAAACACGACGCGGTCGCCGCAATTTGCGCAACGTGGGAACTGCTGCCCTTTCAGCAGCGTGCATTCGCTGGGCAAGCGGTGGGAATCGTGCCTGACTCGATAAATGCCGGTGACAGGAATGCTCTGACCGGTAGTGAAGAAATGACGTTTCAGTTCTCCCGCCGCCTCTTCAGTCGAAGACACTACAAATGGCCTGCTACGGAGCATGATAAATACTAAAAATCCTCACTGACGTGCATAAGATCGGATGTGGAAAACTCGGCTCAAGGTTGCTAACCCGGTGCAAGCACGAGCACGCAATCTATTTATTTTATTATTTGGTTATCTATTATTTAGTTACTAGCTATCCTCGCGATTCGCGTCGAACCTGAAACGGAAAATGGAGAACATCAGCGCCCGGGGGCTGTGAGTGGTTCGCCCCAGATGAACGTCGTAATGAGACAATTGCCTTGCCCTGGAGCAGAGATGAACTACGAACAATTCCGCATTCCATCGTCGCGGAAAATCAAGATTACCGACTATGATCCCGCCGCGACCGACGGCTTCAAGAATAAAGAGGAGGCCCAGGGCAAGCTGGCAGCCGGCATTGAGCGCATGGCCGAGCTGCAGGACATGCTCTATGCCAGCCGCCAGCGCGCTCTCCTGATCGTGCTGCAGGGGATGGATACGGCCGGCAAAGACAGCGCTATCAAGCATGTGCTCTCAGGCCTCAACCCTCAGGGTGTGCGCGTCACCAGCTTCAAGCAGCCCACAGAAGAGGAGCTGTACCATGAGTACCTGTGGCGGGCCCACAAGGCGATACCCGAGCGCGGCTTCATCGGCATCTTCAACCGCTCTTATTACGAAGAGGTGCTGGTGGCGCGAGTGCATCCTGAGGTGCTGGAGCGGGAAGGCATCAGCGAAACGCGGAAGGCCCTATGGAAGACCCGCTACCAAGAGATCAACGACTTCGAGCATTATCTGGAGCAAAACTGCGTGGTCATCCTGAAGTTTGCGCTCAACCTGTCGAAAGCAGAGCAAAGAAAGCGGCTGCTGGAGCGCATTGAAAACACAGAGAAGAATTGGAAGTTCGCCCTCTCTGACCTCACCGAGCGCAAACATTGGAGCAAGTACATGAGCGCCTACGAAGCCATGTTCAACCACACCAGCACCGAATGGGCGCCCTGGTACTTTATTCCCGCCGACCACAAGTGGTATACACGGGTGGTGGTCGCCGATATCATCGTCTCCACGTTGAAGTCGCTGAATCTGAAATATCCTCCTGTCACTCCCGAGCAGAAGAAGCTCCTGGCCGAAGGTAAGAAGATGCTGGAAGAAGAAGCAGCCAGCGCTCAATAGTCAGCACTCAAGCACTCAGCATTCAGCAATCAGCAATCAGCAATCAGTCTCTAGACAAGCAGTTAGCATTTGGCCCCTAAACAGCTTGGGCCGAGAAGGCTCCCTCGCTCACTAATCAGGGGTTAAACGCACCCTAATGGCTAAATGCCAAGTGCTAAGTGCCAAATGCTGCTTAGGGGCTGAGTGCTGAATACTTCTGTTCCACTCTCGATTTTCCCCTTTTGCAACACAACGTTTGTTCCTGTTCCAGCGTCGAAAAAATCAAAGGATGGAAAGCGTTATGAAGCGTACTGTTATTTCATCGGCTCTGGCTTTTGCATTATTTTTCTGCGCCGCACTCTGGGCGAAAGAAATTCATTTTAACAACGGTTCTTCTGTGGCGCCTGGCGCCGCTGGCCGGGTTGACGTCGACAAAGATCGTAACGGGAACACCGAACTGAAAATCCACGTCTATCATCTGGCTGACCCGGAAAAGCTCTCGCCACCCAAGACGGTTTATGTGGTTTGGGTGCAGCCTCCGGGCAAATCCCCAGTCAACACCGGGCAGCTCAAGGTGAATGGAGACCTGGAAGGTACTCTGACGGCAACCACGCCATTCAAGGCATTCGACACGTTCATCACTGCGGAAGACAATGCTCATGTCGATGCCCCCAGCGGCCCGGAGGTTTTGCGCACAACGGTTGAACGTTGATCTTCAGTACTCAGTACTCACTGGTTGGTATCGTCGTATCATGCACTCGTGAATAGTCCGGATTCTACGCCTGAGCTACTTCTCTGCGCTTAATGCCGTCGGGGACATAGCAAGGACTTGGAAGGTTGCCGGGGTGCCGGCTACTGAGTACTACCTCATCTCCGAATGTTCAGTTCTTTCCTAACTGAGTACTGAGTACTTTCTTGTTGAGCAGTGCGGGCACTCTCATGCGAGGAACGAAGGTCGAAGCGGCTGCGGTATTCGGAGGGCGCGATGCCGAACCGGCGCTCGAAGGCGCGGCGAAACGTGTTGCAATCCCGAAAGCCCACCGATTCGGCCACGTTTTCGACGGTGGATTCGAAGTTGGCCAGCCGGCGGCGAGCTTCATCGAGGCGCAAGGCCTGCACAAAGGCCGCGGGCGAGCTTTTGAATTCACTGCGAAAACGGCGGCTGAACTGCCGCGGCGAGAGGCATGTCCGCTCCGCAAGCGTCTCGACGCATAAATCGCCGTGCAAGTGCGCCAGCATCCACGCCGCAAGATCGGCAAAACGTCCGGTGTTTCTGGCCTGAAACTGCAGCGGCTCGGAATACTGTTCCTGGCCGCCAGGACGCTTCAGATAAACTACCATCTCGCGCGCCACAGTGAGCGCAACCTTCGGTCCAAAATCTTCTTCGATCAACTCCAGTGCAAGGTCAATTCCAGCGGTTATCCCCGCAGAGGTATAAAATTTGCCTTGCTTAATGTAGAGAGCATTGGCATGGACCTTGAGTTTCGGATACCGCATGGCAACATCCTGGGCAAATCGCCAGTGTGTCGTGACTCTGCAGCCATCGAGCATGCCGGTGGGAGCCAATCCGTAGATGCCCGTGCATACAGTTGCTACGCGCCGGATGCCGCGAGCATGCCGGCCCAGCCATAATGAGATTCGGGCATTTGTTTCGGCCACGCGCAGTCCGTGGCCGCCGGGAATGATGAGGGTGTCTATGCCTGCTTTCCCGGAAACAGCTTCAAGCACTTCGTGCGCCAGAAACATAATTCCAGATTCGGCTGTAACAACCTTCTGGTCGGCAATGATCTTTACCTCATAACAGGCCTCGCGCGGACCATTTGGCGCCTCTATACGGGCGCTGGTAAAAGCCTCAACCGGCCCGGCCACATCCAGCGAGTTCATACCCTCAAATCCGAGAATGGCTACGCGCTTGGGAATCATGAGCCTAATCTACACCCATTGGAAGATGTCTTCTAGGACGGTTACTCTGCATTTTGGGACACCCAAAGCACGAACTTACAAGAAAAAATGTCCTAATTTGGAGGAAAAACGTCATTTTGGACATTCGATAGATAAGCTATCCTCAACGGGAGTTGTCAATGATTTTAGTCAAATGGAGAAATTTTATGTTCGCCGAAAAAATCATCAGGATGATTGCAATTTTAGGAATAAGCGCGGTTGCGGCCGTGGCCCAGAGCGCCTCCGCTCAGAAATCAACAGCCGCTGTCGCCAACCTCAGTACCGGGAACGAGATTCAGATCAGGGCAATCAAGCCGCCGGAAAAAGGATCCATCAATGTGGCATTCGTAGTCTCCAAGAACACCGATCTCATGGACGTTGCCGGCCCCTGGGAAGCTTTTGGCGGCGCCATGTTCGACTCTCATGGCAAGGTTTGGCATGGCGGCGACGACATGATCATGCCCTTCAACACATACACGGTGTCAGACACGAAGAATCCAGTGGACGCAGGTGGATTGAGGATCATCCCCGACTACACGTTTGCCGATGCTCCCAAGCCTCAGGTTATCGTGATTCCGGCTCAGGGCGGTCGAAGTGAGGACCAGAGACGCTGGCTCGAAGCCAACAGCCCAACCGCCGACGTAACCATGTCGGTCTGCACCGGGGCTTCCGTGCTGGCCGGTTATGGCATGCTCGACGGCTTGACCGCAACCACGCATCATATGTCCCTGCAGAAAATGCAGAAAGACTTCCCCAAGGTCCATTTTGTGAGCGGCACACGATACGTGGAGCACGACAAGATCTCAACCGCCGGAGGGTTGACCTCTGGAATCGATCTGGCGCTCCACGTCATCGAGCGATATTACGGGCGGGAAATGGCAGAGAGTGTCGCCGATTACCTGGAGTATCACAGCGACCTGTGGAAGAACCCGAACTTCGCAGACGTCAAGATGGTAACAGCAGCAAAGTGAGAAAAGAAACAGTCAACACTTATCACATACTAATAGTTCAGTTAGTTTTCGAATTTCGTGCGGGGCCCGCACGACAGCGGGCGGGACGCCGGCGCTGCTAGAAACTCGAAACCTGCATCTGAGAACCGAGAACTGAGAACTGAGAACTGAGTTTTTTTAGCGACTCCACATATGGCGCCCTCGCCAACCCGCGCTCGGTAATAATGGCGGCAATGTAGCGGTTGGGCGTAACGTCAAAGGCTGGGTTTTCTACCTGGATGCCTTCGGGCGTTACGCGCTTGCCGGCAAAGTGTGTGACCTCGGCAGCGGAGCGCTGTTCAATGGGAATGCCGCTGCCGTCGGGAGTCGCCATATCCACGGTCGACCACGGCGCCGCCACATAGAATGGAATCCCATGCTCTTTGGCCAGGACCGCGACTGTATAGGTCCCAATCTTATTAGCCACATCGCCGTTGGCGGCGATGCGGTCGGCGCCCACCACGACAGCGCCAATCTTGCCCTGCCGCATGATCGCGCCCGCCATATTGTCGGAGATGACCGTGGTCGGAATGCCGTCTTTGTTCAGCTCCCACGCGGTCAGGCGTGAGCCTTGCAGGAAGGGCCGGGTCTCATCGGCAAAAACGTGGATATTCTTCCCTGCTTCTACTGCAGCGCGGATAACGCCCAGGGCCGTACCGTATCCGCAGGTGGCCAGGGCGCCGGCGTTGCAGTGCGTCAGCACGCCACCGCTGGCCGGCATCAGTGTGGCTCCGTGTTTGCCCATGGCCTGGTTGGCGGCGATATCTTCCACGTACATGCGTTGCGCCTCTTCCACCAGCGCCTTCTTGATTTCCGCAACGCTGAGCGTCTGCACAGCATCAAAGTGCCGCCGCATGCGTTCGATGGCCCAGAACAGATTCACCGCCGTCGGCCGCGTGCCGCCAATCACCCGGCAGACTTCGTCGAATTCTTTGCGCAGGCCGGCATGGTCGCGGGCAGAGCTGTTCTGCGCTCCCAGCGCCGCGCCCATGGCCGCAGCCACCCCGATGGCGGGCGCGCCGCGCACGACCATGGTGCGAATGGCGTCCGCTACTTGTTCGTAGCTGCTGCAGGTAACGTAGATTTCTTCGGTAGGCAGCTTGGTCTGGTCAATGAAGCGTACCCCCGTCTCGGTCCATTCCAGGGTCTTAATCATGAATCTTTGATTCTAGAACATTTCGGCAATTATTACGGCCTGAGTCCACATTCATATATCCTGCTCGTATACACGCGCCCCGACAAGCCCGAATTTTCAACCCTGCTCGGATTGGGAACATTCTAAAAGCGGCCAAGGTATTCATTGGCCCGGATTGGAATGAAAAAGCCGGTCAACGAATCCTAGAATCCGCAATCTGTGAAATCCGCGGTAAGTTCTTTCTGCACGTCCCATAACGACACCGAACCACTATGGGAAAATTTGCCAGGTAACCATCTTCGGTAACAAATTTCTCCGTATTTTCATTATGTAGAGTGAGGTCAGCTCTGGTAGTCTGTCCTCAATTTTCCAAAGAATAAAACTCCCATGTTTTGCCGGTTCGGGTCACTTAGTCATAGGGGATGTGTGCGTGTCCTAATTCCAAGAGAGAGGATAATTTGTAAAAATATGAAGGCTAAATTCTGCAGTTTGTTTGCATGCATGGTGCTGTTCTTGCCGGCGCTGCTGCCGGCACAAGGCAATAACATCGCAACCGTGGTTCCCGATGGCAGGCAGGAGTCAGATTCAATTCCACCTAACACCGGCAACACATATCTTTTTTCACCGCAACCCGGCCACTCTTATTCAGTGGAGCAAAGCCGGGGATTGAACCGGCCGACCATACCTATGTGGGTCGCCAGCGGCTGTCCGGGGAGCCCGCCCACGGATACCTCCACCGCGGTTCCGGCGGTGACGCTGAATATCGGCTTTGCACCGCAGCGGCAAAGAATATCGTTTGCCTGTGCGGGGCCGGTTTTTCCTTTTAGCCAGCAATATATTGCCTCGGCTACGATTCAAAACTTCAGCGGTCCGGCGGCTTATACTTTCAATCTCACGGTCACGGAAACCACTCTGTTCGCGGGCAAATGGAAGGCCACGCCCAACGCCGACACTTTTTGGACTTTCACCAATACCAGTTCCGCCCCGGTGAATGTTGCCCTGGCGCTTCTCGACTCGTTCGGCAATCAAATGAATCCGCCTGCTCCTCCTGTCATGATCAATCCCGGAGCCACATTCTCCACTGACACCACACAGATACCGTTGCCGCGCAATCTCCCGCCTCCGGGTGGACCTAACGGCGGCTCAGTGCTGGTAAGTCAAGATGGCCCCCCCAATGCCATTCAGGCCACCGAACTCATCGTGACCAATAACGGCGCGCCTTGTCCCGGCCCTACCTGTGTTACCAGCAGTGAAAGCGTAAAGCTCGGACCCAAGAGCCCGATACAGTAAGAATGTATTTGCGAAAAAACGTGGGCGGCGCGCCAGTGCCGCCCCTTCTCCTGATCCGCGTAATCCGTGAAATCAGCGGTAAGCAGTTCAGGCTTTGGGCTCCGGGGAGGGCGGTGAAAAGGGGCCGCAGCCGCCGCGCATGCCTTGGCGGAATTTCTCGCGCTCTTCTGGGGTCATCTGCTCCCAGCGCTCCATCATGCGGTGGCGCCAGTGCCCGCCCCAGCCGGGACGTCCGCGGAAGCCGCCGAACAGGATCTTGCTCAACACCAGAATACCCAGGGCCTGCCAGTAGGTGATCTCATGCCAGCCAAAAAGCGCCGGCGTGAGCCAGTTCCACAACCTCATGACCACAAAACCGAACACACCCACCGCCAGGGTCACAAACAACAGGATTTTTAATACCTTCAAAGGCAAATTTCTTTTCATCTTCAGTTCCTCGTAAATCTTCGATTCTTATTCTTTCGTAAACTCGTCATGGATGGCCTGCAAGCGCCGCCGCAGATGCCGCACGGCATAACGCTTGCGCGCCAGCAATGTGTTCATGCCTACTCCGCTCTCGGCGGCGAGCTCTTTGAAGCTGCGCCCCTCCAGTTCGTGGGCCACGAACACTTCACGCTGCTCCTCGGGAAGCTCCTCCAAAGCTTCTTGCAACTCTTCCAGCAGCACGCCCTGGGCGTAGGCGGCCTCCGGCGAGGGGCCAGAAGAAGCCAGCAGGTCTTCCCAGAAAAGCTCTTCTCCGTGCTCGCTCACGGCCACCGGGTCGCTGGTCGAGGCTTCTGGCTTCCTCTTGCGAAACAAGTCAATGATGCGATTGCGCGCCACCCGGAAGAGCCAGGCGCCCACCTGATCAATGGGCTTCATCATGCGGTAGGCTTCTATGAGTTCAAAGAAGACCTCCTGCAGAATGTCTTCAGCGTCGCGCGGGTCGGCCACGCGCCGGCGGATAAAGTTCCGCAGCCGCGGCTGCTCGCGCGCGATCGCCTCCGAGATGCGTTGGTCCTGCTCGGCTGTCATTGTGTCAATGCTCAGCGGCGCGCTCATCTGCTTCTCACCTGTGTCTACTTGTGAAGACGGATGGGCCGCTTAAATATTGTAGAGTGGAAGCTACTAGCTTCTAGCTGTTGCTATTTCTGGGAGCGCTATGGAGTACGATTTACGATTAACCTGAGGGAATCAGCATGCAACCAACGCGGCTGCGCCACGATGTGGCGCGCTACGCCGATGAGATTGAGGCCGAGATGTGGAAGATCGGCTTCTGGCAAAGCGCGCCCCTGCGTCCTGAGCAACTGGCATTTACGCAGGCCTTTGCCATGGACACAATGATATTTTCGCAGTGGTTGCAGTTCATATTCCTGCCGCGGGTGCGGGAAGCAGTTGCCTCGAACCGGTTTCCCGGAAGCAGCAGCGTGGGCGCACAGGCAGTCCGCGAGTTCGACGGCATTAGCGAAGCTGGCCGTCTGGTAACGCTGCTGTCGGAGTTTGACGCGCTGTTTGAAGAAAAGTAATCGGCATTCAGCGCTCGGCATTCAGCCCCTGAGCGGTAAACAAGCTCAGAGTAAGTTCAATGACTCAATGATTCAATGATCCGATGGCTCAATGACTCAATCCCTGTTTACTGTTCTTTTTCCAGAGCGGCTTTCAGTTGTACTTCCGAGCCGGCGAAGACAGCGAGCTCTTTGCTCCAGGATTTGTATCCAGTCTGGGAGACTTTAACAGTGTGCTTGCCGTTAGGCAGCCGCAATGTAGCGGGAGCATTGCCTACGAAAGCGTCATCCACATAAACCTCGGCGCCGTCCGGGTCCGATTTTACAGTGACACTTCCCTTGTCATCCGTGGCAACAGCGGCCGCCGAAGCGGTGGGCTTGGTGAGGGCAGGTTCGGCGGGAACCTCTTTGGGTGGAGGAGTCGAGATGGCCCCAACCTGCGAGCGCACGTCGGACTTTTGTTTCACTTCGCCCGCGAGTTCGTCGGAGACCTGCTCGTAGAACTTGTCTGCCATGCGGTCACCCGCGCCCCAGGAAATGCCGCCATTCTTATTTTGGACGTTGATGATGAGCGTGGCCTTGTTTTCGCCTTCAGGCTCGACGGAAGCGTTGGCGGCGAATCCCTGGGAGGTGAACGAGCGCCCGGTCTCAAAAGTAAACATCAGCATCTTCTCGTTCACGTAGGTCACTACATGGCGCTCGCGCGCAGTGCGCAGCGCCGCCGTGAAGAGTTCATCGGTGGTGTTGTTGTAGGTCTTCTTTTTAGGTTTGGCAACGGCGGAAAGCGAAAACACCAACACGAGACATACGGCAAGAGCGAATGCCCTTTTCATGGATTCGTCTCCTTAAATGGAAGGTACTCTGAAATTATAGCCGTTTTTGCAACAGTTTCTCAGTTTGCCCGATGCGAGTTTCCTTGTAGCTGGGAGCTGCCTTTCGAAGGGGAAAGGGCGTCGCAAGAAATCCCGACGTTTCCAATCTCACAAATCACGCGGATAAAGGCGAGGTGCAGAATGCGCAACGCCGGGCCTGGATTGGGACCTCACTCAGGCATTCCGGACATTTCTTTGTGGTCGGGTCGGGCGGCACCTCGCCGCGTTTGAGACGCGCCTGGAGGGTATTCATGGGAACTACAACGAAGAAGTACACCGCAACCGCGACCAGCAAAAAAGAGACCAGCGCGTTGAAGAATGTGCCGTAGAGGATGGTGCTGCCGTTGACGGTGAGAGACAAAGCGGAAAAATCGGGCTTGCCGAAAATAGCCGCGATCAGCGGGGTCAGGATGTTGGTCACAAACGAAGTCACAACCGCTCCAAATGCCGCGCCTATCAACACAGCCACAGCCAGATCCACAACGTTGCCACGAAACAGAAATTTCTTGAAGCCTGCAAACATGTCGGTCCCCCTTTGGTTCGACTATGTAACCGGGATTGGATGCACTCTGCAGATTCAGAGTAGCCAGCAATGTTAGCACTCAGTACTCACGTGGCGTATTGTCAGGGCAGGGATTTCATCCTTACCGCAAAAGCCAAAAAAATTGGGGCCCATCCTTATCAAGGACAGGCCCCAGGGGGGATGTACGGCAAAATTCGATTCGAGGATCAGGCTGCGTTTGCGGCAGTCTTTCGGGCCGGTTCCACAGACGCGATGTCGAAGACACGGTCCAGCTTGGTGAGCTGCAACAGCTCATGCAGATACTTGCTGGGGTTCAGCAGGCGCACGCGCATGCCGGTGCGGCGGGCCCACTTTTCCAGTCCTACGAGCGCACCGAGGCCGCTCGCGTCAACCGCGTCAACTCCAGTGAGGTCCACCACAAGCTGGTGCGATGCGTGCTTTTCTCCGGCGTGCAACAGCATCGTGCTGGGTTCGCCATGGACCAACGGCCCATTGCAGCGAAGAATAATTGCGCCATTTATATGTTCTGATTCGATGCGAAATAACATAATCGATTCCCTGCATCAGTCTTTCTATGAGATTCGCAATCCACCGAGTGGGATTGCGAATCTCATGCCATCTGCTGCGCTCATGCGGCGCTCGCAGTTGGTTCACCCTTGTTGATTTCCTCATTCCATCATTGCTACTTACTAAGACGTATAAGGCGGAAAAAAGTTCCTAATTCGGAGTGCAATTTTGTTAATTTTTGTTAAACATTTGATTCCATCCGGAAATGTCTTATTGTCTGCTATTGGAGCACCGAATATTTCCAGGGGCTAAGCGCCAAATGCCAAGTGCTGCCAGCTTCAGTGCCGACTTGCTGATTGCTGCGTTTCAGAAAGCAAAAGCCCGGCATCTAATTCAACATGGCTCTGCAGGAATACAAACGCAAGCGGCGCTTCGAGGCCACACCGGAGCCGCCGCCAAAACTCGGAAACAAAAAAAACGAACACCGCTTTGTAGTGCAAAAGCACCGGGCTTCGCACCTGCACTATGACTTTCGCCTGGAGATGGAAGAAGTGCTCAAGTCGTGGGCGGTCCCCAAAGGTCCGCCGCTCGATCCAGGCGATAAACGCCTGGCCATGATGGTGGAAGACCATCCGGTTTCTTATTTCAATTTCGAGGGCGTTATCCCTCCGGGAAACTACGGCGCCGGAACCGTGATGGTGTGGGACATGGGCGCGTGGGAGCCGCTGGGCGACCCTGCCGCCATGCTGCAAAAGGGCGATTTGAAGTTTCGCCTGAATGGGAAAAAACTAAAAGGTGAATTCGCGCTGGTACGCATGCGCTCGCGGCGCGCGGGCAGCAAGGGCAACGAATGGCTGCTGATCAAGAAGCGCGACCAATATGCTGAAGAAGGCTTCGACGCCAACGACGGCGCCATGGATTATTCAGTGCTCACCAGGCGCTCGTTAGACGAAGTCGCTGGCGACAAGAAGTCTGAGGCATGGCAGAGCAACCGCAAAGCGGCCGGCAAGCGCGTATCCAGGAATGGTGAAGTAGGAAGGATGAAGCAGGAAGGACGAAGTAAGAAAGTTTGAAAATTATACTTCTTTCTTCGTCCTTCTTACTTCGTAATTCCTACTGGATGTCTTTCATCGCCAGCAAGGTTCCATAGTCCTGGCCATTGGGAGCGACGGCGCGGGCCACGATGCCGGCAAAGGTTTCGCGGTATTCCGGATACTTTGTGGCAATGGTCTTGATGACGTTGGTGTTCTCCTGGAAGGTCTGAGCGGTATTGGAGACATCGGGCAGTGAATATTTCACTACCAGGTCCATGCCATTTTCCGCGATCACGGGAAAAATCTCGGTGACCTTGTAGGTCTTACCGTTGGCGGCGGTGAGATTCACCGGTCCATTCAAAGGCAGATCGGCGGGCTGCGACTGTTGCGCTTCTTTATCGAGCTTGATTAGAGGCGTGAAGCTGATGAAGCTGACGGGCGTGACCAGGTTACGCGCCTGCTGGTAGTAGAACCAGGCATTATGGGTCTCACCCTTGGCTTTGTATTCCCGCGCCTTGGTGAGATACCAGGGTGCATCGTGACCCAGAAGCTGGCTGGGCTTGGGCGGTGGAAGGCCGGCAAGCTTCCAGGCGCCGCCCTCCTGCTGCAGGATAAAAGAGAGCAGGTAAGGTCCCTTCGGGCTCTTCACATCTTCAATCACCAAACCATATTTGGCCGCGGGCAGACTATTCAGCGAGAAGCTGACGAACTGCGGTGTCCCCCAGATGCCACAAAGAAACTCGGCGTGGTCGAGGACCTGGGGCCCGCCGGTGGCATCCAGCAGATAAGTAGCGCGAATGGTGGCCTGGCCTCCGCTGAAGGCGGCCTTGCTGTCATTGATCAACGCCTCGGCGCCGGCAAAATTCGATGCCAGGGAAGCAATGGCATTCTGGCGCAAAGTGGCGGCATCGCCACGGACCACGGCATCGCCAAATTGCAGCGCGGCGTGCTCGAGGGCAGAGCGGGTGGCCGAATCCATGTCGTTGACGGTTGAGCAGAGCTCGGCGGAGGCGCGGGACGCAAAGAGCGCAAAAGAAACAATCACCGCGAAAAGAGCAACTCTGAATTTGATCAGCTTCATCGGTTTTGACACTCGGTTTCTAATTACTGGAATTTATTGATTGCTGTTCGCAGCTCTATCGAACTGCATCTTACAGCCTAAATACGGCAATTGAAATGAAGCAACTTAGATACCAAAGCTGCTTCTCGATAGATGCCGTTTCGTAAGTAATAGATGTCAATGATGTATCTCTTGCAAAATGTGTGGCTTTGCTCGCAGAACGACGATGCGGGAGCATGGCAATATTTCACTGAGGCAGCAATATTTAAACAAAAAGTGGCCGCGCGCAATGCTACAATTCGAGCTTGCCGCCTCAGGATTGCGGCAATTCCCATGGCATGTTTCCCTCTCAGATTAGGAGCGTTTGCGGCCCTGCTGGCGCTACTGGTCAGTGCTGCCGCACCTGCCCATGCAAAGCACGCGGCTCGCAATCCGAATAATCCGCAGCAGAGTCAAACTCAGACCGGGACCCCCGCTCAGGCGGTCAACACCGTGCCTCCGCAAACCAATCAGCCTCAATATGGTAGAGCATACGCTCCATCAGCTTCTCCGAACGGCATGGTTCAGCAGCCTGCAAGGGCGCAGCAGTATCAGCCCAATGCATATGTGAGCACGGCTCGCCCTGGTCCCTCAACGCCTCCGGGCCAAGGTATGCCGGGTGGTAGCCCGGTTCCACCCCCAGCCGGCAACACGCAAGGGACACAAACCAATAATGTGATTGGGTTTGCAGATCAATATCCGCCCAAGCCGCCGCGGGTAAGCTTTCGCAATGGACAGTTGAGCATCGTCGCGGAAAATTCCACGCTGCCCGATATCCTCACAGCCATCCATCAGCGGACCGGCGCAGCCATGGAGCTGCCTACCACCCTCGGTACAGAGCGGGTTGCAGTAAAGCTTGGACCTGCCGGCACGGGCGATGTGCTGGCAGCGCTGCTGAATGGCTCGCACTTTGATTACATTGTGTTGAACCGGCCGGAAGATCCGGCTTCGCCCGAGCGCATCATTCTGCGTGAGAAGGTGACGGCAGACCCTAATCCCGCTGCGAGCAATGGTTATGTGGCCAGCGCAGAGCCGGCTGCCTATCAGCCGCCGGAAGTGCAAGAGATGCCGGAAACCACGCCCGAGGAAGAAGAGCCCTCCCCCGACCAGTCGGAGGCAGCCCCGGGACAGGGACAAGAGCCAGACGCCAATTACACCCCGCCTCCGGGTGATCAAAGTCAGGGTAAGACGCCAGAGCAGTTGCTCGAAGAACTCAGGCAAATGCAGCAACAGCGCGGCCAGCCACAACCGCAATTTCAGCCATCACAACCACCCCTGGTGGATAACGGACAGCCGCAGTTGTAATTGCCTTCTAAATTAAGTTATTAAATTCAACACACCATCTGAGATGTTTTCAGTGCAGTTGCTCCCGTCAGCTTTTCGATGGTCGGGAATGAGGTTGGAGCAACCACCGTAACTTCGGCCGGCTGCGACTTCGATCGAATCGCCTGAACCATCGTTTCAAGCGCGATACCGGCGGTTGGTGGATTGATAACAGATGCTGCCAGTAAACCTTGGCGGACCCAATCCTGTCCGGCTCCGGGACAGCAATCCACACCGATATAAGGCAGGCTGGTCCACTGCTCCCGCTGCGCGCCAATGGTTTGATCTTCAAAGGCACGTCTCGCGCCCAGAGCCATATCGTCGTTTTGGCCGGCGATCAGCGTAACCGGCGTTTCGTGCGAAGTTCTTAATTGCAGCCACCGGGCGATGGCCTTATACCCGCTCTGCTGGCTCAAATCCCCCGTCAAGGTTCTCACCTGAACATTGGCCGGCTTCAGCGTCTGCATCCAGGTCGATCTCTGCTCTACCAAGGGGTTTCCGGTAGGGCCGAGAAGATATAAAACCATGCCACCCTGCGGAAGCAATGCCCCGATCTGCCGTCCCTGAATTCTTCCAATCTCCGCCTGATCAATGGTGATGGCAAAAATCGGCGCCTGGCTGCTGGCGCGCAGCTCCCCTATGTAATCCCCCTCACGATTGAGCAGCCCCCATCCAATGCCCATCTTGGCAGCCTGGCGCGCTACTTGCACCAGACTGGTCCCCACCGGAGCACACAGGATTCCGTCAGGCCGGGATTCTTTCGCGGTGGATTGGATCCCGTTCAGCAGTTGTTCGGTTTGGGTAATCGGGTCGTTGCCTGCATACACGATCTCTATGTCAACACCGAGACGTTGTGCTGCATCTTGAACAGCGGCAGCGTGCTGTTTCTGATAGTGATTTTCTTCCATGATCAGCGAAACCAGGAACCTGAGTTTTTTCATAAGCATCACCCAAACTAATCTCTTCCATCTTTCTTGGGGGAGTTAGGGTCAAAGGAGACAGATGGCAGCTTTAACACAAAACCAGTTGTACTCAGTTTCGCATAATCAGGAATCTAAGCAAGTTACGGCAGTAACCATTTTGGAACTTTTCCCAAAATGGATTCTTAAAGCTTGAATACGAGCCCATTGGGACAAAAGCGGTGAGGTAAAGAAGCTATGTCTTTATAAATAAAGGTTTTAACAAAGCTTATGGGGAATTGATTAGTCGCCGCTCGAGGCGGCATGTACCTGAACACGCACTGCGACGGGAACGGCGGCAGGACGGCGGTCCATAAGCCGAAGCAGCGCGAAGATAACCAGATAACCTGAGAAAATACCAAATAAAAAGGCGGAAGCCACGGTAAGCATAACTGCCGTAAATGTCATTAGCGTAAACAAGCTGTCCTCTTAACTCAGATGGCGGGGGCAGAGCTGCTGTTGTAAAGCAATCATGCAATTTTCCCGCTGCATCCACAATATGCTATTCACCTTAATTCACCACTCGCTTCAGTGCATTGACCTAAAGTAATACTGTCTCCTGAATGCAAAAAGACGGTAGCAAGCTGCGGCTCTACCCTTCTAATTTGTGGTGCAAGTGAGCGCAGACCCCTACTTTATCGCGCATTGACGGAGTTGAGTATTAACGAATAAGATACGGCTGTACCCGCGCATTCTTAACCCGGCGGCGCATCTGAGGGGTACCCGCGCCGCCAGAAGTAAAAGAAGACCCGTTTTTAGGATGGCCATTAATAAGATCACGGTCCGGGGCGCCCGCCAGCACAACCTGAAGAACGTCCACGTGGAGATTCCGCGGAACAGTTTGACGGTCATCACCGGATTGAGCGGCTCCGGCAAGTCCTCGCTGGCCTTTGACACTATCTATGCCGAGGGGCAGCGCCGCTACGTAGAGACGCTCTCCGCCTATGCCCGGCAGTTTCTCGACCAGATGGAGCGGCCCGATGTGGATTCGATTGACGGCCTCTCCCCCGCTATTTCCATCGAGCAAAAGACCACCTCGCGCAGTCCGCGCTCGACGGTCGGGACCATCACCGAAATTTACGACTACCTGCGCGTGCTCTATTCCAGCATCGGGGTGCCGCATTGTCCGCAGTGCGGCCGGGCCATCAGCCGGCAATCGGCGGAGCAGATTGTGCATCGGGTGATGGCGCTGAAGCCGGAAGAGCGGGTGATGATCCTGGCGCCGATTGTCCGTGGACGCAAGGGCGAATTCAAAAAAGAGATGGAAAAGCTGGTGCAGCACGGCTTCACTCGGGCCCGGGTTGATGGCGAACTGGTGAGCCTGGAAGACGAGATTGAGCTCGACAAACGCAAGAACCACACCATTGAAGTGGTAATTGACCGGCTGCTGGTAAAGCCAGGAATCGAAAAGCGGCTGGAGAATTCCGTCGGCCTCGCCATGAAGCTGGCGGGCGGGCTGGTAGAAGTTTCGGTAGTGGGCGGTGAGGAGCAGCTCTACTCCGCCAAGCTGGCGTGCCCAACGTGCGGCATCAGCGTTCCGCAACTGGAGCCGCGCTCGTTTTCGTTCAACAGCGTGTATGGAGCCTGTCCCGAGTGCCACGGACTGGGAAGCAAATACGATTTCGATCCCGCGAAGGTAATTGTCGATTGGTCGAAGCCGCTGTTCGACGGCGGCCTGGGGCCGGGGTCGAGTTCAGCAACGCTGCAAAACATGCTGCAAATCCTGGGCGCGGCCCACGACTTTGACCTGAATCTGCCGTTTGAGAAGCTGCCCGCCAAGACCCAGGGCCTTATTTTGTATGGGGAAGCGCAGAACGGCGCCGGCAAAAAGAAGACAGGCTTTCTGGGCGTGGTGGGGTTCCTGAAACAGAACCTCGAAGAAGCCACCTCAGAAAGTTATCGCGAGTGGCTGCTCAATTACATGTCGGCGACAAAATGCCAGGTGTGCAAGGGCAGGCGGCTGCGGCCTGAGAGCCTGGCGGTGAAGATCAACAAGATGTCAATTGCAGATTTCGCCGCGCTCTCCGTCACGCGTGCGATTGAAGCCATCTCGGCGCTCACACTGAATGAGCGCGAAAAAGCCATTGCCGGGCGCGTGGTGCGTGAGGTCCGCGAGCGCCTGGAGTTTCTGCACGCCGTGGGTCTGGGTTACATCTCGCTCGACCGTTCGGCGGCAACGCTTTCTGGCGGCGAGGGGCAGCGCATCCGGCTGGCGACGCAGATCGGTTCGCGGCTGCGCGGCGTGCTCTACGTTTTAGACGAGCCTTCCATCGGCCTGCATTCGCGGGATAACGACCGCCTGCTGCGCTCGCTTGAATCCCTGCGCGACCTGGGAAACACGGTGCTGGTGGTGGAGCACGATGAAGAGACCATCCGTCGCGCCGATTACGTAATTGACCTGGGTCCGGGAGCCGGACGCCATGGCGGCGAACTGGTAGCAGCCGGCAAGCCGGCGGAGATCGAGCGCGTGCCTGGGTCGCTCACCGGACAATACATCGCGGGCAAGGCGAAGGTAACATCGCGGGGAACGCGGCGGCAACCCAATGGAAAAGCCATCACCGTGCTGGGCGCGCGTGAGAACAACTTGCGCAACCTGGACGTCGCGTTTCCGCTTGGAATAATGACGGTGGTGACCGGGGTTTCCGGTTCGGGAAAATCGACTCTGGTCAACGACATCCTCTATCGCTCGCTGGCGCAGCAGCTCTATCGCTCGCGCGAAGAACCTGGCCAGCACAAGGCAATTTCAGGCGCCGAGTACATTGACAAGGTCATCGGCATCGACCAGTCGCCGATTGGGCGCACGCCACGCTCCAATCCCGCGACCTATACCGGCGTGTTTACCCAGATCCGCGAACTCTACGCCATGCTGCCGGAATCGCGCGAGCGCGGATACAAAGCCGGACGCTTTTCGTTCAACGTGACCGGCGGGCGCTGCGAGGCCTGCCAGGGCGAAGGGCAGCGGCGCATTGAGATGAATTTTCTGCCAGACGTGTACGTGGTGTGCGAGGTATGCGGAGGCAAGCGCTACAACCACGAGACGCTGCAGGTGCGCTTCAAAGAGCATTCGATTGCCGATCTGCTGGCGACATCCATCTCCGACGCGATTCCCATTCTGGAAAATGTCCCTCAGGTTCGCCAGAAGCTGCAAACACTGGAAGACGTAGGACTGGGATACATCCAACTCGGGCAATCGGCAACCACACTCTCGGGTGGCGAGGCACAGCGCATCAAGCTGGCGCGAGAGCTGAGCAAGCGGCAGACGGGCAAAACCCTTTATCTGCTCGATGAACCGACCACCGGCCTGCACTTCGACGATGTCCGCAAGCTGCTGGATGTGCTGCACCGCCTCACTGACCTGGGCAACACGATCATTATTATTGAGCACAATATGGATGTGATCCGCAGCGCAGATTGGATCATTGACCTTGGCCCCGAAGGCGGCGAACACGGCGGGCACCTGGTCGCCCAGGGAACCCCCGAGCAGGTGGCGCGCGTAAAGAAGAGTTATACCGGGCAGGCGTTGTTAGGAAGTTTGAAGCAAGAGGTAAAAAGAAAAATTGAGTGATTGAACCATCGGGTCATTTGAGTCATTGTGAAATGAATTTGTGTGGGTCATTATGAGAGATGAATTTATAAGATCTGAGAGACGCACAACCCCGAAGGGGTGACGCATTATAGCCCAGCGCTTCAGCGCTGGGGGAGCCAGGCAAAATGGTCCAAGTCCCGCAGGGACGACGCTTTGATTTCCAGTTCTCATACAAAGCGCAAATTGAGAGTTAAGCAATGGTGCTAAAGAAAGTATGTCCACACCGCTGAATCCGTTGCCGCCGCAAGATCCGCAGCCGCAGCTCCCTGCGGAGATGGCGCCGTCGCACCCGAGCCCGATTGTGGTCAATGCCAGCGGAGAAAACCCGCCCTGGACCGGGTGGGACGTGCTGTTGCTGGTAATTGTCTTTTTCCTGATCGTCAATATTCTGGGCGCCGTGGCCATGGTCTTTGTTGGATCGCTGCACCTGTTTGGCTACAACTTGAACCAGCTGCTGCATAATCACAGCGAGTTAGACAGGCTCTCGCACGATCTGCGTGTGTTGCTTCCCGTGCAACTGCTGAGCTATGCCGTGCTGTTGATGCTGATGTTCTGGGTGGTAGGCCTGCGCGGGCAACAAGGCTTTCTTGAAAGCGTGCGTTGGCGATGGCCCCACGGTCGGTGGCCCGTTTATCTGATTGCCGGGGCGATTTTGGCGATTGCGGTGCAAGTGCTCTCATCGCATCTTCCCATTCCACCTTCACTGCCCATTGACCGTTTTTTTCAAACCGCCACGCAAGCTTACCTGATGGCCATCCTCGGGGTCCTGGTCGCTCCGTTTATTGAAGAGCTGTTTTTTCGCGGATTCCTCTACCCCGTGCTCGCTCGCCGATGGGGAGTCGCAGCCGGAGTTGTGGTGACCGCGCTTGCCTTTGCGCTCGTGCATGGCGCGCAGCTCGGTTATTCCTGGGCGGCGTTGCTGATGTTGCTGTTGGTTGGGCTGGTGCTCACCATGGTGCGGGAGCGCACAAAATCGGTGGCTCCCGGCGTATTGCTGCATATGGGCTACAATCTGGCTTTGTTTGTTTCCTTTTTTATTGCGACCGACGGATTCAGGCATTTGACTACAGTTCTCAATTCTCGGTTCTTAGTTCCCGGTTGTCACCATTGACCCATTGACCGCCAGGAGCGCGAAGGGCTTTCAGCCTCTGGCAGCCAAGTAGCCAAAATGCTATGGATTGTGTTGAAATCTCCTGTTATCTTTAGAAACGTCAATCGCTTATGAGCAACGCGCGCGAATCTTTGCTGCAAGTCCTGGCGGAAAACTCGTTCAAATTAGGGGAATTCAAGCTCTCTTCCGGAGGAACCAGCGATTATTACATCGATTGCCGCGCCACCACCCTCGACGCCGAGGGCGCGCGCCTGACCGCCAAGGTTTTTTACGATGAGATCCACGAGAGCGGTCTGCGGCCCGAAGCCGTCGGCGGAATGACCATGGGCGCCGACCCGATCGCCACCGGCATCGCCATTCTAAGCGCGCAGAGAATTCAGGGGCGCATCACCGACAGCAGTATGGAAAAAGCGGGACGGAGGCTCGTTCATGCCTTTATCGTCCGTAAGGCGGAAAAAGGCCACGGCACCGAGCAACAGATTGAAGGCTTCCGCAAAAAAGGGGCCAAGGTTTTTATCGTGGATGACGTTTGCACCACCGGCCGGTCCATCATTGAGGCCATCGAGGCGGCCCGGGCCTTTGGCTTCGAGGTTGTGGGCGCAATCTGCCTGGTGGAACGCGAAGAGGCCAACGGACGCGCCAACGTGGAAAGCGCCGCGGCTCCCGCTCCCTTTGTGAGCCTTTTTACCGCCAATGACGTGCGCGAAAAACATCTGCACATCCGCCAGCAGGAAGAAGATCCTCTTCTGGCGCTGGGTGAAGTCTGCGACCTCTGCGGCCGCCCCGCCGTCACCGTGAACCCCTACAAGCGCTGCGCCGCCCATGCGCAGTGAGAAAACATTGAGTCATTGATTCATCGGATCATTGAGTCATTGGATTCTCCCCAAATCCTAAATCGTAAATATTACTTCCTAAAATCGTACTTTTCTTAAATGGTACTTCAATGACTCAATGATCCGATGACCCAATGATTCAATGACTTCAATGACTTCAATGACCCGATAAATCAATGACTCAATTCCTCCGCCGTCCATATAGGAATCCCACCGCTGCGGCTTGCCACCAGGGCGCCCACGCGGTTGGCGAAGTCGGCGATCCGCGGCGGCGGCCATCCACTGCTCAGGCCGTGAAGAAACGCCGCGGCAAAGGCGTCGCCCGCGCCCACTGTATCCGCCACCTTGACCTGGTAGCCGTTGGCTTCGATATATTCGCCGCCAATCAGCAGCACGCATCCCCGCGCCCCGCGGGTTACGCAGACCGCCTCCCAGCCGAATTCGCCGCTGTAGCTCCGGCAGAATTCTTCGAGTGAAGCGTGTCGGGGACACCCAAACATCTGCGCCATCTCCGCAGCTTCATCTTCATTCAGCTTCACCACGGTCGCTTGTGACATCAGTTCGCGGACCAGCCCAGCCTCATAGCAGCCTGGGCGAAGATTTACGTCATAAAAACGCCGCGCGCTTTTATTCCTGGCAAGCAGCGCCGCGGTCAGACTTTTGGCTTGCGGGCTCATCTGCAGCAAGGTCCCAAAATAAATCCAATCTGGCTGTTCGAACGAAAGCCTTTGCAACTCCATCTCCGACAACCTGGCGAAATCATAGGCAGCCGGCCGATGGATAATGAAATGCGGCTGCCCTCCCGCGTCAAGCGTCACCTCCACCCAACCGGTTGCCGCCTCCTCGACACGTGAGACGTACTCGGCCGAGAGCCCCAACTCGGTCATCTTTTGCAAGACGCGCTCGCCGCGCAGGTCACGTCCAACCCCGCTCACAAAAAATACCGTATGTCCCAGCCGGCGCAGATGCGCGGCGAAATTGAACGGGGCGCCGCCCAAATACTCCTGCCCTTCAATGACATCCCAAAGCACTTCGCCGATGCTTACGATTTTCATTCTAGATTTCTTTCAGCCTCTTTCTCAACGGAACGCGCAGGCAGAACGCCCGCCTTGGAATCATAACGCCTCCCGGATCGAGGAACGAATGACGGAATGCCCCCACTGGCGGCTCTTGTGCGGCGTATGGGAGAGATAATCCGCGCAATCGGTGAAATCTTAGGATAGGCTGTTGTTTCGTCCTGGTCCTGGTTGAATGGCGATTGCTGTCTTTAGCAAAGCATGGACTCGGAACAAAGCGGTCAGTTGTGACCATCTATTCAAGCTCCTGCACCTGTAGCATCAATATTGAAAGGCGTCTTAATGAGCGCAATTGTCATCATTTGTAGTCTGCTGGTGGTATTGTTCACCGCCGTTTTGGCATACAGGCTGCGGGGGAGCATTCCGCTGAAACCGAAGAGTGACGGGCCCAGATCGCTACGAATGTGCCCGTTTTGCGGCTTGATCACATCTCGATCAAAAATCTGCTGCCTGGAATGTGGCAAATTGCTTCCCGCCGTCTAAGATATATCTGGGACCTTTCCAGCGCTGAAAGATTCAAGTTTCCAAAATTCAGTCAAGGCTTCCCTCCTATCCAAAGTACAGTGTCCTAGTATCCGCTTGTCCGGACTTCAGGGTAATACTAAGATTTCTCATCCCCGATTCAATGACTGCAAAACCACTTTCCCTAAGGAAGGAAGCCGTATTGTCCCGCGCAAAATGGGTCTGCAGAAGTCTTGTCGTCTTATTGTCAATCGGTTCCGCTCATGCTGGCTCGCTTCCGGGGGCGCCTAACTGCCCTATGTTCCCGGCCAATAATGTCTGGAATGCGGATATCTCCGCGCTTCCTGTAGACCCCAATTCCGCTAACTATTTGGCGAACATGGCGACCGGGACCGGCCTGCATCCCGATTTCGGATTTGATCTCACCAGCGGCATCCCTTTCAACGTAGTCAGCAGCGCGCAGGCCAAAGTCAGCGTGGATTTCAGCGCCGGCGCGCCCACTGAGTCTGACAACGGCCCTTATCCCATCCCTCCGAATCCTAATATTGAGAGTAACGACCTGGCAGCGTGCAGCAGCCCCAGCGGCAATGGCGATTGCCACATTCTTATCGTAGATAAAGACGCCTGCATCTTATACGAGCTCGACGCGGCGGCGACTCAAGGGCCAGGTCAGTGGTCCGCTTTTTCCGGCGCAATCTGGAGCCTCAAATCAAATGCCCTGCGCACCGATACCTGGACCAGTGCCGACGCCGCCGGCCTTCCCATTCTGCCTGGTCTGGTGCGCTTTGACGAGGTCAACGCTGGTCTTATCAATCATGCATTGCGCTTCACCATGGTTCACACGCAAAAAGCTCACATCTATCCAGCACGGCATGACGCCAGTTCTAACACCGGTATGTTTGTGCCTCCTATGGGATTGCGCGTGCGGCTGAAGGCCAGCACCAATATCTCTGGTCTGAGTCCAGAGGCGAAAGTGATTGCTCAAGCCATGAAAACCTATGGCCTCATCCTGGCCGATAACGGCTCGAACTGGTATATCAGCGGAGTTTCAGATACCAACTTTAACGACAGTGATCTGCACAACCTAAACCAGCTCCACGGCTCCGATTTTGAGGTGGTGGATACCAGCAGCCTGAGGAATGGACCGGACAATTCCACTGCCACGGTCAACGTGGGTCCGAGTAACCAGACGAAATTTGTGGATGTCGCCAGCGGCACCACCACCACCACGATTCCGGTCAACACTACTGTGGTGTGGAACTGGATGAGCAGCAACCATTCCACCACGTCAGGATCTTGTCCGGGTGGTGTTTGTACGGCCGATGGAAAATGGGATTCGCAGGTCAACAATGTTCCCAATACCTTCATGCAGGTCTTCAACCAGGTAGGAACCTACCCTTACTTTTGCAGCGTTCACGGCTCCAACATGCAGGGCACGGTGATCGTGACCCCGCCCAGCGATTACAGCCTTATCATCTCCAATTCACCGTTGCTTATTTTTCCAGGACAGACCGCCGCATTCAGTGGCAAGCTTACGACTACCAATGGTTACAACAACCCGGTCAATTTAAGCTGTGGCGCAGGACACCCGGCCACCTGCACGCCCGCGCCCACCAGCCAGACGCCGACCGCCGCCGGAGCGGGCTTCCTGGTGAACGCCAGCGACGTCACGCCCGGCAACTACACATTTAATGTTCAAGGGATTGGAACAGACACTCTGCAAACCTCGCACGCCCAATCGGTCACTCTGCACGTCGTGGATTTCAACCTCACGGCCCCCTCCCCCACTGCGCTCACAACAGCAGTGAGTACAAATCCAACAACTACGCCGACGGCCGGCTTCCAGGTGAGCGCCAGTGGTTCCTTTTCGGGAACCGTAACTCTTTCCTGCAGCGGCTTGCCGGCGGGTGCAAGCTGCAACTTCGCGCCTTCTTCTTCGCTGAGTTTTAGCGGAGCAGGCTCGCAGCCGGTGACCGTGAGCATCACCGTTCCCGGCAACACGGCGGCGGGCGTTTCGAATGCAACCATTTCGGCGAATACGGCAGGTGCTCCTGCGGCGAAGACGCAAAACATTACCCTGCAAGTCGTAGATTTCGCCCAGGGACTTCCTTCACCGGCTTCGGTTCCCATGACGCAGTCTTCGGTCTCGCAGCCCGTGACCTTCCAGCTTGCGCCGGTCAACAGCAGCGGATTCAACGCGCCGGTTACGCTTTCGTGCAGCGGTGTTGCGAACGCGAGCTGCACATTTTCTCCTGCCAGCCCGGTCAATATTTCCGGATCTGGCATTACCGAGACGGTGCAGGTGACAACCAATAATGCGGCCGTGAGCACGCCGTCGCTGACCATACAATCGTCGGCCACGGTGAATGGCGTCACCTTGAATCGTTCGCAGAGTTTGACGCTCAACATCTCTGCCGGAGGCACGACCACTGATCTTTTTATTTCGAGCGTGACCTCGCAGCCCGATCCGGTCGAAGCCAGAGGGCCGGTTGCCATTACCGTGACAGCGCACAACACCGGCGCCAACGCCGGCAACGTGGTTGTGAGTCTGCTGTTTTCTCAGTTCGTGAACGTTATTAACGCCACCCTGCCACCGGCCTGTTCGGTGAGCAACGGAACCGTCACCTGCACAGTTGGCATCCTGAACGCAGGCCAGGATTCGACTCCGTTCATCATTCAAATCGTTCCCGGCGCTGGCCGCAATCTGGTTGTGACTGCAACCGTGAGTTCCAGCTCAGTCAACGATTCCAACATAAACAACAACAGTCAGCCCGTAACAGTCCACATCCGCTTTAAACCCCTGGCCCGCCGAGGTCTGGTCCCGCGAGTCCCGTAATTACTTGTTTCACCCACCGGGTGAACTTTTGATGAGCGCTGTCGCGCGCGAACTTTTCGCGAGGGCGCAGCCGCTGGTTTTGGCGGCGGGAGCCCTTATATAAACGACTGCACCAAATTTAGGTAATTGACCGCGGTGTCTTCGGCGAGTAGAGTTTCTTCCACTTGGCCGGTTCGGGCGATGGTTAGTATGGATGTCGCTGACCGGCATGGGCTAATGTTGGCCCTTAATTTTCCAGCCCAAATCTTCAACCTTCGACCCTGTAGCAGGAGTTTGTGTATGCCAATCCAGCAGACCCGCACCATCGCGATGGTGGAATGCGCCAGTTGCCCGGATTGCGAAAAGATCCTGGTTCTGGGCATGCTGCCTGCGGAGAATAAGCGGCCATTTGTGGAGGGCCGCGCGCGCGGGTGGGTAATCATCTGTGGCGGTTGCGGCAAAGAGTTTCCGGTGCGCTCTGTGGAAATCTTCCAGACGGTTAAGGAAGACATGCCTGTGCAGAGGCGCGGCGCAGCATAAATCGCGAAAATTTGAAAAAATACCAGGGATTTCACGACCTAATAAACACTGTTGTTTCAGTAGATTAGCTATGGCTGGGGAAGCCCCCGATGGGGAACCTAATTTATTAGTACAATATATTGGGATAGGGTCTTGACAGCCACAACATACAGGCGTACATTCGCATCCCACGGAGTTAAGTTATTTCGGGTTTTCCGAAACGCAACAGGAATAACCGGAACAAACTTACGAGCAGCAAAAACCAGCTTTGGCCAGAGGTGATCAAGGCTGGGTGGGAGTAAGCAGTCCCGTAAAAGCCGGGACGTAAGGCGTAAGGCGAGCGACATCCCACGTAAGCCGTTACGCAGGGGCGCAGCACAGAGAGGCTGCAAGTCCCTAAACGCGGTGGCCGTTCTCATTGGTTGCGGATTCAACCCAATAATCAATGAGGATTTGACCAAATGACAAATAGCCCGCCGGGCCATGGTTCGCCCGCCGGATAGCAAGGGCTCCATGAAGATCTCATTAAAATCATGGGGGTCGGGGAGCCTTTTTCGCCAGAAGGGAGACTTCATGGAGCAGTTGTCGGTTGATATTGCCGCCCAGATCCAGTGGTCCAACTGGTCGCATTGCGAGTCGAGTTTTAACCTTGTGCTGGTGCCGCACCATCCCGGTGTCTACGCGCTGGCCGAAGAAGTAATGGAGCCGGAAGGGCCGGCGGGTGAACAGGCGGAAGGCACCGAGTGGGAGGGCGCTGCCACGCAGGTTGCAGAGCCTGTAATGAAGCGCAGGAAGTTGGCGATTTTTGCCATCAACGAGACCAGCAACCTGGCTTACGCCACCAGCAGCCTGTTTGCCCTGGGAAATCCCGTGGGCGAGCACATGACGCATTCACGCTGCTACGTGCGCTACGCGGTGATTGAAGACGCCCAGCAGCGCCATGCCGTGCATGCCGCCTTGCAGCAGTGGCTGGCGCTCAGCGTGGAGCGTTCCGCCGGCGTCGGCCGGCTGTCGCCTCCACCAGCGAAGCACGATGACCTTGCGGCGCGCAACGAAGCAGTGAAGGTGCGGACGATCATGGGACGTCCCGTGTTCCCGTCCGGGTTTTAGCTGAGAACCGAGAACTGAGAACTATCTCTAACCCCGCTGAGCCGAGCGCTCCGGCGACAGCCTCCGATCCTCCCCAGGTGCGGAGAAAACTTGAGCGGTACAATGGAGCTAACACAGATATGACCCCATTCGCCAACGAATCCACGAAAAATGCCGTGCAGCAGAGTTCAACTCCTTCAACTCAAAAGATCAACGGTGTGGCCGCGAACCATGCCGAGCCTGATGGCTCCAGTGTCGCCGGCGCAAGCCTCGACAACAGAAGCAGCCTGGATAAAAAGAAATTTCCCGGGCTGGCCTTCCGCCGCTTCTTTACCCGTGCGGGGGTTTCCCCGTATGACGAAGTCGAGTGGGAGCTGCGCACCGCGGCCATTACCGACGCGCAGGGCAATATCATCTTCGAGCAGAAGAACGTGGAGACGCCCAAAGACTGGTCGATGACGGCGACCAACATCGTGGCTTCAAAATATCTGCACGGGCCGGTGGGCACTCCCGAGCGCGAGAGCGGCGTGCGCGCGCTGGTGAGCCGCGTGGCTGAAACCATCCGCGACTGGGGCATGAAAGACGGATACTTCCGCACCGCCGAAGACGCGGCCATCTTCCACGATGAGCTCGTCCACATCCTCATTCAGCAGAAAGCCGCGTTCAATTCGCCGGTGTGGTTCAACGTGGGCTGCGACCGCCTCGAACCCAACTCCGACGCCACCAACTGGCACTGGAACCCGCAGCTCGGCCGCGTCGAATTCGGGCGTACGGGATATTCCAAGCCCCAGTGCTCGGCCTGCTTCATCAACGCCGTGCAGGATTCGCTTGATTCCATCCTCACCCTGGCCAAGACCGAGGGCATGCTCTTCAAGTGGGGCAGCGGCACCGGGACCAATCTTTCCACACTGCGTTCATCGAACGAGAGCCTGAGCGGCGGCGGCACGGCATCTGGCCCGCTGAGTTTCATGAAGGGCTTTGACGCCTTTGCCGGCGTGATCAAGTCCGGCGGCAAGACGCGGCGCGCCGCCAAGATGGTGATCCTGAACGTTGACCACCCTGACATCATGGAGTTCGTCGAGTGCAAGGCCAAAGAAGAAGCCAAGGCCTGGGAGCTGGTCAAGGCCGGCTACGACGGCTCTTCGCCCGACTCGGAAGCTTACAGTTCGATCTTTTTCCAGAACGCCAACAACTCGGTGCGCGTGAACGATGACTTTATGCACGCCGTGGAGCGCGATGGCGAATTTGTGACCCGCGCCGTGAAAGACGGACGCGTCGTGAAGGCCTACAAAGCCAAAGAAATGCTGCGCAAGATCGCCGAAGCCACCTGGCAGTGCGGCGATCCGGGCATGCAGTACGACACCACGGTGAACCGCTGGCATACTTCGAAGAACACCGCGCGGATCAACGCTTCTAATCCCTGCTCGGAATACATGTTCCTCGACGATTCCGCCTGCAATCTGGCCAGCCTGAACCTGATGAAGTTCGCGCCCAACGGGACGTTCGACGTTGAAGCCTACCGCTACGCCGTTGATGTGCTGATCACAGCGCAGGAGATCATCGTAGACAACGCCGGTTACCCGACCGAGATGATCGGGCGCAACTCGCACGACTACCGCCCGCTGGGCCTGGGATACGCCAACCTGGGCGCGCTGCTCATGGCCACCGGGCTTCCGTATGATTCCGATGGCGGGCGCGACTATGCCGGCTGCGTCACCGCCATCATGTGCGGCCAGGCTTACCTGCAAAGTTCGCGCATTGCCGAGCAGTGCCCGCCGCTGGCTCCGGCGACGGAAAAATGCATTACGGCTTACGAGCGCATCACCAGCCAGGAAAATGCAGAAGTTGGCGTCGGCGACAGTTCCAATTCGGGAACGCGCTGGGCCGGGGCCTGCCCGGGCTGGTATATCAACCGCGAGCCCTTCCTCGACGTGATCCGCATGCACCGCGCTTCGGTCAACAACATCAACCGCGGCAACGTCCCGGCGGCGCTCTACGAAGCCAGCAAGCAGTGCTGGGATGAGGCCCTGGCCTCAGGCGAGAAATCCGGATACCGCAATTCGCAGGTCACCGTGCTCGCCCCCACCGGCACCATCGGCTTCATGATGGATTGCGACACCACCGGCGTCGAGCCCGACCTCGCCCTGGTGAAATATAAAAAGCTGGTCGGCGGCGGCATGATCAAGATCGTCAACAACACCGTGCCCGCGGCGCTGTTCAAGCTGGGCTACACCACCGAGCAGGCCAACGCCATCGTCAGCTACATTGACGCCACCGGAACCATCGAAGGCGCGCCCCACATTAAAGATGAGCACCTTGCCGTCTTCGATTGCAGCTTCAAGCCGGCCAAGGGCACAAGAAGCATCCATTACATGGGCCACCTGCGCATGATGGCGGCCACCCAGCCCTTCATCTCCGGCGCAATATCGAAGACCGCCAACCTGCCCGAGAACGCCACGGTAGAAGACATCATGGAAGCCTACATCCAGTCGTGGCGCCTGGGCATCAAGGCGGTGGCCATCTACCGCGATAGCTGCAAGAAATCGCAGCCACTCTCGGCAGCGGGAACGGCGACGGCAAAATCCGCCGAAGGCGCTCCACAACTGAGAACTGAGAACCGGGAACTGAGAACTGATCTTGCGGAGCAAGATCCTGATGCCCCGCCACGCGCCGTCCGCCACAAGCTGCCCGAAGAGCGCATCAGCATCACCCACAAATTCGAGGTCGGCGGACACGAAGGCTACATCACCGTAGGCCTCTACAAGAACGGCGAACCCGGCGAAATCTTCATCCGCATGGCCAAGGAAGGCTCCACCGTCAGCGGCCTGATGGATTCATTCGCCACCGCCGTCTCGCTGGCCCTGCAGCACGGGGTCCCGCTCAAAATGCTATGCGAGAAGTTCGCGCACACCCGCTTCGAGCCCAGCGGCTGGTCCAAGAACCCGGAGATCGGCTTTGCCAAATCCATCATGGATTACATCTTCCGCTGGATGCACATGCGCTTCCTCACCGGCCAGCAGCAGACCCTGTTCGAAGGCCTGCGCCCCGCAGTCGCCCCCATGCTGCCGGATAAAAATGAAGGTGCGCCGTCAGGCGCGCCGCCACTGAGTACTGAGTACCGAGTACCGAGTGCTGCATCGGCTCACGCGTCAGACATGCTGAAGGGCATCGTGGATATGGGCGACGCGCCCTCATGCCACACCTGCGGGGCGATCATGACCCGGAATGGAAGCTGCTATAGGTGTATGAGCTGCGGGAGTACGAGCGGGTGCTCGTAAGATACTAAAGTTAGCAATAATCTAAAGAGTTAACTTGAAGTTTGGGGCGCGGAGCGATCCGTGCCCCTATTTCTTGAAGGTCTGTTTCATGTATGTCTAGTATCGAAAGTCTATATCGCGGACTGCGCGAACTCGAACCACGGTCTTTTGAAAAGCTGTGTTTTCAAATTGTATCTGAACGTTTTCCAAACGCAGCAATCAAGGCAGTAATGGGCAATGCTGGTGATGAGGGGGCAGATCTTTTTTCCGGAAAACTCGACAATAGCCCTGCGGTTTGGCAATGCAAGTTTTTCCCTGATGGGATACGAGATAGCCAAAAGACACAGGTTAAGGTTTCCCTAGAAAGAGCACTCCAGAAATTAAAACCTACCCGATGGATTGTTTGTCTTCCGATTGATCTAACCATTCCAAATCAGCGATGGATACAGCGAATTCAGGAAAAATATACGGGTCGCGTTCAAATAGAGGTTTTTGGAGCAGCGGAAATCGTAAAAGAACTTATTTACCGAAAACCGATACGTGATTTGTTTTTCCCCAATCACGTATTAGAAGCTTCTGAAATTAGGAGTTTACTTTCCAAGACGCATGACATGTCGGCCGCAGAGCTTGAAGCCCTTTCAACTCAAAATGTCGACGAACTGATAGAACATTTCCGGCAGAAAGATGCCCGTTTCAACTACCGTCTAACTTTTTTGACTGACCCCACCGACTCAAAGCATCCGCCGGTCGGGCCTGTTCTGGTGTCAGTTACCAAAGGAAATCTGAGAATAGACGTACTTCCAAGAGACCTTGAGGCACTCAAGTTAGATCCTCCCTCTGTGAAAATCCAACTAAGTTCATCGGGAAGACGCAAATTCCAAGAGTTACTAAGGAAGGGTGTTACGCAGGTCTTTGAGGGCGACGAAGTGATATCGGTTAAAAGCACCTTCGATTTTCTAGCTCCCAACCATTCAAAGCCTCGTTTGCTTCTGGGAGTTGGATTGCCGAAGCATCTCGCTGGAAAGACCTTTAAATACAAGGCAAATTTCTCCAGCGGAGGTTACGCCGCAAGCTATGATTTAATCGAATTTAAAGTTCTGCGTGCAGGTGTGGATGAAGTCGAACTTAGTTCTATAAGCACTCACATTCCACTTGCGATCCAATTCGTGTTGCCGCTGGACCAGACTCGAGAGGGAGAGATTGTAATCTCAAGCAGAATCGAGGGCTCGAGATTAGAGGATCTACCGAAAGCTATCCAGGCACTTAGGGTTGTATATTCCTCTGGAACGGTGCACCTGACTGATCTTGAAACTGGGGAGCCACTCGAGCTAAATCTAAACATCACCGAGTTGCTACCGTTATTTGAAAAATTCGAGCAATTTCTTGAACATACTCTGCGAATAGCTCGCGCGTTTGGATGGAGTCTCATTTATCCAGAAACGATGACTGAGTCGGATCAACTGAGTCTTAGCGTGCTTGACGATGTTCTAGCGGACGGAATTGCATATGTCGGGGTGAATGGCCTCACAGCAACTCTTGTTCGGCCTCCAACAGAAATTGAAACTAGACAATTCTGGCAACAGTTGAATACTCAAGCTCGACTCATGCTTGAGCAGGATACGTATATACAAGAACTATTTGGACAGCCAGTCTCGACCGGGCCGTGTAGGATTTTGGTCGATAACTTGAAGATAAAAAATGTATCTAAGCTTGAGCGCCAATTTTTTGCGGCGAAGCCAGGGGAGCAAATGCCAATTACATTTATATGCAACAGTAAAGTAATGTTGATTCTAGAGCGTTTGAATCCAGAACGGTTTGCTAATCCTTGGAAGACAGTGGACCCTGAAGTCAAGAAGTCTTAGAATTTCTTGAAATGGTAATCCATACTAAAGAAAGATTTCAAATCATAGTCGCTGCACTTAACCAGCAATTTGACGGATTCATGGTCTTTCAGTTGGCTGGCTCTTTGGCTGATAAGCCCGCCAGCTATCATGATGCAGATATTATTGTCCATCCGAGGATCCTATTCGACATGGATGCTTTTTCGAAAGGTTGTAAGCTCGCTGGAATGGAGATTGTGGAGGTAGACAAGACGTCTGCTACGCCCTTCCCAGGTAGGCCCGAAGGGCAAGATCGAATTAAGTTGAAATTTGGCTCCGGTGAAGTTATTGATCTTTTTTTCCCAAAAGGCTCACTCGATCGCAAGTCGCATAAATAGAAATGCCGGATAAAACGCACCGGGGCCAAGATGAAGAGGGCTTGCGCTAACAAGCCCTCTAAGAACCGTTGTTACCGTCTTGAAACCAACTCTGTATCCTCTAACTCAGAAGTTACATAAGGACTGAAGAAAATCAGATTTTCTTCCTGTCCATCAGGCCTCATAGCACGAAAAACGTATCCTTCCTTAGTTTTCCTGGCGATGTATTCGTATACTTGCAGAGCTTGCCGAATAACACCTGCTTTGCTATCGGCTTGCGTCAACTCCTCTAACGCTTCCAACCGATCATTAAAGGCGGCATTGAGATCCAAGCTGATCCGAATCCGCTTGCCAGTCGACGTTTGTTTCTCTGTCATAAAATCAAACTCCCATGGCCACCATCGAGCATCCCGCCCATTCACAACCTTCAATGCAAGGTCCGCACTAGCCAGTTGGAAATGGTTTGGAAAAAATTCCGGTCACGTGCTGCCGCATACCCGCCGACAGCCATAACCAAAAGTAAGATCCACAGCATTCGTCTTGAAGCACTAACCCGAAGTCTAAAGCGTCTTTGAGTGCCAAGAGGTTGCCAGAGCGAATCCGAATAGGCTTCGATTGACCAATCTTCAGGCTCCAAGTCTGGCCAAGGGCTTCCAAGTTCGCATGGCTTTAAGAACGCATGCTTCGATGATGCCGGTTTATTGTTCTTTGTTGTTTGGCTAGGCGCTGGTTTCACGATCGCGCCCGGCACAATGATTGCGCCTTTCTGCTTTTTGCTCATGCATACCTCTAAGGTTCAGACATGAGCGGAACTAGCTATCACTTAAAGACTATGCCTTCACTTCCTCCGCGTGATTACGAAGTGATAGCTACAAGAACTGAAGGCAATAGTTATTTCGTCTTCGCTGTTTTATTGGGTTCAGACGTTACCTCCTTGAGTTGGTGTAGATTTCATCCAAAGCTATATGCATTGGATGATTACATATTACTTAAAAAATAAGTATATGTCAAACATATTTTGAACCGGGTTCTATAAAAGGCGATGTCAAGAGAAAAACCTCCTCCGATCAGATCGGAGAGGACTGCTCGGCATCGAGCCCTCTGTGGGATCTGCATATCGTTGGTACGGGCGTGCTGGGGACTGCGAAGATTCCCGTTTACGGTGCTGCTGTTAACAGGTGATAGCGCTTCAGGAGCTAGATAATCAGTTGGGTACACCCGGTCCAAAAGCGCCAGAGCCGGGGTCCCCGGCAAGCCTGGTTTTGGCTTGCTGGGGTGGGGGAGGCGCGATCAGAGGTTAGCCCACCGTGAAACGGTGGGTAACGTTCCCAAAAAGATTCGAGCGCCAGAGGACCCAAGCCACGCTTCGCGTGGGCATGGGGCACCTGGCGATGTACCGCCAACAATCCCGAATGCGCAAAATAATTGATATTGATAAGGTGGGAAGGTCTCAACGGTGGGGATTCCGGAGTCCTGGGAATTTCTCCAGGTGTCTTGGCTCTCCACTTAACTCCATATGTACCTGAGTTCCAGTAACCTCGATCTGTCCATCAAACTGTGTATTTTCACTATTTTCAATGAGTTTGAGTTCGACCGTGCCACTGTACTCGAGAGGAATCGGAATCATCTGGAGAGACTCACCACCGAGTGAAATCTGACCGTCCCAAAGGTAGCACGGCAATTCTGACATCGATCCTCTTGTGGAGGCGTTCCTGAAATGGAGTTGGACCTCTTGAACCCATGCAATTCCAGAATCCAGCCCCGGCTTGCCTTCGGACTCATGAATGTAGGCCGCAGAGAACCGGAGAGTTAGAGTTGAGCCGTCTCTTTTTAAGCCATCGAATGTCGAATCATGAAATTCCATTGCGCGGTTAGGCATAGGTTTAGTGTGTCCCGGCCGGGTGCCCCATGCCCCGCAAAGCGGGGCGTGGGCCTAAAAAGGTTCTGTTCCTTATTGTCTTACGTACTCCACTATCTCACCACCTACTGATAAACGTTCTGAAGATTTTAGCTTGATGCGTAGGTAGTGATTAGATTCAGGATGGCATTAACGAAGTGGAAAACAATAAGGATGAATTCTTTTTTAGGCCCAGGCTCTGCTTCGCAAAAGCATAGGGCACCCGGCGGCGCGTGTATAATCTGAAAGACCCTTTAACAATTCAACCAATTCCTAAACTTCAAAGCGAAGGTGGAACGGCTATGTCTCGTGCTCTCCCGTTGTTGTTGAGCATCTGCTCCTGTGTCGCGTACGCACAAACAACGATTCATGTCCCTGGGGACCAACCGACGATCCAGGCAGGCATCAACGCTGCCAACAACGGGGATACGGTCCTCGTGGCTGACGGTCATTACCACGAGCACATTGATTTCAACGGCAAAAATATCACCGTGACCAGCGTCAACGGCCCTGCGGTAACCATCATCGATGGCGACCTGGGCGCGGGGCCCGTGGTGCACTTTCACAACCAGGAGGCACGAGCCGCGGTTCTTCATGGATTTACCGTCGAGCACGCCACCGGCCCGCAATTCGACGGGGGCGGCGTAGAAATACAAGGTGCATCGCCAACCATTACGGGAAACGTCATCACGCACAATCAAGGCGCGGGAATGGGAGGAGGAATTAACGTCTCCTTTGGCGGACCGATCATTGATTCGAATACGATCAGCGCGAATGCTCCCGAAGGACTCGGAGGGGCGGGAATCAGCGTTGGGGGGACGATTGCCCCTCCACTGACGCAGATCACCAACAACATCATCACCGGCAATATCGGCCCCATCAGCTTCGGAGGGGGAATTGAACTTAACTCCACCGGGCCGGTCATCGTCGCGAACAACATCATCTCGAACAACGTGGGAAGTAACGGCGGAGCCATTAGTATCCAAAATGGCAGTCTCAACGACGGCCCTATCATTGTTCAAAACCTGATTACCGGCAACTCTGCCCCAAGCGGCGCCGGCGTGTTCACTTTCACGCCCATGCAGCTCATCAACAACACGTTCGCCAATAATAATGCGAATGGACAATCGGTGATTATGGTGGCGGGCAATCCTTCAACGACGACCATTGAGAACAACATCATCGTCGTCAACAACACAGATCAGGGCCTGTTTTGCAATCCGTTTTTTGAGCAGCAGGCGCCCATCGTGCGTTTCAACGATGTTTTCAGCTCTCAAAGCGCAGCCAATGCCTACACGGGCCTATGCAGTGGCTTTTCCGGAAGCAACGGCAATATTTCCGCCGACCCGCTGTTTATTTCTTCATCGGATTTCCACCTGTTTTCCGGCTCTCCCGTGATTGACGCGGGGGATAACACCGCAGCCAATTTGCCCGCTCTCGATCTCGACGGTAACCCCCGCATTGTGGATGGAAACCTCGACGGGACCGCCACAATCGATATGGGAGTTTATGAATTTCAATTTCCCTCCTTTGCTATGAGTGCGGCCCAGCCTGCGAGCCTCACCATGGTGAATGGGGCGGTCTCGCTTCCCATTACGTTTCAGTTGACGGCGAATTTCTACGGTACGGTGACCCTCTCTTGCCCGGGAGCTCCCACAGGTGTGAGTTGCAATTTTTCTCCAGCAACGGTGAGCCTGCAAAGAGCACCGTCTCCCGTGACTCTGAACGTCACGACGGCTGCCAACACGCCTTTAGGAAGCTATTCGTTGACAATCAGTGCCGCCGCCGCCGGAATTGTTGTTCCGCAAACACAGACAATCGGTCTTACGGTCAATGCCGGAACGGGAACTACAGATCTTGCTGTGACCGCGACACACAGCCCAAAAATTGCGCGAGTGGGAGGCACGCTGACATTTGTCTTTACGGTCGCCAACACGGGCCAGGATGTTACAGGCGTGAATCTGAACACGGTGATTGCCGGAAGTGTGCTTTCTGTGCAGTCTGCCGCGTCTCAGGGCGCCTGCACCGGCAGCGGACCGGTCAATTGCACTCTCGGTGCGATACCGAACGCCGGCACAGTTCAAGTCACAATCACAGTAATTCCAGGTCCGGGCCTGGTTCGCTCCATAGCCGCGACGGCCATTGTCAATTCGGATGCATCAGACTCAAATCCAGCAAACAATATCCAAAGCGACACAGGAGAGGTGCGGCTGCGTCCATTTGCCAGAAACTGAAGTGTTTTTCGAATGCTCAGATCTGTTACATGGCGCTGGCCGGGTGCCCCATGCCACGCAACGCGTGGCATGGGTCTAAAAAGATTCCTTCCTTATGGTTTTTCGTTCCCAACACTCACTGCCAAAATTGAACTCTGATATCAAATCCTTGCCTTCGGTGAAATTTCTGGCATGATCGATTTGGGCGCTGTCCCGCTGGTCTTTGAAAACTCCAGCCATGCCTCCCTGGCTTCAGGATAGGCAACGGGATATTTCTGCCTCTGCGCCGGAGGTTACTTAGTAACCCCCCACCCCCCTCCAACAGTGTCGTCGGTCTGAGAACTGAGAACCGAGAACTGAGAACCGAGAACCGAGAACTGAGAACTGCAGTTCCGAGAACTGGTTCAGAGACTACTTCCCCATGACTCCGCCATCTCTCCTATCTGATAGATTTCGAGTCGCTTACCGCTGCATCGACTACTTCAAGAAATACCCCACCCCCCAACAACTCCAGCCGTTGTTGCTCCCGTCCCGCGCACATCCCCGGCTGGACTTTCATTGTTTTCTGGCGGCGGCTGGGACTACAATTTCCGGTTATGAACACAATCTGGAAAGCGCAACTGCTCATGCTCGCGTTACTGGCGTCGGCCGCGCTCTGGCCGCAGGCAGATAGCCAGACCCAAACCAACGATGCCAGCCACCCGTACAAGCCGGCAACTCTCAACCGGTTCCGGGTCTCGCCAGGGCAGATGGAAGCCAACCTGATCCACAAGATCATGCCCGTGTATCCACTCAAGGCGACGGAGAACCGCATTCAAGGCCAGGTGCAACTGCGCGTAATCGTTGACAAACAGGGCCAGGTCATCGACGTCAAGACCGTTTCCGGCAATCCCTACCTTGTCGCCGCGGCGACGGACGCGGTGCAGCAGTGGCGCTACAAACCGTATCTTCTCAAGGGAAAACCCGTCGAGGCTGAAACCACGGTCATGGTGAACTTCAACCTGGCGCCTGCGCCTGCTTCATCTTCATCGCCCGCCGCGCCTTCCTCCACCACCGCTCCTTCCCCAGGTGCTTCGCCGGCGAGCGCGGCAAACCCCGGCAGCGGCAGCGATTCTTCCCCTCCCCCGCCTGGCTACCCGAAAGTTGTTATGAATAGAGTAAGGATTTCCGCAGGAGTTGCTGAAAGCTACCTGATCCACAAGGTCGTCCCTGAGTATCCGGAGCAGGCCAGGCAGAGCGGCATTCAGGGCTCGGTGGTTCTGCATGCCATCATCGATAAAGCGGGCTACATCATTGAACTCCATCCCGTCTCCGGAAATCCGATGCTCGTCCCTGCAGCGCTCGACGCCGTGAAGCAATGGCGCTACAGCCCGTATATCCTCAACGGCGACCCGGTCGAGATGGAAACTACTGTTAGCGTGGACTTCTACCTGGCCAATTCAACCGGTGTAAGTATTCACTGATTTGAGGCATGTATTCCCTGACGGCGGCTGGCATTGACAAATTCAGATGCCTCGGACTCAGCCCCGGCAAACAATATCCAAAGCGCTCACGGGAGAACAAATCTTTGCCTGTGCGTTACAAGATTTATCAACGCTTTGCCCATTTTGGCATCATATTCATGAAAGCAGCTCACATTAGTACGCCCTGGCGGCCGGCAACAGGAGGCCGGCGTTGCTGCGCCCCGTGGCGGCCGGATGTGGTCTGCAAGCCTTGATTCAACGGAGACGAAACACCATGCTGAGAACTGTCCCATCGCGCAGATTCCGCCGCAGTGGTTTTGTTCTGGCCGCCATCTTTCTTGCCGGTGTTCTGGCATCGGCGCCGCAGTTGTGGGGGCAGCAACCGATCGATATTCCTACGGCGCCCATGCCGGCGCAAATTGCCACCGCGAAAAATATATTTATCTCCAATACGGGAATCGATTCCGACAAAACCGATTACGCCGTCATGTCCGATCAAGTCTATAACCGGTTTTACGCTGCCATGAAAGACTGGAAGCGCCATGAGCTTGTCGACGCTCCCGCGAAAGCCGACCTGGTCCTCGAGATCAGCTTTGCTGCGCCGGTAATCGGGTACAGCGTCTCGGGCGGCACAAAACACTGGCCAGCCTCCGGCGGCACAGACAACGATCCGCAGTTTCGCTTGACCATCGTCGACCCGGCGACCCACGTGGCCTTGTGGACTCTGATTGAGCATGTTGAGCCTGCCTTGCTTCAGAGCAATCGCGACAAGAACCTGGATCTGGCGCTCGGCCGCCTGGTGAACGACGTGGAAGCGCTCGATCCGGCTTTCATAGCCGCGCAGACCAAAACCGAGCCCGCGCTTGCCGTTTCCGTCGACCCGCAAAATGGTGTCGTGAAATCGGGCTCGCAGGTGCGGGTCGAGGTCACGGCCAGAAACGTCTCCCGGCAACAGCAAATCAGCTTTGCCTATGCCGCTGGCGATCCGCTGACCTGCATCGTGAGTGTTCGCGACGCGGATGGGAACCCGGTTCCCGATACCGAGCAAGGTAAAAAACTGAAAGACGCCCACGCGACATGGAAAGGACGCCCGGTCAGCTACCTCCTCGATCCTGGAGAAGCGCAGAATCGCGAGTGCGACGTGAGCGGGTTGCACGATATGAGCCACCCCGGCAAGTACTCAATCCAGGTGGAGATGCTCGACCAGAAGCCCGTGCAATCCAACACCGCCGTAGTGACTGTAACCCACTAAAAACCCGGTCAGCGCCCAGCTCACGCAACAAGAAAATTCGGCCGGCCGGCTGGGCCAATTCCCTCTCTCCCGAGCCTCGCCTTATAATTAAGACAGGTATGTAGCGACAGCATGGAGACACCCTACAAATTCGGCTGGATTCCCGACCAGGAAAAAAGTTACCAATATCCCAACGTTTTTGCGATTGAGAAGACCGCGGGGCCAGAGCGCCTGGTGATTGCGCCCTCGTCGCAGCATGTTTCTCTGCTGCTCGATCTCATGAAAATAATGTTCGAGCCGTTTGGGATTTTATATGTCTTGACGGTTCCGCGCGGCAAGGCAGAAGCAGGCAGGTATCAGGCTGCGAACCCGGTCGCCTGGGACAAAGCCGAGAGGTTCTTGAGCAGGTTTGAAGATTTCTTCGAGAACGATGGGCGGCACTACCTCCGGATAGCCTCGATCGGAAACTCTGACCTGCTGGTCTATGACAAGCATAACGTCATCTACGCCTATGGCGAATTGCGGGAATTTGAGCGCATCCTGCTGAAGCGCGAATTGCGCAAGGTGGATTCTGTGAAGTTTCCTTCACCCCACAGCCATAAATATAACGCAGCTTACGACCAGGCTCAGCAAGACGTGCTTCGCTACTGGGAGTGGAAACAGCTTCCTCTGCAAGAGAGCGACGATTAACCAGAAGAGAAAAAACCTGCCGCTGATTTCACCGATTACGCGGACCTTAAAAAAAGCTTCGAAAAGAATGCCTTTCAGCCGTATGGCCGATTGAAATTCTCCCGGCGTCGTCGCCCGGAGGTATTGAGCTTATGATCCGCGTAAATCCGTGAAATCCGCGATAGGCTTTGTTTTTGAATAGAATAACTATGTTATGCCCGAGTTGGGTAAACTGCTGCTTTTTGCCGGGGGCTTTCTGGCGGCGGTCGGCCTTGTGCTGATCTTTGCCGGGCGCCTGCATCTTCCCCTGGGCCGGCTGCCGGGCGACATTACCTACCGCGGAAAGAATACGGTCATCTATTTTCCCCTGGGGACTTCGCTCCTGCTCAGCATTCTGCTTTCCCTGCTGCTGTTCGTAATCGGCCGATTCAGAAAATAAACCACGTCTTTCCTCGTCGACAACGAAAAGGTGTCTCTGTTCTGGTCTTCAGACGCCCTGTGATATCAAACGGCTGCGATTTTATGAATTCGTGTCATCATGGCCGTGTGCGGGCTTCGCCCAGAGTTCTTTGAAAATCTTGCGTCAATACAGCTTTGTCATCCCGACCGGAGCCGCGCACTTTGCGGCGGAGCGGAGGGATCTAGGGTTTCCTCGGGTTCCTCCAGATTCGTTTGTTCATCCTGAGCGAGGGCGAATGCCCGAGTCGAGAACCTGTCCTGAGCGCAGCCGAAGGAACCCCGAAAATGTCTCAATCGTACAGGTTGCATCAAAGCATTTTTCTGAAGGACTTGCTCGTGAATGCGACGATGTCAACAGAGCCGAACAGCTTTCTGGCAGGTGGCTCTGCTACTTTCGACATTCCAGTAGTGCCGCCTTCGAGATCGATTATCTCCAGTAGATACAACAGAATCCGCCGTTTTGAGGAGCTCAGAGCATTACTCGAGTAATATCCCCCTACCCCCATTACCTCGGCATCCTGCTGTCGCTGATCTTGTTCGCGATAGGCCCGCCGGAGAAGATAAACTCTATGTTGAATGGCAGAGACGGGCCAATCCGGACAGCTTGGGTTCACCTTCCAGTCGCCCGCAGCGGCGCGGCGCATATGGACGCCGCGCACGCTGATGTCGAGCGCGCGCACGCAGGTGGAGCGCGAGTATGGCGACATCTGGGTGGAAGGCGAAGTTTCCAACTTCCGTCCGGCGGAGTCGGGCCATCTTTATTTCACCTTAAAAGATGACGACGCCCAGTTGCGCGTGGTGATGTTCCGCACCCAGGCGCGGCTGCTGCGCTTTCGTCCGGAAAACGGATTGCACGTGCTGGCGCGCGGGCGCGTCACCATCTACGAAGCCCGCGGCGAGCTGCAGCTTTCCGCCGAATACCTGGAACCCAAGGGCGCGGGCGCGCTGCAAATCGCCTTTGAGCAGCTTAAAGCCAGGCTGCAAGCCGAAGGGTTGTTCGACCAGGAGCGCAAGAAGCAAGTTCCGGCCCTGCCCAAGCGAATTGGCGTAGTTACTTCGCCGCGGGGCGCGGCGGTGCAAGACATCCTGAATATTCTGCGCCGGCGGCACGTAGGCGTGAATGTGGTCATCTATCCGGCGCAGGTGCAGGGAGAAGCTGCGGCGGCGGAAGTGGGCACGGGAATCAAATATTTCAACCGCATAAAAGACGTCGACGTCATCATCGTCGCCCGCGGCGGCGGATCGATGGAAGACCTGGCCGGCTTCAACGACGAGGCTCTGGCGCGTACGATTGCGGGCTCGCATGTGCCAGTGATCTCAGCCATCGGGCATGAGACCGATTTCACCATCGCCGATTTCGTTGCCGACCTGCGCGCGCCCACTCCTTCGGCTGCGGCCGAGCTGGTGATCCAATCGCGGAACGAATTGGAAGACGCCATCGGCAGCCTGTGCCACCGGCTGAGCCGAGGTGTGCGTTATCAACTCATGCTGGCGCGGCAGGCGCTGAATGAACTGGCGCAGCACGGCGCCATGGCCAGGGTCCGTGACGTCATCGGACGGCGGCAGCAGCGGCTCGATGACCTTACCTACCGCCTCAGCCGGGCCTATGAATCGCATGCGCAGCAGAAGCGCCGGCGTCTGGAAGTTGCCGCCACGCGCCTGCGGCACTTCGATTTGCGCCGCGTGCTCGGCGGCATGCGCCGTGAAATTGATGCGCACAGCGCGACCCTGCACTCCGCCATGCGAAATTTTCTTCTGCGCCGGGCGGGGCGGCTGGGAGAGGCCGTTGTCCATTTGGAGTCTCTTTCGCCGGTAAAAATTCTCGATCGCGGCTATGCGTTGATCTTTGACGCCACTGGCAGGCTGGTCAAAGACCCGGCGCAGGTGAAATCGGGAGACGAGATCACGGCCCGCGTCGCGCAGGGCGCCTTCGGAGCGATAGTGAAGAAAGGATAAGGCTTCGCCATGCCCTTTGCCGCTTCTATTACAATGTTCCTGTCCTCATTCTTCATAGACCCTCAATTATGAGCGCTGATAAGCGGAAACTTTTTGGTACGGATGGCATTCGCGGCGTCGCGGGCCAGTATCCCCTGGATCGTCAAACCACAACCATCATTGGACAGGCGCTGGGCCACTACCTGATCCAGAAAAACAAACGGGCGCAGGTGGTCATTGGCGAAGACACGCGCGACTCCAGCCGCTGGATCGCTGAGTGCGTCGCCGCCGGCCTCGCCCACTCGGGTGTGCCGGCGAAGAATGCGGGAGTCATTACCACTCCGGGCGTCGCCTTCCTGGCGCGCACGCAGGAGTTCGACGCCGGCATTGTGATTTCTGCCTCGCATAATCCCTGGACCGACAACGGCATCAAGATCTTCGGGCACGATGGCTACAAACTCTCAGACAACGCGGAACTCGAAATCGAGCGCGAAATCTTTGCCCTGCTCGAAAAACCGGGCTCCGCTTGGCCGGCTGCTTCAGCCCTGCAAGACGCCGCGGCATTGCATACGTCTTATGTGAATTGGCTGAAGCGGCAGGTCAACCTTCGCCAAATCAACCGCAAGATGGATGAGAAGACCCGGCGCATGAAAGTAGTCTTTGATAGCGCCAACGGCGCCGCCAGCCAGATTGCCGCCGAAGTTTTTGAGGCGGTCGGCTGCGATGCGGTATTCATTCATGACACGCCCAACGGACGCAACATCAATGAAGGCTGCGGCGCGCTGCATCCTGAGCTGGTGGCGCGCGAAGTTCTTGAAGAGAATGCCGAGCTGGGTGTCACCTTTGATGGCGATGCCGACCGCTCGCTGTTTGCCGATCATCGCGGCAACGTGGTCAACGGCGATGCCGTGCTTTTGCTGACGGCCCGCCATATGCAATCACAGGGCAAGCTCACGGGTAATGTGGTGGTAGCGACTACGATGTCGAATATGGGATTGGAAATTGCTCTGCAGCGCGCCGGTATCCGGATGCTGCGGGCGCCGGTGGGCGATAAATACGTTCTGGAAGAGATGCTCCGGAGCGGCGCCATGTTGGGCGGAGAACAATCGGGCCACATCATCTTCCGCGATGGCGAGGCCACTACCGGCGATGGACTGCTGACCGCGCTGCGCGTGATCGAGATCATCGCCAACAGCGGCAAGACCCTGGCTGAACTGGTTGCCGACCTGAAAGTTTTCCCTCAAACTATCAAAAACGTGCGCGTGCGCGAGAAAAAACCGTTCTCTGAAGTTCCGGATGTCGCCAGGTCCATTGCCCAGGCAGAAAGCGATTTGCAGGGTAATGGGCGCGTGGTGGTGCGCTACTCCGGCACCGAGGCGCTGGCGCGCGTGATGGTAGAGGCAGAGTCGGAAGAGAAGATGAAAAAGTGGACCGATGCAATTGCCACAGCATTGCAAACCGCCCTGGGAGTGTGATGCCTGCAACCTTCAAATGGCCGAAACTGCAAGAAGCATGCTTCATCTTCGTGGCAGTGTGCCTGCTGATTGCCCCCGAGCTCATCATGAAGATCACAGTCTTTGACAGCATGGCGGTGCTGCAATTGTTGCTAATGCTGCTGTTTGCCGCCGGTCTGGTGTTGCCGCTCTGGTCTTTCTACAGGACGTTTCTGAAGGCGCCGCTGCGCGCGCGGCGCATCGGGCGGATCCGGCATGATCGAATGTTGCGGGAAATCAGGGAAGGGCGGAAACTGCATAGTTCTGCGTCACAAGAATAATGGTCTTCGAATATTTTAAGCCCGAAGCGGGATTTGTTGAGCGCCGTGGATAACAGCTCAAACTTCGATCTGCTCTGTCGCTACAAAATAGATAATACGATAAGCACCTTCAATAATCTCGCGAATTTCATCCGCCTCGTATTCAGGGACGCTTCGACCCGATAGCGGAATGTAGCAATTTGTTGAGAGCGTCTGGTGAGGCGGTCTACAACTCGGAGGGCATAATCTTCCGAGGTCTGAGAAATAAAGTCATAAATAGCCTGCAGTTGAGTTACTGCAATATCGGTCCAAACAACTTTCACCGGGACAGTCCGAATTTGGAGCGGACTTCGGCTACATCAGTAACTCTACCGGCATTACGATCAGCCAAGCCTTGTTCAATCGACTGCCTGACATAGATCTGATGCATCAGATCATCCCAGCTCACGTCGTCAGGAAGTTTTTCGATCAGCTTTCTGGCTTCTTCTTTAACGTTTACAGGATCCATAAGGTTAATATTAGATTTTGTGCCGCCCGGAATCAAATCAACGTTTCAAAGCCATCCATGAATTCTTAGTCGTCAAACTCCAGGTCCCGCCAATTCTTACCGACGCCCACTTCCACCAGCAGGGGCACGCGCAAAGCATAGACGTTTTCCATCTGCTCTTTGACCATGGCATGCACGGGCTCCACCTCAGCTTCGGGAACTTCGAAGACCAGCTCGTCATGTACCTGCAAAGTCATTCTGGATTTCAGCTTATGCTTCTGCAGTTCGCCATCAATGCGGATCATGGCAATCTTGATCAGGTCGGCGGCGGTACCCTGCAGGGGGGTATTCACGGCGGTGCGCTCGGCGAAGCCGCGCATGTTGGGATTTCTGCTGAGAATATCGGGAATGGGCCGCACGCGACCAAAAAGAGTTTTTACGGATTGGTCGCGTCGGGCCTGGTCAAGGGTCGAGTCAATGAACCTGCGCACGCCTTTGTATTTTTCAAAATAAGCCTCGATGAATCTTTTCGCCTCGCGTTGCTCAATGCCAAGCTGCTGCGATAGACCGAAGGCTGAAAGCCCGTAGACAATACCGAAGTTCACGGCCTTGGCGCGGCGGCGGTGCTCGGCATCAATCAGCATGGGAGGCACCCCGAAGACCTGGGCCGCGGTGAGCGCATGAATGTCGTCCCCGCGGCGGAAAGCTTCAACCAGCAACTCATCTTCGGAAAAATGGGCCAGCACACGAAGTTCAATCTGGGAATAATCCGCGGCCATGAGCACATTGCCTTCTTCGGCGATGAACGCAGCGCGAATCTCGCGCCCCAGCTCGGTGCGGATAGGAATATTCTGCAGATTGGGATTGGTGGAAGAGAGGCGCCCGGTGGCGGTGCCGGTCTGGTTGAAAGTCGTATGCAGGCGGCCCGTGCTGTGATGGAGCAGCACCGGCAGCGCATCTACATACGTGGACTTGAGCTTGGAGAGCTGCCGGTACTCCAGCACCAATTTGGGAACCTCATGAGTAAGGGCGAGCTCTTCCATCACATCAACGGCGGTAGAGATCATTTTGCCCTTTCCATACTTGACCGGCTTGGGCAGGTTGAGCCTGTTAAATAAAATGTCGCCCAGTTGCTTGGGCGAGTTGATGTTGAACTCAACCCCGGCGAGCTCATGGATTTGTTTTGCCTTGGCGCCGCATTCCCGCTCCAACCGCGATGACATCTCGGCCAAAACCTTGCTGTCAATCTTGACCCCTGCCTCTTCCATGCGCGCCAGCACGGGCACAAGCGGCAGGTCGAGTTCCTGATAAACCTTCATCAATCCGGCCTGCCCGACCTCGCGGCGCAGATCGGCGGCCAGGCGCGCGGTAACATCGGCGGCTTCAGCAATTTCTCCTGAGAGCTTATGGTTGAAGCGGCGCAGGGAAATCTCAGCCAGGCGATGAGAAGAGTAGGTTGGATTCAGCAGATAAGAGTAAATCTGCAGATCGTCATTGACGCCGGCAAGCGTAGTGCCCGAAGACCTCAGCAGCCGCATGGCAGCTTTAGAGTCATGGATCGCCTTGGGAACAGCCGGGTCTTCAAGCCCAGCAGAAAGCGCCCGCGCTGCCGCAGTTGAGCCAAACTCGATGGCCAGCGCCTCACCCTGCTGCGCCGAAATAGCGATCGTGGAAACAGCGGCAACTTTAGCCGCGGCAGGCGAGGGAGCGGCGAACAGCAGACCTCCGGTTTCTTCCGAACCATTCAGTTCTGGTTCGTCCTCTTCTTCACTGGTTTCGGCTTGAGGCGCCTGCAGCGCAACCCCAAGCGAAGTTCCCTGCTTCAGCTTCTTCAGCAGATTCTCGATTTCTTTCGCCGAGTCGGTCTTCTCGTAGCGAGTCTCGCCCCAATCTGCGGTGGGCGCGGCCACTTCAGCAATCAGAGTAGTGAATTCCAATTCGGTAAAGAGCTTGCGGCAAGCTTCGTTGTCGGGCTCGCGCGCGATCATGGCATCGAGATTCAACTCTACCGGCACATTATTATCAATGGTCACCTGCTGCTTGCTGTAGAGAATCTGGTCGCGATGGTTCAGCAGCGATTCGCGGTAGGTCTTTTTCTCAACTTCTGCGGCGTGTTCCAGAGCGTTTTCCAGGGTTTCAAAGCGGCGAATAATCTCGACTGAACCTTTGTCCCCGATTCCGGGAGCGCCTGGAATGTTATCAATGGCATCGCCGCGCAGCGCCATCACGTCAATGACCTGCTCGGGGCGGACTCCCAGGATTTCCTCAACTTTGGCGGCGTCACAGACCAAGTTGTCTTTGGGCGGGTTGAGCACGCGGATTTTATCGCTGACGAGCTGCAGCATGTCTTTGTCGCTGGAGACGACAAAAACGGGATGGCCAGCGGCGGCAGCTTTGCCGGCCAGGGTGCCAATCACGTCATCGGCCTCAAACCCCGACAGCTCCAAAATGGGAATACGATAAGCCTCGAGAGCGCGCCGTATATAGGGTAACTGTTGCGCCAGGTCGGGCGGCATCTCGGCGCGGTTGGCCTTGTAGCCTCCGTAAGCCTCTTCTTTGAAGGTCTGGGTCTTGATATCAAACTTGCTGATGGAAGCCACCGTGCCGCCTTTTTCATCGCGAAAGGTGGGGCCAGCCACGTCAAAGACAGCGGCAAGATATTGCGGCGAAAAATCGGCGCGCAGCTTGCGCAGCATGTTGACAAAAACATAGGTCGCCGCGGTGGGAACGCCGGTCTTGGTGGACATCGGTCTCTGTCGTGCCATGGCGTGATACGCGCGGAAGATGAATGACATGGCGTCAATTAGAAAGACCGAAGGCTTGGCTGGAGTTGGAGAAGTCACGGGCAAGTAAAAGTCTAACAGGAGCGAGGGGATTGATTCATCGGGTCATCGGGTCATCGGGCGATCAGGCCAAAAGTGTGTGTCTTGCGAGACAATGACTCAATGATCCGATGACCCAATGAATCAATGAACCAAATTATTCGATCAGCATGCAGTCCCCATAAGAAAAAAAGCGGTACCGCTGCTGCACCGCATGTTTGTACGCAGCCAAAACAGGTTCGCGGCCGGCGAATGCGCTCACCAGCATGAGCAGCGTGGATTGCGGCAGATGGAAGTTGGTGAGCAATGCCTGGACCACGCGAAACTGAAATCCAGGATAGATGAACAGCTCAGCCTCTCCCGAGTGCGGTTCGATGCGCAAAGGCCGGCCCTGTGGAAGCTGAGCAGCGCAATATTCCAAGGTTCGGACCGTTGTCGTGCCCACAGCCACGATCCGTCTTCCAGAACTCAGAGCTGCGTTGATTTTCTGCGCGGCTTCAGGCGAGATGGAAAATCTCTCACGGTGCATCTTGTGGTCTTCCACCCGCTCGGCATGAATGGGCTGAAATGTTCCCAGACCTACATGCAATGTGATCTCGGCAGTCTCAATGCCGCGAGCGCCAATGCGTTCAAGTGTTTCAGGAGTGAAGTGCAATCCTGCTGTAGGAGCGGCAACCGAGCCGCGTTCGCGGGCATAGACCGTCTGGTAACGGTCGCGGTCTGCCTGGCTGTCGGCGCGAGAGATGTAAGGCGGCAGCGGTATGTGGCCAATCTTTTCCAGCACCGCAAAAAAATTATCGACCGGCGTGAAACGCAGCGTTCTTTCGCCAAATTCGCCGCGGGCAATTATCTCGGCCTCCAGCGACTGATCGAAATAAATCTTCTCGCCTAGTCCGATCTTTCTCCCCGGCTTCACCAGCGCCTGCCACTCCCAAAACGAAGCAGAAGCCGGATCGGGCGAGAGCTGCTTGGTCAGCAGCACCTCGATCTTCCCCTGCAAGAATTCCTTCGACGCCGGATTGCGCAGGCTCACCGGTTGCGAGCGCACTCCGGCACGGTGGCCGTAGAGCCGGGCGGGAAAGACCCTGGTGTTATTGAAGACCAGCAAGTCCGTCGGACGCAGCAGATCGGGCAACTCGCGAAAACTGCGGTCCCGCCATTGGCCTGAAGTCCGATCGAGCCGCAGCATGCGCGAGCCGGCGCGGTCAGCAGGCGGCTGCTGCGCGATCAGCTCTTCCGGCAGATGATAGTTGAAATTGGAGACAAACATTTTGAACGCAGTTCTCGGTTCTCAGTACTCAGAATAGTTTGACGGCAAAAGGAAAATTTCAGCCAACCGTCTCATTTTTTGTTTTATCTGCAAATTGATTTTCCGCGTATTTGGTGACCCGCTCCAGCGCTGCTTGCATGATGGCCTGGCATTCATCGAGTGAAGCCTCTGGTGGCAACTGGATGATCTTACTGATCCGCACTTCGACCTTCGAAAAAGGTTTGGGCAGCACGAAGGCGTCCCAGGTATTGAGCACCCAGGCGCGTTCCACGGCCAGATAAAAAGCAGTGAGTGGAAGTTGGGTGTTGCGGGCGAGAAGCACAGGGCCGGGCTTGGCGACATAACGCGGGCCGCGCGGGCCATCAATGGTGAATGCCACCCCGCGGCCGGCCTCCAACTCGGAGTGCATGGCCAGCAGGGCAGAGGCGCCTCCGCGGCTGCTGGAGCCGCGCACGGCGCGGAAGCCCAGCTTCTCGATGGTGCGCGCAATGTATTCGCCATCAAAGCTGCGACTGGTCATGACCACGATATCGCGATCGCGATAACGATAGCCGGCAGGAAACACGCAGCGATGCCAGAAGACGTAAATTCCCGGGAAGACGCCTTCCTGCGCAATTGCGCCCTCTTCGTAAGAAACGTGGTAGCGCAGGGTGGGACCGATGAGGCGGATGGCGAGATATCCGCACCAACTGATGAGCCAGAGCAGGAGGCGCTGGCGCAGCGTAAATTTTCTCCGGGCGCTCTCGTCGGCAATCGCTGTGGATTGGGTGGCCACGTTACCTCAGGCGTACTTCACCCATTTTATGATCTCGGGCAGTGTAGGCCGCTTTCCGTACATGAGAATGCCGACGCGATAGATGCGCGCGCATATACTCAGCACCACGTAGATTGTGGCGATCATCAAGGCAATGCACAACACAATTTGCCACATAGGCGGCTGCTCCACCATGATGCGCATAAACATAAGGATGGGGGCAAAAAAGGGCACCAGGGAAAGCGCTACCGAAAGCGGTGCGCTGGGCGCGCGAAAGATGACCATCATGAACATCATAGCCACCACGATGGGCATCACCACCACGAAGCTGAGCTGCTGCGCCTCTTCATCGGAGTTGACCATGGCTCCGAGCGCGGCAGACATGGAGCTATAAAGCATGAATCCAAGTACATAGAAAATCGTGAAGTAGATACTCGTAGCAGGCGAGAGATGCACACTTTCGCCCATAGCACTGGCTGCAGCCATGGCCGAACCACGGGCGATTGCAGCGACAATCGCCCAGACGGCAATCTGCGTAAGCCCCACCGCTCCCACACCGATCATCTTGCCGGCCATCAGCTCTTTAGGCGTAACCGTGGCCAACATGACTTCCATGACGCGCGAAGTTTTTTCTTCGAGAACAGAGCGCATCACGGCGACGCCGTGTACGATCACCGTCGTATAGAGAACCGCCACCAGCAGCACGGTGGTAAAAAATAGCGCGCCGCCGGTTGACTTGCCCGCCTCGACCGAAACCTCGTTGAGTTGCACCCGCTTCAGCAGGTTGTCCACGTCTACATGGATTGCGCCGCTGTCCAGCACCCGCTGGCGCACTACAGAGCGAAAAAGCGTCTGGCTCAGGCGCTCCTGCATTTCAAAGTCAGCGGTTGATCGCGTATAGAAATTTACCTTGCCGCCGGCCACCGCATCTTTCGTGAGCCAGACAAAGCCGTCGAACTTCTTATTGGCAGCTTGGCTCTTCAGGCGTTGCAGCTCGGCGTCGGTGGCCGTGGAATCGGTTTCCACCGAATATTGCTCGCTGCTGCCGTTACCCTTGGCTATGAATTGTTCTTTGAAACCTTCAGCCAATTGCGGATCGTCGGAAACAACGATGATCCGCTTCACGCCGCTGACTTTCATAGTCATCAGCTTTGAAGGCAGCAGCGTGAAGCCCGCCATCATCGCGGGGATGAAAAAGGTCATCACCCAGAAGGCCCGGGTGCGCAGGCGCTGCAGGTACTCACGGCGAATAATCAATCCGATATTGCGCAGGGCTTCAGGCATTATTCTTTCCTACTACGTCGATAAAGATCTGCTCCAGCGAAGGCTCGACCAGCTCGAACTTATTCACCCGCGAGTGCGCCGCGACCGAGCGCAGCAACTCCTGCGCATCGGCGCCGGGAGCAAGATGGACTTCGACATAATTCCCAAAATTGTTATAGGAGCCGACCAGCGCATTCTTTTGCAGAAAGTCGCCGTTGCCTTCATATTCGATGTGCACGTTGTTGCGGCCGTAACGCGACTTGATCTGCCGCAGGTCCCCCTGCAGCACCGCGCGGCCGCCAGCGATCAGCGTAATGGAATCGCACAGGCGCTCTACCTGCTCCATCTGGTGGGTAGAAAACAAAATGGTTTTGCCGGCGCGCTTCATCTCCAGCAGAACATCTTTCAGCAGCACGGTGTTGACCGGGTCAAGCCCGCTGAAAGGCTCATCCATGATGATGAAATCAGGATCGTGCATCAGCGCGGCAATGAACTGGATCTTCTGCTGCATGCCCTTGGAAAGTTCTTCAACTTTCTTCTCTAATTTTTCTGCGATCTCCATGCGCTCACACCAGTGCCGGGCGCGTTGAGAAGCTTCGGCGGCGCTCAATCCATGCAGCCTTCCCAGCAGCACAAGATGCTCGAGCACCTTCATCTTCTTATACAAGCCGCGCTCTTCCGGCAGATAGCCGACGCGCTGCAGGTGCTTGCGGCAAAACGGGGAGCCGAACAGCCGCACCACGCCTGAATCGGGCAGGGTGATGCCGATCATCATGCGGATGGTGCTGGTCTTGCCCGCGCCATTCGGCCCCAGGAGACCGAAGATCGTACCCGGCGCAATGGTGAATGAAAGGTTGTCCACAGCCACAATGTGGTTGTAGCTCTTGCGCACCTGTTGCAGCTCAACCGTGGACATAACCCATGATTCTATACGAGTACCGTTCTAGAACAGCATGTCGCCGCGGTAAATCACCTGCCCTTCGATGAGACGGGCCTCTTTCGTAACCACATGCGAGCGCGGCGGAGTGGTGTCTTGAATGTGCAGAACTTCGGTTCCGTGGAGCGCGAAGTAATCGGAGACCAGCATACGATGGCAGTGAAAGAACACCTTCTCCGCGCACATGATGGCGGTGGGAACGCGTTGGGCAAATTCGGAGACCCATTGAGCAGCCTGCCGGAACTCGGGCGTGAGCATGTAATCGGCGTAGTTGCGGAAGGAATCGTTGCGCAGGGCAAGGTTGGGCGAATCGTCTCGCAGCTTTTTGCGCCGGCCGCCCAGCTCTTTCATCCAGACATATTCGATGTTTTGTTTTTGTAAAGATTCCTGCAATGATTCCCGATTAAAGTAGGGCATGCGGCGCGACATGGGGAAGGCGCGGATATCCATCAGGGTCGCGATGGAATGCGCGCGCAGAATCTTGAGAAATTCATCGAGCGGACGAGTGGAATGGCCGATGGTGTAGAGGGTCATTGCATCACTGCTGTTACCTGGAACTTGTCGCTTCGCCTCTCTCAATGAACAAATCAAACCGCAGAGGACGCAGAGGAGCGCGGAGGCCTGGAAAGTCAGAAGTTCGATTTACAAAGTGCCGTTTTCTAATCGAGTCTTTGTTCATTCCCGTTTCAACCTGCCCGGCAGGTCTGGTGCTCGGAACGATAATCGGCTATCATCCGAAGATTTACAGAGAATCAATCGCCGACAACGCTTGCACAATCAGCGAATCCTGTTCCGGGAAGACGGTGCGCAGGTCGAGCAGCACTCTTCCCTCTTCCACGCGCGCGATAATGGGCGTGGGCTCGGTGGCGCGCAGGCAGCCGGCTAAAGCCTCCGCACTCAATCGTTGAGAGTCCAGCGCCAGCAGCCAGGTTGGCAAGGTGGCCTGCGGGGCAGCTCCGCCGCCGATGACCGACTCGCCAACGACAATTTCAATTTTCAAACTGGAAGCAGAGGCCAGAGATTTCTGAACCTCCGCCGCCCGCTGCCGAAGCGCATCCGCCGGCAGATGCATCATGCGTAGCGCCGGGACTGCCGAGCTGTCGTTTCGGATGTAGGCCAGCAGCGTGGCTTCGAGCCCGGCATAGGTGAGCTTATCCACGCGCAACACGCGGAAGAGCGGATTCTGGCGAATGCGCGCGATCAGCTCTTTTTTCCCGCTCAAGATACCCGCCTGTGGTCCGCCCAGAAGCTTGTCACCGCTGTAGGTCACGATGTCCACTCCGGCGCGCAAACTGTCGGTTACGCCCGGCTCGCCGCTTACCCCGATGCTGCGCAGGTCGAAGAGCGCACCGCTGCCTAAATCTTCCAAAACGGGAAGTTTGTGCTTGCGGCCCAACGCGACCAACTCGGTCAACGCCGGCTGCTCGGTGAAACCGACCATGGCAAAGTTGGAGCGATGCACGCGCAGCAGCAATCGCGTCTTCTCGCCGATGGCGCGTTCGTAGTCTGAGACACGGGTGCGGTTCGTGGTGCCTACCTCGCGCAGCGCAGCGCCCGCCTTGGCCATGATGTCGGGAATGCGGAAGCTGCCGCCAATTTCCACCAGCTCTCCGCGCGATACTACCGCTTCACCGCCCTCGCCCAGCGTATTGAGCGCCAGCAGGACCGCAGCAGCGTTATTGTTAACCACCACGGTGGAAAGCCCGTTGGCCGCTTCGCCTAATTGCTGGGCAAAAAGTTTGGCAAATAATTTATCGATATGCGAATCGCGTTTGCCGCGCTCGCCATGCTCGATATCGAATTCAAGATTGGAGTAACCTGCCGCGATTTCCCGTATTCTTTGCAGCACGGCTCCGCCCAGCGGTGCGCGTCCCAGATTGGTATGCAGGATGACACCGGTGGCATTAATCACCGAACGCAACGAAGGTTGCAGCGACTGGCGCAGCTCGCGCTCCACCGCCTGAGGAATTCCCTGCACCGCGACTTCGACGGCCTTGCTGTCGAGACGGCCGGAAGATATTTCAGTCCGCAACCTGGCCAGCACGCTGCGAACGGCGTCGGCAACGGCGGCGTGGCCTTCAGCACGAACAACCTCGGCCATCTCCTGCAGAACTTCGTCCAACGAAGGAAGCAGGCGGTAAAGATCGGATTTGCCGCTGGTGGGCACGTTCATAGTCTGCCACACATTCCAATTTTGACGTAGCGCCGGCCTCCCGTCGGCTGTCGTGGGAGCATCTTGCCCACACGTTTCAGAGTTTGCATGTGGAACTGGGGGCAAACTGATCTACGATCCCGAATCCGCCACGCCAAAACCGCTGTGACGGCTGTTAAGATGTTAGGCTTCACTACGTCATCCCTACGGTCGTTGCTAACCAACCGAGCACCGTAATCAACGGGAGTCAAATATCGCAGCGCAAAATCGATTGGGCGACTGCGGCCATAACTCTGCTCACCATTCTCGCTCTTCTGCTTCGGTTGCGGCATCTCGGCGATGGCAGCCTCTGGTTCGACGAAGGCGCCAGCGTGCAGTTTGCCACCATGCCTCTGCGCGATTGGCTGCGCTTCCTCTGGCACGGGGAAGCCAACATGCTGCCGTATTATCTTTTGCTGCGCGGCTGGCTTTTTCTCGGGCACAGCGAATTCATGGTGCGTCTGCCCTCTGCGCTGTTCGGAGCGGCTACGGCGCCGGTAGTCTATATACTTCTCCGACGCTTATCGGGTGTGTTCGCGGGTCTGATGGCGGTTGGGCTGCTTGCGCTTCACGACTTCCACGTGAGCTACTCGCAGGAAGCCCGCAGTTACAGCATGGTGGTTTTCATGCTCTGCCTTTCATGGCTTGCGCTTGCGCATTTGGTCGAAAACGACAGCCGGCGGATGCGCTGGATGTATCTGATCACGGCAGGCCTCGCGACTTATGGACATTTCTTCGCTGGTCTAGTGCTCATCTCGCAATGGATCTCGGTCTATTGCTTCGCTCCGGGCGAGGCAGTTTACAGGCTTCGTAAACTTTCGTTGATGACGGCGGCCATGATTGCGCCCGCTGTGCTTTATGGATTTGCGCATCGCGGTGGCATCAACTGGGTTCCCCCAGCGACTTCTGCCCGGCTGCTGCATTCGGCGCTTGTGATCAGCGGCAATCGTTGGCTCCTGGTCGCCGCATTCGCGCTGGTGGTTGCATTCGCAAGCTGGCACGCGGCGAAAATAGTGGTGGCAAACGGCCGTTCGATTTCCGCCTGGAATGCAGCGGCGCCGGTTACATGGCTGCTGTTTATGCCCGTGTTGCTGCTGGCCGTAAGCATCGTCAAACCCATGCTGGTCACCCGCTATTTGCTGCTCGTGCTTCCTGCGTTAGTGATGGTGGTTGCCACCGGGCTCACGGAATTAAAGCCGATTGCCGCATCGGCGCTGGCGGTTCTTCTGTCGTTGGTGCTGCTGCAGGCCACGCTGGCGAGCAAGAGCTTCGAGCAACCCCATCAGGACTGGCGAAGTGCTGGCCGCTATCTGGCGGCGCATGCCGTGGCCGGCGATGGCGCGCTTTTTTTGCCGGACATAGGCAGAGCGCCATTCAATTGGTACTGGCTACAGCAACGGCCAATGCCACAGATTGTCTTTCCGGGGCGCGGCCCGGGCTTCACCTTGCCCGCCGCCCATCAGCGTCCCGAGACAGCTCTCGAAGCTGCAAAAGCAGCGCCACCGCCGCGTACCTGGTTCCTGCTAACCACTCCGGACCTGGATCCGAAAGTGCCGCTTTTTCGTAATGAACTCGCATTGATCTATTCGCACTCGTGCGAACACCAGCTTCGGGAGGTTTTGATTGTCTTGTACGCGAAAGACGCGGTTGACTGCCCTGCGAAGTAGTTTCAAGTTTCTAGTTTCCAGTTTCGAGTTGGCAGAATTCAGGCGACATGTGATACGCGACGGGGACAGCCGTGACCGCCGGCGCCACAAACTTAAAACTGGAAACTCGAAACTCTCTTCACCCCGCCTCGATTAATCCATACCTTCTCTGCCAGTGGGTTTGCAGATAATGCAGGGTTCGCGAAAGCTCTTCAGCCGTAACCTCGGCATTGGGAGCGGAGGCCACCAGAGCAGCCTCGCGCTTGGCCTCTTCCAGAATGTCGCGGTCGCGCAGCAGGTTAGCGACGCGGAAGCTGGGCATCCCGGCCTGGCGCGTGCCAAAGAATTCTCCCGGGCCGCGCAGTTGCAGGTCGAGTTCGGCGATCTCGAAGCCGTTGGTGGTGCGCACCATGGCATCGAGACGCTGCTCGGCTTCTTCGGAGACCTTGCCCCCGGTCATCAGCACGCAGAACGATTTGGCCTGACCGCGGCCAATGCGTCCGCGAAGTTGGTGGAGCTGCGACAGACCGAAGCGCTCGGCGTGTTCGATAACCATCAGGTTCGCGTTGGGGACATCTACGCCGACTTCAATGACCGTGGTGGCAACCAGCACATCGAGCTCTCCGCGCTGGAAGCGGCGCATGACCGCATCTTTTTCGTTAGGGTCGAGCCGCCCGTGCAGCAAGCCGACCCGCAGATCGGGAAGAATGCGCTTGCTGAGCTCGTTATACATTTTGGTGGCTGCCTTGAGGTCCAGGGTCTCGCTCTCCTCGATTACCGGATAAACAACGTAAGCCTGCCGTCCGGCGGCAACCTGCTTTCGCAGGAAAGCCCAGACCTCAGTCGACCGTTCGTCCGAGACGCGCCGGGTCACGATGGGCGAGCGCCCGGGCGGAAGCTCATCGAGGATGCTGATATCCAGATCGCCGTAAAGCGTAAGCGCCAGGGTGCGTGGAATTGGAGTGGCCGTCATAACCAGCGTATCCGGCTCGGCGTCGTGCTTTTCAACGGAGTTTTCCGGAGATTTTTTCATCAGCTTGAAGCGCTGCAGCACGCCGAAGCGGTGCTGCTCATCCACGATCACCAATCCCAGTTTGGAAAACTCGACTTTTTCCTCAATCAGAGCATGAGTGCCGATCACAAGCTGGGCGTCTCCGTGCGCAATATGGCGGCGGGTATCGCGCTTGCGCTCTTGTTCCAGCGACCCGGTCAGCAGGACAATGCGGTATCCCGCCGGCTCAAGAATGCGACGAGCGCTCAAGAAATGCTGCGTGGCTAGTATCTCGGTGGGCGCCATCAATGCAACCTGGTAGCCGTTTTCAATGGCGATGATCGCCGCCTGCAGGGCGATGATAGTTTTCCCCGAACCCACATCGCCCTGCAGTAAACGCCGCATGGGGACCGGTTGCTGCATGTTCCCGGCAATTTCTTTGAGGACTTTCTTCTGCGCATCCGTAGGATGAAAGGGCAAAATCTGCTTCAACGCGGCGCGCACACGGTCATTGATCTCAAAGGCGATCCCCGGTCGCGCACGCATGATCTTGCGCTTGCGTTCGAGTCCCAACTCAAGAAAAAACAGCTCTTCAAAGATCAACCGGCGATGCGCCGGCGTGCGCGCCGCCTGCAATTTGGAAAATTCTGTCTCCGGTTCCGGCCAGTGGACACCCCAAAGCGCCTCCGCCCGCGACTGCAACACCATGCGAGTGCGCGTGGCCGGAGGCAGGCTCTCGGGCAGAGTGCCTTTGGCCGCGCCCTCGGGCACAACCTGCTCCAGCGCGCCGCGAATGATCCGGCGAAACCATTTTGAGGTCAGCTTGCGATCGGCTGCCGATTCGTAAATGGGAACGATGCGGCCAACCTCGAGTGAATTCGCGGCCTGGGTTTCGGCATCATCATCGGGATCAGCCAGAACCTCGAACTGCGGCTGGATAATCTGCAGCCCTCCTCGGCCAAACGTACTGCGCTCGACCCTGCCATAGAGGGCAACGGTTTGTCCGGGCTTGAAGCGGTCTTTAAGATAGGCTCCGTTGAACCAAATGCAGTTCAGGCTGGCGCGTCCTTGCGAGGCCGTCATCTGAAAAATGGGCATGCGCTTGGTGCGAAACAGGCCTGAGTTGCGGACTTCAGCAATCACGCTCGCCATTTCCCCCTCGCGCAGCTCAGCAATCCCGCGCGGATTCAGCCGGTCTTCATAACGAAACGGCAGGTAGTAAAGCAGGTCTTCGGCGGTATGAATGCGCTTGGCGGCCAGCAGGTCGGCAATGCGCGGGCCGATGCCTTTCAGGTATTGCACTGGTGTGGTGAGGTCGGGCATTTCTTAGGGTTCCGTCTCAGGTCTGAGATGGATTATAGAAGTTCTCGGTTCTCAGTTCTCGGTTCTCAGAAATCCACACCACTTACCCGCCGTCGCCCGCACTGCAAAGCATTCCCATGCACTATCCTTAAGAATTTGGGTTGGATTACATGCTGCGGCGATTTCTCAAAGCTTTGGCGTCGGTGCTGGCGGGGGCGGCAATTTACTGGATCCTGCGGCCTTATCTGCCGGCAGCGGCACAGCACCGGGTTTTTCACTTAGATTTGGGATTAATGGTTTATTGCCTGATATCCAGCGTGATTTATGGCCTGCTTTTGTGGCTTGACCGCCGGTAACCGAAGTAACTAACAAATTAACAGCCATTTGAGCTGTTTTCGCTGTACAATTTTTTCAACTCTCCCATTTCCTGGATATGCAGAAAATCGCCATCTTATACGATGCCAGCCAGATTGTACTTTCCACTTTTGATCTGGACGAGGTGCTCGACCGCATTCTCCACACGGTGCGCGATTACTTCAATCTGGATAACGGAACGATCCTGCTGTTGGACAAGAAGACCCAGGAGCTGTGCGTTAGAAATCATTTTGGATGCACGCAGCCCCCGCTGAACCTGCGTATCCCGTTGGGAACCGGGCTTACCGGCACCGCCGCCAAAGTCAAGCGGCCCATCTATTCGCCCGATGTACACAAGGACCATCGCTATCTGAAATCCAAGGCCCTTAAAAGCACGCGCTCCGAGCTGGCCATCCCGCTGCTTGTGCGCGACGAAGTGGTGGGCGTGTTGGATATCCAAAAAGACATTGTCGACGGCTTCGACCGCGAAACCATTGATCTGCTGACGCTTTTTTCCACGCAAGCTTCCATTGCCATCCAGAATGCGGAGCTGTATTCGCGCGAGCAGCGCCGCACGCGGCAGCTTGAGGCCATCAATGCGGTTGCCAAGGAAACCCGCGCCCTCATGAAGCTGGATGCGCTGTTGCCGGCGATTTGCGATCTGGTGCTGCAATATTTCCCCGTGGACCACGCCATCTTGCTCACGGTGGAGCGCAAAAAACTGGTCTTGCGGGCCCATAAAGGAAAGCTCCATGAGCTTGTCACCCTGGGTTTCGAGATGCCGCCCAATTCCGGCATTTGCGGACACGCACTTTCAGAGGGTGTGACGATCGTGGCCAACCAGGCAAAGTCTCATCCGGAATACATTGCCGGCTTCAAAGAGACCCAGGCGCAAGTTTGCGTTCCTCTGGTCTCACTCGGCCAGAAAGTGGGGGTGCTGGCCCTGGAAAATGAGACCCCTGATTCCTTTCGCGACGAAGATATTCACGCCCTCGAGGCGGTGGCCGATATCTGCGCGGATGCCATCCATAATGCGCAATCCCTCAAGAAAGCCGAGGACATGGCAGACACTGACGGCCTCACCGGCATTTATAACCGGCGCCACCTGGAAAAAGTGCTGATCGCGGAGATTGACCGCCTCTCGCGTTACGAACACGGCATGGCCATGCTGATGATTGATATTGACCATTTCAAGAACCTGAACGACGAGTTTGGCCACATTCTGGGCGATGAGGTGTTGCGCCAGGTCGCAAACCTTTTCAGCAAGCACCTTCGCAAAGCCGACGTCGTATGCCGTTACGGCGGAGAGGAATTTGTTGTGCTCTTGCCGGAGACTACCGAAGCAAAAGCCATAGCGGTCGCTGAAAAATTGCGCCGCTATGTGGAAAATTTCCACTTTCCCGGATTGGGACGCCCATTAACCGTGAGCATCGGCGTGGCCGATTTCCCCGAGCACGGCAGCACGCGTGATGCGCTGGTCAAAGCCGCTGATACCGCTCTTTATGCCGCTAAAGACGCCGGACGCAACAAAGTAATAAGAGCTGTCGCCGCCACCGAGTCGGCAGCGGTAAAGTAACTAAAGAGAGGAATTGAGTCATTGAATCATCGGGTCATTGCAGAATTGAGTAATTTATCAATTATGTAATTGAGCCAACCCCCGAATTACAAATTACACAATTACCCAATGATTAAATGATCCGATGACCAGATGACCCAATTCTCCGCGTCTCCGCGGTTCAAATAGCTAATTCGGCTTGTCTTCTTTTTTGGCCTTTACGATGCGTTCGTCAATAGGTTTGCGTCCGCGAAAGCCTTCGGTCATGCCGTGCCAATGGGTAATCTTCTGCTCGCCAAGCTTCCAGCACAGCAGGATGACCTGGTCTTCCACCAGGCAGGGAAAATCCAGCAGGCCGATATCCAGGTCCTTCACCTGAACGCCGGTGGCATCAATCTCGGCGAGAGAGTCTTTGACGGTCTGCACGGCTTTATCGCGTTCGGCTTTGCGGCGGGCCAGCGGCACCACATCTACAAAGGTGCCGCCATTGAGAAAAACTTTGTGACAGGTTTCCTGCAGTTCGGCCTCAACGTCTTGAATTAGCTTCTTGCCCTCCATGGCGGAGCGCAGCAGCGATTCCAGAACGGGAACCAGTGTTTGTGCTTCTTCTAAAGTAAAAGTTCGTTCTGCCATATTTGAATATTTTGAATTCTTATTCGTAGAGACGCAGCTCGCTACGTCTCTTGGCTATTTCTAAAAATCCTTACTGAATTTCCAGCATGCGGTCCAGCGCCATCCGCGCCCAATATTTATCGTTATCGTTAACCTTGATCTGGTTGACCACGTTGCCTTCCACCAGGTTCTCCAGCGCCCAGCACAGGTGCTGGGGCGAGATGCGGAACATGGTAGTGCACAGGCAGCCGGAGTTATCCAGCGTGACCACCATTTTATCCGGATTTTCTTTCGCCAGGCGGTTCACCAGGTGAATTTCAGTCCCCACGGCAAACTTGCTGCCGGCTGGGGCCCGGGCGATCGTGTTGATGATCTTATCTGTGGAGCCGAGCGAATCCGCCTTCTGGCAGACCTCCCAGCGGCATTCGGGGTGGGCGATCACGTGAATATCAGGATACTCGCGGCGAATCTTATCCACGTGCTCCGGCAGGAAGCGCTGATGCACCGAGCAATGCCCTTTCCACAGGATCACGCGCGCGCGCCGCAAGCGCTCAGGCGTCTGCCCGCCCATAATCTGATATGGGTCCCAAACCACCATGTCTTCGCGCGGAATACCCATGGCGTAGGCGGTGTTGCGTCCCAGATGCTGGTCGGGGAGGAAGAGAACTTTAGGGTTTTTGGCAAAGCCCCAACGGAAAGCCGCGGCGGCATTGGACGAAGTGCAAACCATGCCTCCGCGCTGGCCGCAGAAAGATTTTATGGCCGCGGTTGAGTTCATGTAAGTGATGGGCGTAATGCCCTCGCCGGCATCGTCGCTCAATCCCTGCTCCACAAGCTGCTCCCAGCAATCTTCCACCTGGCCAATCTCGGCCATGTCGGCCATGGAGCAACCGGCATTGAGGTCAGGCAAGATAACTTTTTGTGTGGGACGGCTGAGCACGTCGGCGCTCTCGGCCATGAAGTGCACGCCGCAGAAGACGATGTAGCGGCTTTCGGCCTCAGAGGCGATCTTCGAGAGGCGGTAAGAGTCTCCGCGAAAATCGGCGAAGCGGATCACCTCATCTCGCTGGTAGTGGTGGCCTAAGATTACAAGATTGCGCCCCAGCTCGGCCCGGGCCGCGGCAATACGCGGATCTACCGAGTGATCGGGCTGCGTCAGATAGTTTTCAAGCGAGCACGTTACTGCTGGTGTTGCTGTAGCCATTTTGTTCCGCCTTCAGTCCCGGCGCCCTTTACTTCAGGCCCGAAACGGGGATGTTGAAAGCACCTATCGGCTCCAGTAAATCCACTGGCCTTGCGTTCAAGGCCCCGACCTACGGGGTTGTTGAAGCCGTTAGCATTACTTGTGACTCCACTTGCTTGGATGCCCCCACCGCCTCGGCGGACGCAAACAATCCACAGCCGCCTGCTGGCCGTTGGAGCAATTCTCAATTTTCCCATCTCGGGCCGCTCTGGCGCAAGAGGAACGTGGCTTGTTAACCAGTTGGTATATGCAAGAGCAAAAAACTACCGCAGATTCTACAGATTCACGCGGATAGCCATATACGCAACGAACAGGACGACAGCATCAGGAAGAGGGCGAAAACCGGGTTATAATCGTTCTTCCCCCTCTGTTTCGGCTTTGATTATCGGCCGGGCAAAACCCGGCTCGAAGAAATCTTCATGCGCAAAAATTTCGCTTGCCCGATCTCAATGTGCAGTTCTCTAAGTGCGGCAACGAAAGTCGCATCTCTGGCCTTTGTCCTTTTCGCATTTCCCTATTCTGCACTCGCTCAACAGCGCATTGTCCCCTTGGGAACGCCAAGGTCACCGCAGTCCAGCGGAATCGTCAACCTGAGCGGTTTTCATCTGAACTACTATGGCGGCAGGGTAATCTCAAATGTTCAGGTGGCCGTGGTCTTCTGGACCTCTGGCGTGGATGCCACAACCCAAAGCCAGATTGGGGGCTTTTACAGCACCATTACCAATGGCCCCTATCTTGATATGCTCAACGAATATGACACGGCGGGTCTGAATGGTCTTGCAGATGGTCAACTTGGAAGCAATCAGACGATTGGTCGCGGCACGGTTATTGGCCCCTACACTATTACCCCCTCTATAAACACGGGCACTACGGTTGATGACAGCGATATCATAGCGGAACTTCAAGCTCAAATCGCCGCGCATAACCTTCCCTCTCCCGCCACCGATGGTGCGGGAAATGTGAACACTCTCTACATGGTTTATTTTCCGCTAGGATATACCATCACATTGCAAGGCGCATCTAGTTGCCAGCAGTTTTGCGGTTATCACGGCACCTACGTAAACAACAATCTCTCAATTCCCTACGGAGTGCTGCCCGATCTTTCTGGCAGTTGTAATGGGGGTTGCGGAAGCGGTCCTACTGTGTTCGATAACCTGACATCAGTCTCGTCACATGAGCTGGCGGAGAGCATTACTGATACCGAAGTCGGGCTTGCTTCGGCTTTTGACCGGCCACTTGCCTGGTATGACGCTAACACCAACGCCGAAATTGGCGATCTCTGCAACCATCAGCACGTAGTTGTTGCCGGCTACACTGTGCAAAGAGAGTGGTCCAATCTGCGGAACACCTGCTATGCCCCGACTGGAGCGAGCACGTCCAGCACTACAAATCTGCAAATTTCTCCAGTGCTTCCCTCTCGCCTACGTGCTACTTTGCAATTCACCGCTACCGTTCAGGGTACAGGACCGGCACTTACGGGCTCAGTTGATTTCGTGGATGGGGATACTGTGATTGGCACTGCCAGTGTATCTTCGAGTCAGGCAATTCTGACCACAAACCAGCTTAAAGGTGGGTTCCACCAGATCAAAGCAGTTTATTTGGGAGATAACAATTACCTGCCCAGCAGGAGCACTATTCAGACGTTTCGTTACCGTCCGCCCATATCACGATAAAGAATAAACTATTGCTTTGACCTTTGTGTCCCTTTGTGACAACCTTCGTGCCCTTTGTGGTTAGCTTTTGCTCTTAGCTGAAGAAGACTTTTTATAAATGTCTACTACTACCTTCTCCATATAACCTTCCGGCTTGGCCAGCCGCGTAAAGCCAAACGGCTCGTATAATCCGTGCGCATCGCGCGTGATCAGGCCCCAGCGCCGCAGGCCTTGCAATTCCGGATGCTGCTGAACGCACTCCATAATCCACCTGGCCAGGCCGCGTCCGCGATATTTTTCCAGAACATATACGTCGGCCAGATAAGCGTAGGTCGCAAAATCTGAGATGACGCGCGCGAATCCAATCTGGGCGTCGTCTTCATACAGTCCAAAACAAAGCGAGTTGTGGATGGAGCGCTCGACAATGCGTAACGGAATGCCCTCAGCCCAATAGGATTGCGCCAGGAAGGCATGCACCGCCGCCACATCCAGCTTTGCCGGATCGGTGCTGATGGTGAATTCACCACGGCGATATTGCTGGTGCTGAGATGACATTTTTCTCTGGGTAGCTTCCGAAGCAAATCGTAAATCGTACTTCATAAATCGTAAATCCACCGGCAACTGGCGACTTTATTCCCCCTCTTGCAGCAATTTCCCCAGCGTGGGTTTATGTTTTTCCTTCTTCGGTTTCTTCGTGCTTTCTTCCCTTCGCACCGCCGGGGGCGTGCCCACGCGCTCGCGCGCCAGTTCCTTGACCGCCTTCACCTTGCTGAAACGCTTCTGTTTCTTCTTTTGAGGCATTATCCGCCGCTGGTGCTTTGATTATGCAATAATTCCGTTGATGGATGAGCGCGAATTTTACGACGAACGCGAAGAAAAGAAGCCGGCCAACCTGAACTGCCCGCATTGCAAGCAAGCGGCCGAGTATGAAATCAACTGGCTGGTGCGCACCAAGAAGCGCCAGCTCCCGCCCCGGGCCGACGAGCGCGACCGCGCCAAATTCGCCAAAGCCCGCACCTACATGGTGCGCCGCGACGACATGGCCATGTGCAAGAACATGCGCTGCCGCAAACGCTTCGAAATTACCGGGGTGCAATCGGTGGCGTTCTTGGATTGAGTCATGAGAAAGCTGCTAGCTACTAGCTTTTAGCTGTTTTTGGACGTGAATGATGCATGCAGCTTACACGCCCAAAAACAGCTAGCGGCTAGAAGCTTCAATAGGTTTCAATTACACAATTACCCGATTACACAATCGCCCTGATTTATACTTTTTGTTCGACCTACACCCGAGGACCCATGAAGATTCTTGTCTGCCTGAAGCAAGTTCCTCAAAAAGACGCTCCCCTGAAACTGAACGAGAGCGGCGCCTGGATTCGCGAAGACGTTTCCTACGAGGTCAACGAGCCTGACGCCTATGCACTCGAAGAGGCCCTGCGCCAAAAAGAAAAGCACGGCGGAGAAGTTGTGGTCATCACCGCCGGGCCGGCGCGGGCGCAGCAGGTACTGCGCGAGGCCCTGGCCAAGGGCGCCGATCGGGCCATTCATCTGGAAGACCAGGCGTTTGTCGGGCTCGATGCAATCCATATTGCCCGCGCCTTTGCCGCTGCCATCAAAGATGAGCAATTCGATCTCATCTTCAGCGGCCTGCAATCCGACGATTATGGCTACGCGCAGACCGGAGTGATCCTGGCTGAGCTGCTGGGCTGGCCGCATGCCACCATCATCATGCAGATCGAGAAACAGGAGAGCGGCATCCGGGTCAAGCGCGAGTTAGAAGCCGGATATTTCCAATACGTGGATATCCCGTTGCCCGCGGTTCTAACAATACAATCGGGCATAAATAAGCTGCGCTATGCGACCTTAATTGGCATCAAACAAGCTAAGAACAAACCCCTGCGGAAATTGGCCCTTTCAGACCTGCAATCGGCGCTGGGAGGCAACCAGATCAAGATTGAAAAGCTGTACATTCCGCAGAAGAGCAAGAAGACCGAGATGCTCGAGGGCGCTCCGGCAGAAGTTGCCAAAAAGCTTGTGGACCGTTTACGGAACGAGGTCCGGGTTTTGTAACCACGTTTGCGTAACTTAAAGCACATTTGTGTAACTTAAAGAAAGATTGCGGCATCTTTGTCTGGTAGGAGCACCGGGCCCTCGAATCCAAGGAGGATTTTATGGCAACAAGCGCAAGCCCAACCTATCAACAAATGGATGTCTACGAACGCCAGGCCTTTCAGGAAGAAGCGACCTCGGAAGACGATTGGGGAACCACGCTGATCACCATCGGCATGATTTTTCTCCTTTTCGATTTGTTCATCGCTTTATTTACCGGCCGCGATGTTCGTGATGGCACCCATTTTTTCCTGAAATGGCAGGTGATTCAAACCATCACGGGCCTGGTTTTGATTGCTGTAGGTCTCACAATGAATCGGAGAGCGCACACCAAAGACGATGCCTGAAACCATTCTGGTTGTTGCCGAGCAGCATGCGGGAAAACTGAATCGCGTCTCCTGGGAGACGATTGCCGGCGCGCAAGCCATCGCCGCTGAATTCGGCTGGCAGGCGGAGGCCGCGGTTGCCGGCAGTGGAATCGGCGCTGCCGCCTCTGAACTGGCTGGGAAAAAACTAGCCAAGGTGTATGCCATCGAATCGCCTGCTCTGGCCGACTACACACCTGATGGCTTTGCCGCAGCGCTCAAGCAATTCATCGGAGAGAAGAAACCGCACCTGGTCCTGATGCCGCACACCTATCAGGTGCGCGACTTTGCTCCCAAGCTGGCGACCTCGCTGGGACGCTGCCTGATTCCCGACTGCATTGGCTACAAAAAAGATGGTAACCGGCTCTTGTTCACCCGCCAGATGTTCCAGGGAAAGTTTGCCGCCGATGTCAGCTTTGCCGGCGAGCCTCCGTACTTTGCGACTTTCCAGAATGGGGCTTTTCGCGGCGACAAAGCTGAGGCGGCATCCGCGCCTGCGCCGGTAGAAACCGTGAGTGCGAACGTGGATGCCGGCGCCATCCGCACCAAACCACATGAATGGTTCAAAGAGGCCAAGCAGGCGGTAGACCTCACCCAGGCGGAGATTATCGTCTCCGTCGGCCGGGGAATTAAAGAGCAGAAGAATATTGATATCGCCAAACAACTCGCCGATGCACTCGGCGGAGAACTGGCGGCCTCGCGCCCAATCTGCGACTCCGGCTGGCTGCCCATGGACCGCCAGGTCGGCAGCTCCGGCCAGACGGTCGCGCCCAAACTCTATCTCGCCCTGGGCATCAGCGGAGCCATTCAGCATATCGTGGGCATGAAGGGCTCACGCACCATCATCGCCATCAACAAAGACGCCGAAGCGCCGATCTTCGAAATCGCGGATTACGGCGTAGTAGGCAATTTGTTCGACATCGTTCCCCCGTTGATTGAAGAGGTCAAGAAGGCGAAAAGTTAGTTTCCGCCGCGGATGGACGCGGATCAACGCGGATTTGTCTGGCTCTCTCTACCATTTCCAGCGGCTTGAAATGATGATAACCACAGAGACACAGAGGCACAGAGAAGACGGGGATGATCGTACATATTCTCATCACATTCCCCAATTTTGCCTTTTTCATTTACTCTTTATTGTTCTTGATGTGCGTTGATCCGCGTTCATCTGCGGCGAAAGGTTTTTTGTATGATCGTTTTCCGCAAACCCCTGGAAGGCATTCAACGTCCTCAGATGGAGGCTGACGTCGTAATCGTCGGCGGTGGCCCTGCGGGGATGGCCTGCGCCCTGCGGCTCTCGCAACTCATTGACGCTCACAACGCCCGCTTCCCAAAGACGCCGCTCTCCAAGGAAAACATTTATGTGCTGGAAAAAGCCCGCGAAGTAGGCCAGCACTGCCTCTCGGGAGCATTGCTCGATCCGCGCTCCATGCAGGAGCTGCTGCCCGGATTCGAGAGTGAAGCCCCGATTGACGCCACCGTGCACAAAGAAGGCGTTTACTTCCTCACGGAAAAACATGCTCTGCGCTTTCCGCTCACCCCTCCGCCGCTGCAGGACCATGGCAACTACGTTATCTCCATCAACAAATTCGTAAAGTGGATGGGAGAAAAAGTAGAGCAGGCGGGCATCACTATTTTTACCGGATTTGCCGGCTCCGAATTGTTGTTTGACGGCAACCGCGTTACCGGGCTGCGCACCGATGACAAGGGCGTGGATAAAACCGGCAACGAAAAATCGAACTTCGAGCCCGGCTATGATTTGCGCGCAAAGATTACCGTGCTGGCCGAGGGCGCGCGCGGATCGCTGACCAAGCAGCTTGCGGGCAGGCTCGATCTTTATCGTCATAGCAATCCGCCGACTTATGGCGTTGGCGTGAAAGAGCTGTGGGAAGTTCACTCGGGACGCATCATGGCCGGCGAGGTGATCTACACCCTGGGCTGGCCGCTGACCACGAAAGAATATGGCGGCGCATGGATTTACGGCGGCAAAGACAACATCGTTTCGCTCGGCTTCGTCACCGGTCTCGACTACGAAGATCCGCGGCTTGATCCGCAGCGCGTTTTGCAGGAGTTTAAGCAGCATCCGTTCGTGAAAGAGTTGCTGGCGGGCGGAAAGATGGTCCGCTACGGGGCCAAGTCCCTGCCTTACGGCGGCTGGTGGTCGCTGCCGGCGCTGGCCGGCGATGGATGGATGATCACCGGCGACTCGGCCGGCTTTCTCAACTCGCAACGCCTCAAGGGAATCCACCTGGCCATCAAGAGCGGCATGCTGGCGGCTGAAACGGCATTTGCCGCCATGAAGAACGGCGATTTTTCTGCGGCTCAGTTAAAGCGTTATCCAGTGAGCGTGGAGCGCAGTTGGATCAAAGACGAGCTGTGGGAGGTGCGCAACTTTCACCAGGGTTTTGAGCATGGCATGTTGCCCGGACTTTTTCACACCGCCCTGCAACAGCTCTCCGGCGGCAGAGGTCTGTATGCGCGTTATCCGTCGCACCCCGGCCACAGCCGCATGAAGAAGTTGGCCGAGCTTCCCGTGGATGGCGGCGAGCGCGCCCACATCCTGGGCAAAGCTAAAGGCGATGGCAAACTTACCTTCGACAAGCTGACCGATCTTTACCACTCCGGCACCAAGCATGAAGAAGACCAGCCCGCACATCTCGTAATTCATGACACCAACATCTGCAACACGCGCTGCGTGACCGAGTTCGGCAACCCTTGCCAGAATTTTTGTCCGGCGAATGTCTATGAAATGATCGAGGCCGGCGACGTGCCCGGCGGCAAGCAAATCCACCTGAATCCCTCCAACTGCGTGCATTGCAAGACCTGCGACATCATGGATCCCTACGAGATCATCACCTGGGTGCCGCCTGAGGGCGGCGGCGGTCCGAATTACGATGGGATGTAAGCCCGCGTCATCTGAAGCTATTTGAAAATTTGTACAGTTTTTCCGGATTGTCATCCTGAGCCGCGTTTTTTGCGGCGAAGGATCGGCGGCCTGCGTGTACAACACTACTGGTGGCGTTTCTTATTGCCGCACTTTGGTGCGCTCTAACATGCCCAATCCCCAGAACGTGATCCTGAAGCCGAAAAAGATCAGATTGAGCCCGATCAAAGTCGGCGAGATCAGGCTCCAATTGAATTTCCAGTCCCAAAAGAATAGCGGGACGCTAAGCAGCATGAGCGCAATTCCCAATATGATCTTGCGCTTGCTGCTGGCGGGACTTTCTTCCAGAAACTTGGCCAGCGCAGGATTCAGAACAATGGCCGCAGGGAGCCTGGCTTTGCCGGCATGATCATAAATCTCGCAACGTAAGTTGCTGAATTGCTGCACCCGCAACTCGCAATATTTTTTCGCTTCTTCGAGTGAATCAAGAATCAGGCAAGCGCTGGGCTCGCCGGCGGGCAGGTATGCGCCTTCCGAATTGGTCTCAATTTCCGAGCGCGCGTCTTTGTGGAAGACGGCATACTGCCCTGGCTGGATGATCTGCATCCAGCTTGCGGGCCGCCGCTGCGGATCATAGAGCACAACCTCTTGCATGAATTCTCCCGGGGAACTGGTTCGAACCAAGGCAAATTATATACACTGTGCCGCGAAGCATCTTGTGGTCGCCTGCGCAGCATAAACTGCCGGCAATGACGGCAAATATCAACTGCACTGACTTCCGGCAGCTACCTGGACTACAATAGTTACCGCAATGAAACCCTTGTTTTTCCTAGTCTTTCTGGTTACTGCGGCTTCAATGGCCTCAGCCGCTGTGCGTAACTGTTCCGCCGGATACGGTGAATACAGTCAGGACCTGCCGGGTGGTTACACCGCCAAACTCTCCCCTGCCGCCGATGATGCTCATGCCGGCCAGTGCCACGCTGCCATCACTTCCACCGACCAGAAAATCGTGTTTGAAACCTACGGCTACGAGCTTGCGGTAAATCAAATTTCGGGCAAAGACGTCAACGCCGACGAGAAGCCTGACGCCGTGATTGAGTCGCATCCGCAGAAGGGCCAGTGCTGCTGGAGTTATTACATCGTGTCGCTTGGGGACCCCGCAGGGCTGCTGCGCCAGATCACGACCTCCGTTCCTCTCACCTTTGAAGACCGCCTGGGCGACGGCAAAATTGAAATCTGGGGGCGCGACAATGCTTTTGATGGAGTGGAAAATTTTCCGCACGCCGACTCTCCCTCCCCGCTGGTATTTTTCCGCATGCGCGGCACCGACATTTATGACGTCAGCAGTCTGTTCTGGAGCGAATACGAGCGCGAGATTACCCAGGCGCGTGATGGATTACCGCGCAGTGTGGCCGAAGACCTGGTGAAGACCGAGAATGACGATCCCAACAAGCCCGGAGGCGGGCATGGCGGAGGCGAGGGGAGCGGCGACCCGCGCGACCCCAAAGAGATCCGCTTACAACAAGCCAAAGCGACGATACTGGAAATTGCCCTCGACTACCTTTACGCCCACCACAGCATGGAGGCATGGAAGACCATCAGCGAAATGTGGCCGCCGCTCGACCGGCAACGCATCCGCCAAGTCATTGTGTCCACACGAATGAAGGGGCTGATGGGCGAGATCAATCGGCAACCGAACAACAAAGCTGCTAGCCCCTAGCCTCTAGCTGTCTCTAGGCGTGGAAGCCGCTCGCGTTTCTACGTTCAAACACCGCTAGTAGCTAGAAGCTTCCGAAAGCCGTTATCTTTAAAGACACAGCCAGAAGCAAAAAATAGAATCGCTCTATCGTTGATTCCATCCGTTTATAATTGAACTGATGTTTCCGACTGCCGTTGCCTACGGGATACCAGGGCTGCGGTAGCGGTGAGTCTCTTCTAAGCTGCTTGAGGAGGAACTCCGAGGGTGTGAAGGGAAACTTCTGCGCCTCCCGATATTTGGAAAGGAAACCATCGCCTGTGCCTTGGCCATTTGTTTGCGTCTGCCAGCGGTTCTTTCCTTCCATTGAAAAAGCTCCTAGCTTCTAGCCACTAGCTGTTTTTGGGTTTGGATGATGCAAACAGCTCCCATACCCAGGCACAGCTAGTAGCTAGAAGCTTCTCGACAAAGCTGAAAGCTGCCTGATGCGCCTCAAGGACAAATTCGGCCGCGCCATCACCGATCTGCGCATCTCGGTCACCGACCGCTGCAACTACAAGTGCGTCTACTGCCGCACCGGCAACGAAGGCGCGATCTATGCCGAGTTGCCGCTGGCTGACTATTTGCGGCTGGCGAGCATTTTCGTAGAGCTGGGGATTGAAAAGATCCGTATTACCGGCGGCGAGCCGCTGCTGCGTCCGCATCTCACCGATTTCATCCGCCAGGTGGCGCAGTTGCGCATTCGGCACGGCGAAAACGCAGGTCAGCCCATTGATACCGCTATCACCACCAACGGCCACCTGCTGGCAGACTTGGCGCAACCGCTCAAAGATGCCGGCCTGCGCCGCGTGACCGTCAGCATGGACGCGGTTGACCCCGCCAAGTTCGCGCGCATCACACGCGTGCCGAATGGATTTGAGAACGTGCTATCTGGCATTCGCGCCGCAAAAAAAGCCGGGCTTGGTCCTGTGAAAGTGAATTGCGTCCTGCTACGGGGCTTTAACGACGACCAGATCGTGGCCTTCGGCAAGTTTGCCCGCGATGAGGAAGTGGTGCTGCGCTTTATTGAATTCATGCCGCTGGAAGAAGATCGCGTCTGGTCACATGAGATCGTGGTCACACTCGACGAGATTCTGCAGCGCATGAAAGAGTTTCGCCCGCTGGTTGAGATCCCCAATGGCTATAGCGAGACCGCGCGCCGCTATCGCTTCGATGATGGCGTTGGCGAGATCGGCATCATCGCGCCGGTATCGCATCCTTTTTGCGGCCACTGCAGCCGCGTGCGCCTCACCTCCGATGGCAAAATCCGCACCTGCCTGTTTTCCCTCTTCGACCACGACCTCGCCGGCCTGATGCAGCGCGGCGCCTCCGACGGGCAACTGGCGGCTTTTATTGAATCGGTGATCCAGAAGAAAGAAGCCCGCCACCATATTGGCGAGCCGGATTTTGTCCCTCCGTCGCGAACAATGGTGCACATTGGAGGATAGCTCCGAGCTCGGCTGCTCACGATTTCACAACAATTGCGGTCAGAGGATGACAAAGAATCAGGCCTGGTTCGCATCTAATCCACTGCAATGCGTTTTGCCGATCTCAAATCTGCGCTGGCGCGCACCTACAACGACCTGAATGGCAATCACACGTTACAGATGGCTGCTGCCCTCTCCTATTACTTTGTGATGTCGCTGTTTCCCGCGCTCATCCTGCTCTCTGCGGTGGTAGCTTACCTGCCGGTTCCTGACCTGTTTAACCAGGCCTTGAGCCTGATGAGCCGGTTCGTTCCGCCCGATAGCATGGGAATCGTCAAGAAGGTGCTGGCCGACGTGGTTACGCCGAACCGCGGGACCTTTCTCTCTGTTGGCATCCTGGGAACGCTGTGGGCGGCCTCGGGCGGCTTCGTTGCGGCAATCGAAGCATTGAACGTAGCTTATGACGCGGAAGAGACCCGGCCTTTCTGGAAGACCCGGCCGCTGGCCATCGGGCTCACATTTCTGATTGGCGGGCTGCTGCTGACTGCCCTGGGAGTGATGATCATGGGACCGCGCTTTGGAGAGTGGCTGGCGGCCCGAACGCACCTGTCTAACCTGTATACGATCATCTGGCCCTATGTGCACTGGAGCATCGCCGTGGGGTTCACGGTTCTCGCGATTGAGGCGCTCTACTTTCTGGGCCCCAACGTCAAGCAGCGCTTCCTGGCCACACTGCCAGGGGCGGTTTTGGCCGTGGTCACCTGGATCGGCTTGTCGTATCTGTTGGGGATTTACTTCCGGTCATTCGCAAATTTCAACAAAACCTACGGCAGCCTGGGAGCGGCGGTGGCCCTCATGGTCTGGCTCTACTGGACCAGCTTCGGCATGCTGATTGGCGCCGAACTCAACGCGGAGTTGGCCAAGGTAAGCAAAGCCGGCAAGATTCCCGAGCAGGAGCAGCCACCGCCAATTACTACGATCAAGCTCTCGGCCTGATTAATTTACGATTTTCGATTTTTGATTTGCGATTGATAAAAAGCTAACTAGTTACGAGCTTCTAGCTGTTTTTGAGCACGGGAAGATTTAAGTCATCTTTCACAGTCGATCACAGCTAGTGGCTGGGAGCTAGAAGCTTGCTTTCCTACGAATGCGGAATTGCGTAATAGCCGCGTCTTGCCTGCACTTTGTAACCATCCTTGCCGTTAGTGTGGATTTCGATCTTGCGGAAGGTCCCGTCTTTTTTGCCATTGATTGGGGTATAGCCGATGCCGTACTGGGTGCGCAGCTCTGAGGCGATCTGGTCGAATGCGGTCTTCAGGTTTTCCGGCCTGCCGATCTCAAAGACCCGGCCGCCGGTTTCTTCGGTAACTTTTCTCATGTATCCTTCGCCGCGGTTGCCGTAGATGCCTCCTGTAAACAGAAGCACATAACAGATGACATCCGCCTTCTGGGCGCTCTCTACCGCTTCGTTGAGGCGCACCTTGCTGCCTTCGTCGATGCCATCGGTCATGACGATCAGGGCTTTGCGTCCGACTTCGCGTGAGAGCTTTTCATCGGCGGCCAGGTAAATACCGTCATACAGCGCGGTGCTTCGCGGGTTCGAGGAGCCGGGGAACGGCCCTCGCGCGATGGTGGGCGACCCGGGCGCCTCGATCACGCGCGCTTTCTCCATGGCGCGCCTGAGCTCGCGGGCTGAAGAAGTGAAATCCTGCTCCAGGTTCACGTCAACATCGAAGGTCATAAAAAACGCCAGGTCTTTCGGAGTCAGGACCTGGTTGAGGAAGGCCCCTCCGACTTCTTTTTCAGCAGGAATCACCTGCCCCATACTGCCGCTGGTATCCATCAGGATTCCCAGGGTCAGGGGCTGATCGGTCTCGGCGGCGAAATACTTGATGTTTTGCTTGACGCCGTCCTCGGTGAGGGCAAAGTCTTCTCTCTTGAGGCCGGGTATCAATGCGCCGTGTTTGTCTTTTACGTTACAGTACACATTGACCACGTCCACATTGACCTTCAGGGTCTCCATGGATTGGTCTTGCTCCCCCTGAGCAGGTTGCGCCTGGGTCGATGGACTTTGGGCAGTGCTGCCCTGGGCGGGTTGCCCGGCAGCCCAGACCATAGGGCCAATAAGCAATAGGCACCAAAGATGCAGCACCCTGGTGCAGCGGCGTGAGAGGCGTACCAGTACCATAAGTGGCCTTTTCTGATAATTTAACAGTATCTTACTCTTTATGGAGATAATCTAATTAGATGCAGCCATCGAGCTTGGGATTAGGAACCTTAGATTCAGGGGCCAAGGGACACTGTCTATGAACGCCAGACCATTCGCACTTCTACTACTGGTTGTTGCCATTCTTTTTGTACCTGCATATCCGCAAACACAATCGGCACAGCAGGATATACCGGACGCTCCTCAACCTAATAAGCCTGTTTCTGCCTTCCCGGCCAATACAGCGCCTGCTCCCAAGAGCGGCGACCGCCCTTTACCCCCTCCCGAAGAGCAACCCCTTCCGCCTCCTCCAACGGAAAGCGCGAAAACCATGCCCAACTCGAATCGGCCGACAAGCGCTGACAGCAATTCGCGCAATGAGCTCCCTACGTTCCACAAATCGGTTGACTTTGTCGTGGTGCCAGTCACGGTGAAAGATTCCGACGGGCGGCTGGTGGAAGGCCTGCTCAAAAAAGACTTCTCTGTGCTGGAAGACGGTGAATCGGAAAAAATCAGCTTTTTCGACAGCGAACCCTTCCCGCTTTCAGTGGCAGTGGTGCTCGATTCCAACTTGTCGGAGCAGACCATGCGCAAGGTCCGGGAAACTTTACCCTCCCTGGCCGGGGCGTTCAGCGATTTCGATGAAGTCGGAGTATTTTCTTACGGGAATACTGTAAACGCGCGCATGGATTTCAGCGGCGCTGGAGGAGAATTAGAGACCGCGTTGCGCCACTCGCAGCTCGATGCAAACGGAAACTATATCTCCGGACGCCCCAATGGACCTCCGGTAGTTTCCGGGCCCATGACCGGGACGGCAAGCCCGTCGGTCAACGGCCATCCCTTTGATCCCGGCGTGCCGCACGTGACCAATTACCGGCAGGAATCGAGCGTGCTCAACGACGCGATCCTGGCCGCAGCCATGGCGCTGTCAAAACGCGACCGCGCCCGCCGCAAGCTTATCTTTGTCATCAGCGACGGCCTGGAAAAGGGCAGCAATGCCAGCTACGGCGATGTGCTCAAGGTCCTGCTGTCGAATGAGATTGCCGTATACGCCATTGGCGTGGATTCAGCCGCCATTCCCGGCTATAACACCCTGCAAAACGTCCGTATTCCCCGTATGGGATCGGGCAATATCCTGCCGAAATACGTATCGGCTACGGGCGGGGATGTGTTCGCCGAATTCACCAAAGACGCAATCGAGCAGGCATACTCGCGGCTGACGGAGGAGGCCCGCAATCAATACACGCTGGGTTATACAACGCGCGCCACAGCGGCCAATAATTACCGCAGCATTGACGTACGCGTGCACCGCCCGGGGTTGATTGTCCGCGCCAAGGATGGTTATTATCCGCTGCCCCCCGAGCGCCAGCAGTAACGAAGAGGTTTCATAGAATCATCGATTTTGGACACAACCTGTGCATCAGGCGCAATACGTGTGGTATAAAAACATATTTGGTTCTGGCATCATTCTCCAGGTTTTTAAGTGCGGTAAGCGGTTCTCCGCGCCAACTTACTCTTCCTATGCAAGTTATGCCCAGCCCATTGAGCCGGGACGCAAGGCAAGGGTCTGGGCGCCAATTTATGGTGAAGGTCGGAAACGGCATTGAGTTTCATTAACTTCGCGGCCCGCGAAATCAATTGCAAAATCGTTTACTACGGCGCCGGTCTTGGGGGCAAGACGACGAACCTGCAGTACGTCTACGACAAGACCAATGACAAAGCCAAGGGCAAGATGATCTCCCTGGCGACAGAAACCGACCGCACCCTGTTCTTCGATTTTCTGCCGCTCGATCTTGGCACCGTGCGCGGATTCAAGACCCGCTTTCACCTGTATACCGTCCCCGGACAGGTCTTCTACGATGCCAGCCGCAAGCTCATTCTGCGTGGCGTGGACGGCGTAGTATTCGTGGCCGACTCGCAGGAAGAACGCATGGACGCCAACGTCGAAGCCCTGGAAAATCTTCACAGCAACCTCAGGGAACACGGCTACGATCTGGCAAAAATTCCCTATGTTCTCCAACTCAACAAGCGCGACCTTCCCACCGCCCTGCCGGTCGAAAGCCTCAAAAAAGAGCTGATGCGCAAAGCTGAACCCGTCTATGAAGCCATCGCCTTTCAGGGCAACGGCGTCTTTGAAACCCTGAAAGAAATCGCCCGCCAGGTCCTGGTTGAACTGAAGAAGGGCTAGAGTAAAACAGTACTCAGTACTCTGTTGTCAGTACTCAGTTGGCGTCTTCATAACCCTCGAGAGTGTGGAATAAACCGGGGGTTGCCCACATGCGCGGCCAAGCGCGTGCGGGAAAGTGGCTCTATGAAGTCACACGAAAGTGGCCCTTGTAAATACCACTCTGCCCCTTTAGTTTTCTTTGATCTGAGAACATATTCCTCAAATGTGCCGAAATACTGCGCACGTTAGGATCACAATGAAAAGAACCGACCTTGGACGTCACGTGTATGGATTGGCTGCCGGCGCTTTTGGCGTCATCACTTTCGTCTGGCATGACTTTAACACCTGGCAACAGCTCCGGGCGCTTGGAAACGTTCCTCATCGCGAGATTCTCGTATACATCGCCGTGGCCATCGAGCTCTTTGCAGGCATGGCGATCCAGTGGCGTGGAGGTGCGCGAGCCGGCGCTCTCGCGCTGGGCGCCCTCTATGTCACCTTTGCTTTGCTCTGGGTGCCGCACATTGTTGCCAAACCGCAGGCCTATGATCGTTGGGGTAACTTTTTCGAGCAATTTTCCCTGGTCTCGGGGGCGCTCATCGTTTACGGGTCGCTCAATCAAAGCAAAAGCGATTCAAAACGGGCGCGAACAATAGCTCAGATTGGCTACATCGGTTTCGGAATCTGTGTTGTCTCGTTCACGCTGGAACAGCTTTTTTATCTTTCTGCAACGGCACAGTTCGTTCCCAAGTGGATTCCTCCCGGGCAGATGTTCTGGGCGGTAACCACCACGATTGCGTTTGCGCTTGCGGCCATCGCATTACTTTCCGGGCGTTCGGCTCTGCTTGCGGCGCGGTTGCTTACCGCGATGCTGGTCGGCTTCGGATTGCTGGTATGGTTGCCCGCGCCTTTTGCCGATCCTCATAAACTGATCAATTGGGCCGGGAACGCACAGAATTTGGCGATCACCGGAGCGGCATGGATTGTCGCCGACTTTCTCAGCCAGAATCGCGCGGGCGCCCCGGCCTAGCTTCTTTGGCCAGGGCGGGGTTTATGTTCCCTTATGCCCCCCCTTGCTCAGCTAGAGTCTGGCTTTCAGCTCCAAGCCCGCAGCTCCAAGCTCCAAGGAAAATCAAGTTCACCGCGGAGGCGCGGAGGAAGGCAAAAGATTTCGCCGCGGATGAACGCGGATTTGCGCGGATTTGAAAAGAAATCCCACCCCTCGGTTGCGCGCAGGACAGGCTAAGGACACAGAGGATACAAAGGAGCACGGGTCTCCCCTCGCAGCGCCAGCCTGCATACGCGGGTCGGAGCGGAGCTTTTTCTGCCAGATCACGACGCCCTGGGGTGGCATCGAGCCACCTCGGGCCGCCTGCACCAGCAGCGCGACTACTTCGGTACGGGGCACACGCTTGAAAGTCACCGAAGATGCCAACTGAGTACTGAGTACTGCTTTTACTTTCTTCCCAAAAACCTGATCCTGCCGGTAAATGCCCTCTTCTGAAACGAGCTGAGGGTCAGGAATTGCGGAGAGTCTATGTTGTTGTTGACCACGGCTGCGTTTTTGCTGCCGGTAATGTTGTTGGAGCCCACGCGGAAGGCGAATTCGTAGCCGCGGAAGCGGAAGCGGCGCTCCACGTGCAAGTTCAGGGAAAAGTAGTTGGGGAAGCGGCGGGAGTCGGGGCCCCCCACAATTTGCTGCGCCTGGTTGATGACGCTGAAGGGGAAGCCGCTGTGCCAATCCATGGAATAGGCGAAGTCGATTCTCTTGGTGATGGGAAACCATCCCCAGGAGATGAGGTGGTTGGGGACATCCCAGGGCAGCGCGCCGCCCGCCTGTTGCGCGAGCGTGGGATTATCGATGGAAAAGTCTAAAACCGCATTGGAGCGCGAGCGCGACCGGATATAAGAAATCAGGATCTCGTGGTTCTGCGCGAACTTCTTCTGCGCCGTAATGCCCACCGAATCATAGCGGTTGTTTTGCACGTTCAACAGTTGATAAGCGTTGCCCGTGATGGGAGTGGGGTTTACGTTGAAAAAGGTGAAGCCCTGGCGTCCGCGCTTCTCCAGCACCTCGACGGTCAGGTGAATGGCCTTGGGCAGCATGCGCTCAAAGCTGAAGCTGGCGTTCAGGAAATGCGGCTCCTGCAGAGCATTGGTGTTCACCATGAAAAAGGTTGGCATGGGGCGTCCGATGGGGGTGACGCCATCGGCGGCGAAATCCTGATCGGTGCGCACGCCTTGCAGGGAGCGGGTAACGAAATCCAGGTTCGTGGCGTCGTAGAAGATTCCCACGCCGCCGCTGATCTTGGTCATGGTGGGCCCATCGAAGTAATAGCTGGTGGCCACGCGGGGTGAAAACCAGGCATCGCGAATGGTCTCATCCCAATCGCCGCGCAGCCCATATTCGACGATCCATCGTTCCGTCGGCGACCAGCGGTCCTGGGCATAGGCGCTGCCCTCGAAGTTATCTTTCCGGAACAGCGGCGGACTTGCAAAGGTGGAGAGCCGGGCGAGCGTGCCGTCTTCCCGCACAATCGAGATGGGCTGCCGCGAAAGGAACTGGTGGTCATCAATGCTGTCCACATCGATGCCGATTCGCATTTCATGGCGCCCGTATAACTGGGTGGGGGCGAGGTAAAGGTTGGAGTATCCCTGAATTCGCCGGGCGCGCGCCGAGGTTTGCTCAAAAAAGCTGCCGGAGACACCTTCCGGACGAAGTATGAAAGGCAAACCGCCGCGGGGGAGAGTACCCTGCGTGAACTCGCTGCCGGCGATGCCGGTTTCAAGCAACGTCTGGCCGGAATAGGCCGAATCGCGCAGGTTGAACATCTGGATGGCGGCATGCTGATCGGTGGTGCTCGCCGGCGGGGTTAGAAGCGACAGCCCCAGCCGCTCCACCTTCTGATGGTTGATCACATAGCTGGCGGTAAGAATATTGCCCGGCGTAAGGTTGACCTGCGCTTTGCTTATGCTGTCAATTCGCCATAAGGGGCTGCTGTTTTCGCGCCGCGAAGGCAGGTCTTTGTTAGCGTTGGCGTCGTACTCGCCGCTGAGTCCCTCGAACCACCACGCTCTTCCCTTCCTGATCGGCCCGGAAAAGGTAAAGCGCGGAGTGACATTTTCAAAGGCAATGCCCTTGCTGACGCTGACTCCGGGAGTGAAATTGGTGGCGGAATAGCGAAAACGGTCGTCGCCCATGCCGGTCTCGAGGCGTAGCACGCCTCCCGAGCCTTTGCCGTATTGCGCGGTGTAGCGGCTCTGGTCTACCTCGATGAGCCGCAAGGAATCCGGGCTCACGCGCAAATCGAGCAGCCCGGTCACAGGATGGGTCACGTTGAACCCGTCGAGCTGATGAAACAGCTCATATCCCGCGGAGCCCCCTACGTGGATCTGCTGGTTGTTATCGACCACCACCCCGGGTATGAACGGCAGCACGTTGCGGAAGTCGCGCGTCGTGGGATAAGGCAGGGTGAAGATTTCCCGGTTGGTAAGCTCTTCGCTGGAGCTGGTTTTCGCCGGATCTACGGCCGGGGCGGTATCGGTTACATCGACCCTTTCACGAAATTCCTGCACGTGGCGCAGGGTGACTGGAATTTCCGAGCCCGGAGCAAGCTCGATCTGGCCCAACGTATTGGGATAAAAGCCCTGTTTTTCTATCTCGAGCATGTACTTTCCAGGACGCATGCCGAAAAACCGATAATGGCCGGCAAAATCGGTTTCAACCACCAGGGAAAATGTCGAGCCCGGGACCATCAGGGTTACACGTGCGCCGGCAACGGGATCGTGGTTCTCGTCCTTCACCGTGACGAGCACGCTGGCCTGCCGGGAGTGCTGGGGCACGCCGGTCTGGGCAGGATCGCCTTGTCCGGAGGCGATCCACACACCTGCCAGCATAAAGATCGCGATTTGCAGATTACGATTCACCAGGGTCAGGTTTCTCGATTTTCAGCTCTCAATTCCTCAGAAGTAACGACGAATCAATTGGTTGCAGAACTGCTGAATAAAATCTAAGGCGAAATTGTATACCGCCGAGGTGAATTTACGATTTGTGATTTACGATTTACGATTTTGTGAAGATGATTTGCAACCCGAATTTTGTAAAATCGAAAATCTTAAATCGTAAATCTTAAATCTCTGGCTGCTAACGCAACCGCAGGCTGCGCAGCATGGCCTCAAAGGCCGGATGCATCTGGCTGTAATCCGGCTCGGGAGAGATAAACACCAGATAGAGCACCTGCTGGCTGTTGCTCAATGGCACTGTCACCAGCCAATCACGCTCGCGCAGGGGATTGCCGCTTTGATCCTTAATCGGCGATACGCCGACCATATCGGCAGATTTGGCGGCCATGCCGTTGATGCGTATATCTTCGTCGTGCCCGATCTGTTTTAACTGGGGATTCCCCTGGGTCAGCCGGGTGATCAACTCGTGCGTCGTCTGATCGAGGGAATTCGAGTCTTCAGGCTGGAAGCCGCTCACGATCGCGCTGTAGGCCACCTGGTCCTGGGTCACGCCCGATTGCGGGGCAATCGTAACCGCGCCGCTGCTCTGCCCATAGACCTGCCAGTTATCCGGATAGGAGATCGTGTAAGCATCGTGCTGGAAGTCGCGGAAGTTTGAGCTGGGGGCCACGCCTTCGATCGCAGTGCCGGTCAGCTTGTTGCTGGTCGGCTTCTGTTGTTGCTGGATCTGCTGCTGGGTCAAAGGCTTCATGCCCATGGCGCGCTGCTTGATTTGGGCAAACTCCGGGGTGCTGTCAGGCAGATACTGTTTGGGCGGCAGTGTAGTCACTTCTTTGGAAACGTATTGATAGCGATTTGCGGGAATAGGATGATCGCTGAAAAACTGCGCCGTGCTGCTGCCGCCCTGCTGCTGCAGCTTGCGGAAAAATTCGGCCATCCAGCGGGGATTGTAGCCCGAGTCATACATGATGTCTGTACCGAGCAGGTCGGCCTCTTGCTCGTTCTGGCGTGAATTCTTCAGGAAGTAGGAGCCCACGCCAAACTGTATGCCTAATTGGGCAACCTGGCTGCCGATGCCCTTGCCAAGAAAGCCGCCCAGGAGAGAGAGCGGAAGCTGCGCCTCCATCTGCCGGGTAGCGGCGCGCGTGGAGTGGCGCTGCACCACATGCGAGATTTCATGCGACATCACCGCCGCCACCTCGGCTTCGTTGTCGGCCGCCTGGATGGTGCCCAGATTGATATACACAGGGCCGCCGGGCATGGCGAAGGCGTTGATCTCCTTCTGGTTGACCACGTGGAAGTTATACGGCCACTTTTCACCGGGCGCGTGCGACGCCAGAGTGGCGCCAAGTCTTTGTATGTATTTTGTGATGGGGTCGGAGTCGCTCAAAATGGGAAGCTGCTGGCTGGCCTGCGCCGAAGCCTGCTGTCCCGCCTGGACCTCTTCTTGTGAAGAAAACAGATCGAAGCCGTGCGTGGGCTGCACGCGCGCATCAATAAGCTGCGGAAGGGCCAGAATGCAGATGAGAATCATGAACTGCAATTGCCAGTCCACGACGCGCCGGGACAGGTTGCCAGTTACCGGCTGCCAGAAGTGCTTTGCTCGTATGCGGTTTTTCATATTCGATCTCCTCGGTAGATGTCACAAAGCAGGCACAGCTTACGCTCGCAGGAATTATAAACATTGAGTCAGTTGGTGTACCCTGATCGCGGGAAAAGGTAAAGATCCGAGCTTGCGTCAGAGCACAACTTTAGTTTTGCCGGGAGGGTCAGTGCGATTGGAGGGCTTCAGCCGCTGAGCTCCTTGGCGCATAACCGGAAGTCTAAGGAAGGCAAAAACGCTCTTGTCGTGAATGTAAATGGCGATTTTTTAACAGTCACTTCGCGCTGCATTTGGCGACTGAGCTATCGGCGGGGCCGACTTCGAGACCCAAGTCCACACAGAGCCTGTCATTTGTTCCTTTGGGGTCAACGTTTACAAGCACGTGCAGGTCGCTATAGCCACCCCCTCCGTGGTTCCCGATCTCAACTTCATAGAATCCCTTCGGCAAATGCTTGATGCTGAATTCGCCCTTATAATTTAGTTCCACCGAGGCGACTTTTGTTTGCCTCTTCCTTCGCTCAACCATAGACATTGAATCATCGAGCCACACCTGCGCGTTGTTATATACGTCAACCCAGAGTGCGGCTAGGGGCATGACTTGACCGAGCGCATTTCTTGCACTTCCGTGAATCGCTCGGACTGGGTGCTTATATCGCACTGTTGCCCCACGATCGCCGCGGCGGCGACGCTGGCGAAAAGTGAGACGACTGCTGAAATCAAAGCAACCCCACGAACCCCTATATTCCGCCTGTCAGTGGCTAAAGCCGCCCAAACCATTCTGGCCGAAACTCCGCCTTAATAAATTGCTTGACGCCTTCTCTTCCAGTCAGCCGCAACCACAGGGGACCGCCTTCGCGGTCGAGCCGCAAATCAATGTCGAAAAAGGGACAGCACACGCGTTCCTGGATGGCCCATTCGCTTACCAGTTGAAATGTTTGCGGGTTGGCGGGAAATTCAAACTCGTATCCGTCGGATAGTTCCCGCACGCCCGTGTTCAGTTTGAACAAAGCAGGGGTGAGTTCTTCAAAATGCCGCTTCCTCTGCTCCGCAGTAAGCGCCAGCCGGGAGCAGGCGAAGGCTGATTGGGAGTTCACAGCGGATTTGCCAGTCTGAGCGGCGGAACTCCGTTGAGAAACGATTTGCGAAAGCGCCCATGCGCCCAGGGATAGACCGGCCAATGCGATAAAGATTATTTTCATACTTCACCTCAATGCAATAGTTATGGAGTGATGAACTCCTATTCGCAGGTTACGAGTTCAAGCTGGCTTTAAGGCAAGAGGTTCTTTCTGCGCGCTTATTCCAGGCAACACCAACAGCATTTTCCTAAGTCCAAAAGCCGTTCTCCCGCGTCCAATAGCTGCATGCCACAACTATTGATCTCTGAAGTAGCGCGGCGCGCGGGGGTGAGGGCTTCGGCAATTCGTTATTACGAGCAGATTGGAATTCTTACCCCGGCGCAGAGAATTGGTAACCAGAGATGTTATGACACCACCGTGCTGGAGCGGCTGGCGGTGATCCGGTGGGCGCGTGAGACCGGCTTTACGCTGGATGAGGTGCGGCAACTGTTTTTTGGCTTTGGCCGGGCCATGCCGGCTTCGGAGCGTTGGAAAAAACTCTCCCGAAAAAAGATCGCAGAACTGGACGCAATGGTGAAGCACATCCAGACCATGCAGCGCCTGCTGCGGGCGCTGGAGAAAAACTGCCACTGCTCAGCCCTGGAACAATGCGGAAAAGGGTTCCTCCGAAGCGCCGAGGGCGGCACAAAAGTGCGCTGCCTATGAACGGCCGTCTGCCCCTCCATCCCGTGAATTAAGAACTCGAAACACCTCGCAGCCGTCTAAGTCAGAGGGGGCTTAACCATCGATCTTGAGTCTTTTGAAATTCGTCCTCCTGAAGTGAGACAGTGGTGGGAATACAGGGTGGCCTGGGAAAGGGGCAAATATATATGAAGCTCCGCGTGGTATTGGTATTTCTGTTCATCCTCCTGGCACAGGCCGGCAACATGGTGCTGGCGCAGTCGGATGCGACGCCGGCAAAGTCTGCGAGCCACTCCAGGGCAGCAGCGCCAAAACCAGGAGCCGGCGAATGGTATAAGGCGACCCGGGTGACGCTGCGCATGCAAACCGCGGGTGGGATAAGCAAAACGGTATATGACATCGGCCAGGGGCAGGAGCTCAAAATCACCGCCGACGGCCAGCACAGCCAGATCATGCTGGTCAACGGACGCCGCGCCTGGATGCTGGTGAAAAATGTGACGCTGGAGCCCGGCCAGGAGATCGATACCCTCGATGGCCCGGTATTGAACCTGAGAATGGCTCTCGAACTGCTGCGCGCGGCCGCTCCCGCCGGTCCCGGCAAAATCAAAGGGCGGACCGAGGTCCACATCGACGAGCAGAAACATCCGATCACTGTGAATACAGCCTCGGCCAGCGGTGGCATTGATGCCCCATGGACCCTGGACGCGGTTATAGAGCCGGTCACGCCGGACGAGTGGTCCTTTGAACTTCACGTCAGGCACGACGAAATCGTCTACTTGAGCGGGACTTGGAAAAAAGACGCCGTAGCCCCGGTTTTTTCGGACGAGATGCCACTGGATGGCTGGCAGATCCTCAGCATTGGCCCCACCAAGCTCCCAACCGCTAATGGTACGGTTTATGACTATGGCGCGCAGATTTCCAGAAGGCATCCCAGCACGCTCGGCGAACTGCGCAAGATGAGCGAATAGGCGAAAAACTGTACTCAGTTGCCGGTACTCAGTACCCAGAAATGCTGCAAATAAGAACCTCCGCTAACTTTTGAGATAAGTCCTCTTCGTGTCTCCCTGTGTCCTCATGAGTTGGGCAGCATGTGAAAAGTTTTGCATCCGTCCCAAAAAGAAACCAAAAAAACTACTGGACTCTTTCGCGATGGCTGCTACACTGGGGGACTTCCAAGCACGTTCGTTTTCGTTCGAGAAAGTATAGATCGGCCCATTCCGTGGAGGTGGAGTTGCGTCGTACACTTTGTCTTCTGGCCATAGGTGTTTGTGTTTCTTACAGCGTAACAGGATGGGCGGCGACCAGGCACGGTCAGGCGGTTTCGCCTTATCCAGCTTCGCGGGTGAGCGCAGCCAACCCGCTGGCTTCGCAACAAGACGTGAGTTACTACGGCGGGCTGATGCTCTCCAATGTCCAGGTGGTGGTCGTATTCTGGACGAACAGCGTGGACCCCGCCGAGGCGTTGAACGCACCCGGATTTTACGGAGCCATTACCAATAGCGCGTATATGGACCTGCTGGCGCAGTATTCCACCTCAGGGATGAACGGCCAGGACGGGCTGCCTGGGAGCAATCAGGTCATCGGGCGCGGCAGCTATGCCGGAGCCTTCGCTATCACGCCATCGGCGACAGGCATCCTGATTGACGACACGCAGATCGCCAGTGAACTAGTCAACCAATTGAACAGTGGAGCCCTGCCCCAGCCGCAACTCGATGCCGGCGGCAACTCAAACACGCTCTACATGATCTACTTTCCCCCGGGCTACACAGTTACGGTAGAGGGAGACGCAAGCTGCCAGGCCTTCTGCGCATATCACAACACAACGGTGTACAACACCACCGTCTATCACAACATCCCGATTGCGTACGCCGTGATTCCCGACTTTTCATACCCGAACAGCGCCTGCCATGCGCTGTGCGGCACCGACGCCAATTACGTCAACAATTTCGACATGGCATGCTCGCACGAGCTGGCGGAGGCGGTCACAGATGCCAGCGTGGGGCTCGAGACTGCCCGGTCGATGGGCTGGTATGATGCCAACCTGATTCCGGGTCTCTCATTGCAATACGGAGAGATTGGAGATATTTGCCTGTTGCAACCGGACCAGGTTGGCGGTTATATGGTGCAGAAGGTGTGGTCCAATGCTGACGGCGCCTGCTCAGCCAGTTCAAGCCTGATGTTCACCAGGACTTTGCTGGCAACGAGCGACCCGATAGCAACGTTTCGGAGGAACGTGACCTTTTCCGCCACGGTCCTCAGCTCCGGCGCGGTGAACAGCGGAGCCGTAACCTTTATGAATGGAACCAGAGTGTTGGCAACGGTGCCAGTCAACTCCCAGGGCGTGGCGACCTTTACCACGAACCAACTGACGTTAGGCTTGAACCCAATCACGGCGAGCTATTCCAAAAACGGAAACTTTGGGGCCAGCACTACGGGGGTGCTGAATCAATACAGGTCGCCAAGACCGCATTAGCAATCCACAGCAGGGCGCCCACCGAACTGCGGGTCATATCCGTCTAAACTGCGCCGCAACGAAAAGGCTACTGCGTAGAAAATACTGGACTCTTTCTTGTCGGCTGTTACACTGGATGCCTTCCCGGGAGTTGTATTTTTTGTAGACAAAGCCAGCCTCTTTGGAGGTGCATGTGTATCCGGCAATTCGTTTTTTACGCACAGTTGTCATTGAATTTTCCCTGATAGGCCTTGGCATGGTAAGCGGCGCGTGGGCACAATTTGCGGGGCCCGCCCCCAGGCATATTCAAATGGTGTCTCCTTATCCGGCTTCGCACATGACACAGGCCGCTTCGAGTTCCTTCATTCCGCCCCAGGACGTAAGCTATTACGGCGGGCCGGTGCTCTCCAATGTCCAGGTGGTAGTAGTGTTCTGGACGGGAAATGTGGATGCGTTCGAAGCCATCAACGCCGAGGGGTTTTACCAAACCATTACCCACAGCGCGTATATGGATCTGCTCGCCCAATACTCGCCGATACTATTGAACGGACAGGATGGACAGCCGGGCGCCAACCAGGTCATCGGACGCGGCAGCTACGGCGGGGCTTTCCTGATTACACCTTCGGTCACAGGAACGATGGTTGACGATACCCAGATCGCCGCCGAACTGGTGCACCAACTCAGCATCGGCGCCCTGCCCCAGCCGCAACTGGATTCCAGCGGGAACTCCAACACGCTGTACATGATCTACTTTCCCCCCGGGGTCACAGTGACCCTGCAGGGGATGCAAAGCTGCCAGGTTTTCTGCGGCTACCATAGCACCGCCGTCTACAGCAATACCACGTTCAACAATAAGCCGATTGCTTACGCCGTAATTCCCGACGAATCAGATCCAAGCAGCCTTTGCCATTTCTTGTGCGGTCTCGATGCCAACTACCTGAATAATTTTGATACGGTGTGCTCGCATGAGCTGGCCGAGGCGGTCACCGATCCCGACGCGGGATTGACACCGAACGTGGCGCGGCCCCTGGGCTGGTACGATGCCAACGTCATCCCTGTGATTCAACAGCAATATGGCGAGATTGGCGACATCTGCGCTTTTCTTCCGGCGCAAATTGGCGGTTACATGGTGCAGCAGGTGTGGTCGAATGCCGATGAAAACTGTGCGGCCAGCACCAATTTGATGTTCACCAGGGTCCTCGTGGGCTCAACCGCCCCGCAGGCCACGGTTGGGCAGCCTGTAACCTTAGTTGCTCTCGTCCTCAGTTCGAGCCTGGTCAACACCGGCAGTGTGACTTTTGCAAATGGAAGCGTTGCGCTGGCGACGATGCCGGTCAATCCGATGGGCTTTGCCGTATTCACCACCAGCCAACTTCCCGTAGGGCTGAATAAGATTACTGCATTCTATTCTCGAAGCGGGAATTTCGGCGCCAGCTCATCCGGCGTGTTAAACCAGAACGTCGGGCCGTAAAAGTAGCGGTCTCAGCTTGCGCTCTATCGCCGGCGGAAAAACACTTTTTGGATTACGAATTGCGGGTTGCAATCCCTATGGGGTTCAAGCCTTATGGGTGACCCTATAAGACCTCGACACAATAGGGATTTCTCCACTTCGTATTTGGAATGACAAGAAAATTGAGTTTTTCCGCAGCGTTCTTTCATTTATGGTCCAACGGCGGCGCCACGCCAAAGTCGCGGGTTTTGGCTCCGGTGCGGGCGGCGCGGGCCAGGGGAGGCGAACTCACCTCCTGCCCGTATTTTTCCAGCAGCACCGGGACTAAAGCGCCTTCGGCTTCTTTCACGAAGGCCATCTTGCCCTCGGGATCCATGTCAATGCGGACGTAATCGCCCAGCTTCACCTGCCCGGTGGCAACCAAGTTGGCCAGCGGGAAGACAATATAGCGTTCGATGGCGCGTTTGAGATGCCGGGCGCCGTACTTGAGGTCTGTGCCTTCATCGAGCAGGAAGCGCTTGACCCGGGGAGTGCAACTGAAGACAAACTGGCTGTTGCCGGTGGCCTGCAGGATGCGCTGCTGCACCATCCCCAGCTCGATTTCAAGGATGCGCTGCAGATGTTCCGGCTTCAGCATCTTGAAGACCACGATCTTGTCGATGCGGTTCATGAACTCAGGGGAGAACTTGCGCTTGGCGGCGTCCTGCGCCGTGCGGGTGATCTTGTCATCGAGCTTGGCATCTACCGATGGCGGCTTCTGGGCAAAACCCATGGCACCATGGATAAGCTCGTTCATCTCACCGGCCCCCAGGTTTGAAGTCATGATGATGACGCATTGCGAGAGGTCAACGCGCCGGTTGTCGCCCAGGGTGAGGGTGGCTTTATCCAGGATTCCGAGCAGAAGCTGCCAGAGCGAGTCGCTGGCCTTTTCGATTTCGTCGAAAAGCAGCACCGAGAGCCGCAGCCGCTCGGTGTGCCACTGGTTGAGGGCCTCTTGCGTCAACAAAGGGTGGGTTTCGCGGTGCCCGAGATAGCCGGGCGGCGAACCGATGAGCTTGGCGATCTCGTGGCTGTGCTGGAACTCGGCACAATCAATCTTGATGCACGCCTTGGGGTCCCCGAACAGCGCCTCGGCCATGGCTTCGACCACCCGTGTCTTGCCCGAGCCGGTAGGCCCCAGAAACAACAGATTGCCGATGGGACGGGAGGGTGGATTCAAGCCCGCCAGAAACATCTGGTAGATTTCGGTGACCTTTTCGATGGCCGGGTCCTGGCCTACGATCTTCCGCCGCAAAGCGGCATCAAAATCCTGCGCGTCGTTGCTGCGCCGGGTGGGATCCAGTGCTGTGTTTAAACCCGTCCTCATGTCGTGCCCCTTCCTGCCTGGGCTGCTGTCACCTTTTTCGATGGAGAAAGACACGCGCAGAGTTGCTATCAATCAAAATGCTCTTGGATGATGGCGGTTGTTCTATAAAAAAGTGGCGAATCTGCGCTTTGTCTTCCTCTCGGGTTCCTGCCCTATTATTTGGATGCAGAATCAGCAACAACGGAGCGGCTCCCCGGTGGAAAACTTCAGGAGGTGCATTTTGCGGTCCCCCGGAGCAACTCCAGGGGCAACCCTCGGCCATGAGGCCACGTTCCCCGGCAACCGTACATGACCTTTTGATTTTCTTGAGTCCCCGCGAAGACAGGGAGCATCCATCTTTGTACCTGCTGGACACCTTCTAAGGTATACACCGGGTTGCTGGCCGCTTTAGACCTGTTAGTATTTCGTTTCTCTCCGAGAAGGAATTGGAAGTACTTGGCATGAAGGTTCGCGAGTTTTTCCCTGGTTTTTCCTCCGTCAATTTATATTCAGTTCGGTTGGCAAATTTACTTTTGCTTTCGTTGCTGCTCGCTTCGCTTTGCGGATGCGGTTTCACACGCGCACAAACAACAGCGCAAAACGGCAGCACGGCACAGGCGCAGCCGGCCACCGCGCCTGTTGCAGTCGCCAGTACCCAGCCCGCCGCCTTCCACTACACCGTCAAGCGCGGGGAAAGCATTCCCGCAGTGGTGCGGGAATACATTTCGCATACCTCTTACATGACGGGCGCGGAGCTGGAGAGCGCCCTGCGCGAGGTGAACAATAAACCCAACGGCAACAACCTGAAGCCGGGCGAAGACCTTATCATCCCCGGATACGAGAGCGAACCGATTGTGGAGCACTCGGTGCCGGTGCCGAAAGATTTTGAGGTACGCGCTATTTACCTGACCGGAACGATGGCGGGCAGCGATCATGGCATCCGCATTATCCGCCGGTGGCACGAACTGGGCGGAAACGCGGTGGTCTTCGATATCAAAGACAGCGACGGCTCAATCAACATTCCCTTTGATTATCCGCTGGCTCCGAAGTCCAAACACCACAGCATTGCGAACCTGCCCAAGCTGATCCGCTTCCTGCATTCCGAAAATATGCATGCCATTGCCCGCATCGCCCTCTTCCGCGATGAACATATTGCGCGTACTTACCCGGAGCTGGCGGTGCAATCCAAGCGCGCCCTGGCGGCAGTTGCGCAGAACAAAGTTGCGCGGGATAAAGCGCCAGCCAAGGTCCCTGAAAACATGGCCGCCGCGAATCAGGCCGCGCAAAATCAAGTTATGCAAAACCAAGCCGCGCAGGATGGCGCGGGCGCGCAGCAGAATCCAGTTGCTCAGAGCAATGTTCAGAACGAGGTTCAAAACAACGACGCGCAGAATCAAGCCGCGCAAAGCAAAATCACGCAAAGCAAGACCGCGCCGCAGCCCTGGCGCGAGAATGGCAAACTGGTTTGGACTGATACTTCAAACCTGAAAGTGCAGGACTATAACCTGGCGCTGGCCAAGTTCGTGGCCGCTTCCGGCGCAGATGAAATTCAATTCGATTACGTTCGCTTCCCTGCCGAGGGCGACCAGAAAGACGCGCAGTTTGCCTTCATGAAGAGCCATCCGGAGTGGCAGCGCGCCGACGTGATTGCCGATTTTCTCTCGCGCGCATACTCTGAGCTGCATCCCTCGGGGGTGTTGCTCTCACTCGATGTCTTTGGCGTAATGGCGTGGCAACGATCGGTTGACCTGAATCACACCGGCCAGGATATTACCCGCATGGCGAAATTCTGCGACGTGCTGTCGCCCATGATCTATCCCTCGCACTTCTTCGGCATGGATGGCTACAAACGGCCCGGCGATGCGCCGGAACACTTCATCTCCGCCTCTATGCAGCGTTTCGAAAAGGTAACGCAAGGCAGCGGGGTGGTGCTGCGTCCGTGGCTGCAGGCCTTTGCCTGGCGCACACCCACCTACTCGCCGCAGTACATCGAGACCCAGGTGAAAGTAGCCAAGAATAACGGCGGCGTCGGCTTTCTGTTCTGGAATGCGCGCAACGACTACGGCCGTCCCTTCGCTGCCATGCCCGAGATGACGCATAAAGTCGATGAGTACTTCAAGACGGTGGCCGCGAAAAAGTCTTAAAGGCTTACCGCGGATCTCACAGATTCGCGCGGATCAAATCCGAGGGATTTTGCTTTTTTCTGTGTCTCTGTGGTTAATAAATTCTCTGACTTCCGACTGTCCCGCTCTCGTTCTATAATTAAAGATCGACGCAAGAAGACGAAGGAGTCCCGAGGATGCCTCTCAAAAAAAGCGAAAAAATCTGGCACAATGGAAAATTCATCAACTGGGATGACGCCAAGCTGCACGTCATGGCCCACGTGATCCATTACGGCACCTCGGTCTTTGAAGGCGTCCGCTGCTATGCCTTGCCTTCGGGCTCGGGGATCTTTCGCGCCCACGAGCACGCCCAGCGCCTGCTGGATTCGGCCAAAGTTTATCGTATGGACTTCGAATACAGCCGTGAAGAGCTGGTAGCGGCCATGGTGGCACTGGTGAAAACCAACGGGGTTACGCCCTGCTATATTCGTCCTATCGTTCTGCGCGGATACGGCGAGGCTGGAGTGGCGCCGTTCAACTGTCCGGTGGAAACTTACATCATCAATTACGAATGGGGACGCTATCTCGGCCACGGCAGCGATGAGGGCGTGGATGTCTGCGTCTCTTCCTGGAACCGCCTTGCGCCCAACACCCTGCCCGCGATGGCCAAGGCCGGCGCGAACTACATGAACTCGCAGCTTATCAAGATGGAAGCCGTGATGAACGGCTACGTGGAAGGCATTGCTCTCGACGTGAATGGCTACGTGAGCGAAGGCTCGGGGGAAAATGTTTTTCTTGTCCGCCAGGGCACGCTCTACACCGGGCCGCTGGGCAACTCGGTGCTACCCGGCATCACGCGTGATTCCGTGCTGCGCATCGCCAAAGAAAAAGGAATTCCGATCGTCGAGCAGATGATCCCGCGCGAGATGCTCTACATTGCCGATGAATTGTTCTTCACCGGCACCGCGGCTGAGATCACTTCAATTCGCTCCGTGGATAAAATCAGCATCGGCAAAGGTGAAGTCGGGCCGATTACCCAGACGCTGCAGAAAGAATTTTTTGGCATCGTCAACGGCACAGCGCCCGACCGCTTCAACTGGCTCACTCCGGTTCCGGTCAGTATGAAACAGCCGGTGGGCGTGTAAGACAGGCGTGTAAACATAGAGGCATTTAGCATTTGGCACTTAGCATTTAGCCCCTCGGGATAATTCGCCCATGCTGCTAAAGCATCTTTGGCTGACTGCTTTCAATGCAACGCCGTCAAACTTGCCTTCCACCACACCCAGGGCATGCTGCCTATCGCGATGACGTTCCAGGCCAGCATGGCAAAGCGCATCTGCCCCGGAGTGTAAGGCTTTTCGCGCCAAACCAATACCGCATCCAGCACGAACCATAAACCGCTGGCCAGCAGGAATCCGCTTAATGCCAGGTCGTGAAAGCAACCCAGCACCAGGGCGCATTCGGCGGCCAGCAGCGCGGCGATGAGCAATTTTGTTGGAACGCGGCCGATAACCGTGGCGGTGGTGCGGCGGCCGCTGGCGCGGTCAGGTTCGATATCCATGATTTCGCCGAACAGGTGCGAGTGCATGGCGAACATGGTGCTGAACAGCATGGCCTGCCAGGGCAGTTGCGGAGCGCGGTTCAGCCAACTGCTGAGCACAAAGACCAGAAGATATCCGCTCTGGTTTAGCAGCTCGAGCGGCGGACGGCTCTTCCAGCCATAGCGCGGCCAGTTGTACAGCATGCCGCCAATGGCGATTGATCCTGCGAAAAACAGCAGCACCTTGGCTCCGGCAACATGGAGGAAGAAAATAACAAAAGGTACCTGCACCAGCGCCATGGCTATGGGCAATTTGTGCAATTGGTCGCGCGATCCGCGGGCGCCGAAAAGAAACGTTCCTTTGCGCGGATTAATGCGGTCTATTTCAAAATCAACATAATCGTTCCAGCCATACAAGAGCAATCCCAGGGGAAAGGTGCAGTACAGCGCGCCCAGCCAGAAGGCCGCCGAATGAAAAACATCTCTCTGCCCGAGCGGCAAAAGATAAAACCATACCTGTGTGGACCAAAGCCCGGGCCTGGAGGCCTGCAGGATAAAAATCAGATCGGAAAAACGGGAGCGGGTTTCGGGTTCGCGGACAGCAATAACGGCACTGGTTGACATCAGGTCAGTTCTCGGTTCTCAGTCGCTATGCCATGAACTACGATCGTGAAACTCATGTGTTCTGACAACCGTCGAGTTCTTCTTGGAGTCGTGAAGAACGCCTCTTCCTTCTTTCACCTGCCCGCGTGATCGATTTCAAACTGCACCAGGTTCTTCAACTGGTCGTAAGGGATGCTGGCAATGCCGAGCACACTTCTTCCGTTGATGAAGACGGTTGGCGTCTGGTTTACATCCAGCGATTGTGCCAGCGCCATGGACTTCCTGATCCTTGCTTCAGTTTCCGGGCTGGAGGCACAGGCGGCGACCTTCTGCGCGTCCATGCCCGCGGCGGTGGCGATTTCTTTCAACTTGTCGTCGGCGGTGGCTACGTCAATGCTCTCCTGTTTGTCGAAAATAGCATCGGTATACTTCCAGAAAGCGTCGTTGCCGTTGGTATGGGCGGCGCAGTCGGAATACTCCGCCGCTTTCATGGCCCAGGGATGCATCGAGGCTGGAAGCGGAAATTGCTGAAAGATAAAACGCACCTGCGGAAAATCGGCCGCTAGCTTATCGGCGACGGGCTGGGCCGCCTTGCAGTGCGGGCACTCAAGATCGCTGAACTCAACCACGGAGATGGCCGCCGCCTGCGGGCCGCGCGCCGGTCCATCGGCGGCCTGCAACTTCGCCCTGGCCGGGGCAAAGGGATTCGACCCGAACGGCACGATCTCTCCAACGATCGCGTTCTGTTCGTCGGGAGGAAGATAGATATGCGTGGCCGACTGCTTGTTGATGGAAACAATCACATCCGCGACGCCGGCAATCGCCGAAGGCCTGATGGCCAGAATCTGCCAGGTGAGCGAAGGATCGTAACCGAAGGTGCGCTTCATCGCGACATCCACTTCCTCTGTGCTGGGAAGCGGAAACCCCGTATCGGCGGCTTTGGCGCTGGCCGGATCTTTAGCTGCCGGATCTTTCGCGGTGGAGCTGGACTGGGCTGAGGCTAGACTGAGCAGTAGAAAAATACAGGTGGCAATGGCAATGAGCTTTTTCATAGATTTCAAGCGTCGGTCAGATCTATCTACTCTACCTTATTGCGAAGCTCTGGGTGGAAAAAAGCAGTCTCTTGGCCTTGCCAGATTCCAGTTATTTCACCTCATGTGGTGAAGGTGGTGGATCAGGGCACAGCTCAGATGACCGATGACGAACCAGAATATGGCTTCGAGCACTCTCTTGAAAGTTGGTGACATGCGGCAAGATTAACGCAAATGATTGGGCGCATAAAGTAAATAGTCATCCTTCCGCAAGCACCTTACGCCGGTTTGTCTTCGCACTCCTCCGTTGTAATCAGCCGGGCCGCCTTCTCGTAGCGCAGGTAGGCCCAGAGCCACTCCAGCATTACGACCGCGCGATTGCGAAAGCCGATCAGGTAAAGGATGTGGATGAACAGCCACGCCATCCATGCGAGGAAGCCGGAGAGGTGCAGTTTTCCTACCTGAGCCACCGCGGCCGCGCGCCCGATGGTGGCCATGCTGCCCTTATCGAAATAGACGAACGGCTTGCGCGATTCGTGGCGCAGATCGCGGCCAATGTTGGCGGCCACGTTGCTTCCCATCTGTATGGCTACCGGGGAGACGCCGGGCAGGGTCTTCCCTTCCGAATCAATGAACCAGGCGAGGTCGCCGATGACGAAAACCTCAGGATGGCTGGCCAGGTTCAGATATTGGTTCACCAACACGCGGCCGGCCTTGTCGGTTTTTTCTCCCAGCATCGCTCCCAGTGGAGAGGCCTTCACACCCGCCGCCCAGAGAGTGACCGCAGCCGGAATTTCTTCGTTTCCCACTTTGACACTGCGGGGAGTGATATCGGTGACCATGGCCCCGGTGCGCACCTCCACTCCCAGTTTCCGTAGTTGCTTTTCGGCGGAGCGGGAAAGGTCTTCCGGGTAGCTGGTGAGCACTCGTGGCGCGTACTCCAGCAGCAGAATGCGCGCCTTGCTGGGATCGATGAAGTGAAAATCGTGGACCATCACACGGCGCGCGATCTCGGCGATGGCGCCCGCCAGTTCGACGCCCGTGGGACCGGCGCCCACCACGATGAAATTCAGCGGATCGTGCCGGCCAAAGACCGCCTGCTGGCGCTCGGCGTTTTCAAAGACCTGGAGAATACGGTGGCGGATCTCAAGCGCATCTTCCACCGTCTTCAGCCCGGGCGCAAAGCGCTCCCACTCGGGATGCCCGAAATAGGAATGAGTGGCCCCCGTAGCCACGATGAGATAGTCGTAAGGAACGCTTACGTTTTCCAGCTTGACGGTCTTGTTTGCAAGATCGAAACCCGACGCCTCTGCCATGAATACTCTTATGTTTTTGTACTTGCGCAGAATGCGCCTGACTGGCGAGGCGATGTCGCCGGGAGAAAGCCCCGCGGTCGCTACCTGGTACAACAGCGGCTGAAAGGTGTGATGGTTCTTGCGGTCCACCAGAGTCACGCGCACCTGCAGCTTGCCCAGGTGACGCGCCGCATACAATCCTCCGAACCCTGCTCCCAGGATCAGAACATGGGGACGAGTATCTTGTTCTTGCTTCGTACCGGCCATGCTTTCATTGTATGGATGGGATGCCGGGATGACAAAAAGAGAGTACTCAGTACTGGGTACTCAGTACTCGGAAAGCGGAAGAAGTATGAAGTACGATTTATGATTTACGACTTTAGTTACTATCTCAATCGTAAATCGAAAATCACAAATCGTAGATCGTACTTCTTACTTCTCAACTTCCATAGCTTGCTTGCGCTCGCTGGCGTCCATGTTGCTCCACAGCATCGACCGGCTCTGATCGAGCCATGCGTTATTGGGCTGAGTGCGCATGGCGCGTGAGAAATGGTGGTAAGCCTCAACCCGGTCCATGGACACACAGTTGCCGGTGGCATACAACGCGCCTAGTTTGATCTCGGCGCGCGCATTCCCCTGGTTGGAGGCGGTACGCAGAATGCCCAGGGCTTCGTCGCAGTTGCGCGGCACGCCGCGGCCTTGAATGTAGTTTTCGGCCAGCCGTACCGGCTGTTCCTGGTCCCCTTCGAATTTGCTGCTTACGACCTCGTGTCCTTCGGTGATGGTGCTGGGGCTGGCTGCACTTTTAGAAGTTGTCTTGGACTGAGAGACAGGCGGTTGAGAGGCGGGCGCCGAGTCAGGGGCCTTAGCGCCGGCTGGGACTGCTGCCGGTCCAAGGTCGATTTTCTGTTGCTGGCCTGGCGCAGCGGAGTTTTTAGATGACGGAGCCGCGCTTGCAGCGGTGTTTCCTGTCGTCTCACTATTGCTCTTTGCTTCATTGCTCTTTGCTTCGGCTTCGGCTGCAGGCTGCTGCTGCCCTGCAGAAGCCTGTGGATTGGCTGCCGCTGCTGGCGTCGTGTGGTCAGAAGGCGAGGTCTGTAGCGGATGGCTGGAGCGCCACTGCATATACACCAATCCTCCGGCTATGGCCAGAACGATAAAAACAACAAAGAGGCGCCCTCCCCAATTGGTCTTGTAGAGATCATCGTAGTTCTTCTCCGGCTCCTCAGAAGGATCATCACTCAACCCAAGGAACGAGGGCCCGCTCAACCGTATAGGCGCGCTGGGTTGCACTCTCCGCGGGGACGAGGCCTGAGCCGCCGGCCGGCGTTGTGCAGGCAGCGGTAGAGGTTGCGTACCGGTCATCAATTTAGGCGCTGTGTTCTGAGGCGCCAATTTCGAGGCTGCGTTTTCGGGACTTCCCAGCCTCTCAAACCCGGCTGATGTTTTTTGGGACGATGCCGGAGCCGCCGATTGCGCTTGCGCCCCCGGAGGATTCGATAGCGAGTTCTGCACTTTGCGCTCAGAATTCGCCGGAGATGGCGTCTGAGCTGCAAAGGAGGACAAAGGCTGGGTCGAGGGGGGTTGCGCCTTCCTGGCGCCATTGATCTCAACCGCGCCTGAGATGGGCGGCTGCGGTCCAAGCGGGGCGCGCAGGACTGGTCCTGGCCGCTCAGCCGGTCTTCTGTCATCCACGGGCGCCGAAGTCTGTGGGCCAGCCGGAGAAGGCGGCATTTGCGGTTTCTTTTGTGTAGCGGCTGGCGTCAAGGGTTGGGTCTGGACCGGATGCGGCGAAACCCGCACCACGGTTTCGATGTCATCGGGCGCTGCTGGCGGCTGTCCAATGTGCCCAAAGAGCACGGGCGCTCCGCTTGTGGCCGAATTTGAGGTTTGCGGTGGAGCGGTAACCGGCGGAAATTGTACTTTCTTGTCGCCGTTCACCGCGCTCGCAGGTTGCGCCTTGGAAGAAAACGGAGGACCCGAACTCACTGCTGGTATCGTTGGGCGCAACCCCAGAGTACTGGTCTGGCTCGGGCTGGCAGGGGTGGTAGTCGTCGTAGCCTGCGGAGGTGCCATTGCCTGGCCGCACATGCCGCAAAACCGGTTGCTTTCCGGATTGTAGTGCTGACAGTGTTTGCAGATCACACTCATCTCCTGACGAGGGCCTAAGCGTTCTTACTTAATCAGAATCCAAAATCCGCCGCAGAACCCGGCCAGAGGGCACCTACATTAGAGCGTTCCTGAGCCGCTGCAGGTTGTTTAGGTCCCGTTTTCGAGGGTTCCTGCAGGGATATAAATCATAACTCAAAAATGTCGTCTTTTATTGCGAAAATAGTACACTCCGTGATACTTTCATCCCACAAGTAGGGTAACCCAACCATGCCACATATTGACGATTTGCTCCGCATCGCCATGGAGCGCAAAGCCTCGGACTTGCACCTTAAGGTTGGCAACTATCCCTATCTTCGCGTCGACGGCGAACTGGTGCCCCTGACCGACCAGCCGCGCATCTCTGCCGAAGACATGCTGAATATGGCCTTCAGCATGATGTCAAACCGGCAGAAACAGAAATTCAAAGAAGCCGCCGAGCTCGATATGGCCTACGGCGTCGCCGGCCTTGGCCGCTTCCGCGTCAACGTCTTTCAGCAGCGCGGCAACGTGGGCGTGGTACTTCGCGTCATTCCCACCAAGATTCGCGCGCTCGATGAACTGTATCTTCCCAAGATTATTGAGCATATCTGCGAAGAGCAGCGCGGTATGGTGCTGGTGACCGGCGTAACCGGATCGGGCAAATCCACCACCCTGGCCGCCATGGTTGACCGCATCAATTCCCAGCGGCCCGAGCACATCATCACCATCGAAGACCCCATCGAATTTCTGCACCGCGATAAAAAAGGATTCGTGAACCAGCGCGAGGTGGAAGTTGATACCTCGTCGTTCGCCTCGGCGCTGCGCGCCAGCTTGCGCCAGGACCCCGATACCATCCTGGTCGGCGAAATGCGCGACCTGGAAACCATTGGCACCGCGCTGCACGCCGCCGAAACCGGCCACCTGGTGTTTTCCACGCTGCACACTTTGGATGCGACCGAGACCATCAACCGCATCATCTCCGTCTTTCCGCCGCCCGAGCAGAAGCAGATTCGCCTGCAGATGGCGGCCGTGCTGAAGGCGGTCATCTCGCAGCGCCTGGTGCGCCGCGCCGATGGCACCGGACGCGTGCCCGCGGTCGAAGTGCTGATCGCCACCGAATACATCCGCGAGTGCATTATCGCTCCGGAAAAGACCCGCCTCATCCATGAAGCCCTGCAGGCCGGCGTTTCCCAATACGGTATGCAGACCTTCGACCAGTCGCTCTACGACCTCTACTCGCAGGCGCTCATCACCTACGAAACCGCGCTGGAAAACGCCAGCAAACCCGACGACTTCAAGCTGCGCGTCCAAGGCATCGGGTCAACAGCAGATTCCTCGCGCGAACAGATGGAATCCGCCGGATTCGGGAGATAAAAGCAGGATTTTCCGCCGCGGATGCACGCGGATCAACGCTGATCAATTTACGAATTACGATTTTCGATTTACGAATTTCAAAAGTATTCCTCAAATTCAAAACATTTCGCACCACAGCACCCAACCACAGCTAGAAGCTGATAGCTCGTAGCCAAATCGCAAATCGAGCTTCGTAAATCGAAAATCCCCAATTTCCCTCCGCGCCTCCGCGGTTGCAATTCTTCTCCGTGCCTCCGTATCTCCGTGGTGAAATATGCTGCTATGATCTTCCCGTGTCATTCCCGGCAAAACGCAAATTCTTCGACGAAGCCTCGCTCTATGAATATGCCGTGGGCGCGCTCTCGCGAAAAATGCGCACCGTGGCCGAGCTGAAGCGCCTGCTGCGGCGCAGGGCCGATGAAGAGTTGCTGGTAGATGTAGTAATCGCCCGGCTGAAAGAACAAAAATATCTCAACGACCACAAGTATGCGGCCGCGTACTCCGCGTATCGCCAGACCAATGAGAAGTTCGGGAAGCGTCGCGTCATTACCGACCTGAAGATCAAAGGCGTGCACAGCGAGGTAATAGAAAAAGTTGTCGGCGAAGCTTATTCCGGAGTCAACGAAGAAAAACTGGCGCGCAAACACCTGGCCCGCAAACGCCTGCGCAAACCAAGCAATGAACGCGAGACCGCGCGCGTCTTTCGGGCATTGTTGCGCGCCGGCTTCAGCAGCTCGACAATTTTCAAGATCCTGAAAAAATGGCAGGTGCCAGATGAGACCCTGGGCACGCTCGAAGCTGAGGAAGAATCTCGGCAGCAAGAGTGAACAGGCAGGAAATAGCCGGAAGTAGTCGGAAGTACGAGGTCGGAAGTTAGACGGAAGAAGGAGAAGCATTGCTTCAGACGCCCTTGTTACTTCTTACTTCCGACTTCTCACTTCTCTAGGCCAGCTTCGGGCCCCGCAGAACGCGCGCCGGCAACAGGAAGATAGCCTTGAGCAGACCGAGCACGCCATCCATGGCAATCCCGACGATGCGGAAAGGCAGCAGGAGCAGCCAAACGAAAGGATAGGCTATCAACGCCAGCAGAGCCAGCGGCCAGCACATCACCAGCAGAATGCACCACAGCAGGAATTTGATCATGCTTTGCGCCCTCACTTCTTATACGGCTGGCTTTATTATAAAGTTCCCTCGTGCCAGTAGCTTTTAGCTCTTAGCTCTTAGCGCAGAATATGGGCGACGTGGGCGGAAGGCAGCGTAATGAAGAAGTTAAGAAGTACGATTTAAGATTTGCGATTTGCGATTTTCGATTTGCGATTTTCGATTTGCGATTTTCGATTTGCGATTTTCGATTTGCGATTTTCGATTTGCGATTTTCGATTTGCGATTTTCGATTTACGATTGAGCTGCTCGCTTCTAGCCTTTAGCTGTGGTTGAGCTATTAAACTCGAAGCTAAAATCGTAAATCGTACTTCATAAATCGTAATTCCCGCGCTTTCTGAGTACTGAGTACCGAGTACTGAGTACTAAGCCCCATCCACACTGCTAAAATCAAAGAGATATGACAGGCTCCGAGATCCGAGAGATGTTCCTGCGCTACTTCGAGCAGCAGGGACACCGGCGCGTGCACTCGTCTTCGCTGGTGCCGGCGAACGATCCCACGCTGCTGTTCACAAACGCCGGCATGAACCAGTTCAAAGACGTCTTCCTCGGCCTCGAAAAGCGCGACTACTCGCGGGCCACGACTTCGCAGAAGGTTGTCCGCGCCGGGGGCAAGCATAACGACCTGGAAAACGTGGGCTTCACCAACCGCCACCACACCTTCTTCGAGATGCTGGGCAACTTCAGCTTTGGCGACTACTTTAAGAAAGACGCCATCCGGTTTGCCTGGGAGCTGGTGACCGGAAAAGACTGGTACAACATTCCCAAAGAGAAGCTCTACGTCACCATCTTCAAGGGCGAGCAGGGCGTGCCCCGGGATGACGAGGCTTACCAATACTGGCTCGAGCAGGGTGTTGCCAAAGAACGAATCTACGAGCTGGGAATGAAAGACAATTTCTGGTCCATGGGCGACACTGGCCCCTGCGGCCCATGCAGCGAAATTCACTATGACATGGGCATAGCCGCATCGGATGCGGGCCACACGGACTGCAAATTCCCCTGCGACTGCGGCCGCTATGTGGAAATCTGGAACCTGGTCTTCATGCAGTTCGACCGTGATTCGTCAGACAAACTGAATCCGCTGCCTAAACCTTCGATTGATACCGGGATGGGACTTGAGCGTGTGGCAGCGGTGAAGCAGGGCGTGATTTCGAATTACGATACGGATTTTTTCACGCCACTGATCAAACGTGCTGCCGAGTTGTGCGGGGTAGACGTGCAAAAAGAGCTCAAGAGCGAAGCCAAGAGTGGTTCGGCGGCTTCGCTGCGTGTCATTGCCGACCATGCCCGCGCGACGACGTTTCTCATCAACGACGGCGTAATGCCAGCCAACGAAGGCCGCGGCTATGTGCTGCGCAAGATTTTGCGACGCGGCATCCGCCATGGACGCCTGCTGGGCGCCACCAAGCCATTCATGTATGAGATGGTCTACGCCGTCCGCGATCTAATGAAAGATGCCTATCCGGAACTAGTCGAGAGCGCCGAACGTGTATCGAAAATTGTTCGTACAGAAGAGACTCGTTTCGCGCATACGGTGGAAGTTGGACTTGGCGAACTTGAAAAGTTGATTGCCGAGACCAAATTGCGCAATCCACAACAGCCGGTTCTTGAGGGCCCATCTGCTTTCAAACTGTATGACACATTTGGCCTGCCGCGCGATTTCATTGAAGATGCCGCCCGCGACCAGGGAATTTCTTTTGACAATGAAGGCTTTGATCAAGCCATGGCCGAGCAGCGTGAGCGGGCCCGCGCCTCCTGGAAGGGCGGCGCTGGCAAAGCAACCGCGTCTCCCGCTTACCGTGAGCTGAATAAAACTATTTTCGAGGGCTACCGTCAAACCGAATCGCGCAACTGCGAAGTTTTGGCGATCATCCGCGATGGTCAGGGCGTGAAAGAGTTGAAGGCGGGCGAGCAGGGCGAAATTGTCCTCGATCACACGCCGTTTTATGCCGACTCTGGCGGCCAGGTCGGCGATACCGGATGGTTCTATAACGACGAGCACAACACTATTGTCGCCGAAGTCCAGGGATGCTACTCCCCAATACAGGGCGTGCGCGCCCACAAAGTCATTACCCGGCAGCCCATTCATGTCGGCCAGAAAGTTGATGCCGTGGTCAACGCCGAGGTCCGCACGGAGACCATGCGCAACCACACGGCAACGCATCTTCTTCATGCCGCCCTGCGCGAGACCCTGGGCAAGCATGTGAAGCAGGCAGGTTCGCTGGTTGATCCTGAGCATCTGCGCTTCGACTTCTCGCACTTTACTTCTGTCGCCGATGAAGAATTGCAGGACATTGAAGACCTGGTCAACAAAGAAGTGCTGAAGAACACCAAAGTCCAAACCATCGAAGACGTGCCCATTGACGTCGCCGTGAATGAATATAAAGCTATGGCACTCTTCGGAGAAAAATACGGCGAGCGCGTGCGCGTGATCAAGATCGGAGATTTCTCCACCGAGCTATGCGGCGGCACGCACACCGCCCAGACGGGCGAGATCGGACTGATCAAAATCCTGAACGAGGGCAGCGTGTCATCGGGTGTGCGCCGCGTCGAGGCCGTGACCGGAGAGGGCTCGCTGCACCACTTCCGCAAAGATCATGAACTTGAACGCGTTGTCAGCAATCTGGTAAGCCGCCGTGATGCCGCAGCCACACCCGCCGACGCCCTAAGAGCGGAACTCGAGAAAAACGCCGCCGAGATCAAGCGCCTGCAGAAAGAGCTCGACCAGGCGCGCATGAAGTCGGCATCGTCTTCGGTCTCCGCCGCGGGGGACAACATCAAGGTGGTCAACGGGATCAAAGTCCTCGCCCAGCGCGTGGATAACCTCGAGCGCCCGCAGATGCGCACGCTGGTCGACAACCTGCGCAACAAGCTGGGCTCGGGCGTGGTTATACTGGGCTCGGTGCTGGAAGTCGAAAGCGACGGAGAAAACGGCGCCAAGACCAAAGAAAAGAAAGTCGCGCTCATCGTCGGCGTCACCAAAGACCTGGCCGGCAAAGTACAGGCCGGCAAGATCATCTCTCCCATCGCGCAAAAAGTAGGCGGCTCAGGCGGTGGGCGTCCAGATATGGCCGAGGCCGGCGGCAAGAATCCGGCGGCGCTCGATGCGGCGCTCAGCGAATCGTACGCTGTGGTGGAGTCGTTGACGAATAGCTCCTAGCTACTAGCTTCCAGCTGTTTCTGGTTTAGTACGCGGTACATAGTAATCATCCAGCTAAGACAAAAAACAGCCGCAGATGAACGCAGATCGATTTTCGATTTACGAATTGCAAAATCATTATTCCCGCTATTTCTGTTTGCATCCTGTCATTCTGAGCGCCGCTTTTTGGCGCGAAGAATCTTGCGTTTTCTTGCCTGCTCAATGCTGCTTCTCCAACTATGAAAAAACTAAACTGCTCCAAATCGAAAATCGTATTTCTTAAATCGTAAATTGTTCCAATGATCCGATGATTCAATGATTCAATTCTTCTCTGTGCCTCTGTGTCTCCGTGGTGAAATCATATAAACTTATCCCTCCAAATCCACAGACAAGGAGAGCCCTATGATTCTGGTGACCGGGGCCGGGGGGAACGTCGGCAGCGAACTGGTGAACAAACTGGTGGCGAGCGGAGCCAGGGTGCGCGGCATGTATTACACCATTGCCAAGCGCGACCAGGCGCCCAAAGGTGTGGAGGCCGTAGTGGGCGACTACGGCGACCGCGAAGCCGTGGCCAAGGCCATCAAGGGCGTGAAGAAGGTCTATCTGGTATGCTCGCCGCTTCCCCAGCTTCCTGCGCTCGAAGGCCACATCATTGAAGAGGCGGCGCGCAGCGGCGTGAAGCACATCGTCAAGCAATCCGCCATTGGCGCCGATGGCGGTGGCGGGCACATGTTCGGCATATGGCATGCGCAAGCCGAAGCGAAGCTGGCTGCGTCGGGGGTGCCTTACACCATCCTGCGGCCCAATACCTTCATGCAGAACTTTCTCGGCTTTGCCGGCAGCATCAAGACGCAGGGGGCGATTTTCGGCTGCTCCGGCGACGCTCCTGTGAGTTATATTGACGCGCGCGACATTGCCAGCGTGGCGGCGAAAATCCTCAGCGATGGCGGACACGAAGGCAAAGCTTACGAACTCACCGGGGCGCGGGCGGTGAATTATGCCTGGGTAGCGGCGCTGATTTCAAAACTAATCGGGAGGCAGGTCAAATATGTAGACCTGCCCGCCACCGAGCTCAAGAAATTTCTGCTGCAGGTCGGCATGCAGGATTGGCTCGCCGAGGGCGTGCTCGACCTGCAGGCTTACAACAAGGCCGGCAGGGCTGCTGCAGTCTCGAACGCCGTGGAACAGGTCACCGGCAAAAAGCCCACCACATTCGAGCAGTTCGCACAGGACTTCGCCGGCGCCTTCGCACACGAAGCCAGCGCCGCGAGATAAAAAGAAATTTTACCGCGGAGACGCTGAGAAATTGAGTCATCGGATCATTGGGTCATTTACGATTTTGCGAAGTATAATTGACGATTTTTAAATTCATAAATCGAAAATCATAAATCGTGAATCACTTAATGATCCGATGACTCAATGATTCAATCCTCTGTGTCTCTGTGGTGAAAACTATTCAAAGCCCTGCGACACTCTCTTGCAGCTTGCGCGCGACTGTATCTGGATTGTCTGCCGCATCGAACCTCACCGGCTCTCCAATTCTGACCTTGATTTTTCCCGGGACCGCAAATTGTTTGCCTGCGCGCTTCAGATCCCATAACCCGTCAATGCGCATGGGAATCACGGGGAGATTCAAGCGCGTGGCCAGCAGGCCGATTCCTGAGCGGAATGTGTGCAGCTTGCCGTCGGGCGTGCGTTCCCCTTCCGGGAAAACCAGCACGCTGTGGCCGCGGTCGACCAGCTCCCCGGCGAAGGCGAAGCTGTCGCGAAATCCGGAGCGTTGCGGCAGGGGAAAGACATTGAACAGTCCGACAGTTAATCCATAAGCGGCGCGATAGAGCCAGCGGCGCAGAAAAAACCAGTCGCCCGGCGGGCGGCGCATGTTCAGCAGGCGCTCTCCGCCCATGGCGGTGGTAAGACGGTGCCGAAGCCGTAGCGGCAGCGCCGCCAGGATGAAACCAATATCGATGTAGGTGATGTGATTGCTGATGACAAGCGCCGGGCCGGAAAAATTTTCAAGATTTTTTCTTCCCTCGACACGCGGGGCGGCCAGCAGCATGGTGGCCGGCCAGGCCAGCAGGTAATAAACAAGCCAGCGAACCGAACTCATCAGCCAGTGCTGCGCCCACCGCGGATATTCATAGCTCGCCGACTGCGGCTCCGGCGCCGAGCTGCGCAGGGCCTGCTCCAGCTCACGCACGGTTTTCACTTGGGCAAACGTTCTGTCATCCAGATCGACCTGGTAACGGTCTTCGAGCGCGCTCATCAGCTCTACGCGGTCAAGCGAGCTGAGGTTGAGGTCGTCTTCAAGGGCGGCATCGGGCGAAAGTGTTTGCGGCGGGCGCCTGGTAATACCGGCAATCAGCTCGGCCAGCGGACTTTGCCCGGTTGCGGTTGTGCTCGCATGCGGCGCCGCCAGTTGCTGCTGCACGACTTCACGGACGACATTGACCCGTATCTTGTGCGTAGAGGTTCGAGGGAAATCCGGTTCCGGCCAGACCAGCCACCGGCGTATCTGCTGATGCGCGGCCAGCGTAGCGTTGGCGCGGCGAATGGCGGCATCGGAATCGCTCTTCTCTCCCGCAGCCGCGCGCATCAGCAGCGCCGCCACCGGCTCGGCGTTGCCGTTGCGCTCCAGGGCGACCACCACGCAGTCGCGGATTTCCGGCTGCGCGCGTAGCGCCGACTCCAGGTCTTCCGGATAAATATTCATTCCCTCGGCGTTGACGATCACCTGCTTCTTGCGTCCTTTAAAGTGCAGGTAGCCCTGCGCGTCGAGCTCGCCCAGGTCTCCGGTGCGAAACCAGCCTTCTTCTGCGGCAACAGGTTGAAGCTTTTTCGCCTGCCAATAGCCAGCGGCCACGTTCTCACCCCGCACCAGGATTTCGCCGTTCTCGTCGAGCTTGATTTCCCTGCCGGGAAGAACTTTCCCTATCGAACCGCGCCCCAGGCGAAAGGGATGGTTCACGCTGATGAGCGAAGTGGTTTCGGTGAGGCCGTATCCCTGGATGACGACGAAGCTCAGCCGCCGCCAGAACTCTTCCGTCTCCGCGTCCAGGGTGGCGCCGCCTGAGACCAGCGCCCAGAACTTCCATCCGAAGCGGGCATGGATTGCGCGGAAGCGCAACCAGCGGCGGCCGAAATGCTCTTGGGCGGAAAGCTGCAACTGCTGCTGCAGGCGCTCTTTCTCGCCGGCCAATTCGAAATCGCGCTCGATCTTTTCTTTCAGCGATTGCAGAATTCGCGGCACCGCTACCAGCACTGAGATGCGCTCGCTTTTAATCGTGTGCATGATCTCAGCCGGATTCAACGTCTGATGAAAGTAAACCGTGCCCGCGATTAGCTGCGGAATAAAAATTCCCAGAAACTGTCCGAAGACATGGCTCAGCGGCAGCAGGTTGAGAAAGCGAATGGGATGAACGATGCGCTCGTACTTGAGATATTTCTTGATCTCCGGCTCAAAGGTCTCGAGGTTGGCGAGAATGTTGCCGTGGGTAATGACCACGCCTTTGGGTTCTGCGGTAGCTCCCGAGGTGAAGACGATTTCAACAATATCGCTGCGCTCGATGCCGGAGTAAGAATAAGCGGAGCGCGGATGCCTGCTCACCAATTCGCGCAGGTTTTCCAGTTGCAAAACGGGAACCGACCGCAACTCAGACGTAAGATCGCTGGAGCAGACCGCCAGCTTCGGTGTAACTTGCCCGGCCACCCGCCGGGCAAAGTCGGGGGCGGCGGTACGGTCCATGGGAACAATGATGGCGCCGCCCAGGATGCATCCCCAGAAGACAGCCACCCACTCGGCGCAGTTCTCACCCCAGAGCAGGACCTGGTCGCCCTTGCCGATCTGCCGGGCTTCCAGCTCGCGGGCAAACTGCGCCGCAACTTCGGCAACTTCGCCGTAGCTCCATCGGTAGTGGCGGTATCCGCGCTGATGGACGTAAGCAATCTCCGCGCTGTGGCGGTAAAAATTTTCCAGATACTCGAGGATAGATTGGCGCGGTGTCATTGCTGCTTCAATTGGCTGAATGCTGAGTGCTGACTGCTGAGTGCTTTTCTAGCTTCTCCACTTCAGCACCACTGGTTCGCTCATAGGATGCTTCATGGGCTCGCCCGCGCGGCGCGCATCGAGCAGCGCCTGTTTGAGCGCGAAGTACCACTTGGCCGGGCGGTCGGCATCGTCTATCAACATGAGGTTCGGATTATGCTTCAGCCCTTCCGCCTGCTGCTCCATGGTGAGCTGGTCCTGGCGAATAAACTTCTTGCCGAAGTATCGCCCGATGGGCAGCACCAGCGGCGTGGCCCAGCGGAAGATGTTCCACGCGGCCCGCACATCAATGCGGCAGTGGGTCGCGGTCATAGGAGTCACCGTGGTGAGCGTTGAAAACCATCCTTCGCCGTAGCGCACGCTTTCCACTCGCAGGTTGGGCAAAACGAAATCAATGGTGGTTATCACCTGGTCGCCGGGCCTGGCGTTCACACCTGCCATGCGCATGAGCTTATAGGGCGCGCTGTTGGAAGAGGGCGCATGCGCGCTCATGCGGAAGCCGTTGGGAATAGGCTCAAAGTGCTTCTGCTTCTCATGGATGCTGTGCCGGCTGCGCCACCACCACGATTGATGCACAAACGGTCCATGCGCCGGGTCCATCAGCCCGATAATGCCGTGGTCCACTGAGCAAGGCAGATCGGCGGCCAGATGCGTGAGCACATATTTCTTGCTGAACGTGGGCACGCGCGGGACGGGCGGCAACTCCGCGGGCAACGGCGTTTGTCCCCCGGCGCCCGAGGCGACCGATTCGGGAATGTAGACCCAGAAGAAACCATCCTGCTCTTCGCAGGGAAAGGCGCTGGCATAGACGCGGTCAATCTTCAGCTTGGCATCGGCGGTGAGCGATGGAATTTCACGGCATTGTCCGCTTCTAGCCTCAAAGCACCAGCCGTGATAAGAGCACTGCACCTGCTCTCCGTCGAATTGGCCGTAACTGAGCGGAATGCCGCGATGCGGACAGGCATCGCGCAATGCAAACGCCTCGCCCGTGCGCTTGCGTCCCAGCACCAGCGGGATTCCCAGCAGCATGGCCGTGGCCATCTCGTTGCCGTGCACCCGATCGCTGCGCAGCGCCGGATACCAGAAGCCGTAGAGCCAGGGAGCTGTGTCGGGGGCCATTGCAGTAATAATATACAAGGCGAGTACTCAGTACTCGGTACAAAGCTATACTCAGTACTCAGTTAGTTCTCAGTTCTCGGTTCTCAGTTGTCGGAAACAACCAAATTTCTTCAGTCCCCAATTATTCAATTTCCCGATTACGAAATTTCCCGATTTCCAATGACCCAATGATCCGATGACTCAATGACCCAATCTCCCTTATTGTCAACGCTTCCCCAGATTACCTTCGTAATCTACGCTGAATACCCGAAGATAGCCGGCTTATTCCCGGTTTCTTCCGGTTTTCTTGCCATTCACTTCCCTGATTCCGCCTGTTTGCCCGCATTGCTCTTGGTAAGCTCTCCGGCCTATAATGCAGCTACTCTGGACGAAACTCTGTCAGGGTTTGGGGTTAGGTGGGTGGGCTGCACTCGTTTTGGTGCAAGCTCAAGGTAAACCTATGGCACAACACCGAACTGCATTCCTGATGACCTTTTCTTTTCTGCTGTTGGTGACCAGGCCGCTGGCCGCCGCGGACGGCATCACACTCGTCCGCGACCCCGGGGGACACGTTACCTACGTCAACGACAGCGATTCACCGGTCAATACCATGAACTCTTCCACCAGCGCGGCTTTGCCCAGCACCCCGGTTAACGGGATTGAGCCGAAGTACGTCTATTGGAGCAACACCCAGCACCGCTGGAAGGCGGTACCTGCGCCCAGCGTCACCGGAGGCCGCGCCCGTTCGGCGGCAGCCGAGGTGCTGGCTGAGACGCAGACCGTTGCTCCGGCGGCCAGCAGCGCTGCTTCACAGGAGCAACCCGGCTCCGGCCCCGGTTACCTGACGTCGGAGAAGGTGAATGCGGCCATCGAGCAGGCGGCCGCGCGCCACAACGTGGACCCCAACCTGGTGCGCGCCGTGATCAAGGTGGAATCGAACTTTAACCCGCATGCAGTCTCACCCAAGGGCGCCATGGGCTTGATGCAGATCATGCCCAGCACCGCCCGCTCGCTCAAGGTGAATAACCCCTTTGATCCTACGGAAAACATCGAGGCTGGGGTTCGTCATCTAAGAGAGTTGCTGGACAGCTTTGGCGGTGATGTACGGCTCTCTCTGGCGGCCTATAACGCCGGCGCCGGCGCCGTGCATACCCATAAGGGCATTCCGCCCTTCCGGGAGACGCGCAATTACGTGCGCCAGATCACCGAGTTGTATGGCAACGGTTTCAACTTTATGGGCGGGCCAACACATGCGCCGATTCGGGTTTCACGCGACCCTGCAGGTCATTTGACCTTCAGCAACGTGGAGTAGTGGACCGGAGGCGAATCATCGCTGCCGGAAGGTGAACATTTAGAAGGGAATTTTCTGGCAGTTAGCGCATCAATTCGTATTTGCTCCTCTCGTGCTTTTCATCGCGCTATGGCCTTGTGCATCCTGCTGGCTATAGTGGTTCCTTGCGCCCAAGCCAAGCGCACCCTGGCCCAAAAAAAGCAGCTCGCCCAAGCACAGTTTGAAACTGCTGAGAAGATGCGTGAGGCCCTGAACGGGCGTCCTGAGAGCGAGCGTACCCGCCGTGACTATGACCGCGTGACCGAGGCCTTCCGCAAGGTTTACCTGATTTGCGCCAACTTCCGCAAAGCTGACGAGAGTATCGTGGATACCGCCGAGCTTCTCGCTGAAACCGGACGCGCCTTCCACGATCCCAACGCTTCGCAAGACGCCATTGCGCAATACCAGTTCCTGATGCAGCAATATCCGGGCAGCGTGCACAACAGCGCCGCCATGTTCACCATTGGCAAGATTTATCAGGAAGACCTGGAGCAGAACGACAAGGCCAGGGATGCCTTCGAAGAATTTCTCAAGCGCCATCCCCAGCATCGCCTGAGCGATGACGCCCGCCAGGCGCTGGACGACATCGCCCATCCGCAAGCCGCCAAAGCCAAGGCGGCAAAAGCCCGGAAGAAAGCGCAGCAGGCGCAGGAACATGAGGCTCAAGCTACTCGTGAAAGCCAGAACGCGAAGTTGCAGCCGGTCGAAGCCGACTCGCATCCTGACGATACTTCACGCAATGGAAAGCTTCCGTTGGTCACGGGAATCAGGCACTGGTCCACGCCCGATTACACACGTGTGGCCATTGACCTGGAAGATGAGGTCAAGTATGAGGCGGGACGTATTCCTTCTCCCGACCGCGTCTTCTTCGATCTCGCGGATACCAAGCTGGCCCCCGAGCTCATCGGCAAGACTTTCGAAATAGATGACGGCTTTCTGCGCAAGATTCGCGTTGCCCAATATCAACGCGGAGTGACCCGCGTCGTGCTCGAAGTTGACCCGGTCAGCGAGTACTCGGCATTTCTGCTGCCCAACCCTTATCGCCTGATTATCGATATCCATGGCAAGGCGCAGGCACAAACTTCTGTAGCCGGTAATTCCGCTTCGCCCAAGTGGACCGACCCTGGCGATGCAGCAACCCTAACGGGGAAAACCGCCGCTGCCAACTCGGCAGCAAGCAGCGCGCCGCCCACGACTTCTGCAAAGAACGCTTCCCCTGATACAGCCATAGCCGCCGATCCTACACCGATCACTGTGAAACCGGGGACACCGAAGCCGGCAGCTACCGTGCCGCCGCCGGTGGTACCCGCGCACAGTTCTGTGAAACTATCGGCTCTGTTCCCGCCAACTACAGCGAGCAGCGCCATCCAGAGAGTGCAGAAGCCAGCCGTTATGACCGCCAAGGCTTCCGAAGAGAATGTTAAAGCGGTAAGCGATAATAGGACGGCAATAGATAAATCTGCGGCAAAGAACTCTGCCAATGAAACCGCCAGGAACGATCCGGCGACGTCGCTGGCCATGGGCAAATCTGATGAGCCTGAGGTAAAGGCCACCAGCAAGCCCACCAGCGCGCCGACCTTCCAGGAGGTCGTCCCACGCAACGAGAGGGATGCCGACGCTGACACCGGGCGTGAGCAGCACGATGACGAAGCCGCAGCCCCGAGTTCAACGCAGACCTTGCGCAGCGCTCATAGAAAAACCAGTGACAAAGATCTGGAGGCGGCCACCCGCGAGGCGCAGCCGGCTTCTGATGGGCAGCGCTCACTGATCCGCGCTTTGGGCCTGAAGATCGGACGCATCGTGGTTGATGCCGGCCACGGCGGCCACGACACCGGCACAGTTGGCCCCAATGGCCTGCAGGAAAAAGACCTGGTGCTCGACGTGGCCCTCCGCCTGGGCAAGCTCTTGCAGAAAAAGATGGGCGCCGAGGTGGTCTATACCCGCAGCGACGATACTTTTGTCCCCCTGGAAACGCGCACAGCCATCGCCAACCAGGAGCAGGCAGATTTATTCATCTCCGTGCATGCCAACTCCAGCCACGATCCCACTGCCCGCGGCGTCGAGACTTATTACCTGAACTTCACCTCTTCGGCCGATGCTCTAGAAGTGGCCGCCCGCGAAAACGCAGTCTCAGAAAAATCAATCCATGAGCTGCAGGACCTGGTAAAGAAAATTGCACTCAAGGAAAAGATCGAAGAATCGCGCGAATTCGCCTCTGACGTGCAAACCGCTCTCTCGACCGGGCTTTCCACCAAGAATTCAAAGATGCGCAACCGCGGTGTGAAGAAAGCCCCGTTCATTGTCCTCATCGGCGCCAACATGCCTTCGATTCTGGCCGAGATCTCCTTCGTAAGCAATCCTACGGACGAGCACAAGCTCCAGACCCCTGAATACCGCCAGAAGATCGCCGAGTCGCTTTACCACGGCGTCGCCAAATATGTGAGCGGCTTAAGCGGGGTAAAACTGGCATTGAATCGCAGTGGGGAATGAGCACTTAGCAGTCAGCCATTAGCATTTTAGCCAACGAGAGAGCGTCCAAGCTCGATGACTCGAAGATATAACAAAACCAATTCTTGCTGATGTTCTCTGGGAGAAAAAACACAGCGTCAAGGCCAAATGCTAACTGCTTTTTTAAGCTGACTGTTTCTTGGCTTTAGGCCGGGTAGGTGCGGAGTTTGCGTCGTTCTTGTCTGCACTGTTATCCGTCAGCGCCAGGTACTTATCGGCCAGATCGAGGTAACGACTAATCCAGACTAAATCCTCGCTGGTAGGCTGCCCTCCCAGGCGCACGATCTCCATGACGCGTTCGTAGTCCCGGTCTGAATCCATAACTGCGCCACCTACGAAGACGCATGGTCCCTGGGATAAACAGATGCCAAACCCGAGTAGCTGGTTGTGTCGGAGCGCGGAACGGCCTGTGCCGCGCAAAGGTCGGGCTCACATCCTCGCTTCGTTCGTTACTTTCAGGGAACCAATTGCTCGTTACTTCTCTTCCCTCTTGACTTCGCCTTTTATTCGCTTATACTGGTGGTCATGGCACTTACGAAACGGCAACGGCAGGTTTACGACTACATTGCAGAGTTTGTGCAGAAGAACGGTTACTCGCCTTCATTTGAAGAAATTGGCGATGGCATGGGCTTGAATTCCCTTGCCACCGTGCACAAGCACATCACCAACCTGGAAAAGAAAGGCTTGCTGCGGAGAGATTACAACCGCAGCCGCTCCCTCGACATTCTGGCCCCCAAGGGCAAGCTGAAGCAGGCCATGCAGGCTGCGGCTTCGGCCGCGCATCTTTCCGCTGCCAAAGCAGCGGCTGCCAGCCTGGCGCTGCCGCTGGTAGGGCGCATTGCCGCCGGCAAGCCGGTCGAGACTTTGGAAAATCAGGAGACCATTTCCCTGCACGACGTTACTCGCTCGCGCGACGTTTTCGTGCTGGAAGTGCGCGGCGATTCCATGCAGGAAGAGCACATTGTAGATGGCGATTATGTGCTGGTAGAAAAGATCAAGACCGCGAGGAACGGCGAGATTGTCGTCGCCTTGGTGCATAACAGCGAGACTACATTGAAGCGCTTTTACCGCGAGGGCAATCGCGTGAGATTGCAGCCGGCCAACGCGCAGATGCAGCCCATCATGGTACCGGCGGATGCGGTGCAGATTCAGGGACGGGTGGTCGGGGTTTTGAGGAAATACTGAAAGCAGTTCTCAGTTCTCGGTTCTCAGAAAGCCAAGTCCTTAGAACGCATATACAACTTCTAGGAACCCATAGCTGCTCCAACAAAAACCCAGCCTTGCAGCTGGGTTACTTTTTTGAAATATTTCCTATTCAGCGTGAACTCTCGACTCCACCATACTGGCGGGTATCGTTGAATGCTGCCTTGACGACCTCTGAGAACCGGGAACTGTTTCTTACAGGCAGTGTTTATCCACGGCCTTCTGGATGGTTTCTTTGGGCACATAGCCCACGATCTGCTCTTTCACCACGCCATCCTTAAAGATGAGCAGGGTCGGGATGCCGCGGACGCCATAGCGGCCAGGGGTGGCGGCATTCTTATCAACATCCATCTTTACGACCTTCAATTTGCCGTTGTAGCTGGCTGCCACTTCATCCACCACCGGCGCCAGGGCCTTGCAGGGGCCGCACCAAGCCGCCCAGAAATCGATCATCACCACTTGCGACGACTTTAAGACTTCCTGCTCGAAGTTGCCGTCGGTTACCTCCAAAACTGTACTGCCTACGGTGTTGCCTGCCATTATTCCTCCAGATCCTTATGTCGTGTATCAGGGCATCGCCGCTCTGGGCGCATTACCCGGTCGCACTCTAATTTAACACTTTCCATGAGTTAGATGCAGTATCGGTGGTAAGGACTCAACTCATACCCAATGATCCGCCATTCCCTTCCGTAACATTACCGAAGTTATCTTTACCGGATCCAGGCAAAGACATATATTGCGGGTCGTTGGCAGTTCTGGGGGAGGGCTGCCGGGCAACGCCTCGCGGCTTCGGCCGTGGGCGTTTTGCTCTTAGCACTCGGCGTTTAGCGCTTAACATTCAGCAGTTATACTTCTGGATGCATTGAGGCCGACCGCTAAATACTGAGTGCTAACCACCCTCTTGATTTTCGATTTACGAAGTACGATTTACAATTTTCCTCGTTAGGCCAAGCATCAAGAAATCCTGAAAAATCCCCGCCCATCTCCGCAACGATCAGAGCCGCGTTGATCTACGTCATCGGCGGCAAGAATCTCTTGTCTTCGAGAAAAATCGTAAATCGTACTTCGCAAATCGCAAATCGTTTCTATCTTCCCATGCTGCGGCGCTCGCGGGCGAGGACTTCCAGCAGGGTTTCCGGATCGGGACGGCCTTCGCGCGGAATCTCAAGCGTGCGGCCGACGCGATCTGCAATCTGGAACGCGGTCTGGATGCGCAGTTGCGGCGGCATCTCGTAACGGCGCTGCAGGAATGTTTCTATGAGTTGCAATTCGTCAACGCTGAGGCGCGAGGTATTGTAGGCCGAAGACGGCGATTCCGGCGTTAGCGTCGAGGTGAGCGGTGTGAACGCCGGCTGCAGGTCGGCCAGGGGACGCTCGTGCACCACTACGGTACCGGCCACCATGTCTCCCAGGCGCTTATTCTGCTTATTGAGCATCACCGCGAGGATGCCGACTCCGTAAAGAAACGGTAGAGAATCGATGACCCGCAACAGGTTGCGGCCGATGGCCTCGTAGGCGGTGATGGGCGCTCCAGAATCCTTGATCACGCGCAGGTCAAGCTGGCGCTTGCCGAAGGTCTGCCCCTTCATCAGGATCTCGCTGATGGCAAAGTATCCCCATTGCAGCAGGAATATGAATATCAGCATGATCGCGCCCGCCCAGTTCGAGGCCCACGGCAGGTACGAAGAGAGCCCCCCGATCACCAGGGCGCCGATGACGCCCACAACAATGCCGATGAGCAGCATAATGAGCATATCGAGCATCAGGGCCAGGGCGCGGCTGCCCACTCCGGCAAGCGAGAATTCCAGGGGAATCTGCTCCGGGGTATCAATGATAAGCTTATCGCTGGCGTAAACCATGATCTCCACCCGCTGGATGGAAAAACGCAGGCCGCTGTGGACCCGGCTCGAGAACCTCGTAGACCGCGTCAGCCGCGGCGGCATCTCTGCGCTCAACCATTCCGAACTGCAGGAATTGAGCCTATTGTACCGCCAGAGCGCCGCCGATTTGGCCACTGTGCGCGAGGATGCCAGCGGACGCGCCAGCACCGAATACCTGAACCGCCTGCTGGGCCGGGCCCATAATATCGTCTACAGCGGGAGCAGCCGCGTTGGCGGCCGCAATGTCTGGCGGTTCTATTGGGAAGACTACCCCGCTATATTCCGCGAGACTTTTTCTTATACCTTCGCTGCATTCGCCATATTCTTTGTGGCGGCGGTGGCCGGAATGCTGCTTTCAATGAAAGATCCCGCCTTCGTCTTGAACGTGATTGGTCCACGCATGGTGGAGACCATTGAACGCCATGAGATGTGGACCCACTCTATTGTTTCCATCAAACCGCTGGCGGCCAGCGGCATCATGACGAACAACCTGAGCGTCTCTTTTACCACCTTCGCTGCGGGCATAACCGCCGGGCTGGGTACGATTTATCTTCTGGCTTTTAACGGCCTGCTCATGGGCGTGATCAGCACCGCCTGCTGGCAAGCCGATATGAGCTTGAGCCTGTGGAGCTTCGTTGCCCCACATGGCGTGCTGGAGCTGCCCGCCATCTTTATCGCCGGTGGAGCGGGCCTGCTGCTGGGCCGCGGACTGCTGTTCCCCGGATTGCTTCCCCGCAAGCAATCGCTCGTCCTGGCGGGCGGAAAAGCGGTTCGCCTGGTGTTGGGCATTATCCCCTTGCTCATCGTGGCCGGAACCATCGAAGGCTTCTTTTCGCCCTCGGGGCTTCCCGCAGGATTGAAATTCATCTTTGCCGCCTGCATGTTCGCCCTGCTGGTCGCGTATCTAAGCGGTGGTTTCCTGGTTGTGGGGAAGCAGCCGGCGGCAGCCACTACGGGCTAACAACTCATCACCACAGAGACACAGAGAGAAATTGGGTCATTGAGTCATCGGGACATTGGGTCATTTTTGATTTGTGAAGTACGATTTACGATTTTTGAATTCATGAATCAAAAATCGTAAATTGAAATCACTCAATGATCCGATGACTCAATCATTCAATTCTCTGCGTCTCTGTAGTGGATGAGCTGTAAATTATCCGCTCCTCTGTCTTGCGGCTTCGTACAGAATGATTGCCGCGGCCACCCCGGCATTGAGCGATTCGACGTTAGAAGAGTGCGGAATCACGATGCGCTCATCCGCCTGGGCCAGCACTTCCTTTGGCACCCCGGCGCCCTCATTGCCAATCAGCAGGGCCACACCGCCTTTCAGGTCGGCTTGCGGAAGCAGAGTTCCTTTATGCGACGAGGTGGCAATGATGCGGATGGCGTTCTTGCGTAATACCGGCAGCACTTCAGCGAAGCTGGCCGAGACACAGGGCAGGCGAAACAGCGAGCCCGCCGCCGCGCGTATGACTTTGGAATTGAACGCGCTCACGGTTCCCTCCGCCAGGATTACTCCGCGGGCTCCGAAGGCCTCTGCCGAGCGCAACAGGGTTCCGAGGTTTCCCGGATCCTGGATGCCCATGGCTATAATCAGCAACCCGCCGGAAGCAACAATATCTTTCAGCTCAAATTTCTTCGGAGCCACCAGCGCGGCCACCCCCTGCGGATGCTCAGTGGCAACCGCGCTGGCGAAGACCTGGTCGGGCAGCAGCAGGGTTTCCACATTCTTCCCCACCTGGGGCAGAAGCCGCTCCGCCCGCTCGCCGGCGGATTCGCTGAAAAACACGGCATGCAGGCGAAGCCCGCTGCGAATGGCCTCTTCGATCAAGTGCAGCCCCTCCACCGCAATGTGGCCATTGCCGGTAGCTTGGCCATGGGAAAAGGCACGGCGCAACTGCTTGACCAGCGGGTTCTGGCGGCTGGTCACGGAATTTAGGCGTGGTTGCAAGGTGCGTTTATCAGGTGGTTTCACGGGCGCTGTTCCACAGAGCGTTATTCCATAGAACCATCATCCTATGCTAGCGCTATTATTTCCATCTTGCTGAGGAATAGAATGATGTGTTAGGTTCGCAGTTCGGATACTCTGCCCGAAGCTTAGAGCAAGGAATTGACTTGTCGGCCGAAATCATCAAAATCAACAGTAATAACCCGGAACCTGCGCTGATCGACTACGTGGCGCAACGCATTCAAGTAGGCCACGTGCTGGGCCTGCCCACCGATACTTTTTACGGACTGGCCGCCGATCCTTATAATCTGCGTGCGGTCGAGCTGATTTATCACGTGAAGTCGCGCTCCAAGCACAAGCCACTGTCGCTGCTGGTTGAGAGCGTAGACCAGGCGGAAGAGCTGGGCGATGTGCATGCATCGGAAATCTTTGAAGTCCTGGCGCGCAAATACTGGCCCGGCCCGCTCACCATCATCGTGAAAGCGGCGGCGCGAGTGCCGCTCAAAGTTACGGCCAACACCGGCCACGTTGCCCTGCGGGTGCCGGCGGCGAGCATTCCGCTGGCGGTGATCCGCGCGGCCGGCGTTCCCATCACCGCAACCTCAGCCAACGTAAGCGGAGCCAGCGAGTGCAGTACCGCCGACGGCGTGCGCCAGCAGTTGGGAAACGCTATTCCGCTGATCGTGGATGGCGGCCCGTCGCCGCGCGAAGTACCTTCCACTATCGTCGACCTGACCGGCGACCACTGGAGCGTGGTGCGCGAAGGAACCATTCCCACACAAGAGCTCACGCAACTGCTGGGAGAGTGAAGTCATTGAATCATTGATTCATCGGGTCATTGAGTCATTGGAGAATTGCGAAATCGGGTAATTGTGTAATTTGGTAGTTGTCATGCACTCAACTCTCCAATTACACAATTACCCGATTACACAATCTGCAATGACTCAATGATTCAATTTCTCCATGCTGAAGAATTCGCCCATTCCTAATCCGGAAAAAAAGAAGCGCGGATTTTTCTGGCGATTTCTTTTTCTGCTGCTCCTGGCCTTTCTGATCTACTGCGGGTTGCTGTTCCGGCGGATCGCGCGGCAATCGGGAGTGGATGAGGCCCGCACGGCTGATGTGATCGTGGTGCTGGGTGCGGCCGAGTATGGGGGCAGGCCGTCTCCGGTGTATCGCGCCCGGCTGGAGCACGCGGCGGAGTTGTACGAAAAGGGACTGGCAGCCTTCGTGATTACCAGCGGCGGTCCAGGTGGCGAATTGCACTTCAGCGAAGGCCAGGTGGGGCGCGATTACCTCAAGGAGCACGGAATCCCCGAGAGCCAGCTCATCGCCGAGACCCAGAGCCACGATACCAACGAGTCGGCCCAGCGCGTGGCGGCCATCATGCGCGCCAACGGCATGAAGAGCTGCATCGCGGTGAGCGACGGCTACCATATGTATCGCGTGAAAGAGATGCTACAGAGCCAGGGCGTGGTGGTATACGGCTCTCCGCGGGAATCGCGGCAGGTCTCGTTTTTACAGCATGCCCGGGAAGTTGCGGAAGAGGTCTTTAAGTACATTGCCTGGAAGCTGCATTTGAGCTGAAGGAGAGCAGTCAGTAGTTCAGCACTCTGCCCCTGGACCGGGCTACACGTTGCAACCAACGAGCTTGAACCTGAGAGCTGAGTAGTCTCCCCCTCCCCTATTACTTGGAGTAGTCTCACGGCAGATAACTCCTTATTATCCAGAGACATGCAGGGAAGCGCGGAGTAGTGTTGCACATACTCCAAAGTGAGTGCTGGGGGCATCTGCCAGCTCGAAGCGGTCGCACAAACCGCTGCGGAGAACAGTCCAGACGGCGGTGAATTTCAAGCCGTGCGACGGTGAGCGCCACAGACCAGCGACAACAGTTTCAGAGACCCGAAACTGTCTTTTAAGTTGTCAAAGATCCCAAGGGACAAAGCCCTGCTCAATGATGACCCACAATGGGTGAAAAGTGAACAAAGTGATATCACGTCTAGGAACAGCTCCAAGCTCTTTTTAGTGCGGCTTTGGCGATTTCACAACTACAGGTGATGGCGGACTGGCGCCAAAGTTTGAGTCGCCGTTGTAGACCGCGGTGAAGGAATGTCTGCCATATGTGAACTGGCTGCTATAGGTAGCCTGATTGCCATTCAGAGGCCGGGTAGCCAGCAGTACTCCGCCATCGAAAAAGCTCACATTACCCCTGGGGATTCCAGTCGCGGGCGGGATTACCTGTACACTTGCGGTCAAAGTCACAGGCTGGCGCAGGAGAAACGGTCTGGGTAATGGAGTCAAAGAAACCGTGGTGGCTCCGGCAACAACGTTGATCATAGGGCTGATCCCGGAGATTTGAGTAAAGGTCGCTGTGGCAGTCACGGTTTGTTGACCGGTACTATGAAAGGTCACCCCATTGGTAAAGGTGTGTGCACCGTTGTCTGCGCCAACAAAAAAATAATTAGCGGGCACAGTTGCGTTGGAATCCGTGCTGGTGAAAAACACAGCATCATTCGCCGCGTTGGTATAGCTGGTCTGAGGAGTTTCACAGGCGTTTCTTGCGCTTACGGTTATGCTGATAGGTTGGCCCACAGCAGTGCTGAGAGATGATGGAACCACATCAAAATGTACACTGTTGGGATTGCTGTTGACGGCAACTAGGATGCTGCTGCTAATACTGTTCACGCTATCGGTTGCCGTCAGTGTCTGGTTACCTGGAGTAATCAGCGTTGCGCTGAATGAGCCCGTACCGTTGGTCAGAGTGGAAGAGCCGGGTAATTGTACGCAACTGGCGTGGTCGGAGCTGCTGAAGTTTACGGTTCCACTGTAGTTGGTGGCCAGATTTCCGTACGCATCCGTTACTGTGACACTGAAGTTGAACGGGTTGCCGGCAAGAACCGGGGTCGGTGTCGGCGCCGAGATGATGAATGTGCTGGCTGCGGCCTGGTTTACGATTATGTCGCTGCTGCGGCCGTTGATCAGGGAATTGCCGGTATCGTGCAGATCAATGGTCTGGACGGCGGCTGTCTTCAAGGTGACGGTAAATAGGTGCACGCCGTTATCCATGCTCATGCCTGAGCCTGTGAAGGTGTAATCGGTTGGGAGCCCAGCCTGAATGTCAGAGCTATGGAAGGTCACGGTTCCGGTATAACCGGTCGCGACCCGCTGGTAAGCATCGTAAGCGGTGACGGTAATCTGGACTGGAAGTCCAGCGGCCGTAGTAGGGTTGCCTTCGGGTGAAAGTGGACCATTGCTTTGCACGGCAATCCCAAAATGGGTTGCCGGTTGCGGCGCTGGCGGCGGAAAAAGTGCCGTGTTATTGAGCAAGATAGAAATATCGTTGGTAGCAAAGTTGGCCAAGACAAGATCGGGTTTGCCATCGCCGTTAAAGTCGCCCACGGCAATCGCGCGTGAAGAAGAAGCTGGCTCTGAAGAAGTATTCGTCAACGAGGTAAAACTGCCGAGAGCATCGTTCATCAATGCGGTTACCGTGTTTTCACCAATGTTGATGTTGCTTACGGCCAGATCGAGGAGACCGTCGCCGTTGAAGTCCACCGAAACAATCGCGAAGGGCCCGGGGGAAGCCGTATTGCCGACGGTAAAAGGACTGCCTGTGGCGGGCGTAAAATTGCCCGTGCTGTCTGCCAAAAAGACGCCTACCGTATTCCCGCCGAAACCAGGCACCGCAATGCCGGGTGTGGGAGTTCCCTGAGAATCGTTGAACATGCCCGCGGTGATTCCATGGGGGGTCTGCCCCGCGCTGAAATTGCTTGCAGTTCCAAAAGAGATCGTGCCCGGGCCACTCGAGGTATTCAAGAAGATGCTGATGCTGTTTCCGCCGGGGCCACTGGAAGTATTGACCACGGCAAGATCGAGCTTGTTATCTTTGTTGAAATCAAAAGCCGCCATCGAAGTCGGATTGGGCGCATTGGTCTGGATTGAAATCGGTGCTGAAAAACCTCCCATGCCATTGCCCGCCAGGATATTCACATTGTTGGTTGTTGGCATCCCATTGGGGGCCACGGTCACAGCCAGATCGGCGTTTCCATCGCCGTCAAAATCGGCTGCGATCACCGCCTGAGGATGCGTGCCGGCCGCAAACGTGTTTGCCGCACCGAAAGTGCCATCCCCGTTGCCCAGCAAAATGGCCACGCCTGCGCTTCCAGTATCGTTTGCGTTAGAAACCGCGAGATCGAGTTTACTGTCATTGTTGAAGTCGGCGACGGCGATGGAATTTGGAAGGTTAAACCCCATGATCGGATTGCCGAGTTGAGTAAACGTCCCATCGCCGTTGCCCCGCAAGATGGTAACGGTGTTGTCGCTGGCATTGGCGACAGCCAAGTCGAGAATGCCGTCTTTGTCAAAGTCTGCCGTCACTACGGCTGACGGATGCACGCCCACAGGAATCGGTGATTGCAGGGCGAACGTCGCCGGCGCGGGCAACACACGCACTGTCCCTGTCATGGCGGAATCGTGCACGGTGCAGAAATAGGGGAACAAGCCGGGGTTATTGAAGATGCGACTGAAGCTGTGAGCGGGTGTGTTGGTAAACTCTCCGGAATCCCAGAATGGCGTTGTCTGGCAGATATTTCCTACACAGGTTCCGGAAGTGGTGGAGTGGCTCATCGGATCCGTTCCCCAATTCCATTGCACGGTGTCGCCTGCAAGCACGACTGTGCTGCTGGTTTGGCTGGTGGCATCAACAAAGCTCAGGCCGTTGTTTTGAGTGGGGTCGCCCACAGTCACTATCTGTTGTGCCGCCACATTGAAGGGCAGCGCCAGGAGAAGGAGCGACACACAAATTGTCGCAAGGTTGACACTGGACCGAACCAATTTTCTCAAACTCGGACTCCTGGGCGATTTACCGGCTACGGCGGAACGAGTAAATCCGCACCCGCACGCATTGAACCGGAAAAACTGCTCAATTACGCTGAAATGGGGAGGTGTAAGTACCTTAAATTTAACCGTCACATAAGAAGGAATGCAAGGTGAAAAGCAGTTGCCAGCGGCCGGCTGCCAGTTGCCAGTTTCGGGACAGAAATACAAAAGCCTTGCCGCAGATCAACGCAGATGGGCGCAGATTTGTGATGCTTGAGTAAATTTAAATTAATGTCCTCCCCGCAAAAAAGCCATGGCTATTGACGGCTTCATTAGGAACTCATTCAGTCAGATCCGACCTTGGGAAGCTGCGGGCTTAACCGCTCTGGTCAGTACACCAAGATCACGTACACACTCGTGAGAATGCCTTTACGCCGCATGGCAAGCGATAGATTCTGGGGGTTCCTTCGGCTGCGCTCAGGACAGGCTTCTCGACTCGGGCGTTCGACCTCGCTCCTAATGAACAAACGGAATTGGAGGAGCCGATAAAAACCTAGATCCCTCCACTCCACCGCAAAAGACGCGGCTCCGGTCGGGAGGACAAGACGGTAGCTGACCGAAGAAGCTTACAGTCGGCCCTGGCTGACCTAACCGATGCAGCCCCATCAAAAAAGCCAGCTACCGGCGGTGTTGCATTCTGCTCTCGTGACTTTTTTTCGGGGTGGCTGTCGATTCTGCGGTGCTCCGTTCGTCGTAATGTTATAAGCAGTGGTTTGCTTTGATCGGAGGGAAGACCACAGGTAAATGGGGGTTCATGACAACCTGGATTATTGATGTGCGGCAGGCCCATGCTTTCAGGGCACGGTTTCAGCTTCAGACGCGCCGAAAATGAGGCTGTAAATCTGGGCCTGAACAATTGGAAACGTTGATCTAAAAGTTGCATCTTTCTGTTAATTCGTGAATCCCATGCACTCTGGTTTTTGTATATCCAGGTACCGCTGTGATTCAATAAAATAAGCAGATAAACCAGCTTGGCAATGGCAGTCACGTCAGCGACGCATTGCGACCAGCACTGAGGTATTTTCACAGTTTGTGCGGATGTAGAGGAGATTATGGCGAAGCGAATGTTTCTGATGCTGGCGGTGGCGATCGTCGTCATCGCTGCCCTCGGCTATTTTAAGACGCGGCAAATTCAGGCGGCCGTGCAAGCCCACTCTTTCCAGCCGCCTCCGGAGGCGATCACGACGATTGTCGCCAAGCAGGAGACATGGCCGACTACGCTCAGCGTAGTGGGAACGATGGAAGCGGTGCATGGCGTTACCGTGAGCGCCGATCTGCCCGGCACCGTCGACAAGATCAACTTTGATTCCGGCAAGCCGGTGCAGCAGGGCGAGATCCTCGTACTGCTCGACACGCGCCAGGAGCGCGCCCAGTTGGCCGCGACGGAATCGCAGCGCGATCTGGCCAAGATCAATTACGCCCGTTATGACGAACTGCAAAAGGAAGGCGTGATCTCCAAGCAGGATTACGACAAAGCCATAGCGGACCAAAAGCAGACAGAAGCCAACGTCGGCGAAATCCGTGCGACGATCGATCGCAAGACAATTCGGGCGCCATTCTCCGGTGTGCTGGGTATACGCCAGGTCAATCTCGGGCAATATCTGGCAGCCGGCGCTGCCATTGTTCCTCTGCAGTCGGTGACTCCGATCTACGTGGATTTCAGCGTGCCGCAGGACGTGGTTAGCCAGGTCAAGGTCGGAGACCAGGTGCGGCTCACGGCCGAGAGCCTGGACGGCCTCGAGTTCACCGGCCGCGTGAATGCCCTCGATTCGGTGGTTGACCAATCTACTCGCAATGTTCAGGTGCAGGCAACGCTGCCCAATCCCGGAGGCAAGCTGAGACCTGGCATGTTTGTCCAAGTCGAGGTAGGTGTGGGCGTTAAGCGTTCGGTGCTTCCGCTGCCCGCGTCAGCGATCAGCTACGCTCCCTTCGGTGATTCGGTCTTTATTGTCACAGATCTCAAAGGGCCAGACGGAAAGACTTATCGCGGCGTACGCCAGCAGTTCGTCAAAGTAGAAGGTTCACGCGGCGACCAGGTGGGCGTGGTCTCAGGGGTAAACCCGGGTGACGAGGTTGTGACCTCCGGCGTCTTCAAGCTGCGCAATGGCGCCGCGGTGGCGGTCAACAACAAGATCCAGCCGGGAAATAATCCGGCTCCCAAACCGGAAGACAATTAAGTTCAGTTAAGGATTAGCGAATGAAGTTCACAGATCTTTTCGTCAAGCGCCCGGTCCTGTCAATGGTTGTCAGCCTGGTGATTCTGATTGCCGGCCTGCAGTCGATTCGTTCGCTGAGCGTGCGGCAGTATCCGCGCAGCGACATCGCGGTGGTGCAGGTCTCGACGGTGTACGTGGGCGCGAACGCTGACCTGGTCCGCGGATTCATTACCACCCCGCTGGAGCGCGTGATCGCCAGCGCCGATGGCATTGACTACATGGAATCGACGAGCGCGCAGGGCCTCAGCACGATTTCCGTGCATTTGAAGCTCAACTACGATACCAATGCCGCCCTTACGCAAATACAGTCAAAGGTGGCCCAGGTCCGCAATGACCTGCCGCCTGAGGCCGAGGCCCCGGTCATTGACCTGCAAACGGCCGATAATCAGTTTGCCTCGATGTATCTTGGGTTCTCTTCCGCCGATCTTGACCAGAACCAGATCACCGATTATCTGACGCGCGTTGTGCAGCCCAAGCTAAGCGCCATCAGCGGCGTGCAGCGCGCCGATATTCTGGGACAACGCACCTTCGCCATGCGCATCTGGCTGAAGCCGGAAAAGATGGCGGCCCTTGGCATCACGCCCTCGGCGGTGCACGATGCGCTCGCCAATAACAACTACCTTTCTGCGCTGGGAAAGACAAAAGGCTCGATGGTGTCGGTAAACCTGGTGGCCAATACCGACCTGCGCACAGCTGAAGAGTTCCGCCAACTGGTGGTGAAGCAGGACAAGGGGACTGTAGTCCGGCTCGGCGACATTGCCGACGTGGTGCTGGGAGCTGAGACCTACGACGAAGATGTCCGCTTCAACGGAGAGTCGGCGACCTTTATGGGAATCTGGGTGCTTCCCACGGCCAACTCGCTCGATGTAATTCAAAAGGTCCGCGCCGCCATTCCGGAAATCCGGGCGCAGTTGCCGGTGGGCATGAAAGTCGGCATTCCCTACGATTCCACGGAGTACATTCAGGACGCAATCAAAGAGGTCTTGCATACTCTCAGCGAGACGCTCCTCATCGTTATTATTGTCATCTTCTTATTTCTGGGATCGTTCCGGTCGGTATTGATTCCTGTAATCGCGATTCCGGTCTCATTGATCGGCGCCGTTTTCCTGATGCTCGTGGCCGGCTTCACCATCAACCTTTTGACCTTGCTGGCCATCGTGCTCTCTGTCGGCCTGGTGGTAGACGACGCCATCGTCATGGTGGAGAACGTCGAACGGCACCTTCATTTAGGCAAGACTCCGTATCATGCGGCCATTGACGCCGCTCGCGAGCTGGTGGGTCCGATCATCGCGATGACCATCACCCTGGCCGCGGTGTATGCGCCTGTGGGCATCCAGGGAGGGCTGACCGGCGCCCTGTTCCGCGAATTCGCCTTCACCCTGGCAGGTGCGGTAATCATATCGGGAGTTGTTGCGCTGACCTTGTCGCCAATGATGGGTTCCAAACTCCTGCGCGCCGGAGATACCGAACGCGGCTTCTCGGGCTTTGTGAATCGCCGCTTCGACAGCGTGCGCAACCTCTATACGCGGACCTTGGCCGGCACGTTGCAGTACCGGCCCGTGGTTTTCGGCGTGTGGATCATTGTGGTGCTGTTGATCGTGCCGTTCTACATGTTCTCGCAGCGGGAGCTGGCGCCGGCCGAAGACCAGGGTGTGGTCTTCGGAGTGATACAGGCTTCGCCCAACTCCACAATCGATCAGACCAGGCTGTACACATCTGAAATCTACGACATTTACCACAATATGCCCGAGAGCGCGAGCATCTTCCAGATCACTAACCCCACCGGCGGCTTCGGCGGCATGGTGACCAAACCCTGGAGCCAACGCACCAAGACCGCGCAGCAGCTTCTGCTTCAATCGGCCCGGCCGTTGTCGCAGATTGCGGGCGTGCGCGTGATCCCGCTGACGCCATCGCCGCTGCCCGGCGGTGGAAGTTTCCCTGTGGATTTCGTAATTGCTTCCGCCGCCGAGCCGCAACAGCTCGCGCAGTTTGCCAACCAGCTTGTGGCCAAGGCCTTCCAGAGCGGCATATTTATCTACGCCGATTCTGACCTGAAGTTCGACCAGCCGCAGACCGAGGTTGTGTTCGACCGCGACAAACTCCGGTCGCAGGGCGTTGATCTGAGCCAGGCCGGTAAAGATCTTTCAACCCTGTTCGGGGGAAACTACGTCAACCGTTTCAGCATTCAGGGCCGGAGTTATAAGGTCATTCCCCAGGTTAAGCGCGTGGAGCGTCTCACGCCCGATCAACTGTCGCAGATCTACATCACAGGATCGAATAACAAGCTGGTGCCTCTATCAACCTTCGCCAGCCTGAAGACCACCACCGAACCGCGACAACTGAACAAATTTCAGCAGCTCAACGCGGTGCGCATTCAGGGCGTGATCCCACCCGGGGTCCCGTTAGACCAGGCATTGCGCTTCCTGGAAGAGCAGTCCAAGACAATCTTGCCGCAGGGCTTCACGGTTGACTACGCCGGCGAGTCGCGCCAGCTTCGCACCGAAGGCAGCAAGTTTCTCGGCGTCTTTATGCTGTCGGCGGTCCTGATTTACCTGGTGCTGGCGGCGCAGTTCGAGAGCTTTCGCGATCCCTTCATCATTCTCGCCGGCTCGGTGCCGCTGGCCATCTCGGGCGCGCTGATGTTCTCGTTCCTGGGATTGACAACGCTGAATATCTACAGCCAGGTGGGATTGATCACGCTGGTGGGCTTGGTGTCGAAGAACGGCATCCTGATCGTGGAGTTCGCCAACCATCTCCAGGAACAAGGAAGAGAAAAGATGGCTGCGGTCATCGAAGCAGCTTCCACTCGATTGCGCCCGATTCTCATGACGACGGCAGCCACCGTGGTCGGGCACTTCCCGCTTGTGCTTGCCAAAGGTCCTGGAGCCGGCGCACGGAACAGCATTGGAATCATGCTGGTCAGCGGCATGATCATCGGAACGGCGTTCACGTTATTCGTGGTGCCCTCAATCTACGTGCTCGTGGCGCGGAGACACAGGGCTCTGGCTATAGAGGAAGGCGACGTCGACGCCGAAGTTCCGAGGCTCGAAGAGGTCGCATCCTGAAGGCGATGTCCTTGAAGTAGAGACGTAGCATGCTACGTCTCTATGAATTTGCGGCTCTTATCTATTCCGGCGCGCCGCGTGGGGCCCGCGTTTGAAAATGGGCTTCCTCTGTCGCGATTGCCGCGAAGGGCTGAAATGGCGGGCGGACTCATTGATTTTTCGTGTGCAGTTTGTGCACCGGCGCAGATCGAAAAAACAACCAGGGGAAGAAAAAAGTTGATTTTCCTGCAGATCCCGCTCGCGGTAATCATGCAAAATGCTCCGTGACGAGCAGTAGGATTTACGTCCGAATGCCGGAATGGTAGTCCAGCTACCTGGGTTGTCAATGCGTTTTGTTGCGTAGTACTACTACGGGCAGGACGGGGGACGCGGGTGATCGCTGGTGCCGTCCAGGGACTTGAGGATCTCGTCGGGCTTGCTGGCCATGTCTTCAGCCAGACGGGCAAGGGCCACGGTAACGATGTCGCAATGATGCAGCTTGTGCGGATCAATGCCTTTATCGCGCGTTGCCCATAGCCACATGCGGTGTACCTCAGCCACATCTTCAGCCTTCATGTCAGGCAGGTGCGGCCCCAGGCGGAAGGTTTCAACCTCGAGGTCGGGCTTGATCACCTGGAAGATGACCTGGCGTTTGGGTTCGGGCATGGCCTCCCAGGCACGGCCTAAATTGAAGCCCTGCTGCTGGGCGGTCATCTTGGTGGAAAGGCCGGCAACAATGGTGGAAGATTCCAGCGAGTTTGCCGTCTGCACGATGGCCGACCATACATCACGGGCAGGTACGACAATCAGCGAAATGGTTTTGCCGAAACTTTCAGCGATAGAAACCGCGCGGGTGAACAGGGTTTGCTCATAGTCGCTGAAGATCTGGTCCATGGAGAGGTCATACTCCGCGCTGCCCGGACCGGTGAGGCGGGCCGCCAATACGACCACGTCGATCTCTTTGGTATCAACTCTTGAGAGCACCCAGCGAAGCTGATCGAGGGTGTTGTAGTCGCGCACCGTGACCAGGATGTTGCCCGGGCGCACGTCCGCTTTCTCGCGCTCGACAGTTTCATGGTGCAGAAGCTGGAAGTGCTCTTTCATCGCCTTTTCCACATTGGCGAACTTGCGTTTGTTGACGCGCTCGGAAAATGCGAACAGGATGAAGAAGCCGACGGTGAAAGCCACCCCGGCTATGGTCGCCGTGGCCTTGGTGAACAGATTCACAATGGCCACAGTCAACAGAACCATATGCACCGAAGCCAGACCCAGGGGGATTTCAACTCCGCGGATGGTGATATTCGGCGGAACCTTCCATCCGCGCTCGCCTTTGTATTTGAAGCGGAGCACCAGCATGGCAAGGCTGTTAAAGACAAAACTCCAGATCACGCCGAAGGCATAGGCCTCGCCCAGCACATAGACCTTACCCCGGCTGACCAATATGGTGAGCAGTTGCAGCCCCACGACCATGTTGATCACGCGGTGGCTAGTACCGTATTTGTGGTGGGGTTTGCGGAACCAATCCGTCAGTACACCATCTTCCGACACCCGGTTCAAAACACCATTGGAGCCCACGATGGCTGTATTAATAGCGCCGGAAAGCATCAGGAAGCCCACCACCACGACAAACGCGCGAAATAGCAGTTTTAGCGTCTGCGGACCAACGAAGTACATCACCATCACACCCAACACGTTGTTAATGGAGGCTGGCTGGGCGCGCACATCGTCGGGAACCAGCATGACGGCAAACATGGAAGACATACCGGTGAACAGCAAGCTGTAAATGGCGATGGTCAGCGCGGTTTTCTTCAGGTTCTTCAGCTTGGGATGGCCTATTTCACGATAGACCTGGGCCAGGGATTCCTCGCCGCTCATGGCCAGTACCGAGTGCCCAAAGGCCATCATGATTCCGAAGATCCCAAACATTCGCGGTATGTTGGCGTTGATGAATCCCAGCGACTCGGGCGTGAAGCGCAGGTTGCTGGGCTTGGGCAATGGCGGCAGCGGCTGCGGATGGCTTATGAGCGTGAAGATCGCCCAAGCCAATAGGATAACCACCATCACCGTGGTGATTTTCATCACCTTCAAGGCCTTATCGCTGGATTCTTCGATGCCCTTGATGTTCTCCCACCAGAAATACAGTGTCACTATGACCGCAACCACAACCGACGTGTAGTCTTCACTGATGTGGGGAGTCCCGGAGAACAAGTGGTGAACGGTGCGCGGAATCCATCCGTGGTTATCGAGGGCCAAAAGGGTATCATTCACCAGACCCGCGATGTACTGGCCGGCAGAGACACCGGAGATGGGGCCGGTCAGGATGTAGTCGAACATCAGGGCGGCAACGCCGACCTTGGCCAGGGTTCCACCCAGGGCCTCTTTGACGATGCGGTAGACGCCGCCACGGACAAACATGGAGCAGCTCTCCACGTAGACCGCGCGCACCGCGAAAGAGAACAGCATGACGCCCAGAATGAACCAGGGCGCTGCCTTGCCTATCGCCTGCTCGGCGGTTGCGCCGGCGTAAAAGGCGGAGGAGCCCAGGTCGTTGAGCACAATCGCCGCCGCCCGCCACCAACTGATGAACGTCAGCATCACGGAGCTGGCTATGACGATCCGGACTCGGTTGGAACTTAAAGTAGGCTGAGTGGTTGTAGACGACATTGCGAGGATTTGGCTCTGCTCTTAAAAATCTCTATTTACTATTTATAAGTGGCGAAATGAAAATGACAGCTAGAAGTGTACAGCCTGCGTCCGATCCAGAGTATATAGGTAATATCTATACGTTCCATTAATATTTCTAACTAGCCACCGGCTCATCCGGCTCGAGAGCTGTTTCAATGTCTTCCAGACCACTGAATAGAATTACCACCCCAGAGCCCAGCAGGCCGACAACAAACAACACCTCAAGAATCCTGATCAAGATTGCTATGATTTCCATAATTCGCTGCAGATCTATTGTACCGGAATCCCACCTGCGGCGAAATCTTTTTGCTTTCTCCGCGTCTTCGCGGTGGACTTTGTTGCTTTGGGCCGAAGTTCTCTCCGCCAGATTCAAGATGTTTTAAACTAGTGCGTGCTCTCCCTGACTCTCCGGCAATGGCTTCTAGCCTTAACTTCGGGCATCTTGCAGGTGCTGATATTCCCCTCGCCTTCGATTTTTGCTCTCTCCTGGATCGCGCTGGCTCCGCTGCTGGTCGCCATTCTGCAACCGAATTCCGGTCAACGAAACTTCAGCAATGGCACGTTGAGCAGTGGAGAACTGCTCGACAGCCTGGGCCGAAATCTGAGCGCAACCACGCCCAGACAGGGCTTTTGGCTGGCATACATCGGCGGCGTGGTGTGGTATGCCGGCAGCTGCTACTGGGTCTATCACGTCATGAATGTCTACGGCGGACTTGATGCGCCCGTGGCCGCCGGGGTGTTGTTGCTGTTTTGCCTGTTTTACGGGGTTTACCACGGACTATTCGGATACCTGCTCGCCATGGCTGCACGGCCGCGGCCGCATGGACGCAGGAACGCTTTGCTGCTCACTCCTTTCCTGTGGGTCGGGGTTGAGCTCATCCGCTCCCGCATTCTCAAAGGGTTTCCGTGGGACCTGCTGGGCACCGCTCAGGTGGATAACATCCCTCTGACGCGAGTTGCTACGGCCACGGGAGTGTACGGCATCTCGTTTCTTGTCGCCCTGGTCAATGCCGGAATCGTGGCCGCCTATCTGGCGCCCGAACGCCAGCGGCGGCGGTTATTGCCCATCGCCTTCGCCGTGGCCGTCATGCTGCAACTCGGGGTGCTGGTCTCGCCGCGCTCGGCTCCGGTGGACAGTTACGCCGTGCTCGTGCAGTCGAACATTCCCCTGGATGAATCCTGGACCCTGGAATCGTTTAACCAGACTTTGTCTGAGCTCAAACAGCTCAGCGCATTGCCTCCGGCTACGGCAGGCAAAAAAGCCAATCTGATTGTGTGGCCGGAATCCCCCGCTCCTTTTTTTGACAACGATGACAACTTTCGTATTTCCCTCAGCTCGCTCGCTCGGGTGCAGAATGCCTACGTGGCCGCCGGAGCCGTAGGAACCGTGCCCGGGCAAAACTCGGCGACACCTGATGTTGCCAATCGCGCGGTGGTGGTGGCCCCCAATGGCGATTGGATGGGTCACTATGACAAAATTCATCTCGTCCCATTTGGGGAATACGTTCCTTACAAGTTCATCTTTGGCTTTGCCAATAAACTGACCCGCGAGGTCGGAGACTTCCGCCCCGGAACTGCGCGCACCATCTTCAATGCTGGAGATGAACGGATAGCCGTCTTTATCTGCTATGAATCCGTCTTCCCCGAGGAAATCCGTCAATTCGCGGCGAACGGCGCGCAGCTGTTCATCAACATTTCCAATGATGGATGGTACGGCGAGCACGGCGCTCCCGGCCAGCACCTGAACATGGCGCGGATGCGGGCGATTGAAAACGGCCGGTGGATCTTGCGCGACACCAATACGGGCATTACCGCCAGCATTGATCCTTACGGGCGCATTGTGGCCCAAGCCCCTCGCAACCAGCGCACCAGCCTGCTGGCGCCTTATGGAATTATTTCTACCCAGACCTTCTACACCCGCCATGGCGACTGGTTCGCCTGGACGTGTGCGATAATTTCTTTACTGGGGATTTTTGTGAGCTTCAGGGTGCGGGTCGGGCAACTCAACTGACGCTTCCAGAATCTGCCCGCGCGCGTCGTTTGAAATAGCCCGGACGGCCCGATTGAAGCCGCTGGTGGTTCTAATCTCCATCCGAGGTTTTTCTCCCGCTTCGCGGGACAAGAATGACAGATATTAAGAAGTCTGAATTGAAAAATGCTTTAGCGCAATCGAAAGGAAGTCAATCGTGGTAGAAGAACTGGAACGCGAATACGCAGCGGTGCGCGATAAGGCCCGCGATCTACAGGAGTATCTTTGACGCTCCCCGCCTTCGCCTGCAACTGCAGGAGATAGAAAAGAAAGCCTCTGACCCGAAGCTGTGGTCGAATTCTGAACAATCGCAACAGGTCATGCGCGAACGCAAGCGCCTGGAAGGCGCTCTGGCCATGCACGACGACCTGGCCCGCCGCAAAGACGACGTAGGCGCCTACCTGGAACTGGCGCGCGAGGGCGAAGACGTAGGCGCCGACATTCGCCGCGAGCTCGATGCCCTGCGCGAGTTGGTGGAGAGGATAGAGACCGAGACCCTGCTCTCCGGCGAAAGCGACCAGAACAATGCCATCGTGACCATTCATCCCGGGGCGGGCGGCACCGAGTCGCAGGACTGGGCCGAGATGCTGCTGCGCATGTACCTGCGCTGGGCCGAACGCCAAGGCTTTGAAGCCGTGCTGAACGACTACCAGCCCGCGGAAGAGGCCGGCCTGAAATCGGCGACCTTTACCGTCAACGGCCAGTACGCCTATGGCCTGCTGACCAGTGAAATCGGCGTGCACCGGCTGGTGCGCATCTCGCCCTTCGACCAAGCCAAACGGCGGCACACATCGTTTGCCAGCGTGTTCGTGAGTCCGGAAATCGACGATTCCATCCAAATTGAAATCAAGCCCGACGACATCCGGACTGACACGTACCGCTCCGGCGGACGCGGCGGCCAGCACGTCAATACCACAGATTCCGCCGTGCGAATTACGCATATCCCTACCGGCATCGTGGCGAGTTGCCAGAACGAACGCTCACAGCACAAGAACCGGGAGCGGGCCATGAAAATGCTGCGCTCCAAACTGTATGAGTTCGAGATGGAGAAGAAGAAGGCCGCGACCAAGAAGATTGAAGACGCCAAGCTCGATATCGATTTCGGCTCGCAGATCCGCTCTTATGTCTTGCATCCTTACCGCCTGATCAAGGATCACCGCACCAAAGTTGAGGTAGGCGATGTGGACCGGGTGCTGGATGGAGATTTGGGGCCGTTTATCCGGGGATACCTGCTGGCCCGCCGCCAGACAAAAACTGAATAGAGCTTGTTTTACAAATAGGGGCTAAGCTGGCAAAGTAAGAAGCTCGATTTACGAAGTACGATTTTGAAACAAGCCAAGGCAGGCTCGGCCCAAAGTAACTTGCAGTTCGGAAATCTGCCCTTATAGTAGTATGATTCGCTAAAATTACGCATATTTGGCACGAGGACTGTTCTTCATGCCCAAAATGATTGACCTGATCCGTGAGTCGGCGGTACCCGCCAATGTCATGCGCACTGCCGCGCGCGGTGCGCTCTCTCTGCCCACTGGCGAGATGATTGAAATTCTCGTCTACCTGACCACCAATCCGGTTTTTGCCGAGCAGGCCAAAATGACCCTGGCCGGATGGGATGAAACCTCCTCCATCGCCGCCGCCGCCGACCCGACCACTCCGTGGGAGGTGCTCGGCTACATGATCGCGCCGGAGAACCTGCGTCCCAAGTTGCTGCCCGCGTTACTGGAGAACACCTCCATTCGTGAGGCGGTGCTCATTGAGATGGCGCAAGGCGCTTCCCGCGAAATCATGGAAATCATGCTAGGCAGCCAGCGTGTCAACCGTTCCGCCCACATTCTGCATGCGCTACTGACCAATCCTAATCTCAAAGGGAGTGAAACGGAGCGGGTGCATAACGCGCTACGTTCCCTGGGAGAGGAGACCACCAAAATCATGGCTTACAAGGAGGCTGATTCGGAGGAGAGAACACAGTACGAGATTGACCACGCCGACGAAATCGCGGCCGCCGAAGCGGAAAATTTGCCTTTTGAGATTTATGGCCAGGATGAAGAACTAGATGACCTTGAACACCTGGAAGCAGTAGTACCCGCGGATGCAGAGGCAGCCAAAGCGGAATCTTCGAGGGAAAATTCAGCGGCCACTGTCGCGGAGTTTGAAGTCGCGGGGGCGACCCCCGCCTCGACAAACGTTCAGCAAGACACCGTCGCCCTGGCGGATTCCGCGGCGGCAGATGCCGCTCCTAACGTGGATGGAGCCACAGAAAGCGACCTGGACCGGCTGACGAAGGTTCACGAAGCGCAAAATAAATCGCGGGAACGTTTGACCAGCTTTCAGAAGATCGCGCGCATGAGCGTACGCGAGCGCATCCAGCTTGCCGTGAAGGGGACAAAGGAAGAACGTTTTATCCTGGTCCGCGACGGGGCCAGGCTGGTTTCCTCTGGGGTGCTGAATTCCCCCAAACTTACCGAGGCCGAGGTGGAATATTTTGCTTCCATGAAGAACGTATCGGATACGGTTTTGCGGGAAATCTCTCGCAATCACAAGTTCATGAAAAATTACAACGTGATTCGCAACCTGACGAATAATCCGCGCTGCCCGCTCGACCTTTCTCTGACTCTGGTCAATCATCTGATGGTTGGCGATCTCAAGAGCCTCTCTTCCAACAAGAATATCGCCGATACTCTGCGCAAGCTGGCGCTCAAGAGATTTAAAGATAAGACTGAAACCAAGAGAGGGTAAAGTGACTGGGGATGCCATTGTCGAACTGCTGCAATCGGCCCGTAACATCGCGGTTGTCGGGCTCTCTTCCAGTCCGCTGCGGCCCAGCCATGGCGTGGCCGCCTACATGCAAAGCCACGGCTACAAAATCATTCCAGTGAATCCGGAAATCACCCATGCACTGGGAGAAACAGCTTACCCTTCGCTGCTGGATGTTCCGGAAAAGATCGACATCGTAGATATTTTCCGCCGCTCCGAGAACGTTCCCCCGGTTGTAGATCAGGCCATTCAACTCAAAGTGCGCGCCATCTGGATGCAGGAAGGCGTAGTCCACGATCAGGCCGCGGAAAAGGCCCGCCGTGCCGGAATTTTCGTAGTCATGGACCGCTGCATTCTGAAGGAGCACCGGGCAAGGTTTGGGTAAGTAATAAGAAGTAAGCTTCCAGCTACTAGCTTCTAGCTGTTTTTGGGTGTGGAAGCTGCGAGCATGATTCACGTCCAAAAACAGCTAGTGGCTAGGAGCTTCGTCGCACGTCCACCATTCATCCTTCACGTTTTTTTTGCGCTTCTCGGGCCCGCCGAATTTGTTCTAATCTCTGCTGAATTTCTTTCTCCCGGCCTTCCGAAGTTGGCTGATAGTAAATGCGGTCACGGAGGTTATCGGGCAGGCACTGCATATCGGCGACTTTGCCTTCCAGGTCGTGGGCATACTGATATCCCTTGCCGTAGCCGATGGATTTCATCAACCCCGTAGGCGCATTGCGTAGATGCAGGGGAACCGGCTCGGCTGCGGTCCTCTCCACGTCTTCGTTGACCGCGTCATAGGCGGTATAAAGCGCGTTCGATTTAGGAGCCAGGGCAAGATACGCAGCCGCCTGGGCCAGCGCCAGGTTGCCTTCCGGAACGCCGAGAAAATCCATGGCATCACGCGCGGCGATGGTTTGCGTGAGCGCATCCGGATCGGCCAGGCCAATATCTTCCACCGCCATGCGCACCAGGCGGCGCGCAATATAGAGCGGATCTTCACCCGATTCCAGCATGCGCCCGACCCAGTAGAGGGCGGCATCGACGTCGCTGTTGCGCACGGATTTATGCAACGCGGAGATAAGGTTGTAATGTTCTTCTCCGTGCTTGTCGTAGAGGAGCACGCGCTTTTGCAGGGCTTCTCTGACAATTTCATTGGTGATGACAGGTGGCTTGCTCCCGGCCGCGGCGCCGGCCGCAATTTCCAGAACGTTGAGTGCGCTGCGCGCATCGCCACTGGCATACGAGGCGATGAGTTTAAGCACCTCGTCTTCGACCTGAACCTGTAATTTGCCCAGGCCGCGCTCCTCATCTTGCACAGCGCGGCGCAGCAGGGTAACCAGTTCTTCTTCCGCAAGCGGTTTCAGGACATAGACACGACAGCGTGAGAGCAGAGCGCCAATAATCTCAAACGACGGGTTCTCGGTGGTGGCCCCAATCAGGCGGATGTTGCCCTTTTCCACGTGAGGAAGAAAAGCATCCTGCTGGGCTTTATTGAAGCGATGGATCTCATCCACGAAGATGATGGTGCGCGTCCCGTATTGGCGCGCCCTCTCGGCGTCTGCCATCACCTGCTTGATTTCCTTGATACCGCTGAGCACGGCGGAAAATTCCACGAACTCGGCCCGGGTGTGGTGGGCAATAATTTTGGCCAGCGTGGTTTTGCCCACGCCCGGCGGTCCCCAGAAGATGAGCGAACCGGTATCGTCGCGCTCAATTTGCAGCCGCAGCGGCTTGCCGGGCGCAAGCAGATGCTGCTGTCCGGCAAATTCCTCAAGCGTTCGCGGCCGCATGCGGTCGGCCAGCGGACGGCCGGAATCTGCGCCCGTACCCGGCTTCGGAATGGCTTCGAATAAACCCATGGAGAACCACTCTCCTCACTTTATCCTTTGCCGCACCCACTCCACAATCTCAGTGGTTACATAGTCGGGTGGAGTAATGCGGAAAACGGTTTTGCCGGCAAGCAGCTTGAGTGAAACATCACTCCATTGCGGCTGGGCGTCGGAAGCATGCAACAGGATGGCGTCGGCGCGATCGAGAAACTGGCGGGCCGACGCTTTGAAATCCGCGGTCTCGTAGTCGAGCACAGAAAAATAAATGTCAGGCCGCATGAATTTTATGACCGAGTTCGACTCCATAATCACGTTGCCGGCGCCTTCGATCCGTTTTCGCAGGCTGGGCATCGCTTCGGCGAGGAACCCCTGCTTGGTGCGCACCCAAAGCGAGCGCCGCGCCCCGGCCAGCAGAAAGCGCGAGGTATCGGATTTTCCGCCGCGATCGCGCTCTTCGCTGATGGCCACGGTGTGCTCGGTGGTCGCGCAGCCGCAGGCTTCGCCATTAACCGAGCAGATTCCGTGTCCAAACTGCGTGATCTTGACCGCGGTCCATTGCCGCTCAGCAAGGGCGGTAATCAGGCCGGCGACCACGCTGGTCTTACCCACATTCCGTGAATGCCCGCCAACTACCAAGATGGCCATAAGATTTCCCTATAACTTCGGAGCAAATTCGGGATAAAATGCCTTGGAACTCCCTTAGTACACATATAAAACCATTATTACCTTGACCCTCAAGAGTGAACGGCCTACGTTAGTCTAAATTTTAGTCTTTCTGAGGAGAAGCAATGAAGTCTATTAACAAACGTTTGCTGCTGTCGTGGTTGATTGTGGTTCTTTTCTGTCTGATTGCAAATTTTGGATTGGCACAAACCCCCACGCCTCCGGGCTTTACTCTGACCGCAAGCCCGGGGAGTGCGACCGCCAATGCAGGCACCAACGTGACTTTTGTAATCACCGTGGTTCCTGCCAATGGATTTAGCGATAATGTCCAATTCACTTGCAGCCAAAGCATTCCAGCATCCGCTTGCTCCTTTAACCCCAGTACGCTGGTCGTTAATAATGCCTCGGCAAGCACCAGCATGACTCTGGCAACAAATTTTGTCGCTGCAGGAGGCGCAACTTTCGGCAAAGCGCGCCCCTCCCAGGCGCCTTTATCACATCCGAACAAAACGCTTTACGCCATGCTTTCCCTGGGCGGAGCCGGCATCTTCGGACTGGTACTGCCGGCAAGCCGCAGCCAAAATAAACGCAAGCGCCGGGCCGCAGCGGCAATTATGGGGTTGGTACTTTTCATTACCCTAATGGCATTGCAGGGCTGTGGAGGAATCAAGGAGAGGACTCCCCCGGGAACTTATATGCTGACCGTCACGGGCTCTTCGACAACCGTCAATCCCGCACAGTCAGGAACCGTGATACTGACCGTCAACATTAATTAACGAACCGATTGTCCGCTGACTTTCGTACGGGGCAAACGCTTTGTGCTCTTAAATTTGAGCAAGGCCTGATTAGGTTCCATAGCTAAGGTGTATTTTAGGAGACTTAACCATGTTCAAGAATATGCGTTTGGGAGCGTTGTGGCTGGTCTGCATCCTTTTCTTTCTGGTCGTCGCCCCAAGAACCGCGCTAACGGCCAATCCTTTCAATCCTGCCCCCGGTTCACCCATCACAACCGGGGCGGGAGCCTCCTTTGTTGCAACTGGCGATCTGAATGGCGATGGAAAGCCCGACATGGTTGTTGTGAACAGTGGGGCGGGCAATATTTCAATCCTTCTTGGGACCGGCGGCGGCAGCTTCACTGCACCCGTCAACATTACGGTGGGAACCTCACCCGCCGATGTTGCTATCGGAGACGTGAATGGAGATGGCAGGCCTGACCTGGTTGTAACCAATCAGGGCAGCGACAGCATTAGCGTTCTGTTGAACGTGGGTGGCGGCGCCTTTGGGGCTCCGACTAATATTCCATTGCCTGCAGGATCGGGACCCGAAGGTGTTGCCATCGCCGATATTGACGGCAATGGCGCCAATGACATCATCGTTTCCAATGCTTTCTCTAATTCCGTGATTGTCTTTTTAGGGACCGGCTTTGGAACTTTTAGCGGCGGCATACTATCGACAACCGGCTCATCTCCTTCCGGCGTGGCGGTCGCCGACTTCAACGGAGACGGGAAACTCGACCTTGCCACCTCCAATAACGATGGCACTGCCAGCATTTTGCTGGGCATAGGTAACGGCACCTTTCTTCCCGCCACCAGCATTAACCTGAGCCCCAGCGCAAATTCAACTTGCGGCGATCCCGACGCAATCGCGGTCGCCGACCTCAATGGCGATTCGAAGACGGATATTGCCATCGCCTGCACGGGCGGCACAGTAAGCATTCTGTTGGGAAATGGAAATGGAACCTTTGCCGCTCCCGTCAGTTACAGTACCATCAACGGCACTGCCGGATCGGGCCCCGAAGCTATTGCCATAGCAGACTTCGACGGCGTCAATGGACCCGATGTGGTTATTGCGGATACGAGCAACGCCGCAGTGATCCTGCTCAATAACGGTAATGGAACCTTTGGTACGGCTACCGCGAGTAATACCGTATGCGTTACCGCAGGGAATACTGCCTTCGGCGTGGCGACTGCTGATTTCAATGCCGACGGCAAACCAGATCTTGCTGTAGCCAATTCGACGGACGGCACGGTCAGCATTCTGCTGAACAGCGGGAGCGTCACCGCTGGAACCGGCTGCAGCACAACAATAAATCCGCCACCGCCGCCGGCCAATTTCACGATTACGGTAACTCCGGCTTCGGTTTCGACACCCGCTGGCACATTGGTTACCTACACTGTCACCGTAACCCCTGGTTCTGGATTCAGCGAAGCTGTGGCGCTCACGTGCTCAAGCAGCGCCCCGGTCTCAGGCTGCTCTCTTACTCCTAAAATCGTCACACCCAGAGGCGGCCCGGTCACCAGTAGCCTGAGTGTGGCCACGAACTTTCACTCCTCGGGAGGCGCCCAATTTGGCCGGCTCGGCCCTGCTCGAGCCCCGATGTCGCATTCACACAATGCTCTATATGCCATGCTCTCTTTCGGCGGAGCCGGAATCTTTGGACTGGTTCTGTCAACCAGCACGCGAAACAAACGCAAGCGCGGGTTGGGAGTGATAATAACCGTGATAGGGCTTTTAATGATCTTGATAGCCTTGCAGGGTTGCGGAGGGAAAAGCTTCGGAGGCGGCGGTGACCGAACGCCACCCGGTACTTACACTGTGACCGCAACCGGCACGGCTGGCACCGGCACGGCAGCGTCATCGGCCTCTGGAACTGCCAACCTTGTTGTTCATTAACCAGATTTTCTTGCAGCCATCTCTTTGGGCGATTCGCTTCCGCGAATCGCCTTTTTTATGCAGCAGCACATGGTGGCAGGGCACGGATTTATCGGCACCCTGTCGCCAATTCTCAAATTGCTCTAATTATTCTTCTTTGCCAGCCCGGCTAACGTGGCCAGCTCTTTCAGGTATTGGCGCAGCGGCTTTGCCGGTCTTCCCCAAAAGACCACGCCCTTGCCACGCACAATCTTTTTGGTCAGCACGCCAGAGCCGGAGCCGAGAATCACGCCTTCGCTTATGCGGGCGTGGTCGCCGATGCCCACCTGCCCTCCAATGACCACATTGCTCTCGATGACCGAGCTGCCGGAAATTCCGGTGAGCGCGGCAATGACGACATTTTCCCCGACTTTCACGTTGTGTCCGATGTGAACGAGATTATCGATCTTCGTCCCGCTGCCGATAACGGTGGAATCGAGCGCGCCCCGGTCAATGGTGGCATTGGCGCCTATCTCCACGTAGTCGCCTATTTCCAGCGTTCCGATCTGGGGAAACTGTTCATACTTCCCTGTGGTCGCATCGCGGACATAGCCAAAACCTTCGCTGCCCAGCACCGCGCCGGCATGGATGGCACCGCGCTTGCCAACGCGCGTGCCCGCGTAGATGCTCACGTTGTTGTCGATAAAACATTCTTCCCCGATGACGACGCCGTTGCCAATGCAGCTTCCCGGGCCGATGCGCGTGTGCTCGCCGATGACGCAGTCTTCTCCCAAAACGGCATTGGGACCGATGGAGACTCCCTTGCCCAGTTTGGCCGAATGGTGGACAACAGCGGTGGAGTGCACTCCGGGATGCTGACGCCGGGGATGATGCAGCAGCCGCGCAGCGCGCGCGAACGCCAGGCGCGGGTCGGCGACGATCAGAATGGGCTTCGACGTCTTCGCATCGGCCGCGAATTCCGCCGCAATGATGGCGCCTGCGGGCGCGCCCAGCGCCTGCTCGAGACGGGCAGCATCTTCCACGAATACCATGTGTGAGGGACCGGCCGATTCCAGGCTGGCCAGCCCGCTGATCTCGGTTGTTCCCTTTCCCAGCAGGCGGGCCTGAATGGCGTTTGCGATTTCTTCAACCAACATTGACATAGCGGGACTCAGTATAGCGAAGGCTCCCCCGCAGGGCGCGTCTTCCAGCGGCGATGCACCCACAACCACTGGTCGGGATATTTGCGCACATAGCTTTCAATGCTCTGATTGAACAGCCGCGTGTTGGCAACGACGTCGGCTTCATCGTCTCCGGTGCGAATGAGCGCAAGCGCCGGGGCCATGTGCAGACGGTACTTGCCAATCTGCTCATCCCAGAAAGCGAAGCCGGGCAGCACGGCTGCATCGGTTCGTAAGGCCACGCGCGCCAGTCCGCTGGCGGTGCAGGCCCGAACGCCAAAAAATTCCGCGAAGATGCCCTGCGGCGGAGTCATGTTGGTATCCATGAGAATCCCTACGGTTTCCCCGTCGCGCACGGCTTTCAGGAGGCCGCGCGCGTAATCATCCTTATCGAAAATTTTATTGCCGTGCAGCGTACGATAACGCCTGACCAGGCGGTCCACGTAGGGATTATCCAATCCGCGGGCCACGATGTGCATGGCGTGTCCGTGGATGGAATGCATGAACGACGAAAGCTCCCAGCCTCCCAGATGGGCGGTAAGAAACAGAACGCCCTTGCCGCGCGCGCGTGCCGCTTCAAAATTCTCGATGCCATCGTAAATGATGACATCAGAAACATTTTCCGCGGTGTACTGGGGAAATTTGCAGAACTCGGCGAGCTGGCGTCCCAGGTGCAAAAACAGGCGGCGCACCACCCGGCGGTGCTCACGCTTGCTCTTTTCCGGAAAGGCGATCTGCTGGTTGCGCATGCCGACCCAACGCAGGCGTCCTGATAGCAACCAAACCGCCCAGCCCAGGCTCATGCCGGCAAAACGCGCCACCGGACGAGGTAGCGCCGCCAGGGTATGAAGCAGGACCCAAACCGGCGCGTACTCTAAACGGTGGCGAAACGTGCCCTGCACCGATGCATCATCCGCCGAGATCGCCGTTTCCGGATTCACAGTATTAGCGCGCATGCAGTCGAGAACCGAACTGGAAAAGCAGAACCCTGGAATGGGTGACGGTAGCACTCATGGCCGCCAACGTCAACTTTCCAGCCGCGGTTGTTAGAATGAATGCGGTCATCTTACGACGGAGAAAAACACAATGAACCGAACCCTGGGCCTGTTAACGGTATTTTGCATTCTCTCCCTTGCTGCGTGCAAGGTCAGCCAACCGGGAGAGACAGAAACCTCGATCATGAAAACCGTGGAGCGCACTGTTACGATTGGCGACAAAGACAAGAAAAGCCCTCTCACCTCAAGTCCTGACTTGATCAAAGAAGGCCAGGAACACTTTGGGCACCATTGCGGAATCTGCCACGGTTTAGATGGCCATGCCACCGGAGTTCCCTTCGCGGCGCAGATGTCGCCCCCGGTTCCCGACTTAGGAGATAAAGATATCCAGGAATACACCGACGGCCAGCTCCACTGGATCGTCGAAAACGGCATCGCCCCCTCCGGCATGCCCTCATGGAAAGGCATCCTGGAAGATGACGAGATGTGGAAGGTCGTCCTCTACATACGCAACCTGCCGGCAAAAGGCAGCCTGGGCGCTCCCGAGATTTTTAAGGAAGAACAGGAAGAGCACGAGCAGATGGAAAAGGGCGGCAAGCCGGAGCATCATCATCACGACGCGCACTGAGGGGAAAACAGGGGGTGTACCCCCACCCCCTTGCTGAGCAAGGGTATGTGAGTTAGACCGTTTAGATTGAATGAGATAGCGAGGTCAGTTCCAACTTTCTCAGCGACAAGCTCCAAGCTGGAGTTGCCTGTTGCCGGGTTCGGCACACACGCAAGCCTGCTGTGTTTCTCTGGCGATAAATTCTCAAAGACCTAATGAGGTTTTCCCTAGGGGCACCTGAGGACAAATGATGGCAGCATTTGGTCACGAAGTGGAAAAGTGATATCAGATTGCGCGATTGCGGGCAGTTTTTCAGCTTTTAGTTTTCTGCTTTTAGCTTGTTAGCTTAGAGCTTTACTCAAAAATCTGATGAATGAGGCGATGTAGTTCTGGAGTACAATCCTTGCAGTTTTCCAGGTCAAAGAGGAAATTCCGCGGCGGGATTCTTCACTCGAACCCACAAGGGGATACGTTATGACACGTGCGAAACAGTTGCTCACGTTCTCAATTTGTGTGCTGATCACCCTGGCCGCCAGTTCCTGGGCGCAGGACGAAAAAGGCAGCCTCGATGCGGCGACTCGCGTTTACACCTCGAAGAATTTGAGCTACTCCATCAAGTTGCCCGAAGGATGGAAGCTTAACGACGCCCTAAAATCCGAAGAATTTTTCGGTAAAAGCAGCAACGACGATCTGGGCGCTAATGTGAGCGTTCTGCAGGCGAGCACGCCGTTGAGTGACAAGGCCGTAGTTCAACACATTGACCTGACACAGTTCGAAAGCAAATTGGACGAGATGACGCACCAGGCCGGCGCTCCGGCGCGCCGCATCAACGGGACGGCGCTCTCAGAAGGACAACATCTCACGGTCTTCACCATCGCCATCAAGCCACGCGATGACGCGAAGATTATCCAGTTAACCATCTGGGGTCCGGTCGAGGACATGAAACGCCCAGAGATCAGTAAGGACGTTGACCTTCTTCTTTCGAGCTTCAAGCCTGCGCCTGCCGACACGGAGAAGAGCCACCCTTAAGGCGCAACAAGTTTCGCAGGCTATGGGCGGCGGTACCAAAATGCAGCGTTACAAAAAAGTAAGAGACGTAGCGGAGCTACGTCTCTACCAGACATCAAACCAAACATCGGATTTAATCAGCCACCCAACTGCAAAATTGTCATAGCTGCCGCGACCATCACCTGAGCTTTGGCGTTGTTGGGTCGGGTTTGTCTTGAGTTTGGCTGCTGCTGTCGCCCATGGCATTGCTTGCCGGCTGTGCTTGGCTTGCAGGCTGGGCTGGCATCGTTGAATTCTGATCGGGTGCGGAGCTGCCTGTGGTTGCGGGAGCGGCTGTCGTTGCCGCCGCGCTTGATGTTGTGGGGCTTGAGTTCGACGCGGACGGGGTTGATGTGCTGGCGCCTGCTGTTGTGGTTGCGCTCGCGGGCGTGTTGACTTTGTTGTATTTGGCTACGGCTTCGAGGAACGGATGGGCTTCTTCTGGAGCGATGACGGCGCCGGTCAGCAGAAGCTTGAACGGGATCATGCGTCCGTAGAAGGCGCGAGTGTCGTCTTTATGCTGCTTCACTACGGCGCCGTTCAGGCTCACGCCGGCAAACAGGCCGCGGGCGCGAGAGTACGTCAGGATCTCGGCGCGCATTGAGATATCTGTCATTCCCTCCGCCAGGCGGCCTACAGGGCCGGCTGCCGCCGAGGCGTCGGCGCCCAGCTTGAAGTGGCTTGAGAGCAAGGCCTGCATGCCGTGCTGGTTCATCACCAGCATGACCAGATCCACGGCCTGGCCGCCGATCTGGAACCCGAAGCTGCCACCCTCGATGCGGAAGAAGGCAGGGGCGCTCCAGCCGTTGGGGTTGCGGCAGGTGACCACGCCTTTGCCCAGCGCCGCTCCAAAGCCAAAGCCGGCTTTGAGCATGGAGGGGACTACGGCCACGCATTCGGCCGAATCCATGACCTGCTGCGGTATGCCGTGGTCGGGCGCACCCATGACTTCATCGAGCACTTGTCCGGCTTGCTGAATGCGTTCAATGTCTTTTTCGCGATCATCCGCCAGGCAAGAGCCAAACAACGCCAGAACTACGAGAGAGAGAAGCAGAGTTTTCTTCATACACCTACCCTTCCGGGGAGAAAATTTTCGTTCTGTTATGAGAATAGCCCGAAATGGGCTACTAGTGTAGATGCGATGCACCAGCAGAGTAGATGCCTGGAAGAAGAAGCTCCTAGCTTCTAGCTGTTTCTAAGTTTTAACGATGCGAACAGGCTTCTACGTTCAAAAACAGCTAGTAGCTAGCAGCTCTTCGAATTGATGGTGGGTGTAACCCGTCTAAATCCGGAAGATTTGAGTGTGCTTATGATTAACGCTGAGAAAAATTAAAAAGGGTTGGAACCGGCGACCCTCGTTACCAGATCCAACCCCGTCTCCCAGGTTCTGTGGTAGGTGAAGAGAGTATGCCTTCCAACTGGAAATCGAACAACATCACCTTTGGCAGTGTACCAACAGGAATTAGGACATGTACTTTAGTAACCTATTTCGGGAAGTTCGGTAATGCCTTCCCAGTAATCTTTTTACTTCGCTTTTGTTACTTTGGAGTTAAGGACGGCACTAGAGGACCTTAAAGGAAGCTAACTGAATAAAGTCCTTTTTATGGCGTTCCACTTCAATGGGTGCATGCCCTGCGGCAGCAAGGAAGGGTTATTCTCCAGCGACTTACGGCACAGCTAAAGCTGTGCCCTTCCGAAAGATCTTCCACGAAAAAAGAACTCTACTTATTCGCGGTGACCAGCGAATGGGTGATGGCGTGGACCGAGAGCGCTATCCGGTTCTGGACGCCCACTTTGCGCATCAGTTTGGCCACGTGGGCCTTTACGGTGCGCTCCTCGATGCCCAGAGCGGCGCCAATCTCTTTGTTGGAGCGGCCTACGACCAGCAGTTCCAGGACCTCTTTTTCGCGGTCGGTGAAGGTGACGCGTCCGGCCGGGAAGATGCGTCCGGGGCTGGCGCTGACGCGCTCAATAAACATGGAAAGCACGCGCCGGGGGGCCCAGACCGAACCCTGGTGCACGATGCGGATCGCCATAATGAAGTCCGAGGGGGCCGCGGCCTCGTCAACGTAGCCCTTGGCGCCGGCGGCAATGGCCTTCAAAATGGTCTCATCGTCGGCCCCGGAGCCAACCACGATGATGCGCAAATCAGGGCGCGATGCCTTCAAACTGGCCATCACGTCAAACAGGTTCTGGGCGCTCCGGCTGCCTAGTAAGACCAAGTCCACGTTAGACTTAGACTGCAACTCGGTCAGCGTGGCGGCGCTCAGTTCCAGGTCGGCTTCGGTATCAAACAGGGTGCGGAAACCCACGAAGCGCAAAGGGTCGCTTTCCACCACGGCGATATTAATCTTCGGTTTTTTCATAGGGGCAGCTTTCATTATATTTACCTAGAATATAGTGGGCGTAGGATATCTTGATTTGTTATATCTGGAAAGGGGGGAGAACCCCTTCTCTCATGGAGGCAGCATGGTGCGACGATTCCGCTTGGTTGTGGTTTTGGCGCTGCTGGGCATAATTCTGGCCGGCGCCCAGGAGCCAACACAACAGAAATACCAGCCCAAATACGCCGGGGACCCGGCCCGGTCGCAATCTGAGGCATTAGCGTTGGGCTACATGAAGACAATTTTGTATGCCCAGAATCTCTACCGTAAGAAGCACGCCAAGTTTGCCCCTTCGCTGACGGCCCTGGTGGGTTCGGGATCGTTTACCCGCCGCATGGTCAACCCCGAGCGCGGCGACTATGAAGTCAGCTACCATCCAGGAGGAGCTTCGCATTTCTCCATTCAGATGACGCCCAAACTGATGGATGCAACCCACCGTTCTTTCTGGGTCAGTGAAAATGGAATCATTCATGCAGAAGAAGACAAGCCCGCGACCGCGGATTCACCGGTGCTGAGGGCGGACAATAGTTAGGAATAATTATGAAGTAAGAAGTTGGAAGTACGATTTACGATTTTTGATTTACGAATTACGAATTACATGCTTCTTTCAATCGCAAATTTTAAATCGTACTTCGTAAATCGTACTTCCTACTTCCTATTTCCCCTGGGAAATCAAGACTGCATCCAGCCCGGACTTGGCGATGACGGGCGAGGCGCCTGAAGAAATTGCGGCGAATTCCGCTCCCAAGGTAAATCCGTTGCAATAGCCAAGGGAGCTGCCGCTCCTGCATGCGGGCATGCTCTGCAGATTGGCATGTCTTGCCGCGAAACCTGCCGCGAATCCGGCATCGAGTTCCTGGTTGCTGCCGATGTAGGTCTTCAAGCTGTCGGCCACAATGCTGGCTGCCATTGCTGCTCGAAAATTGCGGGAGTGAATGGAATCGTCATATCCCTGGCTGAATCCTTCGCGATAGCCCTGGCGGAAGGTGTTTCTGTCGCCAAAACTGGACTGATATCCGGAAAAAGCATCGCGATATTCACGAATGTCGTTCAGTTTGCGGTCGGTCCGGCCGACGTGATAATCGAGATCGGCGATGTGATACCCCTGCTCGTATCCATGAATGAAGCCGTGCGCAAAAGTTGAGCGCTGATACAAGGCGCTGCCCGGGTCTACGCTGGTGTGGCGCTCGCCGACGGCCGAGCCAGAGCGCGACTGGCTAGCAGAACGTGGCTGGTAGCGCTGCTGGGCCGGCGCCAGGATACACAAAAGCGTGGCGGGCAAAAGAACGGACTGCAAAATCATTTTCAGCCGGGGCATGGTCTTTACGTACCTCAAATTCTCTTGCTATTGAGATGTACGCACCAGAACTGAAGATGTCACTTGTCAAAACGTCAGGATGCGCCCACGACACTTTGCGCCTTGCCATCCACAAAAACCACTCGCAAAGGCCTGCCGGCATTGGCATAGCGCAGCACGCGCTCGGAGCTTCCATAGGATTCCAAGGTTCCGACGCCGATGGCAAACTGCACCTGCAGCTCATTCATGCCAGCACGGGCTTCATGGCGGTCGATGGCGCTCCAGGTATCGGAAGGCCAGTGCTGGTAAAGCTGGTGTGGGTCCTGATAGTAGAGAAGGTCGTCGGCAAGAATCTGGTAGTCGCCATCAACCACGCGGCCGATGGAGAAAGCGTAAGTCTTGCCCTCTTTTTCGAAGATTGCCAACAGCTCCTGGCTCAGGCGATGAATGCGTATCTTTGAATTGGAATTGGAGTTCGGAACGGTCTGCCACTGCATGCTCTCCGGGGAGGGCTGCTGGACTACATCCTTCACCTCGACCTGTTCGATTGGGCCCATGAGGCCGGCCTCGTGATTAAAGTCGGCGCGCTTGCCAGCGGTGTTGTAGGGATAGTAGGTGAGCTGGTATCCAGCGCGTATCCAGACCGGCTTGCCCACTAGCTGCCGCAATGAAGCCAGATCGTAGGCGTGGAGCTTGCGTGGAACCACGTAATCGTCAGCCGTCAGCTTAATGGAGGGCGCATGAGCAGGAAGGCGCGCCGGTTCGCGGCGGCTGCGCATAATCAGGGCCAGGCGAATTCCCGCCGCAAACATGACAATGAAAAGAACAATCTGCACTCGTTTGTGGATTTCACGTGGCATCGCTGGTTTGCGCTCCCCACAACATGGAAATTAATCTTACTTATAAATGATCTTACTTAAGGTTTATTCCGTGGCTGCCTAAGATTTTTATTGCATAGCCTGAAGGAACAAACAAACGCATACTCCACTCACCTTAACCCTAATCCGATGGAGTTCGTCGGAGCTTGCTGCGCATAATCCTGGGGGAAACGGTGCAGTCAAGCTCATACGGTTTCAATTGGTACCATCTACCTCGCTGATTAAACGGTCTGCGAGGTAGTTGTGTTTTTGGAATAACCTCAAAATTGGGGCCCGACAAAGGCGGTTATAAGCCTTCGAGAAGAGACGTAACAAGCTACGTCTCTACCAGGGCAGTGTGGTTGTTCAGCATCGCCCAGCACTCCCTGCTAAACTATCTGCATGGCGGTTACGCAGGACGACGTCTTCACGGCCCTCCAGGACTGTTACGATCCTGAGATTCCGGTCAACATCGTTGATCTGGGGCTGATTTATGAAATCCGGGTCACGCCTCCTCAGCCCGCGGGCACGCAAGACGTGGAAGTTGTTATGACGATGACTTCGCCGGGATGTCCTTCGCACGTGATGATTGGAGACCAGGTGAAAGACAGGGTCCATAAGATGCCTGGCGTTAGAGACGTAAAAGTCGAAGTCGTGTGGATGCCACCCTGGACCCCGGAGCGGCTGAGTGCCGCTGCCAAAAAACAGCTTGGGATCGAATAAGACTCTGTGGCACGCCGCTATCTCTGGGGCATGACTTCGCGCCAGTCGCCCCGGCTGATCTGCTCGCCGATACGCGACATAACAGCAACGATCTGATTACCCTTCTCGAGATAATAGGGCGCATTGCGCCATAGCGCCTCCACCTTCTCGGGATACTCAGCCGCCAGCGCAACCGCGCCGACTGTAGCGAAGGCAATGCCGGCCCCGCGGCGTCCGGTAAGCAGGAAGAATGTGCCTGCTCCGAGAGATCCGAAAATCAGTGCGCGTTTCCAGTTTTGCATTTGATTCCCTTCTTTCTGCCTGCGTTGAACCTGCTGTTAGAGCCGAGTAGCAGGCCTACAGTTGCCTAAAGCGGGTTTCATAAATCCTCGAGGTGATGAATTTTGACCCTCAGGGGCTAAAGCCCGCATTTTTTTGAGGCCCTTCGCGGCACGGCTGAAGCCGTACCCCTGACACAAGTCTTCGTACAACCATCATAACTTCAAATTCAAATTTTACGGAAGGGAAGAGCAAGCGCGAGCCGAGGTTGCGCGGGGTGAAGATTGCTAGTATGGTATGCAGTTTCCGGCGGATCAGTCATATCCGGCGCCGCTTTCCAGGACCACGGTTCAGCGCTGGAAAGCCATACTGGCCCTGACGTAGCATCCAAAAGTGGTTCCCGTAGCGTACTTAGAAAGGAAGCACCGCAGGCGTGCAGAATGCGGAGTCAAAAGAAGTTGGGAAGGACGCGGCGCTGATCCACCGGTTGCGCGCCAGCGACGAGGCCGCCATGGAGCAGATCTATGACCGCTATTCCGGCATTGTGTACTCGGTGGCACTGCGGGTTTTGAATGACACCGGAGCGGCAGAAGATGTTTTGCAGGAAGTTTTTCTGCAACTGTGGCGGAACCCCGATGTCTTTGACTCCAGCCGCGGCAGCCTCGGAGCATGGCTCGCCGTTATCGCCCGCAATCGCGCCATTGATGCCCTGCGCAAACGCCGCCCTGAGACCGAAGTGGAGAACGTAGTGCTCTCGGTGGATTGCGACCTGGAAAACGAAACCGGCCGCAAGATTTCCATTGAGAAGGCGCGAGCCGCCCTGGCCAAAATCCCCCCGGAACAGCGTAAGGCGCTGGAACTGGCTTTTTTCCAGGGACTGACGCATACGGAGATTGCCACCAAGACGGGTGAGCCGCTGGGCACCATCAAAACCCGCATTCGGACGGCGCTGATGGCGCTAAGAAAGGCGATGGCGGAAAAATAGATTCATTAAACAGGGCAAGCAGCCAACAGAGAAAATGACGGAGAACCTTCAACCCGGGCATGAGCAGTACGCGGAAGATCTGGCGCTTTACGCCGTAGGCGCGCTGGAAGCGGGCTCGTGCGCTCAACTCGAGCAACACCTGAAGCAATGCCCTGCCTGCCGCCACGAACTGGAAGCCATGCGCGGAGATGCGGCCTTGCTGGCGCTGGCGGTTTCCGGACCCGCGCCTCCGCAGCGTTCGCGCCAGCGCTTGCTCGCGGCGATTGCCGCCGGCAAAGAAGCACAGCCGGAATCTTTGCGTGCGTTCGCCGTGCGCCGTCCCTGGTGGAGCTTTGCCCCGGTCTTTGCTTCCCTTCTGCTGGCCATCTTCGCAATTCTGTTGCTGCGCGAGAACATGAGTCTGAAGCAAACAAATGATCAGCTTAAAAGGCAGGTCAGCGATGCGGAAAATGAGAACCAAAAAGCCCGCGAGATTGTGGCTTTGATCACCGCCAAAGACGCGATGCACGTCTCCCTGGTTTCGGCAGGAAGCCCGCCGGCTCCGCACGTCAAGACCATTTATCAGCCGAGCACGGGACGCCTGTGCCTGATGGCCAGCAACCTCAACCCGCTACCCGCTCATATGACCTATGAATTGTGGCTGATTCCCAAAAAGGGAGCGCCCATGCCCGCCGGGACCTTCAAGCCCGATGCCCATGGCATGGCCATGATGATGCCCGAGAATCCGGAGGTTCCTGCCTGGACGGAGGTCAAAGAGTTTGCCGTAACCATGGAACCCGAGGGCGGCTCGGCAGCACCGACCTCCGACGTGCTGCTACAGGGATCGTAACGGCAGAGTTTGTCGAACACTCGGATGCCAACATATTAAGAAGTTCTCAGGTAGAATTGGGGATGCCAACCGTTGCGCGCCCGTAGCTCAGCTGGATAGAGCGAACGCCTCCGGAGCGTTAGGTCGGGAGTTCGAATCTCTCCGGGCGCGCCATTCTCGATTCATTAGATTTCTAAAGTCATCAACAGTGCTCAGCAGATCCTTCGACTTCGCTCAGGATTTCGCCTGCGGTCTCCCGCCCCAGAATGTTTGCGAGGCAGAAACACCTCGTTGGCGTAGTTTCTAGCGAAAGTCTGGATGCAGGCAGGCTGTCTTTGAGATCGCCCGCGTTTGTGCGAGGTCTTAAGCTACTGTTCTTGCTATTTCTATTGCTGAGAGCATCTGTATTTGCGAGCGCACAGAGGGGCGAGGAACTGGACTTGCCCGGACTTCTTTCTGTGAGGATGCTCGACGCTCAGCTCGCAAACTGCTTGGACTCAAAAAGCCGTAGCCAGCCGGCTGGCCGATCCGCAGGGGTCGGTCCTCTACTTGTTTAATTCCTAAAAATCCACTGGCTGCCGAACGAGTCTTCTCATGCCCGATTGATGAAGGAGTCGCCATTCTTGCCCGTCCCTAACTGTTGCTTTTACGTTCGGTTGACATCGGTGTTCGGATAGATGCCGGTCTTCTTCAACCTTTGAAATAGCGCGTCCGCGCCTTTCTCGATTGCCAGGTGCATCTCTTCAGCGGAAATGCCATGCACGCGAAGAACGCAATAAGGAGTTGAATCAATTTCAACAGAGGAAAAATATTCGAAAATAACTCCGCATAGAAAGGCGCCCTTGCCTTCTATTGCTGAAATGTCGATCGTATGGCCATGGTCGAACGTTGAATCGAGCGACATCTGCCCGATCTTGGTGAGTACTCTTCTCACCCATTCTTCATCGTTGCAATGGCACATCAGTTCGAATCTTCCCCTGCTCGATGGCACCTGCTGCTCATAGGCGCAAAGTTCGCACGACACATAGGTGATAAAGTTCTTCCCCTCTTCCCGCCCAAATGTACTGAAATTCAGCGGACCTCCACAATTGAATCCAATGATGTGGAAAATTCCAGCGGAGTCGAGACGACCAAATGTCTTTTCGATCGGCCGGAATAGTTCTGTGTAGAAGACTTTGTAATCCATTTTATTTGGTCAAAGTTATCGAAGACTGCAGGTAAGCGCCGGCCTTTTAACTGCTCATTTAATGGTAGTAAATGGAAGCGCCAACCGCCCGGATTTTCGGGCGAGCGGCCTGACTTTAGTCTGCAATTCGACCCTTTTTCGTCTCTCCATTATTCTAAAATGCCATTAAATTTCGGTAAAAGAAACGCCAGTTAGCTGCTCACTTATAAATGCATCTCTAACTTTCTGATTGGCGATAATTGTGAATTCCATCCACCCAAGCGGAACAAGGCAATATCCCCTACCTTGCTGCGGTCGATGACGATTCGAAACACATGCCTATAAAAACCAGCTTTGTCTGGACGAACTTTGTCACCGGGAGGCCGCACTTCGAACGATGCGCGTGTCTCGTCCAGGCATTTTACAATCTTATTCAAATTGATTGCGTCATATTCTCCCTGGACGCCATCCACAACCGCTGGAATGGATTCGAAGTCTCGCGGCGCGTGGATTCGAAGCACAGTCGCGGCTCGTTTTGAAACTACGGGCATTTCGAGCGCGCCCATGGTGAAATCCAAAGGCCTACCCGGAGGCAACACAGGTATGAACAAGGGCGGCCTACACTCAATCCGATCGGCATTTCGGAAGAATTGGATGTTACTGATCAACACGTTCGCCGTCATGAACTGTGAGACTATTGTGTAACACGTTTGACAAGAAATTAAGCTGAAATATTCCGAAGTTCTGAAATCGTCTCCTCAGGGTGCAAAAACACCAGAGTTCTGAAATCGTCGCTCCGGGCGCGCCATTCTCCAATCATTAAGATTTCTAAAGTCATCAACAGTGCCCAGCCGATCCTTCGACTTCGCTCAGGATTTCGCCTGCGGGCTCCCGCTTCGCTCACGCCCGCAAAACGGCTCAAGTTCGAATCTCTCCGGGCGCGCCATTAACATTTTTCCACTAGTGAAGTCTTCCAATTGATTGAAAGACAATTGTTTTCCGAGTTCAGAATACCTTTACAGAGATAGCGGCCGTGGACATCGGGCGCTTGTTACGCCGCATCCTGAAATCGTATTTTGAATACTATGTTGCTTTGGTTTCAGGACAAAAGAGAAAAAGCTTCGATTTTAGGCACGATCCGCTCCACCCTTGCGAAACAGTGCGGAACTGTTCTATATATTGATATCCAAGATGCGTGGCTGGCAGTTTGATCCTAGCAGGTAACGCGTCTCCTCTTTTTCCGAGCCCGAAGGAGCTACATTTCACAATGTTGCTATCGGAAGACAACTTCATGCGGATGCAGGCAGAAGACATTCTGCTCGATGGCGAAGGACGAATCCGCTTGATACTCGATTCCGCTTCGGAAGCGATCTGTGGCTGCGACTCAGAAGGCACTTGTCTTTTCTCAAATCCTGCGGCGGCGCGCATTCTCGGATACGATGATCCCGCCGAATTAATCGGGAAAAACATGCATGCGCTGGAACACCATACCAGAAAAGACGGTACCCCATATCCAATTGAAGAATGTCCCATCTATATCGGTTTCCAAAAAAACGAGGACGTCCACAGGGACGACGAGGTTTATTGGAGAAAGGATGGCACGAGCTTTCCCGTCGAATATTGGTCCCATATTGTCGTTCGCGAAGGTAAGACCCTGGGTGCCGTAATCACGTTTCTCGACATCACGGAGCGGAAACAAGCGGAAGAGGCGCTGCGGAAGAGCGAGGAGCGGTGGCGGTCTGTGTATGAGAATTCGTCCATCGGGGTCGCGCTTACAGATGTCGAAGGCCGCTTCCTGGCGGTGAATCGCGCCTTCGAGAAGCTGTTGGGCTACACCGAAGAGGAACTCCGCAAGCTCACTTTTCTGGAGATCACCGAAGAGGATTATCGCGACTCCAACTGGGAATTGGTCAGCGAACTGTTGGAGAGAAAGCGACAACAGTTTCAGATCGAGAAACAATATCGACGCAAAGATGGCACCTTGCGGTGGGTCAGCAACAACGTTTCCTTGGTTCCAGGCACCGAAAGCATGCCGCGATTTATCATGGCGCTTTCCGAGGACATCACGGAGCGGAAACAGGCGGAAGCGGCGCTCCGTAAGAGTGAAGAGCTGAACCGCAGCTTGCTTCAGATCAACAATGCTATCATCACGAATTTGACACAGCAGGCCCTCCTGCGTTCCATTGCTGATGCCTTGCATCCGATCATCTCATTCGACCTATGCGCGATTACCCTCTACCAGCCGGAGAAGGATTCTTTCCGCTTCCTGGCCGTGGAGGGAGAACTGCTCTCGGACTACTTTCACACGGGGCGGGAGTTTAGCCGCGACGAGACCTGCGGCAGTTGGGTGTTCGACCATCAGCGACCTCTCGTGCGCCGCGATCTTGAAAAAGAACAGCAGTATCCCAATGAGCGCCGTCTTGCCGCAGAAGGTATCCAGTCGATGTGCGTCGTGCCCCTGGTTCTTCAGGCAAAATGTATCGGGCTGCTCAGCATTGTGAGCCAGCAGAGAGCTCAGTATTCGGATGAGGATGCCGTTCTTTTGCAGGAAGTGGCCAACCAAGTTGCACTGGCGGTTCAGAATATGCAGTCTTACCAGGAGATTGCCAGCCTGAAGGCAAGGCTGGAGAAGGAAAACGTTTATCTCCGGGAGGAACTGCACGCTGAGCATAACTTCGAGGAGATCGTCGGTAATAGCCCAGCACTCTTGAAGGCGCTCCAGGCTGTGGAGCAGGTCGCACCCACGAATTCGACGGTGCTCATTCATGGAGAAACGGGGACGGGAAAGGAACTTGTGGCGCGAGCGATCCATAGCCGAAGTCCCCGGAACGGCCGTGCCTTGGTGAGTGTGAACTGCAGCGCCATCTCAGCTGGTTTGGTGGAGAGCGAACTGTTTGGGCATATGAAAGGAGCCTTCACGGGAGCGATCGAGCGGCGCATTGGCCGCTTCGAGCTGGCCAACGGCGGCACGATCTTCCTGGATGAAATCGGGGAGCTTTGCCCGGAGACGCAAGTGAAGCTGCTCCGCGTCCTGCAAGAACACGAGTTTGAGCCGGTAGGGAGCAGCCACCCCATGCGCGTGGATGTGCGCGTGATTGCCGCCACAAACCGCAATCTCCGTGAAGCAGTCCAGGCGGGTCGATTCCGCTCAGATCTCTTCTACCGCCTCAACGTTTTTCCTATCGAGCTTCCCCCGTTGCGAGAACGACGCTCCGATATTCCCCAACTCGTGGCTTTCTGTCTCTCCCAGTTCTCCAAGCGCTTGGGTAAGAAGATCGACGGCGTTTCACGGGAATCTATGGAAAACCTGGTGAATTATCCATGGCCCGGAAACATTCGCGAGTTGCAGAACGTAATTGAGCGCGCGATTATCGTATCGCCGGACCCGACCCTACGGTTGGATCGCGACCTGATGCCGGTTGCCGCAGCTGTCAAAGCCGTGGAGGCTCATGAGGCGGACGCTCAAGATCATCGACAAGCAGACCTCAACTCTCCAAAGCCGCTCCTCGCGCTGGACGAGGTAGAACGAATCCATATCCTCGCCGCCCTTCAACATGCCGGTGGAGTGATTGATGGTCCAAAGGGCGCAGCGCGGATCCTGAAGCTTCATCCGAACACGCTTCGCCACCGGATGGATAAGCTCGGCATCAAGGGACCTCGCCACCGCCCGTCGTAGTTTCTCTTATACCAACTTGCGCGTGATCACCAAATGCGGTGACTCCGTCTGTCAGTTCAGGACACCGGAGGAAGCGGCTGTCTGCGCATTCAGGGAGCCGGAGCGTGAACAGATGCCACAAAAACTTTCCTAACCCATTGATTCTACAGAGATATTGCGCCCCGAGCGATACAAACCTCGGCCCCTCCGCATCAGGTCGGGCCTGATCCTATGGATGGCGTACCAATTGCTCCATCGAGTCCGGATGTAATTAGGCGAAGCGTAATGCTAAGGATCACGGGTTGTCGAATCATCACAGATTACCGGTAACACTTCGGGTAGAAGGCCGGATAACGGGACCCTGGATCGAGGAGCTTCGCACGGCATGCGATGTGCATTCGTTCCCCGATGATGTTCAGTCATCCCTCGAACTCGCAGACATCTCGTTCGCTGACGCCGCGGGAATCGCTCTCCTCATAGAACTGCGAGACCGCGAGGTCGGATTTATCCGCATTACGCCATTTTTGCCCGAACAGCTCAGAAAGAGACAATTTTATCTTGAATTCTAGGGCTACAGGCGGGTACATGCCAAAACCGGAAATGACTGTCTCTCTCCGAACTTCGGCCCATCCCAGACGGGAAGGGGTATTCAATGCTAAAGCAATCTATGTGCAGGGACCGGTTAGTGCCGGCTGCGGGAATAATTTTCAACGAAAATGGTTTAGGCTCACAGGCAGTGAGCCCGGAGGCCCGCAAGCGAGGTGACTTCGAGGAACTGGCGATGCCGCTCTTCGACTCCCTGTATAACTTTGCGCGCTGGCTGACCCAGAACCGCGAGGAGGCGGAAGACCTCGTTCAGGAAACGTATGTTAAAGCGCTCAAGGGCTTCTCATCTTTCCAACCGGGGACAAACTTCCGTGCCTGGATGTTCCGCATCCTGAGGAACTCTTTTCTCAACTCCCGCACGGGACTGGCGATGCGGATGACCGTCGGCATCGAGCCAGAAGAGGAAGAAGCGATCATGGGGGCGGACCGGCACACGCCAGAGAGCATCTTGCTGCAGCGGATCAGTCACGAAGCCGTGGCCGAAGCGATTGAGCAACTGCCGGTGCACTACCGCGAGGTGCTTCTGCTGTGCGATGTAGAGGAGTTGAAGTACCACGAGATTGCAGAGACACTTTGTCTTCCCGTAGGCACGGTGATGTCCCGATTGTCGCGGGCGCGAAAGGCTGTGCGCGAGTCGCTGGAGAAGCCATCGGGCGTGACCCCGACGATCCTCCGGAGCAGAGCGGTGTTGGAAAGTCGAGGAGAGATGACAGGGGAGCCGGAGCGTGAACAGATGCCACAAAAACTTTCCTAACCCATTAGTTCTACAGAGATATTGCGCCCGAGCGATACAAACCTCGGCCCTCCGCGTCAGGTCGGGCCTGATCCTAAAGATGGCGTACCAACTGCTCTATCGAGTCCGGATGTAATTAGGCGAAGCGTAATGCTAAGGATCACGGTTGTCGAATCATCACAGAGTGCGGTAACACTTCGGGTGGAAGGCCGGATAACGGGACCCTGGGTCGAGGAGCTTCGCACGGCATGCGATGTGCATTCGTTCCCCGATGATGTTCAGTTATCCCTCGAACTCGCAGACATCTCGTTCGCTGACGCCGCGGGAATCGCTCTCCTCATAGAACTGCGAGACCGCGGGGTCGGATTTATCCGCATTACGCCGTTTTTGTCCGAACAGCTCAGAGAGGGACAATCTTATCTTGAATTCTAGGGCCACAGGCGGGTACATGCCGAAACCGGAAAGGACTGTCTCTCTCCGAACTTCGGCCCATCTTAGACGGGAAGGGGTATTCAATGCCGAAGCAATCTATGTGTAGGGACCGGTTAGTGCCGGCTGGGTCTTTGCGGAACGTTCAGATAAATGCTCCAATTCCGGAGCCGGAATCCGGAGTTAGCAGGATGGTCTCCCTCATCTGTCACGATCTTCGCCTTCCTTTGACCGCCATCCTGGCAAATGCAGAATTTCTCACTCAGTCCGATAGCAGAGAGACAGAAAGAAACGAGCTTTACCAGGAAATTCGTTGGTCCGTCGAGCGAATGAATGAACTGATCACTTCGTTGTTTGAGTGCGCAAACGATCGCGACACTTTTCGGCCAGCTCTCCGAAACATCGTTGACACAGTCGGGCGCGCGATCCGCCTGACAAGAGTGAGACAGGAATTCCGGCGTATTTCCATCAAGCATCATCATCGGGGCTCGGCTGTGGGCTGGTTTGATTCCAATCGTCTCGAGCGCATGATCGCCAATCTCGTCCTAAATGCCTGTGAGGCGGTTTCTTCGGACTCTGGGCAGATCGTCATAACCACGGCCGGAAATCAAGCTTACCTGCGAATTGACGTCTGGGATAACGGGATCGGAATTCCACCAGAGATCCAGAATTCCGTTTTTCAACCATTTGTGAGCTACGGAAAGGCCGAAGGCAGCGGACTGGGCCTCGCTATAGTGAAGAAGATTGTCGAGGAGCATGGAGGAGACATTTTTCTCGAGGGTAACAACGGGACCGGAACCTTATTCAAGATCACGATTCCCTTTGCGATTCCCAGCGGGGGCAATCTCGCACCTGTCTAGCAAGGACGAGTGTTTGGACCACTCGCTCTCCTGTTAAGGGTACTCTAGGTTGATAAAGTTCGAACATCGTCTCTTTGGGGTTGAGAAATGCGAAAGTTCTAACATCGTCGCTCAGAGTGCGCCATTCTCCCGTTTTAGCTTTCAGCGCATTACAGCAAAAATCATCCTCATCTCCTGCACCGGACCAAAGAGAACGGCGCGAAGTAACTTTTTGTGCTGTAGATATCCCGTAAAAAAACTCCAATGTTTTCATCGAATATGACACTTCTTTACGAGAAGCGATTTCGTTGAAGCGGTAGTACTGCTAGACTTTTCCGAATGCGATTACATGCAACTGGGGAGACGAGATGATTTTTCACCGACGCTATTTTCTTCTTTCGGCGGCATTACTTTTTCTTCTTTCCGGTGTAGTGTGGCCACAAAACGCCGCACAAGAGTATTGGGAAGGGAGCCGCACCCGTTTAGGGAAATCCCAGGCGTTCTCGCTCAGAGTGGAACACTCGCAAGGCAAAGATAAGGCTGTTGTAGATTTTCCGCACTACGGAGCATTGGATGTTCCCGCGGCACAATTCGTCATGAAAGACGGCCGAATTCACTTTGAATTGGTTGGCGACAGTTCCAATGCGGTTTTTGATGGAGCGGTTGCCCCCAATTCCCTGGATGGAACCTGGAAAGAAGACGAACAAACCGGAGAGTTTCACCTGCGGCGAGCGGCGCAGCCCGGTAGGCAGTGGAGAGAGGAGGAGATCTCCTTTCAGAACGGCGAGGTTCGCCTGGGAGGAACGCTGTTGCTTCCTAACGGAGACGTCCGTTCGCCTGCCATCATTCTTGTTCATGGCGCAGGGCCGGAGCAACGCTACGTGGAGCGTTTTCTCGCGCAATTTTTTGTTGCGCATGGCCTAGCCGCGTTGATTTATGACAAGCGTGGTACGGGCGCTTCTACAGGCGATTGGAAACGTGCTTCTTTTGAGGACCTGGCCGCCGATGTGGTGGCGGCGGTGAACTACCTCAAAAACCGCAAGGAAGTGGATTCGGCCCACATCGGGCTCATGGGCCAGAGCCAAGGGGGCTGGATCGGCCCGATAGCCGCTAATCTTTCCAAGGACATCAGTTTTGTCATTGTGAAATCTGCCGCTCCGGTGACTCCCGAAGAGCAGGAGCTTGCACGTGTTGAGACTCAGATGCGTGCCGCCGGCAATTCAGAGGCAGAGATCCAACAGGCGCTCGCTCTGTATCAGCAAGTGATCGCCTACGCGCGCACTAGGCAGGGATGGGACAATCTTGCTGCTGCTTTGCAGGATGCACAGCAAAAGAGCTGGTATTTCTTTGCCAAAAATATTCCAAAAGACTGGTGGTTTTTCGGGCACATCAAAATGACTTTCGCGCACGATCCCATACCCGTCTTGCGCGAAATGAGAGTACCAGTATTAATCATCATCGGCGGCAAGGATAGCTATGCACCGCCACCGCAAAAAACACTGGGCCGGCTGGTGGAGGCGCTCCAGGGCAGCGATAACTTGGCCGAGATCCACATATTTCCCAACGCAGGACACGCTCTGCGAGTTGAACCGGGTAAGAACGAACCGTGGGATTTTCCACATTTTGCTCCAGGTTACCTCGAACTGCTTGCATCCTGGGTAAAACTGCAAACCGCTCCTCAAGCCCAGCTTTCCGCTACCGATGCCCCGGCTGCGACTGGGCCTCTCTTATCTCACTATCTAACCGTTCGGGAACTGGCAGAGTTCTGAAATCGTCGCCCAGGGCGCGCCATTTCCAGCCAACGCGATGGCGGCAACCGCTTGATTCCGGATGACAAATAAAATTTCGATGAGCCACAGGTCCGAACTCCGCTTTGCCGCGTCGCTGCCGTCCCTTGCCATTGCTCCTCGCCGCTCACATAACCCTCGCTATCAGTCCCACCTTGTTGGTCTGGCGACATCTGCTTCAGCCCTTCAAAAAGACGGGTGCGGGAGAGTGATCTCCCGCACCCATCAAAGACACGAAAATACTAGTTGCGTGTCCAGGTAAAGGTGTTCGTCGGTCCGAATTGGGTTCCGTTCGGCTGCATATAGGTGAAATAGAAGCTTAGACTCTCCGCGGCCCCTGCGGTAACGGGAGTAACGGTGTAGCCAAATGTGCCGCCGGAGTTAGTCATAGATACATTTTGCTGGCCCCCTCCGTTGAGACGATAGCTAACGATAACGCTGGTGCTGGTGGGAGTTGGCATAAACCTGATGGTTAGCGACGTTCCATTGTCGGTAACGCTATACGTGAAGGTGGTACTCCCGCCCGAGCCCGAACCCGTCGTCGTCCCACCGCCACCGCCGCCACCTCCTCCTCCACCACCACCTCCTCCGCCCGTGCTGCCGCTGCCGTTCGGGCAGAAGGTTACCGTGTAGTTAGCACCGGTCGGGCAGGTATGCAAGCCGACAGCATCGTCGTAGGCATAGGCGTACTCGTTGGGACAGCTGTTGTGAATGGTGCTGACATACGACTGGTACTGCGTCGGCCAACCCGGCTCGTTGCAGGTGGCGGGGGTTCCGAAGGCTCCAGCGCAGCAATATTGGGGGTTGCCGGTCTGGGTGCAGGGACTGTTGCACTGTGCGCCACCATCGGCCAAATCACCGGAAAAGCAACTGCTGAGGGGCTGTGGTGTGCAGGTATTGGGTGAGACGCAGCTCGTATTGGAGATTACGACACCGATGGGATTGTCGAAGCCGTCCACATAGCTTACGTCGTACCAGTCGGTGCCTGCAGCATTCAGGTTAAATTCGGCAAGCGACGTGCCAGCCACCCCCGTGGTGCCGGCGCATTGCAATCCGGTGCCACCGCATGAGCCGGTGGTGCATTGGGCGGGACTAGCGCCGTTGCATCCCTTGCGGCCCCAAATGCGGCCGTTCCAGCCAGAGGGTAGGGTGAAGCTCACCGAGGAGCCGGGCGTCATTGTCCATCCACCATTGGAATAGGTGGCTGGAAAGATGCCGGGGTAGATAGTGTAACTACAATTGTTCTTGACGGTAAAGTTTCCGCCACCACCGCCGCCACCGCCACCACCGCCACCACCGCCGCCACCGCCGCCACCGCCGCCACCGCCAGACGCGGCAAATGCCATCGAGTCGATGTTCCAGCCGCCAGCGTCCTGGTTCAGCGTCAGCGTTTGCTGGCCCGCCGGCAGTGTGACGTTGGCTGTCACGATCCTCCAGATCTGCCAGCCGCCAGTATTGGGAACGGCGACCGAGCCGGTCAGATTTGTTCCCGACGAGTTGGCGAGATGGAATGCATCGGGGATAGCGCTTTCCGCGGCAACCAAGAAGCTGACCGTGTACGTCCCTGCCGTGGCTACATTGACCGTATAGCGGAACCACTGTCCTGCGGCCGACCAACCGAGATTGTTGCCGGTTGCAGGGGCTGATGCTGCCTCCAGATCGACACCGTCGGAGCGAAAACCGTTGGCCGTTCCATTGACCGAGGTCACGTTGTAGCCAACTCCCTGACCGCCCGTGTCGTACTTCTCGGCCATCACCGTGCCGGGGATGGCTGCTGCCGTTCCGCCGTATGGACCTTCGGTTCCACCGCCTCCACCAGTGCCGACGATCGTTTTACCACCCCAGAAGCCTACATCGCTGACGTTGGGAGAGGGTCCGGCGGGATTGGCATCTAATGGTCCCGTTACCACGGTGCCCGCATTATCGGTTACTCCGGGGGTGTTTGTAGCGATGTTGTAGGTGATTTGGCCGCTTCCGTTCAGCCACACCGACGCCAAATCGGTGAATGTGACTCCGGCGGCGGTCGGAGCGGCTATCCCGCTGTTTGCAATGATTGCTACTCCCTGATTGAAGTAGGAATAAACGCCGAGGCCGTAAGCCTTGTGAGTCGTAACCGAGGGCGCAACGTTATAGGATGCGTAACCGTCCACGGCGCCGTTCATCCACGCGGCCTGGCTGGGAACGTCATACGGCATTTCGCTCTGATAGAAGATGGTTTCGCCGCCTTGGCCGTTCCACAGAACCTGCTCTGCCTGGAAGTGCTCGACGGCCAGGCCCAATGCCGTGACATCATTCCCGTTCACGACCAATCCATGCTTGCAGGTATTGACGCCCCAACCGACAGTTCCAGCGTTTCCGTGGTCGGCGCGCCATAACCACGTATTGTCGATAATTACGTTGTTGCTATCGATTTCTTCGGCCTCGGTGCAGGTTCCCAAGGTGGCTCCGCCAATGCGAAAGTACACATCGCTGATCGTGGTCGGATCAGCTGCGTGGCTGACGCCGGTGTTTGTGCCCGCGACACCGACCTGCAATAGGATCGGTGAGTTGACCGGGCCGGCATCGATCAGGAACCCGGCGAGCTGCACTCCGTCCACGTCGGCAACGGTAACCGCCGCCGTTCCCGACTGCGGAACAATGTCCGCATAGCCGAGTCCAAGCACCACCGTGTTCGCCTTGGTGACGTTGATAGCCCCGTTGTACTTGTAGATGCCGGGGGTCAGAATGAGGTTTTTGCCTGAAGCCAGCGCGGAATTGATCGTGGCCAGCGAGGTTGAGGGCGTGGCGATCAGGAATGTGCTGATTGAGAGAGAGTTGCCGACGCCAAGGCCCCCGTTGGACCAGTCTGTGCCCGACGAATTTGTCCTCAAGCTCGGTGAGAAGACCCAATAGTTGCCGCTGCCGTCCATATACAGGAAGGGCTTTTCACGGACGACCGGGGTCGTAGCGAGCACGGTATCCTGCACATTTTTCACATCATTGCTGAAAGGGACGCTTTGCGGTGGGGCGCCGGAGACGCCGGAGAAGACCATGTTCCATACGTACCCCGTGAAACTCCCAAGAGAACTGTTGCGGGTATACCACTGCTGCTGGGAGCAGGCATTAAGAAGCCCAGTAATCACCGAATCGGCGATGAATCCACCGCTTGTCTCTCCACAGGTTGTGTCCGCCAATTCTACTCCGCCATTGATCTGCATGCGCCGGAAGGCCGCTCCCTGCGAGACACCCCATTGCAGTGTGCTTGCGTCGACGGCCGGAACTGTCATGGACATGTTCTCAAGGGAGCGCCAAAAATTGTCCGTCATGCAGCCGGCGGGCTGCGGGGGCACACAACCGCCTTCGGCATCATCTGTCATATTGACTGTTAAATAACCTTGGTTGATATTGACCGCGGTGGGGGTCACGCCGAGACCGGCAATCGCCTCATAGTACCCCACCTCGGATTTCACGCCGGTGTAGGTGCCCGGCGCAAAAAACACCTGGTAGCGGTTGCCACTGAACTGCGCGTTGCCGGCCAGCGTGGCGAGGGTCGAATTGATTGTCGCCACCGAAGTGTTGGGTGTAAAGACGTAGACGTTGGGGCCAAAGATCGTGGAGTTCTGCGCGAACGCCGAAGATCCAAAACAGAGAAGTGACCCAAGCACCAGGCAAAGAGCTGACTGGCTCGTGACGGATAGGGATGTACGCATTTTCATCGGAGATCCTCTGAACAGCAGTTGTTGTTAACTCGATCGTGACATGAATGTGTTACCATTTGCCTCGGCACGGTTACATTATCGATTTTCTAAAGGCTTTTTGCGAAGCCGCGATATTTAGCCACGGTTGCCGGTGGATGTCAAGAGAATATTTGTAAAAGCCGGAGGAAATTCCGTTTCAGGAACGGTCGAGGGCCAAACGCCATGCCGTTTTAGCCGCTATTTCTCACGACACAGCCAGAATCGGGGACATCACCAAATTAAGCCAAGAGGTGGCTGCTTGGAATGAAGAGGCCAATTGACCGCTTTTCAACCATACCTGGAACTTCCAGGATATGAGCGATAAACTAGCCTCACTAGGAGATATTATGCGCATTTTCACTCCGGGGTTCAGGCGCTGCGCCAAACCCATCCTTCGCCCTTTGCTGGCCGGAACCATGGCCGCTTTTTTGTGTACCGCCGCAGTAAGAGCGCAGCAACCCGCACCGCAGCAGGGTGAAGACCCCGTTGCCATGAAAAACGATATTCAGCAATTAAAGGCGCAACAGCAGCAAATACTGGACCGGCTCGACGAACTGAAAAAGCTTTTAAATTCCAGGCGAGGTGACAATGCCCAGCCGGAAATCAAAGTTCCCGACACGATCAGCGTCGATGGCGAACTCTTCAGGGGCGATGCGACGGCCCCAGTGGCCATTATCGAGTATGGAGATATCGAGTGCCCCTTCTGCCGGTACTTCAAACAGAGCGTTTATCCGCAGATGTTTGACGAATACATCAAGACCGGCAAGGCGCGTTTCTATTACCGCGATTTGCCTTTGCCTATCCACGAACACGCCATGCCCGCAGCTCGGGCCGAGCACTGCGCCGGGGAGCAGGGAAAATTCTGGGAGATGCACGACTCCCTCTTTACTGAAAAGCCGGAAGCCATAGGTCCAGGCCCAGGCGGCAGAGATCGAACCCTGACCCAGGACTCTATCGATCAACGCGCGGCAGCACTGGGGCTGGACACCGCCAAGCTGGACGCTTGCATGGCGAGCACCCGCTTTGCCGACCTGATCCAGCGGAGTTCCGATGAGGCGGCAAAGATGAATATCGAAGGCACGCCGACCTTCCTGATCGGGACAATCGGCGCGAACGGCAACATCGTGAAGGTGAACAAGCCAGTTGTCGGGGCACTACCCTTCACGGCCTTCAAAGCCGTGATCGACCCGCTGCTCGTGCCCGCGCCAGCCACTGACGCGCAGGCAGGCCAGACGATGGAAAAGCTGCAGCTTGATGGTGCTGCTAACCACACTGTAGCCAACCACTGAGGAAGCTTTGCACAGGTTCTATACGAAATACCATTTCAGGAACGGTCGAGGGCCAAACGCCACGCCGTTTTAGGCGATCAATGCTGCTCTCCCTTGCGCTGCTTCAGCTCGCGTTCGATTTTTTCCATGAAGGAGTCGTCGAGTTTGTAGAAAAGAACAGCGGCTGCAGAAAGAAAACCGGCCGCGGCGGGCATGAAGGTCATCATGCAGCGAACCCCGGTCTGCACCTGGTTCGTCTGGGCGATATTGGCGCGGAAGCCAAAATAGGCAAGCAGCCATCCGGCGAGCGTGCCGCCGATGGCCCAGCCCAGCTTCTGGGAGAACGACGCTGCGGAGAAGACCAATCCAGTCGCTCTTCGGCCCGTCTTCCACTCCGAGTGGTCAGCCGTATCTGCGTAGAAGGCCCAAAGCAGGGGTGAGGTGGGAGCAAACAACGTTGAAATCAGCAGATGAGTAACGAAGATCAGAATGATCTGCTCGCGAGGGATGAAATAAAACAGCGCCGTGAGCACGCTGGCGGTAGTCATAAGTAGCATGTAAGCCCGCCGCTTACCTCCCAACCATCGCGTCAAAGGGCGAGCCATGGCCGCGCCTACAATGACCCCGACAGTCCCGAGCGCCATGAAGGGTGAAGCCAGACTGCCACTATCGAAGCTGTAGCTGAAGCTGTGTCCCGCGATCTGCGCCTGGAAATGATAGCTGCCAACGTAATACTTGAAGTAGTAGAGAATTGCGCTCAAGCGTAGCGAGTCATAACACAGGGCAAACAGGCCGATGAAGCAGGTCATGATCCAGGGAACGTTTCGCACCAGGTCTTTGAGGTCGTCTCTGATGGCGCTGGCCCTTTGCTGCGCCGGCTGCACCCGCTCGCGCGTGGCGGCGAAGGCGATCAGGAACAGGGCAATAGCCATGATGCCAAAAACCACCATGGCCATCTGAAATCCCTTTTGATCGTTGCCGTGGCCGAAGAACTTCACCATGGGGAGCGTGAGGCCCTGCACCATAAACATGCCGCCATAGGCAAGCACAAAGCGGTAGCTGGAGACGCTGGTGCGCTCCAGAGAGTTGGGTGAAATCACGCCCATTAGCGCCGAGTAGGGTATGTTGATGAAGGTGTAGGCAATCATGATCAAGCTGTAGCTAACGTAGGCATAAACGAGTTTGCCGGATGTGCTCAAACCTGGCGTCGTGAACATGAGCACACCCATCGCGGCCAAAGGCGGTGCTCCCCACAGCAGATAAGGACGGTAATGGCCCCAGCGAGTGTGGGTACGATCAGCCATGACTCCCACTAAGGGATCGATTCCCGTGTCCCAAGTGCGGACCACGAGAAACATCGTGCCGGCGGCGGCAGCGCTGATGCCGAAGACGTCGGTGTAAAAGAACAGCAGAAAGTTCAGGAACATCTGCCAGTAGAAGTTCGAGGCGGTGTCGCCCAGTCCGTAAGCGACTTTTTCTTTGAACGAGAGCCTCTCGGCCGCCGGCTGCGCCTCGATGTTCATTTCAAAACCTCGAATGTCATGATGCAACGATTTGGATCCAACTTCCGCGAACTCCGTCGACCGCACCGCGCTGTAGGAGAGAAATTCTTCTGAAGTGTCGCCTCGCTTGGGGCTCGCGTTCTTTTCCAGCACCCCCAGGGCTTTCCGCCCTTGGGCTGCCTATGGCGCTGGTGTGTCGTCTTGCCATCGTTATCGCGCACCTCAAAAATAATCAGGCTAGATTAGATAATGGAAGCCGTTCCTTAGCCGACAGGTGGCCGGGCCTTGGCGGTTGATTCGCGCACGATCAATGACGGTTCGGTGGCGATCTGGTCGGGATACTCTTTGCGGCCTTCCACTCGCTCCACAAGGGTTTGTGCGGCAATTTCTCCCATCTTGCGCAACGGCTGGCGAACGGTGGTAATGCTGGGAAGATGATAGGCGGCGTCGCGAATGTCGTCAAAACCAACGACCGAAATATCTTCCGGTACCCGCAGACCCGCCTCGCGAATAGCGCGGATGGCCCCAATCGCAGAGATATCGTTATAGGCGAACAGGGCGGTGAATTTGCGCCCTTGCGAAAGTAAGTTCTTGACCAACTGGTACCCTTCCTGGGGCGAGGGCTCGCCAGACTCAAGTTGCGGCGCGAGTTCGGTCCGGATTCTCAGCTTTAACTTTTGCGCCACATCGCAGATGGATTGCCAGCGGTCCTTGGAGTCGGAGCTGAAGGTTTGTCCACGAAGGAAGGCAATGTCGCGATGTCCCAGCTCGAACAGATGATGCAAGGCCAGGTGCGCTGCCCGGTCGTGATCGAGGACGATATTGGTAACGCCTTTCACGCGGCGATGTCCGGCGACAGCAACCGCGGGTATGGGCAAAATCTCTTTGAGGGTCGTATCCACGGTAATAAGGCCTTCCACTCCCCGTGCCAGCAGGATGCCGAGGTACTGCTGCAGCCAGTGGGGATCGTGACGGTGGGCCACAGTCAGGAAAAAGTACTTGTGCTGGCTGAGAAAGGCTTCGATGCCGCTGATCACCATGCCGCCATAGGCGTCGCCGATTTCTTCCGTAACCACACCGATGGTAAAGGTCCGCTTGCTGCGTAAGGTGCGGGCAAAGAAGTTGGGGCGGTAGTTCAGCTCCCGCGCGGCAGCAAAGATGCGCTCTTTGGTGTGCTGCGGGATGGTCTTGGCTGAGGGCGAGTCGTTGAGAACGGCCGATACCGTTCCTTTGGTCAAGCCCACATGCTGGGCCAACTCTTGGAGCGAAATGGTTCCGTTGGAAAGGCTGCTGCGTTGCTTGCTCTTTTTCATGTGCTGAAACTAGCTGATTCTACATAAAAACAGAATTGGAGCCTAAGAGCAAGCTGCCTAAAATGAATTAGTAGGCGGTACGTAAAACACAGGTCTTGCTGGGCGGCCGGAACTCTTTTTTAACGGGTTATCAAAACGTTCAGATATCGCTCACGCTCTTCCATTGCTCCCCCGTTAAACCAGCGGCAATCGTGATAGCCGGGGCTAATGATGTTTCCTAGAGAGGAGCGTCACCGGGCCTATTGAACGATCCGGGACGCGTAACCGCATTTGCCATAACAAAAAACGCCGATTAATCGCCGATTGAAAGAAACGCAAGGCAGTGTGTATTTGCTTTGGTGCCTTCCCTGCTTGGGAATGCTAATCACACCGGGTACGCTTTGTCCGGCCTCAAAAAATCACACTTATCGCGGCTCTATTTTGAAACGTTTTCAGAGAAATTTCACTTTACTTTTAAGACTCTCAAATTCTGCCGGCAGAATGGTGGCGTTCTGTGGCGTGTCATCCATACAAGAGTCCCAGTTGACGAAAGGAGACGACCATGTCGACGCCTCGAACAGCCGTGAGATTACCCCTGGAGATCATTTCGTTTGCCCTCGCGTTTGCTATGCTCTGCTTCCCGCATTCTTTGCAAGCGCAAACCATACCCTCTGACGCTGCAAGTACTTGCACCGTCACTGCAACGGACTTTGCGAATTGGTTTGAATCAGGCACGCCTTCACTCAACGGAGTTGTGAAACCCGCGGACAGCCTGAACTTCATCGACCAGCCGAACTGCTCCTTCTACCAATGGTCGCAACAGATGTTCCTGTGGCTCACTTCCCCTGCTCCGCCCACTTATTGCGGCGGAGGCAACCACGTGTTGGATTCCCCCGCTTTCTTCGATGTTACGCCACTCGATCAGAATTTCCAGCGCCAGTTCATCTCGCATACCTGCAGCCCGTCAGGAGGCATCAACAGATTTCTCCTGGTGCGCGCGGCCAAAGTGGGCCCGCACGGCCTTCCTGTCATCTTTGACAAGAACGGGAGGATGCTTGACGTCGAGCCCGCGCCCCAAGGACCGACCGGAAAACCCATCGTCCTCGACCGGCAGGGCCAGCAGGTGGAGATTGAAAGCATCAGGATCGTAAAAGGAAAACCTGTCTTTAGGACAAAAAACGGCATCGTCCAGTTCCCCCGGCCCGTGCTGAAAACCAGGTTTAACCGTGCCTTTACAGTGCAGCAATTCATGGTGGGGAATCGGCCAATCTTTTTGGATGCATTCGGCAACGTGGTTGAGACCGAAGAAGGCCAAGCCGTCAGTAATGCTGTCTTAATGTCGCAGACTGGCTCGCTTACTTACTATGTCGCGATCGTGAATGACGTGTTCGCGTATTTTCTGACGGGCGCAAAAACGGGCCATATCAACACCGCGAACCAGTTTCCAACCACTCCTGGGGATCTATCGCAGATTACGTCTTTCGCTTCCTCGCATGGAGTCACGTTCCCGGACCCGAATGCCCTGGCTGTGGAAATCAAGTCGTCGTGGGTGGAAGCCTCGACCTTGCCTGATGCGAGCAAATACATCACCACCATGGCGACCATACCCACCTACACCAAGACAGCGGCGCAATGGACTCCCAGCGGCCAGCAAACCGTAAGACTAGCTTTGGTCGGAATGCACGTGGTGGGGAGCACCGGGACTCGAAGCAGTCCAACTGGTCCCGGACACCCGGAAATGATCTGGGCAACCTTCGAGCACTTTGGCAACATGCCTTTCGATACATACAGGTACAACTCGACCAGCGGGACTAACCCGAAAAAAATCCTGCGCGACACATCCGGCACGTGGCTGTTCTCCAAGAGCAATTCCACCGGGCCGTTCAATTGCGAGCTCTTGTTCCAGGATGGACAGAACATTAAGCCTGCAACGACTTCGCCGCCCTGCCCGGCTGGAGGGTTCGCCGGCAGCGATTCAATTCGTAGAAAGGCCTTTGGTGCGGCCGACGATGTTCCTCCCAATCCATTTGTTGATACGCCTGGTTCCAATACCGATATCATTTCCATCAATAACAGCGTTCACGGACAGATGCCGGCGGGCGACATCCGCAACAATTACTTCCTTGCCGGCGCCACCTGGACCCCTCTTGGCAGAGCTCCCATAACCGGCAACGAAGGCGTTGGCACCAGCATGTTGGCCGGCGGAACCATGGAAACGTACTTCCAAGGTTCGGATATAACAGCGGCAAGCGGCGGCACGAATTGCTTCAATTGCCACACCAGCGGCGCCAGTACGCATAATCTGGCGACGACTGACGTGAGCCATATCTTTGGCGCGCTGAACGCCCTTACATTTCCGCACTTGGTCGCGCGGGTTACGGTGCTGAACAAAACGGCGGCGCTGCACAGCATTCGGGTGACGACAACCAACTCCGCCACTGGAGCGGCCGTTGCCGGAGCCACGGTGACTGTGTTAGACGCGGACTCCGGTGACGAGATTGCATCGGGCACCACTGCCGCCGACGGCACCATCACGCTCAAATACAGGCGCTGCTCGATCTTGCTCGACGAGCTGCCCAACAACAAGCCGCCACGCCGCGTCTTTGTGCCTTGCGACGGTTCCGCAACAGCCGCTGGGTTGGGTGAGGCAGCATTCCCAGCACCGTGAGTTTCCTGCAGGGTGCGAGAACCGCCTTGGCCGCAGCCCGCAGCCTCTCATCGATATATTCGGCCACCGCGTTGCTGAGTGATCTTGCTGAACTTGAGATGGATTTGCCGCCTGGTCCTGGCAACACCCAGGCTGACTTGCCAGCGCAAGCCGCTCCGATCACTGAGTGAACGCGGTGCCGGGAGGGGAGTTGCCCCCCCGAGAGGTGAACCTCGGCAGACCGCTATTCCTTCGGGGTGCAAAAATGCCAGAGTTCTGAAATCGTCGCCCAGGGCGCGCCAGACCTTTGAGCTTTTTCTTCTCAAATGAGTTACAAGTGGCACCCTTCTTAACTCTTATCTATTTCAAACTCAACATTTTCCAAAAGACATTAAGGCAAGCTGCCAATATTTGTTCGCGATAAAGGAAATTGCCATTAAGCCTAAGCTTATAATTATTTATCGTCTTGCCGCCATGGCATATAGCATCTTGCTCCACTGGGCAGGAAGCAGGGCACGCAGCAGATAATACTCGTTCACTGGCCTGTCATCCGCCAGCGGCTGCACCTCGAGATCGTTGAATTCAAGAATCTGGTTCAGGGGGACATCGTTTCGCAGCATCAAGTTAAATTGCCCCTCGGCCGTTTCTGCTGGGCCCCATTCCAGCATGTCGGCCACCGCCGCCGGGGGCATGCGGCGAACCAGTTCAGCAGCCGTGAGGTTGGGGATCGGTTTCATGCTGGCAATGAAATGAAAACCCCATCCTTCCACCGAACCAAAGCAGCGCACGTAGGGAAACGATTCCTGCAGCGCCTTCGTAATGGCCACCAGGTTAACGAGAGGATCGGTGGCCACGTTCCACTCCGCGTTCCTTGCTACCGTCCATTGCTGCAAAATACCTCCAGGTTTCAACCGGCGCTTTGCCACTTCGTAGAACTCTTTGGAATACAGCAGGCTCACCCCGGCGGCTGAGGTGGGAGGCGGCGGATCGATTGTAATCACGTCAAACTGCTGGTGCGTCTTCTCCAGAAACAGGCGGCCGTCGTCAATGATCAAGTGCGAGTTCGGAGATTGCAGCAAGCGTTCTCCATCGGGGTGGAAATAAGTAAAGACCTGGGGGACGCTGGGCACCAGTTCCACTGCCGTAGATTGAACGCCCCAAGAAAGCATCGAGCGATGTGTGGTTCCCATTCCGAAACAGATCACCAGCACTTCTTTAGGAGGTTGCTCATGCAGGGCCAGCGGCAGGTGGGCCATCATCTTGGTAATGGGAGTAAGCTGGGTGATGCCAACTCCATTTACAAACAGCCTTTTTCCTTTTCCCTGACCCGTAGCGACAATGGTTGCCGTATAGTCCCGGCGCAGTTCGTAGTTCCTGAACTGCGAGTAGAACTCTCGCGTGAAAGCAATGAGGACTACGGCAACAACTACAGTCTCCAGATAGAAACGGGCCCCATAGCGCGCCCGGAATGCCGGGCTTTGCGGTTTGAAAATGTAAAAAAGAAAAAACAGTGGCAGGCAAAGCACAATCAGCGACCATCGTTCCCCGATGGAGGGCAGCAGCAGAAAACCTGAAAGCAGGGGGCCGACAATGCATCCAACAACATTGACGGCGTACGCCCTTCCCGCCCGGTTTGGGTTCCCTTGAGAATATTGGTCCACCAACATAGGAGTGACAAATCCCAGCAGCCCCGTGATGGGCATGATGCCAAGGACGACCCGCATGGATCCTGGCATTTGCACGGAAAAATAAGGATTGGAGAAGCGCGGATCGGTCATCAGCAGAGGAAACAGTCCGGCCAAGCCCAAAAGCAACCAGGCCACATTTTCTTCCCCGGGCGCGTGCTTCCGCAGCCAGCGCCGGTATATCCGCGAACCGATGAAAGTCCCTATCAGATAACAGCCCAGGATCCAGGCAAAGGCATATACCTCCGTTCCGACATACAACGTGAACTGCCGAATCCAGACAACCTCCATGGCCAGGCTGACCAGTCCGGTGAGAAAAAGAAGACTCAGTATTAATTTCCCGGAGGAAACCACCACCGGTCTCGATGCCTCAGCCGCAATTTCAGCTTCTGCTCTCTCTTGTGCATCTTGTGCCCGCAGGCTCATAACAAATGCCGCCGTTGCGACCAACACATTGCATACCGCCGCCAGCTTCATCGTGCTCCGGAACCCAAAGATCTCAATCAGCACAAATGCCGGCAGCAGCGCCCCCATGACCGCTCCCAGCACGTTCGCCAGATATAAATAACTGAACGTCCTTGGCCCAGCAGCGCTCAGCTTATTCATGGCCGCCATGGCCAGCGGGAAGGTCGCTCCCATGCAGGTCGTCCAAGGCAGCAGGATCAGAGTGATCCATAGCGCCGCGATCCAGTAATAATGCAAGGAGGAAGCCGAAAGGTCGCCTCCATAGTGCTCCAGGTAATTCCTCGCCCACCGCATTTCCACCGGCACAGCCCATGCGGAAATCCCGATCAGCAATTCGCTTAGGGCATAGAGACGCAGCGGATACCTTCCGCTCCGGCCTTGCAGGTTGCGCATCCCCCGGCCGGCGATCCAGCTTCCCAGGCCCAGCCCGACCATGAATAGCGACAGGAAGATGGAAACCACCGGTGTGGTCACCCCAAAATGGGCCATCCCGAGCCGCACCCAAATCACCTCGTAGAGCAGACTGCAAAAACCGGAAAAGAAAAAGAAAACAAAAAACCACCGCATCCGCATGGTGTGCGCTCCCTGGCCGGTCATGATCTGTTATCGCCGGACAAAAACAGCTTCAATGATGATGGAATATCGGGTTTCAATTGTGATTGCAGGTATTAAAGCACGAGTCTCCCAAATTCGATACAGCAAAGGATTGCCTGCCAAGGCACCCGGGCACAAAACTACCCCGGTGATTAAGGCCCTCGATAGCGCTCAAACAGGTCCTTCGGCTTCGCTCGGGATTTCGTGTGCGGGCGCTCAAAAACACCAGAGTTCTGAAATCGTCGCTCCGGGCGCGCGCCGGTTTTTATAGAACCGATAAATTTAATGAATTTGACGGTACCGACCCTGGCCCTGTAACTTGGAAGTCGCTTGAATCAACGAAGATCAGGCATCTCCAAAACCCAACTCACTGGACCTTCAAAAAACCATGGCAAAATACAAACTCGAATATATCTGGCTTGACGGCAAAACTCCCGTTCCCGATCTGCGCGGCAAGACTCTGATGAAGGAATTTGAACATCCACCCACGCTGGCTGATCTACCTCTCTGGGGTTTTGACGGCAGCTCCACCATGCAGGCCGAAGGCAAAAGCTCTGACTGCGTGCTAAAACCTGTGGCACTGTATCCCGATGGAAGCCGCAAAGACGCTTATATCGTTCTTAGCGAAGTCCTACACCCTGATGGCACGCCGCATTCCAGCAACGCCCGCGCTACGATTGAGAACGACCCCGACTTGTGGATTGGTTTTGAGCAGGAGTATTTCCTGTACAAAGACGGACGTCCTCTGGGCTTCCCGGAGGAAGGCTACCCTGGTCCGCAAGGCCCATACTACTGCGGGGTTGGCTACAAATACATGGGCAGTGTAGCCCGTCAAATCGTCGAGGAGCACCTGGAACTCTGTCTGCATGCCGGCATCAATCATGAAGGCATCAATGCTGAAGTCGCCAAAGGTCAGTGGGAATTCCAGATCTTTGCCAAGGGCTCTGCCAAAGCGGCCGATGATACCTGGACAGCGCGCTATTTGATGATGCGTCTCTGTGAGAAATACGAAGTGGATATGGTGTTGTATTGCAAACCCGTCAAAGGTGACTGGAATGGATCTGGCATGCACTGCAACTTCTCGAATAAATACCTCCGCGAAGTTGGTGGCAAGCAATACTTTGAAGCCGTCATGAAGGCCTTCTCCGACAACATCTCCGCCCACATCGGTGTATACGGCCCAGATAACCATCTGCGTTTGACAGGTCACCACGAAACGCAAGCCATTGACAAGTTCAGCTATGGCCTCTCTGATCGTGGTGCTTCGATCCGGATGCCTGTTAACTTTGTCAAGAACGGCTACAAGGGCTATCTGGAAGACCGCCGCCCGAACGCCGAAGGCGATCCCTACCAGATCGTCTCGCGCATTCTGAAGACGCTCAATAGCGTCGCGAAGCCTGAGGTGATGCGGGGCGTAGGCGTCGGCGTATAGCCCAGGGGTGACCAGTGCGGTCGCTCGAGCGGTCGTTCGTTTAAGCCGGATAACCAGACAAGTGCCCTTCGGGGCGCGGCAATATGCTACAGGCTCAATTCTGTTAGCGAGTTGAGTCTGTGGCAGGGTTGCTAAAATTTAAAATCGTCCACTTGGGCGCACCATTCTTTTCGATATTCCGCATTCCAGTTCTGTTTCCGTAAGTTACGGAATATTTAACCTTGGGTTAATGGGCCAGGGGACTTCTTAGTGTCCCCTCCTGGAACGGATCAGTCTTCCGATATCTAAAGACAGACTGAAGGTGATACTGCTGAAGTCATACGTTATGCTGCGCGCGTATCCCACCTCGACATGCCAGAATTGGCTGGGTTCGAAGCCAACCCAGGTGTCAAACCCGTTCTCTCGCGTGAGTCCCGTTCCTGTGGTGACAGATGCAAGTTCGAAAGGCCGGTTGGGATTCCCCTGGCCCGTGTTGCCGGTGTGCCCCGGAGCATTGGCGCTATTGCCGCGATTGCCATTATTACCCTTACCGTTATTGCCGTTGCCGTTGTTGCCATTGTTGCCCTGACCGTTGCCATTGTTGCCCTGGCCGCCGTTGCCGTTGTTGCCTTGGCCAGCTTTGCCGTTGTTGCCCTGGCTGGTCTGGTCGGGCAGAATCACCTGGCTGAAAACTGTCTGGCTTCCAGAGGGAAGAATCTGATAAGCCGAAGCGCCTACGGAGAAGTGATGGCCTACATCATACTCGGCGCCCTCTTCCAGATGGCCGACTACACCCAGCGATGTAAAAGGGCGCGTCACCAGGGGCGTGTCTGACACAGTGTTCGCCAGGCCGGCTCCAACAAATGGCGTGATGCGATGAAACGTATACCCGAAGCGATTGGACCAATCCACACTCGCCCGTCCAGTGCTGTATCCCTTTTTGATGCTGCCGGTAGGGGCGGTCCCTGTAATTGTAGATGTGAAATTCCATTGGTCATGAGGCAGTCTAAAGGTCACCCCTAAATAGATGTTGCCAATGCCGTCATTAGTCCTGTGGACAGATGTACCCGTGGTCGAAGCCAGACTGTTATCAAGAACATTGCTGTAATACACCGGAACCCCGGTGAAGACGCCAAAGTGCTTATTGAAATCGTAGCCCAGATTGGAATCGAGCCTCAGAAGCTTATTGGAAGAATTAATCGAGCCCTGAAAACTTTCAATTGCAGTAATTCCCTTTTCCTGGTCAACCTGCGGCGAAGCTTGTCCCATGGCAGGCACACAGATTCCCAGCGCGACGATCCAATAGAGGAACTTAAGACCAAAAGATTTCATTACCGCTCTCCACTATTATTTGGGCTGTTTTGTGGGGATAGCTTACAACGTTCCGGCAATATCCGGGTCTTTTTTCTTTGGTCAGGAACGCCAGTTATAGTCCCGGAAAATGTGCGGAGAATCTAAAAGATTCGCGCGCGACGCTGATTCTGGCTGGTGAAAGCCGGTTTCGACATTTTTAAGGCACCCGGAAGGCCGATGTACTTTCGCGTTCTCTAAATCCGGCATTCTTGCCACAGTTGCGTGAAGCCGGCGTTAAAATTTGAGGATTCGCAGCCGTTGCATGTCTATCGGCTGTTTCCGGCAAAACATGCCGGGTACGCTGAGGAGTCAAGATATGCCAGACGGCTTCGTGATCGCCCCCCGGGCCAGCTTGCCATCTCAACCTGAGCCAGAGGCAACACCAAAAATCAGATTTTTAAGAGACTTTGCAGCCATCGTCCTCGTGGCTGTCGCGTATACCCTCGCAGGCAAGCTTGGGTTGAGATTGGCCTTCGCCAACCCGAGTGCCACAGCGGTCTGGCCGCCGACGGGAATTGCTCTCGCGGCGTTCCTGCTTATTGGCTACCGAGCCTGGCCGGGTATTCTGGTGGCGGCTTTCTTGACCAACATCACAACTGCAGGCGGCATCGCCACCTCGGCCAGCATCGCAGTTGGGAATACCCTGGAAGGGCTGCTGGGGGCCTATCTGGTGAACCATTTCGCAGGCGGCCTGCGCTCGTTCGAGCGTACGCGGGACGTTCTCAAATTTGTGTTCCTGGGCGCGATCCTTAGTACTCTCGTGAGCGCCACTTGCGGCGCAATCAGCCTTGTCTTCAGCGGCCTTGCCCGATGGAGCGACTCTGGAACGATTTGGCTGACGTGGTGGCTGGGAGACGCAACCGGCGATCTGATCGTAGCTCCCCTGCTGATCTTGTGGGCAACCAGCAAGATTGTTTCCTATAATAGGAAACATGTGCTGGAAGCTGGCGCGCTCGCCCTTCTGCTTCTCTTCATGGGCGAGATCGTGTTTGGCGGCTTGTTTCCCTCCTCCTTCAAGCACTATCCATTAGAGTTCTTGTGCATTCCGTGCCTCATCTGGGCGGCATTGCGGTTTGGCCAGCGAGAGGTGGCAACGGTGATCTTCCTGCTGTCAGGCATCGCCATTCGGGGCACGCTTCTTGGTTTTGGTCCATTTGTCGGCAAGACGCAAAACGAATCGTTGCTCCTGCTGCAGGCGTTTATGGGCGTGACCGCGGTGATGACGATGACGCTCGCCACCATTGTCGCGGAACGCAGACGGGCGGAGATCGACCGGGAGGAGCTGATTCTGGAACTTCAGGAAGCGCTGAGCAGAATCAAGACCCTGAGAGGCCTGCTTCCAATATGCGCGGTCTGCAAGAATATTCGCGATGACCGGGGATACTGGAACGACATTGAGAGTTATATCCGCGCGCATTCCCACGCTGACTTTACGCATGGCATCTGCCCGGCATGTGCAAAGAGATTGTATCCCGAAGAGTGGAAGAACGCCTCCTAGCCCTTACACGAACTGCACAATTTTTGTTCCGCAATTGTTGCAAGAAAAAAGGAGCATAGAGCCTAATCACTCTATGCTCCCTGGCTCCGTACCTATCTCTCTTAGGTACTTTGCCGAGACTGACCCCTAAACACGATGCAAGCGGCGAGTATCTGTATCGTGCTCTCTTTCTCTCTTTTCTAAAGCTGGTTCCACACCGAAGCGCGTGGATCGTAAGACCAGAGTTGAATGCGGCCTGCCGGGTTCACTGAAACGGCGGCCCATTTTCCCAGTGAAGATTGGAAGTAAGTTGCAAAGGCAATGTTCCCGCCCTGGGTGTTGCAAACCGCGCCTCTGGCAACCGGCGCCGGCGCACAAGGCATTCCGTGCGAGTCGAAAACCGGTGGATAGCCCAGAGTACCGCCTTTGGGAAATACTTTTCCCAGCAAGTCATTGGCGGCGGGCGCTCCGGCCTGGTCCCATAAAACATCGGAGCCAAGCTTAACCATCGGTTCCGGGGAAGCATAAGCGCTTACGGGGTTGATGTTAGTGTCTGCTGTATCTACATAAGCAATCAGATCGCAGGATGCTACGCACGAAGCGTTAAGGAACTGGATCGCAGTTGCGTTATAGGTATTGTTGGCCGCGGCTGCGAGCTGGGCTCTTTGCAGAATACCGGCATAATTTTTTGTGGCTTTTTGCAGGTGAATGCCATCCACCGCACTCTTGTACACTGGTACCGCAATCCCGGTAATCACCAGGATGATACCCAGCACAATCATCAGTTCGATTAATGAAAACCCTTTTTGCAGACGCATATCTATCTCCTCATCTCTCTCATTGCGTCGGATTGCCATGAAGCTGTCTCCATTCCTCTAATCGTTGACGAGTGCCCTTTGGAAACAAAATCGAGCCGGAAATACTGAGAGCGGCGCCACCGTTTCCTGACGTGGAGACGCCGCTCTTTACGGGTGCGGACCTACCTGGTGTAACTATTCCGCTAAAACCGCGCCTTTCTCCAGATAACCGGCTATATCCGCCTGCGAACAGCAAAACCTGGAAGCGCGCGACTTCACCGTATCTCTCCTATTACCGTTGTATTATTTTGAATCGATGGATATGTTGCCGGCCTGCAACCTTCCAACCAGGTCCGGGCTTTTTCCTGCGTGCGGAATACAGATACATTGAACCCATCGATATCGGCATAGGCTGAAAAAACCCGCGCCAGGCCATAAACGAAATCGCCGGCAGCGGTTATAGCGATGTCGCTGACCCCACTCTGAATGAGTTTCTTGACATGCCAGACAAGCTCGCGGAGTTCGCCGAATGAGAGCTCTGGTTTGACGCTTGTGAGGTCTATGAGAAGCTGCATTCCAGCTTCAAGAGAAGCTCCTGCCAGGAAGCCATCCACGGAACGAATGCAGTCCTGCAAAGTGACTGCATCAGCGACAACGACAGTGGCAACATTCGTATCTTTAAAAATTGTGTATTTCATGAACCCCATGCGATTTAAGAGTTGCGAAGCAGATTGCCCGACTAACTTCCATCCCCCCGGACGTAATGAAAATCGGAAAACCTGCTTCGCAAATCTCTTAAATTGCAACCTCCCCCAGAAAATTCTCTCTTTCAGAATCTTCAAAGTGCGGAAGATAAACATTCCGCGCAGAAATTAAATCTCCTCCCGGCGGGATTCAGCTCTCAGATTCAATGTCGTTCTGTGCCTGTTTTTCGGCCTTTTTCGTTTCCGCCGTGGAGTTCGAATTCGGTTTTAGAGCCTTGATGGCCTTGCCCAGGCTTTCGGAATTCGGCCCTGTTAACTTACTTTTCAAGTCAGAAAATGGAATCCCCAGATTGTGGGAAACGTGAATTGCAGCCACGCACTGGCCAAGGTTTTTAAATCCTGAGCAAGCCTGTTGAGGCGTTGTTCCTGCCGGCAACAGCTTCTGCAGGTTAGAAGAAAGTTTTGAATTCGGATTCGATAGTTGTTTCGGAGAAGACGTCTGCGATTGTGCCTGGCTTCCTGATTGCGTGCTATGGCTCGAGGTTGACGTCCCGGAGTGCTCCATTCCAGTATGCCCCGTACCAGAGGCTCCTCCTCCCACATGGCCACCGCCACCGGCGCCACCATGGTTGGGCAAGCTGTAGCCCAAGACTGCGCTGGCGAGCAAAACAGATACTACGCTTGCAATGCGTAACTTCATTGTTGGCTCCTTCAGGGCGACAGTAAGCGCTTTGCACTAAACAATAAGCAAGTCTGAAGCCAAGATGGAAAACTAATAGAATCAATTAGATATAGACTTTAACGTAGGTATTTGGCCTGCCGGGTGAGTTGAAAAGAAACATGTGCTGTTACGATACACCACAGGATGGCTTTGATATTTTTGTGCGAAAGATTACGGTTCAATAGCGGCTTGCATCGTTGAACACAAGTTTTGAATTTGTTGAACTCATGTTCCCGCAAGTTTATGTCTTCCTCTAGCTAGTTATTTACTTGTGTCCGCCGCCTTTGGGTATGGAAGGAGGAGTGTGTGGCTGACCGTGGGATTGATTCCCTTGTCCCATCCCTTTGCCCTGCCCATTTCCTCCGTTACCTCCATTACCCCCGTTTCCTCCATTACCCTGGGAACCGGACTTCCCTGATTGCTGGTGCATCTCTGATGTTGGCTGTGTGGGTTCGGGAGCCGAGTTTGCTCCCACGCGGCTGGAGGACCCAGCCTTAATGGAAACCGGGGCGCCAATCCCTTTCGCGTTTTCGAGTTGAACCTCGCCTTCTTCGACATCAACCTGGGTAGTTTTGCTCTTGTCCACTTCCACATAGAAGCGGGTGCCACGCACTGAAATCACGGCGCTGGGAGTGCCAATTTGGAACGGCGGCGACCCACTGATGCGCTTTTGTATCTCGGCTTTTATTTGACCGAGCAGCAACTGCAAACGCTGCCAATTTGTTGAAGAGGGCTGCGTCAAGATTAAACTTGTGTGGGGCTGTACGAGGATATCGCTGCCATCTTCCAGATGCAGCAGAACATGCCCGTCTCCAGTGTTGATCACGGTATCAGGCGGCAGGACCTGCCCGCGGGCCGGGGCCGAGGAGCCCTGCCCGGGAAGCTGCAGTTGCACCTTTTTCTCGAAATCAGCAACCGTCGCCCCCGCATAGGGAGCACTTGCAGGAGACGCGTTCTGTTGGGCGCCGACAGACACCATGCCCGCGCATAAGAAAAACATTATGCTGAAGAAAACTTGCTTGCGAATTTGACGGATTTTCATACGATTGCCTCAGAAACTATATTGGAATGAACGGGGACGATGAAACAGAAGCAGGTGCCCGAAGACGCGCTGCTGCTCACCTGCACGCGACCGCCGTGCTGCTCACAGATTCGTTTCACGAATGCGAGTCCTAATCCCCATCCGGGCTTTGAATCAGCCTGCTGTGCGACCCGGTAATAGGGCTCAAATACGCGGTCGAGGGCCTCTGCCGGGATGGCCGGGCCAGGATTCTGAACCAGGAACTCAATCTCGCTTTCCTGCATCCTCACCTGCACTTTCACCATACTTCCCTTCGGGCTGTATTTTACGGCGTTGCTCACAAGATTAAGAAGAGCGCCGGTGATGAGCGGCTCATCGCAATTCAGAAGCCTGGCCTCAGGCTCGATCTCGGCAACGATTTCGATTTGCGCCGATTGTGCCAGCGGTTGCATGATCTGCCGCACGTGATTCACCACATCGCTAACCTCCACCAGCTTCAGGCGAAGCGGGCGGGAGCCAACATCCATACGCAGCACTTCCAAGTATGCATTAATCATAGCCACAAGCCGCCTCGATTCACGAAAAATTGTTGCCGGCGCCTCCGCGCCGGAAGCCGACTGCGGATAAAGCATGAGAAGCTCTGCGAACCCCTGGATTGCAACCAGCGGGGTGCGTAACTCATGGGTCACAAATCCCAATGCCTCGGCGCGCGTCTGGTCCCTTTCATGGAGCGCGCTGGTATCTTCGGCGAGCAACAAGATCGCGTTTGACGCGGCGTGCGAAGGCCAGGGGAGGCGGACCGCACGAAACCGCCACCAGCCCTCTTTCAGCGAAAGCTCTTTTTCCTGCCAGACAGCCGAACCGCGGAACGTCTGCCAGAATTCATTGCCGATACCCAGCTCCCGCGCCAGAACTTCTGTGCCTGCGGTTACGTTCAAGGCCTGCTTTTCGCAGAATCGACTCCAGCTTGAATTGTGGAACAGAAGCCGTCCATCGAGCGCGTACACGGCGAGCGCTTCCTGCATGGTTTCGAGTAAAGTTTCGTCAAAAGCATACAGTGAAGCTAATTCATCCTGCAGTTGCCGCAAGGACTGCAATTTCCAGTGCAGGTGGGAGGGAGGAGCATCGCGGGTGGGAATGAAAATCCTGTGCGCCGAAAATTCTGTAGGTACAGGCAGCAACGCCTGCAGCTCTTTCAATCCGCGAGTAATGGCACGATCAATCACTATAAGGTTCTCTAACTGGGCAAGAGGCGCCGCCAACACAGCCATGACCAGAAAAGGACCATACGGCAATTGCAGATAAAAGACATTGAAGAGAAGATAGCCGGCGGCATACCCCACGAATAACAGCACTGACAGGTACAACAGGCCGCGGCCGCCCGGCCACCACATCACAATCCAAAGTGAAAGCATGCTGGCGCACAGCAGAAGAGAGATTTGGGCGATCATCCCTAAGCTTTGTATCTGTTTGCGGCCCAGAAACGTGTCAACAGCGTTGGCGTTCACCTCGACCCCGGGCATTGGATTTTGATCGCTCACTGGAGTAAAAAGGCGATCGCTGAGCTCCGTCGCGCCGAAACCGATGAGCACAATTTTCCCTTGCAACAGAACTCCTTTTTGCCCATCCAACAAGTCACGGGCTGAAAGAGTTATGAACGGAGGCACGGATTGCTCAGGAACAAATTGCTGGCGGTAATTGATCGTCAGATACCGGGGTTCAAAACGATCTATGTCTGCAGTTTGATAGGATGAATGGATACTTCCCGCTTCTTCCGGTCCTGCTGTTCCCAGCCTGGCAACGTTAACTAATGCAGCGGCAAAAGCGAGGCGCGGGCCTTGAGCGCTGGGTTCCGTGATTGGGATTCTTCGACATAGACCATCCGAATCGAGCACAGCTTGCACGTGTCCCAGGGCCGCTGCCGCCTGGGAAAAGCGCGGAAGCGGATCTGTCCATAAGCCGCCCTCAGTCGAGCTGGAAATCTTAGAGGGCAAGACGACATTGCGGGCTTCTTCGAGAACGGCTGTCAGAGCAGAATCGTTGGCCTCGTCTTCCTGCTCCGACAAAATAATATCCACCCCGATTGCCCTGGGATGAGACTGGCTTACAGCTCGAATTAATTGCGCCAGTTGCTTTCGCGGCCAGGGCCACCTGCCGTAATGGGCCAACGCGGAATCGTCAATCAATACCAGAGCTACATTTCCAGATGTCTTCTGGGCGCCTCGCAGCCGGAAGTAAAAGTCTTCCAGCCTGCGGCTTAGACTGATGACGGGAAAGCTCACGCTGATCAACCCCGCCAGTACCAGCAGCAGCAGATTGAGCCGCAGCCAACGCCGAAACGAAAATGTTCCACGAATTTCCGAGTTTGGCCAAATGCCCTTCATCGCCTGTTCGCCTGAAGATCAATACCCAGTCGCCGCGCCTTCTCATAGAGCGTCTTTCGTTCGATCCCTAACGCCCGAGCTGCTTTGGACTTGTTTCCCTCCGCCTCTTGCAAGACCCTGAGAATGTGCTGGCGCTCCATCTCCTGTAATGTTGGCGCAGGTCCGTTGCCGGCGACTGCGGGTGTGTGAGGCTGGCGTTTGCTTACGGCCTCGCGCTCCACATCTGCTACCCCAATTTCCCCCGAGGCGCAGAAGATCGCCAGCCTTTCGATAAAGTTTTCCAGTTCCCGAACATTGCCCGGCCACAACATGCTGCTCAAAGATTGCACAGCTTCCGACGTGATTTGAATATGTCTCTTGCTCCGTGCATTCGATCGTTTGAGAAAGTGGTGGATCAGCGGCGGTATATCTTCACGACGTTCCGCCAGCGTGGGCAGATGAATGGTGACTACGCTCAGACGATAATAGAGGTCTTCGCGAAAGGCGCCGGCCTGGATCAACGCTTCAAGGTCGCAGTTGCTGGCCGCCAGGATGCGTACGTCAATGGGGATATATTTATTGGAACCGACCCGTCGCACCTGCTGTTCCTGCACAGCACGCAGCAGATTTACCTGAAAACCTGTCTTGGTCTCGGAAATTTCATCCAGGAAGATCGTGCCTCCATGAGCAGCTTCAAAGAGTCCCGGATGATTGCTATCTGCCCCGGTGAATGCGCCTTTTTCGTATCCAAAAAGCTCGCTCTCCAGCAGGGTTTCGGAAAACGCCCCACAGTTGATGGGTATAAAAGGCTTTTGCGCTCGGGCACTATGAGCGTGGATGGCTCGGGCCACCAGTTCTTTGCCGGTCCCGCTCGCTCCTGTGATGAGGACACTGGCATTGCTGGCGGCAACACGCGCAATAGCGCGATAGACTTCCAGCATCTTTGCGCTGCGTCCTACAATCGCAGTCTCGGGAAATGGCTCTTCTGAAGCAATTTCTTCCGTCAATGACGGACGCGCACTTTGCACCCTTCGGACCAGAGCCAGCAGATCGTCGATCAGCAGCGGCTTGCTCAGATACTCCAAAGCGCCCCCACTCAGGGAGCGGGCAACCGTTTCTACGGTTGCATGTGCCGTCATGACGACACACTTGCATTGCGGCTGTATTACTTTCAACAGGTCAAGAACGTTCAAGCCATTCGCAGTTCCCAGGTAAAGGTCTACTAAAGCGAGGTCAATGCGGCTTTGGCGCAGCAGAATCTCCGCGGCTTCCAGGCTGTCTGCCAATTGGCAGTTGTAGCCCTCGACCGTCAGCACTGCATGCAAAAAGCTGCGCGTGGAATCCTCATCGTCGACCACCAGAACTGTAAATCTTTTCGACATCTGTTTCTGTTCTACCCCTATAAGAATCAGTCACGTGTATCCAGACAACCCAGTTGTGTGTCTGATTGAAACACAAGTATGGCTAAATTATGGCCCTTGTTTGAACAAATTCGACAAAAGTACCAGATATCTTAAGTACTAGTACTTTTGGTCTCTAAAGTGCTCGCTTTCCCGAACCGAGAGAATAATCTTCAAGCGAATGGCTTTTCTGTAGCTGGCAGTCTTCTTGCGCAAGGGTTTCCCCTTGCTTGCGGGATTCGCTTGTGGCCTCATTCTCGCAGCGATGAATAAAGAGCTCCACACTTTCCCAGCGACTCTATTTTTTGACGGAAATCAAGAGACAAAGCGTTTCGCCTTGGTATCAGCAAGGCTTCATAAGTATCCCCTCCTTGAACGGATTTCTGTTACTCTTGGCGTTCAAGCCCAAATCTCTTCAGAATATGAATATTCGAAAAATGCGATTTCCCTTTCTGGCGGCCCTCGCGGTTATGTTCGCGTGCGTTGCCTGCACACGCACGCCCAGCGTTCAGCATTATCAAAAAGATGGGGTGCAATTCTCGTATTACTCAAATTGGACCATCGTCAAAGACGCAGCTGTCGATGGCAAATCAGACGTGAGAGCGATTCACATTGAGGGGCCGGGTAATGCCGTAGTAAGCCTGATCTGTGTGCCTCCATCCAACGGTCAAACCCTGGAAGGGTTCGCCACCGGAGTTGCACAACGGCGTGATGCAGCCATTGAAAGCAAATTGAGTATCGGCTCATTCAAGGCTGCCGAGGTCAGTAAAGGCGCATCGGAACCCATAACGGGAACAATTGCCGGTGAAGAGCAGCAAGGTATACTGCAACAGTTCAGCATTAATGTGTTGGGAACGCAAGTGCCGCACGAGGCCAGGTTCTATGTACTGGGCCGGCAAAGATACAAGGTGATGATCATGTCGCAAGTTTCCATCGCCAGTGCGGCTGCAACTCATCCGGGTTCTGAGCTGATTCTTAGAACTCTGGACACTGACTAAGAGTTCGGCCGGCAACTACCGTGTTATTCGATCCTCCTTTCCTGCTGTAATACTTCACGTCAAGACGGCTTTGTCGTGAGTTTCTTTCCCCTAAACCGCGCAACAGAACAAAAGAGGCGCCGGGATTCGGGCGCCTCTTTCTGTAAACGCACTTTTGTGACCTCTTTAGGGGGCTGGCGGACACGGCAATGCCGAGTGAGGAAGCGAAGCCTCATTCGGAAAGCTGAACGCACCGTCGATTGCATTGGAAGTTTTTCCCATTTCGAACCACTGCAAGAGGGCCTCGGTCTGCGGATGATACGTAAATACTTCGCGCCGCTCCCGCAGCTTGATATCCACTGTGGAAACCGGCAGCACTTCGACAGGATCACCGGTCTCAAGGTTCCCCTGACAGCGGGCAATAGCGGGCACACCCGGAAACTGCCACAGCGGAGTTACGTTGTTGACGAAGGGATCGTTGAACGCTTCGGAGGTTTCGTGGGAAAGTGCAGTTACATCCTGCACTCCGCCAGGAAATATTCCCGGCGACGTCCAGCTTGCATATTGAAAGACCCAGCGTGGCTGCGGGATCGTATTCGTCTTCGCGATATAAGTGTGGAACCCGAGCACGCAGCAGGCGGCCGGCTGTCCCTGAACATTGATGGAAAACAGGAAGGTGTTGGGAAATAGAGACATGTTCAGCGCCTTGGTGCTGAAGTTGTTGGCAATAATCTCATTGGTCGCCTGACTGAAGAGGAGGTTCTGGAAGAGCATATCCAGCACAATGATGTATTGATTGCCGTTGGGCGCGGTCTTGACGAAGTAAGCCTGGACCGGCTTTATGACTCCGCCCGGGAAAACAACATTGACGAACCGTGGTATACGCATGGTTGTGCGATCCACGACCTGGTGACGCAGCTCGGTGTGCCAATCTTCCTCCATACGGTGAAAGAATTCGGCGCGCTGAACGGCATCGGCGAACTGGATGTGGCGTCCGGAAGTGTAATTGGCTTCCTCAAAATTGGGCGAGTCTTCCACCAGATCGCTGAACGTGAAGGGCACATTCATATTGACCGTCCCATCGGCGTTGAGCAGTTGCAGGGAAACCTCGTTGATTTTCGCGGGAATCACCGTCCTTCCGCCTGTGAGCGGATGGTTGCCGATCATAATGAAGGGAAACACCTTGCCCTGCGATACACCCGCCTGGCCTGCAAAAGCGCCAGCGAAGGTAGGCAGGGAGTCAATGCCATCAATGTTTCCCTCGGGGTTGGGAGTATCTGTGTCGCCTCGCCCGGCGCTGCTGGGCGCGGCGTCGCTTAGGTTTACGCTGTTATCCACGGAGCTTTCGGTTCCTGCGATTCCAGAAGTCAGGGCTTCCCTGGAGGTGGCTGCCCCCTCTGGAAATACCAGGGTGGTTCCTGAAAGATCTACCGGTTGATTGGAAATGGAGTTTAGGTCGACTGCCGGCACCTTGAGATAGTTCGTATCATAATCCCCGATTGGAAAAGCTTCGTCCAGCGGGGGGTTAGTTGCGCTCTGGGCCAAACCGCTGCCCATGACGCAAATTGAAAACAGCACAACAAAGATGCAATGGCTCGCAATTTTCATACACCTTCTCCTGCACAAGTCTGTTATTCAAACTATGGGGCCCACGTACAGTACGATTGGTTCTGAAGTTAGAGGAAACGTGAACTGCGGTTTTTTGTTTTTGGTTTGCGTCACGCAGCGAATTGGGCTTGGTTGGACGCCTGCAGTTCAGGATGTAATCTAGACGCTGATTGTTACGCCGCTGTTACCAAAACATCTTGATTCAATTAAATTTCGTCCGCGGAAGAAAGTAAGCTTCTGCTGGAATGAATCAGGTCCCCCGCCGAACAGTGCCTATGTAGAAGCAGTATTATCCGCAGCATAGAATTTTCCATACTGGCTCCTGTATCGCTTTGGAACGTGTGTGTTTCCATGCCTCCCTGAATCAGGTCATTGAAACCGCAAAAAGTTCTCCATATATATGTGTCTAAAAAGCAGAAACCTTGCACCGGAATTTTTAATTTTTTAGGATTACCAATGAAGAAAGGAAATGTTTTATTTTCAATGAGATGTGAGCTGGATTATACGATTCGAATGCTGTGTTTAACCTGGTGGTTCAACCAATGAAGCCCCGCCCGGGACAGAAAGCTTGCTAGCCGGGGGGCTATTCCTTGTTACGGTTGATGCAGACCATTACCGGCGATCATCGTCGTCGTGGTGGTCAGCCTTGTCGTTCTTAGCCTGCTCCGAGCGAAGCCGTGGGGAGGGACCCTTATGCGCTTTCAGGGGTTATAGATGGCACCATAAGTCCTCGACACAATAGGGATTCCTCTCCCCGCTTTGCGGGATCGGAATGACAAGAAATTGAGTTTTCCGGATTAAAAGCGCAATACGATTCCGCCACCAACAAACAGGTTTTGCAGATGATCCGGGAATCTTACCGCAGGCTCGAATTCAGGACGGCCCGTTAAAAATTCGCGCACTTCTGCGCGTACCCCCAGCCTCGGAATCGGTGTCTTGATATCCACTCCGCCTCCGACTTGAAAGGCCCCGGTAGTGGTGTTGCGGTGCGATATGGCGATGCCATGAGCGTCTGTCGTAACGGAATTAAAGAGAGCAACTCCTCCGCCGGCGCTGATAAAAGGCGCAATCGCGGCACCGGGCAGAAATTTGACCTTCACGGATGGCGTGATAAAAACAGAAGAAAAATCATCGGGCAAGAGCGGTGAAAAGAATATCGCTATTCCGCTCGGCAGATTCGGAAGCGGCGAAACCGGGTGTGGCCCGCGACCGGGAATCCCCAGGACTGGCAGTTCAACATACAGAGAAGCGGCATGAGCATCTATGATCCGGCGGCCATAGGCGCCTTCGAAAGCAAGCCGCGACCCGAGATGGAACCTGGTAGGAATTTGTGCACACACCGGGTTATTGATGGGACAAGTTACACCCGTTGCTATACCAGGCTCCATCACCTGTGCCGTCAGGTTGGGCGTAAAAATCCCCCCTGCCCCAATTTCGAACTCATTGTTTTGCGCAAAGGCGCAAATTGTAAGTAAAAATAATGAAGCTAAAAGAACCAATGTAGTCTTTGTCATTCTTCCCCCAAAATGATTTTCTTCGGCCCTGAATCCGCACCGATCCAAGACTCCCGGAGCTATGAGTTGTTATGCCCCTAAAAGGTAGTGTCACTTTTGATGAAAACATTGGATTTTTTTATCTTGATTGTTTTCTGTGACCTGCAAACAGTTGTCTTAAAAGGGGCGGTCCGAGCTAATTGCTCTCAACCGCCATAAGTTTCTGGGTGTGTTCCAGGATGCGCACATCTTTCCTCCTTCGTTACGGGCTTCGCTTTTACTTCGACCGAGTTATCTTTTCTTGTTACCATAGGCGCTAGCCGCCCGTAATTTTTAAAGCTATCGCGCTATCGTTGTATCATTCTGGGCGCAGATACATTTCATGGAGTGCACCTATGCGCCAACTGGCAAGTACCGCTGTTTTATTCATGCTCTTTGCAGCAGCTCCTGCGGCGATGGCACAGCAAACCACGGCTCAACCAGACAGCCTGGGCGATGCCGCCCGGCAGCAGCGGGCATTGAAGGAGAAGCAAGCCAGGACCGCAGGCAGCGACTCGAGCAACGGCGCACCGCAAGGGGCGAAGAGCCTGGCGGACTTCGCCCGGGAACAGCAGGATAAAAGCCGCAAGGAAGTCAGAACCAGCCTGGAGGATTCCAAGAAGCTCTTTGCCTCGATTGATGAACTGGCGGACTTTGCCAGCCACGACTCAGGTTACCTCAAACACACAGCCATAGCCCATCAGCTTCTGGACGAAAACCAAGTCATACACCACATGTCGGAAGCCCTATCCAGCAGCGCAGACGCCCAACGGCTGGCCAATTCAGAAGTGGTGTTGAAGAAATTTGGTTTCCTGCCGCCCGCTTTTGATCTGAAAACATTCTTGATTTCGGCGGCGCCCAAAGGTATCGGGGCCTACTATGACGACAAGACCAAGATGGTCAACCTGCTGAACTGGATTGATATTTCCGAGCAGCTCCCCATCCTGGCCCATGAGTTGACCCATGCCTTGCAGGACCAGAACTACGATTTGATGAAGTGGATGCACCGCACCCCTGGGCAGCAGCTAAGAGCGCCCAAAATGCGCGTGGACGCCGAGGATGAAGAAGAGGATGTCGCTCGCCGGGCGGTGGTCGAAGGACAGGCCGAGATCGTGCGCTTCGATTACCTGTTGAAACCGTACGAGCGCAATCTGGCCGATACTCCTCAAGTCGTGGATTTTTTGCAGGACGCCGCCACCCGCACCTACGATGACATGGTGACGGTTCACAATGCGCCCTTGTTGCTGAAAGAGACTGGAATCTTTCCCTATCGTGAAGGTTTGAATTTCGAATTGGAACTGTTGCGGACTGGCGGCAAGCAGATGGCTTTTGCCGGCGCGTTTGCCCGTCCTCCTCGCGACACCCACGAAGTGATGGAGCCTCAGGCCTATATTGCCAACCAAAAGAAAGCCTCCAGCCTGATGCCCGACCTCACAGCCCTGCTGAGCGACAGGTATGAGGCTTATGATTCGGGAATCATAGGCCAACTGGATGTCCGCACCATGGCCAAACAGTTTGGTCGCGAAGACGATGCATTTGCCCTCGCCCCCAACTGGCAGGGCGGATCCTATGTGGCGGTGAAGCGCCGCAGCACCGCGAGCGATGCGCCGATTGCAGTTGCCGCCAGCGACAAGCCAACGCAAGTTTCAACCGACAAGCCGGCCCAGAGTTCAAGCGACAAGCTGGCTCCCGCTCCAGCTTCAACCCTCAAGCCAGTTTCAACCCGCGACCTGGCTTTGTTGTATGTCTCACGCTGGAAGACGGCAGAGGCTGCGCAGCGCTTTCTCGATATCTACCAAAGCTCGCTCTCCAAACGGGTCACCGTGCTCAATACAAAAACCGCAGAGCCCGCCAGTTGCCCAGGCGACGCCCCGACCTGCGGCCCGCTTTGGGCGGTGCGTGTGACTACAGATGAGGGTCCGGTATTTCTTGAAATTTGGCCGAAAAATCTCGTCTTTATTGCGCACAGCTTCGATGATGCCACGGTAGCCCGGCTGCGCCAGGCCGTACTTTTCTATACTCCCAGTAAAGCGGCCACGTCCACGGCGGAGCTGAGTGAGCGCCTCTTCGAGCTGCCCGAGTTCCAGGCTTTTCAGGAGCGGATAGAACAAGAAATCTACATTTCAACGACGCAACTTCCGTTGAACACAAAATGAAGCGTGAGGGCTATGCCATGCTGCAAACTCGACGGACGCTTTTAGGCTTGTGCGTCGCGATGTCATTTGCGGTTTGCGCTTCTGGCCAAACGACGCACTACTCTGTATTGTGCAATTTGACGCAAACGTCGAAAGAAACCGCCGCAACGAAGAGATTTGATGTTGCCGTGCCTGGACATAAAGTTTCCGCGGTCGTTGCCAGCGTCACCGAGGGCCCCCGGCGAATCATAGTGCTGCAGGACATCAGCGGTAGTATGGGTCAACATAACGCACAAAGGATATCTTTGGAAGCTGTTAAAGACGTTGTGGAATCTTCTCCGCCAACCGATCAACTCGCCCTGGTTGATTTCAACGCTGACACTTACATCGACATTGATATGAGCAATGTGGATTTGTTTTCAAAGGCACTCAGCGACCCCAATTTGGGCGCAAAGATAAAGCCAAAAGGCAGGACTGCGCTCTTTGATTCTGTCGCAAAATCGGCCGCTTATTTGGAAAAAAGTCCACATGAAGGCGACAGTATTTTGGTCATTTCTGATGGAGACGACAATGCGAGCAAGCTCAATGCTGAAAAATTGAGGGAACGCCTGCTCGCTTCAAAAATCCGCCTTTACGTATTGATGCTTACTGGTCACAGTCAATTTCTGATGGAACAAAACAGCAGGTCAGAGTTCTTGCACCTTGTGGTTGACACTGGCGGGGCATTCCTGGGGGCTGACCCTTTGAACAAACTTTTGCTAAACCATGGAGGGTCTGGCCAGGTCATACCAGTTTATGACGCAAGCCCGACGGCGCTCGCAACGATCCGGCAGAACGTCGAAGAACTGCATAAACTTATCGAGAAAGGATACAAAATGGAATTTGATCTAGATGCTCCCCTCACGAAGAGCACGAAGTTGAATGTATCTGCACTCGATCAACACGGGAAACCGGTTGAAGGATTGCAGTTGTTCTGTCCGAAATATATCAATGAAAACTGAGCATTCGTTCACGATCGGATCTTCAGTTCGATCACCTCGCTCACGATCTTCCCTTCCTGAATCCTGAGACGGCCCACGGCGACCGGCAGCTTGAACCGCCGGGGGCCGGCGCTGCCGGGATTGAAATACAAGACTTCATCGCGCCACTCCTGCTTCGGCTGATGGGTGTGGCCTGAAATCACAGCGGCAAATCCAGCGGCTTTGGGGTTCAGATCGAGTTCGTTCAAATTGTGCAACACATAAATGCTGATGTTTCCCACTTCGAGAACGTTACTGGCGGGAATTTTTCGCGTCCAGGGCTCGCGGTCTACGTTCCCGCGCACGGTTGTCAGGGGCGCAATGGCAGCCAGTTTGGCCAGAATCGCCGCGTCGCCAATGTCGCCGGCATGAATGATGTAATCGGCGCCTTGCAGCGCCGCAATTGCTTCAGGACGCAGAAGCCCGTGCGTATCAGAGATGACAGCAATGGTCCAGGTCGTTTTGGAGTTCAAAACCATGCTTCATATATTCTGCTACCGCACCCCAGGCTTTGCATCCTGGCATGGCTGGAGCAAACTTGGGACTATATCCGGTGATCCGTGAAATCCGCGGTAAACAGTTAAAAACGGCATTGCTTCCCCGCCCTCGGGTTATATACACTCTTTGACACCGACCACCGCGTCTAATGCACACCTCACGAAGTAAAAACCAGGGAGAAAAGCGTATGCGGCATGTCACTCGTTTGAAAAATGTCACATTGAATTTGCTGTCAGGCCTGCTCGTTCTTGGTTCGTTGCCCGCAAAGGCGCAGCAGCAGCAATCTGGCGCGGTAATACAAATCAACGTCTCGCGCAATATTCAGACCGTAAACTACTGGGCGCGCGGCTCTACGAAGGTCAATTTCATTGGGACCGCTTTGCTGCCCCGCGCCGAAGGCCGCGCCACCGTCGAGAGCACCGGAGGCGCCCTGGCCATCGACGCCGAATTCAAGGGACTTGCGCCGGCTTCGACCTACGGCCCCGAATATCTCACCTACGTGTTGTGGGCGATCACGCCGGAAGGGCTGGCCAACAATCTGGGCGAGATCCAGGTGCATGACAGCAAGAGCAACCTGAAGGCCAGCACCAAGCTGCAGACCTTTGGCATGATCGTGACCGCTGAACCTTATTTCGCGGTCACTTTTCCCAGCGATCAAGTTGTGATGGAAAACTCCGCCCGTTCCGACACCAAGGGCGCGGTAGATTCAGGAAACGCCAAGTTCGAATTGCTGCAGCGCGGGCGCTACTCTGATGCCCACCTTGAGGCTTTCCAGTTCGATCCCAAAGTGCCGCTTGATCTGTACCAGGCGCGCAACGCCCTACGCATTGCCAAGTGGCAGCAGGCCGACCAGTATGCTCCGGAATCGTTCGGTAAAGCGCAAGATGCGCTGAACCGCGCCGAAGATTATCAGAAGAGAAAGCAAAAACAGGCGCTGGCCACGACCGCACGTGAGGCTGTGCAGATGGCTGAAGACGCTCGCAACATTTCGGTCAAAAGGCAGGATGAAGAACGAATCGCCAAAGAGCAGCGCGAAGCACAGGAGCGTGAAGCCGCCGCCAAGGCCGCGCAGGAAGCCGAAGCCGCCAAGCGCGCTGAGGCCGAAGCGGCTGCCGCCAAAGATGCAGCTGCCCGCGCCCAGGCAGAAGCCCAGGCCGCCAAAGACGCGCAAGCCCGCGCCGAAGCCGAAGCCGCAGCAGCCAAAGAGGCGCAGGCGCGCGCCCAGGCCGAGCAGGAGCAAAAAGCCGCCCAGGAGCGCGAGCAGCAGGCGCAGCAAGCCGCCGCGCAAGCCGAACACGAAAAGCAGGAGCTGCGCGCCAAGCTGCTCGACCAATTCAACCGCGTGCTGCCCACGCGAGATTCGCAACGGGGATTGGTGGTCAATATGGGAGACGTGCTGTTTGATATTGGCAAGGCAAACCTTCGTCCGGCGGCGCGTGAGGCGCTGGCCAGGCTCTCGGGCATCGTGCTCAATTATCCGCAGTTGAAATTGGCGGTCGAAGGGCACACCGATAACACCGGCAGTGATGAATTCAACCAGACCCTTTCGGAAAAACGCGCGGGGTCGGTCCGTGATTATCTGGTGACACAAGGCCTGACCGCAGATTCAGTCACGGCCACTGGCCTGGGGAAAACCGACCCTATCGCCGAGAACACGACTGCAGCCGGCCGGCAGAAAAACCGGCGGGTTGAAATCATCGTCTCAGGAGAGGTGATCGGCAGCCAGATCGGGGCGACGCAGTAGAGTTGATCGGCTTTTAGCGTTGGCTATGTCTGCCGGTTTGAGTAGTTGGGGGGTGGGGGGGTTACTAAGTAACCTGATTTTTTATTTAAGTTATTTATAATCAATAATATACGGATGGGTTACTAAGCAGTGTGAAGCAGTCTGCCGGGGAGGATCTGCGGCCCAAAACTGATGTTGCGGATTCTCACGAATCGCGATCAGGGGCCAACGAGTTTTCAAAGAGCTGAGGGTTTGCTACTCACGTGCGCTTGCGCCTGTCACGGCGCTCACGTGGGGAGGCCCTCCGCATTCTGAATGCGTCCGATACACTTCCAGGACAATGATGGCATAGAGTGGCTAAAAGTTTAACCATCTGATATCACTTGTGATTATTTTGGGCTAAATAGACTGCCAGTCAGATTAATAATCAGGATTCCCTTATCGAAAAACCCGTCCTAGTCTCTATGACGCTGTGGCATTTTAGGAATTACTGTGGCCGAAAGCTGACTCCAGTAATCAACCAGTTGCAGCGGCATACTATTTTCTAATTTCTAAATGGTCTGAAAGCAGAAGACCAAGAACCAATTTGTCATCCCGAGCGCAGCCGCGCTTCGCGGCGGAGTCGAGGGACCTGGGGTTTCTTCTGCGCCGCGATGATCGCGGCAAAGTCAATGGGTTTTCCCCACTCGCGGCTGAGATCATCCCATTTAGGATTCATTGCTTTAATCAGTGCTATTTTCTTTTGGCGACTCCAATTTTTGAGCTGTTTTTCACGACGTATTGCGTCGCGGACATGATGATACTGCTCAAAATAAACCAGTCGGCTCAGGTTGTAACGGGCGGTGTAGCTATTCTCGACTATTTTTTGTTTATGCTGATCTGTGCGGCCTACCACGGAGTTGGTTACACCTGTATAGAACGGACGCCTGGTTGCGTTGGTCAGGATGTAGACGTAATAGGTATGTTCTTTCATGGAGCGGAATTTTACTCCTTCACTCGGCCGAAGTCTTGGTAGCGCCGGCAAAAACCCAGGTCCCTCGACTCCGCCGCGAAGCGCGGCTCCGCTCGGGATGACAAAGTTTGTTGTTCGACCAATTTTGGGAATAGTTTAGTCTTTCTGGCGCTACAACTATATGGCTTCAGCCACAGTAATTCCTAAACCGCCTTAGCCTAAATGTTCACTTCACAATGCAACCGCCTAACAATACGTGCCGAAATCAATCCTGAATCGTTTCTAAGAGGCGAGTAATTCCCTCCAAATTGATAGCCCCTATCTAAGGGGTTGTGTCATCAATCACTTACACATTGACCTTCTTTTGTCCTCCGCTTGACCTGCGGTGCATTGCCGCTTTCGGGCCGCCGCGTCAAAGTCAACCCACGCTGCATGGAGGACTGCAATGCAAAACACAATTTCACAACGTTCTTTTCCGCAACATTCGTTCGTCGGCTCGGTCACTGAGCTTACCTCAATGAACTTTAAAGACGCCCGCCGCGTCCATACCAGCTTTTCGGCTGAAGCCGAGCGCAAGGCGCTGGTCTGGCTGGCCAACCGCATGCCTGCCAGGCTCAACTCTGACCATCTCACCGCTCTCGGCCTGATCTCGATGGCGGGAGCGGGGCTGGCCTACTGGGCGGCGCGCTGGAACAAGTGGGCCCTGCTCGGAGCCATTGCCTGCCTGGCCCTCAACTGGCTGGGTGACAGCCTCGATGGAACCCTGGCCCGGGTGCGCGAGTGCCAGCGCCCGCGTTATGGCTTCTATGCCGACCACATTTGCGACGTTTTTGCCGCGCTCTTTCTTTTGGGAGGCATGGCGCTATCGGGCTATATGACCCCGCTGGTCACGGCCGGGCTGCTGATCGGCTACTACATGCTTTCCATCGAGGTGTTTCTGGCGACCTATACCATCGGGCGTTTCCAGCTTTCGTTTTTCAAATTCGGGCCGACCGAGCTGCGCGTCGCGCTGGCCATTGGAAATCTGTTTGTTTTATTCAAACCTGTCTCGCACGTTTTTGGACACGCCTTCAGGCTCTTCGATATCGGCGGAGTGGTTGGCATGCTGGGGATGGTGGGCATCACGATCTTTACCGCCATACGCAATGGCAGGCAGCTTTACCACGAAGAACCTATTCCGGAAAGGTTGTGAGCTGCTGGACAAAAATCAAGAGCTAACCACAAAGGACACGAAGGAAGACAAAGGAACGGCAAGATAAGCCAGCTCACTTATGAAACCACCTCTACAATCAAATCAACCTAATCCGGCCTCCGGCCTCTTCATTCGCTGGATCAAGTTCAACGCCGTGGGAATGCTGGGAGTTGGGGTACAACTGGCCATGCTCACGTCGCTGACCAACACAGTGGGAGTGCATTATCTGCCTGCTACCGCCTTGGCGGTGGAAACGGCGGTGCTGCACAACTTCCTGTGGCATGAGCGCTACACCTGGCGCGACCTTACTCAATCTGCTCAAGGCGCAGGCGGGCTGCACCGACTGCTGCGCTTTCATCTGACCAATGGATTACTGTCGCTCACCGGCAATGTGCTGCTCATGCGCCTGCTGGCAGGGGTGCTGCATCTGCCGCTGATGGCAGCCAATATTCTATGCATCGTCACCTGCTCGCTGGCTAACTTCGCCATGAGCCATTCACTGGTTTTTCGCGCTCGGCCGGCTTTGTGAAGGCGAGGCGCAATCCTGCAATTGACTATTTGGATTCGCGCCGCCCTTGGTTCCCGCGCCCTGGCGGGGGCTTTCCCCAAACCGCGTTCCGGCACTAGACTATTTGTGAGTCGGCCTTCTGGTTCCCCCGCGCTCGGTCCGCATCTCATCAAATCAAGGCGTCGTGGAAATTCTCGACCTGCGCCATTTTCGCTCCTCTGATTTGCGCTCTCTTCTGGATGAAGAGTCGCGCGCGTGGTCGCGCCTGCTTTCCTGGGACTATAGCGGCTCGGCGGAGATGATCCTCCGCTACATGGATGCCCGCATCCTGCCCGGCTATGCCTGGGTGGAAAACAAGCTGGTGCAGGGATACTCGTTCTTCGTCTACGAGGGCAGCAAAGGCGTGATCGGCGACCTGTTTGTGCATCCCTCGTATTCCGGCTTGGGACAATATTCCATCGAAGAGCGCCTGCTGGGGCACGTGATTGAGACCCTGCAACAGTCGCCCGGCATCAACCGCATTGAAGCCCAGTTGCTGCTGCATGAGGCGGCGAGCATGGCGCGTCCGTTTATTGAAGAGGGATTCCGGCGCTATCCGCGGCTGTTTATGGTGCTGCCCCTGAGCCAGGGCTCAGGCAACGGCAACCACTGGAACCAGCGCCTGCCCGAGGTGGAGTTCCGCAAATGGTCTGACGAAGACTTTCAGGGCACGGCCTCGGTCATCACCACCGCTTACCGCGACCATATTGATTCCGAGATCAACGACCAATATCGCACCTCGGCAGGCTCGCTGCGCTTTTTGAACAACATCATCCGCTTTCCCGGCTGCGGGCTCTTTGATCCCGAAGCATCGCTGGTGGCGCGCAGCCGCTCAACCCGCGCCCCCCTGGGCGTGATCCTGTGTTCGCGGGTGCGCAACGATGTAGGCCACGTGACCCAGGTGTGCGTTGCCCCCGAATATCGCGGACGCGGCCTGGGCAAGGCGCTGCTCTGCATGGCGTGCGGCGAATTGCAGAAACGCAGTTGCCGCGCGCTTTCACTCACCGTGACGGAAGCCAACCTTCCCGCCGTCAACCTTTATAAGCGCATGGGCTTCGCCATTCACCGGATTTTTGATGCTTTTGTTTGGGAAGGATGAGGGGATTGGGTCATTGGGTCATCGGATCATTGGGTCATTTTGGAGAAGTTCGAAGTCAGCAGTTTGATTTGTGATTTACGATTTTCGATTTACGATTTTTGATTTTAAATCGGAAATCGTAAATCGTAAATTCGAGATTCAATGATTCAATGACCCGATGAATCAATGATTCAATTCTTCGATTCAATTCTTCAATGTTTCAGGATCCACAAAAACCAGCCGCCAACAATAACGCCAACGACAAACCACATAAAAGATTTGGCGCCATAGCGCACTTGTTCGCGCACACCTTCTTTTTGGGTGATCCCAAAAACGATGGAGGCGCAGAGCGCAAACAGAACAGCGGCGGTGAAGTGAGAGAGTTCCAGGTGTGTGTTCACGATTTTTTCCCGATGGCGATTTGGTGCGCATCTACCGCGCTGATGATGTTCAAAAGTCCGGCCACGATGATGAATTTAGTGCCATAGTCGGCGGCGGCGATGTTAATGGCGCCCTGGCCCCAATCCATGGTTCGGCCCAGCATGTAGAGGCCGCCCGAGCCGATGTCGCCCACAAAGCCGAGCATCTCGAGCACGTCTCCGGTATTGGGCGTGTAGATATGGCCCTGCATCATCAGCCCGAGAAAGAACATGACAGAAACGGAGATCAGGAGCAGCAGCCCGCGAATCCATTTTTTCTGGATCAGGTGACCGGCGCCGGGGACCAACCACCCCACCAGCGGGGCCACAATGCCCATCATGTTTATAGGATATTCCTGCGTATTGATTTTTTCCGATGCGGTGGCCATGATTGTCGAGATTAAATAAGCACGATCTCCTTTTGGATTTTTCCGGTCACTTCGGCTGAGCCGGCGCGCACCAGCATGTTCACCTCGCTGCGCACGCCAAACTCGGGCAGGTAGATTCCGGGTTCAATGGAAAAACAACTGTTGGGAATGATTTCGCGCTCGTCTTTGGTTTCGAGGTTATCCATATTAGCGCCGTTGGCATGCACGCTGGTGCCGATGGAGTGGCCGGTGCGATGCACGAAATATTCTCCGTAGCCCGCCTGCGTAATCGCGTCGCGCGTGGCCTTGTCCACTTCCCAACCGGCGAGCTTGCGCCTGGCAGCCATTGCCGATTTTACCGTCTGCACGCCGGTATCGCGAGCGTTGCGCACAATATCAAAAATCTTCGCGTGCTGCTCAGGGACGACAGAGCCGACAAAGCCGGTCCATGTAATGTCATAGTAAACCGCGTTGGGCGTGTTCTTTTTGGCCCAGATATCCAGCAGCACAAAATCCCCTTCTTTGATCTTAGCAGTACGGTCGGCGCGCGGCTCAAAGTGCGGATCGCCGCTGTGCTGGTTCACAGCGACAATGGGCGGATCTTCGGTGATCAGGTTCTCACGGCGGAAGGCTTCCATGATCCACTGCTGCATCTCATATTCGTGCGTGCCGCCGCTGCGGGCTCGCCGGCCGATCTCCTGAAAGGCAGATGCTGTAACCTGGTCCACGGCGTCGCGGGCGGCAAAGTGGCTTTGAATCTGCTCTTCCGTCCAAGCCGCCTCAAAGCGCGCCACCAGGTCGCCCGAGCTGACAATATCTTTATCGAAGCTGCGCACCAACTCGATGGTTCCCGCGTCCACCAGTCCAATGTAGGGAACCAGATTATTCGGTGAGTACTGCATGGCGATGAGTTCATAGGGCGCCAGCATGGACTTCAGCTTTTCCCAAAGCTCCGGCCAGGCAGCATATTGTTCCTTTTGTCCGGGTAGAGTATCGAGATGCCCGGCCTCGATGCGGTGCACCAGCTTGCGCGGCTCGCCTTCATCAGGAATGATGTAGAACCAGCGGCGCGTGACCATTGTATCCTCGCGCAACCCCAGAACCCTGTAGGCGATGGGATCGCGATGGTGATGGTCGTAAAACAGCCATGCGTCGAAATCGCGCTCACGCAGGGCCGACTGAATGCCCTTCAGGTCCATAGGTCAAACCTTGATTCTAAATGGAAAGCGCGCAGCGTGCCATGACTAGGGCTGGCCCTCAGCTTTTCTCAGGATTTGCGCCTTTGCACTCGGCGTCAGCTTCTCACACGCAATACGCAGGACCAGGCGTGGAGCTTTGTCTTTGATTTTCATCAGGAACGGCACTTGCGAACTGGGATTGGCTTTGCCCATCTCGCGCAGCAACCATCCCAGGCCCTTGCGAACCATGTCGTCTTTGTCTTTTAGAAGCATTTCAGCAAGACAAAATACTTCTTTGGTGTGGAGTTTGCGGCGTACCGAATGTACCAGGGCAACGCAGGCCGCGCGCCGGGACCAGCGATTGCGCGAGCGCGCCCAGACAAACACCCGGCTGATGTAGCCAGGATGCGAGACGATCATTGGACCTAGGACGCTGTGGCATAGGTCGTCACACTCATCCCAACTGGTGATGAGAGGGATCCAGCGTTCCAGGCGGCGGAATTCGGCGGCGCCCAGGAAAGATGCTTTGCCGCGCAGCAGTCGTCGGCTCTGCGGATCAAGAAGCATAACGGCAGCGTGGGCTTCTTCCCCGGTCTTTTTGGCATGAAAGAGCTTGTCGGCAACTTCGAAGAGAAGCTTCTCGCCACCGGCAGCTTCGATCTCGCGGCCCATTGCAGCGGCATAGCGCCGCAGATCAGCAGTGCGCCATCCGTGGCGCTTGACCGGCTCTTTGAAGAAGTGCTGCTGCGATCGGGCGCGATCACGGTTGCCGCCGCTACGCAAGTCCTTAACAATGCGGCGAAGAAAATGCTCTGCGGTTCTGATCCCTCTTTTTGCCATTGTCTCAGTGCTTTCCTGCCAGGCTCGGTTCTGCGATTACTTCTGTGTGACCGTCAACTTGTGGTAGCCGATGATGGCGACATCAATCCTGTCAGGCAATGAAAATTCTGAATCCATGCCCACGTTGGGATACTTCGGCTTGAGATATTCGTTAATAAAGAACTCGAGCGCCATCGGCGGAACATCGATTCCATCGATGCTGACGTTGCGCACGTGTATCTTGCCTTGGCCGTTGCTGCCTGCGGCATCAGATTCGACGCGCACATTGTGAGTGCCGCTAAACATGGACAACAAGGCATTGGAAGATGGCTCTCCGGCGCGGATCTGGTCAAAATCAACGATTGCCAGCGCGGTGAGCACTCCTGACTGGCCCTGAAAAGTGACCCGCTTCACCCCTTGCGGCAGCTTCACGCGTCCGGCGGCAAAGTAGTCGTTAAATTCTTCCTCTGTCATCACGGTTGGAGTCTGATCGGGTTGCGCTGATTTGGCATTCTCCTGGATGTGGTCCAGTTTGCGTTGCAGGCTGTCGGCCAGACGATGCTGCGAGGCGGGCTGCTGTCCCGCGATGCAAACGCAGCCCATCAGAAAAACGGCGGTAATCCAAATAGCCTTCATGGGTGGATCCAAATTTAATAATGAACAGCTCTAGGCTGCAACCTTTTCGGCGGCAGCAGGGGCTGGAGTTGGTCTTAGCGTTTTGTCGTAGATCCACAGCAGCAGCGCGGTCGCGATGCCACCAGCTGTAATCGCGCACCAAACAAGCATTGGCCGGTGCTGGACTTCACCGAAATGATGCATCAGCTTTCCGCCCAGCCAGCCGCCGATCAGCGAGCCGATGCCGATGGGCAAGAAGGCAAAACCCATATAAGTTCCCTGCTGCCCTGGCGGCGCAAGTCGCGAGATATATTCGTAGTAGCGCGGCGATTGGATAATTTCTCCGATGGCCAGAATGAACAATGACAGAACCGCAGCCCAAATCGCCGGCCGCGAGGCAATTATCAGCCACGCAAGCGACGTGATCACTGTACCTAGAATGACTGCCTGCAGTGGAGGAATTTTACGGGTGAGATAATTCGCCAACAGCGTAAACGCGATCACAGTCGCTCCATCCGTCACCAGAATGAGCTCCACTTTTGCATTCGGATTGATATAAGTCTGAATGTATCCAGGCAGGCTGATGTACTGTTGCCAAAATACGATCCAATATCCGCTGAAAAGCACCAGGAACCACATGAAGCGGCTGATGCCGGCGAGCACAAGCACGAGCAACCCAAGCCACACCCACCATGGCACGTTCAACGGATAGAACCACATCACGATGCGCAGGACCAGCGCAAGGAACAATACCGGTAAGACGAGCCGGTAATTGCCCAGCACGATGCAAAAATTCCGTGCCACTTGCGAGATCGAGGGTGGAGGCGTGTCGCCGGGCTTGCGGGGCTCGCGGAAGAAGAGAAGAACCACAAAGAACATGGCGAAGACGCTGAGCGCGGCGATTCGATAGACATTCTCGATTCCCAGGCGCTGATGCGCCCATGAGGCCAGAAAAGGGCCGGCGCCGCCGCCGATATTCACCATGGTGTAGTAAATCGAATAGCCGATCGAACGGACATTTTCTTTTGAGGCCCGGGCCGTGGTGCCCACGACGCACGGTTTCACCAGCGAAATGCCGAGCGCCGGCAGCACTAAAACAAACCCAACAAATAAGCCGAGCGGCACTGCATTGCGGACGGGCGCCAGCCAAGATGCCCCAATCGAGCCGATCAGAAAATAAGCGACCGCCAGGATGAGATATGCCATGGAAAGGGCCCGGCGGAAGCCGAGGCGGTCGGCGGCAGCTCCTCCGAAAATCGCAAGAAACCACACCATGCCGCCGAAGATTCCGGTCAACGTTCCGGTCTGCTCAGTGGAAAAATTCAGCCTCCCTTGCAGGTAGAGCGCAAGCGAAGCAAAGGCACCGTAATAGGAAAGCCGCTCGAAAATCTCGCTGATATTGGCGACCCAGAAAGGGCGCTCGAAGCCGGTCTGTATCTCGCGCAAACGCTCGGAAAGGGGCAAGAAATTCTCCTTATCTATCAACAGCACGGGCAAAGCCATCAGGAAACGTAACAAGCTACGTCTCTACGGATCATAGATTCAAATGCCGGGATTTAAATGCCGGCGAAGCTGCTCTGCCGTGATCCCGCTGATGCGAATGACTTTAAGGCGGCTGGTTGCGCCGCTGGCTATGGTAACGGAGGAGCGCGGCACTTTCAAAAGTTTTGCGAAAAATTCTATGCAGGCCTCATTCGCTCGCCCTTCGACCGGAGGAGCCTTGAGCGCCAGCTTGAGGGCATCGCCTAGCTCGCCAATGACGGCATCGTGTTTGGAGCGAGGGTGGACCTTTACAGCGAAGCTGATGCCCACATTATTTTCGTGGATGGTAAACATGTGAAGAAGTTCTCGGTTCTCAGTTCTCAGTCAGTTGTCAGTCGCCAGTTTTCGGCAATCATTTTTCATTTCCAATCCGCTCGCCGAAGATGGCCGTACCGATTCGCACGCAGGTTGAGCCTTCTTCAATCGCAACCTCGAAATCGTGCGACATGCCCATGGAAAGCGCGCTCAGCTTCAGCCCTGACGGCTTCGCGAGCTCATCGCGCAACTGCCGCAACCGGCGAAAATAAGGCCGAGCGCCTTCGGGATTTTCCGTGAAAGGAGGAATTGCCATCAGGCCGCGGATTTCAAGATGAGTGAGTTCGGCGCTCTGCTTCAGCAGATCCCGCAACTCTGGGGAATCGGGAGAGAAACCGTGCTTGGAATCTTCTGCTCCGATATTGATTTCCAGAAGCGCTTCTAATTTTTTGCCGAACGCCTGGGCGGCGGCGTTCAATCGTTGGGCCAGGCGGATGGAATCGACGGAATCAACAGCAGCGAAAAGCTCGGCGGCCTGACTGCTCTTATTCGATTGCAGGTGCCCGATCAGGCGCCAGCGCGCTTCCGAACAAGCATGCAGCGCTTCCGCCTTCCCGGTGAATTCCTGCACCCGGTTTTCGCCGAAGACCCGGACTCCAGCCTTGTAGGCTTCTATGATCCGCGCAGGCTCGACGGTTTTGGTGACTGCCATCAGCGTTACTTCTTCTGGAGAGCGGTTGACGCGGCGGGCGGCGTTGGCGATGCGCTCAAGGATGACAGCGACGTTTTGCACGATGGAAGTCATTGAAGCATTGGGTCATTGGGTGATCGAACCATTGGATCATCGCGCCATTACCCAATTACTCAATTTCTACAATGACTCAATGACCCAATGATTCAATGAATCAATCTTTCTTCCCGCCTTCCAGCGGCTTGCGGGCAAAATAATACAGTGCTGCGGCCAGCAGCACGAAGGCGGCTACGGCAACCAGATTGCCTACCAGCTCGCTGTTGGCTATGAGAGGAACCTTCAACGCCATTGAGTCGTCGTGCAGCACTTTCATGTTTTCCAGAGCTCTCACGCCAATGCCAAGCAGACCCATGACACCACCTGCAGCGATGAGTCCACTGGCGAAGAGCGACCCGGGACTCACCTCGCTTTCTGTGGGTTTTTCACCAGCACGTTTTGCGGACGATTCCACCAGCCAGCGGACCACGCCTCCCGCAAAGATGGCCAACGTTGTGCCAATCGAGAGGTAAGCGCCCACAGCAAAGGCCAGCGAACGTATGCCCAGTAATTCTACGCACACGACAAGAAAGACGCCGAGCATGACCAGGCGCCATGGCAACTTATGGGAAAGGATGCCGTTGATGACCGTGGACATCAACCGCGCCTGCGGAGCCGCTGCCCGCTCGCTGCCGATACCTTGAATCCACTGCACATCGATCTGGCCCGTTTTTGGGTTATAGAGATATTTGCCGTTATCAATCTCGGTGGAATTGATGGCGTTGAGCAGGGAGTAATTGTCGCCCTGGGCCGTGACCTTTTGCCCGTGAGCGTCTTTGTAGCTGAAGGAATCGCGATCAAACGCCGATTCTTCCACGGTCACACCAGAGGGCAGATGGTTGATATCAACCTGCTTGACGAGGGGCCGGAACTCTTCCAGATATTTGTTCATGCCGATCAATACGTAACCGACGACAAACGTGGAAACCGTCACACCGATCAGCAGTGCAAGCTGCTGTGCTTTGGGCGTGGCCCCGATCAGGTAGCCGGTCTTTAGATCTTGCGATGTATCGCCAGCATTGGAGGAGGCGATGCATACCACACCCCCAACAGCCAGCACCAGGGCCCCAAAGGCAGGAGCCGTCCAGCCAAGAGCAAGAAAGACCGCCGAGGTGGCCATCAAAGTCGCAATCGTCATTCCTGAAACGGGATTGGCAGAACTGCCAATGAGTCCGGTAATGCGCGAGGAGACCGTGACAAACAGAAATCCGAAGACCACTACAAAGACCGAGGCAACAAGATTGGCGAAGAGTGAAGTCTCAGCACCGGGAACCGGCTTGATGGTGAGAAACAGCCACATCATAATGATGAGCAGCACCGAGCCGCCCACGGTCACCGAGATAGGCAGGTCGTTTTCAGTGCGCAGATTCGACTGTGCGCTTTGTCCGGCGCCGAGCTGTTTAAAACTGGCCTTCAAGGCAGCAACGATGGTGGGAATCGTCTTCAGCAGTGTAATTAAGCCAGCGGCCGCGACGGCACCGGCGCCCATAGGTCTTACATATGCGCGCCAAAGGTCGGTGATCCCCATCTGCGCAATCGGTACGGTACCGGGGAAAATGGGTGTCGAAAGACCCGAGCCAAAGAAGTGAATGGCCGGCATCAGAACAAGCCAGGAGAAGACTCCGCCGGCAAGCAGAACTCCAGCAACCCGCGGGCCAATGATGTAACCAACGCCCAGGTATTCTGATGTGGTATCAGCCCGGATGGAGGCGCCAGGGTACGATTTGATGTCCCATTTAGGGGTTCCCGGCCATGCGGCAAAGAGGTTCTCATTCTGGAAGAGGGCGTAGAGCGCACCCAGGCCGAGTCCCCAGAAGACGCGTCCGGCGAAGCTGCCTCCCTTGTCGCCGGCGATCAGCACATCGGCACAGGCTGTGCCTTCGGGATAAGTCAGCGTCCCGTGCTCTTTTACGATGAGCTGCCTTCGCAGCGGGATCATGAAGAAAACACCAATCAATCCCCCGACCAGCGCCAGCGCAAAAATGCGAAAGGCTTCAAGCTTGAATCCCAAAAAGATCAGCGCCGGAAGCGTGAAGATCACACCGGAAGCCACAGACTGGCCGGCATTGCCTGTCGTCTGAACAATATTGTTTTCCAGAATTGTGGACTTGCCAAAAGCGCGAAGAATACTGATGGAGAGCACAGCAATGGGAATCGAGGCTGATACGGTGAGGCCGGCACGAATTCCTACGTAAACCGTCACCGCTCCAAACAGAACTCCAAATACCAGCCCAAGAGCAACGGCGCGGAAGGTGAACTCCGCCGGCGACTGGTCGGCGGGCACATAAGGTTGAAATTCAGGTGCGTTGGACTGGGATTCGGCCTGCGATTGAGTTTCTTTAGCCAAGATGGCCCTCCATGGTTAGGCTCGCGATTGTCACAGCTCTGTAAATGGCGGTTAAAGTTCCGTAAAATATTGAAGGCGGTAACGTTAGCACGCCTTGCATGCAAAAGACAACGTGCCTGCCTGAGCGATGATATACTCAGCTTAACCAACCACTCCGAATGTGGCCAGGGAGGTCAGTCTTCAGCAGTACGGGTGACCTAGCGCGAAGCGGGGTTTCTGAACCTGGGGAGGATTCTGCGCCTTTTGCGCCCTTCAGGACCGCTGCCAGGAGCCTGTTTAATACTGTCTTTCCCTCCGATTGCCGCATCTGCTCCGCCGCTTTAACTGATATTTCCCGGCTTCCGGTCTGCCGGCAATGTATTGATGCGATGCACGGCATTGAAGGCTCACTATGCTGTATTTGCGGCGAGCGTCTCTTCCAGTTCACATCGCCTGCTCCGGGCGTGGAGGGAGACGCGATAGAGTTGCAGAACACCTGCGGCATGTGCCGCCGGGCCCGGCCTCCATTTACGCGGGCGGTCGCTTATGGCAGCTACGACGCGGAATTGCGCGAACTGCTGCACCTGCTCAAATATGAAAACGTTCGGCCGGCGGCGGACCTTTTGGGGCAATTCCTGGCCGCAGCCATCCGGTCTTTGCAGCTTGATTTAAGCGAATGGAAGATTGTGCCCGTGCCGCTGCATCGCTCGCGGCGCAACCAGCGCAGATTCAACCAGACGGAGTTGATTGTGCGGGCGGCGCAGCGCCAATTCAAAGCAGCAGCCCTCAAGGTGCGGCCCGACCTGCTCGAAAGGCGCAGGCAAACATCTTCCCAAACCGGGCTGACCAATCATCAGCGCCGCGCCAACCTGCGTGGGGCGTTTGTGGCGCCGAACCCAGCAGAGCTCCGCAATCATCCAATACTGTTAGTGGATGACGTCTTTACCACCGGCACCACCGCGGCCGAATGCAGCCGCGTGCTGCTTCGGGCCGGGGCACGCAAGGTGGTGGTGGCTACGGTAGCGCGAGTTTTCAAGGGAGAGCCTGCACGGTCAGTGGGATTTTTACAGGCAAATAACATGGAAAAAGCAGCGGAGGCATAGAGTAGAAGGGTATGTCGGGCAAACTACATCATTCCGGACACATGGCGCAGCGATCAGCGGAGGCGGCGGCAATGCCGTCGCACAATGGACATGTTGTAATGCATGCTCCGGTCCTGGTCCTGAACGCGTCTTATGAGCCCATCAACGTGTGCGCGGCTCGCCGCGCCATTGTGCTGGTGCTGAAAGGCGTAGCCATGACCGAAGAAGAGAATGGTCACTTTCTGCATGCCGCCCGGCTGGCCATGCGTGTGCCTTCCGTGATTCGTCTGCTTGAGTATCGCCGCATTCCCCATCAGACGCGCGCACTCTCGCGCAAAAATATTCTGCTGCGCGACCGCAACACCTGCCAGTATTGCGGAGCCGTGCTCGCGGCCGCCGAGCTGACGCTCGATCACGTGATCCCGCGCTCACGCGGAGGTTCATCTACCTGGGAAAATCTGGTGGCCTGCTGCCATCCCTGCAACCGCAAAAAAGGAAACCGCCTGCCGCACGAGGCTGAAATGCGGCCGTTGCGCGAGCCGCGTCCGTTTAACCTGCACACCAGCCGGCACATCATGCGCTTGATGGGACACTCCGACGCCAAGTGGCGGAAGTACCTGTTCTACTAGCTTCCCAGTTTCAAAACTTTTCTTCATCCCACCCGCCGTGTAACAGCGAAGGCGCGTAAATTTACTGTCTTTTCATCCAGCTCTCATCCTCCCTTAAATGTTCGGCACTAGAAGAAACAGAGTAGAAAGTCAGGTTCCCAGTCTGTCCACAACTTCATAAGGAGAATCCCCATGTATAAGCGGAAAAAATACGCTGGTGGGTTGGCCGCGCTGTTTTTGTTGAGCTGCATTTGCGCCACCGCCCAGGTTACCTACAAACCATACATTCAATTAGGCGATGCCGGAGGCTTTGGCCGAGCCGATCAGACCGTGATTACGTGGCAGACGGGAGAAGCTTCACCCAATCCGAATGCCTACCGCGTGGAGTTTGGAGAGACGCCCTCTTTCGGTTCTTCTGTAATCCCGCATGGGCGCGTAGTTGACAATTATCTGACGGCAGATTCCACCCTGCCGGTTCCACCCACCGCGTCGGGACCTCACGTGAATTATTATGCCGTTTTGAAAGGCCTTGAGTTTGACACGACTTATTTTTATCGGGTGACCGGGCCCGGCCTCTCGCCCGGTGGATTTGTGTCACATTTCCACACGCGGAAGCGATCAGACCACTTTTCCATTCTCGTGATGGGGGATGAAGGATTCTTCCCCGCTATACCCTCCGACCCTGCTCATCTTGCCGACTTTGAGGCGCGCATCATTCATCTGATGTACAACGTCCACAATCTTTCATTTCCGGGCGAGCCGGTTTTGCCCCAACCCGACCTCGCGTTGAATACAGGCGACAACGTGTACACCCAGGGGGCCGAAGGCAGCTATCGCGATTTCTGGTTCCCGGTATGGAACAGCGATACCGATTCCAATGAGACCGGCGCACCTTTTATCCGTAGCATTCCTCTGTTCATCGTCGCCGGAAACCACGACATTGGCGGTGGAGGCGACCGCGTGAACCTGCTGGGTGGCGATGCCGCAGGCCGCTTCTCAGGCAATACCGACGGCGGAGACGCGCTGGCATATTTCAATAACTACTACTTCCCGCTCAACGGACCGCTGAACGTCGACCCCTACCAGATCTACAATGGCGATATTGCCAGCCCCACCGGATCCTTCTTTCAATTCAAGGGAATTAACTACACTTCGCCAGCTGCCGCTGAAGCGCTCAGGGCCTCCACCACAGTGGATTCCGGCCGCGGCATCAAGCGCCAGATCGATCACATGAGCAATTACTCATTCGATTACGGCAGCGCTCATTTTCTTTTCCTGGACGCGAATCCGCACCTGTTCAATGTGGTGCTCGACGGCAGACCGATTTATGCCGGCGCGGACGCCGGTTTCCCGAATTATCCCAGTGTGCTCAAGAACTGGATCATCAACGATCTCGATGCCAGCAACCAGACGTGGAAGATCGTGGTCTTCCATCAGCCGGCATTCTCTTCGGGAAATGCGACGCTGAGGAACAATCAGATGCGGAAGGTCGCCAAGATCCTGGAAGACCACGGCGTTAACATGGTCTTTAACGGACACGAGCACAACTATCAACGGACTCTTCCCTTGCGCTCGACCTCTCGCGTGGCCGATATACCTACGACCATGGCTGGACCCGCCGTCGAGGTAGATACGCAATTTGACGGCACAGATGAGACCGTACCCGATGGCGTGTTGTACCTGGTGGAAGGCGCCGGAGGAAATCGTGACTTCGACGGCGATGAAGGCGCGCCGCGAGGCTCCGGTACCGGCGTGGACCAGGAAGATTCGGCTACGGGGACCGTCACGCTGGCGGGATTCACCTTCCCTAATGGGCCTGCCTCATGGGTTGATACCAATCTCACCAACGCGGAGATGACTCCCTTCCTGCCCAACGCGGGCGCCGGCCAGAGAATCACCACCAAGTTTAAGGCCAAGGTATTCTCATTCGCCGATATCGTCGTGGATGAAAACAAGCTGACGCTGCGCCAGATCACCGAGCCGCTGCAGTCGACCTCATCGGCGACTCCCGCCAATCCCGCGCCCTTCGGCACCGACCTGAATGGCAAGCCGCTCAACGATCCTATCCCTGACACGCTGGTGGACCCGGCCACAGGCAAGGTAGTGTCGCCGCCGGCGCAAGGCACCTCCACGCTTCTGGATAAATTCACCATCAAGAAACCTGATCTGGAAGAAAGATTGAGCGTGCGCCTGTCGGCTCCGCACGCCATCGCCCCTAACCACGCCCTGATCTACACGCTGGTTCTCGATAACGACTCGCAATTTTCTCTCAACGGAGCGCAGGCTGTGCTGCATTTACCGGATGGAGTTACACTCTCGGGCTCGCCTGACAATGTCACCCAACTGGGAGGCAATGTGGTAATCACTCTGGGCCGCCTGGCGGCAGGAGAAGAGCGCACGTTGCAATTGAACACAGTCGTCGGCGACTTGCATCGGGGTGGGGTTCTTGTGACTCGGGCTACACTTCGTTCCAGCACGGCTCTGCCTGTTGAAGGTGACGAAATTCGCACCCGCATCCGGTCCCACGGTAGTCATGACGATGGTGATGATGGCGAATGAGCTGATGTCCTAGTTCCAGTTCACTTCGATGATGGGCCGGTTTGGTTCCAAACCGGCCCATTGTTATTATTGGGCCGGTCGCATGAGGTTGGCGAACTGGCTGACTCAACCCGTTGGGTTAAAGCAAGCTTGTATCTGTCTTCACACAGTAGGCACCGCGATGCTCATATACAGTTCCGCGAGTCCCTCTTTAATTTTGCATTGATGTGGAAATACTGTGTATTTTCAATAAGTTAGGGCGGGATATTCACACGCGGTATGGAAGCAGAAATGCACTATCCTTTTCAGCTAGCCTAATTTCCTTTTCTAAACTCACATCGGAGCAAGAATGGCTGAAAATGTAATGGAGCAGATTGTTGCGGAATTACGTACATCCGCGACTAAGTTCTACCCTCAATATACAGAATTGCGCAATGTGCGGATCGTGGGCCACACGCCGAAGACCGACCACTTCATTTATGACATCGTGATGGATTTCAGCGATGGCAGCGAGCGCGTAGCAGCCAAGGTGTATCGCAACAAGGGCGGAGTTGAACAGGCGCGCAGCAAAGCCAAACAGGAATCCTCAAACCTTAATATGGTCCACAAGGTCGCGCAGAAAAAGAAGCTCACAGGCGTGCCGCGGCCGCTGGGAGACTTCACCGAACTGGGGACCGTTGTTGCGGAAAAGCTGAGCGGACTGCCGCTGCAATCCATCATCATGAAGGCGGCGTTGTTGCCGGGGTTCAGCAACGGCGACGGGCTGGCCGAGGTGGCCCGGCATACGGGCGCATGGTTGCGCTCATTCCATCGCGCCACCGTCGACATGTCATCCCCTTTTGAGCCGGACCGCCTGCTGGCTGAACTGGAGCAGGTTTGCGCGCAGTGCCGCAAAGAAGGATTGGAAGAAGGCGATGTGCGCTCCATCATGACCGGAGCGAGGCATGCGCTGCATCGCGGCAAAAAAACTCTGGCCGCCTCCGCTGTGTTAAACGATTTTACTCCGTTGAATGTGATCGTAACCGAAGGGGGCGTGGGAATCAGCGAATTCTCGCGTATGAATCAGCGCGGCACATCCTTCCAGGACGTCGCCATGTTCATGGCCTCGATTGAAGCCCTGGAAAAATATCCTTTCTGCAATCGCAGCATCACCTCTGCCATCCAGAAAAATTTTCTGGAAGCTTATGGCGTTTCTGCTTCCGACCAGGCCGTGTTGCGTGTGCTCAAGATGAAAGCCCTGCTGTCTATGTTCGCCCAGGGACGCGGCATCAAGGAGAGCGCCGTGCGCAAGAAGGTAATGTGGGCAACGGTGATGAAGCGCTTCATTCAGCAGGCCGCGCAACGGTCGCTGGCGCAGCCGGAAGCCGCGCATGTGGCATAAGCAATTTAAGATTTACGATTTAAGAAGTACGATTTGCTACAGCGCCTGAAAAATTCTACATTTATCACGTTTTTAAATCGTCAGTCGAAAATCGTAATTCTTAAATCTTACTTTGCCAGCTTGTCATATACGGTGTGCGCCGCTTCAATCGTTTTTAAGACGTCAGTTTTTTGCGCCTCGTTTTTGTATTCCGTACTTGCTTTGGCGTTGTCCATGACATGGTCAACCCATGCCAGAAAATATTTTGCGTCGTCCGGCGATTTGGGTTTGGCGTTGCCCACGGTAACGTAAATCGGGTTGGTCGTGGCATAGGGATAGCTATCCAGGATGGGACCCTCTGCCTTTTCCGCCCATGCTCGCAATAAACACCATCCGCTGCGCGCGAGGTGGAGGGCGCCGATCGCGTCGCTGGCATCATGCGTGCGGTTCATGGGAACGTTAATCGCCACCTCTCCATTGCAAACAACTTCGAGATGGTCCACTGGCACGATGGAGCGCAGGGATGCTGTAAACTTCACGCTCTTAGGCGCAGGCAGCTTGAGCTCTCCGCCAATCGGCTGCCCGCCCAGCGTAAAGCGCAATAGCGGGCCGTTGGTGGCAAAGCTCCGCCCGTGTTTGAAACCGTCAAGCCAGGTTTCTATTTTGAATGGTCCGGCGGGCGTTCGGACGTAGACTCGGTCTAAGCCAACCGGTCCCCGGATTGAAGCACAGCCGGTCACAGCATCAGAACCGGCAGCAGCAGGAAGCCGAAAACCCAGGTTGAGAAGCTTGTACCAGACCGCGGCCGAAGCTTTGGCATCGGAGTCGCCCAGGACTTCGTAGTAGTCCACCTTACCAAGAGCAACGTCGATGGGAAGCTCGTTGGTAAGTTTTGCATCACTGTCTGGATCGGGAATTTGAGAGAAAGGGTGCGCATAGCCCACCAGTGCCTTGTCATTGCGGGTCCGGGCCAAGTCAGAGATGTTGGCATTTGTGGGCATTATGCTGGGCGGCCTATTTGGAAATGAGAAAAAACGCCAACTAAGCGGCGCGTTGGTATTGAGGGCGGCGAGGTCTCCCCAGAAGCTTGAGTGGAATTCTTCTCCGTAAAGGATGTGATGTCTTGCGCTCGACATCGGATCAACCTTACCCGCCATGACAGACGCTCTTGCCGGGGAAACTTCCTCTTCACTTGGCATCAGCTCATAGGCCACGCTGAGATCTTCTGCTGCCATCTGTTGGAGCAGTGTTTGCGGCGTGGAATGATATGCGCCCCCGTAGTTAATTCGGACGTGCGTATCGGCGCCGGTCCAGCGGACCGCGGGATTGTCACGTAAGCGCAGGGCGTGAAGTGTAAACGGAATTACTTTTGCCTCGTCCTCTTTTACTTCAACATCCATATTCGCGGGCAGAGTTTCCAGGCCGTGCATGACCTCTATGTGAACTTTTCCTGCCGGAACTACAATCTCTTCCGACGGCCGCAGGCGCGAAATGTTAAGGTCAAAATAATGGACTTCAAAGGGATGCTCGGCGCGGTCAAAGCTGTCATCGGCATAGATCAATGCGTGATCGGGAGCATAGGCACGCCCGTCCGCAGCGGTTACGGAGACTCTTACCGACCCGGTTCCCCCGTTCGCATCTCCGCCCTGGCCTTGCAATCGAATTGTGGCCATGGGCGCAAGAAACTTGCGGATTTTCTGCACAATCTCGCGCTGACTTCCGCCGGCGGCGTCTTGCATCCACAGAGAAATACGTCCGTTTCGATTGGAGATGAGGGCAATCGATTTTCCGTCGGGCGACCAGCGAGGGTTGAAGTCATCATATCCTTGCGATGAATGCGGCAACAGAGCCGGATCTTTGCCTTCGGGTGTTATCACACTAAGCTGATGCTCACCTCCTTCAACTGACCACTGGTAGGCTGCATACAGCACGCGCTTACCATCAGGCGACCACTCGGGCCGGGCCCTCCAGGTTGTCTTTGCGTCGTAAATTTGGCGAGAGTCTTCTTTCACAATCGGCGGCAATCTGCGGGCCATCATGCCGAAAGGGCCGCGCGGAACCGGAGGGGGCGCTTCTACCAGAACGGGTGTTGACTTCATCCGCCAAAAGCCGCCGGCGCCATCGCTGCGATTGTGATTGGAAACGAAGATAATCTCTTTGCCGTCAGGTGACCAGGCCGGGCCAATCTCATGATCGTAGGAGCTGTCGTAAGGACGCGGCCGCGTGCTGCGCCTCTCCTCCGTGAGTCTCTGCACTTCTTTCAGTTCCTGTTTGGCGGCATCAAACTGCGCCACAAAAATATGAAAGTGCTGATTGAATTGGGTAGAGACAAAGGCGATACGCGCGTCTCCGCTCTTGAAAGCAGGTGACCAGCGCGGCTCCAGGTTGACAGAGCCGTTCTTTGTCAGCGGCTTGTTTTGCCTGGTGGTGAGGTCCAGCAGCCAAAGTTCAATCGCGTCATGATCATATTTGGAATAGATGACCCATCTACCGTCGGAAGAAACGTCAGGCTGGTAGTCGTATCCTGGACCGCCGGTAAGCTGCTCCGCCGTGGTGGAATTGAGGCTTTGCCGCCACAGCGAGCCTTGCATGGAAAAGACAACAGCTTGCGAATCCGGCAACCACGCCACTGAACTGGGGCCGCTGGTCAACTGCGGCAAATACACCTCGCGGTTGTAGACGCCGTAGGTTGGGTCGATTTGCCTTAGCACAGGGAACCGCTGCGCGGACATCGGTACGACTGCTGACAAAAAACTGAGAATGAGCGCAAATCGGTAGACTGCCTTTGAATATGACAATCCGGTTTTTCCTCCACATACGCGGGCCTGAGTGCCGCCAGAAAGTAGCCATGGCCTGAGCCCAAATAAATTTACAAAACTTAGTAAGCCCCGTCGGGGGCAGGAGCGATATAGCACGACGATGCTGAAACCCGGTACAAATCGAGAACCGGCGAGCGAAAAGAAGTTTCAGGCTCCAGTTTGCTCTGCCAGTTTCCCCGGCTGCACTCGGAATGCGTTCCCGGCTCCTGCTGTGCCCGCTCCCGCATAATTTGTATCAGTTCCTTGAAATCATCTTTCTTTGTGACCAGGAAGTGTTCCTGTTCAGGAAAGTTGCCGGCATCGTAACTGGGAATCTCACGATTGAAATAAAATCCCAGGCCGTATTGAATCCCGCGCGGGAGATGAAAAACCACGACCGGCAGATTGCCGTTCGCCAGGTAGCGGGCCACAGGACGCCCCGACTGCGTAGCGTCAATCACCGGAGCTGTGATTTTCAGCAGTATGCCGGCCGCAATCACCGCAGTGAACACGGTGCTGACAAGAATCAGCCGCCATCTGCGCCAGAAAGCCAATGCAGTCATCGTGGCCGCTACAATCACGCCCGCAATCAGCGGGCTTTTCCATGAACCCGTGGATGGCATGGCATAAGGATGAAGCAAAATCTGAGGACCAAGAAAAACCACCGTTGTAACCGCCGCCACGGCCAAAGCATGCGCAACCCACAAACCGTAGTTCCGCGCCTGGGGCTCAACCCGATGTTCGAAATATAAAACCGTCAACAGGCTCCATGCCGGAATGGCGGGAAGAATGTAGCCTGGCAGCTTGGATTGCGAGAGGGAAAAAAACAAGACCGGAAGTGCCGCCCAGATGGCGAGAAATTTTTCCAGATCATCGGCGGCATCCTCTCCTTTTACAGTTGATCCTTTTGGGGAAAAAGTCCACGCAATTTTCGCCCATGCCGCAAGTGAAAATATCGTCCAGGGCAATAGTCCCAGCAGCAACACCGGAATGTAATACCAGAACGGCTCTTCATGATGGTACAGGTTAGTCCGGAAACGCGCCAGATTCTGCCGCAGGATGAATTCAGTAAAAAATTGTGGATTCCGCAATTGCACCAGCACGTACCAGGGCATGGCAACGAGGAGAAAAAGCAGAATACCTGGAACCCATAATGTCCGCAGTACGACGCGAACATCCCGGCGTAGCAGCGCAAAGCAAACAATGACCAGCCCCGCCAGCAGAGGCGCTACCGGGCCTTTGGCCAGCATGCCTGCAGCCATGAAAAGATAAAACACGAGAAGCCATCTTTTTTCCTGTGTTTGGAACCATGCCAGCCAGGCGAGCAGCCCAATGGTGAAACAGGCTGCCAGCGGCATGTCTGTGGAACCGGCCCGAGCAAAGGCGACCGTGGCCGCGCTCGAGCAGGCAATCAAGGCAGCATGAAGCTGGGCGCCGGGACGAAACCGGCGCATGAAAATATAGATGGCGGCAACCATCAAAGTGGCGAACGCTGCCACTGGAAGACGCGCGCTCCAGTCGCTCACTCCAAAAAAGCGATAGCTGAGCATCGCGCTCCAGTAGTAGAGCACGGGTTTTTCCAGCCACACGCGCCCGTAGAGCGTGGGCGACACCCAGTCATGGCGGGCAAGCATCTCGCGCGCGATCTGGGCGTAGCGGGTCTCATCGGCGCCAACGAGACCGAAGGCAGCTAACCCATAAAAGAAAAAGAATGCGCAGAAAACGCCAACCACGAGCCACTCGTGCAGCCGCGTTCTGCCTGAAGGTACGCTCATGAAGGGTGCTGGGACGAAGAGACCCGCAACAGGGCGTAGCGCAACTTTCCCAGGACAAGTTTTTCCGCAGCCGGCAGAGGGCCGTCTACGGAACATCCGCTGGCGCACTCGTGGCCTCCGCCGCCCAGTTCATCGGCAACCGCGGCCACATCTATAGCCCCTTTGCTGCGCAGGCTTACGCGGAACCTGCCCTTCTCCAGTTCGCGGAAAAATGCCGCCGCCTCGATGCCTGCGATCCCCAGCGCGTAGTTAACCAGGCCTTCGCAATCTTCTTCCGCAGCCTGGCAACGGGCCATGTCTTCACGGGTAACGTGCATCCATGCCAATAGACCATCGCGCTTCAAATTGCGCAGGGCCGCGCCCAGCAGCAGGGTCTTGGAAATTGGATTGGAAAAATAAACTGCCTGCCCAATTTTTACCGGGTCGGCCCCGCAGCGCACCAGCTCTTCCGCCAGGGCGAAGGTGCGATGGTTGGTTCCGGAAAAACGGAACGACCCAGTGTCCGTCAGAACCGCGGTGTAAAGGCAGGTTGCCATATCGGGTGTAATCTTCACGCCGGCCTTGCTGGCCAGCTCATAAATCATCTCAGCGGTGGCGCAAGCCGAAGGATCGATCCAGTTCAGGTTGGCAAAGGGGCGCCCGCTGGCATGATGATCAATATTGATGAGAAAGGGATGTTCCAACCCACGCAAACGGGTGCGCTGCAAACTTTCGCACTCAAGAATGATGGCGGCTTCGCAGCGGCCCTTGATCTCAGAAGCCTGGATCACCGCATCGGCCCGCGGCAGGCGGCGATACAACAGAGGCACGCCATCGCTCAAGATTACGTTCACCTGTTTGCCAAGGGCCTGCAGGATCTGGTAGCAGGCCAGCACAGAACCGATGGCATCGCCATCGGGACGGGCGTGCGAGGTCAGCACGAAAGACTCGTGTTCATTAATCTTCTTGATGACCTCGCCGACCATTGGCTCCTATTCCTGAATTCGCAAAACCAGTTATTCTATTTTTTCTTCTGGATGCGCTGCAACAATTGTTCAATCCGCGTCTGCCGCGCCGTCGAAGTATCGAGCTGAAAGAAAATCTCCGGAGCATGGCGCAGCCCCAGCCGCTCCACCAGCTGATGCCGGATGAAACCCCGGGCGGCATTCAGCCCCTGCAAAGTATCCTCGGCTTCCCTTTCCGTGCCTTCTGCTTCTACAAATACGCGCGCCGATTTGCCGTCAGGGGCAAGCAGCACCTCGCTCACTGTGGCCAGTCCGATGCGCGGGTCGCCCAACTCGCCCTCAATCAGGGCTCCTATCTCCTCGCGCAAAGCGTCGGCCATACGCTCACGGCGATGCTGTAGATTGCGGTTCTGCATGACTGCTGTAAGGGGGGACTTGTTCAAATAGTAGTTTACAGGCTATTTTACTGGAGTCTGGAGCGCTTGCGCGGAAAAGATTTCACGCTGGAACGCCCTGGTACTCTTGACATCCTCCGAAAATTCTTTCCTGAGAACATTATCCTGAGTACCGGATATTGAATTCTGCTTCACAAATACTCGACCCAGGTATCGGTGATATCCGCGCCGGTGGAATTGGCAATGCGAAGGGCCTCGCGCTCCACATTTTGCATCAGGCCCTCCAGATAGTCGCGCGAGCTGGAAATGCTGACCACTGCCAGTGTGGCGCGCTGCCATAGATCGGTGGCATCCATTTCGGCAACGGAGACGTTGAACTTCGCCCGCAGCCGGTCTTTCATGCTGCGCACCACCTGACGCTTGTCTTTCAACGAATGCGCGCCTTCAATGCGGATTTCGAGGGTGAGAGAGGCGATGGGCATCTTTACAAAAGACAACCGATTTCACTCTATCTCATAACTGGCGCTAATAGAGGCACTAATCGTAACTTTGCCAAGGACAAAACTGCTCTTACTGGGAGATGCCCCGTACGAAAAAGCATTGGCATTACTGCCATTCGAAAAAAACATCCCTTCGTTCAATTCAGTCACAGAATGCACGTTTCCCAAGGACACATTCAGCTGATGGGCGATTGCCATTGCTTTCTCGTGTGCGGCCTGAATTGCCAAAGCCCGGACCTCTTCCTTATATTTGCGGGTTTCCTTGACACGAAAATCTGTCGCGTCAACACGGTTTACACCTGCCCGCAATAGTGCGGTCAATAACTCTTCAAACTTACTTACGTCTGCAATCTAATGGCAATGCTTCTCCGCAATTCAAAGAACTGAACCCTCTTTCCATTATCGTTGTCGTCATACATAGGTTCAATGTTCAGTTCGCTGGTTTGAAGATCGTCTTCTGTGATTCCGAACGATTCCGCCTGCTCAATGACTTTCTTTACGATAGAATCGGTCTCGACTTTTGCTGCGCTCAAATCCCTGTTACGATTTTCGACTCCGAGTTGCAGCATTACTTCATCGGGCGCTACTTTCTGCTCTGCGGTTCCGGTCACGATGATAAGACGCGGTTTGCTTTCTTGAGCATATGCGAATAAAGAGACAAGCGCCATTCCTGTAATCAAAAACCAGCTTGAGTGTCGGTTCATAACAAATCTCCTCTCACCTAGAACGTCGTCAATTCTAAATCTTGCAGAAACGAGGATGAACATGATGCCGCACAAAGATGGGTTCAAGTGCGGATTGTCAGAAGCTTCACACCGGATGATGCACAGCCAACAACTCAGCGGACTAGGTCTCGCAGCCCGAAGATCGTGAGTACCAACGCCATCGTAAACAAAATAAATCGCCCTGCAGTACTCACGGGAGCACCGGGGGCTTTCCCCAATCGGGTTTCACGACGGAATGCCGCTATCGCGATAAGGATCCCAAAAATGATCATAAAAATACTGCCGATCAAACTGTGTTCAGGGCCTCTGAACATCGGGGACTCCTTATTGCCTGCAATGATAGCTTAGGCGAGGAAGCATGCAGCCGCAAGATTCTTCAGAGAATGCCTCGCCGGCGGCATTGACGATTGAAATATTCTCGGGATCCTTCGACTCGGGCATTCGCCCTCGCTCAGGATGACAGATGCAAACAGAGATCACGGAACATGACGGTTAAAATGGCGCAAAGTCGGTTCTAATTACGCAATCGCTTCCGCGGAAACGCGCTCGCTCACGAAGGCTTCAATAATATCGCCCACTTTGATGTCGCTGTAGTTGGCGATGCTGATGCCGCACTCCATTCCGTTGCGGACTTCAGAGGCATCGTCTTTGAAGCGCCGAAGCGAGCCGACCTTGCCGGTGAAGACGACTACGTTATCGCGCAGCAGGCGCACCTGGGCATCGCGTTTGATGATGCCGTCTTGCACGTAGCAGCCGGCGACGGTGCCCACTTTGGGAACTTTGAAAGTATCGCGCACTTCAGCCCGGCCTAGGTAGGTTTCCTTGATGACGGGCTCAAGCAGGCCAGTCATGGCTTTCTTGATCTCATCCTGCAGCTCATAGATGATGGAATGCAGGCGGATATCCACTTCTTCCTGTTCGGCCAGTTCCTGCGCCTTGCGCTCGGGGCGCACGTTGAAGCCAATGATGATGGCATTCGACGCCGAAGCCAGCAACACGTCGGTTTCGGTGATGGCGCCCACGCCGGTGTGCAGAACTTTAATTTTGACTTTCTCGTTGGAAAGTTTTGAAAGCGAATCGGCCAGCACTTCCACCGAGCCCTGCACATCGCCCTTGAGGATGATGGGCAGTTCTTTTACTCCGGCGGTCTTCAACTGCTCGGCCAGGCCTTCCAGCGACAGGCGTGAGGATTTGGCCAGAGTGGCCTCGCGCGCTTTGGCCTCGCGATATTGGGAAACCTGTTTGGCTTTGTCTCGGTCGGCAACCACGCTGAGCTGGTCGCCGGCCTGCGGCAGCCCTTCGAGCCCCAGGACTTCGACAGGTGTGGATGGCGGGGCCTGGTCTACCGCCTTGCCGCGGTCATCGAACATGGCGCGTACCTTGCCGTAGGTGTTGCCCACGATAAAAGTATCGCCATTGCGCAGCGTACCATTCTGGACTAATACGGTGGCTACAGCACCGCGTCCGCGGTCGAGCTTGGCCTCCAGCACCGCGCCGGTCGCAGGACGCTCAGGTGCCGCCTTCAACTCGCCCAGATCGGCAACCAGGCAAATCATTTCCAGAAGCAGGTTAAGATTAGTCTTCTGTTTGGCGGAAACCTCGACAAAAACGGTTTTGCCTCCCCAATCTTCCGGCACCAGGCCACGGTCGGCGAGTTGCTTCTTCGGGCGCTCAGGCAGCGCCCCTGGCTTATCAATCTTGTTGATGGCAACAATGATGGGTACATTGGCGGCGTTGGCGTGATCAATAGCCTCGAGTGTTTGTGGCATCACGCCGTCATCGGCAGCGACGACGAGCACGACAATATCGGTCACCTTGGCGCCGCGCGCGCGCATGCGGGTAAAGGCCTCGTGGCCAGGGGTGTCGAGGAACACGATCTCGCGCCCGAAGGCCGGCGAGTTGGAATCCACAATCTTCACTTTGTAGGCGCCGATATGTTGAGTAATGCCTCCGGCTTCACCGCCGGCAACATTGGTTTCACGGATGGCATCCAGCAGCGAGGTTTTGCCGTGATCAACGTGACCCATGATGGTGACCACGGGCGGACGGGCATGCCTGCGGCCGGCGTCTTCATTCTTCTCGAAGCCCGCTTCCACCATCTCTTCGGCATGCTGTTCGAAGGTGATCACGCTGGTATCGGCCCCGAACTGGCGCGACACTGCGCTCGCCAGCTCTGAATCCAGGGTCTGATTGATGGAGGCGAACACTCCTCGCGCGAGCAGCCGGGCGATAATGTCTTTAGGACGCACTTCCAGCTTTTCCGCCAGATCTTTAACACTGATGCCTTCTGTAATGGTGATGGAGCGCGTAATCGGCAACGGCTCGTTCGAAACTGCCGACATGGTCGGCGGCGGAACGAAGCCCTTCATCGGGCCTTCTTTCACACCGCGCGGAACATAGCGTTGACCGGGACGGCGCGCAGCACCGCCTGGAGGACGCCGGACGCCATCGGGCGGCGGCGGCAGGGCTGGGCCTGCTCCACCTCCAGGACGTGGGCCGGTAGGCCGCACCCCGGTGGGAGACATCCGCGTAGGATGCAGGCGGCGTTCGCCTGGACGCAAAGGTGGTTTGGCTCCCGGCGAGAAAGGCCGTGGCCGCTGAAAAATTGGCTGACCCGGAACCGGACGCCCTGGCGCCGAACGCTGCCCAATGGGCTGCCCTGGCTGCACGGTCGCGCGCGGCTGGGCAGGCGCCGAATACACTGGACGCGGTCCTGTCTGCGGAGTAATCACGCGGCGCGGAGGTGGTTGCGGAGCAGGTCTCTGCGTTGCCAGTGGAGGCGGCGTTAAACCAGACGAAGCAGGATTTGGAGTAGAAACGGGCGGCGCTGCCTGAGGCCGAGGCACGTTTGCTGCCGGCGGCGGGGTGACAGGGGTGGCCGCTTGCGAAGGCGAAACCGGCGTAGCGTGCGGCGCACTGCTCGGTGGCGCCACTTGCGGTGCTGCCTGAGTTGTCGTCTTCTCCACAACCTGCGGTCTTTCCACGAATGGAACTGCGGCTTTTGGCGCCGGCGGCTCAGCAGGCGCGGTAACCACTGGAGGCGTGGGCTTCGTTGCTACTGGAACTGCGGGCTTGGAAGGAGCAGGAGGCGCGGGCTTCACGACCGGCGCAGGAATTTCTGTCGTGGTCTTCTTGATGGCCTTTAGCACATCGCCGGGTTTAGAAATCTTAGAGAGATCGATCTTGGTCTTGATTTCATCGGCCGTAGGCCCTTTAGACCGGGACTTTTCGCCGGATGCGGCTTTTTCCAGTTCGCCCTGGAAGTGCTTGCGTACACGCTCGACCTGGTCGCCCTCGAGCGAACTCGAGTGGCTCTTCTTGTCGTCGATGCCAATGGTCGGCAGGTAGTCGAGGATCGCCTTGCTTTTGACTTCCAGTTCTCTGGCCAGATCGTTAATACGAATTTTTTCCATTCCGTCCTGTGTAGCTTCCTTTGCTTCCTTACTCTCTAATTCTTCATCCTGCTCTACAAACATTGTGAACCGCTTTCGTCTTTCGCCGTGCCCATCCGGGTTGACGCAGCCGCATTCGGCAGCGCTTCTTGCCTTGCTATCGTCTCAGGCCGGGCCGGAGAGAAGCATGTCAAAATCTGCATTGCATTTATTCTTCCGTCTTCGGTTCCGGTTCTGCTGCTTCAGATTCATCCCCCACACCGGGCTCTTCCGCATGAACTCCCGCCCCATCGGCCTCAGAACCATTTTGTCCAGTCGTAGCGTTGGCCTCCAAAGCTGGTATGGCTGCGGCTTCTTCATTCTCAGCCAGGGCTTTTTCATCCGTGACCGCTGCCTCGGCAGGTGTTTCCCCTGCTGCTGCGCCTGCCTGACCCGCTTCCAGGCTGGCAAAATAACTATTTACAGCAAGGCTGATCTTTTCAACCGTCTTCGGTCCGATGCCCGGAATAGCCTCGAGTTGCTCCGGGGTCATATCGGCCAAAGATTCCACTGTGGTCACCCCGGCGGCAACCAGCTTTTCCACCAGTCCCTCGCCCAGGTCGGGAACCTGCTCGATCGGGGTCTGCGGGGCGCTCACCAGCGAAGCCATCTGCAGCTCAACTTCTTGCCGCTTCTCTTCTTCGCTCTTGATGTCAATCTTCCATCCGAGCAGCTTGGCCGCCAAGCGGACGTTCTGCCCTTTTTTGCCAATGGCAAGTGAAAGCTGGCTGTCATCCACAATCACTTCCAGGTGCTTTTCTGACTGGTCAAGCACCGTTACCCGGCTTACCTTAGCGGGTTGAAGCGCTTTTTCGGCAAAAGTCACGGCGTCTTCGTGGTACTCGATGATGTCAATCTTTTCACCGCGCAGCTCGCGGATGATCGATTGCACGCGCATGCCCTTCATGCCAACGCAGGCGCCCACCGAATCCACGTCCTTGTCTTTGGACATGACGGCGATCTTGGTGCGCTCGCCGGCCTCGCGGGCAATCGCGCGGATCACTACGGTGCCGTCATAAATTTCGGGAACCTCGGTTTGGAACAGGTTCTGCACCAGCTCTGGCGCCGCGCGGGAGACCACCAGTCCTGGCCCTTTGCTGGCTTTTTCCACCCGGGCTATCACGACCCGAACCCGCTCGCCCACGGCGAACGACTCCAGGCGCGACTGCTCTTTGCGCGGCATACGAGCTTCGGTCTTGCCAACTTCAAAAATGACATCGGGTCCTTCAATGCGCTTTACCGTGGCGGTCACTACTTGACCGCTCTTGTCGTTGTATTCGTTGAAAACGGTGTCGCGCTCGGCTTCGCGCACCTTTTGGAAGATCACCTGCTTGGCAATCTGGGCGGAGATGCGTCCTAACCCCGAAGGACTGGAGAGCGCATGGCTGGCGCGATGGAAACGCACCTCGCCGCCGACCTCCACATTGGGGTCGCTCTTGCGGGCCTCTTCCAGGGCAATCTGTAGATTCGGATCTTCGATCTGCTCCGGCGCTTCGACCACGCTCTTGACCGCATAAACGTCAATGGCTCCGGTCTCCTTATCGAGGGCGCCGCGCAGGGTCTCCTGCGTCTTCAGATTCTTGCGTGTGGCCACAGCGATAGCATCTTCCACCGCGTTGACCACAATTTGCGGATCTATGCCCTTCTCGCGGCTCAACCCTTCGATTTGCTGATAAAGCAGACTTGCCATAATTCCTATTCCTTACGATGAATACCTTTTTGACTTGACTCTTAGCTCTTGGCTTTTAGCTCTCAAGCTTTTATGCCTCGCTGAGCCGGCTCACAAATTCGTCAATCGTACTTCCTAAATCTCCGGCACCAGGTTCGCCTTTTCCACGTTGGCAAATTCAATTTCCACCTGCTGCGCCTCGCCCGTGCCCATTTTCTTCTGCTTCTTCTTGCTCACCTGGGCGACATCGAGCGTCAGCCGCCCATTAACAAAACTTTGCAGCCTGCCCTGAAAGTGCCGGTTGTTGTTCACTGGCTCGCGTGTCATCAACTTCACCATGCTCCCGGTGAAGCGTTCGAAATCTCCCGGCTTTTGCAGCTTGCGGTCAAGCCCTGGAGAAGAAACCTCCAGCGTATACCCCGCGCCTGTTACCGCGTCCTCCACGTCGAGGATGGCGCTTACTTCGCGGCTCAGGTTGGCGCAATCGTCGTGGGTCACGCCGCCGGGTTTGTCGATTATGATGCGCAACATGCGGCCTTTGCCTCCGCCGCGCATCTCGACCTCGACCAGTTCCAGCGCCAGCGATTCCGCCACCCGCTGCGCAATCTGCTCCACCTGCTCAACGCCCGCTGCCATGGACCGCTCCGCTTTCGGCTTGGGAGCCAGAACACCTCTACAACCAGGCTAATCACTTGTTGCTGAAAGACCACCGACAAACCCGGCCAATAAAAAATGGGCTCGCGCCCACTGGTTTGTTTCGCCAATCGGGTTTTACCCGCGCCTCCGCTTGCACGCCGGGCGAGGCTTACTACACTTTGTTATGATACGCCCCTACTCACCGTACCGCAAGGGAAGCAGCCCACTAATTAATTTGGGGGGTGCCCAAAATGGACCCATACCTATCCAAGAACCTTAACCCTGCCCATACTTGTACCTGCACCAATGCAGAGCAGCGTGCGACAATAAAGGCCTTTTCCAGTGCACATGCCCTCCAGCCGTGTTAACATTCGTGGGCTGTTAGCCAGGCACTTCCCGGGTGCAAGGACAATTCACCCATGGCCTCTCTTGCCGTGCCGGCTAAGATTTTGGAGCAATCCAACGGCTACAAATGTTCGTAACCAATCATTATGGTTATAGAGTCACGGTGGGGCCCGCATTTAACCCCCATTGCTTTCTCGTTTCGCGCAGGAAAAAACTACTTAGTTAAGGAGATTTGCATATGACGAAGTCAATCCGAGCACTGCTGGTCGGTGCAGCTCTAACCGGGTTTGTTGCCGGCACAAGCGTTTCTTTGAAGGCGCAGGACACCGGTGGCGACAAAGCCGCCACCAGCGGCAAGAAAGCAACCAAAAGCAAGAAGGAAAAACATGCCTGTAAAGGCCAGAACTCCTGTAAGGGCAAAGGTGGCTGTTCATCTGGAGACAATGGCTGCAAAGGCAAGAACTCTTGCAAGGGCAAGGGCGGCTGCTCGACTGATCCAAAGCACGCCATGCCGAAAGAAGGGTAGCGGCCAGGGTTCCACTCTTTGTTATCTGAGGAGGACCAGTTGCAACCTGGATACTGGTCCTCTACCTTTGTAATCTTTTTGTAATATTTTCTGGAGCAATCCAACGGCTACGGAATGTTCGTATCATTGATTAGGTTGTAAAGAGTCACATGGGGGTGTGTATCTCAACCCTCATTGCTTCTCGTTCATGCAGGAAAAAACTACTTAGCTAAGGAGATTTGCATATGACGAAGTCAATTCGAGCACTGCTGGTCGGTGCGGCTCTAACCGGGTTTGTTGCCGGCACAAGCGTTTCTGTGAAGGCGCAGGACACCGGTGGCGACAAAGCCGCCACCAGCGGCAAGAAAGCAACAAAAGTCAAGAAGGAAAAACACGCCTGTAAAGGCCAGAACTCCTGTAAAGGCAAGGGCGGTTGTAAAACCGGAGACAATGGCTGCAAAGGCAAGAACTCTTGCAAGGGCATGGGCGGGTGCCGTACTGATGGCAAGAAAATGACGGAAGAGCCCAAAACGGAGCAGCCGAAATAGTTGTTTTGGTCCCTTTATTTTTTCCGGGGGGCCAGTGGAAATCTGACCGCTGGTCCCTCCTGTTCTAATTCCTATCCGGAATCATAACATTTATGCCCGCAAATCCATTTAACGGCCACACTGACTATGGCGTCGGCATTGGCCTGCGAATCCCGCACTACGAGCATATCTTCGAAAAAAAACCGGTCGTGGACTGGTTCGAGATCATCTCTGAAAACTTCATGGTTGATGGCGGACGGCCCTTGTATGTTCTCGATCAGATCCTGGAAAGGTATCGCGTGGTTCAGCATGGGGTTTCCATGTACTTTGGCTCCGCCGAGCCTTTGAACCGCGAGCATCTGAAGCGTCTGAAAACTCTGGTAAAGCGCACCAAGACACCCTGGCTCACCGATCACCTGTGCTGGGGAAGCGTAGACGGGCGCTACTCACATGACCTGCTGCCCATGCCCTACACCTTTGAAGCGGCCAGGCGGACCGCGCAGAAAATCCGTGAGGTGCGCGATTTCCTGGAAGTTCCTATCGCCGTCGAAAACGTGAGCAGCTATGCCGAGTTCCATGTCTCTGAGATGACCGAATGGGAATTTCTCAATGAAGTTGTGGAAGATGCCGACTGCGGCATTCTGCTCGATGTAAATAATATCTATGTGTCATCGCAGAACCACAGTTTCAATCCTATGGATTACGTCGATAACGTTCCGCGTGAACGTGTGGCGCAGATGCATATTGCCGGGCATTCCAAGTACAGGAAATATATTCTCGATACCCATGATCATCCGGTGATTGACCCTGTGTGGGAGCTTTACGCACGAGCTATTGAACGAGTGGGTCCCACGGCAACATTACTGGAGTGGGATGACCGCATCCCGTCTTTCGAAGAAGTTCACAATGAGGCCCTCAAAGCCACGCAATACGTCCCGGCAAAGGTGCAGGTGGCCTCATGAATCTCGAGGAACTGCAGCGCGCGGTGTTCGATGTGATTCGCCAGCCTCTTACCCCGTCGGAAAAAATGCGTTCTCATACTCTTGACGGCAGGTCCACAAAAGAGATCGCGGAATCGATCATCAAACCGAATGAGCGGCTGACGTCGTCTGAGCGGCTGGAAATCTATAATCGAGTTTATTGGTTCCGCATTCTTTCCGCCCTGGCGGAAGATTTTCCCGGGCTGAGGGCCATCATCGGAGAGCGGCGGTTTGAGAAGTTGTCTGTGGCTTACCTGGCGGAGTTGCCTTCAGAATCGTTCACGCTGCGTAACCTCGGCTCCCGCCTGGAAAAATGGCTGATGAACCATCTGGAGTTTGCCCCTAAAGTTGAACGCATCGCCATGGATATGGTCCGGCTCGAGTGGGCTGACATAGAAGCATTCGATGGCCCGGAATGGCTGCCGCTCAAACAGGAGGACTTGGCCAAACTCGGCGAAGATCCGGTCTTCTTCCTGCAGCCGCATCTGAGTTTGCTTGACCTTGCTTATCCCGTGGATGAACTGCTCTTGAGTATCCGCCATAACGACGAACAGGATATCGATATCGCCAGCAACGTAGTGACGGCCCGTAATCCGCGGCATCGTGCTAAACATCTATCGCTGCCTAAACCGGAAAAGGTATATTTGGTGGTCCACCGGCAAGATCATAGTGTCTACTTCAAGAGGCTTACACCGGATGCCTTCGCTCTGCTGCGCGCGCTTCGCGAGGGCAAGCCGCTCTCGGAAGCCATCGAGGCCTCGGTCAACTGGTCGAACGAGAGTGTGGAACATGTGAGCGGGCAGCTGCATGACTGGTTTGCCAACTGGTCGTCACTGGGATGGTTTGCCCAAAAGCCCTGAACGCAATCAAATTATGAAATCGTTGATGAAATTCATTGACTCCGCCTACTCCTGGTTTCTGCGGCTGGCTAATCTGGGCCAGCATCCCTTCCTGCTCGCCATCCGTCTTTACTTTGGTTGGCAGTTCTACCAGACCGGGAGGGGCAAGCTGGCAGACATCTCTAAAGTTGTGGAGTATTTCACGAGCCTGAACATTCCTGCTCCCGCCCTTAACGCGCATTTCATCGCGTGGCTTGAAACCGTTGGCGGGATCATGCTCATGCTCGGGCTGGCCTCGCGCCTGATGGCAATACCGATGGCGATTGATATGATCGTCGCCTACGTGGTTGCCGACAACGAGGCGCTGCACTCGATCTTCTCTGACCCCGACAAATTTACCGGAGCTGCTCCTTATAATTTCCTGTTTATCTTTCTGCTGATCCTTTTCTTCGGCCCTGGATTTTTTTCATTCGATACCCTCATACGTTGGTTCCGCAAGAAGCGCGAGCTAACCTCAGCAATCAGTGGAGCTTCGGGTTGAAGTTGAAAATGGGTTGCACAGCTCCAGAAAATAAACAATGACCGGGCTGTCTTTCGCTCTGGGGAAAATACTTCACGAAAGATAGATACAATAAAAGTGTGTACCTGTTCTCACGGCATACGCTTTCTGGTCTCAGCAAACTTCACATATTTATTCCATTGCTATCGTTATTCATTTCTCCACTGAATGCTCAGCAATCCGCTTCCCAGCACGTTGTCATGGCTGTGCCAGATGGAAAGATCGATATCACGCTGCCCGATGATCCGTTGAACGTCTCGCGCCAGGACCTGCTCAACTGGGTTCAGACTGCCGCGAACGCGGTTTCGCGTTACTATGGGCGCTTTCCGGTTCCGCACCTTACCTTGCAGATTCACGCCGGCCATGGCTCCGGCATCCGCCACGGAGTTACCTTCCCGCGCGGTGGAGGGTTGATCATGATCACCGTCGGCGACCAGACCGATCTTCCCGACCTCGAAGATGATTGGACGTTGACCCACGAGATGATCCACCTGGCTTTTCCCTCGATGGCGGAAAATCATCACTGGATCGAAGAGGGGATTTCAACTTATGTTGAGCCGGTTGCGCGCGCGCAGGCAGGCAGCTTTCCCGTCGCTGAGGTGTGGAAGCAATTCATTCGCGACATGCCCAAGGGTCAGCCCGAAGCGGGCGATGAAGGACTCGACAATACGCCCACATGGGGACGAACGTATTGGGGCGGAGCTATGTTCTGCCTGCTGGCCGATGTGCAAATTCGCGAACGCACAAACAATCGCAAGGGATTACCGGACGCGCTGCGCGCCATTCTGGCTCGCGGCAACATAACCCAGGATTGGGAAATTGAAAAAGCCCTGGCCATTGGAGATGCCGCGACCGGAACCGATGTGTTGCAGAAACTCTATCAGCAAATGGGAGCCAAGCCGGACCCCGTTGATCTGAAGCAGCTTTGGCAGAAGCTTGGGGTTGAACTTACCGCCGATGGCGAGGTCCACTACGACGACAAAGCACCAGAAGCCGCCATCCGCCAGGCTATTACCGCACAAGAGAAGCAGCAATCGACTCAGAACAAAGCCAAATCATAACCGCCACGGTTGTTGTTAATAAACCATGAAAATCGGCAGGATCGCCGCAACATCTCCAGCGGGGTCACGTAAAATCATGTTCGCACGAATCGTCTTCGGTTGCTCGATACTTTTGCCTGTCTGGAGATTCCGTTTCATGGCTTATTTCTTTCGTCTGCGTTGTGCTGCAACAATCGTCTGTTTCATCTCGCTCGCCGGCATCGCGGCCCTTGCCCAACAGTCTCCACGCACTCACAAATCAGCCAAGAATTGGGGTTTTGCCGTCTCCGGAGATTCCCGTAATTGCGGCAACGTTGTCATGCCGGCCATTGCAGCAGCGGTAAAGAAAGACGGGGAGGAGTTCTACTGGCATCTGGGAGACTTCCGCGTCATCTCCAGACCTGACGAAGACTACCTTGCCGAGCCCAGCGTGAAGGCCAAACTCGACGGGAAAGCGTCTGACAAGGCCAGCTATCTCTCTGCCGCGTGGGACGACTTTCTTTCCCACCAGATTGCGCTCTTTGCTCCCGTTCCCGTTTATCTTGCGCCAGGCAACCACGAGACCGCAGCGCCCAAGACCCATGATGACCTGTTAAACAAGTTTCAAAGCTGGTTTGATAAGCCGGAACTGAAAGCGCAACGCCTTAAAGACGACCCGTCGGCAACCGCGCCCACCGCTTACTATCATTGGATCAGGAATGGCGTTGATTTCATCAGTCTTGATAATTCGTTAAATTCCGCTTACGACGAGAAGCAACTCAAATGGTTCTTCGCTCTGGTTTCGCGCGACGAAGCCGATAAGAACATCCGCACCATCGTGGTTGGCATGCACGAAGCCCTTCCCGACAGCCTCTCCGCCGGGCACAGCATGTGCAGCAGTTCGGATGGCATTACCTCCGGGCGCGCCGTATACAAAGCCCTGGTCCATGCGCAACAGACGGCGCACAAGAAAGTGTATGTGCTGGCCAGCCATTCACATTTCTATCTGGAAAACGCCTATAACACGCCTTACTGGAATGACCCAAAGAATGGCGGAGTCGTGTTGCCGGGATGGGTTGTCGGCACCGCCGGCGCGGTTCGCTACAAGCTGCCGCCCAACCTGCCGCCGGGCACTGTTGCCCATGATCACGTATATGGATATGTGACCGGCACCGTCGCAGCCGACGGCGCCATCACTTTCGCCTTCCATGAGCTAAGTGAGGACGCATTGAAGCAGGCCAAAACGGCCGACTACACAGATGATTTCATCGACCAATGTTTCAACCAGAATCCGCCGATTAAAGATATGAAGTGGTTTAACGAGGAAGATCCCTGCAAAGAGAAGCACTAAGCCGCAGGGGAATCATTTGGCGGCTACCGCTTTACCCAACGCCATGGAACTGGTCCATAAATGGTTTGGAAGAGATCGGAGACGGTGCTTCAAAGCTCGCTGACAAGCTCTATGGGGAATCCTATTGCGCGGAGCTCTCTGCTGAGCTGCGTGCCCGATTGAAATTGAATTCCGTGGATGCCAAGCTCGCGCGCACCCCTTACGTTTGCCTCGCGATCATCAATAAAGAGGGCCTGCGAGGGATGCACCTTGAGACATTCCAGGCAGTGCTGATAGATGCCCGCACCGGGTTTGATTACGCCGATCTCGGAGGAGAAGACATGACAGTCAAAATCGCTGAGCCACTGAAAGTTCTTGCGGACATGAATGACCATATCCTCGGGCATGTTTGACAGGATCGCGGTTTTGATTCCCGCCGAACGCAGGTCTTTCGCCCACTTCATCATTTCGACATTAATCGTGGACCACATCTCCACGTCCCACGCGCTCAGTGTTCCGACCTGGTTGCCGCCAATCTTCACTCCGGCATCGTGTGCCAGCTTCATCCAGTAAGCGTCCGCGGTTAAATCGCCCAGGTCATAGAGCCCGCGGTTTCGCATGTACAACTCGGGGAAATCTTTGGGACTCACCTGAAAAACACTCGCCATGCGGCCAATCGCCTCCGGTGTGGGCGGATGGCACAGAACCTCGCCGTAGTCGAAGATAACTGCGCGTATGTGCATGAGCCCGTTTGAGTCCGGTTGTGTGCTCTGGGGCATTGCCTCTCCAGTTTGAATGTTAGCTGCTACAATAGAAGTTTACCTACCCGGCGCGAGACCTGACATATGATTAATTTTCCTGTTCCCGAGGCATTGACCTTTGACGACGTATTACTTCTACCTGCCCGCTCTGAGGTAGTTCCGGCCAACGCGGACACCCGCACCCGGCTCTCGCGCAACATCACGCTGAACATCCCTCTCATCAGCGCCGCCATGGATACCGTTACCGAATCGCGTCTGGCCATCGCCATGGCGCAGCAGGGCGGGCTGGGGATTATCCACCGCAACCTTACGATTGAGCAGCAATCTAGCGAGGTAGACAAAGTAAAGCGCTCGGAGAGCGGCATGATCGTTGACCCGGTCACCATGTCGCCCGAAGCCAAAATTTCTGACGCCCTTGAGGTCATGCGCAAATTCAAAATCTCGGGCGTCCCCATTACCAAGAACAAAAAGCTGGTCGGCATTCTCACCAATCGCGACCTGCGCTTTGAGACCCGCACCGATATCCCTATCAGCAAGGTCATGACCAAGAAGGACCTCATCACAGTGCCGGTGGGCACCACGCTGGAGGAAGCGGAAAAAATCCTGCACCAGCACCGCGTGGAGAAACTTTTGGTCGTTGATGACAAGTACACGCTCAAGGGCCTGATCACTGTCAAAGACATCCAGAAAAAACTTAAATACCCTGACGCCGCCAAAGACAGCCAGGGACGCCTGCGCGTGGGCGCCGCCATCGGCGCCACCGGCGACTTCATGGAGCGCGCCCAGGAGATGCTGAAAACCAAAGTTGACGTGCTCGCCATTGACAGCGCCCACGGCCATTCCAGCCGCGTGATTGCAGCGGTGAAGGCGATCAAGTCGCGCTTCCCCGAGGTTGATCTGCTCGCCGGCAACGTAGCCACTTTCGACGGCGCCTGTGAACTGGTGCGCGCCGGCGTGGACGCGGTCAAGGTTGGCGTTGGTCCCGGCTCCATCTGCACCACCCGCATTGTCACCGGCGCCGGCGTGCCGCAGATCACTGCCATTGCCGAGGCCGCGCGCGCCTGCCGCGATGCTGAAGTTCCAGTCATCGCCGATGGCGGCATCAAATACTCCGGCGACATCACCAAGGCCATCGCCGCCGGGGCCAGCGTGGTCATGGTTGGCTCGCTTTTCGCCGGAACCGAGGAATCGCCCGGCGAGACCATTCTGTACCAGGGACGCTCGTTCAAGGCCTATCGCGGCATGGGGTCGCTCTCTGCCATGGCCGCAGGATCGAGCGAACGCTATATGCAAAGCGCCGAACCTGATTCCTCCGCCGCCCTCAACGTTGAACACGATGATGGCAACCGCCTGGGCAAAATGGTGCCGGAAGGAATCGAAGGCCGCGTGCCTTACCGCGGCACCGTGGCTGCCATGGTCTATCAGCTTGTGGGCGGATTGCGCTCGGGCATGGGCTACTGCGGATGCGCCAGCCTGGAAGAGCTGCAGAAGAAGGCGCGTTTCGTGCGCATCTCCAATGCCGGCCTGCGCGAAAGCCACGTGCACGACGTGGTCATCACCCGCGAAGCGCCGAATTACAGGCTGGAATGATTTACGATTTAAGAATTACGAATTGGTTCTGAAATCTTAAATCACCGAATCGTTAATCTAAATATTTGCCGAGTGTTCTTGACTTGAATTCTACCTACCGAAGCTTTGTCGTCTATCTGCTCCCGGCCCTTATCTGGACAGCCGTGGTTCTGCTTGCATCGAATGATGCCTTCTCCGCCGAGCACACCGGCAGCGTATTGGACATATTTCTCGGCTGGATGCAACCCGCCTCCTTCGATCTCACCCATTTCGTCATTCGCAAGCTCGCTCATCTGACCGAATACGGCATTCTGGGTTTTCTGTGGTTTCGTGCCTGGCGTGGGACGCGGGCAGGCTGGAGCATCCTATGGGCGCGGCGCGCTTTGGCATTCTGTCTTGCAGTGGCTGCCCTTGATGAGTTCCATCAGAGCTTCGTGCCCTCACGCACCAGCAGCCCGCGCGATGTGGCCATTGACTGCGTGGGAGTTCTGGTTGCGCTCACTCTTATCCGTTTACGGCGCCGTCAGAGGCCCCAAGCCGCAGCAGCCGAAGCCAGCTCAGCGTAAAGCTTGACCTGCGGCCAAGTGGGAAAACAACTAAGAATTGTTGCATCCGCGCGGCGCCGGGGCTGAAAGCCCATTTTGTTTGGCACCTCAACACGGGCCTAAAACGCCCGCTCTTCCACGGTAACGTATACGGTATTTGTGAAATCGTATGGTCCTAATTGGCTGAGTGCTGATTGCTAAGTGCTTTTTTCTAATTGCTTTTTGCAGCAATAGCATGACGGCTGCAACTACCGCCAATCCGCCTGAAAGATAAAAAGGCAGCGCCGCCCCAAAATGCTTCCACAACTCGCCGGTGATGAGACTGGAAAGCAGCGTGGCAATGCTGGTAACAAAGAAGAAGATGCCCAGGGCCCGTCCGCGCGCTTCAGGAGCAATGGTCTGCGCCACTAGAGCGCGCAGCACCGGATCGGTGAGCGAATAATAAATGCCGTAGCCGGTCATGGCTGCCCAGATCGCCGCCCGTGAAGGCGCGGCTGCAAAGGTGAGATAGACAGCGGCAAAGACGAGATACCCAACAGCAGCTACCACGGGCTTGGAAACTTTATCGCTGATCTTCCCCGCCGGCCAGGCCACCAATGTGTATACGAAATTGAATACCAGCCCCAGCAGCGGCGCGTGCGCCGTCGGGATACCAACGTTCTGCGCGCGCAGAATGAGGAACATGTCGCTGGAATTTCCCAGCGAGAACAAAGTCACCGCAGCCAGCACATAATAAAAGCTCGCAGGCAAAATGACAGGCCCTGACCTGGAGACTTGTGCGGCGCTCGCCTGGGCCATGCGTGCATCGGAGCCGTCCTCGGTTGCGCGCTCCTTGCGCGTCTCTTTGGCAAACAACAACACGACCGCAATGGTCAGGAACCCAGGCACGGCAGCAATCCAGAAGACCATGCGCATCGGCTGGTGCAGCAGGTCGAGGACCAGCAAAGCGATCAGCGGACCAAGAATCGCCCCTGCCGAGTCCATGGCCTGCAACAATCCAAATGCAGAGCCCAGCTTTGCTTTGTCCGTGGATTCGGCCAGCATCACGTCGCGCGGCGCGCCACGCAGGCCCTTGGCGGCGCGGTCGGCGAAACGGATAAACAGCACCTGCCACCAGGATTTGGCCATGGCCAGCAATGGCTTGACGATGTTCGCAACGGTGTATCCCATGACCACCAGCGGCTTGCGGCGTGGGAGACGGTCGGTGAGGCGTCCGGAAAAAAGTTTGATAAAAGAAGCGGCGCTTTCGGCGATTCCTTCAATTACTCCCAATTGCGCCGGCCCTGCCCCGAGCGTAATGAGAAACGCCGGCAAGATCCAGTAGGCCATCTCAGAGGCGGTGTCGTTCAGCAGCGAAGTAACGCCCAGGACATATACGTTGCGAGCCGTCTCTGTTTGCTGGAAGGTTTCTGTTTGCATCTGAATACCTTAGTTCTACAGGGTCAAGTAGTGGCGGGGAGGGGGTACTACTTTAAGTAGTCGATTCCAAGTTAAATCATTACGGTTCAATAGCATGCAGCGCCCCCAAGAGTAGTGTTCTGATACATGCTTCTGAGCAATTTCCACATCGATGTATCCCCCGCGCACGGGATTGAAGCCCCTCGAACTCCAAGCATACTCAATGAAAATGATAAGTGACAATTCCTTAAAGACCAAGGTTTGATATCATTGCGCATGAATTAACCGTATCGCAGCTGTCGCGGCCAAAAGAAAAACGCACCTTTACATAAGGTGCGTTTGGAAAACATAAGCGGTTGAAACCAGTTTTGGTCAGGAACGAAGACTTATTTTTCTTCTTTCTCTTTCTTCTCGTCGCCGGCGCCAGCTGCTTCGCCTTCTGCCGCGCTCTGTTCTTCCATTGCCTTTTTGGCTTCTTCGGCCTTCTTGGCGCGGGCTTCGGCGCGCTTTTCGCGCTTTTCCTGCTGGATCTTCTCCGAGCCGAGCAGCTCGATGTAAACGGTCTCGCCGCCATCGCCGCGGCGGAAGCCCTTGCGGATAATCCGCAGGCAGCCGCCTTCGCGGTCGCCGTAGCGCGGCGCAACCGTATCAAAGAGCCGGTCTACGGCTTCGCGAGTCATCAGAAAACCGGCGGCCAGCCGGCGAGCGGCCACATCGCCGCGCTTGCCCAGGGTAATCATTTTTTCCACGTGCGGGCGCATGGCTTTGGCTTTGGTGACGGTGGTTTCCAGCCGTTCCTGAAGAATGAGCGAGGTCACCAGGTTGCGCAAAAGCGCGCGGCGGTGGCTGGTGTTGCGGCCTAATTTCCATCCTGCTTTGAGATGACGCATGTTGTTTTCCTAATCTTTTAAATCAGTTTCGCAATCGAATTCGATCCCAGGGCCTAAAGAATTTTGTAGAGTACTTGAAGGGCGCCGTCCCTACGGGACTAACAGCTTTTTTCGCATACCCAGCGCTGGAAGCGCTGGGCTATAATGCGTCACCCCCTTCGGGGTTCTTCATCCTTCATGTGTCCAGAAAATTCGGCCTCACAGAATTTAAAGTAATTTAAGCACTCAGCATTCGCGCTTGGGCTGAATGCTGAGTGCTGACTGCTGAATGCTTCTTTACTCTTCATCCCCAATTTGCACCGGCACAGCCTGCTGCGCTGCCGGATTGGGAACCGCGTTGCCGTTCTCATCGATCCTCATACCCAGGCTGAGGCCCATGTTCGAGAGAATTTCTTTGATCTCGTTCAGGGACTTGCGGCCAAAGTTCTTGGTCTTGAGCATCTCGTTCTCGGTCTTCTGAACCAGCTCGCCGATGGTCTGGATATTGGCGTTCTTCAGGCAGTTGTAGCTGCGCACGGAAAGCTCAAGCTCTTCCACCGAGCGATTCAGGTTTTCATTGCGGATCTCGGGCTTGCGGTCGTCACCGGAGGTGGCGGCTTCAAGCTCTTCCTCAAAGTTGATGAAGATATTCATGTGGTCTTTGAGCAGCTTGGCAGCCAGGCCGATGGCGTCGACCGCCTTCACCGATCCGTTGGTCCAGACTTCGAGGGTAAGTTTGTCGTAATCGGTAATCTGCCCCAGACGCGCCGCTTCCACGGTGTAATTACACTTGCGCACCGGGGAGTGCACGGAATCTATGGGAATGAATCCGATTCCCAGGTCCTCTTCGAAGTTCTTGTCTGCGGAAACGTAACCACGCCCGCGCTTGAGGCGCATTTCCATCTCAATGCGCCCGCCTTCGCTGACGGTAGCGACGTACATATCTTTGTCGAGAATCTCGACGTCTCCGTCGGCTTCGATCATGCCGCTGGTTACGACTCCAGGCTGATCCACCTTAAGGTAGATTGCCTTTGGCCCTTCACCGTTCAGCTTAAACGGAATCTGCTTCAGGTTGAGGATGATATCGGTCGCGTCCTCGACCACGCCGGGAATCGATTGAAACTCGTGCAGCACGCCTTCAATCTTGACCGCGGTCACGGCTGCGCCCTCGATTGAGGAAAGCAGCACGCGGCGCAGCGCGTTGCCGATGGTGGTGCCAAATCCGCGCTCAAAGGGCTGGGCCCAGAAGCGTCCGTATTTGTCGGTTAGACTGTCGGTATCAACCGAAAGTCTCTTGGGTTTTTGAAAGCCTTTCCAAAGCATTACCTTCTCCATGTTTCATAGTCTCGGCCATTCCGCGCGGGATGCCATCTCGCCAAGGCCCTAGGCGAGTGAAAAAGCATCCAGGCTGTTCTGGCCCGAAACCGGGCCTTGCATGTTTTCGGGAATCTTCCCCCCAAAACAAATCTTAGGTTGATTGCATAAATTTTCGGATTTGTACGTGACCTCAGGGGCTAAAGCCCGAATTTCAGAGGCCTAAGCGGCACGGCTGAAGCCGTGCCCTGACATTTCTTCAAGCCCACTTTTCTTTCACAGGCTCGGAAGCCATGCCCTTCCGAAAACAATTTATGCAAGCAGTCTTATGCAACCAGTTTCTACACTTACTTCGAATACAATTCCACGATCAACTGCTCATTGATCGGGATGTTAATGTCTTCGCGTTTTGGAATCGCCAGCATGCGTCCCTTGAAGTTATCGCGATCGATTTCCAGCCATGCCGGCGCCGGCTGATGGCTGGTAAATTCCTTCGCCTGCTCCAGCATGACCAGCTTGCGGCTGTTCTCGCGAATCGTGATCTCTTCGCCAGGACTGACCTCGAAGGAGGGAATATTCACCTTCCTTCCGTTCACGGCAATGTGCCCGTGCCGCACCAGTTGGCGGGCCTGGCGGCGTGAGAGCGCGAAGCCCAGGCGCTGCACAACGGTATCCAGACGGCGCTCCAGCTGTTGCAGCAGGGCTTCGCCGGTAACACCCTTGGTGCGGGCGGCCTTTTCAAAATAGTTGCGGAACTGTTTTTCCAGCGTGAAGTACATGCGCTTGGCCTTCTGCTTCTCGCGCAGTTGCAGGCCGTAGCCCACCACTTTGGCCTTGCGGTCTTTGCCATGCTGGCCCGGGGCAAAGTTGCGCTTTTCCACCGGACACTTCTCGCTGAAGCACTTGGGACCTTTGAGGAATAATTTCATGCCTTCGCGCCGGCAAAGGCGGCATACTGGACCAGTATAACGAGCCATTTTTTCTCCTGTTTCGGGTTATGGATCGGTTTACAGGATGGCGTCCCTTCTTCCCGATCAAAAAATTGATTCATTGGGTGATCGGGTCATTGAGTCATTGAACTCTTGAACCCGTATCGGTCATTTGAATCAATCACCCGATGACTCAATGACCCAATCAAAAACTACGTCGTGCTTACACTCGTCTTCTTTTTGGCGGCCGGCATCCATTGTGTGGAATCGGCGTCACGTCGCGGATGGAGCGAACCTCGAGACCAGCTGCCCCCAGAGCACGGATGGCTGATTCGCGTCCTGACCCCGGTCCGCTCACGCGCACATCAACGCTGCGCATACCGTGGTCGCGGGCCAGGTTGGCGGCGTTCATGGCCGCCTGCTGGGCCGCGAACGGAGTGCCTTTGCGCGACCCGCGGAAGCCGAGCGAGCCTGAACTCTTCCAGGAAACCACGCGCCCTTCCAGGTCGGCAATCGTCACCAGCGTATTGTTGAACGACGCCTGTACGTAAACAATGCCGTGGGGAACGTGTTTGCGTTCCTTTTTCTTGAACTGCTTCTTCTTGCCTTTTTTATCCGGCGCCGCCGCGCCGGCGGTTGTTGCTGCTGCTGGTTTTGCCATTGTTTGTTCCCTAAAAAAGTCTGTATTCTCTAGCTCTCAACTTAATCTCAGAGCACCCCATCTTGTTTGCTCAGCTTCTAGCTCCTAGCTACTAGCTGTTTCTGGATGTGCAAGATGCGCGCATTTTCTACGCCTAAGCACAGCTAGAAGCTAATAGCTAGCGGCTATGTCTTTGCCGCTGTCTTCTTCTTGTTCGCCACGGTTCCCTTGCGCGGGCCTTTGCGGGTGCGCGCGTTGGTGTGCGTGCGCTGGCCGCGGACCGGCAGGTTGCGGCGATGGCGTCCACCGCGGTAAGAACCGATTTCGATGAGCCGCTTGATGTTCATCGAGATGTCTTTGCGCAGATCGCCCTCGACCCCGCCTTCGGCTTCAATCGTCTGGCGGATGCGGTTGACCTCGTCTTCGTTCAGGTCTTGCACTTTCTTGACCGGCTCTACTTTGGCGGTCGACAGAATGCGGTCTGACCGGGGAATGCCAATCCCATAAATGTAGGTCAGCGCGATGCGTACATGTTTGTTGCGCGGAAGATCCACGCCTGCTATGCGAGCCATGTTTTACCTCTTCAATATCGTTTCGGGCCTGACGTATTCGGCCCTGTTTAATAGTCCGGCAGAACCCTACAATTGATTCATTGGGTCATTGAGTCATTTGGTCATTGAAAGGCTTTTGCAATGATTCAATGATCCCATGAATCAATGACTCAATTCCATCATCCTTGCCGTTGTTTGTGCTTTGAGTTCTCGCAGATCACCCGCACCACCCCGCGGCGGTGGATGATCTTGCACTTATCGCAAATCTTTTTAACCGAAGCCCGTACCTTCATAATTCGTTTCCTAAAGCCTTGTAGTCTCTAAGTTCTAAACTTCTTTGAGCGATCCATCTTTCTCGCTTAGCCTCTAGCTCTCAGCCACTAGCTGTTTCTGGGCGTGTAAGATGCAAAGCATTTTCGACGCCCACAAACAGATAGAAGCTAGCGGCCAGCAGCTATTTATACCGATACACAATCCGCCCGCGGCTGAGGTCATAGGGAGAAAGCTCCACTGCAACCTTGTCGCCGGGCAGAATGCGTATGAAGTTCTTGCGCATGCGTCCGGAAACATGGGCCAACACCTGGTGTTTGTTGGTATCGAGCTCCACCCGGAACATGGCATTGGGCAGCGGCTCCAGGACCGTTGCCATCACTTCAATCGCGTCTTCTTTACTCAATAGTTTCTAGCCTTACTTTTTATTTTTAGATTCGCAGCCCGCGCTGGAACCTTAATTATGCCGTTAAAATCAGCGGGCCATTCTTGGTGACCGCCACGCTGTGTTCAAAATGAGCGCTGTAGCTGCCGTCTTCGGTAACCACCGTCCAATGATTAGGCAGCGTCTTTGTGCCCGACTTGCCGATATTCACCATGGGCTCAATCGCCAGCACCATGCCTTCCAGCAGCGTTTGCCCGTGCCCCTTGCGTCCGTAGTTCGGGACTTGCGGCTCTTCATGCAAGCGCTTGCCGATGCCGTGTCCTACGAGGTCGCGCACCACGCTGAAGCCGTTGGCTTCCACAAACTGCTGTACGGCGGCCCCAATGTGGCCCACCGTGTTCCCGATCCGGACGGCATCGATGGCATGGCGCAACGATTCCCGGGTAACATCCAGCAACTTCTGCAGCTCCGGCCTGATTTCCCCTACCGCCACCGTGACCGCGGAATCGGTGTAATAGCCATCTAGCACCACACCGCAATCAATCGAAATCTCGTCGCCCGCCTTCAGGATGCAATCTTCCGACGGGATGCCGTGCACAACCTCGTTGTTCACCGAGGTGCACAGCACGCAAGGATAATTCTGGTATCCCTTGAAAGCCGATTGCGCGCCCAGCTCCCTGATCTTCTTTTCCGCCGCCCGCTCCAGATCCATCGTGCTCACGCCCGCCGCCACCAAAGCGCTCACATGGTCGAGCACCTGGTGCAGGATATGCCCTGAGCGGCCCATCTTTTCCAGCTCCGCAGGTGACTTACAAACGATCATGCTCAACGGCCCTGAGGACCTCTGCCGTCACCTCTTCTACATTGCGGTCGCCGTCAATTTCATGCAAACGGCCGGTTTGCCGATAGTACGGCACCAGCGAAAGCGTCTGGTTTTCATATTCCTTCAGACGTTTCGAAATGACTTCTTCCGAATCATCTTTGCGGGTTATGAGCTTGCTTCCGCAAATATCGCATGTATCTGGAACACGCGGAGGTTGGAAGTAAATATTATAAATAGTTCCGTCGACAGGACACATACGGCGCCCGGTCAGACGCCGCCATAGTTGATTATACTCAACCACAATACTCACCACAACCACCGGAGGCCATTGTGCGCCTGCTGCCTGCTGTACGCTCGGCGCCAGGCCACATTTTCTTGCCAGAAAATCGTCCAACCACTGGGCCTGGGCAACGGTGCGCGGAAAGCCATCCAGAATAAACCCGCGGACACAATCCTGCTCCGCCAGCCGCGCCGCTACCATGGCGCAAACCAGGTCGTCAGGCACCAGCTGGCCGCAGTCCATCAGGACAGCGGCTTTTTTCCCCAACTCGGTGCCCCGGGCGCGGTTTTCGCGCAGAAGATCGCCGGTGGAAATCTGCGGAATGCCATAGCGGGCCACCATGGCTTTAGCCTGGGTCCCTTTGCCCGCCCCCGGAGGCCCCAGCAGGATCACAGGACCGATGTTGCGCGTCTTCAATCCCGGAACCTTCCTCAAATCCGCGGCTTCGCTGGCTTTGGTGTCCGCAGCCATTACCACAACTTGCGCCCCTTGACGCGGGTATTCCGCGAAAAGCCTTCGTAATGGCGCATGATCAACTGCGATTCAATCTGGTTGACCGTATCCATGGCGACGCCAACCACGATCAGCAACGACGTGCCGCCGAAGTAGAAGTTTACGTTCAACCCATTGAGAATCCACGCGGGAAAGTTGTCGAACCAGTGGCCGATCAACGGGGTGTGCTGCAGGTGGATGCCGCTGATCATCCACTCGGGAATCAGCGAAATAATGATCAGGTACAGGGCGCCCACCAGCGTGATGCGCGTCAGGATCTCGTTGATGTAGTCAGCGGTACGCCGGCCCGGCCTGATTCCCGGGATGAAGCCGCCATACTTGCGCATGTTGTCGGCAACATCGGTGGGATTAAAAACGATGGAAACGTAAAAGTAGGCAAAGAAGATAATGCCCAGGGCGTACAGCAGCGTGTACACGGGCTCGCCCCAGCGTAATGCATCCAGCACTCCCTTGAAATAGCGGTTGTTCTGCAGCACGGTCCCGAAGACCATTGCCGGAAAAGTCAGAATCGACGATGCAAAAATCACGGGCATCACCCCGCCGGCGTTGACCCGCAAGGGAAGGTGCTGGTACTGGCCGCCCACTACTTTTCGTCCCACAACCCGGCGGGCATATTGCACGGTGATGCGGCGCTCACTGCGTTCAACATAAACGATGAACGCCACCACCCCGACCATCAGGAGAACCAGCAGTGCGAGAGCAATCGGGGTAAAAGCGCCTCCCATGCCGCCGGTTTGCGCCTTGGCCCACAAATCGGCAACGCCGCGCGGCAGGCCGGAGACAATGCCGGCAAAAATCAGCAGAGACATGCCGTTACCCACGCCGCGCTCGGTGATCTGCTCACCCAGCCACATGATAAAGACCGAGCCCGCCGTCAGGGTCAGCATGGCCCTCAGCAAAAAGCCGGTGCCAGGATCGATGACGAGCTGAATGTCGCCATGGCTTTGCCGCATCAACTCCCAGCCGATGCCCAGCGACTGCAACGCCGAGAGCACAACGGTAAGATAACGCGTCCACTGCGTGATCTTTTTGCGTCCCAGTTCACCTTCTTTTTGCAGCTTGGCCAGCGGCTCATACACGACTGTGAGCAACTGCAGAATAATGGACGCCGTGATGTAAGGCATGATGCCCAGGGCAAAAATGGTCAGACGCTTCAGGTTGCCGCCGCTGAACAGATCAACAAAGCCCAGAAGTCCGCCGCGGTTCTGCTCAAAAATCTGCTGCAGAGCGTCGGCATTGATGCCGGGCGTGGGGATGTGCCCCCCCAGCCGGTAAACCGCCAGCATGGCCAGGGTGAACAGCACACGCTTGCGCAGGTCAGGAACGCGAAAGATATTGGTCAGCTTCTCAAACATTTACTGCAAGACCTCGGCTTTGCCGCCGGCTTTGGTGATCTTCTCCTGCGCCGACTTGGAAAACTTGTGAGCGTGAACGGTGATGGCGCTCTTCAGTTCGCCATCCCCAAGAATCTTGATGCGATCGTTCTTTCCGGCGAGGCGCGCTTTGTGCAACACCTCAGGCGTAATGGTCTTCTCGCCCAACTCTACCAAGCGATCCAGGTTCACCACCGCGAACTCTTTGCGGAAGATGTTGGTAAATCCGCGCTTGGGCAGGCGGCGGTGCAATGGCATCTGTCCGCCTTCAAAGCCGCGGATCATGCGCGAACCGGAGCGCGAACGCTGCCCTTTATGGCCGCGGGTAGAGGTCTTGCCCATGCCGCTGCCCATGCCCCGGCCTACGCGTTTGCGGTTTGCTGTTGCCCCCTTGGGAGGCCGTAATGTCGAAAGGTTCATAGCAATCTCTTAATTCTATTCTTGCAGAGACGCAGCAGGCTACGTCTGTGCACAAAATCTTCTAGGCCACGATCTTTACCAGATGCGGCACCTTCTGCACCATGCCGCGGATGGAGGGCGAATCCTCGCGCTCCACGACCTGGTTGAGCTTGGTGAAGCCCAGGCCCTTGATCACCTTCTTGTGCTTCACCGGCGCAGCAATGGCGGAACGAAACCACTGGATCTTGATTTTTCCCGGCGTCTGTTTTGACTTGGCTGCCGTCATATTAAAGCTCCTCAACCGTCTTGCCGCGCAAGGCCGCGACTTCTTTTTTGTCGCGCAACTGCTGCAGCGCATTGAAGGTCGCTTTGATCACATTGTGCGGGTTGGCGGTGCCGATGGACTTGGTGAGCACATTCTGAACGCCCACCGCCGTCATGACCGCGCGTACCGCTTTGCCGGCGATAACTCCAGTCCCTTCCGGGGCCGGTTTCAGCAGCACCATGCCGGAGCCAAAGCGTCCCAGCACCGTGTGCGGAATGGTGGTTTGGGTCAGGTTAACTCTGACCAGGTTTTTCTTGGCGGATTCCATGCCTTTGCGGATGGCCTGCGGCACTTCCTTGGCCTTGCCCGAGCCGTAGCCCACGGTGGCCGCGGAGGGATCGCCCACCACCACCAGCGCGGCGAAAGACATGTTCTTGCCGCCCTTGACCACCTTGGTCACGCGGTTAATGGCCACCACTTCATCTTTCAATTGCAGCGAACCTGCATCAATCTTCGATTTCTTTGTTGGAGCTGGCATATACACTCAATTCTTAAAATTGCAGACCGGCTTCGCGGGCTGCGTCTGCCAGGGCCTTGATGCGCCCGTGATAGATGTAGCCTCCGCGGTCGAAGACCACCTTGCTTACGCCCTTGGCTTTGGCGCGCTCGGCAATGGTCTTGCCCACTTCTTTTGCGGAAGCGACATTGCCGGTGCCCTTCCTGGGGCCCTTACCCTCTTTGGTGCTGGCGCTGACCACGGTCTTGCCCGCCATATCGTCAATCAACTGCACGTAGATGTGGTTGAGGGAGCGATACACATTCAGCCGTGGACGCTCGGATGTGCCCAGCATCTTTTCGCGGATGCGCTTGTGCACCCGCCGCCTTATCTCGTCTTTCGAAATCAGTGGAATCATAATCAGTTCTCGGTTGTCGGTTCTCAGTTCTCAGTTGTACGACATTACTTATTTAAGTCATTACAACTTGCATCAGCAGGAACCAACTTAGCTTAAATCTTTGCTGCAAAAATGCAGGTGCTTCTTTGCTAAATCGAAAATCGTACTTCGTAAATCGTAATTCTTAACTTTACTTGGCTCCGGTTTTGCCGACCTTCTTCTTCAGCTTCTCGCCTGCGTAACGCACGCCCTTATTTTTGTAAGGATCAGGCGGCCTCAGCCCGCGCATGTCGGCCGCTACCTGGCCTACCTTCTGGCGATCGATTCCGCTGACGGTCAGCCGGGTCTGCTTGGCGTCAACCGCGCACTCGATCCCGGCGGGCAGAGGCAATTCAATGGGATGCGAATAACCCAGCGTGAAAACTACCGTGTTCTTGCCCTTCAGCTCGGCGCGATAGCCAATGCCTACGATTTCCAGCTCTCTCGTCCAGCCTTTGGTCACGCCTTCTACGGCGTTGTTCACCAGGGCGCGCACCAGGCCGTGCACCGCGCCTTTGGAGTCGTCTTCGCGGGTCACATGCACGTGCCCGTCTTCCTGCTCGAGCTTTACCCCGGCGGGCAGGTGATTATCCACCTTGCCTTTGGGTCCCTGCACGGTGACTACATTGCCCTGCACCTGCACCTTGACGCCCTGGGGCACGGTTATCGGTTTTTTTCCAATTCGCGACATTGCAAAATTCCTTGATTTCCAATTAGCGTTCTTCTTGCCACAAACGCCCGACACTGCTCAGGTCTCGATTCTTGCTTGCCACTAGAAACTCGAAACTTGAAACTGCCTCACCACACTTCGCATAACAGCTCGCCGCCCACGCCCTGCTTGCGCGCCTGGCGCCCGGTCATCACGCCTTTGGGCGTGGTGAGGATGTTGATGCCCAACCCACCCAGCACGCGCGGAATCTCGTTGCGGCCCACGTACACGCGGCATCCCGGACGCGAGATACGATTGAGGTTCGTGATCGCGCTCTCGTTGTTGCTGCCGTATTTCAGGTATACGCGCAGAATCTTGTGTCCCTCTTCCTCCACCGCCTTGAAGCTGGCGATGTAGCCCTCTTCCTTGAGGATGCGGGCCAGCTCCAGTTTCAGCTTGGAGGCGGGAACATCCAATTTGGGGTGACGGGCGTGGATCGCATTGCGAACGCGCGCCAGAAAATCTGCCACCGGATCGGTTAATGCCATTGCTGTTACTCTCCTCGTCTCGCGCGTTAGCTCCGGAATGCCGGAGAACCAGCCGCGAGAAACAAACTCATCGGGTCATTTGAATCATTGGGTCATTTTGCGATTGTTCATCGCGGATCTCGGGTTCTTAAATGACTCAATCACCCGATGACCTAATGACTCAATCTCTCTTACCAGGACGACTTGGAAACACCCGGAATTTCGCCCTTCAGCGCCAGACCGCGGAAGCATAGCCGGCAGATGCCGAACTTGCGCAGATAAGCGCGCGGCCTTCCGCAGATGCTGCAGCGGTTGTGCTGCCGGGACTTAAACTTGGGTTTCCTCTGGTCCTTCACTCGTTTTGCTGTCGTTGCCATCAGTTCCTCTATTGAGTCTTTGAATCATCGGGTCATTGATTCATTGCTTTCAGATTGTTTTAGTCATTCAGCCCTTCAATGAGCCAATGACTCAATGTTTCAATGACTCATTTCTCAAGACTGCTTCAAACTCCGTTATTGCCTAAACGGCATTCCCATGTGCTTCAGCAGCGCCCGCGCCTGATTATCATCGGCGGCCGTGGTCACAATGGTGACGTTCATGCCCTTCATGCGGTCGACCTTGGCGTAGTCAATCTCCGGAAAGATCAACTGGTCGCGCAGACCGAGCGTAAAGTTGCCGCGTCCGTCAAAGCTCTTGCTGCTCACGCCGCGAAAATCGCGTACACGAGGCAGGGCCACGTTGACCAGCCGGTCAAAGAACTCGTACATGCGGTCTCCGCGCAGCGTCACCATGGCGCCAATAGGCATGCCCTCGCGCACCTTGAAGGCGGCAATGGACTTCTTGGCGCGGGTGATCACCGGCTTCTGCCCGGCGATCTGGCCCAACTCGTTCACCGACGGATCCAGCACCTTGGCGTTCTGCGTGGCCTCGCCTAATCCCATGTTCACCACGATTTTGTGCAACCGGGGCACCGCCATCGGGTTTTTGAGCTCGAATTCCTTCATCAGCGCCGGCGCTACTTCTTTCTGAAACTTTTCTTTCAGCCGCGCATTTGTCTTTTTCTCTGCCATAAACTCTGCATTCCTTTCACGGTCTCGGAGTGGTTACCGTTGCGTGAATACTTCAGTTTCAGGTTTCAAGTTTCCAGTTTCAAGCAAGAAGCAAGCTTAAGACAACTTGAAACCAGAAACTCGAAACTTGAAACTATTTGTCCAGCGTCGTTCCGCAGCGCTTGCATACGCGATACTTGCGGTCGCCCTTTTTCTCGTGCCCGATGCGCACCGGCCCGCAGGACGGGCAGACCAGCATGACATTGGAGACATGGATCTTGCTCTCCTGCTCGGCGATGCCGCCCTTGATATTGCGCTGCGGATTGGGGCGCACATGTTTCTTCACCATGCGCACATGTTCCACCAGCAGCTTGCCTTCGTCTGGAAAGACGCGCAGCACGCGGCGGGAATCTTTTTCATCCTTGCCGCGACCGGCAATCACCTTCACCATGTCGTTCTTTCGGATATCAATTCGTGTACTCATTGTCAGTTCTCTTTACTTTGTCGCTTCTAACATCCTGCCTCGTTACTGAGTACTGAGTACTGAGTACCGAGTACTGCTTCTTAAAGCACCTCAGGCGCCAGCGACACAATCTTCAAAAATTTCTTGTCGCGCAGCTCGCGGGCCACCGGCCCGAAGACGCGCGTGCCTACCGGCTCGCCGGCATCATTGATCAGCACGGCAGCGTTCTGGTCAAAGCGGATATAGGTGCCGTCGCGGCGGCGGTGCTCCTTGCGCGTGCGCACCACCACGGCTTTGACCACAGTTCCCTTTTTGGTCTGCCCGTCCGGTGAAGCCTCTTTTACGGCGGCGGTGATCACGTCGCCCAGATGGGCGCGCAAGCCGGTTCCGCCTCCCAGGGGCAGGATCATTTGCAGCTTGCGGGCGCCCGAGTTATCGGCCACCTCCAGCATCGTTCTCATCATCACAGACATATTTCAACTCCACGTTTCGCCTCGGGCTTCGGCTCCGAGCGACGGGCACAAGGCCCCCTGTAATTTCTCTCGGCGCCCGTAACCAGGCGCGCTCCACAATTATGCGGTGTCGCCCGGCAGCTCCGCCTGGCCCGGGGCCAGCGCCGCGCGCCGTATCACTTCCGTCAAACGCCAGCGCTTCAGCTTGGACAACGGCCGGGTCTCTTCGATGCGCACCACGTCTCCTAATCGGGCCACGTTCTTTTCATCGTGCGCATAAAACTTTTTCGACCGCGAAATCACGCGGCGATACATGGCGTGCGCCCTCTGCCGGGTCACCTCAACCACGATGGTCTTGGCCATCTTGGTGGAGACCACGTTGCCCACTTTACTGTTGCGCCGCGACACGCTCTTTGCCGGGTTCTGTTGTTCGGTCTGGTGCTCAGCCATGGCTTACTTCTTCTCCGATCTCTTTTTCGCCGCGGGTTTGCTGCCCGCGGATTTGGCCTTGCTTGCGCCACGTTTGCCGGCCGCTGCCGTTTTCGCAGCAGGTTTGGGCGTGCTCTCGGTTACTTCGGCGGCCGGCGCAGTCTCAACCGCCGCAGCCCGGGGTTGATGGACCGCAATCCCCAACTCGCGCTCCCGCAAAATTGTCTTCACGCGGGCTATGTCTTTGCGCAGGTCGCGCAGCTTCTTCAAACTTTCACTCTGGCCCATTTTCATCTGGAAGCGCAGGCGAAACAGCTGATCGCTCAGCTCCTGCTCCTGGTGCCGAAGTTCTTCCGGCGTCGTGTTTCTTAGCTTTTCTGCATGCATAAATTCTTCTTCGAAAACGTCAGGCAACTACATTTCCGTCGCCAGTTGCTTTGCAATTTGCCGCTTCTCTTAATTGGGGAGCTGGCAATTGCCGCTATTAAAGTTACCCGTGCATGGTGTCGCGCGACACCAGCTTGGTGCGCAGCGGCAGCTTGTGCGCCGCCAGCCGCATGGCCTCGGCAGCCTCGGTGGCATTCACGCCTTCCATCTCAAACAGGATCTTGCCCGGCCGCACCACCGCCACCCAGTGATCGGGCGCGCCCTTGCCTTTACCCATACGGGTTTCAGCCGGCTTTTTGGTGATGGGCTTGTCGGGAAACAGCCGGATCCAGATCTTGCCGCCGCGCTTGACGAAACGCGTCATGGCCACGCGGCTGGCCTCAATCTGCCGGTCGGTAATGTAGCCCGGCTCCAGCACCTTTAATCCGTAATCGCCAAACGACAACTCGGAGCCACGCCAGGCCTTGCCGCGCCTGCGTCCGCGCTGTTGCTTGCGGTACTTAACTTTTTTTGGCATCAACATAAATCAGTTCTCGGTTCTCAGTTCTCAGTGCCGACTCGGTTTCCGCTTTAAGCTGTACTGTTGACCAAAATCACACAATGATCCGATGAATCAATGACTCAATTTAAAAAACGCTCTTATCCACCTGCGGCTCCCGCTTTTTCTGGGGAAGAATCTCACCGCGATAAATCCAGCACTTCACCCCGATCACGCCATAGGTTGTGCGTGCTTCGGAAAAACCGTAATCAATGTCGGCGCGCAGCGTGTGCAGCGGCAATCGTCCCTGCAGATACCATTCCGAGCGCGCGATTTCGTTCCCGTTCAGCCGTCCCGAAACGCGCACTTTAATTCCTTTGCAGCCGAAGCGCAGCGCCGAATCCACCGCCTTGCGCATGGCGCGCCGGAAGCCCACGCGCTTTTCCAGTTGCAGCGCAATCGACTCGGAGACCAGTTGCGCATCCAGCTCAGGCTTGTGCACTTCGGTGATGTCGATAAACACGTCGCGCGCGGTGCGCTTCTGCAGCTCGCCCTTCAGCTTGTCGATCTCGGCCCCCTTGCGGCCGATGATGATGCCGGGGCGCGCGGTGCGGATGATGATGCGCAGCTTGTTGCCCGGGCGCTCGATCTCAATCGAGCTCACGCCCGCCGACTTCAGCTTTTCTTTCAGCTCCGCCTTCAGCTTGTAATCTTCCAGCAGCAGCTTGTTGTAGTCGCGCTCCACAAACCAGCGCGACTTCCACGGCTTGGTATAGCCGAGCCGAAACCCGTAAGGATGAACTTTTTGTCCCATTCTTTGTTCTCTTTTCAGGGGTAAATCTGACTACCCACTGTTCCAACTTGTTTATTTCGTTCAATAGCCGCTAGCCACTAGCTGTTATTGACTGTGAATGCTGCCAGCATCTTCCGTGCTTCGACACAGCTAGGAGCTAGCAGCTTCTCCAACCTATTTCTTGCTTACAGCCTTCTTCCCCGCAGTCTTGCCTTTGGCCTTCGCCTTCGGGCTGCTCTTCTCCGCTGGTTCGTCTTCTCCGACGACGGTGGCCATGGCCTCGCGCCCCTCGGCATTGCGCTCCGCCAGGGCGATCTCGATGTGCGACATGCGCCGCTGGTAGCGAAAAGCGCGGCCCTGCGGCGCCGGGCGAATACGCTTCAACCGCGGGCCGTCATTGGCAATCGCCCGCTTGACGTAGAGGTTGTCCACGTCCACGTCGATGCCCTTTTCGCTGCTGGCATAATTGGCGTTCTCCAGCGCCGAGCGCAGGACCTTCTGAATGTCGGGCGCGATTCCCTTTTTGGTAAACGCCAGCGTGTTCATGGCCTCTTCCACGCGGCGCCCCTTGATCAGGTCCAGCACCAGCCGCGCCTTCTGCGGCGAAACCCTGGTAAATTTTGCTTGCGCTGTAAATTCCATGTCTGTTCGTCCTAAATTTATGCTCGCACTCAATTCTTTCTTCTCGCGCGAACCGTATCACCTATTAGCTGCCAGCCACTAGCTTCTAGCTGTTTCGAAGCGTGGAAGACATCGGCAGCATTTCATACCCAATAACAGCTAGGAGCTAGAAGCTAGCGGCTTCTTTTACGCCTTCGCCGCCGGCGGTGGAGCCGCGCCTGCTGCCGGAGCTATGGCTCCCGGTCCGCCCGGAATTCCGGCCGGCTTGGCAACGGCTTCCGTCGCTGCCTTCATCGAGTGCCCTTTGAAGATGCGGGTATGGCTGAACTCGCCCAGCTTGTGCCCCACCATGTTCTCGGTGATGTACACCGGAATAAACTTGCGCCCATTGTGCACTGCGATCGTGTGCCCCACCATCTCCGGATGGATGGTCGAACGGCGAGACCAGGTGCGCAGCACCTTCTTCTCATTCCGCTTGTTCATGTCCTCAATCTTGTTGAGGAGATGCGTATCGGCAAACGGCCCTTTTTTTGTTGAACGTCCCATAAATTTTTCAGCTCAAATTCTTCAGAATTCTTCCCGTCATGTCTGTAGCCAGGAGCCAAAAGCTAATGGCTAAAAGCTTATTTACCGCGGCGGTTCACAATAAACTTGTCCGTCCGCTTGTTATTCCGCGTCTTGTAGCCGCGGGTCGGCTGGCCCCACGGCGTCACCGGATGGCGTCCGCCCGAGGTCTTGCCTTCGCCGCCGCCATGGGGATGGTCCACCGGATTCATGGCAACGCCGCGGTTCACCGGACGCCGTCCCAACCAACGCGTGCGTCCCGCCTTGCCGATGGAAATATTTTCGTGATCCAGGTTTCCCACCTGGCCAATCGTAGCCATGCAGCCCACCAGCACCCTGCGCGTCTCGCCCGAAGGCAGCTTGATCAGCGCCCAATCGTCTTCTTTGGCCACAAGCTGCGCCGCGCCGCCGGCCGAGCGCACCATCTGCGCGCCCTTGCCCGGCTTCAGCTCGATGTTGTGCACCGTGGTGCCGGGCGGAATGTTGCGCAACGGCAACGCGTTGCCCACCAGGATGTCGGCATCGGGCCCGCTCACAATCTTCTGCCCGACTTTCAACCCCTGCGGCTGCAGAATGTAACGTTTCTCGCCGTCCATGTAGCTGAGCAGCGCGATGCGCGCCGAGCGGTTGGGATCGTATTCGATGGAAACCACCGTCGCCGGCACTCCGGCCTTGTCGCGCTTAAAATCAATCGCGCGCAGCTTGCGCTTGTGCCCGCCGCCGCGATGCCAGAGGGTGATGTCGCCCGCGTTGCGCCGTCCGCCGGTGCGCAGCTTGATCTTGGTCAGCGGCTTGTGCGGCCGGTCGGTTGTAACGTCGTCGTTGACAACCTTCGACTGAAAGCGCAGCGACGGCGTCATCGGTCTGTATGTTTTTATCGCCATAAATCTTTTCTCGTAGAGACGTAGCTTGCTACGTCTCGTTCTTTGTTCGTTCTGCAGCTACTAGCCTCTAGCCACTAGCTGTTGCTGATCCTGAATGCTACGAACTTAAATTCCCAATTACAGCTAGAAGCTAGTAGCTCGGAGCTTTCTCACAAATTCTGTGCATACTCCGGCATCTTCTCGCCGGCTTTCAACTTCACGTACGCCTTCTTCCAATCCGGGCGGTACCCGGCGAATTTGCCCCGCCGGCGCTCCTTGCCCGGAAAAGTTGATGTACGCACACTGTGGACCTTTACTTTGAAAATCGCCTGCACCGCTTCTTTGATCTCGTTCTTGGTCGCTGCCGGGGCCACTTCAAAAACCAGGGTTGCCGTGGTCTCTTTGGCGGCCAATCCCTTTTCGGTAATCACCGGTTTACGAATAATCTGATATGCACTCTTCATCGTCGTTTCGCGTTACGCGACCTCTGCTTTCGGCTTCGATTTCGGGGCGGTCGCTTGCAGCGCGCTCTGCAGCTTCTCAAGCGCCGGCTTGGAAAACACGGCATGCTCGTAGCGCAGCAGATGATACGGATGCACCTGGCTGCTCGAAACCAACTCCACGCCATCCAGGTTGCGGGCGCTCAATTCCAGGTTGCGATTACCCTCTTTCGAGGCGGCATCCACCAGCAGCGCCGTCTTTTCCACGTTGAGCGCATCCAGCGCGGCGCGCATCTGCTTGCTCTTGGGTTCTTTCAGCTCAAAATCTTCCACCACGATCAGCTTGCCGTCGCCCAGCTTGGCCGCCAGCGCGGAACGCAATGCGCCTTGCAGCTTCTTGCGCGGAAACTGATAGTCATAGGAGCGCGGTTGCGGACCATGAACAGTACCTCCGTGCCGCCACAGCGGGGAACGGATGCTGCCCACGCGGGCGCGTCCGGTGCCCTTCTGCCGCCACAGCTTTTTGCCTGAACCTGAGACCAGTTTGCGGTTCTTGGTGGCATGCGTGCCGGCGCGCAACGAGGCGCGATAGTGCTTCACCGCTTCCCACAGCAGGTCTTCATTGACGGCGCCAAAAACTTCATCCGCCAGCTGGAATGAGCCCACCTTTTTACCGCTTAAATCGTGTACGTCAATCTTTGCCATAGTTAAGCTCTTAGCTGTTAGCCTTTAGCTCTTAGCTTTACTTTCTCGATATTCCTCTTTCGGGCAATTGCTGTCGCTTTGTTCGATCATTCTTCCAATGAAGCAATGACCCGATGACTCAATCGTCAATTCTTATTTCTTACTTTTTCCGGCTGCCGCCTTCTTGGCCGCCTTCAACGGATCAATCGTGGTAGCGCCGGCAAATCCGCGGCGCTCGCGCGGCGGCTTCAGGGCTTTATTGATGACCACGTAGCCATTCTTCGGCCCGGGCACCGCGCCCTCTACCACCAGCAGATTGTCTTCCTTATCGATTCCCAAAATGCGCAGATTGCGCACCGTGACCTTGTCCACGCCCATGTGCCCTGACATGCGCATGCCCTTGAACACACGCGAGGGAAACGCCGAAGAGCCGATGGAACCGGTGATCTGGAACATCGAGCCATGCGACTTGGGGCCGCCGCCAAAATGGTGCCGCTTGACGACACCGGTAAAACCGCGCCCCTTGCTGGTCCCGACCACGTCCACATATTTTTCGTTGTCGAAGATGTCGACCAGGATCTTGTCGCCAACCTTGACTCCGCCGCCTTCGCCATTCTCGCTCGGCGCTTTGGCGCCATCGGCTTCCACGCCGACTTCGCGAATGAACTTCACTGGGGGCAGGTTGTGCTTGGCAAAGTGTCCCTTCATGGGCTGGGTGAGCCGCGACTCTTTCACGAACTCCACCAGGCCGATCTGCACCGCCTCATAGCCTTCTTTGGCGCCGGTCTTCTTCTGCGTAATCACGCACGGACCGGCCTGCAGCACGGTGACCGGACGCACATCGCCCTTGTCATCGAACATCTGCGTCATGCCGACTTTTTTTCCTAAAATTCCGTTGACCATAATCTTTACACCAGTTTCAAGTTTCGAGTTTCAAGAGCTTCAAGTCCAAAACTGGAAACTTGAAACTACTTATGCGCCTTATCGAACGCCTTGATCTCCACATCCACACCCGCCGGCAGATCAAGCTTCATCAGCGCATCCACCGTCTGTTGCGTCGGCTCGAGGATATCGAGCAGGCGCTTGTGGGTGCGGATCTCGAACTGTTCGCGCGATTTCTTATCCACATGCGGGGAGCGCAGCACGCAATACTTGTTTTTCACCGTGGGCAGCGGAATCGGTCCAGCTACCTGGGCACCGGTGCGCCGCGCTGTTTCTACGATCTCGCCCGTGGATTGATCCAGGATGCGGTAATCGTAAGCCTTCAGTCGAATACGAATTCTTTGTCCAACCATTCTCGTCTCTCAAAGATCTTGCGGTGTCTGATACCCGCGGTTAAATTTCTTCCGTTGTTATTCCTGGTGAACTACGCCAGGATCTCGCTGATCGTCCCCGCCCCTACCGTCCTGCCGCCTTCGCGGATCGCGAACCGCAATCCCTTCTCCATCGCCACCGGCGTGATCAGCTCAATCGTCAGCGCCACGTTGTCTCCGGGCATCACCATCTCCGTCCCGCCCGGCAGCTCCGCCACTCCCGTCACGTCCGTCGTGCGGAAGTAGAACTGCGGCCGGTAGCCCTTGAAGAACGGCGTATGCCTTCCGCCTTCTTCCTTGGTCAGAACGTAAACTTCCGCCTTGAACTTGGTGTGCGGCTTGATCGAACCCGGCTTGCACAGCACCATGCCGCGCTCCACGTCTTCCTTCGCCGTGCCGCGCAGCAGCAAGCCCGCGTTGTCGCCCGCCATGC